>Ga0207813_100001_pt1 | contig 581910 bp, 581 predicted proteins | sample A23E3SouthBayCA_2_FD_187730 | JGI IMG/M metagenome (GOLD analysis project Ga0207813, IMG submission 187730) | Aerobic enrichment media microbial communities from Eden Landing Ponds, California, USA - A23 E3 (4) (SPAdes) | ecosystem: Environmental > Aquatic > Marine > Unclassified | place...
CGCCGTCGTCACCGGTTGCTGTCTCAGTTGTGACCACCCCCACTTCAGCGTGAACATGTTGACGACGTATTTCATGTACCGCTCGTGGAGGGGGTCGTCGAGGCCATACTGTGCGGCCAGCGCTTCCTTGCAGTTCTCGGTGTTGCCGCCGCTCGCCATGCTGCAGGTCATCACCTCTTGCATCATGCTCGTGTTCGGCGAGATCGTCAACAGGCCGAACGTGACAGAGAGGGCGATGTAGGTGGCGAACACCGCAAAGAGGAGGCGCCGGACCACGTACCATCTCATACTCATTGGATTGTCACCGTGCGTGGGGAAGGGGCGGGCGACCGCCGCCGAAAGGGGTCGCGTCAGTTAGTTGCCGCTGCCGCCGTCGCTGAAGTACAGCTGTCCGTAGCTGACGTCCTCGAAGTAGCTCTTCCGCGGGGATTCCGGCAGGCCGCGAACCGTCTTCCACCAGCCGTTGAACCCGTAGTAGTTGCTCTCGAAGACGGACGGCTGTTCCTGGGACAGCTTCAGGAGCATCTCGTTGATCAGGCTGTTGGCCTGCTCCTGGGTTTCGGCGGATTTGGCCTCCGTCGCCATCCCGGAGATGTCGAAGCCTGGTTCGTACCCGTAGGCGTTGAACGAGCCCTGACGGGCGTACAGGGCCTCGACGGTACCGGCGGGGTCGTAGGGACCGTAGCTGAACCCGAGGGTGAGCATCAGGTCCCACGGCCGGGCACCGATCGCGCGGTCCCACGGCCCCCAGTTGAACACGGACATGTGCTGGGAGTGGTCGTCACCGTACCCGATGTTATCCGCCGAGTACCCGGGTGCGGGGTTGTTCGTGTAGAAGTAGTTGATGAGCAGCGGCGCCCACCCGGTCGTCTCCAGGTTGACCGCGACGCCGGCCTGCTCGAGGCGGCTCTTGAGGTACTCCGCCCGCAGGTCGTCGAGGGTACCGCTGACGTAGACACAGGTCAGCTCGACCTGTTCGCCGTCCGGGCCGACGAGGTTGCCGGAGGTGCCGCCGCCATCGTAGCCGTAGCCCGACGGCGTGCCCTCGTCGAAGAGCTGCCGCGCTTTCTCGATCGTCCAGTCGAAGGTCTTGGTGTCGTCGGGGTAGTACGGACCCCAGCTCGGGTGCAGAGTCCCCTGGGTCGCCCCCTCGCCGTCGAGGATGTTCTCGACGACGAAGTTCCGGTCGAACGCGTTGGCGATCGCGTAGCGGACTTTCTGGTTCCGGAGGGGGTTCTCCTCGACCTCGGTCCCCATCCAGCCGTTGGCCCGCATGTTGATCCCGGTGTAGTCCGAGTAGCTGATGTACGGGTTCTTCGTGACCTGGATGTTCGAGTCGTTCTTGAACGTCTCGACCTTGGTCGCGGGGATGCTCGAGTAGTGGATCTGGCCGGCGCGCAGGGCCTGCCGCATGGTGTTCTCGGAGTCGAACACCTGCATCGCGAACTGGTCGAAGTACGGGGCGTTCTCCCAGTTGCGGACGTTGGGTTCCTGGTTCCAGACCTCCTCGTCCGCGTGGTTCCGCATGTACCACTCGGAGGCGGCGTCGTAGACGATGATCGACTGGCGGTTCCACTTGTTGAGGTCCCACGGACCGAGGTTGCCGGCGAACTCGCAGTTGACAACGGCGGGGTCCTGGTCGAGTCCGTCGGCGTTCTTGTCGGGTGCGTACTCCGCGACGATCTCCTCGGGGATCACGAGGGAGTACTTCACGCCGCTCTCGAAGAGGTAGAACGGTCGGGGCTGGGGCAGTTCCGCGCGGATGCTGTACTTGCCTTCCTTGGTGTACTGGATCGGCTCACCGCCGACGTAGAAGTTGTACGAGTACGTGTACGGGTACCAGTCACTCCGGAAGATCTCGGTGATGTTCTGGAGGTAGGTCTCGGCGGTGAGCTCGCCCCACGGGTCACCGAAGTTCAGATCCTCGCGGAGCTTGATATTGACGACGTCGAGGCTGTCGGCGAGCTCCCAGCTCTCGAACCAGAACGGGGCGACGGTCTCCTCGTCTTTGAGCCCCATCCCCCCGTCCATCATCATGTACACGCGGTCTGAGGTCGCGCCGTCGCCGACCTTCAGCGGGTTCAGTCCACGGGCCTCGCTAATCGTCCCGATGGTCATCCGGCCGCCTTCGACCGGCCCGGTCGGCTCGGTCGTGCTCGTCGTCGTGGTGGTCGTGTCATCGTCATCACCGCCACCACCGCCCCCACACCCGGCGACGGCCGCCGCCCCGCCGGCGCCGAGATACTTCATCATGTCACGACGGTCGATGTCTGCGTTCTTGTTACCACGCGGCATAATTCCCAAAAACAATTAGATATACATATACCCTTCGGTTGCCTTCACCCTCGCCTCCGGGAGAATATCGCCATTCCCATCCTGTGGGACACCCACCGAAAACAGTTGGGATGCCGACGACGAGATCAACCGTCGCCGTGCTCGTCCTCGATGACGACCGCTCCATCGACCACGTCGACGTTGATCAGGGTCTTGACCCGGTGCCCGGTGTCGTCGAGCTCGTTCGGCCCGACCTTCTTGATCACGGCGACGATGTCGACGACGTCGGCACCGATGTGGTCGAGGGCCTCGGTGATCGCCGCCAGTGTCCCGCCGGTCGAGAGGACGTCGTCGAGCAACAGCACCCGGTCGCCGGGTTCGACGTCGTTGATGTACATCTCGCTTTCGGAGTACCCGGTCTCCTGGGAGAGCGGGACCTCGCCGGGGAGACCGTAGGAGCGCTTCCGGATGACGACCAACGGGATGTCGGTCATCAGGGAGACGGCCGTCGAGATGTGGATCCCCATCGCCGCGGGGGTGACGATCTTGTCGACGTCTTCGAGTTCGGCCTTGCGGATGATGCCGATGACGATCTCGCGGAGCAAGCCGGGTTCCAGCATCGGCACGCCGTCGCTGATCGGGTGGACGAAGTAATGGTACCCCTCCTTCTCGACGATCGGGGCCTCCAGAAGCGACCGCTTCAGCTTCTCCATGTCCCGGGTTCGGCGGCCACCGGAAAAACGCTGTGGGTTCACCGTCGGTCGGCGACGAGCAGCACCGCACCGAGGACGGGGGTGACGACGGCGCCCAGCGGGACGTCGATCCCGGCGGCACCCCGGGTGAGGACCAGCACCCAGGCGACGAAGAAGGCCAGCCCCGCCGCCAGGACCACGGCCCCGAGCACCCGGACGACCCTCGAGGACCCCCGCCCCGCGTCGGTGACCAGCAGGGACACGCCGAGGATGGCGGCGAGCAGGGTGATGGCGCCGCCGACCAGCGCGGCCTGGTAGGCCGGGGCGAGCGGACCCGCCGCGTGGAGGTCGGCCGCGGCGGTCGCCAACCGGACGACGACCGGTGGTGCCGTCTGGACCCCCATCGCGTACTGGAACTCGAACAGCGGGAACCGCACGTACAGCAGCGATCCACCGGCGATGTCGGCGATGTAGGTGACATCCCAGGGGAGCAAGATCGCGAGCACGCCAATCACGCCGCCGACCGTCCGCTCGCTCTCCGACCGAATCCACAGGTCCATGTCGCGAGGCGGACGCCCCACGGCTTAAAATCCCTCGCCCGAGGTGAGAACGATTAAGTGTTCGCTGGGCGCCTTCGTTTGGTATGTCTGCCGACCTGACGACGGTCCTGGCAGTCGTCGCTGTGCCCTTCATCGCGGCCGCGGTCACGCCGCTGGTCGTCCGGTGGCTCGGGGAGGCGACGGCGTACTTCGCGGCCGTCGTCGCGCTCGCGTGTTTCGCCCTGGTCGGGGTGCTGGCGGCCGCGACCGGTGGCCACCCGAGCACGGTTTCGGTCGGGTGGATCCCGGCCTACGACGTCGCCCTGACCTTCTACGTCGACGGGTTGGCGCTGCTGGTCGCCGGGCTCGCCACCGGCGTGGGGGCCCTGGTGTTCGTGTACTCGCGGGGGTACATGCACGGGGAACCGAACCAGGCGAAGTACTACGCGACGATGCTCGCGTTCATGGGGTCGATGATCGGCGTGGCGTTGGCGGGCGACCTCGTCGTGTTGTTCGTGTTCTGGGAGTTCACCTCCGTGGCGTCGTTCCTCCTCATCGGATTCTACACTGGCGAACGGTCCTCGCGGCGGGCCGCCCGCAAGGCGTTGTTGATCACCGTCGGCGGCGGGCTGTTCATGCTCGTGGGGTTTTTGGTCGTCGCGGCCGCGACCGGCACCTTCTCGTTGGCGTCCCTCGTCGCCGACCCGGCCGGGACGCGGGCGTCGCTCCAGGCGGCGGGCCTGTACCTGCCGGCGCTGGGGTTCCTCGTTGTGGGGGCTGGCGCGAAGTCGGCCCAGGTCCCCCTTCACGTCTGGCTCCCGGATGCGATGGCGGCACCCACGCCGGTGTCGGCGTTCCTGCACGCCGCGACCATGGTCAAGGCGGGGGTGTACCTCGTCGGTCGGTTCCGGCCCCTGTTGGTCGGGCCCGAGGCTTGGACGGTTGTGGTGGCGACCCTGGGGTTGGTGACGATGGCGGTGACCGCGGTGCTGGCGGTGGCCGCCACCGACACCAAGGAGCTGCTGGCGTATTCGACGGCCAGTCACCTCGGGTTGATCGTCGCCGGGTTCGGATTCGCCGATGTCGTCGGCGCCGAGACCGGGGCGTTCCACATCCTCAACCACGCCGCGTTCAAGGCGGCACTGTTCCTCGTGGCGGGCATCCTCGCCCACGAGGTGGGCACCCGCCGCATCGCGGAGATCGGCGGGGTCGCCCGTGACCTCCCGGTGACCGCGGCGGTCACCGTCGTCGCCGGCCTCTCGATGGCCGGGATCCCGCCGTTCGCGGGGTTCTACTCCAAGGAGTTGCTGTTCGAGGTCTCCTATCAGGCGGCGGCCGACGCCGGTGGGCTGGCGTGGGCGTTCCCCGCGATCGCGGTCGCGGGCAGCGTGTTCACCTTCCTGTACTCGATCCGGTTCGTGATGCTGTTCTTCGGAGACCGCCCGGCCTCCGTAGGTGCGATTCATCGCCCGCCATGGACGATGCTCGCCCCACCCGTCGTCCTGGCGGGGGTGGTGGCCGCCGTCAGTGTCGCGCCCCAGACGACCATCGATCTCGTCGTTGGGATGGTCGCGGAGAGCGCCGGGGGCCACGCAGACTTCCACGTCGGGGTGCCGACCACGCTGAAGCCACCGGTGGTGATGAGTGCGATCACCATCGGCACCGGTATCGTCCTGTTCCGGTGGTACGACCGTCTCCACACCGGGATCGCCGCCGTCCTCGATCGCCCGGTGCTCCGGGCGGACTGGTGGTACACAACCCTCGTCGACGGGTTCACCCGCGCCGGTGCGACGGCCACGCCCTGGATCCAGCGCGGGGCGTTGCGCACCTACGCCGTGTGGACGATCGCGACCATGAGCGGCGTGACGTTGGTGGCCTACGTCGCGGCCGGGGCGGCCCCCGCGACCGTGCAGGGCCTCGATCTGGCGGTGCCAATCGTGTTGGTGTTGCTCGTCGCGTTGGTCGCGGTAGCCACCCTCGCGGTGGCGCCGTCCCACGTGGCCGGGGTGTTGACGCTGTCCATCCTCGGGTTCATGGTCGCGATCTTCTACATCCTCGCCTCGGCCCCCGACCTGGCGTTGACCCAGTTGGTCGTCGAGACGCTGGTGTTGGTGATCTTCCTGCTGGTGCTCGACCGGTTGCCCGCGTTCTACGGGTCGATCCCGACCGGGCGCGGGGCCCGCGACGTGGTGTTGTCCGTGCTCGTGGGGGCGACCGTGACCGTGACGGTGCTGGTGACCACCGCGGCGACGCCCACCGCGCCGATCAATAATTTCTTCATCGAGCGTGCGCCCGTGCCGCCCACGCACGGGTCGATCCTGCTCGATTACGGTGGCGGCGGGAACATCGTCAACGTCATCCTCGTCGACTTCCGGGCGTTCGACACGCTCGGGGAGATCTCGGTGATCGCGTTGGCCGGACTGTCGGTGCTGACGTTGATCGGGATGCGTGACCGGGGGGAGACGGAGTGACCACGGTCGTCCTGCGGACGACGGTCCGAGTCGTCCTCCCGATCGTCCTGTTGGTGTCGATCGTTCTGTTCCTCGAGGGGCACAACCACCCCGGCGGCGGGTTCATCGCCGGGGTCCTCACGACGACGGCGTTCGCCTTGGTATACATCGCGTACGGCATCGAGTTCCTCGAGGACGAGGTACTCGACCGCGGCGGCGAGACCGGCGTCCCACACATCCGGCACCGCATCATCGAGGACTACCGCGCGTTCTTCGCCCTGGGGTTGGCCATCGCGGCGGGCAGCGGCCTCGTCGCGGTCGCCGCGGGCTACCCGTTCCTCACCCAGGCCGTGGCGTTCGTCCACGGCGTCCCGTTGTACGACGACCTGGAACTGGCCTCGGCCGTGGTGTTCGACCTCGGCGTCTACTTCGTCGTCGTCGGGTCGTTGCTCACGGTGCTCTCGGTGGTGGGCGGGGAATGACCGAGGTCGTCCTCGCGGTGGTGCTGGGCCTGTTGTTCGCGACGGGGACGTTCCTGATCCTGCGCCGGGATCTCGTCCGCGTGGTGTGGGGCGTGAGCGTGATGAGTCAGGCGGCCAACGTCTACCTCGTGACCATGGGCGGGATCGCGGGGTCGGTCCCCGTCATCGGTCACGGCGGGGCGGACCCGGGCACCGTCACCGATCCGCTCGTCCAGGCACTGGTGTTGACCGCGATCGTCATCGGGTTCGGGACGACGGCGTTCGCGCTGGTGTTGACCTACCGCGTCTATCAGGAGCACGGCACCATCGACCTCGAGGCCGTGGAGGTGGAGCCATGACCGCCGACTTCGTGGTGGCGCCACTCGTCGTGGCCATCGCCACCGCCGTGCTCGCGTTGCCGACCCGGCACTGGCCCCGTCTCCAGGTGGGGATCAGTCTCCTCGGCGCCGTCGTGTACGCGGCCGCCGTAGCGTGGTTGGTGGTCAGGGTGTTCCCGTCGACGGCGGTGACCTACCAGCTTGGGGACTGGCCCGCCCCATTCGGGATCACGCTGGTGGCGGATCCGCTGTCGGTGTTCATGCTCGCCCTGACCGCGGCTGTCGCCGTCCCCACGCTCGTGTACGGGGTTCGGGCCATCGACGATCACGGGCAGCGCCTCTCCTTCCACGCATTGTACCACTTCATGCTCGTCGGGGTGACCGGGGCGTTCCTCACGGGTGACCTGTTCAACCTGTTCGTCTGGTTCGAGGTGATGCTGATGGCGAGTTACGTCCTCGTCGTCTTCGAGAGTGACACGGCCGCAACGGGGGCGGCGTTCGTCTACCTCGTGTTGAACCTGGTGGGGAGTGCGGTGATGTTGCTGGCCGTCGGCGGCATCTACGCCGTCACCGGGACGTTGAACATGGCCGACGTCGCCCGTCGACTCGCCCACGCCCAGGCGTGGGGGATCGACCCGGCCCCTGTCGTGGGCCTGGCCGTGTTGTTGTTCGCGGTGTTCGCGTTGAAGGCTGGGTTGGCGCCGTTCCAGTTCTGGGTGCCACCGGCCTACGAGGCCGCCCCGACGCCGGTCACGGCCATGCTGGCAGGCGTCGTCAAGAAGGTCGGTGTCTACGCGATGATCCGCCTGTACTTCACGGTCGTCGCCCCGGCCTCGGTCCCGCTCGGCCTGGGGTTCGGGGAGGGGGCGGCGGCGTTCGTCGCCCCGGTGTTGCTGGTGATGGCGGCGGCCAGCATCGGCGTCGGCGCGGTCGGCGCGATCGACGGGGACACGTTCGAGGAGTTGCTCGCGTACTCGTCGGTGAGCCAGATCGGGTTCATCGTCCTCCCCATCGCGGTGGGGGCGGCGGTGCCGTCGGTCCGGGTCCTCGCCGTCGCGGCGGCATTGGTGTACGCGTTGAACCACGCGTTGGCCAAGAGCGCCCTGTTCCTGGTGGCGGGCACCATCCAGGAGGCGACCGGGACCACCCGGTTCGATGACCTCGGCGGCCTCTCCGGGGCGACGCCGGTCGTGGCGACGGCGTTTTTCGTCGCGGCCCTGGCGCTGGTCGGCATCCCGCCGCTGTCCGGGTTCTTCGGGAAGGTGTTGGTGTTCGATGTCGCCGTCCAGGCCGGCGCCGACCCCGCGCTGGCGGTCGCCCTCGGGGGCGCGGTGTTGACCGTCGCGTACCTCAGCCGCGCGTGGACCCGCGGGTTCTGGGGGCCGTCCACCGCGGCGACCAGGGCTGCCTCCCCCGACCGCGTGTTGCTCGGGACCGCCGTGGTCCTCGTCGCGGGGGTCGTCCTGGTCGGCGTGGGGTTCGACCCGGTGTACCGGGCGGCGACCGACGCCGCCACCGCCGCGGTCGACCCCCAGGGGTACGTGGAGGCCGTGTTGGGGCCGGACGCCTGGACGGTCACGCCCGGAGGTGCAGGGCCATGACCACCCGGTTGTGGCCGAGTCTCGCGGTGGTGTTGGCCGTGCTCTGGCTGTTCGTCCGCGGGGTGCCGGCGACGCCCGTGGCCCTGCTCCGGGAGTTCGTGTTGGGACTGGTGATCGGGGCGCCGCTCGCGTTCGGGTTCCGCCGCCTGTACGCCGACCGGTTCGACCTCCCGCGAGCGATCCAGGCGGTGCCGTACGCGGTCCTGTACGCGGCGGTGTTCCTCCGGGAATTGCTCACGGCCAACGTCGACGTGGCGTGGCGGGTGCTCTCCCCCTCGATGCCCCTGGAGCCGGACGTCGTCGTCATCCCGTTGCGCGTCGAGACCGACCTCGCGGTGACCACGATCGCCAACAGCATCACCCTGACACCGGGGACGCTGACGATGGACCACGACGCCGAGACGAACACGCTGTACGTCCACGCGATCGACGCCTCGGACCGGGAGCGCGTCGTCGACCCGATCCGCACCTGGGAGGATTACGCGCTCGTGATCTTCGACGAACCCGGGAAACCCGGTGACCCTCCGCCACGACGCGGCCCGGGTCCCGTGACCGGAGGTGAGGACGGTGGCGACTGAGGCGGCGACCGACCCCGCCATCCTCCGGGTCGTCGTCGACGCCGGCCTCATCCTCGCGGGGGCGTTGACGCTGTTCGCGAGCTACCGCGTCATCCGCGGGCCGACGACCCCTGACCGCGTCGTCGCCCTCGACACGATCGGGACCAACGTCGTCGCGATCGCGGTGCTGTTCGCGATCCAGACCCGGGAGTCGTTGTTCGTCACGGTGGGCCTGGTGTTGGCGATCATCGGGTTCCTCAGCACGGTCGCGGTCGCGAAGTACATCGTCCAGGGGGACATCATCGAATGACCGGCACCGTCACCGCGGCGATCGTCGTCGCGTTGATCGCCGTCGGCGGGTTCTTCCTGACGGTGGGGACCGTCGGCCTCGTCCGGTTCCCGGACGTGTACAACCGGTTGCACGCGACGAGCAAGGCCACCACGCTGGGCGCGGCATCGATCTTCCTCGCCGGGTTCGTCTACTACGGGCCGATGGGGCCGGGGCTCACGTCGCTGATCGGGATCGTGTTCCTGTTCCTCACGGCACCGACCGGCGCCCACATGATCTCCCGGTCGGCCCAGCGGATGGGCGTGGAGTTCTACGGGCCGGGTGGCTGGCCGGAGGAACCCCCGGAACCTGCCGACGGCGAAGGGGATTGACCGGCGAGGGTCACTCGGTGTCGCCGCCGTACTTCAAGAAGACGTAGGCCAGGCCCAGCACCGAGACCAACGCGCCCGTCGCGGCGACGCCGAGGGTCCGGGCGCTGTCCGGGAGCACCGACGTGGGGCCGCCACTCGGCGGTTCGCCCGAGTCGTTGACGACGATGTCCGCGATCATCCCCAACGGTTTGTGAGGGACACACCAGTAGTGGTACTCGCCTTTGACCTCGAAGGTGTGTTCGTAGGTGAACCCGGTGTCCTCGATGGGTTCGTGGCCCTCCCAGTTCGCGCCACTGGGCTGGGAGTCGACGTGGATGTTGTGACCGTCGGTGACGAACTCCCAGCGCACCGTGGTCCCGGGGGTGATGTAGAGGGTCTCGTCGGTGCCCGGGCGGAAGTAGTAGTCACCGGCCTCCACCCGCACCGTCTCGCCGCCGCCGTCCCCGGCGGCGGTCGTGGTCTGCTCCTGGGCGGTGGCCTGGCCGGCGACCGCGCCGGTGGTGCCCGCCCCGATCGCGGCGGACCTGAGGAATCCGCGCCGGGTCACCCCGCCGTTCTCGTCGGTCATGCACTCGCCTTCGAGTGGACCCCCCTCAAAACTTCGGTTCCGGTCCGGGCAATCAGTACTTCGGCTCGGCGCCGGTCACCCGGTAGATGTCGTCCATGATGTCGTCCCGGGTCGCCTGCCAGTCACCGAGGTCGCTCGGGGCGGTGGGATAGGCCCCGTACTGGTCGATGAGGCGGTCGGCGTGGCGCTTGGTGCGGTAGAAATCGAGGATGGTGTTCCAGTAGCCGAAGCTCTTCACGGCGGTCTTCAGCTTCAACAAGAGCCCGATGTCGGTGCTGCCGGAGTACAGTGCCTCGGAGAGTTTCCCGGTGGGCAAGGCGGCGAGCAACCCCATCAGGTCGTCGACGTCGACGGCTGTCGAGAGGATGTTGTAGACGTCCAGTCCCGCGTAGCGGGCGCCGAAGTGGTCCATGACCCGTTCGTTGTACCGCCACAGCGCCTGCTCGGAGACGTCGCCATCCTCGATGGCGGCGACCGCCTGTTCGCCGGCGTACTGCCCGGCGTAGGCGGCGCCGGCGATCCCGCCACCGGTCGTGGGGTTGACGTGGCCGGCGGCGTCCCCGACCGCGATGAACCCCGGCGCCACCGCGGAGTCGTAGGGGCGGCGGGTGGGCAGTGCCGCGCCGAGCTTGTCCTTGACCGTCGCGCCCTGGAACTCGGGGCGGTTCCGGAGGTCCCGTTTCAGGTCCTCGACGAGGTGCATCGGTTCCTCGTTCATCTGGAAGCCGAGCCCCGCGTTGATCTCGGTGCCGGTCCGCGGGAAGTACCAGAGGTACCCGGCGGCCCGCGCGGTCGGCTTGAAGACGAGGGCGTCTTTCCATTCGACCTCCTCGGGGACCTCGACGATCTCGCGGTACGCCGAGCAGAACTGGCTGTAGTTGACGTTGGTGTCGAAGGTCGTGTCCCCGAAATCGGTCTTGTCCTGGAGGATCGACAGCGAGCCCGCGCCGTCGATGACGAGGTCGGCCCGGTACTCGACGACCCGCCCGTCCCTGGTCCCTCGGACGCCCTCGACGGTGCCGTCCGCGGCCTGGAGGACGTCCTGGACGACGGTGTCGTAGTGCAGCGTGGCCCCGTGTCGCGTGGCGCCGTCGATGACACATTTCCCGTACTCCCACCGGTCGACGACCGCGAGTTTCCCGGGCACAGGGATCTCGAGGACCTCGTCCTCGCTCGGGATCTCGAACCGGCCGTGGTCGACCTCGGTGTTGGTGATCGCCGGGGCGAGCTGGTCCTCGTCGATGACGTCGGGGAAGGCGTCGGCGCCCTTGAGCGCGTCACCGCAGGCGATGTGGCCGGCCTCCGTCTCGGATTTGCGTTCGACGATGACGACGTCGTAGCCCGCGTCGGCCACGGTCGCGGCCGCGTAACACCCCGCGGTGCCGGCCCCGACCACGACAACGTCACCGGACCACGTCGTTGCAGGTTCGTCGCCACCGTCGGTGGCAGTCATACGGTCTCCACGCCGCCGGAGCCTGAAAACTCTTTACACCCCACCCGGGCCCGGGGAGAAAGCGTTTTGAGGGCGCCCGCGGAACCGGTCACCCGTGACCGAGCACACCGTGGAGTTCGTGGGGACCGGCGAACAGATCGAGGTCTCCGAGAAGGAGACGATCCTCAAGGCCTGTCTCCGGGAGGGGATCGCCCAGGAGTACTCCTGTCGTGTGGGCATGTGCCTGGCGTGCTCGGCCGAGATCGTCGACGGTGAGGTCACGCAGCCGGCGGCGCGTGGCCTGACCGAGCGGGAGCGGGAGGACTACTGTTTGACCTGTATGGCGCGGCCGCTCTCGGACCTACAGATCGACCGGGGGAAGTATCCCCCGAGCATCGAGGTCGAGGCCGGGTCCGGGGGCGAGGCGGCGGCCGACGACTGACCGGCGACAGTCGTCGCGGTGGTGGCAGTGCCGACGGTCACCGGGTTGTCGGGTCGACTCCACCGTCCAGGGCGACCGCCGTCTGGTGGTCGATCGGCGCCGACCCGCGGTTGATGGCGGTGATCCGGTCGGCCATCGGCGGCGGGGCCGGGCGACCGGTCGTGACGTGTTCGACGAACGTCGGCCGGTTCAGGTACTTCAGATGCGTGCGTTTCCGGACGGTGTTCAGGGTCGCGGTCAGCGTCTCATCGGGCGCTCGGCGGGCGGTCGGTGGGGCATGCCCCGGGGCGATGATGGTGTCCCGTGGCCGGGGGAGCAGGCGGTCGTGGAGTGAGTCGTACAGCGCACCGCCCAGGGCCGCATCATCCCCCGCGGCACGGGTGGGGCGACCGACGGCATCGAGGTGGAGGGCGTCGCTGGTGAAAAACACCGACCCCCAGCGGGCGGCGGTCGTCTCCGGGGTGTGACCGGGGACCGCGACGGCGGTCAGTGCGCCGTCGCCGATCGGGAGGGTCTCGCCGTCCGCCAGTCCCCGGGTGTCCGCGACACCGTCGGCGACGTCGACGGGGAGCACCGGCGTGGCGTCGGTCGTAGCCGCGAGGTGCTGGCGGCCGCTGACGTGGTCGTCGTGGATGTGCGTATCCAGGCCCCACCGGATCGTGGCGCCATGGTCGGCCGCGATCGCCGGGTACCGGTCGGCGATCGCGGCGAGGGGGTCGATGACTGCCGCCGCATCGCCGTCGACGACGAGATAAGAGAGGCAGCCGGTGGCGGGTCGTTCGACCTGGACGACGGCGCCGTCGGTGGCCGCGAGCGGTCGGTCGACCGCGAAGCTCAGCCAGTTCCGTCGGCCGCCGACGAGATGGTCGGCGGTGACGCCGGCGTCGGCAAGCGTGGCCGCGACCGCCGCCCCCCGATCGCCGTGGTCGTCGATGACGACGACCGGGTCCGTCAGTGCGGCGATGACCGACTCGTCGAGGGGATCATCGTCGGCGAGGGTGACGGCGTCGTACCCGGCGGTGGGTGGATCGGTGCCGACCTCGAGGATGGACACCGACCCCTCCCGAAGACGGTCGTAGAGGGTGTCCGGGGTGACGGTCCGGGTCATACCCACAGGTTCCCCGGCAGGGGTCTTGAACGCTGCCCGCCCGCTAGTCCGTGGTGGTCGCGTCGTCCGGGGTCGCGGTGTCGACGTCGGGGGGATCGGCGGCGAGCTCCCGGATGGCGGTCGTGAGCACCTCGACCGCGATGGGGATCGAGTCCTCGTCGACGTCGAAGGTGGCGGTGTGATGGCCGCCGGGGTGGTCGGTCCCGACGCCGACGAAGCAGGCGTAGCCGCCCCGGTCCTGGACGGTCTTCATCAGATAGGTGGCGTCCTCGCTGCCGCCGAGGTCGTCGCGGTCGAGAATCGAGTCCACGCCAGCGACCGTCTCCCCGGCCGCGGCGACGAACGCGGCGAGTTCCGGGTCGCTGGTCGCACTCGGGGCTTCGCCCGAAGTCGTGACCTCGACCGAACACTCATGCATTGCGGCGGCGTGGTCGAGGACCCTGGTCGCGCGGTCCCACATGTAGTCTTTGAGGGCGGTGGACTCGCCACGGACCTCACCCACGATCGAGGCGGTCTCCGGGATGATGTTGGCGGCGGTGCCGCCCTCGACGATGCCGGCGTTGACACGGGTGGCCCCCTCCTCGTGACGGGGGATGGCGTACAGGTTCTGGACGGCGGTGGCGACGGCCTGGACGGCGTTGGCCCCCTCGTTGGGGCGGCCGCCGGCGTGGGCGGCTCCGCCACTGATGGTAGCGTCGAGGTGTTTGACGGCGAGGAATCCGTCGATGCCGGCGACGAGTTCGCCGGTCGGGTGGTCGAGGCCGATGTGGAGGGCGTACAGGTAGTCGACGTCGTCGAGGTGCCCGCTGTTGGCGAGGGCCTTCCCGCCGCCGATCTGTTCCTCGGCGGGTTGGAAGAACACCTTCAGGGTGCCGGCGAAGTCGCTGTCCGCGATGGCGGCGAGGACGCCGACGCCGATCGTGGCGTGGGCGTCGTGGCCGCAGGCGTGCATCGTCTCGGGGTTGGTCGACCGGAACCCCTCGGCCGCGGGGAGGTGATCATCGCCGGTGGCCTCGGGGCGGCGGAGGGCGTCGATGTCGACGCGGAGGCCGACGGTCGGGCCGGCGCCGCGTCGGAGCACGGCGACGGCCCCCGTGTACCCACCGGCCATGCGGTCGACGAGATCGGGGTCGGCCCCCGCCTCGCGGGCGCGGGTCGCCCACTCCGCGAGGGTGTCGTCGTCGGGGACCGCCAGCCGATCCTCGCCGGCGACGACGGCGGGTCCCGTGATCAGCTCGTCGACCCCGATCGCTTGGATCGCCTCGACAATCCGGGCGGTCGTGTAGAACTCACACCACGCCGGTTCCGGGTGGCGGTGGAGGTCGCGGCGCAACTCGATCAACCGGTCGCGGTCCAGGCCCCGCATACGGCTTCGCTGGGACCCGGGGGCAACAAGCCTATCGCCGAGGGGGTCAGGGCCGGTTCGGGCCGGTCTGGTCGACTTCGATCTCGATGCGGACGCTGTCCGGGAGGTCCTGGTCGAGGATGTGGCGGGCGATGTCCTCGTGGCCTTCGACCTCGAGGCGGCGTCGGTAGACGGTGTACTCCCACGTGTCCGCCGCCGGGGTCGCCGGGTCGCCGTCGACCCGGGGGTACAGCGGGACTGAAAGGGTGCGGGACGGGTCGTCGAAGGGTCCACGGAGGTCCGCGCCCTTCCGGCGGACGGTGTCCCGGACCCGGGTGGCGGCGTCGTCGAGGGCCGCCCGATCGCCGCTCTCGAGGGTGAACCGCGTCCTGACGCTCACACCGCCGCTTCCGCGCGCCGACGGTTAAAACGCCGCGGTTCCGGGGTTCCGACATTCTCTTAAAATCGCGTCGACTATTGGGATATAATGACCGTGGAGGCGACAAGTGCCGGGTGTATCCTGTACCGGGATACGCGCGGCCAGCGCGAATACCTCCTCCTGAAAAGCCGTCCCGGGGACTGGGAGTTCCCGAAAGGCGGCGTGGAGGGGGACGAAGAGCTACAGCAGACCGCGATCCGCGAGGTGCGGGAGGAGGCCGGGATCGAGGACTTCCGGCTCGTCGACGGGTTCCGGGACGAGTACGACTACGTCTTCGAGGCCAACGGCACGCGGATTCACAAGACCGTCCACCTGTTCATCGCGAAGTCCTTCGAGGCGAGTGCGGAACTCAGCCGCGAGCACACCGACATGCAGTGGCGGGACTACGACCAGGCGGTGAACACGATCACTCAGGACGGACCCCGGGAGATCTTAGAGGACGCCCACACCTACCTCCAAAACGTCGAAGGGGCGGTGTAGGTCAGTCGTCGGTGGGGTGGCCACCGTCCTCGGGCGTGGGGACGCCGACGAGCAGCGTCCGCCCGACTGATCCGGCGAGGTACGCGAGCCCGAGCCAGAACGCGGCCAGGGACGTCCAGGCGAAGATCTCGTGGTGGCTGGTGCCGACGCGGTAGGCGTCCGTGCTCCTGACCAGCACGTGGACGTTCGCGGCGAGGAGGACGGCGAGGACCGCGCCGACGCGGCGGACCGTGGTGGCGGGGATGGCGGCGGACATCAGTCGCGATATGTCGGCCAGCAGTACTTAAACCGACCGGAACCGCTTTACAGTGGCCGGTCGGCGGTCGGGGTGTGACCGCCACGGGGGAGTTCGGGTTCGAGCTCCGGTTCTGTGCCTGGGCCGAACGAGCGTGGCCGCCGACCGGCAGCCGCCACGGGACCGTCGTGGTCGGCCGCCAGGTCGGGACGCGGCGACGCCGCTGGGATACGGTGCTGGTCGAGGCCGACCCCGACGGGTTGGCGGCGCGGGCGGCGTTCGGGGAGGACACCCTCGACTCGGATCTGTTGGACGTCGTCCGCTATGCCCCCGCCGAGTGGGCGTGGTACCGGGATGTGCTCCCGGACCCTGGCTACCCGTGGCGGTACGTCCGCGAGGCAATCCACCGCGCCAGCGACCGCGGCATCCTGGAGACACGGCGCGACGGGAACCGCATCGAGATCCGGCGCATCGCGCCGTACCCGGACTGGGTGCGGCGCCTGATCGCCATCGAGCACAAACCGGATCTCGATGCGAGTGCGGCGCGAGCGCTCAGCGATCAACTCGAGCGGGACGTCGCGATGGGGTTGGCCGACGAGGTGTGGCTGGCGACCCGTGCGACCGGTGACCGCGTGGAACCCGCGTTGCTCGCGGACATCCCGGTCGAGGCCGGCGTGCTGGTGATGTCCGGGGGCGACGACCTCGACGCGACGGTGCAGTGGCATCCCCGGTCCCTGGCCGTCGAGGCGCCCGGCACCCAGATCCTAGACCGGCCCGGGGGCGGTGCCCACGACCGGTCGGCGGCCCGGTTCGAGTACCTGGACCCGTCGACGAAGGCCGATCGACGGATCGAGCTCGCCGAACGCGTCTACGGGCGGGGGTGGCGCTCGTACGTCGAGACGATGCGCCCGGACTGCCGACATTTCTCCGTCGAACGCCGGGGGTCGGGCTACGTTCCGTACTGTGGGGCCAAACAGCGAGAGCAACGCGCCCGTGAGTGTGCCGGGAGTTGTCCGGAGTTCGAGCCGGAGCCACCGGCGTGGCGGCAACGGGACTGGCCGCTGTCCGGTGGACCGGGCAACGCCGTCAAGCGGGTGTTGGCGCGGCGGCAGGCGCGTCGCCGCAGCCCCGACGAACCGTCCTGACCGGGGTCATCCACCGCGGCGGGTCGGCGTCGGATCGGTCCGGTCGTCGCTGTCCTGGTCGGTCGACGGGTCCTCCGTGTCCTCGGCGGTGGTGACCCACAGGTCGGTCAGTGGGGCGGCCAGCCGGTAGGTCGGGACGGTGCGGTGGACGGTCTCGACGACGCCGCGGTCGACCAGCCCCCGCAACGCCGAGCGCACCGCGTCAACGCCGGGGTCGGGCCCGGCGGCCCGGACGCGGTGGAGGGTGGCGACCACGCTGATCGGGTCCTCGTCGGGGCCGCCGAGCACCTCGAGGATGCGTGACTGCAACGGGGACACCGTCACCGGACCGCTCTCGCCGCCGACGAGTTCGGCGGCGGCGGGGGTCGCCCGGATCAGGCTGTCGTCGTCGCGGTAGTAGTACTCACCGAGTTCGGCCTCGAGATACGCGTGGACCTCGCTGCCGCTGTCGAGCCCCCAGCGGTCCTGGAGTTCCTTGTTCTTCGTGGGCTCGAGTTCGACGAGGTCCTTCAACCGGGATCGGGCCTCCGCAGACAGCGCCGCCATGTGTGTGGGTAGGACGGCGCCGGTATATCGGCCTTCGGATACCAGGTGGCCGGGACCGGGGAGACGTAGCCGTTATCAGGCTTCGGGGCTTCCGGTCGACATGGAGTTCTGCGAGGAGTGTGGGTCGATGATGAAGACGAAGACAGTAGACGGCGAGGAGCTGTGGGTGTGTCCGAACGGGCACGAGACACCGAAAGACCCGGACGCGAACTACGTGTTGAAGAGCGAACAGGAGGTCTCGGAGATCATCGAAAGCGAGGGCGGGAGCGCCGGCCTGCCCACGACCGAGGAACGGTGTCCGGAGTGTGGCCACGACCGGGCGTACTGGTACATGCAACAGATCCGTTCGGCCGACGAGTCCGAGACCCGTTTTTTCGTTTGTACGGAATGTGAACACAAGTGGCGCGAGGACGATCATTGACCCCGTCGAACCGGCCGCCAACGCCTCGTTCGCGGAGATCGCCGGTCTCGGGGGAGCGGAAACCGTTTACGTCCCCCGCTCCTACTATGAGGTAACTCCGCCGTGAACCTATGACCCACGTATTCCATCTCCACTCGACGCTCGAGGTCCCGCTTGACACCTTACACGAGTACTTCGATGCCGATCCCGACTACCCGCCCGGGGTCGACGACGTCGAGGTGGTGCGGCGGAACAACACCCTGGTGATCCGCGCGGTCGCCGAGGACGACGACATCAGCAAATACACGCCGACCGCGCAGTTGAAGGCGACGGTCTCGGAGGTCAGGATCCGCGAGGAGCCCGACGGCCCACGGTGGGATCAGGAGGAGATCCCCTCAGAACTCGTCGAGATGGCGGGGTTCAAAGGTGACCGGGAGTCGGTGTTGCAGAACACGGCGCTGCGCTACGAGATGTTCGAGGTGTTGGTCGACCTCGCCGGGCACGCCGAACGCGGGGAGCTCACCGCGATCGCCGAGGAGGACGGGGAGCTGTACGCGACCCGCATCGTGGAGGGGGAGCGTCGCCCGGCGGCCGTGGAGGTCGTCGAGGACGCGAGTGCGGTGGCCGGCGACGGCGTCGACTGGCGGAACAACGAGTACATCCGGTAGGGTCCGGGCGGTCTGGTTTCGATCGGCGTCACGGCGGACGCCCGGGGGGCACGCGATCCGGCGGTGTGGCGGCTCTCGATGAAGACGTAAACGGACGGCAGCGGTCGCTGACCGGTCATCGACGGTCCCGTCTGGGTGACCCCGACGTGGGGGAGGCCCGCCGGCGTGTCGGGGTTACTGGTACATGCGCATCGGGCGTGCCTGGCTGCTCTCCTCCTCGCCGACCTCCTGCATGCGCTGGGCGAGTCGCTGTTTCTGTTCGCGGATCTGTTCGCTCTGCTCGACGAGGTTGTCCGTCGACACTGTCACGTCCGCGATCGGCGTGACACCGTCCACGATGAGTTTGCGGGCGGCGGCCGGGTCGGGGAACTGCGGGTCGCTCTCCACTACGAGGCCCACCCCGGGGAGGCCCCGGTCGGCGGCCTCGTGGAGCAAGGCGCCGGTAGGGCCGCCGACCACACCCCGGTCGGTGGGGACGGGGATGTCGTGATCGTCGAGGACCCCCGCGGCGTCGCCGGTGGCGATGCCATACAGGTCGGGGACCTCGTCGATCTCCATGGTCTCGTCGGCTAACCCGCTGATGTAGATCGGGAACCCGTCGGTGTCGTGCAACCACGTCGTGACACACGCCGCGAAATCGGAGGCCGCGGTCCGGGAGACGGGGACGTCGCTCTGGAGGACGACGAGGTCCTCGGCGGGGGCGGCGTACAACCGCACCGGCGGCAGGACGTCCGGGCGATCGGCGTCGTGGACCGCCACCTGCGGGAGGCCCTCGCAGGTGACGCTCGCGAAGTACGTGAGATCGAGTTCCTCGATGATGTGGTCGGCCGCGATCTTCCCGACGAGACCGACGCCGGGCAGGCCATCGACGAGCACGGGAGCGTCCAGGTCGACGTCCCGTCGGACGTTCACACCAGCCATGGCCGACGGTGGGTGCGGCCCCCGCAAAACGGTTTGGGCCCCGGACCGAAAGGCACTCCCGCTCCGGCGTCGACCAGTCGTCGATGACGGAGGCGGTCACCGACGATCCGCTCTCGCGGTATGTGGACCTCGTCGAGGACGTCGCGGCGTTCCGGGAGGCCTGTGAGCGGTCGTTACCGTCGGTTGTCCGCGTCAATCCGCTCGCCGTCGCGGACCCCTCCCGCGTGGTCGAGGTCTACGAGGACGCCGGGATCACGGTCGACGGACTGGACTGGGCGGAGAACCTGTTCGCCGTCGACTGCGACCGCCCCGGGAACACGTGGCCGTACGTCCACGGCTGGGTCCACGGGCAGGAGGCGGTCTCGGCGCTGCCCGCCCCGGTCCTCGACCCCGCACCCGGGGAGCGGGTGCTGGACCTGTGTGCGGCCCCCGGGAGCAAGACCACCCAGATCGCGGGGCTGCAGGGCGACCGGGGCACCGTCGTCGCCAACGACGTCAACCTGGGTCGGTTGTCGGCCCTGCGGTCGAACTGTGACCGGCTCGGGGTGACCTCGGCGGTGGTGACCAACCGGGACGGCCGCCACCTCTCGCCGTCGGCGTTCGACCTCGAGGCCTTCGACCGGGTGCTGGTGGATGCCCCGTGTTCGTGTGAGGGGACCGTCCGGAAAAACCCGGACGTCTTCGCGGACTGGAGTCTGGACTACATCGACCGGATCGCCGCCGAGCAGCGCCGCCTCCTCGACCAGGCGGTCTCGGTTACCCGGACCGGGGGGACCGTGGTGTACGCGACGTGTACGTTCGCCCCCGAGGAGAACGAGGCGGTGGTCGACGCCGTCCTCGATCGGGGGGACTGTCGTGTCGTCGAGCCCGAGGTCCCGCTCACCCACGCTGACGGCGTCCCCCGCTGGCGCGACCGGACCTTCGACCCGGCGGTCGAGCGCTGTGTCAGGGTCTATCCCCACCACAACGACACTGGCGGGTTCTTCCTCGCGGAACTGGAGGTGACCGGATGACCGGTGACGGAGAGCTGGCGGCCAACGACGGGGGCGTCGTCAGTCGGTTGCCGGCGACCCCCGCCGACCGAACCGTCGCGGGGCGACCGACGCGCCGGGCCGTCATCGAGTTCTTCGCGCGGCGGTACGGCATCCCGCGTGCGACCTTCGATGGGTACAGCCTCTGGGAGAAGGGGGCGGGTCGCGTCTGGGCGTTCGGCGGCGACCTTCAGAGCCCCCAATCTGTCGAGGCGCTGGGACTGCCGGTGCTCCGGGTGCGCCAGGACCACTGGAAGCCCACGACCGACGGCGCCCAGCGGTTCGGGGCGGCGGCGACGCGGAACGTCCTCACCGTCGATCGGGAGACGGCAGCCACCTTCTTCCGGGGCGAGGACCAATCGCTGTCCTGGGACGGTGACTGGGGGTACCTGTTCGTGGCCACGGACCTGGGGGTGCTGGGCGTGGGGTTGTACGTCCACGGCGAGCTCCGATCGATGGTTCCGAAGGGGCGGCGCCGGGACCTCCGGTGAAGGCGGGGACCCGGGCGGCTGGCGGGGGGCAGACAGCGGGTCGGGTGACAGGGGGAGGGGGCAGCTGGAGGACCGTGGAGGGCCCAAGCGCCAGCCATGCTCCCGTACTGCTGCCACTAATAAAGCCCTTCAGGTGGCTCAAACACGCGTTTCAGCGATGGTGCGGTGGGATTGTCGGACGTGGTCGACGCGGGTGTGGTGACCGTGTGACCGAACAGAAGACTCATACACGGCGCCCGGATATGGCGGGTAATGCGTCGGCAGGCGTTGTTCGGACTCGTCGTCGTGGTGATGGTGGTGACCGCCGGGTGTGCGTCACTGGTCGGCGGCGATTCCGGTGCGGACCCCCGGTTGACCAAGGAGATCATCGGGCCGAACGCCACCGAGTCGGGGGTGGGCCTGGAGGTCCGGGTGACCAACGTCGGTGGGGCCGCGACGGAGGGGACGGTGCTGGGGACCGCCGAACTGGAGAACGGGACGGTGCGACAGTCGGTCGAACGCGTCGATCTCGGCCCGGGGGAGAGCACCACGCTGGTCCTGCGGTGGCCGTCGATCGAGTCGCTGAACGGCGTCGTGTTCAAGGTGTCAGTCGAGGCGGACTGACCCCCGGCGTCACGCCCAGGGGTAGTCGTCGTGCCAGGGTCGCACGGCCTCGAGGGCGGCCGCGGCCGCGAGGACGGTCTCGTCGGCGAACCGGTGGCCGACGAGTTGGAGGCCGACGGGGAGTCCGTCGGCGAGACCGGCGGGCACCGAGACGGCGGGGTGGCCGGTGAGGTTGACGAGGAACGTCGGGAACCACCCGGCCAGCGGGTCGACATCGACCCCGTCGACGGTGGTGGGCCCCGGTTCGTCGTTGGGGAACGGGAGCGCGACCGTCGTGGGCGTCGCCAACAGGTCGTAGGCCTCGAAGATGTCGACCAGCGTCTCGTAGACGGTTGTCCTGGCGTTGTCCGCCCGTTTGTAAGTGACCGCGTCGTACTCGAACCCGCGTTCGGCCCGGGTGCGGAACGTCGGCGGGAAGGCGTCGGCGTCCGCCCCGAGGGCGTCGACGCCATGCTCCTCACGGAGGTTCTCGACGAGGGCGGCGGTCTTCACGCGGACCGCCGGGAACCGGGTCGCCTCGAGGAACGTCTCGAGGTCGTACCCCGTGTCGACGGTGACGTGGTCGACGGTCGCCCCCGCGGCCTCGAGGTCGTGGACGGCGTCCTCGACGACGGCCGCGATGCGGGGGTCGACGGGGTACAGTCCGAGGTCCGGGGAGTACGCAACGTCGAGGGCCAGGTCACCGTCGCTGGCGGACTGGACGGCGGTCGTGGCGTCCATGCCGTCGTCCGGGAGGCTGAACGGGTCGCCCGGGTGGGGTCCGGTCATGACGTCGAGCATCCGGGCGGCCCCCGCGGTGGTCCGGGCGTGGACCCCGCGGTCGGTGAAGGGGGTGTGGGCGCCGAAGCCGTCCGGACTGCTCGGGTTCGGGACGCGGCCGAAGGAGGGTTTGTGCCCGACGACACCACAGAACGCCGACGGGATCCGCACCGACCCCCCGGCGTCCCCGCCCTGGGCGAGCCCGGCCTGGGCGTCGGCGACGGCGGCGGCGGACCCGCCACTCGACCCGCCCGCGTTCCGGTCCAGGTCGAAGGGGGTACTCGTCGGGCCGACGAGATAGTTGTCCGTCTTCGGGCGGTGACCGAACTCCGGGAGGTTGGTCTTCCCGAGGACGACGGCGCCCGCCGCCTCGAGCCGGTCGACGAACGGTGACGTCGTGTCGGCGACGTTGTCCGCGAACGCGGTGCAGCCGAAGGTGTGCCGGACGCCGGCGCGGGCGGCGCTGAGGTCCTTCAACCCGACCGGGACGCCGGCCAGCGGGCCGGGGTCCTCGCCACGGGCGACGGCGTCATCGATCGCGGTGGCCGTCTCCCGGGCGAGGTCCTCGGTCACGGTGATCCAGGCGTTGACCGCCTCGCGGCGGTCGGTCAGGCGGTCGAGATGGGCGTCGAGGACCGCGACCGCGGACCGCTCGCCGCGTCGCACCGCATCCGCGGTCGCCGCCGCCGACAGGTACGGGGGGTCGTGAGGCATGCCACCCAATCGAAACCGGGTGGGAAAAGGGTTGTTCCGCCCACGAACGTTTAACCCGTGGCCCGGCGACCGGGCCGCCATGCAGTACTCGTTCCCGTCGGGGGCGGCCGTGGTCACCGGGGCCGCGTCCGGCATCGGTCGGGCGGCGGCCGCCGCCTTCTCGGAGGCCGACCTCACCGTCGTCGGCCTGGATGTCGCCACCGACCCCGGTGACGGCCAGGCCCGCTTCGAGGACGTCGTCACCGACGGCGTGTTGCTGGAGGGTGATGTCACGGACCCGAGCGACGTCGATCGCGCGGTCGACCGTGCCGAGGACGCGGGTCCGGTGCAGGCGGTCGCGACGTGTGCCGGCATCGGCTCGACCGGCGGCCCCGACACGGTCGACCGCGAGGACCTCCGGACGGCGTTCGCCGTCCACGTCGAGGGCACCTACGAGACCATCGACCGGGTGTTGCCAGGGATGCGGGCGCGTGGCGAGGGCGCGATCGTCACCACGAGTTCGATCGCCGCGTCGCTTGGGTGGCGCGGTACGACCGATTACGCCCCGGCGAAAGGCGGGGTCGAGGCGATGACCCGACAGTTGGCGGCGGAGGTGTCTCCGGACGGCGTTCGGGTGAACGCGGTGTCGCCCGGGTTCGTGCGCACGGGGATGAACGCCGACGTCTGGGCGACCGACCGGGCCGCAGACCACGCCGACCGCGTGGACCTGTCGACGGCCCGGGAGCGGACGTTGCTCCCGCGGGTGGGTGACCCCCGTGACGTCGGGCGGGTGATCGCCTTCCTCGCCAGCGAGGACGCGGGGTTCATCACCGGACATGTGCTCCCCGTCGACGGCGGGTGGACGGTGAACGCGTGGTGACCGACCGCCCACAGCGGTTCGCCGACCGCACCGTCGTCGTGACCGGGGCGGCCTCAGGCATCGGGCGGGCGACCGCCGAACGGTTCGCAGCCGAGGGGGCGACCGTCGCCCTCACCGACGTCGACGTCGCCGGGGGGCGGGCCGCCGCGGCCGAGATCGACGACCGGACGCCGGGCGACACCCGGTTCCACGAACTCGACGTCCGCGATGATGATGCCGTCGACCGGTGCCTCGACCGCCTCGAGGAGGCGTCAGGACTGGACGTCCTGGTCAACAACGCCGGCACGGTCGCCGGCGGCCGTCTCGAGGACACGACCGTCGACCAGCGCGACCACCTCATGGCGGTGAACGTCACCGGCGTGTGGAACGGGTGTCACGCCGCCGTGCCCCGGATGGTGGACGACGGGGGCGGGGCGATCGTCAACGTCGCCTCCACCGCCGGACTGTTGGGGGCGCCGGGCCTGTCGACGTACTCGATGACCAAGGCCGCGGTGGTGAACTTCACCCGGGCACTCGCCGGCGAGGTCGGGGCCGAGGGGGTGCGGGTGAACGCGGTGTGTCCGGGCACCATCGAGACGCCGATGGCCCACACCGACTTCCAGCGACAGGCGGACCCGACCGCGGCCAGGGAGCGGGCGGCGGCGGCCACGAGCCTGGATCGGTTGGGGGAACCCGCGGAGGTCGCGGCGGCGATCGCGTTCCTGGCGAGCGAGGCGGCGTCGTTCGTAACGGGGGCTGCGCTCCCGGTCGATGGCGGGACGGCCGCGACGCTCCGACAGCGGTAGTCGGGGTCAGGACTCGGCGTGGGTGTCCCGATAGTACCGGGCGACCTCCCGCGGACGGGCGATCCAGACGTCGGGGTGGCCGATGACGTAGCGGATGAACCGTTCGAGGAGTTTCATCCGGTGGGGTCGCCCCATCAACTGCGGATGCATCGCGAGGTTCAACAGCAGGCCGCGGTCGTAGACCTCGTCGAACTCCCACTCCCAGATCTCGAGGACGTCCGACGGCGCGGCCATCCCGCTCTGGTACCGGACGGGTGGGACGCTGTTGTAGTTGAAAAACGGGGCGTCGTCGGTGCTCCAGTGGAACGGGAGCTCGACGAGGCGGCCCGCATCGGTCTCCAGGAAGTACGGGGTGTCATCGCCCATCAGGGTGCTCTCGTACTCGAAGCCCATGGCGGCGAGGCGTTCGAGGGTGCGGTCGCTCATGTCCGCAGCCGGGGTGCGGTAGCCGACGGGGCGTTCCCCGATGATGTCGACGATAGCGTCCATGGCGCGTTCGAAGTCCTCGCGTTCCTCGTCGGCGCTCATCGCCGTGGGGTTCCGGTGGGCGTAGCTGTGATGCCCGATCTCGTGGCCGGCCGCGTGGATGTCGGCGACGAGGTCCGGGTTGCGTTCGGCGACCTGGCCGGGGATGAAGAAGCCGGCCGGGAGGTCGTACTCCTCGAGTAACTCGAGGATGCGGGGGACGGCGACGTCGGTCCCGTACTCGCCCATCGAGAGGATGGGTGGGGTGTCGAAGTCGCCGACGCCGGCCTCGGTCCGGGCCTCCCACATCCGGGTGGCGTCGACGTCGAAGGTGAACAGCACCGCACACGCGGCGTCGTCCTTCCACTGCATGGTGGCCGGTGACACCCGGGGGTGAAGAGTGTTCCTTCAGGCCCAGGGATAGTCCTCGTGCCAGGGTCGCACGGCCTCGAGGGCGGCCGCGGCCGCCAGGAGGTCGCCGTCGTGGAAGCGACGACCGGCGAGTTGCAGGCCGACGGGGAGCCCGTCGTCGGTGAGGCCGCCGGGCACCGAGACCGCGGGGTGGCCGGACATGTTGTACGGGAAGGTCAGGAACCACCCGGACAGGGGGTCGACGGGGACGCCGTCGACCTCGGTCGGGCCGAGGACGTCGTTGGAGAACGGGGGCACGGTGGTGACGGGCGAGGCCAGGAGGTCGTACTCGTCGAGGACGTCCTGGAGCCCGTCGTAGACGTCGGTGCGGGCGAGGTCGGCCTGTCGGTAGGCGACGGGGTCGGCGGTTCGACCCGCCTCGACCATCTCGACCATCTCCGCGGGGAGGGCGTCGCGGTCCGCGCCGGTGACGTCGAGGCCCATGGTGTCCTCGAGGGTCGCGGCCATGGCGGCGGTCTCGACCTCCCACTGGACCATCGAGGTGTCTTGCACCAGCTCATCGAGGTCGTGGCCCAGGTCGACGGCGACCTCGTCGACGGCGTCCACGACGGTCGCGAGGTCCGCGACGGCGTCCGCGACGACGTCGGCGACGCGGTCGTCGATCGGGAAGATCCCGAGGTCGGGGCTGAAGGCGACGCGGAGGTCGGCGACCGACCGGTCGAGGGCGCCGCGATACGATTCCCGCGGCGCCGGCAACGAGAACGGGTCGCGGTCGTCCGGACCCGCGAGGACGTCGAGGGTCAACGCCGCGTCCGCGACGGTGCGGGCGTGGACGCCCTCGTGGATGAACGGGGTGTGGGCCGAGAACGCGTTCGGCCGGCTCGACAGCGGGATGCGACCGAAGGACGGTTTCACCCCGACGACGCCACAGAACGCCGACGGGATCCGCACCGACCCCCCGGCGTCCGAGCCCTCCGCGATGGGCGCCATCGCATCCGCGACGGCGGCCGCAGACCCGCCACTCGACCCGCCGGCGTTCCGGTCCAGGTCGAAGGGCGTACTGGTGGGGCCGACGAGGAGGTTGTCGGTCTTGACCTTCAACCCGAATTCGGGGGTGTTGGTCTTCCCGATGACGATGGCGCCGGCCTCGCGCAACCGGTCGACGACGGTCGCCGACGCCTCGGGGACGAAGTCGGCCAGCGGCGCCGCGCCGAAGGTCTGGGGGACGCCGGCGACGGCGGTGAGGTCCTTGATCGCGACGGGGACGCCATGGAGGGGGCCGAGGGGTTCGCCGGCGTCGACGGCGGCGGTGCGGTCTTCGGCGACCGAGCGGGCGGTGTCACCGGTGACGGTGATGAACGCGTTCACCGCGTCGTCGCGGCTGTCGATGCGGTCCAGGAAGGCATCGACGACCTCGACCGGGGTGACGGTGCCGTCCCGGATGTCGGCGGCGAGTTGGGTTGCCGACCGGAAGGGGATGGGTGGGTGCACGCACGCAACTCAGCCACCCGGGGCTTAACCGTTGGCCAGGCTGTGGGACGACCCCGTTCTGCAAGCCTTATGGGTCCGCGTCGGTTCTGCTCGCATATGACACAGGACGCCGCCGACACGACGGAGGCCGCGGCCGACGAGGCCGAGGTCGACGTCGATGGGGTGGCCGCCGAGGTGGCCGCCCACGACGAGGCGCTGGGGGAGGCCGTGGCCGCGACCGGGGACCGCCTCCGACGGGTTCGCCAGGAGCGGGCGGAACTCGCCGCCGAGGTCGAGGAGCTGACCGAACGCGTCCAGCGGGTGCAGGCAGACTTCCAGAACTACAAGAAGCGAGCCGAGGAACAGCAGGCCCAGATCCGGGAGCGGGCGACCGAGGACCTGGTCGAACGGTTGCTCGAGGTGCGGGACAACCTCGAGCGGGCCCTCGACCAGGACGCCGACGCCGACGTCCGGGACGGGGTCGAGGCGACGCTCCGGGAGTTCGACCGCGTCCTCGACGACGAGGGTGTCGAACGGATCGAGCCGGCCGTGGGGGCCGACGTCGATCCGCGGCGACACGAGGTCGTCCACCGCGAGTCGGAGTCGGCAGACGCCATCGCGTCGGTGTACCGGCCCGGGTACGCGATGGCCGAGAAGGTGTTACGCCCCGCCCAGGTCACGGTCGGTCCGACACCCGACGACGAGGCCGAGGACTCGGCCTGAACCCCGCCGACCCGGGGGACCGGGGGGCCGACGGTTGCCCACCGGTTCAGTAAGTAGTTTGTGGAGTGGCGTGTCCAGGGGCGCGTGGAACCGACCGCCTGCGGCGACCAGTGAACAACTGTGGGCGGGACTGTCTAGTAACGTTTAACCGACTATGACCGGTACCTGAACCCAAGATGGCGAGCAACAAGATCCTCGGGATCGACCTCGGGACCACGAACAGCGCGTTCGCGGTGATGGAGGGGGGCGACCCCGAGATCATCGTGAACAGCGAAGGGGACCGGACGACCCCGTCGGTCGTCGCGTTCACCGACGACGAACGACTCGTCGGGAAGCCCGCGAAGAACCAGGCGGTGCAGAACCCCGAGCGGACGGTGAGTTCGATCAAGCGCCACATGGGCGAGGAGGACTACACCGTCACCATCGACGACGAGGAGTACACCCCCGAGGAGGTGTCCGCGATGATCCTTCAGAAGATCAAGCGGGACGCCGAGGAGTACCTCGGGGAGGAGGTCGAGCGTGCCGTCATCACGGTGCCGGCGTACTTCAACGACCGGCAGCGGCAGGCGACCAAGGACGCCGGCGAGATCGCCGGGTTCGAGGTCGAACGCATCATCAACGAGCCGACGGCCGCGTCGATGGCCTACGGGCTCGACGACGAGTCCGACCAGACCGTCCTGGTCTTCGACCTGGGTGGGGGCACCTTCGACGTCTCGATCCTGGAGCTGGGTGGCGGCGTCTATGAGGTCGTCGCCACGAACGGTGACAACGACCTCGGTGGAGACGACTGGGACCAGGCGATCATCGACTGGGTCGCCGACCAGTTCGAGGCCGACCACGGGATCGATCTGCGGGACGACCGCCAGGCCCTCCAGCGGTTGAAAGACGCGGCCGAGGAGGCGAAGATCGAGTTGAGTTCCCGGAAGGAGACGACGATCAATCTCCCGTTCATCACGGCCACCGACGACGGCCCCATCCACCTCGAGGAGGACCTCACCCGGGCGAAGTTCGAGTCGCTGACCGACGACCTCCTCGACCGGACGGTCGATCCGACCCGCACCGCTCTCGACGATGCCGGCCTCGAGAAGGCCGACGTCGACGAGGTCATCCTCGTCGGCGGGTCGACCCGGATGCCCCAGGTCCAGTCGAAAGTCGAGGACCTCGTGGGTCAGGAGCCGAAGAAGAACGTCAACCCCGACGAGGCCGTCGCCCTCGGCGCGGCGATCCAGGGCGGGGTGCTCGCCGGGGACGTCGACGACATCGTGTTGCTCGACGTCACCCCGTTGTCCCTGGGGATCGAGGTGAAAGGCGGGTTGTTCGAGCGGTTGATCGAGAAGAACACCACGATCCCGACCTCGGAGTCGAAGGTGTTCACCACGGCCGCGGACAATCAGACGTCCGTCCAGGTCCGGGTCTTCCAGGGCGAGCGGGAGATCGCCGAGGAGAACGAGTTGCTCGGCGAGTTCCAGCTCACCGGCATCCCGCCGGCACCGGCCGGCACCCCGCAGATCGAGGTGACGTTCAACATCGACGCGGACGGCATCGTCAACGTCGAGGCCGAGGACAAAGGGTCGGGCAATGCCGAGGAGATCACGATCGAGGGCGGTGTCGGTCTCTCCGACGAGGAGATCGAAGAGATGCAGGAGGAGGCCGAGGAACACGCCGAAGAGGACGAGCGGCGGCGGCGCCGAATCGAGGCGCGCAACGATGCGGAAAGCGCCATCCAGCGCGCCGAGCAACTGCTCGAGGAGAACGAGGACGCAATCGAGGACGACCTCCGGTCGGAGATCGAAACCGAGATCGAGGCCCTCGAGGAGACCCTCGAGGACGAGGACGCCGCCGCCGAGGACCTCGAGGACGCCACGGAGTCCCTCTCCGAGGCCCTCCAGGAGATCGGCAAGCAGATGTACCAACAGCAGGCCCAACAGGCCCAGGCGGGGCCGGGCGGGGCCGCCGGTCCGGGGCCCGGGGCGGCGGGCGCCGGCCCCGACGATGAGGGTGAGGAGTTCGTCGACGCCGACTTCGAGGACGTCGACGACGATGACGACGAGGAGTAAGCCCTAACCGGCCGGCCCGCCGACAGGAGACAACAGCATCGATGCCAGAGGACTTCTACGACGTACTCGGGGTGAGTCGGGACGCCGACGAGGAGGCGATCAACCGGGCGTTCCGGGAGAAGGCATCGGAGTATCACCCGGACGTCAGCGACGATCCCGACGCCGAGGAGAAGTTCAAGAAGGTCAAGAAGGCAAAGGAGGTGCTCACCGACGAGGAGGCCCGACAGCTCTACGATCAGCTCGGCCACGAGCGGTTCGTCGAGGCCGAGAAGCGCGGGGCCACCGACCAAGGGGGTGCGGGCGCCGGCGGCGACCCGTTCGGCGGCCAAGGCCCGTTCGGCGGTGGCGGCGGGTTCGAGGACATCTTCGAGCAGTTCTTCGGCGGGGGTGGCCGCGGGGGCGGTCGGCAGGGGCCCCGTGGCGGCCAGGATCTGCGGACGAGCATGACCGTCGATCTGACCGATGCCTACCACGGGATCGAGACCCAGATCACGGTGCGTCGCCCCGAGCGGTGCTCGAGCTGTGATGGAGCCGGCCATCCCCCGGATGCGGAGGCGCGAACGTGCCCGGAGTGTGACGGTCAGGGGCAGACGGTCCGCACCCAGCAGACGCCGTTCGGCCGCGTCCAGCAGACGGCGACGTGTCGCCGGTGTGAGGGCCGTGGCGAGGTGTTCACCGAGACGTGCCGGGAGTGCGGTGGCGATGGCGTCGTCGAACGGGAGGCGACGTTGACCGTCGACATCCCGGCGGGGGTCGAGACCGGGCAGACGGTGCGGTTGCGCGGCGAGGGCGCCCCGGGAGAGCCGGGGGCGCCGGACGGGGACCTGCTCATCGACGTGGAGGTCCGCGAGGACGAGGCGTTCGAGCGCGACGGGGCGGATCTGTATCGGCGGCAACCCATCTCGTTCCCGCAGGCGGTGTTCGGGGACTCGATCGAGGTGCCGACGGTGGACGGCGTCGTGGAGATGGACGTCCCCGCCGGGACCCAGAGCGGGGAGCGGTTCCGGTTGCGGGGCGAGGGGATGCCGCGGCTGGAGCGCCGTGGGTTTGGCGACCTCTACGTCGAGGTCCAGGTGGTGGTCCCGGAATCGTTGGACGCCGAGCAACGGGAGGCCCTGGAGGCCTACGCCGAGGCCGGGGGCGAGGAGATCGACGTCGACGAGGGGTTCTTCGAGCGGTTGCGGAACAGCATCTGAGCGGGCCCGGGGGCTTTTCCCGGTCCCCGCTGAAGCGGTGGTATGGTCGATGTCGGGACGGTCGTGGCCGGTGGTGCAGGGGTGGCGGTGGCGATTCTCGCGGTCCTGACCCTGATCCAGTTGGCGGGGGCGTGGCCCGCGTCGGCGGCGGCCTGGAAGGTCGGGGCGGTCGTGGTCAGTGCCCTGGCGATGCTGGGGGTCGGGATCGTCGTCACCTACCGGGCCGCCACGGGGGAGCCGTTGACGATCGGGTTGTTGGCGATCGCGGTGGTGGCGGCGGGCGTGTCGGCGGTGCTGGCCGAGGACGTCAGGGCCGACCAGTGACCGCGGCGCCGGTCAGGAGGCGTCCCGGATCGCGTCGAGGGCCGCGGGGTTCTCGATGCTGGAGAGGTCGCCGAGGTCCTCGCCGGTGTAGGCGGCGGCGATGGCGCGTCGGATGATCTTCCCGGACTGGGTCTTCGGGAAGGCGTCGACGAAGATGACCTCGCGCGGGCGGAACGGTTTCCCGAGCTGGTCGCCGACGTGGCGGCGGAGTTCGGTGGCGAGGGCGTCGTCCCCGGTGGCGTCGGGTTCGAGGACGACGTAGGTGACGACCGCCTCCCCGGTGGTGTCGTCGGGGACGCCGACGGCCGCCGCCTGGTTGACGGCGGGATGGTCGATGAGGGCGCCCTCGACCTCGGCGGGACCGACTTTGCGGCCGGCGACGTTGATGGCGTCGTCGGCGCGGCCGTGCAGGAACCAGAACCCGTCCTCGTCGACCTGGGCCCAGTCCCCGTGGTCCCAGAGATCGTCCCAGGTCGACCAGTACTCCTCGAGGTACCGGTCGTCACCCTCCCACAGCGACCGCGTCATCGATGGACATGAGTCCCGGGCGACGAGGAAGCCGCGTTCGTGGTCGGCGGCGACGCTCTCGCCGCTGGAGTCGACGACGTCGATGGCCATGCCGAGCCCGGGACCGCCCAGGGTACAGGGTTTCAGGTCCTGGATGGGCATCGGCATCAGGAAACAGCCGAAGACCTCGGTGCCGCCGGAGATGTTGATGATCGGGCAGTCGCCGCCGCCGACGTATTCGTAGAACCACCGCCATGATTCGGGGTCCCAGGGCTCGCCGGTCGACCCGAGCAAGCGGAGCGTCGAGAGGTCGTGGTCGGTGACCCAGTCGGTCCCGTGTTTGCGCAGGGCGCGGATGGCAGTGGGGGAGATGCCGAAGGTGGTGAGGCCGTGTCGCTCGATCATCGCCCAGAACCGGTCCGGGTCGGGGTGGTCGGGGGCGCCCTCGTACATGAAGATCGTGCCGCCGAAGGCATGGTTGCCGACCAGCATCCACGGCCCCATCATCCACCCGATGTCCGACACCCAGAAGAACCGGTCGGCGGGTTTGTGGTCGAAGCCGAAGTAGATCTCCTTGGCGGGTTGGAGCAGGGTGCCGGCGTGGGTGTGGACGATGCCCTTGGGTCGGCCGGTGGTGCCCGAGGAGTACAGCAACATCGCGGGGTCGGAACTGTCCATCGGCGTGGTGTCGTAGTCGGTGGCGGCGGTGCCGACCGCGTCGGTCCACCACTCGTCCCTGTCGGCGTGCCACGGGATGTCGACGGTGCCATCCCGGGCGCCGAGCCGGTCGTACACGATGGTGTGCTCGACGTGGCCGACGTCCTCGATGGCGGCGTCGGCGGTGTCTTTCAGCCGGATCTCGTCGCCACGGCGGTAGAACCCGTCGCCGGTGAACAGCACCGAGCACGCCGCGTCCTCGATGCGGGTGGCGACGGCGTCCCGACCGAACCCGGAGAAGATGGGGACGGCGATCGCCCCGACCTTGAAGATGCCGTACAGGATGGAGATGACCTCGGGCACCATCGGCATGTACAGCCCGACCGTGTCCCCCCGCGTGATGCCGCGGGCCTCGAGGGCGTTGGCGACCTGGTCGGCCTCGCGTCGGAGGTCGTGGTAGGTGATCTCGCGGACGTCGCCCGGTTCGCCCTCCCAGATGCAGGCGACGTGATTCCGGGTGCCGCTCCCGGGGGCGGCGTGCCGGTCGACGGTGTTGTGGGCGACGTTGAGTTCGCCGCCGACGTACCAGTCAGTGAACTGGGGGCCATCGCTGTCGTCCCGGACCGCGTCGTAGTCCGTGTAGAACTCGAGGCCGAGGTAGTCGACGATCTCGTCCCAGAACCAGTCGACGCCAGAGGCGTCCACCCCCGGGACGGTGGTCGTCGTGCGCTCGATGAGTGCGTCGTAGTCGTCGATGTCGTAGGTCTGCATGAACTGGGAGACGTTCGTCGACTCGACGAACTCGGTGGACGGTTGGTGGACGACCTCGTCGACCTCGTCGAGTGAATCCATGGCCGCTGGTTCAGCGCCCCACCTCAAATAGGTTCATCGTCCGCGGACCGGGGGACAAACGCTTTCCGGCCGCGTGTGATAGGTCTGGGCATGTACGTCCGGGGCGCCAAGAACAGGGAGGAGGTCTGGTTGCTTGACCGCCTCGACGAACTCGGGTTGCACGACCCGGCGTTCCGGTCCCGGGACTACGTCATCGCGCTCGACGAGGAGACCGGGGAGCGGGCGGGGTTCGGTCGGTACCGGGTGCATCGGGACGGGGACGTGTGTGAGTTCGCCGCGATCGGCGTGCTGGAGGACTGGCGGGAGCAGGGTGTCGGCGCTCACGTCCTCGAGCGGTTGGTGGAACTCGCCAGCGACCAGGGGTTCGAACGCGCCTTCGCGTTCACCGGGGAGGGCGGCTACCTCACTCAGTTCGGGTTCGAACCCGTCGCGGAGGCGGAACTGGCGGATGTGCTCGCCGACCGGTTGGCGGAGGTCCGGGCACACGAGGATCCGGACGCGGTGCCGATGGTGTTGGCCTTCGAGGACTTCGAGTTCCCGCGACGGTTGCGCGAGCGGTTCAAGCGCGCGGGCGACGACCACGAACCGTCCGAACCGGAGGAATCCCCTGAGGACTTCGGGATCGATCCCGACGAGGCCACGTACAAGTACGACACCGGATCGGGGTAGGCCCGCCGGGCCGCCCGGGGCCAGACCTTTCTCCCCTGGCGTCCCACCGCGGGACGATGGCACCGCAGCGGTCTCCGCGCCGGGTGTGTGCACGAACGGTCGGGGCCGTCCTCGGGAGTGGCGTTCTGCTGTCCCAGGTGGGTGCGGTGGCCGCCCACGGCGGCGTCGCCGATCCGACCCTCCACGGCCCCGCGAAGGCGGTGTTGGGGGTGTTGCTCGTCGTCGTCGGTGGCGGGGTCGCCGTGTTCACCCACCCGTTGTTCCGGGTTGCCTGGGCGTTCGGTGCGGGGTTTTCTGCCGGGGACGTGGTCCCCTACGAGGCGCCACCACCGTCGTTCGTGTGGTTCGTGCGGGGACTCGGCGGGGTCACCGCCCTCATCGGCGGCTGGCTCGTCGTGGATGGCGCTCACCTCCTCGGGTGACGGGCGCGGCCGGTACCCTCACGTACTAAATGCGTTCCGGGGGTATCCCCGGTATGTTCGACGAGGCGGATCTCGAGGCGATCCGGGAGGCACACGCCGCCTGGGCGGACGGGACCCTGGACCCGACCCTCGAGCGGTTCGGGGAGCGCAAGGCGTCGTTCACGACGGACACCGCCGGGCAGTCCGTCGAGCGTCTCTACACCCCGGTGGACGTCGCCGACCTGGAGTACGACGAGGACCTCGGGTTCCCGGGGGAACCCCCGTACACGCGGGGGGTGTACCCGACGATGCATCGGGGGCGGTTGTGGACGATGCGCCAGTACGCGGGGATGGGCACCCCGGCCGAGACCAACGAACGGTTCCACTACCTCCTCGACGAGGGCCAGACCGGGTTGTCGATGGCGTTCGACCTCCCGACACAGATGGGCCACGACTCCGACGACTCGATGGCGGCGGGAGAGGTCGGGAAGTCCGGCGTCGCGATCGATACGCTGGCGGACATGGAGACGGTGTTCGACGGGATCCCCCTCGATGAGGTGTCGACGTCGATGACGATCAACGCGCCGGCCGCGGTGCTGCTGGCGATGTACATCGCCGTCGGGGACCGGCAGGGCGTCGACCGCGACCAGTTACGGGGCACGATCCAGAACGACGTGCTCAAAGAGTATGTCGCGCGCAACACCTACATCTTCCCACCGGACCCGTCGATGCGGATCGTCACGGACATCTTCGAGTTCTGTGCGGCGGAGGTCCCGAACTTCAACACCATCTCGATCTCCGGGTATCACATCCGGGAGGCGGGGTCGACGGCGGCCCAGGAGGTCGCGTTCACCTTGGGGGATGGGATCGAGTACGTCCAGGCGGCGGTGGAGGCCGGACTGGACGTGGACGCGTTCGCACCACAGCTCTCCTTTTTCTTCAACGCGCACAACAACATCTTCGAGGAGGCCGCGAAGTTCCGGGCGGCGCGCCGGATGTGGTACCGGATCATGGACGAGCGGTTCGGGGCCACCGACCCGGGCGCCAAGCGGTTGAAGTTCCACGCCCAGACCGCCGGGTCGACGTTGACCGCCCAGCAGATCGAGAACAACGTGGTACGGGTTGGATACCAGGCGTTGGCGGCGGTGCTCGGCGGCGCCCAGAGCCTCCACACCAATGGGAAAGACGAGGCGCTGTCGATCCCGACCGAGCAGTCGGTGCGGACGGCGTTGCGCACCCAACAGATCCTCGCCCACGAGTCGGGGGTTGCAGACACGGTGGACCCGTTGGCGGGGTCGTACTACGTGGAGTCGTTGACCGACGAGATCGAGGCCGACGCGTGGGCGATCCTCGAGGAGGTCGATGCCCGCGGCGGGATGCAAGCGGCGATCGAGGAGCAGTGGGTCCAACGCCAGATCCAGGACGTCGCCTACCAGCGCCAACAGGAGATCGAGGCCGGGGACCGGGTGATCGTCGGGGTGAACGCCTTCGAGAGTGCGGACGCCCAGGACGTCGACATCGAGGACGTGTCCGCGGCCGACGTCCAGTCGAAGATCGAGGGGTTGGACGCGGTGCGGGCCGACCGGGACCAGGCGGCCGTCGACGCCGCCCTCGAGGACTTGCGTACGGCGGCGGCGGGGGCCGAGAACGTGATGCCCCACGTGGTGTCGGCGGTGAAGGCCTACGCGACCGTCGGGGAGATCTGTGACGTGCTCCGGGACGTGTTCGGCGAGTACGACGGCGCCACCAGCGTGTAGTCCGACCGCCTCAGAGGTGGAGGTGTTCGAAGACGAAGATCGAGGAGATGTGGGCGAGGTACGGGAGCACGAGGACGAAGACGGTCTCCTGGAGGATGGCGATGTCGACCGGATACTCCGACGTGGCCTCGACCTTCTGCAATCGGATGAACTCGTGGGTATATTCGTCGGCGTGGTCCGGGGACTCGACGTGGGTGTCCGGGAACATGCGGTCGTCGGTGTCCGGACCGATCCGACGGACTGTGCCGGCGATGTCCTCGATCTTGGCCTCCTTGGCGGCCCGCATATACCGGTGGAGCCAGTAGGTCGGTGCGACGAACAATACGATCGCCAGGCCGGTGCCGATCAACGTCATCGTCGAGGCGATCGTCGGGTCGCGAACCCCCTCGCTGAACGTGAAGAAGACCGCGAAAAAGGAGAGCGCGACGACGTAGTAGAGGGTCGACGATTTCACGAGGCTGCCGACGGGACGCAGCCCCGCGTACCCGTGGGGGTCCTCGAAGTCGATGCGGCCACTCGCCCGGATCTCGAACGGGAGGACGACGTGGACCGCCAGCAACATGCTGACGAGTTCCGAGGCGATGAGGTAGTAGGCGAACGGGATGAGGACCGCCTGGCGGAACACGGTGATCGGTTCTCCCCAGGTGTCGAGCATGAACGCCCAGTTCTCGGGAGCGTACCGAAGACTCAACCCCACCCAGGCGACGTGGTAGCCCAACGCCACGGCGAAGACAGTGGTGCGCAATCGGGGCGGGATCGTCCGGTCGAATGCACGGTCGTCGATCCCGTCGTCGGTGTACGGGACGCCGACCAGTCGCAGCAGTCGGTCCGCACGGCCGCCGCCCATGGTGGTGGCGGCGACCACCTCGTCGGCAGTGGGGAGGGCATCCGTGACGGTGTGGTACCGGTGTTTCAACCGGCGGGCGGCCCACACGGCGAACAGCCATCCCGGGAGGATGATCGCCGATATCGGGTTCTCAGTGAGCCACAGGAAGCCGCTGTGCTGGTAGACGAGGTAGCCGAGGATGCCTGAGTCGAAGACGTAGATGGCGACCACGAGAAGGTAGATGCCGAGGCCGTCCCGACCCGTGAGTCGCCTGCCCAGGGCGTCCAGTCCGAGGCCACCCGCGATGCGTTCAATCCACAGTCGTTCACCGTGAGCGCCGGACCCGGTGTCCGAGTCCCCTGACGTGTCCCTCACCCCTCCCACCTCTGCCGGGAGGTGAAACCCCGTTCAGTATAACGGTTCTGGTCGGTGGGGTACTCAGGAGGAGGGGATGCCGCGCCTTTTTTAGCCCCGGTCGGCGTTACCCCTACAACGATGACCACGGAGACCCGAGATGTCGTCGTCGTTGGCGGCGGGACGGCGGGGTCGTTCGCGGCGGCGACCGCGGCCTCCGAGGGCGTGGACGTAGTGTTACTCGAGCGGAAAAGCGAGGAGGAGGCGGGGCATATCGCGTGTGGGGACGCGATCAAGGGCACGTCGACGTTCCCGGACGTCATCGACCGCGAGTACCTGCGCGAGGAGGCGTTCACCAACGAGAACATCGTCCGGGCACGGTTCGAGAACCCCGCCGACGACACCGCCCTGGACATCCCGTTCCCCGGGGACACGGCGGGCGCGATCGTCGACCGGAAGCGCTACGGTGAGGTGCTGTTGGAGGAGGCCCAACGCGTCGGGGCGGACATCCACTTCGACACCGTCGTCCAGGACGTCGTCCAGGACGATGATGGTCGGGTGACCGGGGTCGAGGCGACCCGGAAGGGCGAGCCCCGGACCTACGAGGCGTCGGTCGTCATTGACGGCGCGGGGTCGCTGTCCCTGCTCCAGGACAAGGCCGACCTGGGGGCGGCGACCTTCGACACCAAGGTGAACTACCAGCAGTTCTGCTCGGCGTACCGCGAGATCGTCGAGGTTGAGGAACCCGTCGACTACGACGACGCGATCGTGTTCAAACCGACCGAGGAACTCGGGTACCTCTGGTACTTCCCGCGGACGCCCACCGAAATCAACGTCGGGCTCGGCTTCCAGATGAACCGGCCCCACGTCGAGCTCGTCGAAGCGTTGCGAAAGGACCTCGAGGCCCGCCCGGAGTACAAGGGGGCGACGGTCAAGGACAAGCTCGGCGCGGCACTCCCCACTCGGCGCCCCTATGACTCCGCGGTCGCGCCGGGGTTCGTCGCCGTCGGGGACGCCGCCGGCCACGTCAACCCCACGACCGGTGGCGGCATCCCGGGGGCGGCCAAGGCCGGGTACTGGGCGGCGTTGCGCGCGGTCGAGGCCGTCTCGGCCGAGGACCCGTCCGAGGAGCGGTTGTGGGAGTACAACCGCCAGGTGATGACGGACTTCGGGAAGCGGTTCGCCGCGATGGACCTGTACAACATCTGGGGTGGCACCCACGACGTCGACGAGCTGACCGAGATCGTGGCGTCGATGCCCGGACAGGCGCTGATTGACGCCCTGGGGAAGGGCGGGACGGCGTCGATGGGATGGGGGTTGAAGCTGCGGACCGCGGTCAAGACCATCGGGCACTGGGGCACCCTCTGGACGCTGTACAAGGTCCACGACGTCGCCGGCCGGCTGAAGGACGTCTACGACGAGTACCCGAGCTCTCCGGACGGGTTCGAGGCGTGGCGGGGGCGGCGGGACGACCTCATGGACGAGTTCTACGAGATCACCGGCGCGGACCCCAAGTACTAGGCGGCGTCGGCGGGTCGTGGGGTGTATCTGGCGAAGGTCAGGTAGCCGGTGTGGCCGACGCCCGCCGTACTCGGGCGGGAGCCCCGGTCGTCGAAGTCCATCCGTCGCTGGATGGTCTCGACCGTTTCGACGGCGGCGAGGCCGGCGTCGGTGGCGGCGTCGGCCGCCTCGCGGGCGTGTTCGACGAACGGGCTGTACACCGCGACGAACCCGCCGGGCACCAGCAGGTCGGGGGCGGCGGCCACGACCGTGGGGGCGTCCTCGGTGTCCAGGGTGACGACGTCGTAGGCCCCCGCCGCGAGCGTGTCGAGTTCGGCGGTGACGTCTGCCGCCCGGACCTCGACCCGGTCCGTGACGCCGGCGGTAGCCATGTTCTGTCTGGCGGTCGCTGCGAAGTCGGGGTCGCGTTCGTAGGTCGTGACCGACGCCCCCAACCGTCCGAGGTAGGCGGCCAGCACCCCGGTGCCGGTGCCCGCGTCCAGGACGGCGTCCCCGGCGGCGACCCCGGTGTGGCCGACGATGACGCCGACGTCCTTGGGGACCATGGGGGCGCCGGTGCGCTCGAGGTGATGGAACAGATCGGGGCCCCGCAGCGCCCGGACGACGAAGGCCTCGCCCAGGTGTGACTCGACGATTTGTCCGGGTTCGGGGTCCGTCGGGACGTCGACGACGCCGAGGTCGGTGTGGAGTTCGGTCCCCGGTTCACAGAGGAACTCCCGGTCGTCCCGGACGAGCAGAATCACTCCAGTCGTTCGACCGCGGCCGCCAGGTCCCCGTCGGTGGCCTCCAGGGCCTCCCGGGCGGCGGACTCGCTGGCGCCGGTGCGCTGGACGACGATGTCGACGTCACCCTCTGGGATCGCCGCCTCGTCGTCTGTGTCCTCGGTCGCCTCCTGGGTCGCTTCGCCTTCGGTGGCGTCCCCGACGATCTGGTAGGTCTGCTGGCCGCGGGCGTCCATCCGGGTGACCTCGGGATCGTCGAAGGTCAGTGTGGTCCCGTCGGCCAGGGTGATGGTGACCGAGTCGGCGTCGAGTTCCTCGAGGTCGATTCCCATCTGCTCCATCATCTGTTGCATCTTCCGTGGGTTGCCGCCGCCTCCGAACATGCCCGGGTGGACGCGGTGAATACGCAAAAGCGTGGCGCTACCGCACGGCAGCCAGGAGCCCGGCCATTGTCGCGAGGTCGTACTGGCCGGGGGCGGTGGCGCCGTCGGCGTCGAACGGGGCGTAGGCGATCCGGGAGCCGTATACGGGGGCGACGATCCGGGTGTGGCGGCCGTACTCGCCCATGGCGACGGTGGCGACGTCCTGTCCGGCGGTGGTGGCGCGGTGGGTCGCGGTCAGGAGGGTCAACGCATCGTCGAGGTCGGTGGCGGTAACGGCGACCTTCCCGATGTCGCCGATTCGGGCGGTGCGGGCGAGGCGGTCCTCGAGGGTGGCGGCGTCGGGCGTGCTCTCGAAGTCGTGGGTGGAGGCGACGACGGTGACGCCGGCCTCGCGGGCGTGCCGGGCGAGTGCCGCGCCGCGGTCGGTGCGCAGCGTCGCGGCCTCGATGTCGACGGCGGTGACGGGCGCCAGGTCGACGGCGGCCTCGAGGCGGGCGAGCCGGGCGTCCGCAGGCGGGGCCTCGCCGCCCTCGTCGGTGACGCGGTTGGTCGCGAGGATGGGGAGCACCCCCGAGTAGTCCCGGATGGCGGCGACGGGATCGGTCGCCAGATCCATGCGGAACTCCAGGAGGTCGGCGTGGTCCCGGGCGCGGGGTTCGTCGCCGAGGTCGTCGGTGACGGCGGCCAGCGTGAACGCCGACGGATCCATGCCCCCGCTGGGGGAGGGCGGGAGAAAAGTGTTGGCGGCTACGTGAGGAGGCCCTCTTCGGCCTCCAGGAGCTCGTGGTACCGGTTCCGGATGGTGACCTCGGAGACGTCGGCCACGTCGGAGACGGCGGCCTGGGTCGTCTTCTCGTTGACGAGGAGGGCGGCGGCGTAGACCGCTGCGGCCGCGAGGCCGACCGGACTCTTCCCGGAGTGGACGCCCTCTGCTTTGGCGCTGTCCAGGAGTTCGCGGGCGCGGACCTCGACCTCGTCGGGGAGGTCAAGATCGGAGACGAACCGCGGCACGTAGCTGGCGGGGTCGGCCGGCTCGACGGCGAGTTTGAGTTCGCGGACGACATACCGGTAGGTGCGGGCGACCTCGTCTTTCTCGACGCGGCAGACCCGCGCCATCTCGTCGAGACTCCGGGGGACGCCGGCCTGGCGGGCGGCCGCGTAGGTGCAGGCCGTGGCCACCCCTTCGATCGAGCGGCCGGGCAGCAGGTCGTCCTCGAGGGCGCGGCGGTAGATCACCGACGCGGTCTCGCGGACGTTGTCCGGCAACCCCAGCGAGGAGGCCATGCGGTCGATCTCCCCGAGGGCCTGTTTGAGGTTGCGTTCGCGGGCATCCCGCGTGCGGAACCGTTCGTTCCAGGTGCGGAGCCGCTGCATCTTCCGGCGCTGGCGGTCGGAGAGGCTGTTGCCGTAGGCGTCCTGGTCGCGCCAGTCGATGTTCGTCGACAGCCCCTTGTCGTGCATCGTGTTGGTGGTGGGGGCGCCGACGCGGCTCTTCTGGTCGCGTTCGGCGGCGTCGAAGGCCCGCCATTCGGGCCCGCGGTCGATGGTGTCTTCGTCGACGACGAGGCCGCAGTCGCGGCAGACGGTCTCGCCGTGCCCCTCGTCGGCGACGATGTCGCCGCCGCACTCGGGACAGCCCTGGGTGGACTCACTTTCCTCGGTCTCGGCTGTTCGGTTGCGTACGTTCGCGTGCGTCATCGGAAGAACGCGGGGTGGGGACCCCGTCCTGTCGTGTCGCGTCCGACAGATGCGCCGTACTTAAGCGTTCCCATACGGGGCCCGGCATGTGAGTGGGCCACACCCGGGGGTGTGGGCCGGTCAGTCGGGAGCCAGTCGCGGATCGGTGTCGTTCTCGGCGTCGGGGTCCCCGGCCTCGTCGACGGCCTGGGTCAGGGAGACGTTGAGCACGACCATCGAGACGACGCCGCCGAGGACGGTGACCAGGTTCTTGATGGCGTGGTCGACGATCGCGACGCCGAGTGCGACGGCGGCCGACAAGGGGGTCAGCCCCGCCACCAATAGGGTGAACGCTCCCTCGTAGAGCCCGATGCCGCCGGGGGACAGCGGCAGGACCTTCGCGAGGTTGCCGACGCTCACCGCGAAGAACGAGACGGCGACCACGGTCTCGATCGGGAGGATGACGCCGAACGCGAGGAGGACGACGACGGCGGTGAGGACGTCGATCACCCAGACGACGACGCTGGTCGCGCCAACGCGGGCGAAGGCCCGGGGGTCGCCGGCGACGGTCTGGACATCGCCGACGAACCGTTCGATGATGCCGGCGATCCAGTCGGCGTAGGAGTCGTCGCTGACGCGGGCGACGGCGGCCCGCACCCGGTTCCGGTCGGAGCGGGCGCTCGCGACGATGACCGCGACCGTCGAGACGGCGAGGATGCCGACGGCAGCGGCGACCGCGACGGCGTACCGGCCCGATCGCTCGGGGTCCCCGGCGACCCGGTCCCCGGTCAGGGCCCCCGCCAGTTCGGCCAGATGCCCCGGGTCCAGGACCGCCATCCCGAGCAGCACCGAACCCGCCAACGCGGTGATGGTCAGCAGGTCGAAGACGCGTTCGACGGCCAGGGACGCCACCCCGGTCGGGTACGGGACCGCTCGCCGCGTCTTCATCACGTAGGCCCGCACCCCGTCCCCGAGTCGGGCCGGGAACACGAGGTTCCCGGTCTGGCTGATGAAGATCGCGCCGGTGAGGAACCCGACCCGCTCCCGGTAGTCCAGTTCCGCGAGGATGTCCCGGTACCGGATCCCGCGGAACGGCCATGACGCGAGGTAGACGACGCCGGCGACCGCGACCAGGCCGACGTCCGCGGCCGCGACGTTCGAGAGGACGGCGTCCGGGTCGAGGTAGATGGTCATCAACGCCAGTGCGGCGACGGCCAGCAACGCGCCCACGCCGACGGCGACCCGTCGCGTGATCCGGGGTTCGACGCTGAACTCCCACCAGGTCCGGACCACCTGGCTCCCCATGCCGAACACGTCCCGGACGAGGTCGACCTTGGAGTCTCCCTTGGGCGTCCAGGACACCGGGAACTCCGCGACACGGAACCCCTGCCGCTGGGCGCGGACCAGGAGTTCCGTGTCCCAGAACCAGTGGTCGTCCTTGATGGCCGGGCCGAGGGTCTCGTAGGCCGCCCGGGATACGGCCTTGAACCCGCACTGGTGGTCCCGGAGCGTCGACCCCAACAGGGTACGGACCAGGAGGTTGAAGCCGCGACTGGGGACGCCGCGCTTGGCCGGGCGGTCGGCCTCGTGCCCGGGGAGCCACCGGGAGCCGGTGGCGACGTCGTACTCGCCGGACCGGATGTGGGTGATGAGCTCCTCGAGGTGGGCCATGTCAGTGGCGCGGTCGGTATCGAAGTACGCGAGGACGTCGCCGTGGGCGCGGGTGAACGCGTAGTCCAGGGCGCCGCCGCGACCCAGGCGGGTGTCGCTGTGGACGTGTCGCACCCGGTCGTCGGCGGCCGCGAGCCGCTCGGCGATGGCCGGGGTGTCGTCCTCGCACCCGTCCTCGGCGACAATCACCTCGTAACTGCCAGGCGGGAGAAACGAGTCGAGTTCCGCGAGGGTGGCGGTGACGGTGTCCTCGATGGTGTCGGCCTCGTTGTACGCCGGGAGGACGACGCTGACCTCGATGTCGGACCCGTCGGTCATCGACGGTTGGTCGGCGAGCCGCGCGTAAGAACTTTCTGGAGTCAGGGCATCGCCGTCCACCACTCAACGGCGGCGAGGTTGTCCCGTGTTAGCCGGGCGTACCACCGTGGCGGCCGTGGGCGGACGCCACCACCCGCCACTGGGGTCGAATCGCGTGACAGCTCGGTGTTAGGCGACCGTACCAAACGCCCTATGGGGGCGGCCGCGTCATCTCGGGTATGAGCACGGCCCCGACCCGTACGTTGCCCAGCGTCGACGCCGAGGCGGTGGACCTCAACGAGAAGCAGCGCCGCATCCTCGCCCATCTCCGTGCCAACGCCGAGCAGACCTACTTCAAGTCACGGTTGGTCGGCGAGGCGCTGGACCTGTCCGCAAAGGAGGTCGGGGCGAACATGCCCGCCCTGGACGCGGTGCCAGGGGTCAGCATCGAGAAGTGGGGGTACTCCGGGGCGACCACCTGGGCAGTTTCGGTCTGAGTCAGGGACTGTAATCGATCAGCGCCGCCGCCGCATCGGCCAGGGCCTGGGCGTCCTCGCCGAAGGAGTCGGCGTACCGCACCAGCAACACCAGGACGAGTTCCGGGTCGGTGAGGGCGTACCCGTCCTCCCGGGTGAGGACCGCGTCGTCGGCGAGTCGGGTCGCCCAGGAGCTGACGGTCGCCCGGCTGACACCGATCGAATCGGCCAACGCCGCCGGTGGGGCGTTCGGGTCTCGGAGGATGGCGACGAGCAGCGCCCGCGGGGTCTCGCGGCGGAGGTAGCCCACGGTCTGTTTCTCGTGGGTGTCGAACCGGTCGGCGATGAAAAAGCGGCGGTACTCGCCGTCGCGGTGGCTCTCGACGGCGCCGGCGTCGAGCAACCGGCGGAGGTGGTGTTGGGCCTCGCCGGTGCCGAGCTGGAGGTCGTCCCGCAGTTTCGAGAAGTGGGCGCCGGGGGTCTCGGCGAGGTAGCCCCGGATCGCGTCACGGGTCAGGGACGCGGCATCGTCGCCGGCGTCGTCCCGGGTGAACCCGGCGAGCGGGATGCTGCCGAAGGCGGCGAACCGCCGCAGTGTCTCCCGCTTCTCTTCGTCGACGCCGCGGTCTGGCACACCGCGGTGTTCGTGACGGACTGCCAAGAGGGTTCCGGGACCCCGGTCAGGAGGGGGTGTCGTCGTCGGACTTCTCGAGGTCGGCGTCGAGTTCCTCGATGACCTCCTCGGCGCTTTTGATCTCCTCGTCGCTCCCGGGTTGGCTGTCCATGTCGACCTCCTCAAGTTCGCCGAGCATCTCCTCGATGCTGTCCAGGCCCAGGAGTTCGCGGGTCTCCTCGTCGAACTCCATGGCGTCGAGGGGTTGGCCGTCGGTGCTGACGTCGCTGCCGGTGAGGTGTTTCCCGTATCGGCCGACGAGTGAGGTGAGTTCCTGGGGGAGGAGGTAAGTCGTCGATTCGCTGGTCCCGATCTCGCCGAGGGTCTCTAAGCCCTTCTCGATGACGGCGCGTTCGCCCATGGCTTCCGCCGATCGGGCGCGCAACACCGTGGAGATGGCGTCCCCCTGGGCCTCGAGGATCTGGGACTGCTTTTCCCCCTGGGCCCGGATGATGTTGGACTGCTTTTCCCCCTGGGCGGTCTCGACGGCCGACCGGCGTTCCCCCTGGGCCTCGAGGATCATCGCGCGACGCCGGCGCTCGGCGGAGGTCTGTTGTTCCATGGCCTGCTGGACGTCTTTGGAGGGGTTGACCTCGCGGACCTCGACGCTCTCGACGCGGATCCCCCACTCGTCGGTGGGTTCGTCGAGTTCCTCCCGGATGCGGGCGTTGATCTCCTGGCGCTTGTTCAGCGTGTCGTCGAGTTCCATGTCGCCCAGCACCGCCCGCAACGTCGTCTGGGCGAGGTTCGAGACGGCGCGTTTGTAGTCGTCGACCTCGAGGAACGCCTTCTTGGCGTCCATGACGCGGATGTAGACGACGGCGTCGGCGGTCACGGGGGAGTTGTCCCGGGTGATCGCCTCCTGTTGGGGGACGTCGAGGGTCTGGGTCCGCATATCGAAGGGGTAGGTGCGGGAGACGAACGGCGGAATGAAGCTGATCCCGGGTTCCAGCAGGCGACGGTACTCTCCGAAGACGGTGAGGGCTTTCTTCTCGTAGGCGTCGACGATCTCGACCATCTGCCAGACGGTGACCACCGCCAGGACGAGGACGAGCAACGCGACGAGGGTCAGCACGGACCCGCCGGGTACGCTGACGAGCGGCAGGGGCATATCCGAACCGCGGGGGACCGTCTCAATAAGTCTTTGTCCGGGCCTACGCCTCGGAATCGGGGGTGGATTCCTCCTCGCGACCGCGGCCCCGGGCCAGCTCCCGGTCGATGCTGTCGGCCTCGATGGCGTCGATGTTCTCGACGGTGAGGACGCTGCCCCCGCCGGGGTCGACGACGAGGATGGTCGCGCCCTCCGGGATCGGGTCGTCCAGGGCGCGGGCGGAGTACGTGGGGTCGAACCCGCCGTCGTAGAGGCGGACCCGGCCGCTGGTCTGGGTGACCCGCTCGATGACGACGCCTTCCCGTCCCGCGAGCGCTTCCGAGGTGCTGGTCTGGGCGCCGCCGCTGCCGCCGTAGATGTCGAGGTTGCGGTAGGCCCACAACGACCCCGCGCCGACAGCCAGAACCATGACCGCGAGGGCGATCGGCGTCCCCAGCGGCGGGAACAACAGCCCGGCCAACCCGGCGACGGTCAGGGCCGTGCCCAGGACGACAAAGTGGGCACCGGGGGCGATCGCCTCCATGACGCTCAAGGCGATGCCGGCGACGACGAGCACCAGCGGCAGGGTCCCCGGTGCGAGGAGGTCGACCATGTCCCGGCGTATGGAGTGGACGGTGTTAACCGTTCGGTGCCGAATCACCCGCCGGCCGCGGCTACAGGACGACGCCGACGATCAATGCGAGGACGGCGCCGACGCCCAGCAAGAAGAACATCGCGTTGATCGGGTCGACGGTCTCCGGTTCGACGGTGGGGCGGTGACGGTCCTCGCCGACGTCCTCGAGGTCGAACCGCCACTCCTGGTCGTCGTCGGCCGTCGACTCCTCACGGTCTGCCATACCCGGTCCTGGGGGCTCACCCCCTAAAAGTTCGCCGCCCTCACTCGACGCGGGTGCCGGGCGGGCTGTCGCCGACGGTGGTGAGGAGGTCGGCGTCCTCGCCGGCGGCCAGCAACATCCCGTCGGACTCGAGGCCGAACAGTTCCGCGGGTTCGAGGTTCGCGACGACGATGACCCGGGTCCCCGGGAGGTCGTCGACGTCGTGGAGCTGGCGGATGCCGGCGACGATCTGTCTGGTCTCGACGCCGAGGTCGACCTCCAGCCGGAGGAGGTCGTCGGCCCCGTCGACCGGTTCCGCGAGCACGATCTCGCCGACGCGGAGGTCCAGTGACTGGAACGTCTCGAAGCTCACGCGGTCCTCGTCGATCGGGTCGATGGCGGGGGTGTCGGGGTCCGCGGCCTCGGCCGGGGGTTGGACGCGGTCGTCGAGGGTCGCGGCCAGGTCCGCGACGGTGTCGTCCTCGACGCGGGCGAACAGTTCGGCGGGTTCCCCGAACGTGTCCGGGGGCGGTGCGGTGGTGGCGTCGAGGGCGGCGTCGGCGAGGGGCTCGGGGTCCTCGAGTTGGGTCCAGAGGGTGTCGGCCTTGGCGGGGGCGACCGGCTGGAGGAAGACGGCGACCGCCTTGGCGAGCTGGACACAGTCCCGGATCACCTGGGCGGCGGCGTCGGGGTCGTCGTCGACCAGTTGCCACGGTTCGTGGCGTTGGATGTACTGGTTGCCGAACCGGGCGAGGTCGACGGGGACCTGTGCGAGCGCCCGGACGTCGTAGTCGTTGACGGCCGCGCGGAACGCGGTCTGGGCCTCCTCGATCCGGTCGAGGACCGCGGTCGAACAGTCGGTGTCGGGGGTGCCGCCGTAGTTGCGGTGGGCGAACAGCAGCGACCGGTAGAGGAAGTTCCCGACGGTGCCGACGAGGTCGGTGTTGACACGTTCCTGGAACCGGTCCCAGGAGAAGTCGAGTTCCTGTTGGAAGTTGTTCTCGACGGCGATGTAGTGCCGGAGCAACCCGGGGTCGAACCCGGCCTCGAGGTACTCGTCGGCCCAGACGGCGCGGTTCCGGCTCTTCGAGAACCCCTCGCCGCGGAGGGTCACGTAGCCACACGCGGCGACGGCGCGGGGCTCCATGTAGTCGGCGGCCCGCAGCATCGCCGGCCAGAACACGGTGTGGTGTTGGATGATGTCGGCGCCGATGAAGTGGACGATCTCGCCGCCGTGGGGGACGTCATCGTCGACGGTGTCGGGGCGCCACGCGGCCGCCCAGTCGTAGGTGTCGGGACCGACGGTCGCCGAGTAGTCCTTGGTGAAGGCGATGTACCCGGTCGGGGCGTCGACCCAGACGTAGAGGACGAGTTTGTCCTGTCCCTCCGGGGGGTCGCCCGGGTACTCGACGCCCCAGTCGAGGTCCCGGGTGATACACCAGTCCTCGAGTTCGCCCTCGATCCACTCCCGGGGCTGGTTCCGGGCGTTGTCGGTGCCCTCGAGTCGGTCGATGAATCCCTGGAGGTAGGTCTGGAAGTCGGCGAGCCGGAAGAACTTGTGGCGGCGGGTCCGGTACTCGGCGGGGTTGCCCGTGATCGTCGACACCGGGTCCTCGATCTCGCCGGGTTCGAGGTGGCGGCCACAGCCCTCGTCGCACTCGTCGCCGCGGGCGACGGCGCCACAGTAGGGACAGGTCCCCTCGACGTACCGGTCGGGCAGCGGCGTGTCCTCGAGGGGGTCCCAGGCGACCTCGACGGGTTTCTCGACGATGTGGCCGCCGTCGACGAGGGCCTCGACGATCGACTGGGTGAGTTCGACGTTGGTCTGTTCGCCGGTGTGGCCGTACCGGGCGAAGTCGATGTTGTATCGTTCGAAGGTGTGTTTATGCTGTTTGTGGTACCCCAACGCGAGCTCCTCGGGGTCGACGCCCTCCTGTTCGGCGTTGACGGCGATCGGGGTGCCGTGGATGTCCGACCCGCAGATGTACGGGGCGGTCTGGCCCAGGCGGCGGAGCCCTCGGGCGAAGATGTCGGCGGCGACGATGCTTCGGAGGTGTCCGAGGTGGAGGTCGCCGTTGGCGTAGGGCAACCCCGCCGTCACCACCGCGGGGCGGTCGGTGGGGAACGGTTCGTGGCTCATGGTGTACTCCCACCGCTTACGGGCCTAAAACCCGCCGGTTCAAGGCCGGTGGTCAGAACAGTGCGAGTGCGCCCCGGAGGAAGGCCAGGGTGATGAGGAGGCGGCCGACGCTGCCGACGAAGGTCGCGACCGCGAACCGCACGTAGTCCCGTTCGAGGATGGCGAACGCGTAGATCGAGAGGGTGTCCGGGAACCCGGGGACACAGAGGGCGGCGGCGAGCCCGGCGTAGCCGTAGCGGCGGGCGAGGGTCGCGACGGCCGATTCCGACCAGGCGACGATGTCGAACCGGGAGCGTCTGATGCGGCGGACGATGGGGCCGTACTCCTTGGCCTCCTGGCCGATGTGGAACGCGAGGATGCTGCCGGCGGCCTTGCCGACGCCGCTGACGAGGATGATGATGGTGAGTTCCGCCCACGGGGGCACCCCGAGTCGGAGCGGGGCAAAGAGGACGACCTCGCTGACGCCGGGGAGGGCGAAGGCGATGAGAAACGAGTAGATGAAGATGATGAGGAGGCCGACGGGGCCGGTGGCGGTCCGGACAGCCGCTTCGAGGCCGAACCCGAACAGGCTGTACAGTACGCCAGGCACGGTCGGGGTCAGTCCGTGGTGGACGCGTTGGTGGGGAGGGTCGTCTCGAACAGGGTGGCGCCCTGGGAGCTGTACACGGTGACGGTGACGGTGTCGGCCAGTTCCGGCCCGTCCTCGATCGGGTCGGTGCTGACATCGAGGGCGTTCGTGGAGTCGTTGAACGCCACGTAGACGCTGTCGCCGGGCCCGACGGTGGTGGGGACCGGGCCGCTCATGGTGGTGTTCCCCGAGGTGACCACGACCACCGACTGGGCCGGGATCGGGTCGCCGCCGACGTGGTCGAGGACGATGACGTCGCCCTCGCGGTGGGCGTCGAGGTCGGCGGTGGTGACGTTGGCGAGCGCGGCGTCGATCCAGGTCGGGGTGGAGACGCCGACCGCGGCCCCGGGCTCGAGGGTGTAGGTGAGGTCGTAGGTGACCCGGCCCTCGTCGGTGGTGGCGGTGAACGAGAGGTCGAACGCGTGGACGGCGCCGCGACTGTCGACGACGAGGCGGGAGGACAGGTCCGAGACGTTCTCGGCGGAGAGCCCGGTGGTGTCGGTGCCGAACGACTCGTTGACGGCGTCGGCGCGGAGCGTCACCAGCGTGGTCCCGTCACGGTCCTCGGCCCCGGTGACGCGGTAGTCGCCGAGTTGGGCGAGCAGGGACAGGGTGCTGCCGAAGGCGAGAAAGCGGTCCTTGTCGAGGGTGGTGGGGAACGGCCGGTACCGGACGCGGTCCTGTCGTTCGGTGCGGGTGACGGCGACGCTGCCGTTGCCCCAGTACGTCGTCGCCGTCGTCGCCGCCATGAACGTCATGTTCGAGTGGGCGAGGAAGGGGGCGAACCCGGATTCGGCGGTGACGTTGATGGTGTTGGTCCTGGTCTGGCGGTCGCCATCGGTGGGCTCGAAGGTGATGTTCAGCGTCGCGGTGCTCTCGAACCCGACGGTCTCGAGGGTGGCAACGTGGGCGTCCACCAGCCGGGAGGTGTTCTCGATCCCGTCACCGGTCACGCCTGGGGGCAGGGCCGCCGGGTCGACGTCGGTGCCGGGGTCGGGGTCGGCATCGAGGACGCCGCCACAGCCGGCGGTGACGACCAGCGTGGCGACCGCCAGGGCGGCCAGGGACGTGCGGGGCATCGGCCCGTGATTCCGACCGCACCCCCGAAAACCCTCCGAAAGGTGGTCGCCGCTCAGTCCCGGACGGACTCGAGGAGGAGCTGCTGTTCGGTGCGTTTGACCTCGTGTTGGACGTCCCGGACGGCGTCGATGTTCGCCGAGATCGAGCTGATGCCCTCGTTGACGAGGAACCGCACCATCTCGGGGTGGGACCCGGCCTGGCCACAGATACTCGTCTTGACGTCGTGGTCACGACACCGGCGGATGGTGCGGCCGATCAGTTTCAGGACGGCGGGGTGGAGTTCGTCGAACCGGTCGGCGACGTTCTCGTTGTTGCGGTCGACGGCCAACGTGTACTGGGTCAGGTCGTTCGTCCCGAAGCTGGCGAAGTCGATGCCCTCGGCGGCCATCTCCTCGATCTGCATGGCCGAGGCCGGGGTCTCGACCATGATGCCCCAGGTCCGGTCCTCGGGGTCGATCCCCGCGTCAGCCATCAGTTCGCGGGCCCTGACGACGTCGTCCTCGTCGTTGACCAGCGGGAACATCAGCTCGACGTTGTCGTACCCGAGTTCGTACAGCTGGGCGAACGCCTCGAGTTCGTGGGCGAAGACGTCGGGTTCCGCGAGGCTGCGACGGATGCCCCGGAACCCGAGCATCGGGTTGCCCTCGACGGGTTCGTCGTCACCCCCTTCGAGTTGGCGGAACTCGTCGGTGGGGGCGTCGAGGGTGCGGACCCGGACGGGACGCGGGTAGAACTCGTCGGCGACCCCGCGGATGCCGGAGACGATCTCGGCGACGTACTCGTCGACCCCGTGTTCCTCGATGTAGCGGTCGGGGGTCATGTCCGTCGACATGATCATGTGCTCCATGCGGAGGAGGCCGACGCCGTCGGCCCCGGTCGCCGCGGCGCGTTCGGCGGCCTGCGGGATGGAGACGTTGACCTTGACCTCCGTGGCGGTCATGGGCTTGACCGGGGCCTTGGGTCGGGCCTCCTCGATGGGTTGGCGTTCCTCGATCCCCTCGGGGGTGCCGGCCCGGACGCTGCCGCGGTCGCCGTCGACGGTCACCTCCTGCCCGTCCTCGATGGCGGTGGTGGCGTCCCCGGTGCCGACGACGGCCGGCACCCCCAGTTCCCGGGAGACGATCGACGCGTGAGAGGTCATCCCGCCCTCGTCGGTGACGATGGCGGCCGCCCGTTTCATCGCGGGGACCATGTCCGGGGTCGTCATCTCGGTGACGATGACGTCGCCCTCGCCGACCTTGTCCAACTGGTCGAGCTTGGTGACGATGCGGGCGGGGCCGGCGGCGACCCCGGGACTGGCGCCGTGACCGCTGGCGAGTTCACCGTCGCCGTTGCCGTCCGCGGCGGCGGCACCGGTCTCGGAGAACTGGCCCTCGCCGATGGTCGTGATCGGGCGGGACTGGAGCATGTACAGGTCACCGTCGGTCATCGCCCACTCGACGTCCTGGGGCTCGCCGTAGTGTGCTTCGATGCGTTCGGCCATCTCGACGAGGGCCTGGATGTCCTCGGTGTCCAGGACCTGGGCCTCCCGCCGGTCGGGTGACACCTCGCGCTCGACGGTGCTTCCGTGGTCGTCGCGGACCTGCTCGACCTTCTTGTCGGCGACGGTGACCTCACGGATCTCGCCGCTCTCGCGGTCGACGACGTAGTTGTCCGGGGAGACGGTGCCGGAGACGACGGCCTCGCCGAGGCCCCACGCCGCCTCGATGATGATGGTGTCGTCACCGGTCGACGGGTGGCTCGTGAACAGCACGCCCGACCGGGTCGCGTCGACCATCCGCTGGACGACGACGGCGATGTCGACGGCCGCGTGGTCGAACCCGTGTTCGCCCCGGTAGTAGATCGCCCGCTGGGTGAACAGGGACGCCCAACAGTCCTTGACCCGGTCGAGGAGGGCGTCCCGGTCGACGTTGAGGAAGGTCTCCTGCTGGCCGGCGAAACTGGCGTCCGGCAGGTCCTCGGCCGTGGCGGACGACCGGACCGCGACATGGAGCTCGTCGACGTCGGCCCCGAGGTCGTCGAAGGCCGCGAGGACGTCCGCTCGAACGGAGTCCGGCATCGGCGTCTCGAGGATGAGCTCCTGGGCGCGGCGCTCGGCGTCGGCCAGCGCGGCGGAGTCCTCCGGGTCGACGTCGACGGCCTCGAAGAGGGCCTCGGCGATCCCCGTCTCCTCGATGAACGCCCGGTACGTCTCGGCCGTGACGACGAAGGCGGGCGGGACCGGGAGGCCCGCCTCGGTCAACTCCCCGAGTGAGGCGCCCTTGCCGCCGGCGATTTCGCGGTCGTCGGTCCGGATGTCTTCCAACCAGCGGACAGTCATCGTGTCAGCCCACACGGAACGCAGACATATGGCTTGTGGCATCGTGGTGCCGACACGCTTTTCGGGGTTTAGGTGGCAACGGACCGCATGGACGCGAAACGAGCGACCCGGTGGGCGGGCGTGTACTTCCTGTTGACCACCGTGGCGACCGTCGTCGGGTTCGCGGTGATCGCGGGCGGGACCGTGCTCGGGGTCCAGGAACTGTACGAGACCTACGACCAGACCGGGGACCTCTCCCAATCCGCGTTGGTCGACGCGGCACCGGGGCTGTTGGTGGCGGCGATCGGCATCGCCATCTGGCGACTCGGGAAGGCGATCGCGTTCTACAAGACGGTGACCGGCGCCGTCGCCGAGGACCTGGCCGACACCTACGACAACCAGCAGGTGAAAAGCGAGATTCTCGCCGTGCTGGACGACCGGTTGGCGGACATGCAACAGGACATCCAGTCGATCAACCGGGAGCTCCGCGACGTCAAGGAGATCGAGGACGGGTTCGACGACTAGCCCTCGGGGGTGAGGATCTCGTCGTCGGCGTCGGGAGGCACCCGCAGGTCGCCGTCGAGACTGGTTGTGGCCCGACCACCGACCTGGATGGTGTCGTGGGCCCGGACCAGGACGTGACCCGGTCGGTCCATGAAGTGGCCCTGTTCGAACTGGAGTTGTTCGGGGAGACTGTCGAAGGCGTCGACCGTGCGCAGGTAGGCCGCGACGGCGCCGCTGGCCGTCCCGGTCACCGGGTCCTCGGGGATGCCGAGTCCGGGGACGAAACACCGGCCGTGCAGTGTGGAGTCGGCGGCCACGGTGTCGAAGGTGAAGGCGTACACCCCGGCCGCGTCGTAGGCCTCGGCGAGGGCCGCGACGGCGTCGGGGTCGGGGTCGGCAGCGCCCAGCGGTTCCAGGAACGTCACGGGCACGACCAGAAACGTCATCCCGGTCGAGGCGATCGCGGCCGGCAACTCCACCTGGGAGATGGCGCCGGTCGGGAGGTCGAGGGCCGTCGCGACCCGGTCGACGTCGACGTCGACGGTCTCGACGCGGGGCGTGTCCTGGGTCATCCACACCACGCCGTCGCCGGTGACGTCGATGTCGATGACGCCGACGGGTGTCTCGAGGGTGTGGGTGCCGTCCCCGATCGCCCCGTCGGTGAACAGGTGGGCGTGACTCGCGATCGTGGCATGGCCACAGAGGTCGACCTCCATCGTCGGCGTGAAATACCGGACCCGGCGGTCGGCCCGGTCGCTCTCCAGGATGAACGCGGTCTCGCTGACGGCCAGCTCGGCGGCGATTGCCTGCATCTGTGCCGCCGTCAGCCCGTCCCCATCCGGGACGACGCCGGCGGCGTTCCCCGCCAGCGGCGTGTCCGTGAACGCGTCGACGAGAAGCGTGCGACGTCGGTCCATACGCCCCGGACACCGGCGCCCCTGTTGAAACCACCGGGGTCGACCGCGGCCGGTAACCCTTATGTGGCGGGCCGGGCCAGACTCGTTACGGTATGACCGAGTCGGAGGAGTTCGACTGCACCATCACCAACTGGGACTACATCTACGACCTCTGCCGGGACGTCGCCGACCAGGTGAAGGCGGCATCGTTCGAACCGGACGTCGTCGTCGCGTTGGCCCGCGGCGGCTGGTTTGCGGGTCGGTGTCTCTGTGACTTCCTCGGGCTCGACGATCTGACGAGTCTGAAGATGGAACACTACGTGGGCACCGCCGAGAAGACGGGTGAACCCCAGATCCGGTACCCGATGCCGGAGGGGTCGGTCGAGGGGAAGGACGTCCTCATCATCGACGACATCGCCGACACGGGCGGCTCCATCAAGCGCGCCCAGGAGTACGTGACCGACCGCGAGCCCGGCGAGGTCAGGACCGCGACGCTGCAGTTGCTGCAGTCCAGCGAGTTCGGACCGGACTTCGTCGGTGAACGCCTCGACCACTGGACCTGGGTCGTCTACCCGTGGAACTTCCTCGAGGACATGATCGACCTCCTCGAGGGGGCGATGGACCGCGCCGACGACCCACCCTACGACGAGGCCGATCTCCGCCGCCTCCTGGCCAGCCACCACGGGGTCGAGCGCATCGAGATGGAGATCGCGCAACCGGACCGCCTCGACGAGGTCCTCTCGGAGATGGAGCGCCGCGACGTCGCCGAACCCGTCGGGGACGACGCCTGGCGGCTCACGTAGTCCCGCACCGCCCCGGCCCCTGGTGTCGGTTCTCCCCCGGTCTCGACGGGGTATCACGCCGTCGTCACTCGGTTCGCAGCCAGTCACAACACCTATATATCGGCACCGAGTGACCTCCACCGACGTACGATGTGCGCGGACCGCCTGGAGGACCTCTCGGGGAGACTCGCGGCGTTGAAGCGCCGCGGCTCAAACCTCCTGGTCGTCTCCGGCCCCGAGGAGGGCGCCCGCGCCTGCCGCCACCTGTTGGGCGACCCCGACGCGGCGCGGCGCGCGTTGTTCGTGCCGACGACGGTCGGGGTGGCCGACGTCAGAACCCGGTGGCACGGGCCCGAGACCGACGACCGGTTCGGCGTCGTCGACGTCACGGGCACCCGCGCCCCCGGCGTCGCCGACGATGGCGGCCCCAGCCCGGGTGGCGTCGCCGCCCAGGTCGACGATGCGCCGTGGTACGAAGCCGTCGAGGACCCGACCAACCTCGCCACCGTCGGTGAGGCGGTCCGTGACGGGCTCGCCCGACTGGCCGACGACGACCCCGCCCCGGGAACGGTCCGCCTGTGCATCGACTCCCTGGACCCGTTCTTCGACGTGGCCACCCCGGAAGCGGTGTTCCGACTGATCCATGTCGTCACCGCGTCGGTCCGCCACGTCGACGGCATGGGCCACGTCCACCTCGCCGACCACGTCGACCCCACCCGTCGGTCGCTGCTGGAGCCGTTGTTCGACGCGACGGTCACCGTCGAGTCCGGCCCGGACGGCATCCGGGAACGGTGGCGACTCCACGATTCGGGGTACGAGACCGGGTGGCTCGCGGTCTGAGCGCTTACTCCGGCCGGTCACACACGTAGAGGTCACCGAACAGCTCGTCCTGGTCTAACCGCACCTCGCCGCGGTGGGCGAGGAACAGCAACGCCAGGAACGTCTCCACGCGGGACCCGGCCACCGTCTGGATCTCGGCGAACAGCACCTGGGACCGCCCGCGGTCGTACCGGGTCTGTAACGCGGAGGCGACCGCCTGCACCAACGCGTCGATGTCCTCGGCGTGGGTGGTCCCCGTGACGTCCTGCTGGGTGGGTTCGTGGGCGCTGCGTTCAGCGTCGTCGGCCCGGTAGTCGACGGTCTGGACGCCCCGGCGGAACCCACGCGGCGAGTCCGAAGTGTCGTAGCTCCGCGAGGACTTCCACCACGACCCCCGTTCGGCCTCCCGGAGCTCCCGGACCAGTTCGTCGAGGGTCTCCGGGGTGCCCCGCGCTGACTTGCGGTCGAGCCGCCGGTCCATCTCGGCCTCCAGGGTGTCGACCGGATCCCCACCGGGTGGGGGCCCCGGTTCGGACAGCGGCGCCTCCCACGGCGCGGGATCGCCGCCACCGTCGTCGGGGTCCTCGGTGGCGTCCGGCTCCACGATGGCGTCGGATTTCATCCGGAGCAACACCGACGCGTAGAACAGCGCGCGGCCGGAGGTCCGGAGGTCGGACTCGTCGAGGCGGGCGAGGAACGCGTCGGTGACCTCGACGATGTCGATGTCCCAGGGCTCGATCTCGCCCTCCTCGGCGAGTTGCACGAGCAACTCGACGGGTTCGACCTCGTCGTCGTCGGTGGCGTGGCCGGGGACGGTGCCGGGGGCACTAGTCATCCGCGACCTCCGGCTCGGTGGTCTCGCCCGGTGTCTCCTCGGTGAGGTCGATCCCGGTCACCGCCGACACGTTGTCCTCCTGCATCGTCACGCCGATGGCGTGTTCGGACCGTTCCAGCATCGCCGACCGGTGGGACACCACGACGAACTGGGCGTTGCCGGCGAGTTCGTCGACCATCTCGCCGACGCGGTCGGCGTTGGCCGCGTCAAGGAACGCGTCGATCTCGTCGAGGGCGTAGAACGGCGCCGGATTGTGCCGCTGAATCGCGAAGATGAAGGACAACGCGGTCAGTGACTTCTCCCCGCCGCTCATCGCGTCGAGGCGCTGGATCGGTTTGTCCCCGGGCTGGGCTTTCATCGTCAGCCCGCCCTCGAATGGGTCCTCCCGGTTCTCCAGGTGGAGTTCCCCGGTGCCATCGGACAGCCGCTCGAAGATCCGTTGGAAGTGGTCCGCGATGGCCTCGTAGGCGTCCATGAACGTCGACCGTTTCTGTCGGTCGTACCGGTCGATCCGGTCGAGGATGGCGTCCCGTTCCTCGACGAGTGTCTCCCGTTTGTCCTGGAGGTCCTCGAGTTCCGCCTCGACGGCGTCGTAGTCCTCGATGGCGCGCATGTTCACCGGTTCCAGGGCCGCCAACTGTTCGGACAGTTCCTCGATGTGGGCCTCCACCTCGTCGAGGTCCGGGACCTCGTCCGGGTCGGTCGTCGCGGCGGCCTCGAGGTCGGCGATCTCGTCCTCGAGTTCGGCGGCCGAGTCCCGTAATCCCGCGAGCTCGGACTCGATCCGGTCGACGACCTGTTGCTGGTCGTTCTTCGCGGCCTGGGCGGCCTCGAGGTCCTCGCGCAGGTCCTCGCGGTCGCCTTTCAGCTCCGAGAGCTCGTCTTCGAGTTCCTGGACCTGCTCCCGCTTGGCCTCCAGGCGCTGTTCGGCGTCGGCGATGTCGGCTTCGAGGGCCTCGACGTCGTCGGCGGCGTCGGCCTTCCGGTCCTCGGCCGCGTCGATGTCCTCGCGGAGGTCCTCGATGGCGTCGGCGGCGTAGCTCTTCTCGAGTTGGAGTTCGTTGAGGCGGGCGTCGAGATCGTCGATCTGGTCCTCGAGGTCGTCGATGTCGGCCTCGATCGACTCCTTTTCCTCGGTGAGCTGGGGGACCCGTGAGTCCTGGAGCTCGGCCTCGAGGTCCTCGATGGCCTCGAGGATGGTCGCGATCTCGTCTTCGACCTCGCCGATGTCGGCCTCAAGGTCCTGCATCCGGTCGTCGACGTCCCCCCGCTCCTCGCGGAGTTCGGTCAACCGGTCCTCGAGGTCGGCGATCTCGTCGGTGACCGCCTCGCGGTCGGCCTCCAGATCCTCGATGTCGCTCTCGATCGACCGGACGGTGTCGGCGGCGTCGGCCTTGCGGTCCCGGGCGTCGTCGAGCCGGCTCTCGACGTCCCGGAGCTGGTCCCGGACCTCGCGGCGCCGGTCCTCGAGCTCGGAGATGCGTTCGGCCACCCGTTCGAGCTGCCCCTCCGTGTTCGAGAAGCTGTACCGGGACCCCGACCGACTGCCACCGGTCATCGCCCCGCTGGTCTCGACGAGATCGCCGTCGAGGGTGACCATGCGGTACCGCCCCATCAGGTCGCGTGCGGTGTCCATGTTGTCGACGACGACCGTCGCCCCCAGGACGTAGTCGAACACCGCGTCGTACTCGGCGTCGAAGTCGACGAGGTTGACGGCGAAGTCGATGACGCCGTCGTGGGACGGGAGCGACCCCCGGGATCGGGTGTCGAGTTCGGTCAGAGGGAGGAACGTCGCCCGTCCGGCGTTCCGGTCTTTGAGGTACTCGATACAGCGTTGGCCGACGCCGTCGTCGTCGACGACGACGTTGGCCATGCGGCCGCCGGCCGCGGTCTCACACGCGGTCGCGTACTCGTCGTCGACGGCGCCGAGCTGGGCGACGGCACCGTGCACGCCGCCCTGGTCGCTGTTCAGCACCGTGGAGACGGCGCGACCGAACGAGGAGTCCCCGTCGGCCTCGGCGCTGGCCTCCAGTCGGGCGTACTCCTCCTGGGCGGCGTTGAGGTCGTCTTCCAGGTCGTCGAGGTCGGCCTGGCGCTGCTCGCGTTCCTGTTTGAGGTCGGTGACGACGTCGGTGATGTTGTCGTGGTTGGTGCGTGCCTTCGCGAGCTCGTCCTCGAGGTCGGCGATCTCCTCGTCGATCTCGGGGAGGCGGGCCTCGGCCGCCTCGAGGTCGTCCTCTACGTCGTCGATCTCCTGGGAGCGGCGCCGCGCCTCGTCGAGTAACCGGTCTTGCTCCCGTTGGAGTTCGTTCCGCCGTTCGCGGGCGTCCTCGAGGGCGGCCTTTCGGTCGGCGAGGTCGGCTTTGAGCTCGTCGAACTCGGTGTCGACGGCGTCGATCTCGGCCTCGACCTCCGCGAGTTCGGTCTCCTTCGCCTCGACGTCCTGGGCGATCGAGGCCTTCTCGACTTTGGTCTCCCGGATGTCGGATTCCAGTTCCTCGATCTTCTCCTGTTTCCGGTCGATCTCGACGAAGGCCTCCCGCCGGTCGTTCTCGGCGGCCTCGACGCGGTCCTGGGCGGCCTCGATCTGGTCCTCGTACCGGCCGATCTCGCCTTTGATCTCCTCGATGTCGGACTTGATGCGGAGCTGTTCGTCCTCGCCTTTCCGCTCGATCTCGGCGTTGAGGTCGGCGAGGTCGTCCTCGAGCCGGGCGACCTTCCCCATGTGGGTGTCCAGTTCGTCGCGAGCGTCCGCGAGGCGGTCCTCGGCGTCGTCGATGGCGGCCTCGACGTCGGCGAGGTCCTCGCGCCGGTCGCCGAGCTCGGCGGCCTTGACGTACCCCTCGTACTCGCGGCGTTCCGCCCGAAGTTCCTTGTACTCGAGGGCGGCCTCGCGTTCGTCCTCGAGCTGGTCGAGTCGCGTCTCTTTTTCCTCGATGCGGAGGTCGGCCTCGGCGATGCGGTCGGTGACGGTCTCCAGTTCCTCGCGGGCCTGGGCCTTCTTCTCGTCGAACTCGGCGACCCCGGCGATCTCGTCGATGATCTCCCGACGCTCGTGGGGCGTCATGTTGATGATGCCGGTGACGTCGCCTTGCATCACCACGTTGTATCCCTCGGGGGCGACCCCGGCCTGGGCGAGGAGGTCCTGGACGTCCGAGAGGTTGACCGACCGCCCGTTGAGGTAGTAGTAGCTGTAGTAGTTCTCGTCGGTGCGTTTCACGCGGCGCCGGATCTCGATGGTGTCGATGTCCCCGATCTTCTCGGTGCCGGCGGCGTTGACGACCTGGCTGCGTTGCAGCGTACGGTCCTCGTTGTTGAGTACTACCTCGACGCTGGCCTCGCGGGGGCCGTCGTCGGTGTCGTCGTCGGCGTCGCCCGGGGTATAGATGAGGTCGGTGAGTTTCTCCGCGCGCATCCCACGGGTGCGGGCGAGCCCCAGCGCGAAGAGGACCGCGTCGATGATGTTCGACTTCCCGGAGCCGTTCGGACCGCTGATCGTGGTGAAGTCCTCGTAGAACGGGATGCGGGTGGGCCGTCCGAAGCTCTTGAAGTCGTCCAGGACGATCTCGTCGATGTGCATCCCTTCGGGGCTCCTACGCCACGATGATGTCGTCGGTGTCCTCGACGTCGTCCTCGGTGTCGTCCTCGGCGTCGGCGACGGGGTCCTCGCTGGGCGCTGCGGCGTCGTCGGTGTCGGGGACGGTGGTGGCGTGGGCGGGCTGGTCCTCGAGGTCGTGTTCGTCTTCGACGCGGCGGAGGCGTTCGGTGAGGTCGACGAGTTCCTCGGTGAGGCCGCGGACGGTTGCTTCCAGTTCGTCGACCCGCTGTTCGAGCTCCTGCTCGCGGTCGGCGTCCATGGATGGTCTAGCGACGCGGGGTTCATATAAGCCTGTGTCAGACACACGTCAGCCACCGGCTGGCCCTGAGCCGGTTTGTCCGGGGTGGCGGCGGGGTTGTGGGGCTCGTCAGGCGTCAGCACCGGTGGTTTGCCAGGTCCGGGCCGCGGCGGCGAGGGTGTGCCCGACGTGTGTCCGGAGTGCCCGCCACGCGGGCGAGGGGGTCGGGTGGATGGCCCGGATCGCCTGGAGTGACTGTGGGGCGGCGAGTCCGCACAGGCGGGCGACGGCGATGACCGGGTCGGCGGCGACGTCGGGCCCCGGTGAGAGGGCCTCGATCGTGGCGGCGATCGTCGACGGGGCCCGCGTGAGTGCGAGGCCGTCGGCGGGAAGGCTCTTCGAGGCCTTCGGCGCCCCCGCGAGGCCGGGGACCAGTGGGGTGTAGAAGCCGGCGACGGTCCCGGTCCAGGGCGATCGGTCGAGGAGCGCGCGGAACCGGGGGACGAGTCCGTGGTTGTCGGCGCCGACGACCAGGGCGGTGGCCGCGGCGTCGTCGCGGACGAGCGGGTCGAGGGTGTCGGCGTGGAGGAGGAGGCTGGTCAGGGACTCGACGATCGGCGGACGGTCCTGGTCCGGGGTGGCGGCGTCCTCGTAGGCGGTCGCGAGCGCAGCATCGAAGGCCGTCGTCGGCGGGGTCGGACGGTCCGCCGGCAGGTGTGGGGCGATAGTCATCGCGGTCCGGAGGACGTCGCTGGCCTCGCGTTGGCTGCGGACGGCTGCGGGGTCGAGGCCGGCGGCGGTGGCGAACCGGCGGTACCGGCGGGTGCGGGCGTCGACGACGGATCGCGGTCGGCCGCCGGCGAGTTCGGCGGCGAGGTCGGCGATGACGACCTGGACCGGCAGGCCGACGGACTGGAGGCGGGCGGCGAGGCGGAGCTGGCCGTAGGTCCCGGCGTGGGGCGGTCCCGTGGGGGTGATTCCGACCGTGAACCGGACGGGGTCCCCGGCCGCGATGTGGGCTGCGACGGCGGCGCCGCCGTCGGTGCTGACGAAGGCGGTCGCGGCGGTCCCGGGGGCGAGGTCGCCGAGTGGGACGGTCGTCGCGGCGTGGGCGGGACGGTCCCGGAGGGCGGCGTAGTGGCGGGCCAACAGTGACGCCATACGAGTCCCCCCGGTGTCCCGCCCGGATAGTGGTGCTGGGTGAGGTGGTACCGGGTCACAGGGTCGGGTCCGTCAAGACTAAGCGCCGGACCCGGTAACCGAGGTGGTAATGAGTGCGCGGGCGGCCCGGACGGAGCACGCCGTCGTCATCGGGTTGGAGGTCCACGTCCAGCTCGAGACGGACACCAAGCTGTTCTGTGGCTGTTCGACGGCCCCGACGGACACGCCCAACGCCCGGACGTGCCCGGTGTGTCTGGGGTTGCCCGGGGCGTTGCCCGTGGTCAACGAGGCGGCCGTGGAGGCGGCGGTGAAACTCGGGAAGGCCATCGACGCCGACATCCCCGAGCGGACCGCATTCCACCGGAAGAACTACTTCTACCCGGACCTCCCGAAGGGCTTCCAGATCACCCAGTACGACGCGCCGCTCTGTGAGGACGGGGTCCTGTCGTTCGACGTCGACGGGGACCGGCGGTCCGTCGGCATCCGCCGCGCCCACCTCGAGGAGGACCCGGGGAGCCTGCGTCACGTCGGCGGCTCGATCGACACCGCCGACTACACGCTCGTCGACTACAACCGGGCCGGCACCCCGTTGATGGAGGTGGTGACGGAGCCGGACTTCCGGTCCCCACAGGAGACCCGGCGGTTCCTTTCCAAACTCGAGGAGGTCCTGGAGTACCTCGGGATATACGACCGGGAACGGGACGGGTCGCTGCGGGTCGACGCGAACGTCTCGCTGGTCCCGGCCGATGCCGTGACCGGTCGGGCGGTGACCGAGGCGGCGCTCGAGGCGGCGAACCGCACCGAGGTCAAGAACATCTCCAGTCACAAGGGGGCCGAGACGGCGTTGGCCTACGAGGTCACCCGCCAGCGGAACGCGATCCAGCGTGGCGAGGCCGTCGAGCGGGAGACCCGGCACTGGGACGAGTCCCGTGGGGTGACCGTCTCGATGCGGAGCAAGGAGGCCGAGGCGGACTACCGGTACTTCCGGGAGGCCGACCTCCCGCCACTGGAGGTCAGCGACTGGCGGGACCGCATCCCCATCCCGGAGCTCCCGGATGCGCGGCGGGAGCGGTTCCGACGGGAGTACGGCCTCGGGGAGGAAGCGGCCGACAAGCTCACCTCGACCAAGCAGGTCGCGGACTTCTACGAGCGGGTGGCCGACCGGTTCGACCCCGCCCTGGCGGCGTCCTGGGTCGCGGACACGTTGCTGGGCGAGTTGAACTACCGGGAACTGGCGATCACGGACGTCGCGGACCGCCTCGAGGAGTTCATGACCCTCCTGGCAATGGTCGACGACGACGAGATCACCGCGAAGAACGCCGAGGAGGTGGTGTTGCGGCGGATGCTCGACGAGGGTCTCGACCCGGAGACGATCGTCGAGGCCGAGGACCTGGGCAAGACGACGGGCGGGGAGGTCGAGGCCGCGGTGGCCGCCGTGATCGAAGACCACCCGGACGCGGTCGCGGACTACCACGCCGGTGAGGACGGGGCGTTGAACTACCTAGTCGGCCAGGTGATGCAGCGGACCGGTGGCTCGGCGGACCCGGCGGTCGTCAACGACCTGTTGCGCGAGGCGCTCGCGGACGGGTAGCCGCACACGACGCACGCGTCACGCCCGCGCTGTCCGGCGGTTTCACCGCGAAAGCTTTACCTATCGAGGCGGGCGTAACTGTACGGCAGTGGAACTCATCGTCACCGAGAAGGACAACGTGGCCCGCCGCATCGCCGACATCCTCGCGGAGGGCGGCGCCAGCGTCGACACCCAGAACGGCGTGAACGTCTACCGCTGGGGCGACAAGCGCTGCGTGGGGTTGTCCGGCCACGTCGTCGAGGTCGACTTCCCCGCGGAGTACCGGAACTGGCGGGACGTCGAACCCGCCGAGCTCGTCCACGCGGAGATCGAGACGGAGACGACCCGGGAGGACATCGTCGCGGTGCTGCAGTCCCTGGCCGCCGACGCCGACCGGGTGGCGATCGCGACCGACTACGACCGCGAGGGGGAGCTCATCGGGAAGGAGGCCCTGGACCTCATCCAGGCGGTCGCCCCGTCGATCCCGGTCGACCGGGTCCGGTTCTCCTCGATTACCGAGGGCGAGGTGCGGGACGCGTTCGCCAACCGCGCCGACCTCGACCGGAACCTCGCCGCCGCCGGGGAGGCACGACAGATCATCGACCTCGTCTGGGGGGCGGCCCTCACCCGGTTCCTGTCCTTGACCGCGGGGCAACGCGGTGAGGACTTCATCAGCGTCGGCCGGGTGCAGTCCCCCACGCTGAAACTCATCGTCGACCGGGAACGGGAGATCCGGGCCTTCGAACCCGAAACCTACTGGGAGGTGTTCGCCGACCTCACCACGAACGGCGACAGCTTCCAGACCCAGTACGTCTACGAGGACGATGACGGTACCCAGGCCGAACGGATCTGGGCGGGCGAGCACGCCAGTCGCGTGGAGGCGACACTCCGGGACGCCGACGCGGCACGGGTCACGAGTGTCGAGCGCCGCACCCGCACCGACGCCCCACCGACGCCGTTCGACACCACGGCGTTCATCGGGGCGGCGGGATCGCTTGGCTACTCCGCGAGTCGCGCCATGGACGTCGCCGAGAGCCTCTACACCGCCGGGTACATCACCTACCCGCGCACCGACAACACCGTCTACCCCGAGGACATCGACCTCGGTGAACTGTTGACGGCGTTGTCCGCCGGGCCGTTCGGCGAGGATGCCGATCGGGTCGCGGAGGGCGACCTGGAACCGACCGCTGGCGACGAGGAGACGACCGACCACCCGCCGATCCACCCGACGACCGACCTGCCGACCCGCGGAGACCTCTCAGATGAGGAGTGGGAGCTGTACGAGCTCGTCGTCCGCCGGTTCTTCGCCACGCTGGCCGAGCCCGCGGTCTGGGAGCACCTCCGCGTCGAGGCGACCGTCGATGACTGCCGCCTGAAGGCCAACGGCAAGCGGCTGCTCGACCCCGGGTACCACGCGGTGTATCCCTACATCGACGCCTCCGAGACCCACGTCCCGGACGTCCAGGAGGGACAGACCCTCGCCATCACGGCCGTCGACCGCCAGGAGAAAGAGACCCAGCCCCCGCGGCGGTACGGCGAGTCCCGGTTGATCGAGACGATGGCCGACCTCGGATTGGGGACGAAAAGCACCCGACACAACACGATCGAGAAACTGTACGACCGCGGGTACCTGGAGGGAGATCCGCCGCGGCCGACGGAGCTGGCGATGGCGGTGGTGTCGGCCGCCGAGGAGTACGCCGACCTGGTCACCAGCGAGGAGATGACCCGGGAACTCGAAGAGGACATGACCGCGATCGCGGAGGGGCGGGCGACCCTCGATGACGTCACCGCCGAGTCCCGGGAGCTCCTCGACCGGGTGTTCGCGGACCTGGACGCGTCCCGGGAGGAACTCGGCGAGTTCCTCCGGGAGGCGCTGAAGGCCGACCGGGCGCTGGGCCCGTGTCCGGAGTGTGGAGAGGACCTCGTGCTGCGGCAAGCGGGGGACGGCTCGCACTTCGTCGGGTGTGATGGGTTCCCCGACTGCCGGTACACGCTGCCGCTCCCGGGCGGCGGGGAGCCGGTGTTGCTCGAGGAGCGGTGTCCCGACCACGACCTGAAACACGTGAAGATCCTCGCCGGGCGGAACACGTTCGTCCACGGCTGTCCGCGGTGCCAGGCCGAGACCGCGGCGGCGACCGAGGACCGGGTCATCGGGGCGTGTCCGGCCTGTGGCGAGGCCCACGGCGGGGAGCTCGCGATCAAGCGACTGCAGACCGGGAACCGGTTGGTCGGGTGTACGCGGTACCCCGACTGTGACTACTCGTTGCCGCTGCCGCGGAACGGCGAGATCGAGGTGACCGACGACCGGTGTCCCGACCACGACCTGCCGGAGCTCGTCGTCCACGACGGCGACGAGCCGTGGGAGCTCGGCTGCCCGATCTGTAACTACGAGGAGTACCAGCAACGCCAGGCCCAACGGGACGTCACCGCCGTCGACGGGATCGGGGAGGCGACCGCGGAGAAGTTGGCGGCGGTCGGCATCGAGAGCGTCGGCGACCTGCAGGGCGTCGAACCGGAGGCCGTCGCCGACGACGTCGACGGCGTGAGCGCCGACCGGCTGCGGGAGTTCAAGGAACGCGCCGCCAGTTAACCGCCGGGAGGCCAGCGCTTAAGCGGGCGTCCGGCGTACCCGGGGTCGTGCGGCTCGACGACTACATCGAGGACCTGGAACCGGACGAGCGGGCCGAGCGTCGCCGCCTCGCCGAGGCGAAGTCCTACGAGATCATCGACCACCTCGAGGACGTCGAACGCCGGTTCGAGTCCGTCGTCCAGGGCGATGCGCTGTTCGGGAGTACGGCACCCTCGGTGTTCGTCGGGCGGTCGAACTACCCACGGGTCCCGGCCGGCATCCTCTCCCCGGTGGCCGACCCCGACGCCGCCGCCCAGTACGCGACCTCCGGAGAGTGGTACGACCAGGGGCTGCCCATCGAGTCGATCCTGCAGTACCGGACCGGGCTCCTGAACGCCCGGCGGCAGACCGACGTCACGACGCCGGGCCGGGTCAACGAGGTCCACGACGTCTGGACGGGGTTCGTCGGCACCCAGCGGGAGGTCGCCATCGCCGATCGTCCGGTCGACGTCGAGATCGGGTTGTCCGACACGCCGAACCTGGACCTCTCCGTCGACGACGTCACCACGCCGACCGGGCCGGACGCCACCGCCGAATCGGCGACCCTGACCGAGAACCCCCACGTGCCCCCGGCGGTCGAGAAGACCCTCGAGGACGACGAGTGGAACGCTCGCGGCGCGATGACCTACCTCTACCGTCGTGGGTTCGACGTCTACGACATCAACACCATCCTCTCGGCGGGCGCCCTCGGCCGCGGGGAGAACCGGCGACTGGTCCCGACCCGGTGGTCGATCACCGCCGTCGACGACACCGTGGGCCAGTACCTCCGCGGCCAGATCCAGGACGCGCCATCGGTCGATTCGGTCCAGGTGTACGTCGAGGAGTATCTCGGGAACCGGTACTGGATCGTCGTGGGCCCCGGTCGGTGGGAGTACGAGCTCGTCGAGATGAAGTCCCCGGGCAGCGTCTGGAACCCCGCCGCGGAGGGCAGCGTCTGGATGGGGAGTGCTCACGAGGGGTTCGAGGGGCGGACCGGGTACGTCGAGGAGACCGCGGGCGCCTACTACGCCAGTCGCCTCGGCGTCCTGGAGCATTTGGCCGACCAGGGGCGCCAAGGGAAGGCCCTGGTGTTACGGGAGGTGTCCGACGAGTACTGGGCGCCGGTGGGGGTCTGGCAGGTCAGAGAGAGCGTGCGCGGGGCCGTCGACGGCGTCCCCGGCACCGCCGAGACCTTCCACGGCGCCGTCCGGCGCATCGTCGACGAGTTGCCGGTGTCCTGGAACCGGCTCCGCCGGAAATCCGAGCTCGTCAGCGGCCGCCAGGCCGACCTGTCGGCGTTCACCACCGACGCCTCGTAGCGCGGTGTGCGGGCACGGGATTTTTCGCGGTTGCCGCCGAAGGCGATGGCATGTCGTCAGCGACCGCGTCGACGGGTCGGGTCATGACCGTCGTGCTCGCGTTCATCATCGGTCTCGTCGGGTTCGTCGTCGGATTCGGCGTGGCGATCGTCTTCGGTGTCGCCGCCAACGCGGCCGCCGTCACGCTCTCGGACCTCGGCGTCGTGGCGTTGAGCCTCATCGCGCTCCAAGGGATCGGCTTCCCGGTGACTGCGTGGGGGTATCTCCGGTGGCGAGATCGGGACTGGTCGTACATCAAGGCGCGGGTGCCGTCCCTCCGTGATGTCGGGGTGACGCTGTTGGCGACGGTGGTGGTGTTGGTCCTGGCGTTCGCGTTGCTGACCCTGGTGCAATCGACGGGGACACCGACCGCCGAGCGCGCCGACCAGGAGCTGCTGACGAACCCGACGGTGTTGCTCGCCTTGATCCCGTTGGGGATCTTCGTCATCGGACCCGGAGAGGAGCTGTTGTTCCGCGGGATCATCCAGACGATGTTGCGTGAACGGTTCGGGGCGGCGGCGGCGATCCTGTTGGCGAGCGCGGCGTTCGCCCCGGCCCACATCGTCTCACTGACCGGGTCACCGACGGCGTTGGCCGTCTCGATCTCGATCCTGTTCGTGCCCAGCGTGGTGTTCGGTGCCGTCTACGAGTACACCGACAACCTCGTCGTCGCCGCCCTCACCCACGGGCTCTACGACGCCGTGTTGTTCGGACTGGTGTACATCTCGGTCGTCTACGCCCCCGAGGAGGCCACGATGCTGGCGGGAGTGGCGGGCTGACCCGCTCAGAGTGCGGCGTAGGCGTCGTCGACGAGGGCGCCGGTCTCCTCGACGATCGACGCCCATGCCTCGGTGTCGGGGGCGATGCCGACGATCCGGGCGATCCGCATGATCGAGACGTGGTACACCTCCTGGATGCCGGGGTCCCGTTCCCGGACGATGACGTTACACGGGAACAGGCCGCCGATGTCGGGGGTGACGTCCATGGCGCGATCGGCGACCGCCGGGTTACACGCGCCGAGGACGTAGTAGGGGTCCCGGTCGGCATCGACTTTCTCGTTCAAGAGGTCACTCGGGGAGAACTCAACGGGGATGCCGAACCCGGCGTCGGTGAACACCGAGCGAACGTGTTCGACGGCGGGGTCGTGGGCCATCTCTAGGGTGGCCCGGTGTTCGCCGATGTCCTCGCCGGTGAGCTTCGTGGGGTCGATCGGGAGCATACCCCAACGGTGTGGGGCAGGGTGGAAAAAGGGCGTGCCCGTCAGTCCTGGTCGCCCGTCGGGACGGGGCCGACGCCGACGGCGTCCCGGACGGCGGCCTCGAACTCCTGGCGGGTCTCGAAGTAGACGAGGTCGGTGTCGTCGATGACGTCGCCGAGGGCCTGTGGTCCCTCCGGGGTGCGGATGGCGGTGTCGCCGACGCGGTCCTTGAGGTCGCCGGCGGCCATCCCCCAGGTCAGTCGGGAGGTCACGCGGGCCAGCGGGACGCCCTCGACCGGGGCGTCCTCGCCGAGGGAGACGGTGGGGTCGTCGGCCTCGTCCTCGTCGTCGCTCATACGCCGGATGTTCCCGTGGCCCGGGATTAGACCTTACGGTCGACCGTCGTCAGCCGACTGTCACACGTAGGTTTTTCCACGTTGGGGCCAAGCCCCCTACTATGACTAGCCTGTCGGAGGCGTACGAGCGGCAGACGGCCGAGGTGAGTCGTCGCCGTCTGCTGCTCGGGACCGGGCTTTTCGCCGTCGGCGCACTCCTGTTGATCGCCGGGATCTTGACGGCGACGACGACGATCGCGACGGGCGCGGGCCTCTCGGTGTTCGGCGCCAGGGAGCTGGCCGGTGTGCTCGCCGGGTTGGGGTTGCCGGCCGTCCTCGTCGGGGTGTTCACCGTGTTGCCCGCGAGTCGTGTCCAACGGGCGACCGCGGCCGTCGGCGCCGGCGTCGCGGTGGCCGGCGTCGCGTTGTTCCGGTACACCTACCCCGGTCGGTGGTACACCGGCGGGGCCGAGGGCATCCCGTCGACGCTGACCCTGGTGACGACGGTCGTCTACTTCGCGGGGGCCGTGGTCACCTTCTGGACGTTGTTCGCGGCGGTCGCGACGTTCAAACGGCGGAACGATCCCGGCGGTACGGTCACCCTGACGGTCACGCGCGGCGGGGAGACCCGGACCGTCGAGGTCGCCGCCGAGGACGCCGACGCCGCCCGCGAGGCGTTCGGCGGGAGCGGGGGCGTCGGCGTGGTCGGCACCCAACAGGAGACGGTGCCCACCCAGACGGGGCCGGGCGCCAGCGCGAGTGACGGGGGCACGACCACCCGAGACATCACGGCGCCCGAGGACGACGCCGAGGTGCTGCAGCCGCCCTCGGACCCGGCCGACGTCACGGACCGGTACTGTGGGAACTGCACGCACTTCGAGTACGTGCGCACCGACGCGGGGATCCAACCGTACTGTGGATTCCACGACGAGTTGATGGACGACATGGAAGCCTGTGCCGAGTGGTCGCCGACGGCCGACTAGTCCTCGGTGAGGGCGTCGAGGCGGGCGTCGACGTCGTCCCAGTGACTGCCCTGCCAGAACCGATGACCACACTCGAGACACCGCCAGACCGGCGTCTCGCCGGGGTCGGGTTCGTCCCCGGGTGTTGACGCGGTCGGGTCGACCCGGTCGAGGCGTCCGTTACACCGGGAACACCGGGTCGGCGTCGTCAACGACAGGTCGAACCCCGCCGCCTGGAGCTCCCGTAACTGGTCGTCGATATCGGTCGTCGACAGACAGATCGCGTCCGGGACGGCCACCGCCAGCGCGCGGTCCCGGGTGATGAGGCGGCGATCCTCGTCGCGGGCGATCGCCGCGACGCCCGCGTCGGTGTCGGTGTCCGCCTCGAGGGCGTAGACGGTGTCGTACCCGCACATCCGGAGGTAGGTGGTCAGCCGACCCAGCATTGCGTCACAGACCACCCGCATGTCCGCAGGCGTCATCCCCGTCCGTGGCGTCGACCGTCGCTCCCCCGGTCCCGGCCCAACGCCCGATCGAGGAAGGACAGCCACCGTCGACGGTCCGCGGTCTCGCTGGTCTGGACCTCGTCGGCGAGATCCGTGGACTCCAGGGACTCAAGCTCCGTGAGGGCACGGTCGATGCCGATCACCTCCTCGACGAGCCGTTCCCCGGTCTCCCGGGGCACCTCCCCCGCCTCGATCCGGTCGACCCGACGTCGCCGGGCCCGGCGCAACCGGCGTTTGACGGCGTCGACGGTCTCCCGCCGGTCCTCGTCGACGGTGTCCAGGCGCTTGGTCTCGAAGACGAACTCCTGTAGCTCGAAGGGGTCGCCGTCGAGGTCGATGGTGTCCGGGATTGTGGCGCCGACGGTCGCCCCGGCGCGGTCGATCCGTTCGAGGAGCCGTTTCCGGTCGTACTCCCGCACACCCATGGTAGGGGAGCGACGACGAAAAATGTTGGTCGTGGGCCGACCACATCCCAAAACGCTTTGCTGGGGCCCCCGAACCCCGGCCGATGGCAAGGTGCGACCGGTGTGGCGAGGAGGAACCGATGCCGTACCGGTGTCGGCTCTGTGGCGGGACCTACTGTGCCGACCACCGGTTGCCCGAGAACCACGACTGTCCGGGGTTGGAGAACTGGAACGATCCCGGCGGCGTCTTCGACAGCGGGTTCGACGACTCCGTCGACGATGCGAGAGCGGGGTCGACCTGGGTCCCGTCGGTCTCCGTCGGCGGGCAGACCGGCGTGTTCGGCTACCTCCGCGGGAACATGACCTACGCGTTCCTGGCGGCGATGTGGCTGACGTTCTTCGCGCAGTTCGCGATCGTCCCCGCACTCGGGTACGGCACCGATTCGGATCTGTGGCGGGCGATCTTCGTGCTCTCACCCCAGCACCCCGAGTACGTCTGGACGTGGGTGACCTCGATCTTCGCCCACGGCGGAATCTTCCACATCGCGGTGAACTCGATCGTCATCTATTTCTTCGGCCGGTTGGCCGAACGGTACCTCGGGTCCAAGCGGTTCACGGCCCTGTTCCTGGTGAGTGGCATCCTGGCGGGGCTGGGACAGGTCGCGGTCCAGGTGCTGCAGACCGGGACCGTCGTCGGCGGGGTCGTCGGTGCCAGCGGCGCCGGCCTCGCCATCATGGGCGTGCTCACCATCCTGAACCCGGGGCTGCGCGTGTACCTGTACTTCATCTTGCCGATGCCGCTGTGGCTGCTCACGATCGGGTACGCGGTGTTTACCGTGTTCAACATCTACCAGGGCGGCGCCGGTGCCGGTGGCGTCGCCCAGGTCGCCCACCTCATCGGGTTGGCGGTCGGCCTCGGGTTCGGGCAGTACGTCAAAGACGAGGTGCGATCACCGAGTTCGATGCGGTTCGGCGGCCGTCGTGGCGGGCCCGGCGGGGGTCGCGGCCCGTTCTAGGATGGAACTGTCCAACCCCGAGTACCGCCCCGACCCGACCCTGGACCGGGCCGAGATGGAGGCCCAGCAACGCGAGGTCGCCAGGGCGGCGATGTTCGCCGACGACGGGTCGGTCGATCCCGCGGCGGTGGCGGTCGGCGAGGCGGGGGCCGACGGAGCGGGGATCGTCGTCGGGGTCGACCAGGCGTTCCAGGATGACGAGGCGGTGAGTGCGGCGGTCGCCATCCGTGACGGGACGGTCCTCGAGGAGACGATCGAGCGGGCGCCGGTGTCGATCCCCTACATCCCGGGGCTGCTCTCCTACCGGGAGGCCGGCGCCATCATCGAGGCCCTCGAGGCACTGACGGTGACCCCCGACGTCGTGGTCTTCGACGGGAGCGGCCGCATCCACTACCGACAGGCCGGGATCGCCACCCACGTCGGCGTCTGCTTCGACGTGCCGGCCGTCGGCGTCACGAAAACCCTCCTGTGTGGGACGCCACAGCAGTCGTTGGCCGACCCGTTACCCGTCGAGACGCGGGTGGCCATCGCCGCCGACGACGCGGTCGAACCGGTCGTCACCGACGACGGCGACTGGCCGGTCATCGGTGCAGCCTACCAGACCCGTCAATTCCCCGACACGGAGCGGCGACACGTCAACCCGGTCTACGTCAGTCCCGGTCACCGGGTCGACGTCGGCACCGCTGTCGACGTGGTCGCCGCGACGTGTGCGGGGTACAAACTCCCGGAACCCACGCGACTCGCCGACGCCGCCGCCGACCGGGGATAACGGTGGATTGACACCACCACCGGCCCTTGGAGGAGGTATGGACGACGCAGACGACGGGGAGACCCCCGAGGCGGCGGCCAATCACGAGGACACCGTCCTGATCACGGGTGCGTCCTCGGGGATCGGTGCGGCGACTGCCCGCCGGTTCCTCGAGGCCGGGTGGACCGTCTACGCGACCGCCCGCGACCGGGACGACGTCGACGATCTCGCGGCCGATGGCTGTCGGACGGCGGCCCTGGACGTGACCGATCCCACCCAACCCTCGGCGGTCGTCGATCGAATCGTCGAGGAGGCCGGTGGCATCGACTGCCTCGTCAACAACGCCGGGTTCGCCCAGCGTGGCGCCATCGAGGACGTGCCACCGCGGAAGGTCCGCCACCAGTTCGATGTGAATCTGTTCGGACCCCACCGGCTGATCCGCGCCGTCCTCCCGCACATGCGGAGCGGTGACGGGGGTGCGATCGTCAACGTCTCCAGTTTCTTCGGCCGCATCTCCTCCCCGGGGATGGGGGTGTACGCCGGGTCGAAGGTCGCCCTGGAGGCGTTCAGCGACGCGTTGCGCGGGGAGGTCGCCGACCAGGGGGTCAACGTCGTCATCGTCGAACCGGGACCGGTCGACACGAACTTCGAGGCCCGGACCCGGGACCACCTGGAGGACGTCGACCGATCGGATGCGTACGCGGACATCTACGCGTTCTACGATGACGCCGGCCGGTTGAGCGACGCCATCGCGACCACGCCACGGGCCGTCGCCGACGTCATCTACAACGCCGCCGAGACCCCGGACCCGGCGGCGCGGTACCCGGTCGGAGCGGTCGCCCGGTTGGCGGTGCGGTTCCGGTTCCTCCCCGACAGCTGGCGGGATTCGGTGTACCAGCTGCTCCGCCGGATCGCCTAGTCGAGACAGGTGGCGACCACGTCGATGGCGCCCCGCCCCGTCACGGTCTCTGCGAGCAACGGGACGCGGTAGACGTCCACGCCGCGGAACAGGTCGTAGGCGTCCTCGAGGGCGGTCTGCTGGACTTGCCATCGCCGCTGGCAGAACGCACACCCATCTAGGTCGGGGGCGACCAGGTCCTGGGCGGGGACGTCGGCGACGTCTGCTGGGGGCTCCATGACGCGGTTGACGACGAGGGTCTGGACCGGGATGCCGACGCGGTCGAGGCGGTCGCGGAGCCGCACCGTCTCCCGGACGGACGGTCGCTCGGGGACCATGACGAGGCGGAAGTCGGTGCGGGTGGGATCGCGGAGCAGCGTCGCCAGTCGGTCGATCCGGTCCCGGGTGGCGGCGATGTCGGCGTCGTCACCGTCGCCGAACGGGCCGACCGATGGGACGGCGTCGGCGAACCGGTCCCGCAGCGTGAGGATGCGGCCGAGCAACGAGTCCAGGGCCTCCGGCAATTCCAGGAGGCGGAGGGTGTGTCCGGTGGGGGCCGTGTCGACGACGACGCGGTCGAACCGGTCGTCGTCGAGAAACCGGAGCAGCTGCTGGACGGCGGCGGCCTCGTCGGCTCCGGGCATCCCTACGTCGTCGCCACCGTCGATGAGGTCGTCGAGCACGCCCAGCGCGAGGCTGCCGTCCGAGCCGAAGAGGGCGGCGTCCTCCATGGCGGCGCTCGGGTCGATCTCGACGCCCCACACCGGGGCGTCCTCGAGGAGTGGCGTTGGGTCGGCGGTGATGTCGGTCTCGAAGACGTCCGAGAGGCTGTGTGCGGGGTCGGTCGACACCACGAGCGTGGGGGTGTCGGCCCGACCGCTGGCGAGGGCGGTGGCCGCGGCCATCGTGGTCTTGCCGACGCCGCCCTTGCCACCGTAGAGGACGTACTCCGGTGTGTCGTCCCCGGTGAGGTCGGCGACGGCCTCGACCTCGAGGTCGTCCATGGGCGTGGTATCGGGTGGAGGCACGTGTACCCGTCGGTCCGGTCGCTCAGAGAGCGGTCGTCAACCGGTCGGCGGCCTCGGTGACCCGGGGGGTGACGAGGGCGAACCGCAGCCAGTCCGCCCGTCCGGGGCCGAAGGCGTCCCCCGGCATGCCGGCGACGCCGGTCTCGTCGATCAACCGCTTGACCGCCGCCATCGTCCCGTCGAAGCCGGGGAGGCGGGCCCTGACGTAGAAGGCGCCATCCGGGCGCGTGTACTCGGCCCCGGCGGCGTCAAGTGCCCCGGTGAAGGCATCGATCCGGTCCCGGAGCATGGCCCGGGTGTCGGCGTAGTACTCGGGGCCGGTCGCGGTCAGTGCCGCGTGGACGGCCGCCTGGGCCGGGCGGCTGCCGGTGACGTTGGTGAGCATGTGCCGGGTCTTGACCGCGGCCACGTCGGCGTAGGGGAAGATGCCGTACCCGACGCGGAACCCCGTGATCCCCATCGACTTCGAGAACGAGGTCGTGACGATGCGGTGGGTGGAGTCGATCTCGAGGGCGCTGCTGAACCGGCCGGAGTAGTCGAAGTGGTCGTAGGTCTCGTCGCTGATGAGGACCGCGTCGTTGGCGGCGGCGGTCTCGACGAGGGCTTCCATCGTCGATGCGTCGTAGACGGCGCCGGTCGGGTTGTTCGGCGTGGTGACGAGGATCGCGGCCGTCTCCGCGGAGGCGGCGTCGGCGACGGTTGCGGGGTCGAGACGCCCGTCGTCGGCGACGGGGACGAACACCTGGTCGCCGCCGAGCATCGACACGCGTCCCGGGTAGTACGGGTAGACGGGGTCGGTCATCACGACCTCGGTGCTCCGGCCACGTTCGAGGGCGCGGGCGGTGGCGAGGTGGTTGGCCTCGCCCGCCCCGTTGGTGACGACGACGGCGTCCCGGTCGACGTTGCGTCGCTCGGCGATGGTCGAGCGCAACCCGGGCAACCCCGCCGACGCCGGGTACTGGAACTCGTCCGGGTCGGCGTCGGCGTAGGTGTGTAACCCCTCGCGGAGCGCCGGTGGCGGCTCCCAGTCCGGGTTCCCGCTCACCATGTCGATGGTGTCACGGTCGACACCGGCGGCGTACCGCAATACCTCGAAGAACGCGGGTTCCTCGTACTCCATGCCGGTCCCAGGACACCCGGCGTGGAGTGTCTTCCGCCGTGCTGATCGATTGACGTGTGGCCAGAATGCTCTTCGGGGACCGGTCGGTCGTCCTCGGTGTGAACCAGAAGGAACACGTCCTGAACGCGGTCCTGCTCGCCGTCGGTGTCGGCGCCGTCCTCCAACCCTCCTATGACCGGGCGATGACCGTCCAGATCGGGGTGGTGTTCGTTCCGATCCTGTTGGGGACGCTGCTCCCGGACGTCGACGCCCACTTCGGTCGCCACCGGAAGGCGTTGCACAACCTGTTCGTGGTGGGGGTCGTGGTCGCCTATCCGGTCTACGTCGCGAACCTCGAGTGGGTGTGGGTCGGCGTCATCACCCATTACGTCCTCGACGTCCTCGGCACCCAGCGCGGGATCGCGTTGTTCTACCCGCTGTGGAGCCGCGAGTTCGGGGTGCCGGTCGGGGTGCACACGGCCAGTCCCTGGGCGGACGTCGTCACGATCGCGGTCACCGCCCTCGAAGTCGGGGTGTTGGTCGGTGCCGCGACCCTCGCCCGGACCCCCATCGTCCCACAGAGCATCGCCATCTGAGGGTGGCCGCCACGACTCAGTACACGGCGGCGTCCTCGAACTCGCCGTCGTAGGCGACGTGGCGTGGGTGGGTGGGTTCCATCCCCGACAAGAGGACGCGGTCGATCTTCTGCCAGGAGTTCTCCCAGGCGAGGTGCCCGAACTCGGCCAGGCACCGGAGTCGATGACCGGCCCCGGGGCGGTGGGCGACCGTGCGCTGGACGCCGGTCTGCAACGCCTCGACGAGGGCGGCTTCGCTGGTGATGTCCCGGTCGAAGGTGGTCCAGACCTCGCCGACGGTGCCGGGGAGATGGGCGTAACTCGAGCCAAACGCCGGGACCTCGAGGTCGGCGACCAGTTCGACCGCGCGGTCGTTGTGGTGGGCGAGGTGTTTCGGGTTGTACGTCTCGACGGCGTCGATGCGGGCGACGTTGGCGGCGACCTCGTCGGCATCGAGGCTGACGGTCAGAAAGGTCGGGTGTGGGACGAGGACGGCGGCGTCCTGGCCGGTCAACGCCTCGAAGGCGGTGGGGAGGTCGATGAAGTCGGGGACGGGGTCGGTGACGCCGACCCCGAGGAGGTGGCGGCGGTCGTTCCAGGGACCGGCGAAGATCTCCCGGCCGGGGACGACGAGGAGGTCCTCCGAGGAGTACGCGGCGGCCGTCTCCCGGATCTCCGGGACGCGCTGGAAGTGCGGGGCGTACACCAGTGCGTCGAGGCCGCGGGCCTTGGCGCGGTCGACGACGGCGTCGTCGAGCACTTTGACGTGGAGGTCCACCCGAGTCGTCGGCACGGCACGGGGTAGCCGACCGACGGCATAGGGTCTTGCGGTTCGGACGCGGCGACATGCCCCCAGGCCCCGGTGAGGCGGCGCTGGCTTGCGTTCCGGCGGCGGAACATTTATTCGAACGGTCACGTAGGCCTACGTATATGCCCGGGTGGGAGTGTGGGATCGGGCCCTGTGGCCAGACCTTCGGGGACCTCGAGTCCCTGCTGGCCCATCAGGTCGGGGACCACGAACACGTCGAGTGTTCGATCTGTGGGACCGTCGTCCCCGACGGCTACTTCGCGATCCACCACGCGGTCGAAGAACACACCCGCGCCGAGTACGCGCGGTACTACGATGCCGACTCCGACGACATCCGATTGCGGGAATCGCTCAAGGAGGACGTCGAGGACCTCGTCGACGTCGCCGACCTCCGGGAGCGCCTCGAGGAGGAACCCAACCACTCCGCCGACGGCACCCGCAGCCACAGTTAGGCGGGGCGAACAACGCGCTCAAACGTCGCGACCACCTACGGGTCGGTGATGGAGTCCGTCTTGGTGCGGTACGCGGAGATCGGGACGAAATCCCGGGGCGTGCAACTCGAGATGCTCGCCCGCCTCCGCGACCGCGTCGCCGAACGACTCGCCGCCACCGACCTGGACGGCGACGTCACCCTCCTCCGGGGCCGTGTCCTCGTCGAGACGTCGACCCCCGACCGGGTCGCGCAAGCCGTGGCGCCACTCCCAGGGGTGGCCGCGACGTCCCCGGCGACCCGGACCGACCCCGACGTGGCGGCGATCGCTGCGGCGGCCACCGCCGTCGACGTCGGGGAGAGCTTCGGGGTCGACGCCAACACCGGCGGCGACGTCGGGGTGTCAAGCCAGCGGGTCAACGAGGCGGTCGGCGCCCGGATCGAGGCGGCGACCGGCGCCACCGTCGATCTGGACGATCCCGACACCCTCGTCGAGGTCGATGTGCGGGAGGCCGGCGCGTTCGTGTTCACCACCCGGTACCAGGGGCCGGGCGGGTTCCCGGTCGGCTCGCAGGCGCCGCTGGCGGCGTTGATCAGCGGCGGGATCGACTCCCCGGTCGCCGCCTACGAGGCGATGACGCGGGGCAGCGAGGTCGTCCCGGTGTACGCCTACAACCGACCGTACGCCGCCGGCGACCACCTCGCCCGGTTCGAGACCGTCCTCGACCGGTTGTCGCGGTTCCACCCCGCCGGCGACTGGGGGTACTACCGCATCGACATGGCGCCCGTCAACGAGGCGCTGGCCGACGTCGACACCGGGCGGATGCTGTTACACCGCGCGGTGCTGCTGGGTGCCGCGGCCCACGTCGCGGAGACGGCCGACCTCGCGGGGGTGGTCACCGGGGAGTCGATCGGGCAGAAGTCATCCCAGACCGCCGCGAACCTCGCCGTGACCAGCGCGGTCGTCGACTGTCCGGTCCACCGCCCGTTGCTCACCCGGACGAAGGCTGCGATCACCGAACGCGCCCGGGCGATCGACACCTTCGAGGTCGCGACCGTCGACTCGGCGTGTCGCACCATCGCCCCGGAGAACCCCGCGGTCGCGCTGTCCCAAGATCGGTTCGACGAGCTCGCCGACGCCGTCGGTCTGGGTGAGCTCACCGCGGCGGCCATCGAGGGGACCGAGTACGTCGAGCGGTGAGCGGTTACCGTTCCTCGCTGTCCAGGACCCGGATCTGGTCGCCACGCACCGTCACCGGGATCGGCACCGTCGCCTCGTAGAGTTCGACGGTGACCTGGTCTTTGCTCTCGTCGATGCGTTGGACCTGGGCCTTCTCGCCTTTGAACGGGCCGGCGACCAGTTCGACGATGTCGCCCTCGGCGATGCCCTCGACGTCGGGTTTGGGGCTGAGGAAGTGTTCGACCTCCGCGATGTCGGACTCGCCGGGGACGATCGAGCGGGCGTGCGGGATCTCGTCCATCACCCGTTCGATGACGGCGACGTCCTCGGCCTCGACCATCACGTAACTCGTCAACGATTCGGGGGCCAGCACCGCGTGGATCTTGGGTTCCTCGCGGCTGGCGATCATGTCCGCGACCGTGCGCTCCTGGCTGGCCGTGGTCTTGACCGCGTACATCGGCATCTCAGACGCCTCCGGGCACCAACCCCATCACGAGAAAGATCAGGAACCCGAGCACGCCGACGACGAGGATGCCGGCGCCCGCGACCTTCGCGATTTGGGAGAACTCGTCCCAGGATGGGGTGCTGGCGAGTTTCAACACCCGCACGTAGGCAGACAGCGTGAGCGGAACGTCCATGCCCAGGATTCCCCGGTCCTGACCCTTCTATCCATCGGTTGCAACCCACCGGGAGAACGGGGTCGACTACTCGACGTAGTCGATGTCCTGCATCCGCGTCGCCGCCTCCTCCTCTTCGGCCTCGGTGCGGCCGTAGATCTGTGGGGAGTCGACGCCCGTGACGACGATCATGGTCCGCATCTCGCCGTCGAGGTCCTCGTCGATGCTGGTCCCCCAGATGATGCGGGCGTCGGGGTCGATCCGGTCGTAGATCTCCTCGACGACGCCCTCGGCCTCCTCGATGGACATGTCGTTGCCGCCGGTGACGTTGACCAGCGCGGAGTTCGCCGCGGAGATGTCGACGTCAAGCAGCGGGGAGCGCAGGGCGGCGTTGACGGAGTCCTGGGCTTTCTTCTCGGAGTCGGATTCGCCCAACCCGATCATGGCGACGCCGCCTTTCTCCATGACGGTGCGGACGTCGGCGAAGTCGAGGTTGACGAGCCCGGGTTTGGTGATGAGTTCGGTGATGCCCTTGACCGACCGCATGAGGACCTCGTCCGAGACCTTGAACGCCTGCCGGACGGGGAGTTTGCCGACGGAGTCAAGCAACCGGTCGTTGGGGACGACGATCACGGTGTCGGCGACGTCGCGCAACCGTTCCAACCCGGCCTCGGCGTTGGTGCGGCGGACCTCGCCCTCGGCAGTGAACGGGGTGGTGACGATGGCGATGGTGAGCGCCCCGATCTCGCGGGCGGCCTTCGCGACGACAGGGGCGGACCCGGTGCCGGTCCCGCCGCCGAGGCCGGCGGTGACGAACACCATGTCGCTGTTCTGGATGGAGTCGTAGATATCCTCCTGGCTCTCGATGGCGGCCTCCTCGCCGACCTGCGGGAGCGACCCGGCGCCGCGGCCGCTGGTGCGGTCCTCGCCCATGAGGATCTTCGTGTCGGCGTCGATGTCGACGAGGTGCTGGACGTCGGTGTTGGCGGCGACGAGTTTGGCGCCGTGGATGCCCTCCTCGTGCATCCGGTTGACGGTGTTCGACCCGGCTCCGCCACAGCCGACGACGGTGATGTTCGTCTGGAGGTCCTCGAGGACGCCCTGCAGTTCTTCGTCGGTCATCGTCCCGGTGGCCGACGTGCCGCCCTCGGTTTGTGGTGTGACGCCCGAGGCCTCGGGCTCGTCATCTTCGGCCTCGTCAATGGCGTCCTCAACGATCGAATCCATCGTTGGCTCACGTTTTCAATACGGAGGGTCATTACCTTTCCGCTCGTTGTCTGACGCCCGTCTGACTCTCACAGCGGGAGGCGCCGCGTCCGGCGAGTCGTGACCATCTCGGGGGTGACGGTCTCGCCGTCGACGGTCACGGATTCACCCGCGGCCAGCCGACCGAACTTGGGCCCCTCGGGCACCCCGTGGTCCCGGGCGGCGGCCGGGTCGAAGACGGTGTCGGTGACGACGACAGCGTCGGGGTCCCGCGCGACGGTCTCGTACCCGGTCTCCAGCACCGCGATCACCGCCTCGATGACGGGGTCGAGCCCGGTGTCGGCCGGGACCGCGACCCGCCCGTCGACGCGGGACCCGCCCTCCGTGGTGACGAAGGCCGCGGTGGTCTCGGCGACCGCCGCCCGCGTCGCCCCGACGTCGACACCGAGGGCCGCCTCGAGGACCGCCGCGGGGAGGTCCCGGACGAGGACCTCGCCGGTGGTCCCCGCCCGGTCGCCAAACCGCAATCCATCGGCGACGGGACACACCCGGGATTCGAGGGTGGTGACCCGGTCCAGGGGCACCCCGGTGGTCTCCCGCACCCAGGTCTCGGTGACGACGGTGTAGCCCGCCCGTTCGATCTGGTCGACGACGCTGGCGGGCGCGTCGGTCGCGACCGCCCGGGTGGCACCCGACCGCGTGAACAGCTGGTCGAGGACCGCGGGGTCGAGATCGTCGATCGCCCAGTCCGGGAGGATGTGGCCGACCGCCCAGTCGGTCTCCCGGGCGATGCGCGTCGCTCGCGGGGCGTAGTGACCCTCGCCGACGGTGACGACGGTGCGGTCGGTGTGTGGTTCGACCCCCGGCAGCGACCGGATGGCGTCGGCGACCGCGGCCGCCGGCGCCGCGTCGGTCCACTGGGATTCGTCGCTGCCGATCTCGACGAACAGGGACGGGGCGCCGACGTCGGTCGGGCCGTGGTGGGTGCATTCGAGGGTCACGTCGTACCCGGTGGGGGCGACGTCGTCGAGGACGCCCAGCAGGTGGTGGGCGGCGTTGGGCGCCGCCGGTGCGAGGTCGTTTGGGTCGCCGCCGTACTCGGCCGGGCCGAAGTTCCCGGTGAAGTGCGTGCTCAGCAACGGCCCCGTCTCGCCGGAGTGCCGGGAGGCGAACACGATCAGGGACGGGTCCTCGAACGCGGCGGCGACGCCCTCGAGCTCCAGGTGCCACTCCTCGAACTCCCGGACCGTGATGCCGGGTCGGCGGTAGCCGGTCACCCCCCGGCCGGCGGGGGTGGCCGGGTCCTGGACGGGCTCCCAGTCCCCGGTGGACCGGAGGTGTTCGCCGATCGAAACCGACGCCGTGTCGGCGTGACTGACGACGACCCCGAGCACTGGCGGGGCTGGGATGGCGGCCGAGTAAAGCGCGTCGGTCCCCACTCGGGGAACGGCTTAACTGGGGGCGACCGATACCAGTGGCCATGCCTGGGGCGAACGGCCGTCTCCACGGAGGTGGGTGACCGTGGAGGTGTACGGCCTGGTCGGCAACCCGGTGGAGCACTCCCTGTCGCCGGCGATGCAGGAGGCGGCCTTCGACGCGGTGGGGCTGGACGCTCGGTACGTGACCTTCGAACCCGCCGTCGACGAGATCGAGGCGGCGATCGACGGCGCCACCGCCCTGGGGATCGCCGGGCTGAACGTCACGGTCCCGTTCAAGGAGGCGGTGCTGGCGGCCGTCGACCCCGTCGACCTCGCGGCGGCGATCGGCGCGGTGAACACCATCGACTTCGGCGACGGGGGCCCGACCGGGTACAACACCGACGCCATGGGGGCGCGACGCGCCCTCGAGGCCCACGACGTCGTGGTGGCGGGGGAGACGGCCGTCGTGGTGGGCGCCGGGGGTGCGGGTCGTGCCATCGCGTGGATGCTCGCCGACGCGGGGGCGACCGTCCACGTCGCCAACCGCACGGTCGAGCGGGCCACCGCACTCGCGGACGCCGTCGACGGCACCGGCCACGGCCTCGACGCGCTCCCTCGCCTGCTGGAGTCGGCGTCGTTGCTGGTGAACGCGACGACGGTCGGGATGGGCGAGGACGTCTCGCCGGTCCCCGCCGACGCCCTCCACGCCGACCTGACCGTCTTCGACGCCGTTTACCACCCACCGGAGACGCGGTTGCTCCGGGACGCCGCGGCCGTCGGCGCCGCGACGGTGCCCGGCACCGAGATGTTGCTCTACCAGGGCGTCGCCGCCTTCGAGGTGTGGACCGGTCACGATGCCCCGGTCGACGCGATGGCCGCGGCCCTCCGGGACGGTCTTTAAGACCGTGGCAGCCGACGGACGTGACATGGCACTCCTCCAGCGACTCAAGGCGATTCTCGGCCTCGACTCCACCCAGAACCGGGAGTACGAGGAGACCGTCGAGGTCGACTTCGATCCGGGGACCGCCGAGGACGACGCGACGACCGCGCCCGCCGCGTCGACGACGGACGAGGGGTCCGCGGCCACCGAGGCTGGTGGCGACAGCGACCCCGTCGACGTCATCGACGGGATCGGTCCGGCATACAGCGACCGGTTGGCCGCCGCCGGCATCGAGACCGTCGCGGACCTCGCGGCCGCCGACCCTGATGCCGTCGCCGAAGACACCGACGTCTCACCCAGCCGGGTCGAGGGGTGGATCGACCGCGCGAACGACCGGGCCTGACCGTCGTGCAGTACCACGTCGACGGCGACCTCCACGACGCCGCCGAGGCGACCGTCAACGTCCGCGACCGGGGGTTCCGGTACGGGGATGGCGCCGTCGAGACGCTGCGACTCTACGGTGAGACGCTGTTCCAGTGGGACGCCCACGCCGGCCGACTGGCCGACACCTGCGACCGGTTGGGCCTCGACCACGGCTTCGGACGGGCGGACCTCCGGGCCCGAGTCCGGGAGACCGTCGCCGCCAACGACCTGGCCGAAGCCGTCCTCACTCTCTCGATCACCCGTGGCGTTCAGCCCGGCGGCGTCGCCCCGGACCCGACCGTCGACCCCACCATCGTCGTCACCGCCGACCCGGCGCCCCCCGGTGGGCGAGACGGCGAGCGGCCCTGGGACGTCCCGGCCACCGTCCAGACCGTCCGCACCCGGTCGGTGCCGTCGGCCTGTGGCCCCGCGAACGGGACAACGCAGAACCGGTTGGCGGCCGTGCTCGCCCACCAGGAACTCCGGGCCATGGCCCGGACCGATCCCGCCGACGAGGCGCTGTTGCGGGACCTGGACGGCGACGTCGTCGGCGGGGCCACCTCGGCACTGTTCTTCGTCACCGACGACGGGCTCCACACCCCGGCTCGGGCGGGTGGGGCCGGGGCGATCACGCAGGCCACGGTCACCGAGCTCGCCGCCGACGAGGACCTCCCGGTCCACGAACGGCGGATCGACCGCGACGACCTCCACGACGCCGCCGAGGGGTTCCTGGCGAGCACCCGGTGGGGTCTCCGCCCGATCGGGGCCGTCGACGGGATCGACGTCGGTGGCGGCCCCGTGACGGCCCTGCTCACCAGTCGGTACGACGGCCGCATCGAGTCCGCCTGTTACTAGCGCGGGGCCGGAGGGCGGAAGGGAAACTCACTTGTCCGGCGCCGGCAGAGTCCGGGGGCATGAAGGCTGTCGTGCTCGCCGGGGGGTACGCGACGCGGCTGTGGCCGATCACCAGGCACCGACCGAAGATGTTCCTCCCCATCGGGGAGGGCACCGTCATCGACCGGATCTTCGAGAGCCTGGAGCGAGACGACCGCATCGACGAGGTGTTCGTCTCCACCAACGCCCGGTTCGCCGACGACTTCCGAGCGCACCTCGCTGACACCGGGTACGAGAAGCCCCGTCTGTCCGTCGAGCAGACGACCGGCGAGGACGAAAAACTCGGCGTGGTCGGGGCGCTCGCCCAGCTCGTCGACCGCGAGAACATCGAGGACGATCTCGTGGTGGTGGCCGGCGACAACGTCATCAGTTTCGACCTGTCCACATTCGTCGACGTCTTCGAGGACCGCGGCCAGACCACGATCGCGGCCTACGACGTCGGCAGCCGTGACCGCGCGAAGTCCTACGGGCTCGTGGAACTCGAGGGGGACCGCGTCGTCGACTTCCAGGAGAAACCGGACGACCCGAACAGCACCCTCGTCTCGATCGCGTGTTATGCGTTCCCCGCGTCGACGGTGGCCGCCCTGGACACCTACCTCGAGGATGGTGGGAACCCCGACGAACCCGGGTGGTTCGTCCAGTGGCTCCAGGCACGGGAACCCGTGACGGCGTTCACCTTCGAGGAGGCGTGGTTCGACATCGGGACCCCGGAGAGTTACCTGGACGCCGTCGCCTGGGCACTCGACGGGCGGAACCTCATCGCGGAGTCGGCGTCACTGGAGGACGTGACCCTCGGGGAGAACGTCCACGTGATGGCGGGCGCCGAGATCGCCGACGCCACGGTGTCCGAGTCGGTGGTGTTCCCGAACGCGACGCTGCGTGACTGCGAACTCCGGACGTCGATCGTCGACGAGGAGACCCACATCGAGGGGGTCGACCTCGCGGGGGCGTTGGTCGGCGCCCACACGCGACTCGCCAACGGGGACTGACCCCGGGTCAGGCCAGCCGGGCGTCCTGGACGTCGATGTGGCCGCGGCTCCCGTCCCAGACGGTGGTGTACTCCAGGTCGATCGGGCGGGCCATGTGCGGACCATCCGTAACGAGGGTCTCGAACTCGCCGCCCTCGCCGAGCGGGTGGACGCCGTACTCCTCGCCGAGTCGGTGGAGGTCCGCGATCGCGTCGGCGTCGAGGGTGCGGCCGAGCCAGTCCTCGTCGAGGCCGGCCGCGGCCACCTGGACGATCACGATCTCGAAGCCGGCGGCCACCATCTCGGTGGCCAACGTGTCGGGGTCGGCACCCCACAGCGGGGTCGCCAACTCGAGGTCGAGTCGGTCACACACGCCCTGGAGGCGGGTGGCCTGGTATCGGCTCTCGATGGCTCCGGCGACGACGCCGGTCACGTCCCGCAAGGCCCGGAGTTCCGCCTCGAGGGGTTCGAGCTCGGCGTCGCCCTGGGCGGTGGCGTCGGTGGCCGTGGCGGCGCCGAGGTCACCGGGGTCGACCTCGACGAGGGGCAGGCCGATGCTCTCGGCGGCGAGGTTGGTCAGTTCGGTGAGCGGGACGTGGTAGAGGTAGCTGTCCACGCCGGGGTGGACGGTGAGCAGTCGGTCGACGTCACGTCCGGCCGCCCGGGCCCGGTGGAGGGCGAACGCGGAGTCCTTCCCGCCGGAGAACAGGCTCACCCAACCCATACGGGGTGTTCGTGGCGGGGCGACAAGGGTTACTCGATTGGGCGGCGGTCGGGTTCGACGTCACCGGACAGCGATGACGCGACCCGGATGCCGACGACGCTGATGACGACGCCGAACAGCACGAACATCGCCAACCGCTGTTCGGGCGTGAGTTGGAGCTGATTGACGGTGACGATGCCGACGTCGAGGCGGGGGACCGTGAAGGCGCCGAGCTGACCGGCGCGTTCGAGGATGTACGCCGAGAACCCGCGGACCACGAGACCGACGGCGACGACCCCAAACGGGAGGTTGAGGTAGGCGGCTCGGAGCCGATCGTTCTGGATGGCCTCGTCGACGAGTCGCCCCGCTGAGGCGGCCAGCGCGGCCAACGCCATCCAGGGCACACCCTCGAAGGCGAAGGCGACGCCGACGAGGACCGCGCCGACGTCCTGTGAGAGACGGGACGCGCCGATGACGCCGACGAACACGCCGATTGCGGCGAGGCCGGCGGCGACGACGTAGGTCACGATCGACACCCGGCCGGAGTAGAGGGCGTCCCGGGTCGCGGCCGGGAGGGTGGCGAGGTACTCGTCGACGCCCATCCCCTTGTAGACGAGGAACAACCCGAGGACGGCGGTGATGGCGGCGGCGGCGAGTGCGAGACTGCCGGTGACCACCATCAGCGCCGGGAACACGAGCAATACCACGCCGAACGGGACGAGGACGGTCTGCCGGAGTTCCTCGTCGGCGAGGAACTGCTTGAGGAGGTAGTAGGTGGACTCGATGTCGCGGGCCTGCCGGACGACGACGCGGTCGACCGCGTCGACCGGGACGCGGCTCTCGATGATCGGGACCAACCGCTCGTCCTCGGCGCTGTCGACGACCACGACGACGCTGTCGGGGTCGTACCGCTCGACCAGGTCGTCGACCTGTGCGGCGACGGCGCGGTCGGCGCCGACGACGCTGTCCGATCGTCCCGAGACCACGGCGACGGTGGCTTCCTCGTCGGTGTCCCGCAGATCGCGGGTGACGTGAAGGGCCTCCAGCATGGAGTTGACCGCGGAGTCCTCCGGGTCGGCCACCCCGACCTCCAGGACCAGGGACTGGACGGCCTCCCACCCGGCGATCGGGGCGTCGATGCCCGCCGTCCGAGGGATGTCCCCGGCCCGGTCGACACAGACGACGAGCGTGTCCATCGGCTCGATGGAGGGCGTCACCCGAGAAAAACATTCGGTCCCTGTTCGGCCGCGGGCGGGGGTTCAGCGGAAGCTGAATCCGAGGTCGTCGTCGGTCACGGTCGACCCGAGGCCGGCGCCGACGGCGTACGCGAGCCGGCGGGCGCCGAGGCCGATCCGGGTGGTCAACCGACGCTGCGGTTGGAACTCGCGGACGGTGACGCCGGCCCCGAGCTGGTCGGCGAGGTGGTCCTCGACCGCGTCGTGGTCACCGAGGGTATCGACCAGGCCGAGGTCCGCGGCCTCGGGTCCGAGGTAGACGCGGGCCTCGGTGTCCCGCACCGCGGCCGCTTCGAGGTCCCGGCCCTCGGTCACGCGCTCGACGAACGTCTCGTAGTAGTCGTCGACGATCGACTGGAGGTACTCCCGGTCCTTCTCGGTGAACTCCTTGAGCGGCGAGCCGGCGTCCTTGTACTCACCGGCGGTCAGCTGCTCGTACTCGACGCCCAACCGGTCGGCCAACCCCTTGAGGTTCGGGCGGGAGCCGAGCACCCCGATCGACCCCACGATGCTGCCCTCCCGGGCGAAGATACGGTCACACCCGCTGGCGATCCAGTACCCGCCGCTGGCACACGTGTCCGTCGCGTAGGCGACGGTGGGGCCGTCGAAGTCCATGGCGGCCGCGCGGATGTCGTCGCTGGGGACGACCTCGCCCCCGGGCGTGTTCAGGTGGACGACCAGGGCATCCACGTTGTCGTCGGCGTCGGCGCGTTCGAGCTGGTCGACGATCTCGTCGGCGGTCGCCCCGCCCGGGGAGGCGGGGAGCACTCCCCCGCCGCCGCGAGTGATCGGGCCCTCCACGGACACCTCGGCGACGTTGTACGGGGCGAACACGGTCCCGGCGATGTTGGCGCCGAACCGGAGGCCGATGCCGGTGACGGCCACGACGAGGACGACCCCGAGCAACCGGGCGAGGTTCTCGTCGGGGACACTGTAGAACAGCACCCAGGCGGCGGCGGCCGCCACCGCCGCCGCGACGACGATGATCGCGAGTCTACCGAGTTGCTTCGGGGTGGAGTCCGCACTCTCGCTCATGGGTCAGGACCCGCGAGCCGCGAGGTTAACTCTTGGGACCCCGTGGACGGACGCGTCACTCGACGGCGGGTGGGGCGGTGACGACCCGGGGCAGAACAGGTGGGGTTACAACAGGCCGGTCTTCTGGAGCTTCCGGAGGTCCTCGGTGTCGAGGGTCTCACCCTCTTTGAACCGCTCGTAGATCTCCTCGGCCTCCTGGCGGGCCTCCTCGCGTTCCTTCTCGCGTTCGGCCTTCTCCTCTTCTTCTTCCTGCTTGTCGAGTTCCCGCAACCGTTTCTGGACGCGGACGAAGGCCTCGTGGTGGGCGTCGGCGGCCTCCTGGGCCTCGACGAAGTCCTCGTGCATCGCGTCGGCCTCGTCGCGGACGTCGTCGGCCTCGCGGTAGGCCTCGATCATCTGGTTGTGGTGTTCCTGGGCCTCGTCGGCCAGCGTCGTGACCTTCTCGTGGTGTTTGCTGGCCTCGGCACGGACCTCCTCGGCCTCCTCGACGAGGGATTCGAGCTCCTCGTTCTGTTCGAGTTTCTCCTTTCGGTCTTGGTACTGTTCGCGTTTGGCCTCGATCTTCTCGATGAGTTCCCGCTCGTCCTCGCTGCTCAACACCTCGGTCTGCTGTTTGAACTCGAGGTCCTCGATTTCGTCCTCGAGCTGCTCGAGGTCCTTGCCCTCGTCGAGTTTGAGGTCTGACTTGAGGCGGTCGACCTCCTCGAAGAGGTCGTTGGCCTCGGCGTTGAGCTCGTTGCGGACCTCCTTGTGCTCCTGGACGCGTTCGTTGAGTTCGTCCCGGAGTTCCCGGTGTTCCTGGGCGGCGTCGACCTTCTCGCGGGTCTTGGCGTTGAGCTCGTCTCGGCTCGACGCGCGGGAGCTGGCCTCCTGGTTGAGGTCGTTGCGTCGGTCGCGGAACTGGCCCGCGAGCTTGATGAGTTCGCCCTTGGATTTCTCCTGGAGTTCGTCGTCTGTAATCAGTTCGTCTGCGGATGAAACGTCGATCGTGTCTACCATACGTGATCAGTCCTCGATGCCATACCCGCCGCCGGCGGAGACCGGAGTCGTCGCTGTCGATAGTGTCGCTGACGTCGACCGGAGGAATGTGCGCTCATGTTCGACAGGCGGTGCGGACGAACGCCGGCGGCGTTCTGGTACCGGATGGTACTGCCGGTGTGAGTTTAAACGTTTCGGGGGACGGCGTCGTGTCAGCGACTCTCACACACGGGGGTGTGTTCCGGTGTTCCGGACCGACAGGCTGGTATGGCCGTCCCCGCTGGCGAGGGTATGGACGAGCGGTTCCGGGCCCGGGGTCACGAGCACGTCACCGCCACCCACGAGAGCACCCTCGAGGTCACGACCGACGACTACCTCACCCCGGCCGGGGACTGCATCGTCGGCATCGACGCCGACCGCGCGCCCGCCGACGTCGACCCGGCGTTCCAGCGCGCCTGCCAGGACGCGGCGGCGACGATCACCCTGACGCTGGTCGCCGACGGGATCACCGACCGGGTCCAGGGTCGGGGCGATCCCGGTCTCACGTTCGGCAGCGACCGGAGTCTGGTCGCCCGCACCAGCACCTACGTCGACGATCGCACCGTCCTCGTCGACGCCGACGGGGCGGCAGTGGACCTCGACGGAGCGCTGGTGGCGGCGTTGGCCGACGGCGCAGCCCTCGAGGCGACACTCCACGTCGAGTGACGGCGGCCGGTCGGCGACGGGATTTTGGCCCCGCCCGTCGAAGCCGGTCCCGTGACCGAGGACCCGGAACCCGCGTCGAACATCGCCGGTGACGACCCCAGTGCGGGCCCGCCGCCCGGGGGGTCGGGTCGTGCGGGGACGCGGGCCGAAGCCGTCGTCGATCGGCTCGGGGAACTGTACTGGCGGAAGGCCTACGGCGGCCAGGACGCCTTCCGGTGTCTGGTGCGGACGATCCTCTCCCAGAACACCACCGACACCGCCAGTCAACCCGCCTTCGACGCCCTCATCGAGCGGTTCGACGGCGGGGCGGGGGTGGCCGAACGGCTCGCGGCGGCCGACCGGGCGGCGATCGCCGAGTGCATCCAGCCCGCGGGCCTCCACAACCGGAAGGCGGCGGTCATCCAGACCGTCGCAACGACGGTCCTCGAGGCGTACGGGGACGCCACGGACTTCGATCGGTTCGTCCGGACCGAGGACGCGGGGACGGTGCGGGCGGCGTTGCTCGAGATGGACGGGGTCGGGCCGAAGACTGCCGACTGCGTGCTCCTGTTCGCCGGCGGTCGGTCCGGGGTGTTCCCCGTCGACACCCACGTCCACCGGATCTACCGCCGGCTGGGCGTCGCCCCGGCGACCGCCGACCACGAGACGGTCCGGGCGGTCCTCGAGGCCGCCGTCCCCGCGGAGAAATGCGGGTTCGGCCACACCGCGACCATCCAGTTCGGTCGCGAGTACTGCACCGCGCGGGAGCCGGCCTGTCTGGAGGGGGTCGAGGCCTGTCCGCTCGCCGACTGCTGTGACCGGGTCGGGGTCGATCCGGCCGCCACCGACTGAGTCACTTGAACCGGAAGGTCTCGAGGTTCTTGGGGGCGAAGGTCCGCATGTTGAACTCGTGGTACAGCGACGAGGAGAGGTCCTGGACGCTGCGTTCGTCGCCGTGGACGCACAACACCTTCTCCGGGCGGGGGTTCATGGTGCGGACGAAGTCCTCGAGGCCCTGGCGGTCGGCGTGCCCGGAGAACCCGTCGACGGTCTCGACGCCCATCTCGAGGGAGAGGGTGCCGCCCCGGCCCTGGGTGCCGCGGTCGTTCATCGGGATCTCGTCCCACCCGTTCTGGATGCGGCGCCCCAGGGTCCCCTGGGCCTGGTACCCGACGAAGGCCATCGTGTTGTCCGGGTCCGGGCCGAGGTGGCGGAGCCAGGACATGATGGGGCCGCCCTCGACCATGCCGCTGGTCGAGAGCACGATACAGGAGTCGCCGTCGGCGACCTCCTTGCGTTCGTCCTCGCCGCCGTCGATGTGGTTGAACTGCTCGGCGAGGAACGGGTTCTCGTCGTCGTGGAAGATGCGGTCCCGCAGGTCGTCCCGCAGGTACTCGGGGTAGGTGGTGTGGATGGCGGTCGCCTCCCAGATCATGCCGTCGAGGTGGATGGGGACGGTGGGGATCTCGCCATTCCGCATGGCCTCCTCGAGGACCAGCATGATCTCCTGGCTGCGGCCGACGGCGAAGGCGGGGACGACGACCTTGCCGCCGCGGTCGAAGGTGCGTTCGATCAGTTGCTTGAGTTTGCGTTCGGAGTCCTCCTGGTCGGTCTGGTAGTCGTTGCGGCCGCCGTAGGTCGACTCCAGGACGAGGGTCTCCACCCGGGGGAAGTCGTTGACGGCGCCGTTGAACAGTCGCGTGTCCCGGTAGTGGATGTCCCCGGAGAAGGCGACGTTGTACAGGCCCTCGCCGATGTGGAAGTGCGAGACCGCCGACCCCAGGATGTGGCCGGCGTTGTGGAAGGTGAGTTTGACGTCGGGCGCGATGTCGGTGACGTCCCCGTACTGCAGTGGGATGGTGTGCTTGATGGCCTCCCGCACCATCTCGGACTCGTAGGGCGGGGTGCGCCCCTCCTTGGCGGCGACGTCGAGGTAGTCGAGGGTCAACAGTCCCATGAGGTCCCGCGTGGGTTCGGTGGTGTAGATCGGGCCGTCGTACCCGTACTTGAAGAGGATCGGGATGAGCGCGGAGTGGTCGAGGTGGGCGTGGGTGAGGACGACGGCGTCCAGGGAGTTCGCGCCCGACCCCAGGGCCTCAGGCACCTGGAGGTAGGGGACCTCGTCTTCGGCGCCGGGTTTGTCCCCGCAGTCGATGAGGACGCGGGTCTCCGGCGTCGAGAGGATGAACGCCGCCCGCCCGACCTCGCGGCAACACCCCAGCGTGGTGATGCGCACCCACTCGTCGTCGCTCATCTCCTCGCGGTGGATCTGGCGGCCGACGCGTTCGAGGATGTCCCGCCGGTCCTGGCGCTCCTGTTTGAGGAAGTTGCGGACGTTGGTGACCGTCGAGGACTCGATCGGGGGCGTGCGCACGACCTCGGGGGTCCAGCCGACCTGCTGGGTGATCTCCCGGAGTGTCGACCCGTGGCGGCCGATGACCATCCCGGGTTTCGCGGCCTCGATGACGACCTCGCCGGTGTCCTCGTGGAAGTCGAGGTCGGTCACGCCCGCGTCCTCGGGGATGACCTCCATGATGCGTTCCCGGGCGTCCTCGGGACGGGAGAGCACCTCGGGGTCGGGGCGGACGGTGATGCGTTTCCGCAGCTTCGATGCGAGCCGGCGGACCAGATCCCCGTCGCCGGCGAACCGTTTCGGGTCGCGGGTGTAGACGACGAGTTCAGGGCCCTCGTACCGGACTTCCGTGACGGACACGTCGGCGGGTGTTTCGCTGGCGATCGTATCCTGGATTTCCTCAAGTTGTCGATCTACCGAACTCATTGTAGGGAGGTGCGGGTCGGTCCCGCCGCCGCAGGCGCCGGGACAGTGGGACTGTTGTCGGCGGTGTAGACCGCTCGAAAACCCGCTTGCTCTCGGGTTGCACCGGCTGGTTTTAAAACCCTTCGGGAAAGGCGTAAGCGGGTTCGCCCGGGGTGGGCGACCATGCACGTCTCCGCCGAGACCGTCGCCGACCAGCGTGACTGGATGGTCGACCGGGCGCCGGTGGTGGTCCCGGTGATCAACGCGGTGCGGGCGGAACTGGGGGCGGTCTACGAGATGACCGTCGCCCCGGTCGAGGAACCCGCCTATCGGGACGGTGTCGCAACGACGTTCGACGACCCGGACCGCGGGGTCAACGTCGCCGCGCTCGTCGGGCTGCTCCGGGACCTCGAGGTCGACCCGGACTACCCGGGGTTCGTCGTCGACGAGTTGCTGGGGCGGGAGCTGGCGGCGACCATCGCGGGCGATCAGCCGTTGCGACTCCTGGCGGAGGCGACCTTCCACTACGCCGACGTCACGACCCACGACACCGACACCGCCGCCGGCGTCGACGACCTCGATGCCGCACTCGCCGCCGGCTACCAGACCGTGTTACCCGGGTGGCCGTGGCGGGACGACCCGACGCCGTTCTAGACGGCGTCCGTGGCGCTTATACCGAGTCCCGACCGCGGTAGGTCCATGAGCGGTGAGCAGGAGCTCGGAATCACCGAGTCCAAAGAACACAGTCCCGGCGAGTGGTACGCCGAGGTCGTGCGGAAGGCGGAACTGATGAGTTACGGGCCCGAACAGATGGGTGGGTTCTACATCTGTCGCCCGCGGGGGTACGCGCTCTGGGAGCGGGTCCAGGACCACCTCGACACCTGGTTCAAGGAGACCGGCGCCCAGAACGTGTACTTCCCGGCGTTGATCCCCGAGTCCTACCTCGAGAAGGAGCGGGACATCATCGAGGGGTTCGACCCCGAGGTGGCGTGGGTGACCCAGGGCGGCCACGAGGAGCTCGCCGAACGGTTGGCGTTCCGCCCGACCAGCGAGAGCATCATCACGCCCTACATGGCCCAGTGGGTTCGATCCCACCGGGACCTCCCCCTGCAGTTGAACCAGTGGTGCTCGATCATCCGGTGGGAGGCCACGGAGACGAAGCCGTTCTTCCGCACCCGGGAGATCCTCTGGCAGGAGGGCCACACCGCCCACGAGACCGAGGCTGACGCGTGGGCGGAGACGCTGACCCGGCTCGACCAGTACCAGCGCCTCTACGAGGACGTGTTGGCGATGCCGGTGCTCCGCGGTCGGAAACCCGCCCACGACAAGTTCCCGGGCGCCGACACCACCACGACCCTGGAGACGTTGATGCCCGACGGGAAGTCCGTGCAGTCCTGTACGAGTCACTACCTCGGGCAGAGCTTCGCCGACGCCTTCGACATGTCCTTCGTCGACGAGGACGAGACCGAACGGGTGCCCCACACGACGTCCTGGGGGCTGGCGTGGCGGGCCCTGGGGGCGCTGGTGATGTTGCACTCCGACGACCAGGGCCTGGTGTTGCCGCCGACGATCGCCCCGGAACAGGTGGTGATCGTCCCGATCTACCAGGAGGACACCGAGGCCGACGTCACGCAGTACGCCACGGAACTCGCGGCGGAACTCGGCGCGGAGTTCCGCGTGGAACTCGACGACCGCGACGAACGGAACCCCGGGTTCAAGTTCAACGAGTGGGAGCTGAAAGGCGTCCCGCTCCGCATCGAGGTCGGGCCGGCGGAGGTCGACGACGAGGTCCTGACGCTGGTCGATCGCCCGGACGGCGAACAGGTCGAGGTCGACCGCAGCGAGGCGGTCGCGGCCGTCGACGAGCGGTTGGAGACGATCTACCAGAAACTCTACGACACCGCCGCGGCCGACCTCGAGGAGAACGTCCGGACGGCCGACTCCCGCGAGGAGTTGCTCGGGACGATCGGTCAGTACGGTGGGTACGTGAAGGCGCCGTGGTGTGGCGACGAGGCCTGTGACGACGCCATCAAGACCGAGATCTCCGCGGAGATCGTCTTGGTGCCCCTCGACGAGGACACCGAGGGCGTCGCCCCGGGCGAGGTCGAACCCAGCGGCGACGCGTGTGCGGTGTGTGGGGACCCCGCCGAACGCGTCGCGTACTTCGCCCGCACCTACTGACCGGCCGGACCGACGACCTCGACGGTGATGCCGGTCGGCCCCTCGCAGTACAGGGCGTAGTACCCGCCGGCGTAGGGGTGTTGGTCCGGGTAGAGCAGCGTGGCCCCGTCACGCTCCCGGACGTCGGCCGTCAGGGCATCGACGGTCGCCCGGGCGTCGGCGTGGAACGCGACGTGGTCCAGGCCGGGGGCGTTCCGGTCGACCGCGGGAGTGGCCGTGTCGGCGGCGACCAGGACGACGTACGTCGGGTCCCGGACCCAGGACCGGCCGCCACCCCACTCGTCTTTCGGCGTGTAGCCGAGGCTGGTGAGCAACCAGTCCCAGAACGGTGTGGCGGCCGCCAGGTCGCCGGTGGCGAGTTCGAGGTGGTGGATGGCGCCGGCATGCTCGGGGTCGGCGTGGTCGAGGGACATGCCCCGCCGTCCCGGTCGCGGGACAAAGTCGTTCGGGTGGTCGCCACCGTTAACCCGCGGCCCCGCGACCGGCGGGCATGGACTCGGCACTCGTCATCGGGGGCACCCGATTCATCGGTCGGCACACCGTCGAGGAGTTCCTCGCCCACGACTACGCGGTCACGATCTTCAATCGGGGCACCCATCCGAACCCGTTCGCCGACGACGATCGGGTCGCCCACGTCGAGGGCGACCGGACCAACGACGGCGCCCTCGAACTCGCGCGGGACCGCGTCGATCCCGACGTCGTCGTCGACTGTGTCGCCTACCATCCGCGGGACGTCCGGGCGGCGACCACCATCTTCGCTGACGTGGCCGCCTACGTCTACATCTCGAGTGGGTCGGCCTACAGCGAGGAGGTCATCCCCAAACGCGAGGGCGAGACCGCGTTACACGACTGCACCCGGGAGCAGGCGACCGACGACTCCGGAGCGACCTACGGGAACCGCAAGGCCGAGGGCGACCGCGCGGTCCGGGCCGCGGCCGACGAGGGGGTCAACGCGGTCGGGGTGCGGCCCTGCATCGTCTACGGGCCCCACGACTACACCGAGCGTCTCGACTACTGGATCGACCGTGTCAACCGGTTCGACCGCGTGATCGTCCCGGGGGACGGGGACAACATCTGGCACCGCGCCTACGTCGAGGACGTCGCCGCCGCGCTCCGCACCGTCGCGGAGGACGGGACGCCGGGGCGACTGTACAACGTCGGCGACCGCCGGTTGCTCACCATCACCGAGACCGTCGAGACGATCGCGGCGGCCCTCGACACCGGCATCGAGGTCGTCCCCGCCAACGACCGTGAGTTGGGTGCGGGCGGCCTCGCCCCGGACGATTTCGTCCTGTTCCGCGAGTACCCCCACGTCCTCGACACGGGGCGTCTCGCCGGTCTGGGGTGGTCCTCGACACCGGTGGCCGAGGCCATGGAGCGGACGGTCGCCGAGCACCTGGAGGCGGACCGCGACGGCAGCGACCACGACCCGGGCCGGGACGCCGAGGAACGGGTGCTGTCGGTGTTGGACACCGTCTGACGGGTGGCCCGGGGTCGTGGGCCGGGGCCCGGGCCCGTTGGGACGTCGGTGTCCCTGGAACCTCAGTTACTAAATACTGCGATTAGAAAGGCGGGTTATGTTCGGCAAAGCCACGTGGATCCGCTTGCCGCGGAACGTGGTCGTTGGCCACGACGTCCTCGAGGAGGTGGGCGCAGTCGTCGCCGACACCCACCTCCAGGGCCGGCCACTCGTGGTGACGAGTCCGACCCCGCGGTCGGTGGCGGGCGCGGCGGTGCGGGACGCCCTCGCCGACGCCGGCTTCGACCCGGCGGTGGTCACCATCGAGGAGGCGAGTTTCGAGGCGGTCGAGACGGCCGTCGACCGCGCCGACGCCGAGGGCGCCGGGTTCCTGGTCGGGGTCGGCGGCGGCAAGGCCATCGACATCGCGAAACTCGCCGGGGAACAGCTCGGCGTCGGGTTCGTGTCGGTGCCGACGGCGGCCAGCCACGACGGCATCGTCAGCGGCCGGGGATCGGTCCCGGAGGGGGACTCCCGACACTCGGTCGCCGCCGACCCACCTCTCGCCGTGGTCGCCGACACCGGCGTCCTGGCCGACGCCCCGTGGGAGCTGACGACCGCGGGCTGTGCGGACATCATCTCGAACTACACGGCCGTCAAGGACTGGCGGCTCGCCAACCGGTTGAAAGACGTCACCTACTCCGAGTACGCGGCGGCGCTCTCGGAGATGACCGCCGAGATGCTCGTCGACACCGCCGACACCATCAGACCGGGGTTAGAGGAGTCGGCCTGGGTCGTCGTGAAGGCGTTGGTCTCCTCGGGCGTGGCGATGAGCATCGCGGGCTCCTCGCGGCCCGCGTCCGGCGCCGAGCACCTGTTCAGCCACCAGCTCGACCGGGTCGCGGCCGAGCCCGCGTTACACGGTCACCAGGTCGGGGTCGGCGCGATCGTCGTCGAGTACCTCCACACCGGCGCGAACGGTGCGTGGACGACGATCCGGGACGCGCTGGCGACCATCGGGGCGCCGACGACGGCCGCGGATCTGGGCGTCAGCGAGGCGGAGGTCCTCGAGGCGTTGACGACCGCCCACGAGATCCGGGACCGGTACACGATCCTGGGCGACGGCGTCAACGAGCCGGCGGCGCGGGAGGCGCTGCGGGCGACCGACGTGATCTAATCGACGTCCTCGAACGCCGGGATGGTGCGGCCGGTGAGGACGACCGCGCCCACGGCGGAGATGCCGAGACCGAACCAGAACGTCGCCAACCGGTAGAGGACCGTCACCGCGCCGGCGGCGGCCATGTCGATGCCGAGGATGACGACCAGGAGCCCGACGAGGGCGACCTCCACGCCGCCGGTCCCGCCGGGGAGCGGGGCGATGCCCGCGAGTCCGGCGGCGGGGACGATGAACATCACCGCGGGGATCGATGCGGTGACCCCGGTCGCCTGCAGGGTACAGTACAGCGGGACCAGCGCGGCGATCCAGCCCAGGGTCGCGTAGACGGTCGCCCGGAACAACGCCCGTCGATGCTGGGTCAGCGTGTGGACGGTCTCGAAGAACCGGTGGGTGCGACCCGCGATCGCTCCCGGGTCCAGGGCCTCGGCGACCGTCGGGGACAGCCGGCCGACCGTCCGGCCGAGGAACGAGGCCACGGCGATGACCGCCCGCGTCACCACGCCCGGGGCCGTGACGACGAGGACCGCGACCGCGATCACGGCGATTCCGACCATCAACAGCGCCGCCAGCGGGGTGGCCCCGGCGCTGGCCGCGGACCCGGAGAGCAGCGCAACCCCGGAGATCACCACCACCAGCGAGACCAGAAACCGCAACAGGTCTGCGGCGAGGGACGTGGCGAGCAACCGTTCGAACCGCGCCGTCCCCGAGCGGGAGAGGGCGACCGCGGTGAACACCGCGCCACCGGACCGACCCCACGGGACGAGCAACCGGAGCAACAGCCCCGTGCAGTACGCTCCGGCGAGGGCGCCGCGACGTGGCGAGCCCTCGACGGTCCCCAGGAGGGCGGCAAGGGACAGGCCCCACAACGAGAGCGCCACCAGCTCCGCGAGGAGCGCGACCGAGAACCGGGCCGGGTCGACCCGGGTCAGGGCGTCCAGGAGGTCCGCAGGCCCGAGCACCAGGACCACCCCGGCGAGGAGGACCGCCGCCAGGAGCAGGCGGATGGCGACGCGGGCGTCGGCCATGCCGAACCCGTGGTCGCGGGTGGTTCAGTATCTTTCCCTCGACCCGAACCCCGTCGGTGACAGCCGCGTGTCGTCGTCCCGTCTGACGGTTCGCCCAAGAGCTAAGTAGGTGACGGTCACTGTGACAGGTCGCATGCTGGGGGGAGAGCTCGTGATGGGGGAGACCGAGAACCCGTCTACCGAGCGTGTCGACGAGACGGCCGCCTTCGATACGCTCAGCAACCAGCGGCGGCGCTGGGTGGTGCGGGACCTCCTGGCCGATACGGGGGGTGACACCGAGATCGGGGACCTCGCGGCGCGGGTCGCGGCCCGGGAGAACGACACCGTCGTCGAGAAGGTCACCCCCGCCCAACGCCGTCGGGTGTACACCGCCCTCCAACAGTCTCATCTCCCCCGGATGGCCGACCAGGACCTCATCGAGTACGACCCGGATCGGGGGGTCGTGCGGGGCACCCAGCACCTCGAGGACCTCCGCGTCTACCTGGAGGTCGTGCCGGGGCGGGCGATCCCGTGGAGTACCTACTACCTGTTGCTGTCGGTGCTGGGGGCGTCCGTCGTCGCCGCTGCCGCCCTGGGGGTGCCGCCGTTTTCGGCCGTGCCGTCGATCGGGTTGGCGGGCGGCATCGCGACCATGTTCATCGCGTCGGCCATCGTCCACGTCGTGGACGCGACGCGGCGGCGGATCGACCGCTCCCCGTGAGTCAGACGTGGTCGTCGAGGAACTCGACGGTGGTGCGGTAGGCCTCGATCCGGTTCTCGAGTTTCGAGAAGCCGTGGCCCTCGTCCTCGAAGATGAGGGTCTCGACGGGGACGTGGTCGCTGGCCTCGGCGGCGATCTGTTCGGCCTCCCCGACCGGGACGCGGGGGTCGTTGCGCCCGTGTAACACGAGCAGCGGCGCGCGGATGGCGTCGATGTTGTTGATGGGTGAGATTGACTCGAGGAACTCGCGGTCCTCGGCCAGGGACCCGTATTCTGACTCCCGGTGTTCGCGGCGCCAGTCCCCGGTGTTCTCGAGGAACGTGACGAAGTTGGCGATGCCGACGATGTCGACGCCGGCCGCCCAGAGGTCGGGGTACTCCGTCAGCGCGGCCAGGACCATGAACCCGCCGTAGGAGCCGCCGTAGGCGACGATCCGATCGGGGTCGACGGTGGGTCGGTCCCGGAGCCATTCGACGCCGGCGGCGATGTCGGCCACGGAGTCCATTCGGTTGCGGACGTCGTCGAGGTGGGAGTACTCGGAGCCGTACCCCGAGGAGCCGCGGACGTTGGGCTCGAAGACGGCGTACCCGGACGCGAGCAGGTACTGTTTCACCGGTCGGAACGACGGGCGGCGCTGGGATTCGGGGCCGCCGTGGATGTCGACGACGACGGGGTAGGGCCCGGCCTCGGCGTCGGGCGTCGAGAAGAACGCGGGGATCTCGAGGTCGTCGAAGGAGCGGTACCGGACCAGCTCCGGGGCGATGAAAGAGTCCCGGGGGATGCCCGCGGTCGCGGCCTGTGTCCAGCGTTCGACGGCGCCGTCGGCGGCGTCGACGACGAAGACGTTGGTGTTGTCGTCGCTGGCGGTCACCGTCAACGCGAACCGCTCGGCGCCCTCCTGGAAGGTGACGCCGCCGGCGACCCCGCCGGGGAGGTCCGGCGTGGCGCGGACGTCGATGTCGGTGCCGTCGAGGTCGCCGACGGTGACCTCGGTGTAGCCGTCGACGTTCCGCCGGTAGGCGATGCGGCCGGTGTCTTCGTCGATGGTGAGGCCGTCGACGTTCCAGTCGCCGCCGCGTTCGACGACGCTGCGCTCACCGGTCTCGGCGTCGAGGCGGGCGAGGTACAGGGTGTCGGCGTCGGCGTCGGTGAGACAGTACAGCGCCTCGCCGTCGGGCCCCCAGTCCACGGCCCGGTAGCGGATGTTGCCGTCGTGGGGGGTGAGGTGGGTCGCCTCGCCGGTGTCGAGATCGAGGACGTAGACGTCGTGGTCGAAGCTGGCGTTTGGCTCCAGCAACGCGAGTCGGTCGTCGCTGGGACTCCACCCCGCGGGGACGAGCCACCCGCCGTCACCCTCGTACACGCGCGTGGCGGCCGCCCCGCGGTCGGTGCGGCCCTGGACGTAGACGTCGAAGACGCCCTCTGTCCGGCGGTTCGACGAGAACGCAATGCGGTCGCCGTCGTGGCTCCAGCCACCCCACTGGTGTTTGGCGGAGGGGTAATCGGTGAGCGGGACGTCCTCGCCGCCGTCGCCGGGCAACCTGAAGAGCTGGACACGTTCGTTCCCACCCTCGTCCATGCCGTAGACGAGCTCGTCCCGGGTGGGCGACCACCGCACGAAGGTGACGCGTTCGTCGTGGAACGTCCGCTGGACCGGCCAGCCACACGGGTCCTTGAGAGTCCACACCTGCGGGACCCCGGTCGTGTCGAGGAGGAACGCCAGGCGACCGTCCGGCGCGAGGTCCGGGGAGTGGGCGCTGCGGATGTTGAGGTACCGCTCGATGTCGTAGGGCACACCGGCCCCTGGCGGGCCCCGCAGTTAGTGGTTCGCCCGGCGGCAACGGGCGACCGGGAGGATTTTTTACGGGGCCTGTGGTGTCGGCGGTATGCGCGTGGCGTTCGTCACGGCGACGACCCGCCACCACGCCGCCGCGGACCCGGATCGGGCGGCGCGGATCGACGGGGTGGCCCAGCGACTCGCCGGCCGCGGGCACGACGTCACCGTCCTCACGACGCGGTGGTGGGAGACGGACGCGGCCTCGATCACCCGCGAAGACGTCCACTACCGCGCCGTCGCCGACGCCGCTGGCCCCCGGTTCACCCTGGGGGTTCCGTGGGCGCTGCGGGCGGTCGAACCCGAGGTCACCCACGTGGTCCACGACGATCCCGGGGTGGTGGTCGCGGCGGCCGTCGGCGGCGCTCCGGTCGTCGTCGACTGGTACGACCTCCCCGCCGACCGGGAATCGGCGGTGGTGACCTGGCTGCGGCGACGGGCCGCCCGCGGCCCGGCGATGGTCGTCACGCCGTCCCGCCTCGTCCAGACCAGCGTCCGGGCTCTCGGCCGGTCAGCCACCGGGATCGAGGTGGTGCCGACGGGGATCGAGTACGACCTCGTCGAGTCGGTGACACCGGTCGACCGCGGCGAAATCGTGTACTCCCGTCGCCTCGACGCCGACGCGAATCTGGAGGATCTGTTGTTGGCGCTCGCGGAGTTCCGGGCCTTCGACTGGCGCGCCGTCGTCATCGGGGACGGACCCCGCCGCGGCGAGTACGAGTCACAGGCCCGCGATCTCCGGATCGACGACCGCGTCGAGTTCGCCGGCGACCTCCCGATCGAGGAACGGGTGGCGGCGTTCAAAGGCGCCCACGCCTACGTGCATACGGCGCGGCGCTCGTCGTTCCCGACGGACCTCGTCCGGGCCCTGGCGTGTGGGTGTGTCGGCATCGTCTCCTACCACGAGCAGTCCAGTGCCCACGAGTTCGTGGAGGCGACCGACCGTGGGTTCCTCACGACGAGTCCGGAGGAGATCGCCGACGCGATCGAGGACGTCGGGCGGTTACCCCACCGGACGATCGAGGAGTCCTATGCCGACTACGGGCAGGACGCGGTCCTCGATCGGTACCAGCGCCTCTACGAGACGGTGCGGTCCGCGCGGTGACGTGGGGCGGGTCACCCGGCGTCGGTCCGGGGACCGTCGCGGGTTGTGGCGGTGGTGTGGATGGCGGCGGCGTTGGCGGCGACGTCGTGGACGCGGACGGCGTCGGCGCCCCGATCGGCGGCGAGGGCGGTCGCGGCGACGGTGGGGACGGTGCGGTCCTCGGGGTCGAACCCGGCGTCGCCGAACATCGACTTGTGTGAGTGCCCGACCAGGACGGGACAGCCGAGGGCGTGGAGTTCGTCCACCCGGTCCAGCAGGGCGAAACTCTGGGCGGCGGTCTTGCCGAAGCCCAGGCCGGGGTCGACGACGATCTGGGAGCGGTCGACGCCCGCCTGTTCGGCGCGGCGGATCGGGTCGACGAGGTCGGTGATAACGTCGGTGACGACGTCGTCGTACTGCGGAATTGTGTCCGGGTCGACGGGGACGTCGACGCTGTGCATCAGGACGACGGTGGCGTCGTGGTCGGCGACGGCGAACCGCATCTCCGGGTCATCGAGACCGGAGACGTCGTTGACGATGTCCGCGCCGGCCGCGAGAGCGGGGCGGGCGACGGCAGCGCGGCGGGTGTCGACGGACACCAACGCGTCGAGGTCGGCGACCGCCTCGATCACCGGGAGGACGCGGTCGCGTTCCACGGCGATGGGGACGGGGTCGGCGCCGGGTCGGGTGCTTTCCCCGCCGATGTCGACGATGTCGGCGCCGGCCGCGACCAGGGACTCGGCGTGGGCGATGGCCGCCTCGGTGGTGTCGTGCTCGCCGCCGTCGTGGAAGGAATCCGGGGTGACGTTGACGATGCCCATCACGGCGGTGTCGGCCGACCAGGGGGGCTGGATCCGGGACGGGGGATCGAGTGCGGCGTCGACGGGGTCGGCATACGGGGCGAGGCCGTCGGTTCGGTCGGTGAGTGCGGTGGTGAACCGATCGAAGGCGGCGGTGGGCCCGGCGAGGACCACGGGGACGGGTTCGCGGTCGACGTCGAGGACCGCGGAGAGTCTGGCGGTGAGTCCGGCGTCGGTGGCGAGCTCCCGTAGCGCTCGGGCCCGTCGGGTCTGGGCCCGGAGTTCGACGACGTGGTGAGTGAGGTCGTCGGGGACACGGTCCCCGGGGGGAACGTCGGCGGCCGCGAGGATCCGGTCGATGGCGTCCCGGCGTTGGGTGGTCCGGGGGATGGCGACGCGGGTCCAGCGGCGACGGGCCTCGGCGACGACCGCCAGCGAGCCACAGACGAGCACGCAGTCGGTGGGGTCGGCGGTCGCCACCGCGGCGTCGACCGCATCCTCGACGGCGGGGTCGATGCGCGGGGTATCGCCTCGCCGCTCGAAGACGCGGGCGAGGACGCGTGGGTCGGCGGCGCGGTCGACGACGGCGCGACAGACGGTCACGGTGTCGGCGGCGGGCAGGGCGTCGGCCATGCCCGCGAGGTCCTTATCGTGCATGGCGCCGACCACGAGGTGGCAGTCGTCGTAGTCGAACTCCGCGACGGCGTCAGCGAGGGCGGTGCAGGCGCCGGGGTTGTGGGCGCCGTCGAGGACGACGAGGGGGTCGGTGTCCATGACCTCGACGCGACCGGGCCAGGTCGTCGCGCGCAGTCCCGTGGCCAGCGTCGACTCGTCGACGTCGGCGACCTGGCTGGCGAGCGTGGCGGCGACGCCGGCGTTGGTCGCCTGGAACGACCCGAGCAACGAGATCGGGGTCCGCACCGCCCAGTCGGGGCCGTCGATGTCGACGGTGGCTTCGAGGCTGTCGGAGTGTCCGTGGTAGGCGACGGTGGTGTCGGCGTCGGGGTCGGTCCCGACGCGGTGGACCGACCCGGTCATCGAGTGGATGGCCGCGAGGGCGTCGCCGGTCGCGGCGGTCACCAGCGGGGCGTCGGCGGGGGCGACGGTGGCCTTGTCGGTGGCGATGTCCTCGATGGTGTCGCCGAGGACGGCTGTGTGCTCGAGGGTGACGTTCGTCACCGCGCTGGCGATGGGGTCGACGACGCTGGTGGCGTCGTACCGGCCGCCGATCCCGACCTCGAGGACGGCGATGTCGACGTCCTCCCGGCGGAACTGCCAGAGGGCGAGGCCGGTCACCGCCTCGAAGAACGTCGGGCTCTCCCCGTCGGCGGCGCGGTCGGTGATGTAGGGCTCGACGGCGTCGACGTAGGCCGCGATCCGGCGTTTCGTGATGGGGCGGCCATTCACCTGGACGCGTTCCCGGAGGTTCTCGAGATGGGGTGAGGTGTACACCCCGACGCGGTAGCCGGCGGCCTCGAGGATGGCGGCGAGAAACCGGGCGGTCGATCCCTTGCCGTTCGACCCCGCGATCTGGATGCAGTCGTACTCCTGGTGGGGGTCGTCCAGCGTCTCGAGGAGGGCGGCGGTCGCCGCCGTGCCGGGGTCCGATCGGAACCGGCGGAGGCCGAAGAGGAACTCGGCGGCCTCGTGGTACTCCATGCGCGGTGGGAGACCAGCCCCGCGCTTAGAGGTGGCGGTCCCGGGTGCCGATACCCTTTTCTGCCGAGGCTGGGGAGTCGCGGACATGGTCGACCCCCTCGACGCCGTCTCGCCACTTGACGGGCGGTACGCGGAGGCGACGGCGCCGTTACGGCGGTTCAGCTCGGAGGGGGCGCTGGCGCGGGCCCGGGTCCAAGTCGAGGTGGAGTACCTGCTGGCGGTGACCGCCCTCGAGGCGGTGCCGGTCAGCATCGATCCGGGGACCCGGACGTCGCTGCGGGAGCTCTATCAGGACTGGGACCGGGCGGCGGCCGAGCGCGTCAAACAGATCGAGGTCGACGGCTCGGGCGACCGTCCGCCGACCCACCACGACGTGAAGGCCGTCGAGTACTATGTCCGGGAACGGGTGCCCGAACCGGCGCGGCCCTGGGTCCACTTCGGGGTGACCAGCGAGGACGTGAACAACCTGGCGCGGCGGCTGTTGGTGCGGGGCGCCCTCCGGGAGGTGGTGGTGCCCGCGCTCACCGAGTTGCGGTCGGCACTCGCCGGGTTGGCGCGGTCGGGGCGGGACACCCCGATGCTGGCCCGGACCCACGGCCAGGCCGCGAGTCCGACGACGTTCGGCAAGGAGATGGCGGTGTTCGCCACGCGACTGGGTCGGGCGATGGGCGATCTCGACGCCGCCGACGCCGCCTTGCAGGGGAAGCTGGCCGGCGCGACCGGGACCTACGCCGCCCACGAGGTCGCCCTCCCGTCGGTCGACTGGCCGGCGTTCGCCGCCGCGTTCGTCGAGGACCTCGGGTTCGACCACGTCGACCCGGTGACTCAGGTGCATCCGGGCGATGACCTGGTCCGCGTGTTCCACGCCCTCCAGCGGGTCAACGGGGTCCTCCTCGATGCCGCCCGCGACGGGTGGCAGTACGTCAGCGACGGGTACATCCGACCGACGGACGTCGAGGGCGTCGGGTCCTCGACGATGCCCCAGAAGGTCAATCCGATCGACTTCGAGAACGCCGAGGGCAACCTCTCGAAGGCCACTGCGGACCTCGCGTTCCTGGGGCGGTCCATCCAGACCTCGCGGTTGCAGCGGGACCTCTCTGACTCGACGGTGAAACGCGGGATCGGGGCGGCGTTCGCCCACTGTCTGCTGGGGTACACCCGCTTGCGTGACGGGTTCGCCGGGGTCGAGCCCGCCCCGTCGGTGATGGCGGCGGACCTCGAGGCCCATCCCGAGGTCCTGGCGGAGGCGATCCAGACCGTGTTGCGCCGCGAGGGGATGGCCGACGCCTACGAGCGCGTCGCCGCCGCCACGCAGGGGCAACGCGTCGACCTCGAGGCGCTCCACGCCCTCATCGAGGACCTGGACATCCCGGCTGACACCCGGGAGCAGTTGGTGGCGTTGACCCCGGCGACCTACGTCGGGGTTGCGCCGGAACTCGCCGACCTCGCGGACGAGGACGGGTAAGGCTTTTCCGTCGTCCGGGGGTCGCTCGGCGCGTATGGGCGCGGCGATCCTGGTCCTCGGGGATGCCCACGCCACGACCAGGGAGCGGCGGAATCGATTGTTCGCGGCCTACCGCGCGGCCGAGGCCGACGTCGCCTTCCAGGCCGGGGATCTGGGGTACTACGACCTCCCGATCCCCACGTACTTCGTCGGGGGGAACAACGAGGACTTCGACGTGATCACGGCGCTTCGCCACGGTCGCCTGGAGAGCGCCGAGGTCTCGAACGCGCTCCTGTTGCACTCGACCGCGGTCGACGTCGCCGGGCTCCGTGTCGCCGGCATCACGGGGAACTACGCCCCGAGCCGGTTCGGTCGCAGTCGCGAGGGACTCGAGGGCGACCGCCGCCGCCACTTCGTCGAGGCCGACATCGAACAGGCCTGTGCCCTCGAGGCGGTCGACGTCCTGCTCACTCACGAGGCGCCACACGGGCTCCCGGTCTCGGAGGACTACGACGTCGGGTGCAGGCACATCGACGCCGTCCTGGAGGCCGTCGAACCGGGACTGTGTCTCGTCGGCCACCACCACGAACACGCCGAGTCGACGTTCGGGTCCACCCGGGTCGTCTCCCTGGCCCCGACCTGGGAGTCCTACTACCGGCTCGACCCGGCGGACCTGTCACTGGACCGGTTCGACACCCCGCAGGCCTGACGGTCGTATGACCTTTGGTGGGGGGTCCCGTCGTCGGGGGTATGACGGCCATCCACGAGGACCAGCGGGTCGCCATCCTCGCCGACTCCCAGAACCTCTATCACACCGCCCAGAGCCTCTACTCGCGGAACGTCGACTACGGCGCGCTGCTCGAGAAGGCGGTCCAACAGCGGCGGTTGGTGCGCGCGATCGCCTACGTGATCCGGGCCGACGCCCCGGAGGAGGAGCAGTTCTTCGAGGCCCTCGAGGACATCGGGTACGAGACGAAGATGAAAGACATCAAGACCTACAGCGACGGGTCGAAGAAGGCCGACTGGGACGTGGGCATGAGCCTGGACGCGGTCACGTTGGCCGACCACATCGACACGATCGTCCTCTGCACCGGCGACGGCGACTTCTCGCGGCTGTGTTCACATCTCCGTCACGAGGGGGTCCGCGTCGAGGTCATGTGTTTCAGCGAATCGACCGCCGAGGAACTCGTCGATGCCGCGGACACCTTCATCGACCTGAGCGAGCGCACCGATACGTTCCTGCTCTGACCCCGGAAACGACATCGGTTTCCCGTTCCGGGCGCAACGGTCGCGCCATGACCGGGGCCGTCGATCGGTTGCGGACCGTCGCCGACTACCAGTTCGGGCCGGGGGCCGGTGACGCCCTGTTCCCCGTCGGGGAGGACCGGACGGTCCAGACGAGTGCCTCGGGCCGCGTCCGCCAGGTCGCCGTCGACGGCGACCACCTCGTCTCCCTGGGGACCGACGGTCGGTTCACCCTGGGATTGCGTGGCGGTCGACGCCTCGTGTCGGCACTCGACCCGCCGCGGTGTCGGGTGGTCGTCGGCGACGACAGCGAGCCCTACGTCCGGGAGGGTCGCAGCGTGTTCGCGAAGTTCGTCCAGGTCGCCGATCCCCGGATCCGGGCGCGTGACGAGGTCGCCATCGTCCACGCTGCCGGGGCGGTCCTGGGGGTCGGCCGTGCGGAACTGGACGCGGGGTCGATGGCGGCCTTCGATTCCGGGGTGGCGGTCCGCACCCGGGACGGGGCCGGTGCGGAAGGTTAAGGTAGGGGCGCCCCCGAGGCCGTGGCGTGTTCGCACGGACTCGCCCGTGGCTCGCCGCGGCGCTTGCCGTCCTCTACCCGGGGCTTGGGCACGTGTATCTCCGGGCGTGGTTGCGGGCGCTGTCCTGGTTCGGGCTGGCGGTGCTGACACTGAGTGTGTTCATCCTCCCGGAGATGTCGTCGACGCCAAGCGCCGGGTTCTCGGCGTTCTACGAGGAGTTCACGACGCTGCCGGCCACGACGCTGTTCCCGTTGTTGATGGTGAACGCGTTCAACGTCCTTGATGCGTACCTGGTCGGGCGGCGCGGCCTCGAGGGCGCCTCCGCGGGGGTCGGCGGCGAGGAGGTGGCGGCGACGTGTCCACACTGCGGGGAGGACCTCGACGACGACCTGGATTTCTGCCCGTGGTGTACCACCCGGTTGGACGAGGGCGAGGACGCCACCGCCTGACCGGGGCGAGGTCAGCGTTCGACGATGGTCTCGTCGACGGACTTCCCGAAGTGGCGGCCGCCGTCCTCGGTGGACAACAGGACCTCGTCACCGGGGGCGAGGTCCGTGACGGGCGTGCGACCGTCCCGCGTGGCGACGCTGACGGTCTCGGCGTTCTGGAGGAGGGTCTCGATCTCGTCGCCGTCGACGGTAGCCGACACCCGGAACATCGGGCGGCGCTCGATCTTCGCGCGGCCGACGAGTGCCTCGCGGGTCCGACCCTCCAGGTCGACCACCTGGACCTCGTCGCCGCTCTCGAGTTCGGCGAGGTACTTCGTCTCCCCGCCGGGGGTCCGGACGTAGGCGTGGACGGCACCGGCGTTCACGCGGAACGGTCGGGCGTCGACGTACGGTGACTCGGCGGTCTCCGCGTGGACGAAAAAGAGGCCGCGACTCATCGACCCGACCAGCAGCCCCTCGTCGTCGTCGAGCAGCGACCCGGTGTCGACACAGACGCGGTCGGCGACGCCGACCTGTTCGACGTCGGTGACCTCCGCCCACGTCAAGTCGAGGCGTTCGCGGTCGGCCTCGTCGCGGGCGGCGACCGCCCCGCGGATCGCGGCGGGGTCGTCGCTGTCGACGAGGACGCCGTCGGCCCCGAGTTCCAGGGTCTCGAAGGCGGTCTCGGCGTCGGCCGCGGTCTCGACGCCCGCGACGAGATGGGTGGCCTCGCCGATGCGGGCGATCAGGTTCTCCAGGGGGATGACCTGCCAGTCGTCTGCGGCGACGATGGTGTAGGTCGCCGCCGCGGCGGCCGCCTCGGCGAACTCGGCGTAGTCCTCGTCGAAGATGGTGACGTAGGCCCCTTCGACGTCGGCCTCCCGACGGAGGGTGGTGAGGTCCGCAGAGCCGCCGAAGTCACCGGGGAGGTCGACGGTGCCGTCGCCCTCGCCGTCGCGGCCGACGACCCAACAGTCCGGCTCGGCGCCCGGGGATTCGGCCTCGTCGACGATGTCGGCGTCCCCGGTCCGGAACGCCGCGACGTTCACCTCGCCGAGATCCCGGACGCGGCCGATGTCCTGTTCGTCGACGAGGACCCAGTCGACGTCGGCCTCCAACCCCGTGGTGATCCGGCGTTTGCGCGCCTCCCAGTCGCCGACCTCGGCGTCGGCTTTCACCCAGACGGACCGTGGCATACTGCGTGGGTGACGGGGCGGAGATTAAAGGGTGCCGCTCCGGGGGGCGACTCAGAACAGGAGGTAGGCAGCGACGATGGCGACGATGTCGGTGACGACGGCGATCCCGACCAGCAACCAGCGGGGGACCTCACCGAAGGAACCGGCGATGCCGGCACTCCCGACGACGAGGCCGCTGAGGATGCCCGCGACCGCCGGGAACAGGACCATGAAGTAGACCAGCATCTTCTGCTGGAGGACGACCGTCGCCACCATGAGTCCCGCGAGACTCAACAACGTCACCTTGAACCCGACGATCGTTCCACCGGCGTTCCGGCGGGACGACCCCATCGACGGTGCGTTACTCATGCCCATCGCCTCATCGAACCCCCGGGGAGGGGTTAGTGGTTACGGTCCTGGGCAAGGCCGGCCTGGTCGAGGGCGTCGGCGACGGCGGTGCCGTGGACGACCGCTCGGACCGCGGTGGTGATGGCGCCGGGGTCGCGGTGCTGGAAGATGGTGCGGCCGAGGGAGACGCCGGCGGCGCCGGCGTCGATGGCGCCGGCGACCGCCTCGAGGGCTCCGCGGTCGCCATCGGGGTCGCCGCCCGCGATGAGGACAGGGAGGCGGGTGGCGGCGGTGACGCGGGCGAAGCTGGTGGGGTCCCCGGAGTAGGCGGTCTTGACGAGGTCGGCACCGAGTTCCTCGGCGATGCGGACGGCGTGGGCGGCGTCTGCGGCGTCGGACTCGGTGACGTCGGGGCCGCGGGCGTAGGCCATCGCCAGCACCGGGAGGCCGTACCGGTGGGCGGACTCGGTGACCTGGGCGAGGTCCTCGAGTTGCCGGGGTTCGTGGCTGGAACCGACGTTGAGATGGAACGAGACCGCGTCGGCCCCGACCCGAAGGGCCTCCTCGACGGTGCAGGTCGGGCGTTTGTCGTCGGTGTCGGGGCCGAGGGCGGTCGAGGCGTTGAGGTGGACGATGTACCCCGCCGAGCCGCGGTTGGGGTGGACGCGGGGCGCCATCCCCTTCTGGGTGAGGACGGCGTCGGCGCCGGCCTCCGTGACGGCGGCGACGGTGGCTTCGAGGTCCTGGAGGCCGGCGACGGCCCCCAGGGTGACCCCGTGGTCCATCGGGACGACGACGTAGCGACCGTCCGTGCGGAGGCGGCCCAGTCGGGCGTCGACTCCGGTGTGCATGTTTTGGCGTTCCATGGCTGGGGCTATGTGGTTTCCCTTTCGGGACCGGTGCGGGCCGCTGCCCCGGCGACGGCCCCCGATTTCAGGTCCTTGGCGAGGGTTTCGAGGGTCGCTGCGACGGTCGCTGGGGGGTCGTCGGCGTCGAGCCCGGCGGCGATGCGGTCGACCAGGGCGCTGCCGACGATGACGCCGTCGGCGCCGGCCGCGACGACGGCCCGGGCCTGGTCGGCGGAGCTGATGCCGAACCCGACGGCCTTGGGCACCGACCAGTCCCGGAGACGGTCGAGGGTCTCCCTGGTGCGGTCGGCGGCCGAGGACTCGGTCCCGGTCACGCCGAGGCGGGCCTGGACGTAGACGTACCCGGAGGTCTGGGCCATCAGTGCCTCGAGGCGGTCGTCGCTGGTCGTGGGCGCGACGATCGAGACGAGGTCGAGGCCGTGGTCGTCACACGCCTCGCGGAGCGGGGTGCTCTCCTCGGCGGGGAGGTCGGGAACGACGAACCCGGCGAGGCCGGCGTCGGCGGCGGCCGCGACGAACGGACGGGGGCCGGGGGCGGTCCCGTACTGGTAGATGAGGTTGTAGTAGGTCATACACACCAGGGGGACATCGACGTCGAGGTCGGCCACGAACTCGAGGTAGGACCGCGGGGTGACGCCGGCGTCGAGGGCCCTGGTGACGGCGGACTGGATGGTGGGGCCTTCGGCGATCGGTTCGGAGAACGGGAGGCCGAGTTCGAGGACGTCGGCGCCGCCGCGGACGACGGCTTCGACGTACCGCCGGCTGTCCTCGAGGGTCGGGTCACCGACCGCGAGGTACGGGACGAACGCGGGGCCGTCGGCGAACGCCGCGCGCAACTGACTCACGGGGAGCCCCCCGCGAACACGTCGAAGGACGGGGCTGCCTCGATGTCGCGGTCGGCCGTGGCCTCCAGGACGGTCTCGAGGTCCTTGTCGCCGCGGCCGGAGACGGTGACGACGACGGTCTCGCCCAGGGGGTCGGTGTCGGGGTCGGCGTCGGGGCCGGCGACGGCCTCGAGGTACGCGAGGGCGTGGGCGCTCTCGAGGGCGGGGAGGATGCCCTCGGTGCGGGCGAGCCGATGGAACGCGGCGAGTGCGGCGTCGTCGTCGACGGTCGTCGCCTCGACGCGCCCGGTCTCGACGAGGTGGGCCAGCTCCGGGCCGACCGCGGCGTAGTCGAGGCCGGCCGAGAGACTGTGGCTCTCGACGATCTGGCCGTGGGCGTCCTGGAGGAGCTTGGTGTGGGCGCCGTGGAGGACGCCGTCGGTCCCGGCGGTCAGCGACGCGGAGTGCGGGGCGACGCCGGCGTCGTCGTCGACGGTCAGGGCGGTGCCCCCGGCCTCGACGGCGTGGAGGGCCACGTCAGGGTCGTCGGTGAACGCGGCGAACGACCCCATTGCGTTCGAGCCACCACCCGCACACGCGATGACCGTGTCCGGGGGACCACCGGCGGCCGCGTCGATCTGGCGGCGGGTCTCGGTGGCGATGATGGACTGGAACTCCCGGACCATCGCGGGGAACGGGTGGGGGCCGACGACGGACCCGATCACGTAGTGGGTGGACTCGACGGTCGTCGCCCAGTCCCGGAGCGTGGCGTTGATCGCCTCCTTGAGGGTGCCCCGCCCCGCCTCGACGGGGGTGACGGTGGCGTCGTTCAGCCGCATGCGGTAGACGTTCGGGCGTTGGCGGTTGATGTCGCGTCGACCCATGTACACCTCACAGGGAACGTCGAGGTGGGCGGCGGCCATCGCGGTGGCGGTGCCGTGCTGGCCGGCGCCGGTCTCGGCGATGACGCGGTCCTTGCCCATGTAGGTGGCCAGCAGCACCTGGCCGAGGGCGTTGTTGAGTTTGTGGGCGCCGCCGTGGAGGAGGTCCTCGCGTTTGAGGTAGACGTCGCGGTCGTACCGGTCGCTGAGGGCGTCGGCGCGCTGGAGCGGGGTGGGGCGGCCGCCGAAGGTCCGCAACCGGGACCGGAGGTCGTCGCGGAACCCGTCCTCGTTGTCGCGGACGTACCGGTCGTAGGCGTCGGTGAGTTCCTCGAGGGCGGGCATGAGCGCCTCGGGGACGTACTGGCCGCCGTATTCGCCGTAGGTGCCGGCGGTCATGCGTCGACGAGGGCCCGGGTGCGGGCGGTGAGGTCGGGGGCGTCCATGATGGCGGTGCCGACGAGGGCGGCGTCGGCGCCGGCCGCGGTGTAGCGGCGGACGTCGGCGGGGGTGCGGACGCCGCTCTCGGCGACGAGGGTGACGTCCGCGGGGGCGGCGGGGGCGAGGCGGTCGACGGTGCCGCGGTCGACGGTGAGAGCGGCGAGGTCGCGGGTGTTGATGCCGACGATGTCCGCGCCGGCCGCGATGGCGGCGTCGAGTTCCTCGCGGGTGTGGACCTCGACGAGGGGCTGGAAGCCGCGGTCGCGGGCGGCGGTCAGCATCGCCGGCAGGTCCTCGAGGAAGCGCGCGACCAGGAGGACAACGTCGGCGGGCACCGCGTCGAGGTGGGCCGCCTCGAGGATGAAGTCCTTCCGGAGGACGGGGACGTCGACGGCCTCGCGGACGGCGGTCAGGGCGGTCGTCGAGCCGCCGAAGTGCGTTGGTTCGGTGAGGACCGAGATGGCGGTGGCCCCACCCTCGACCATGGCGGTGGCCGCGGCGACGGGGTCGTGGTCCCGGACGTGGTCGGTGGTGGGACTGGTCGGTTTGATCTCGGCGATGATCGGGGTTTCCCCGCGGCGGGTCGTGGCCTGGATGGCCTTGGGGAGCGGGCGGGCGTCCACGCCGACCGCGGCGGCGTCGACGGTGCGGTCGCGGGCGGCCTGGAGGATGGAGTGGACGGCCGGCGCCACCCCCTCTGAATCGTTCATTCGTGTACACGAATGTACTCATCTGTACAAAAGGCTTGTGTCCGGGCGGCAACCTTCAAGCGGGGGACGGTCATGGCTCCGGGTATGGACGGGATCTTCGCGCGGGAATCGAGCTACCTGGGGACCTACGTCCAGGTGGGCGTCGCGGGGGACCGCGTCATCAGCGTCTCCTTCCCCAACCAGCCTGACGCCGACGCCACCGAGGACGCCGAGTTCCTGGACCGGGTGTTCGCCTACCTCGAGGGCGTCGAGGACGACTTCCAGGACGTCGACATCGGTCTTACCGTCGACACCGACCACCGCGCGGTGCTGGAAGCGACGCGGCAGATCCCCTACGGCGAGCAGCGGTCGGTGGAAGCGATCACCCGGCTCGCCGGCCTCGACGCCGACGATGACACGGTCTTAGACGACGCCCGCACCGCCCTCGCCGAGAACCCCGTCCCCATCTTCGTCCCCGACCACCGCGTCCGGGACGGACCCAGCGCCGCACCCCCGGACGTCGAGCAGAAACTCCGATCCCTCGAGGGGCTCTGAGCCCCGGGGTGGACGGTCAGGCCCAGGGCCGGTCGGGACCCTCGTGGACCAGGAACTCCAGGAGATTGACGACGTAGTGGGTGAGGACGACCGCCAGCAGGCTCCCCGACGCGAGGAACACCCCCGCCAGCGCCGCACCGAGGATCCCCGTCACGACCACACCCCCCGGCCCCTGGACCCCGTGGGCGGCCCCGAACAACAGACTCGACCCGGCGACGGTCAGCCACACCGGGAGGCCGAGACCGGTCGTCGCCGCCCCCACGAGGGCCGCACGGAACAGCAGCTCCTCGGCGATCGCCACGAGGGGCAACACGCCGCCGATCAGCGTCACCCACCCGCCTCGGGTCGTGGGCGACAGCGATTCCCGCAATCGCTCCTCCGGGACCACGCCCACCGCCCGGGCCAACAGGGTCAGGGACTCGTCGACGAGGTACAGCCCCACGCCGGCGGCGGCGCCGACCGCCACGGCCTTGACGCCGGTGGCCCCCGGGCCGACACCGATCACCGGACCCGGGACCGCGGCGATCCAGGCCGCCACGACCACCAGGACGGTCACCACGCCGTGGGTGAGCAAGACGTTCACCAGCAACGCCCCGGTCGGCAGGGACTCTGTCCGATCGGGTGGGTCGCCGGTGTCGGGGTCCGGGGCGGGGACCGCCGCCTGCGAGGCCCGCGCCAGGGTCACGACCCCGACGGCGACGACGAGGGCGATCCCCACGAAGGACGGGTACGCCGGACCGGCCATACGCCGGGATTGGCCGGCCTCCTAGAAATATCGCCGGGACACGCACCCGCGGTCAGTCCCCATCGGCCCCCACCCGACGGTCGGCCACCCGGAGTTACTGGGGGCTCGGGCTGCCGGTCGAGTGCGTAGCCTGTTGGTCGAGGGCCTTGCCGGTGATCTCCTTGAGCCGGTCGACCAGCGAGTCCTTCTCGGGCTCGCCGGCGAGCGCGACATCCAGCACCTCCGAGATGTGGGAGACCGGCACCACCTCGACCATCTCCCGGTACTCCTCCTCGATCATGACGTCCTGCTCGTTGGCCGCCGGGATGATCACCGTCTCGAACCCGGCCTTGGCCGCGGCCTCGATCTTGTGGGTGACCCCGCCGACCGGGAGGACGTCACCCCGCACCGACAGCGACCCCGTCATCGCGACCGTCTGGTCGACGGGGACGTCCTCGAGGGCGGAGATGACCGCCGTCGCGACCGTGATGGACGCCGACGGCCCGTCGACGCCCTGGTCGCCCAGTTGGACGAACTGGATGTGGACGTCCTTCTCCGAGAGGTTCTCGTCGCTGAACTTCTTGATGATCGCCGAGACGTTCTGGACGGACTCCTCGGCCATCTCCTTGAGCTGGCCGGTGGCGATCACCTCGCCCGGGCCCTGGGCGGGGGTGACCTCGGCCATCACGGGCAACACCACACCGGAGTCCTCGCCCATGACGGCCAACCCGTTGACCCGACCGACGACGTCGCCCTTGTTGACCTTCAGCTCGTAGTCGCGTTGCCGCTCGATGTACTGGTCGGCGACCTGCTGTTCGATCGACCGCGACCGCTTCTTCGCCCGGATGACGTGGTCCCGCGTGGTCATGTCGGCGTCCTCGGCACGGGCGATGTCGCCCGCCACCCGGATCAACCCGCCGAGCTCGCGGAACCGCAGCGTCAGATGTTCGCGGCGCCCGGAGCGGCGTTTGGCCTCCAGGATGAGCTCCCGGACCCCGTCGGGCGTGAAGTGCGGGAGGCGCCCGTCCTTCTCGACCTCCTGGGCGACGAACCGCACGTACTTCCGCCGCATCTCGGGGCTGTCCTCGATCGTGTCGTCGAAGTACACCTCGTACCCGTAGCCCTTGATGCGGCTGCGGAGCGCCGGGTGCATGTTCTCCATGGCGTCGAGGTTCCCCGCCGCGATCATGATGAAGTCCGTCGGGACGGGTTCGGTCTGGACCATCGCCCCCGAGGACCGCTCGGACTGGCCCGTGATCGCGAACTCGCCCTCCTGGATCGCGGTCATCAGCTTCTGCTGGCTGCGGACGTCCAGGGTGTTGATCTCGTCGACGAACAACACGCCCTTGTGGGCCTTGTGGATGGCGCCGGCCTCGACGCGGTCGTGGCTCGGCGTCTCCATGCCGCCGCTCTGGAACGGGTCGTGGCGGACGTCGCCCAGCAGCGCCCCGGCGTGGGCGCCGGTCGCGTCCTCGTAGGGCGCGGACTGCTTGTCGGCGTTGTTGATGAGGAGTTTCGGCACCATCGCGTCCGAGCCGCGGGCGCTGTACCGGAACGCCAGGTAGATCACGCCGGCCGCCAGGATCCCGATGAGGATCTGCTGGGCGATGATGAACGCGTACCCGATGACGATCGCGATGATGATCCACATCAAGAACGACCGCATCTGGTTGCGTTTCCGGGCCTCTTCCTTGTGGGCGTCGACGATCTGTTCGCCCTTCCCGGCCGGGACGGTCCGGATCTTCGGCTCGTTGGAGTCGTCGGGGTTGTGGTAGACCAGGACGTCCTGGAGACTCTCCTTAGGGAGCAGTTCCGCCATCGCCTTGGCCAGCATCGACTTCCCCGTCCCGGGGGAGCCGATCATCATCACGTGGCGGTGCTGTTTGGCCGCCTTCTTGACGATGTCACGGGCGTCGTCCTGCCCGATGACCTGGTCGACGAGCTTCTCCGGGACCTGGATGTCGTCGGTCGAGTCGATGCGGAGACCGCCGAGCAGGTCGTCCGTGGCGTCCTCGTCGATCTCCACGTCGCCCTCGACCTCCACGTCGCTCCCGAGGTCGATGTCCTCGTCGGTGTCCTCGCGAGGGGGCGGTTCCTCCCGGGGTTGATCGGTGGGGAGCCGCGCGGGCGGGTCGTCCCCGCCCGACCCCTCGTCGTCGGGGGTCTGCTGGTTGTGTGGGTCGTCGCTCATGGACCGAAATCGCTGGTAGATGGGAGGGCTGGCGGACTGATATACTTTCTCCCCCCGGACCGGCGCGCAGGCTGGCGATACCGGCGGCGTCGCCGGGCTGGTCGAACCCGCCACGGTTAAGAGCGGGGCGGTCCGACCACCCGGAGATGACGCGGGGGTTCTACATCGGCCGGTTCCAGCCGTACCACGAGGGCCACCACCGCGTGGTGACCGAGGTCATCACCGACGAGGTGGACGAACTCGTCGTCGCCGTCGGTAGCGCCGGCGCCTCCCACACGCGGCGGAACCCGTTCACGGCGGGGGAGCGGGTGATGATGTTGACCCAGGCGTTCGTCCCGCTGGACACGGTGACCTACGTGGTCCCGATCGAGGACCTCGACCGGAACTCGGTGTGGGTGAGCCACGTCCAGAGCATGTGTCCGCGGTTCGACGTCGCCTACTCGAACAACCCGTTGGTCGTGGAACTGTTCGACGAGGCCGGGGTCGAGGTGCGGAAGGCCCCGATGTACGACCGGGACCGGCTGGAGGGCACACGGATCCGCGACCGGATGATCGAGGGCGGGGACTGGGAGTCGTTGGTGCCGGACCCGGTGGCGTCGGTGATCAAGGAGGTCGGCGGGATCGAGCGGCTCCGTCGGGTGAGCCGGACCGACACCAACGACGAGTAACCCGTTCGGCGGGGTGGGCCTCTTGTACCGGGCGGGTGTACCGCTGCGACATGCTGACGTTGAGTTCCGACTTCGGGTCGCCGTACCCGGCGGCGATGCGGGGCGCCGCGCTGTGTGAGACCGACGCTCGCCTGGTGGATATCAGCCACGAGTTCCCCCGGCACGACGTCGCCACGGCCGGGTTCTGGTTACGGGAGATCCTGCCGTGGTTCCCGCCGGCGGTCCACTGTGTCGTCGTCGATCCCGGGGTCGGGACCGAGCGAGCGGCCCTCGTGGTGCGGGCCGGCGACCACGCCCTCGTCGCCCCGGACAACGGCGTGGTGTGGCCCGCGGCCCGGGCGCTGGCCGACGACGACGACCCGGTGGCGTACGCGATCGACTACGACGCCGCCAGTTCGACGTTCCACGGGCGGGACGTGTTCGCCCCCATGGCCGCCCGCATCCACGAGTGGGGCGTCGACGACCTCGGGACCCACCCGGACCTCTCCCGGGTCGAGGACGTCGTCGACCTCGAGTTCCCGACGCCGGACCTGGCCGCGGGGACGGCCCGGGGCACCGTCCTGGTCGTCGATGGGTTCGGGAACGCGGTGACGAACATCCCGGGCCGGGTGCTGGACACGGTCCTCGGCGAGGCGGTCACCGTCAACGACGAGCAGGTCCCCGTGGGACGGTCCTACGCCGCCGTCGCCGCGGGGACGCGACTGGTCACGGTCGGGAGTCACGGGAACGTCGAGCTCGCGGTCAACCGGGGTGACGGTGCGGCGGCCTTCGACGTCACCGTCGGGAGCGACGTCGTCCTCGCGTTCGACTAGTCGGTCCGGAGGCTGCTGAACCACGCCTCGACGACGCGGGCGAGCACGGTCGCGAACCCGGACCGTGCACTCCAGATCGCTGTCTCCTCGCCGGCGCCGTCCTCCCCGCGGACCGCCAGGAGGACGGCCTCGCCGTCGGCGACCAGGACCCGCGTCGTCAGGTCACCCGGGTCGAAGGTCGGGGGGACGACCGCGGTGTCGACCCCGTCGGGGACGGCGTCCAGGACGGTGTCCGCGGCGGAGACGACGGTGACGGCGACGCCGGCGTCGACGCGGTCCTGCAGGGTGGCACGGAGCGCCTGGTCGAACAGGTCGGGGTCGTCGACGCCGACGAACAGGCGGTCGGTGGCCTCCGCGGCGAGGCGGCGGAGCCGGTCCTCGACGGCGGCGGTCCCGTGGACGGTCCACACCTCGGCCTGGCGCTCGGCGTTCGCGGCGCCGCTGCCTTCGATCGACTCGAGGTAGTCGATGGCGCGCTCCCGCTCGGCCTCCAGGGGCGCGGTCAACCGGGTCTCGGCCTCCGCGGGGGCGACGGGACGGTACCGGATGGGGGTGGCGTGCTGGACCTCGACCAGCCCCCGCTCCTCGAGGGCGTCGGCGGCGCCGTACACCTGGGAGCGGGGGACGTCGGCGACCTCGGCGATCTCGCTGGCGGTGCCGTCCCCGAGTTTCTGCAACGCGATGAACACGCGAGCCTCGTAGGTGGAGAGCCCGAGCCGCCCGAGGGCCTCGACGGCGTCGGCCTCGTCCATCACTCGACGTCCTCGCCCTCGTCGAGGGCCGGCCGGTTCCGGCGGCGCAGCCATTCACTGTACACGCGTTCGAACTGGGCGGCGGACAACCGCCCGTCGGCGAGGGCGTCCCCCGCGGCCTGGAGGTCGTCGTCGGTGACGTCGCCCTGGGCGAGGATGCGCTCGAAGACGTCCGCGACGACGCTGACCTCGGTGGTGCCGCCGACGACGACGTCGGCATCCGGGGCGCGGACGTCGCCGGCGAACTGCAGCGTAGCGCCGTCGACGGCCTCGTGTGGGGCCCGCCCGGTGTAGGTCACCGACACCGCCTCGTCGCCCTCGACGTCCCAGGCGACGTAGACCGTGCCGCCGGAGACGACGACGTCGACCGGGTCAGGGGTGACGGTGTCGATGGCGTGGTCCGTGCCTGGCGGGCGTTCCTGGAGGAGCACCCGGCCGGCGGGCGCGGTCACGGTCACCGTCGCCTCGTAGACGCCGCCGGGTTGGAGGTAGGTGCGGGACACCGACCTGTCGGCCGCGACGTCGGGGTCGTCACCGGCCGCGCCGCCGTCACCGTCGCCCTCGATCCCGGGGCCGAGGTACCGGACCCACAGCACCAGGAGACTCGGCAGTAACAACACGCTGGCGAGGAACGCGTAGATGATCGTCAACCCCGTGATGATGCCGAACTGGCGCAGCGGCGGGAGGATGGCGAAGGCCAGCACCCCGAACCCGCCGACGGTCGTCGCCGCGCTCCCGAGGAGAGCGCCTCCGGTCCCGGTCAAGGCGGTCTGCATCGCCTGCCAGGTGGTCGGCTCCCGGTCGAGTTCGTGGCTGAACCGTTCGCTGATGTGGATGCTGTACGCCACCCCCAGCCCGACGGTGAGGCTGGTGATCAACCCGGTCAGGACGTTGAACGGGATCCCGAGGAGGTACATCGTCCCCAGGATCCAGCTCACGCTGAACGCCACCGGCAACAGGGTGACGATACCGAGGATGGCCGACCCCTCGGTGAGGCGGTAGGTCACCATCAGGAACAGGAAGATGGCGACCAGGGTGATGAGGAGGCTCTCGATGACCGTGTCGAGGAGCTGTTCGCTGACGAGGTCGAAGACGATCGGTTGCCCGGTCGCGATGACGGACACGTCCGACCCCTCGACGGCGGCACCGATGTCCCGCATGGCGGCGGTGACGCGGTCGCCGCCGACCCCGCCCTGCACCGAGACGACCAGCCGCATCGCCGTGTACCCGTCGTCGGTCCGCTGGATGAGACTCGCGGCCTCCTCCGGTGCGGCAGCGAACACCGCATCGAAGACGGCGGCGACGTCCTCGTCGGGGATGCCGTCGCCATCGGTGTCGGCGGCGGCGAGGCGGGCCTGAACGGTGTCGTTGCGGGCGGCGACGCGGTCCAGGAGCGTCAGCGGACTCCTGACGTCGGGTTCGCCGTTGGACAGCACCACGACGACGTCACTGTCCCCGGCCTCGTCCTGGGCGGTGGCCAGGCGGTCCAGCACCGCGGGATCGGTGATGTCGCCTCGTATCAGCAGCTGGGCCTGGGTGTCCTCGCGGACGAAGTTCTCGTTGGCGTAGGTCAGCGACGATTTGACGGTGTAGTCCCCGGGATCGAAGGGTTCGGGGAGGTCGTCCATCCAGTCCGGCGGGTCCTCGGCGAGGAAGTCGGTCTGGTCGAAGGTGGTGTTGACCTGGGTGGCGCCGTAGGTGCCGGCGGCACTCACCAAAAGCGTCAGCAGGATAACTACCCACGGGGCGCGCCGGGCGGCGGTCCCACCGATCGAGAGCGTCTGCCCGAGGCGGCCGCCGCCGGTGCCGAACGCGCGTTTCCGGCGGTCGAACCCCCAGTCCTCGAGAGCGCCGTCGAGTTCGACCTTCAGCGCGGGGACGAGGGCACCGAAGATGACGAACGCGGCGGAGATGCCGAACGCCGAGACGATGCCGAACTCCCGGATCGGTGGGACCGAGGAGATGAGATTCGAGAGGAAGCCGATGACCGTGGTGGCGGTGACCAACGCCAACGCGATGCCGACGCTGGCCAGCGCCACGCGCATCGATCGGTAGACGCCGTCGCCCTCCCCACGGGTCCGTTCCTCGCGGTGCCGCATGAACACGTGGATGGCGTAGTCGATCGACAGCCCGATCAGCAGGACCGGCACCGCGATGAAGATCTGGTTGAACGCGATGTCGGCCCACCCCATGAAGCCGAACGTCCAGGTCAGAACGAGGCCGATCCCCACGAGGCCGAGGATGATGTCGATGGGGTCGCGGTAGGCGATGATCAGCACCACGAGGACGAACAGCAACGCGAGCGGACCGACGATCGCGAGGCTGTCGGACATCGACCGGGTGATCTCGTCCGAGACGATGCCGCTCCCGAAGACGAGGGCGTTGTCGGTCCCGAACCGGTCCTCGGCGATGGCCTGCAACGCGAGTTGGCTCGACTCCAGTCGCTCGCTGGCCGACCCCTGCACGACCGCTTGTTCGGCGGTCTGCTGGACGATGATCATCGTCGCCTCGGCGGTGGTGCTGCCCGGGGTGTAGGTCGGGGCCGTCGGCATCAACCCGAACGCGGCGCTGCTCCCGGTGTCATCGCCGAGGACGACACCGATCGTCTGGTCGATGTCGGTCTCGTCCATCGACTCGAGCTGCGCGATCTGGTCGGCGATCGGTGGCAGCGTCCCATTCTGGGTCTTGTTCTCGAGGGTTTCGCGCTCTGCCTCCAGGGCGGCGACCCGTTGTTGCAGGTCCGTGTAGGCAGGTGCGAGGACGCCGGCGATCCCCCGGTAGGTGGTCTCGAACTGGGTCTGGATCTCGGCGGCGCGGGTCTGGTAGGTCGACTGGTTGATCTCGCCCTGTGCGTACGAGCGGTTCAACGCGTCGAGCTCCTGCTGGAGGCTGCGGACCGACCCGAACAGTGTGGCGTACTCCTGGGCGGCCGCGGGGCCGAGCTGGTCGTAGTCGGTGATGTTCCCGGTCGCGGTCTGGCGGGCGTCGGCGAGCTGGGCCTCGATGGCGGCGGCCCGTGACTGGTAGGTGGATTCGTCGATCTCACCGGCCGCGTAGGACCGGTTGAGTTCGTCGTACTGGTGTTGGAGGGTGCGAGCCGAGTCGAGGGTGACCACGAGGAGGCCCTGGGTCTGGTTCAGGCGGTCGCTGAACGCCTGGAGGGCGGCGCCACGGGCCTGGAGGTCCGCGGCGGTCTCCTGGCGGATGGCGGTCGTGGCGATGAGGTTGGCGATGCCGAAGGTCGGTCGATCGGCGACGAGGGTGTCGGCGACGCGTTGGTCGGTGCGGAGTGTCTGCTGGAACCGGAGTTGGGTCAACAGGGACTCGCGGTCCAGGACGTTCTCGCCGCGGATGATGACCTGGACGGTGGTGCGGTTCTCCTCGCCGGCGCTGAAGTTCGACTGGATGTACGAGAGGGCATCCGACTCCGGGGTCTGGCTCTGGAACTGGTCGAGGGAGGAGGACTGTTCGACCTGGGTGGCGCCGGCACCGATCGCGATCGAGGCGACGAGCAACACGGCGATCACGGCCTTGCTGTACCGGGTCACGCCGCCGCTGATCCGGGGGGCCAGATCGCTCACGGCACCGCCTCCGACGCAGGAATCGTCATCGTTGTCACTCTCCTACTAACACCCCGGGGATAAGCGCGTCGATGTGGTGAGCCGTCCGCCGGCGTCGGGCCAGCCCCCCAATCGGTACGACCAAATGGGGTGGGGGCGAGGGAGTTGTCATGCTGGAACTGAACCACCAGTTCCGCATCGTCGACCTCCACGCCCACCTGACCTCGCCGGGCGCCGACGTGTCGGGACCGGTCGTCTCCGCCGAGGACGCCGAACGGGAGATGCATCAGGCCGGGATCGTCCGCGCGGCCGTCGCCCCCGCCCCGGGGATCGACGATGGCGAGGGGTACGTCCCCGGGAACAACGCCGTCGCCCGCCAGGCCGTCGAACGGCCGATGGTGGCGTTCGCCCGCATCACCGGGCCCGGCGAGGGCCCGACCGACCGCGTCCGCCGCCTGTCGGGGTGGCGCGCCGACCACCACACCAGCCCCGACGACATCGAGCAGTACGCGTACAACGACCGGTTCCACGGGTTCGCCCTCGACCCGCGCGTCGACGGCGTCCCGGACGCCGCGGTCCTCGAGGCCATGGACGACGTCGGCCTGCCGTTGCTGGTCAACGGCGGCCAGGGGTTCCCGCCGGCGGCGGTCGCCGACACCCTGCTGGAGTACTCGTTCCCCGTGGTGCTGGGCCACTTCGGCGGCTACCCGCTGGACCGGGAGTTGATGGGGGCCGCGATCGACCTCCTGGAGGCCCACGACCAGCTCTACCTGGACACGGCGGCGGTCCGGTTCCGCACCGAGTTGGAACGCGCCATCCGGGAGCACCCGGCCCACGTGGTGTTCGGCAGCGGCTTCCCCGCCGTCCACCCGTCGGTCGCGGTGATGGAGGTCCTCACCCTCGACCTGCCGGAGGACGCGATGACGCGGACGTTCTCCTCGAACGCCGAACGCCTCGTCGACGCCCTCACTCCCCAGTAGGGCCGCAGTCGTAGACCGCGACCGCGCGGTTCCCGCGGGTCGAGACCCCGTTCGGGTTGCGTTGGGCGGTGGGGTCCGTCCGACGGGCGGTCACCCCGTCCCGGACCCCGGCGAGGAGGGCGGGGCCGACCGACCGACCGTCCTCGAACCAGGCCGTGGCGGTCCGGTCGCCGGTCACCACCGCCCGCAGTGCGGCGACGCCGTCCCCGACGGTGTGTCGACCCAGCCGGTAGACGATCCCGGGTCGCAACCCGTAGTTTTTCACCAGGCGGTACCCGAGTGACCGGTACTTCAGGCCGAGGGCGTCCCGTTCGCCGTTGGCGGTCCGGGCCTGGACGTCGTCGCCCTCCGTCCGGAGCACCACGAGGTCGGGGTCCCAGACCACGCGGTGGCCGAGCCCGGCCAGGCGGTGGGCGACGTCGCGGGCGCCGCCGGTCTCCAGGTACTCGTCGAACCCGTCCAGGGCCTCGATGGCGGGGCGGGTGAACGCCACGTTCCCGCCGTCGACGTAGGTGACGTGCCGTCGCTTGATCGTGGTCTCCTCCGGTGTCTCGGTGGTGACCCCGCCGGCGACGGCGCGGTGGACTGGACCGGTCACCGCGGCGGCTCCGGCGTCGATGGCGGCGGCGATGGCGTCGACCCAGCCCGCCTCGATCTCGGAGTCCTGCCCGACGAACGCGATGACCTCCCCGGTGGCCGCGGCGATCCCGGCGTTCCGTGCCGCGTTGAGGTTGCGTTCGGCGACCTCGACCAGGCGGTCGACGCCGGGGTTCGACCGGGCGAGGCCGCTGGTGCCGTCGGTGGAGGGGCCGTTGACCACGATGACCTCGGCGGCCGGGGCGTGGTCCTCGAGGGCGCCCAGACAGCCGACGAGCTGCTCGCGGCTGTCCAGGGTCGGCACCACCACCGAGAGGTCCATACCCCCGGTAAATCGTCCGGACGCCTAAAAAGGGAGCGACCGAGGTCGACGCCGTAGCGGGGCCGAGGGGGTCAGACGCGGGCGTCCCAGAACGAGACGGTGGCGAACAGCTCCCCGACCCGGTTGCCGACGATGGCCTCGTCGAGACCCCGTAACGGCGTGGCGATGCTGTCGGGGATGGTGCGATAGAGACCGTACGGGAACACGAAGTCGTGCTCGCTGCCGGCGAGGGTCAGCCCGACCTCGGCGAGCAATCCGTTGACCTGGGAGGCGGAGTACAGGCGAGAGCCCATCGGCAACAGCCAGTTGTAGACCGACCGGAGGCTCCCGCGGTTGAACGTATCGAAGAACACCTGGTGGCGGGAGACCCGCGCCATCTCGCTGAGGAACCGCACGGGCGTGGCGGCCAGGTGGAAAAACCGCATCGCGAACACCGCGTCGAAGTGGTCGTCGGGGAACGGGAGGCGGGCGGCGTCACCGCGGAGGAAGGCGATGTCGTCGTCGATGCCGACCGCGTGGGCCTTCGTCCGCCCCTGGTGGAGCATCGGGGCGCTGATGTCGAGGGCGGTGACGTCGGCGCCGCGGTCGGCGAGCTCCACGGTGAACCGACCGGTGCCGGCGGCGATCTCGAGGATGGTCGCCTCCTCGAGCGGGGCCAGGGCGTCGAGGACGGCGCGTCGCTCCCGCTGGTCGATGAGTCGCCCGCCGCGCGAGAAGCGTTTCTCCTCGTACTCCTCGGCGACGTCGGTCGCCTGGTACCACTCCCGTCCCTTCACGGGTCGGCTCTCTCGGTGGAGGGATAAAACCGTACTGAAACCGGGTGCCGTCACCGACCCGGGTCAGGTGCTGGTGACGACCCGGTCGGGACGGATGCGGATGATGACGCGTGGCCCGCGTTCGTCGCCGTGGTGTGGGTAGGTGTCGACGCCCATGTACCGGGCGGCGAGGGCGTCGATGTGGGCGTCGGCGCCGTCGGTGGTGACCGCCGCCACCCGGCCGCGGACGGACACGTACCGGTAGGGGTCCTCGGGGTCGAGGACACAGACACCGACCCGCGGGTTCTCGCGGACGTTCCGTTCCTTCTGTCGGCCCTCGGCGGTGTTGACGAGGATGTCGTCGCCGTCATGATCGATCCACACCGGGGTCAGGTGCGGGGTGCCGTCGGGCATCACCGTCCCGAGCACGGCGACGGTCTCGCGCTCGAAGAGATCGACGACGGCCTCGGGGATGGTCGCGGCCATACCCCCATCGTGTGGTGGCGGTCGCATAACGTGTCGGGTCGGGCAACGGCTTTGGGGACGGGGACGGAACCACGGCCGTGACCGTCACGCGCGTCTCGGTCCCCGTCGCGACGCGGGCACCGACCGGCCAGACCAACGCCTACGTCATCGGGGAGGACGCCGCCGTCCTGGTCGATCCGGGGGCGGTCGCCGAACCGCTGGACGCCGTCGTCGACGACCGGTCGATCGCCCACGTCGTCGTCACCCACACCCACCCCGACCACGTCGGCGGCCTCGACACCTACGCGGCCCGCACCGACGCCACGGTGTGGGCGCGTGCGGGGCGAACCGACCGGTTCGTGGCGGCGACCGGGGTCACCCCCGACGCGACCTACAGCGAGGGGACCGTCGTCCCCGGGGAGCCGGGGGTGACGGTGCTCGACCTCCCCGGGCACGCCGGCGACCACGTGGGCTTTGTGACCGACGGGGCGACGCTGGTCGGTGACGCGGCCGTCGCCACCGGGAGTGTCTTCGTCGGCGCCGAGGACGGGGATATGCGCGCCTACTACACGACGCTGCGTCGCCTCATCGCCCGCGACGACGACGTCGTCTACCCCGGGCACGGCGACCCGATCACGGCGCCGCGACGGCGACTCACCGAATTGCTCGCCCACCGCCGAGACCGGGAGCGCCGGGTCGAGACGGCGGTGCGGGAGGGCGCCCGCACCGCCGACGCGATCGTCGCCGCGGCCTACGACAAGGACCTCACCGGGGTCGAGGACCTCGCCCGGGAGACGGTGGTGGCCCACCTCCGGAAACTGGATCGGGAGGGCCGGGTCTCCTGGGACGGGACCACCGCGACGCCGTAGTTTATCCGGATCGCCCCCGAAGCCGGGGTGTGGACTCCCTGGAAACCGAACTGGACCGGGCCAAGGCCCTCCAGGTCGAGGAGCTCGCGGACGCCATCGAGGCCATCGGCTTCGAGTGCACGCGGTGTGGCGCCTGCTGTCGCGGGGACGAGGACGACCACACCGCCACCGTCTTCCCGGACGAGATCCGGGACCTCCAGGCGGCGACCGACCGCGCGTGGCGGGACGTCGCCAGACCGATGCCCTACGGCCTCCGGGACCGGCCCGACGGGCCCACCGGCGAGACCTTCGAGTGGGCGCTCCAGGTCGACGACTGTGGGGACTGTACGTTCTACGAGGAGGCCCCCGACGGCACCGGGGTGTGTACCGTCCACGAGGACCGGCCGCTGGTCTGTCAGACCTACCCGTTCAGCGTCGCCATCGGCGGGACCACCCAACCCATGGGTGGCGTCGTCGAGGAGGCGGGGCCGGTCCGGGCCCACGAGTGCGAGGGGCTCGGGCGGGCGATCGATCGGGCCGACGCCGAGGCGATGGCGGCGACCCTCAAAGCGCGGGCCGTCCGGGAGCTCGAGGAGGCGATCGCCGTGCGGGACAACTACACGCCAACTCGGGCCGAGGGGTCGGTTGTCGTTCACGACTCGGAGGGCCAGAAACGGCCGGACGGCACCGCCTACGAGGAGTGAGTACGGGCAGAACTCTCCCGAACCCCGACAGGTATATGCCACCGGGGAGTGACCCACCGGTCGGAGGCTCTATCCGTGGAAATCTCCGACGACCTGCTCTGTCTGTTCAACGCGGAAGTCACCGTCCGAGACGACGAGTACGTCGTCTCGGTGCCTCGCCGCGAGGTCGAGGCCGGGGCGGTCAATCCGGGCGACGTCTACCGGGTCGCACTCATCGCCGCGCGTGGCGGCGGTGATGTCGACACCGGCGAGGGCCCGGCGACCGGGGACCAGCCCCAGCCCCCGGTCGAACCGGGCGAGATCCGGTACGTCGAGGTCGAGGACCTCGGCAAGCAGGGTGACGGCATCGCCCGCGTCGAGCGCGGGTACGTCATCATCGTCCCGGGCGCCGATGTCGGTGAACGCGTGAAAGTCGAGATCACCGAGGTGAAATCGAACTTCGCGGTCGGCGAGATCATCGAGGAGGAACTCGCCTGACACCGGGTCAGTCACCCGCGGCGCGGTCGGGGTCGCCGGCGACGGCGAACCGTTCGAGGTCGACGGTGTCGAGGGTCGGGACGGTGTCGTGGGGGCGGCCGACGATGAGGTCGCCGGCGGTCCCGTCGCCGATCCCGGGGACAGCGGTCAGTTCCTGCAGTGAGGCGGCGTTGATGTCCAGGGGGTAGGGGACGCCGGTCACCGACCGGTACCCGTGGTCGACGACGGCGACGTCGGTCGTCTCCCCGACGGGATAGGTCCCCGGCAGGCCGACGAGCAGCGGGTAGGTGCCGAGCTGGCGGCCGAAGGTCCGGCCGTCCTCCTGGTACTCCAGGTGGACGTCCGGGAGGACGGTGCCCGGCGGGGCGAGTCGCTGCAGCATCGGGTTGTCCACCTCCTCGCGCACCGCCTGCTTGTACCGTTTGAACTGGCGTTTGTGGTCGTCGGCGATCGACGCGCCGGTGGCGGCCATCTCGGTGCCGTCGAAGGCCATGACCTGCCGGATGTTCACCCGGCGCAACAACAGGCCCTCCTCGAGGACGCGGTCGAGGAACCGTCGGTTATGCTCGAAGGTCTCGGACCGCTCGCCCTCGAGGCCGTGGACGAGGTTGATCCCCGGCAACAGCTTCGGCAGCCGTGGGGCGGCGTCGGCGCCCAGTGTCGGCGCTGTCGCCGGGTCCTCGCCGGGGCGGTAGCCGGCGACCTCGTTGACGATGCGGACGGCCTCCAGGCACTCCTCGGCGGTGACCAGGAGGTTGTTCTGCTCCTGGACGACGGGGTCGGCGGACTCCAGTCCGAATGCGGCGGTGTCACCCGGGGTGTTGTGGGCGGCGATGATCTCGATGCCGGCCCGGGCCCGGTCCGGGTACTCGACGATGGTCACCGGGTTCATGTTGTCGAGGTGCAGCGTCTCCAGGTCCGGCGCCACCTCACGGATGCCGCCGTACAACGCCTCTAATGCGTCGGGGTTGGGCGCCTCACCGTCCCCGCCGTAGGCCAGGATGTCGGCCTGTCGCCCCAACCGGACGTGACGGACCCCCCGGTCGTAGAGGGCGCCGACCTCCTCGACGACCGAGGACGGCGGCCGGAAGTCCGGGTCGCCGTACATCGGTTCCGTGCAGAACGAACACCGATACGGACAGCCCCGCGAGGTCTCGAGTTCGGCGATGAGGTAGTCCGGGAAGTTCGGGTGTTGTTCGACGATGAACGCGCCACTGGCCGCCCACCGCGTCACCTCCGCGACGTCCCGGTACCGGTCGTTGAACCCCTCGAGCCCGTTCCGGACGAGGTCGTGGACCGCGGCCTCGACGTCGGCCATCGCCAGGAAGTCGAAGTCCAGGTCCTGGCGCTCCATCTCCTGGGCGCCGGCGTTCTCCTCGCCGACCCCGAACCGGATGGGGCCGCCCATGACGCTGGTGCCCTCGGCGGTCCAGGCGATCTCCCGGACCTCGTCGGGTTCGGCCGGGGTGCCGCCGACGTACTTCCCGGGGACGGTCATCCCGCCGAGGTACACGACGAGGTCCGCGGCGGCGACGTCCCGCCACCGGTCGGTGTCGTCTCGCAGCGCGTCGATGGTGTGGTAGGTGATCTGGCCGTGGGGGACACCGGCGTCGACCAGGGCGCCGGCGGCGTACCGCGGGTACGTCGAGAGGTATGGCGGCACCCCGAAGTGTGCGGGTTCGTCGACGTACCCGTCGACGAGGGTGACCTCCAGGGCGGCCGCGTCGGTCATACCGGTGTCTCGGGTCCGAACGGGAAAACTCGTGTGGTCCCGCGCGTTTAAGCCGTGGGCGACCGAACCGTTGGGTATGCCGGCCACCCTGGAACTTGCCTGCACCGACGAGGCGTGTGCTCTCGACATGGTCGAGTTGCACTACACCTACGACATGCCCGACGACGCGGGGGCGAGTGACTTCGCGTGTCCATACTGTGGAGGGACGGAATGTCTGACCGCGATCGAGGTGTGACCCGGGTCACCCGGAGTGTCGTCGACACCGTCCTCGAGAACCTCGGCCGGGTCGCCGGTCGGGTCCAGGAGCGCCGCCCGCTGCGGTGGGATCTCCTGGAGAGCGAGGACGCGTACCTCGTGGTCGTGGATGCCCCGGGCGCCGACCGCCAGGACATCGACGTGCGGTTCGTCGACGGCGCCGTCCACGTCTCGATCGAGCGGTTCCGCGAGTACCGCGAGGGGTTCACGATGCGGTTCCCGGGCCGTGGCCTCTCGTTCCGGGGGACGATCGACCTCCCCGAGGCGGCCGTCATCGACGCGGACAGGGCCCGCGCCGAACTGGACAGCGACGGCACCCTCCGCATCCACCTCCCGAAACGCGTCGGGGCGTCGGTCCCCGTCGACGCCGAGACGGACACGGAATCCGGTTAACCGTCGTCCGGGAGGCGCATCCCTTCCTCGATCTCGAAGTCCTCGTCGCCGCTGAACCGCCTGGGGTCGAACCGTGGTTCGGGGGTGGTGTCCGACTCGACGGCCGTCGCCAGGCGGGCGCCGGTCGCAGGCGCCCGCATCACGCCGTGGCCCTGCCATCCGGTGGCGACGAACACGCCGGGCGCGACCCGGCCGAGGAGCGGGTCGCCGTCGGGGGTGGCGGTACACAGTCCCGCCCACGCGCGGTCGACACCGCCGACGCCGTCGAGGCGGTGCTCGAGGCGGGCGGTGACCGCCGCGACGAAGTCGGCGTCCCCGTCGCGGTCCCACACCTCGGGGTCGGCCTCCACGGGTTGGGTGCCGTCACCGGCCAGCACCCCGGTCGGGTGGGGACGCGCGTAGTAGCCGGCGGTGACGTCCCAGAACATCGGGGTGCTCGGTCCGGCCGCGGTCAGGGCCTGGACCCGGTAGGGTTTCACGGGGAGGTGGATGTCGGCCGCGGCCAGGAGCCCGGGGGTGTGGGCGCCGGCCGCGACGGCGACAGCCTCGACCTCGCGGGCGGTGCCATCCACGAGGACACGTGGGGGATCGGTGGCGACACCGACCGGGGTGTCCTCCGCGATGGTCGCTCCCGCCGCCCGGGCCTGGTCGGCGACCGCGGTGGCGTAGGCGGCCGGGTCGGCCCACCCGGCGGCGTCGGTGATCGCGGCGACCGCGATGTCGTCGGTGGTCAGCGCCGGCCACCGTCGCCGGAGGTCGGTGGGATCGATCAGTGTGGCGTCGGCCCCGACGCGGGTCATCGCGTCGACGTGGCGGCGGATGGCGGTCGCGTCCCGTGCGGGGTCGGTGGCGAACCAGACGTACGGCGTCTCGACGAAGGTGAACGCCCCGGTCCCCGACAGCGACCGGAACGCCGCGAGGGACTCGCGGCCGATGGCGGCGTTGACGGGGTCGGCGTGGACACCGTACAGGACCCCGGCGGCACGACCGGTGCTGCCACCGCCGATGCTGTCGGCCTCGTAGAGGGTGACGTCGACGCCGGCCCGGGCCAGGTCACGGGCGGCGGTGGTGCCGACGGCACCGCCGCCGACGACGGCGACGGTCATCGGTGGGGTGGCACCGCCAGGTCGGACGGCGATCGGGTGGCGAGCCAGTCGATGAGGGCGTCGAGGTTGGCGGCGGCCGCCTCGACGAGGGCGTCGCCGGCGTCGGCGCTGGCGTTGGTGGGGGTGCCGACGACGCCGTTCGGCGCGAACTCGACGGTGTCGAAGGCGACGTCGGTGCCGGCGACCTGCTCGCCCCAGGTGTCGACGGCGTCCCGTTCGGCCGCGGGGAGGGCCGACTCCCGGACGAGGTCGGTCAGCGCCAACAGCACGCTCGTCTCGACCTCGTCGGCGTGGGCGAGGCTGGTGTCGAGCTGGGCCTCGATCTCGTCGTCGAGACCGTCCCACCAGTTCCACGGGACCGCGAAGACGGTGTCCCGCAGTCGTCTGGCGACCCGGCGGAGGGCGTCGGTGTTCCCGCCGTGCCCGTTGACGATGACGGCCCGACGGACGCCGTGGGTGGCGACGCTTGCGAGGACGTCCTCGACGTAGGCCTCGAGGGTGGTCGGGTCGACGCTGAGGGTGCCGTGGAACTGCTGGTGGTGGGCGCTCACCCCGACCGGAATCGGTGGCAGGACCACCGCGTCCTCGCGGTCCACGGTGGCGGCGACCCCGTCGGCGGCCAGGAGGTCGGTGCCGAGCGGGAGGGCGGGCCCGTGCTGTTCGACGCTGCCCACCGGGAGGACCGCAATCGTCTCGGGGCCGAGTCGGTCGGCCGCGGTCGTGGTGGGGTGGTCCTGGAGGCGCATACCGCCCGCATCGGGGGGTCCCACCCTGAATCCTCGGGTAGGGGTCACGCCCCGGTGAGGGTGTCGAGGCCGGCGGCGGGATGGGCGATGACCGTGTCGACGCCGACGGCGTACAGGGCGTCGATGCGGTCGGCGATGGTGGCGGGGGTGCCCACGAGGGCGACGTCCTCGGCGGCGGCCAGCAATCGCTCGCGGACGCGGCCGGTCGCGCCCGCGTCGGTCGTGGCGTCGTCCGGGATCGCCGCCCTGACGGCCGGGCGACGCGCGACGTAGCCGCCGATCGCGTTGAGGATCCGGTCATCGTCGGTGGTCGGGACGACGGGGGCGTACACCGCGATGTCGGCGTCCACCCCGGCGCCGCGCAGCGTCAGGACCGACGGTTCGGTGCGGCGGTCCAGCAGCTCGAACTGGGTGCCGCCGACCGCAAGCGCGAGGCGTTCGATGCCCGCCGTCCCGATCCACGGGTCGGTGGTCGCCGCGGCGGCCGCGACCAGTCGCGGGCCGATCGCGCGGCGCCGCTCGCCGCCGCTGAGGTAGGCGGGGTGGCCCGCCACCAGCACGCGGTCGACGGCCGCGGGGATCGTCCGGGCGAGATGGTGGTCTCCCTGGGGGTCGAAGCCGTCGGCCCGGACCGGCACGGTGACGCGCACGGTCCGGTCCCGGGCGAGGTTCCGCAACGTCGCCGGGTCGGGGAAGACGTCCCGGCCCTCGTAGTCGACGATGACGCGATCGACCGGGAGGGCGGCCACGGCGTCGAGATCCATCGACGCCGGTTTCACGGCGAGGCCGTCGACGGCGCCAAGCCAGGTGGCGACGCTCACCATCGCGACCACCCGGACAGAACGAGTCGCTGCTCGGTCAGCTCAGTACCGCATCGGAACGCGATCCATGGTCGTCGAAACCATACCCTCCTTCGCCGCCACCGCGGGATAAGGGTATCGCCCGGTCACTCGGCGTCCGGGGTGCGTGGGGGTTCCCAGTCCCGGGCGAGGGCGAGGAACTGGGTCAGGATCCGGGCGGTCGCCCCCCAGACGGTGTAGCCGTCGACGCGGAAGTAGTGGACGACCACCCGTCCCTCCGCGGGGTGGTCCCGGGTCTCGACGGCGTAGTTCGTGGGGTCGGTGAGGGCGTCCAGGGACAGCCACACCACCTCCGCGACCTCCCGCTCGTCCGGGTCGTAGGTCCGGTCGGGGACCCGGCCGACGAACGGGGAGACCGCGTACCCGGTGATCGTGCGGATGTCATCAAGCGGCCCGACGACCTCGACTTCGACCGGGTCGAGCCCGATCTCCTCGCTGGCCTCCCGCAACGCCGTCCCGAGGACGCCGACGTCTTCGGGTTCGCGGCCGCCACCGGGGAAGCTCATCTGGCCGGGGTGCTCGCCGAGGTGGTCGGCTCGCCGCGTGAACAGGATGTGGGGCCCGTCGTCCCGGTCGGCGACCGGCACCAGCACGGCCGCATCGTCGGGGGCCTCCGTGACCCGTGATGGTGACCGGTCGGCGACCCGTCCGAGGTCCATACTCCGGCATCGGGCTGCGCGGCCTTAAGTCCCGTCGAGGGCGTCGGTCAATCGCTGGCGGACGTCGTCGACCTCGACGGGCGCCCACGCCTCGAGGTCGTAGCTGGCGTCGAGCAACGTCTGCACCCGGTCGTCGTCCCCGTCGGCGACGGCCTGGGCGGCGTCGCGACGCAGCCGCCGTTCGACCTGGCGCCCCACCGTCTCGCGGTCGACGGGGCGGTCGGCGACGTCGACGATGTGGGGGAGGTCCTGGCCGTGGTCGGGGAGCGTGGGGAAGGCGGCGGGACCGACGACGAGCGCCTCCGACGCCGTGGCGGGGAGGTCCACCGCGGCGAGTCGATAGGCATCCACTGCGTCCGCGACGGCGGCCTCGTGGCCATCGCGGTCGAAGGACTCGCCGCGGCGGAACGCCAGCTCACGGACCGCGTCGGCGAGTTCCGCCCGGGTCAGCGCGCCGAACAGGTCGACGACCCCGGCGAGTTCGTCCGCCTCCAGGCGCATATCGGGGGACACGCGCCCCACGGCTTCAGCCTTCCCCTCGCCCGTGACCGGCGAACGCTTTTTGACAGGGGCCACCGAACCGACGGGCATGAAGTCGGTACAGAAGGGCCTCCGCGCCGGGGAAATCGAGAAAGACGTCTACGATCGCCTCGTCTGCGCGGAGTGCGGGGAACAACTCAAGACCGAGAACGACCCGGACGAGATCGGGTCCGTCCGCATCTGCCCGGACTGCGGTCGGGAGTGGCAACAGCTCGGCTGACTGGGGCGGCCCGTGGGGCGGTCACCGACCGTCCCGGACCGCGGCGACGATGGTGGCGAACTCCGTGACCGAGAGGGGCTCCTCGCCCTCGAGCTGCCGTCTGAGCGTGGCCGGGTCGGTTCCGACCCGGGGTGCGAGGTCGGTGACGTCGACGACGGCGTCGGCCATCCAGAGCAGGACCGCGTCCTCGAGCTCCCGTCGGTAGGCGTGGGCGTCCTCGACGGCCGCGGCGGCGTCAAGGACCGCCCCGACCTCCCGGAGTGTCAGCGGGGGGCGCTCGCCGGCGGCCAGGGCGTCGAGCGTGGCGGCCGACACCGTGGTGGCGGCGATGCGGTCCCGGTCCCCGGATCGGACGGCGTCTGTGACGGCGGTGTAGAGGACGTCCTCGACGGCGGCGGCCGACCTCGTCCCCGCTTCGGCGATGCGTGTGACCGCCATACCGGGGGGGTCGGCCCGGGGTTACAAGACCGTCGTGGTCCGGTGACGGGTCAGTCCCGCATTGCGACGTACCCGGCACGGAGCATGAACCAGAGGTCCTTCAGGAGGTAGGCGGGCAGGCCCCGGACCGACCGGGCGAGGGCCCGGTCGAGGGCGGCGGTGGCGTCGGTCTCCAGCGGCGGACCGTGGCCGACGAGCACCCGGTCGACCTCGAGGTCGCCGAGCTGGGCGCGTGGCGGCTGGAGGCGGGCGTACGGCCCGACCGAGAGGCGTTCCCCCCAGCCGGTGGCCTGGTCGCTGGTGACGAGGATCTCGGTGGCGACCAAGGTCCGGGAGACGGGGTCGTACAGCACCGCCTCCCGCCAGGGGACGCCATCGAGGACGGGGATGGCCGTGAAGCTGGTGTCGGGGAGACCGTCGACGACGGTGACCGGGGCGTCGATGGTGGGTTCGAGGGCGGCGACCGTCGACGGGAGCACGACGGGGACGTCGTGACGGCTGGCGACCGCGGCGGCGTCGCGGCGGTGGAGGGCGGCCAGGACGACGACGCCCGCGACCGTCCCGTAGGAGTGGAGGTCCGCGTCCAATCCCGCGTAGTCGATGGGTTCGACGAGCCAGACGCGGTCGCCGTCCGCGGTCGGAGTGCCGTCCGCGCCGACGACGATGGCGTGGCTGGCGCGGTGCATCGCCTCGTCGGGGTGGGCGATCCAGGTGAAGCCCCCGGGCCACTCGTGGATCGTGGGGGCGTCCGGCGTGGTGTACCGCTTGAGGGGCACGGGTCACTCCGGTCGGCCGCGGCCGGTGGGATGGTGGTCGTCGGGCATGCTCGTCAGCCGGGAGGTGGCGGGGGCATTAGACTGTATCCCCGGGTCGGGGGGTGGCGGTGCCCGTGGAGGTGTTCCATCCGGGGGATCGTTCGTCCCGGACGCCGTCCACGTCGGCGACGCCGCCGCCACCCGGGGGAACGACGATGACGACCGCCGACTCGATCGCGAACCGGAGGCGTCGGTTCGATCCGAGTCGTTCCGGGTCGCCGTCGCCGTTTACGTCGAGGGTGACGGCGCCGCGCTGGCGCACGTAGGTCACGGTGCCGTCGAGTCCGTCGAGTGGGGCGCCGGCCGGTGCGGCGACGGCGAACCGGGCGTAGGCGCCGCGGACGGCGACGCGCCAGGTGTTGGCGGTCGCGTACCAGTACCCCGGCACCGGGACGAGAGGGACGCCGCCACGCGACGGGGCGAGGGCGTCGCCGACCCAGCGGTCGCCGATGGTGGTCGCGGTGCGGTCGAGGGCGTCGGCGACGGTGCGTTCGAGGGTCTGTTGGGCGACCCGTTGGGTGGCGTCGGCGACGTCGCGGACGGCGTCGGTGGCGATCAGGGTGGCGGCGACGGCTCCCCGGCTCCGGCGACGCAGTCGGACCCGGAACCGGTCGAGGGCGGGGCCGTCGAGTCCGGTGCGGGCGCTGACGCGGGCGGCGACCGTCGCCGCCAGCGAGCCGTTGGCGGCGGCCGCGACGCGGGCGTCAAGGGTGGGCCATTCGCGGAGGGTCGCCGCCACGACGTCGCGGGCGGCGCCGGCGGCCATGGGCGTGTGTCGGTGGACGACGTCGACGACGGCGGTCTCGACGTCGGCCAACGGCTCCCGCATCGCCGCGACCAACGCGTCGCGATGCGAGCGGATCGTGGCGTTGGCCGCGGTGGCGAGGGTTCGGTTGGCGATCCGGAGGGTGCGGGCCGCGGTCGGGAGGCTGACGCGGGCGCCGCCGTCGGTGACTGCGTCGGTGACGGCGGTCGCGGCGTCGCCGTAGGGGACGGTGACGAGATTGCGGTTCCGGGTGGCCAGGGGGTAGTACGGGGCCGCGAGTCCGGGGACGGTGTCGTTGCCGACCTCGGCCCGGGAGAGGTAGGCGGGGACGCCGGCGACCGAGAGGGAGAGGGCGGGGTCGGCGGCGGGTTGGGTGGGGGCGTCGAGGAACGACGACACGGCGTCGAGGTGGCGTGGGTCGACGCCGCTGCCCGCGAGGAGGTCGGCGAACCCGTCGAGGACGGTGGCGTGGTCCCGGCCGCGGTCCCGGAGCCGGGTCTCGAGGACGGAGACGTAGGCGTGGCGGGCGGCGACGCGGGCCTTCTGGGCCAGCGAAGGGTACGGGCCCCCGGAGTCCAGTCGGTGGTCGGTCCGGTTGTCGACGGCCGCGAGCAGGCGGTCGGTGACCGGGGCGGCGGTGAGACGGGCGGGGTCGACGGGGACGGTGACGTTGTGGACGGCGCGTCGCAGCGTCGCCACGCCCCGGTACACCCGGTCGGGCACGTCGGCCGGGACGGGGACGTCGACGGTGACGGTGGTTGCATCGAGGCCGGTGGTGGCGGCGCGGACGGCGAGGGCGTCGGGCCCGTCCCGATCGGTGACGAGGCGGTCGATGACCGCGGGGGCGACGGCCTCGAGGGCGGCCCGTCGCGTGGCCGGTGTGACGGCCCCGGGGGCGTGTGGGACGCGGCCGAGGCGGGCCTCGACGGCGACCTGGACGGTATAGGTGGTGTGGGTCGTGCCGGTGGTGGTCCGGGTGCGGGAGCCGTTCGTCCAGGTCTTGGTCGTGTGAGTGACGACGGTGACCACGCGCCCGTAGGCGGCCAGAATCCGCGATCGGGTGGCCGGGGTCGGCGGGTCGGCGACGGTGGTCTCGACGGTCGTCGTCCGGTCGGTGGTGGTGTCGGTGAGCGTCCACCCCGTGGGACGGGGTGGTGGGTCCGTCGACCGGTTCCGGACCCGGACCGCGGTGACGAGGTGGGCGCGCGCCCGGTAGACGCGGTCGAGGACCGAGTCCAGCGTCGGGTCGGTGTCGCCGTCGACGAACGCGGCGAAGGCGTCGTCGGCGGGGCGGTCGACGCCGACGGTCAGGGGGTCCCGCGCCCACCGATCGGCCAGCGGTCCGGGGTCCGGCGGGTCGACGCCGCCGCCGTGGAGGACGGCCTCGGTCCAGTCGCCCAGCCCGACGTCGGCGGCGGCGAGCAGGTCCCGGACCCCGGTGTGGAGGCGGGCGCGGCGGTGGGCGCGCCGGCCGCGACGGTCTGCGGTGCCGAACACCGTCTGCTGGATGGCGAGCAACGCGCCGTTGGTCGCGACCTCGAGGTGGCGGTTGGCGACGACGTTCTCGATGGGGGCGCCGGCGTACTGGGCGTAGGCCCGGGGCCAGGTCATCGCGTAGAGGCGGGCGGTGAACTGGCGGGCCAACCCGGGGTCGAAGGCGCTGCGGTTGAGGTGGCGTTCGAAGGCGGTGACGCGGTCGTGGAGGATGAACGCGGGGGTGGTGACGGTGACGGTGAGGTCGGTCGTCTCGGTGGCGACGACGTGGCCGTCCCGTCGGGCGGTGACGGCGACGTTCTGGACGGTGACGGTGATCGTCGGGTCGCTGTGGTTGCCGCGGTCGATGGAGATGTTCCGCATCGCGGCCCGTAACCGACGTGGCGCGGTGATCGGTGGGAGGGCAACGGCGGTGTGGACCCGGCCGTGGTCGGCGCCGAGGTCGGCGATGGCACGGCGGACGGCGACGGCGATCCGGAGTCGCACCCACGAGCGGAACGGGATGTCGCGGTCGATGACGCGGCCGTAGCTGGTGTTGGCCGGCGTGACGATGGGGGTGCGGGCGGCGCTGGCGGCGGCGTGCCGGACGGCGCGGTGGACGGCGGTGCGGGTGGCGGCGACGGTCTCGCGGATGGCGTCGGTGGTGGCGGGGCGCTCCACGGGGGCGCGGGGGGCGCCGAGGGTGACGGCGTACCCGGTGCTGGCCACCAGGAGGACGACGCCGATGAGGGCGAACGGGACACGGCCGCGGTCGTCGGCGACGAAGGTCATCGCGACCACCGTCGGACGATGAGGGTGACCCGGTCGACGGTGACCGCGGCGGCGGCCGCGGTCGGGGAGTCGAACCGGGTGCGGAGCGCGGTGGCGTACCGCGTGGTCAGGGCGTCGAGGCGGGTCTGTGGGAGGGCGGCGGTCGGGGTGCAGGCCGTCCGGACGGCCGCGAGGGCCTCGCACGGGCGGAGGCGGCGGGACAGCGTGGCGCGGGCGAGGGCGCTGGCGACGGCCGGGTAGCCGCCGGTGCGGGCCAGTGCCGCCAACCGGGTCGTGGAGAGGGTCGGGGGGACGGGGACGGTGAGGCGGGCGGTCGTGACCGTGGCCATGGGTGGTGGGGTGTCGCCGACGGTGACGCGTCCGGTCGTGGGGGCGCCGCGGTAGGGGCGCCAGACGGCGACGACTTGGGTGTGTCCGGGGATGGTCGCGAGGGTGGCGTTCACCCGGTGGCGGGTGGCGGTGACGCCCGGTTCGGTGGGGCGGGTCGTGGCGATGGCGGCGCCCGCGAGGCGGTCCGCGATGGTGCCGCCTGGCCCGTCGGGGGCGCCGCCGGTCGCGGTGGCGAGGACGACGGCGACCGGTGTGGGGTCGGGGGTGTCGGCGGCTGGTGGGGGTGTGGCGGTGGCGAGGGTGGCGACGCTGGCGCCGATCAACAGCAGACAGAGGGCGACGTCGACGACGGTGCTGATTGCGCGGTCGGTCATCGCCACACCTCCACGCGGAGGCGGCCCGGGCGGACGCGGTCCCCGGTGCGGACCGGCACCGGTTGGGCGGCGGTGGCGGCGGTCGGTGGGGGCGTGGGCCCGACCCGCCAGACGGTGTCTGTGGTGCGGAGGGTGACGTTGACCGACAGGGTCGGTGGGGCGATGACCGCGATGGTCGCGGCGGTCAGGCGTGGTGGGGTGACGACGCCCCCGGTGGAAACGCTCGCGACGGTCCGGGTCAGGGTCTCCGGCGCCGCGGAGGCCGGGGTGGTGGCGGGGACGGTCTCGGCGAAGACGCCGGCGTAGATGCCCATGACGGCGGTGACCGCGAGGACGGCGACGAGGGCGGCCAGCGGGTGGACCTGGCCTCTACGCGGTGACGAGTGTGACATCGACCTCCTCCCAGGTGACGTGGCGGACGGTGACGGCCTCGACGTCGGTGCGCCAGGTCGGGGTCCGGTCGCGGGCGGTGGCCACGGCCCGGCGGAAGGCCGCGGGCGACCGGAACAGGCGCTGCGGTGGGGTGCCCTCGAGGACGGCTTCGAGTGTCGATCCGCGGGTGACGGGGGTGACGGGTCCGTAGGTGAGGGTGGCGTGGGTGTCGCCGGCGGCGGTCCGGATGGCGAGGCGGTGGGGGCCGATGCGGACGGCCGTCGCGTCGATGGGGTGGGTGGCGGTGGAGTCGTAGGGGGCGGCGGCGACCGTGTCGATGGTGTCGGCGACGGCGGTGGCCGGTGCCGGGGCGGCTGTAGGGAACTGGAACGCGGCGCCGACGAGGACGGTGCTGGTCAGCGCCAGGGCGACCCAGACGGCTGGGACGTCGGCGAGTACGCCGGGCATGGCCGCGGTTGGTCCCGTGCCCCGGGATAAACCTAGACGAGCCACCCGGCGGCGAGAACGGTCGTGGGGTAGATGGTAGCGGCGGTGACCAGGGCGTAGCCGACCTGTTCGCCGAGGAGTGCGGGGTCGAGCCCGTGTTCGAGGGCGGTGGCGAGGGCGGCGAGGATCACCGCCAGCGCCAGGACGTAGCCGCCGACGACGAGGGCGAGGCCGCCGGTGTCGACGGTGGCGACGCTGCGGGTGAGTCCGGCGCCGCCGATGCGGGCGGCGAGGGCGACGGTGGTGCCGCCGATGATGGGGGCGAAACAGCACGCCGTCGAGCGGAGGGTGCCGACGATCGCGCCGAGCTCGCGGCGGGCGTCCTGTTGGACGGTGGTGAGGGCGTCGAGGTGGTCGGCGACCTCGACGAGGACCTGGCCGCCGTGACGGCCCTCGCGGCCGGCGACCGTGAGGAGGGTGGCGGCGGCGTGGAGCCGGGGGCTGGCGACGTGTTCGAGGGCGCCGTGGTCGCCGAGGAAGGCGGTCTCGAGGTCGACGGCGAGGCGGTCGTGGATGGCGGCCGCGCGGGCGAGGACGGTGCCGGTGGGGCCGGTGAGGGTGGCGGCGGCGCCGGCGACGGCGGTCTCGGGTGGGGCGCCGCGCTGGAGGCGTTGGCCGACGACGGTCAGAGCGGCGGGCATGCCGGCTTCGACGGTGCGGGTCTGTGCTCGGATCGCGGACAGGGGCCGGGTCCAGACCAGGAGGGTCGTCCCCAGGGTGACGGCGGGGACGATCACCGGTGGGGCCCACGGTGGGTAGACGTGGACGGTCACGAGGCTGACGAGGGCGGCTGTCGCGGGGACGACCAGCAGGAGGCGGCGGCCGCGGTCGGGGAGGTTCGGGTGGGTGGGGGCGACCGTGGCCGGTGGGAAGGCCGCGGGACGGCGGCCGACGAGCCAGCCCCCGGACAGCAGGAGTGCCAGGGGTAACACGAGGTCGTAGACGACCGCGAGGCTGGTGACGCGGAGGGGGATGCCGGCCGCCCGGAGCGTGGGGAGGGCGCCGATGGTCGCCAGCGGGAGGACGACGCCGAAGGCGTAGATGCCGGTGGTGGGGCCGCGGAGGGCGGTGGCGTAGGACGCCATCCGGTCCCGGGTCCCGTCGAGGACCGCGGTGAGGGCCGCATCGAGGAGGCGGGGGCGGTCGGGGTCGGGGGCGTCCCCGGCCGCGCGGAGCAAGGCGATCGCCCGGGGCAGCGTGGGGGCGTCGTCCCGCCAGGTCCGGGCGAAGGCGGTCCACCCGTCGGCGGGGGTGCCGCGGGCGCGGCGGACGTGTTCGGCGAGGCTGGCACCGAGTGGGTCCCTGGCGTGGCGGGCGGCGAAGGCGGCGGCGCGTTCGGGGGTCGGGTCGACGCGCATGCGGAGGACGGCGAAGCCGACGAGGTCCGGGAGGGTGCCGAGGGCGCTGGTCTGGTGGGTGGTGGCGAGCCATCGCGGGACCACGAGGATGGCGGCGGCCGCGGTCCCGGCCAGGCAGAGCACGACCAGGGCGAGCCGGGGGGTGGCGAGGACGGCGGTCGCGGCGGCGAGGGCGGCGCCGACGGTGAGGGCGCCGGTCGCGGCCTCGAGGAGGGTGGTGCCCTGGACGTCGGTCTCGAGGACGCGGGCGGCGTGGTCGAGGGTCGGGGCGTCATCCGCGGTCACGGGGCTGCACCCGGCGAGGCCGGTGACGAGGCGGTGCCACCTCACGCCGGGTGCCTCCGGCGGGCGTGGGCGGCGACGACGGCGTCGGGGTCGGTGTGGTCGTCGCGGACGAGCGTCTCGATGAGGGTCTGGCGGTCGTCGATCGCAGCGCGGACGGCGGCGTAGTCCTCGGCGGGGTCGGCGAGGGTGGGGAGGAGGTCGCTGCTGCCGCGGGCGATGCGGCCGCTCGGGGTGGGGTCGTCGGCGGTGTGGACGAACAGCGGGTGGGCGGCGTCCGGGTCCGGGCCGGTCACCTCCTCGATGGTGGCGAGGTGGTGGCCGCGGTCGGTGCCGTGGGCGGCGGTGACGACGAGGTCGGTGGCGGCAAACGACGAGGCGGGGACCTCGAGGTCGGCGACGACGCGTTCGCGGACGGTGGCGGTGCCGTCGCCGTGGATGGTGCCGAGGACGGCGCTCTGGTGGGCGCCGACCCGCATCGCCTCGTAGAGGACGGCGGCCTCGGTGCCGCGGACCTCGCCGACGACGAGGGCGCCTTCGCCCATGCGGAGCGCCGATCGGAGGGCGGTCGGGGCGTCGAACCCGTCCTCGGTGGTGTACAGGGCCTGGACGTCGCGGTCGGCCGCGCGGAGGTCGTCGACCGGGAGTTCGGGGGTGTCCTCGATGGTGACGAGGCGGGTGGCGGCGGGGAGTTCCCACAGCAGGGCGCCGAGGAGGGTGGTCTTGCCGGCGCCGCGGGCGCCGGCGATCAGGATGGTGGCGCCGCGTTCGACGGCGACCGAGAGCAGGGCGGCACACCAGGGGGTGAGGGTGTCGGTGGCGACGAGGCGGGGAAGGGTCCAGGCGTCGGCGGGGTGGGCGCGGAAGGCGAACCCGTAGCCGTCGGTGGCCGGTTCGGTGACGCCGGTGGCACGCACCCGATCGTCGTCGGGGCCGACGGCGATGTCGGCGTCGATGGTCGGGTCGGCCCGGGAGAACGGGTGGCCGCTGGTCCGTCTGAGTCGGGAGGCCAGGGCGGCGGCGCCGTCCCGGGTCAGCCGGGCGTTGGTGAGCATCGCCTCGTCGTCGACGGTGACCCGGAGTCGGGCGGTGGCGGCGGGCGCGGGGGCGTAGACGTCCTCGATGCGGTCGTCGGCGAAGAGGTCGGCGAGGATGCCGAAGCCCCGCGTGTGCTTCCGGAGGATGCGGGTGAGTCGCTCGGGGGCGGCATCGGGGGTGGTGGGGACCGCGTCGATGGCGGTGGCGGGGGCGTCGACCCCACCGCGGGCGCGACCGGCGGCGAGTCGGTCTCGGGCGGCGGCGAGGACGCGGCAGTCGGTGGGGGAGAGGGCGGTCCAGGCGGGGTCGAGGTGGTAGGTGGGGAGTTCGGCGGTCTGGGTCGTGTACACCCGGGCGGTGGTGTCGGGGCCGGTCTCGCGGTGGTCCCGGAGGCACCCGGTCGTCGGGGGTCGGGGGTCGATGCTGGTGGCGGCGATCTGGGGGCGGACCGTGGGGACGAGGACGGCGTCGAGGCTGTCGTGGTCGGTCGCGGCGGCGAGGCCCTCGCGGGTGGCGCTCGCGGCGACGGGACCGGCGCGGTCGAGGGCGTCACGGGCCGCGGCGAGTGGGTGGTGGCGGAGGCGGGTGGCGAGGGTCGGGTCGCGGGCGGCGACCGCGGTGGCCGTGGCGGCGGTGGTGTTGAGGAGGGTCGCGGCGGCCCCGTCGTACCGGTGTTCGCGGCCGGCGTGCTGGACGACGACGGCGTCGACGGTGGTGGTGCCGATGGCGTCGACGACGGTGGCGCGGCAGGCGGGAGCGTCGCGGAGGGCGCCGTCGTTGGGACAGTCGGTGGCGTCGACGGTGAGGACCGTGTCCGTCAGGGTGGTGGTGCAGGCACACGCCGGGGGGTCGGCGAGGTGGCGACGGAGGCGGTCGAGCACGGGGCGGCCTGGTGCCGGGTCCGGTCATAAACGTACGGGGGTCACCCGGACGATCGGGGTGCCGTCGACGATGACGTAGGCGATGGTGAGCCGGGTGCGGTCCCGGAGGATCAGTGGGGTGTCGTCGTCGCGTCGGTGGCCGTCGACGACCACGCGGAGGTCGACGCTGGTCCGGATGACCCGGGTGGGTCCGCCGGGGAGGCGGTAGGCGAGGACGTCGCCGGCGGGGCCGTCGGGGGTGGTGGTGTTGGGGACGGCGCCGATGGCGAGGTAGCTGACACCGGTCGACCCGGGACCCGGCTGGGGGACGGTCAGGGTGAGGTGGCGGCGGGCGGCCGGGAGGGCGCCGGGGACGGGGTCGTTGGTGGTGGCGAGTCGGCGGACGGCGGTCTGGAGGCTGGTGAGCTGGTCGCGGGCCGCGGTGGTGGCGGCGTCGGTTCGGGCGGCCTCGATGGGTGGGAGGGCGATCGCGACGAGGGCGGTGGCGACCAGGACGACGAGCAGCAACCGGACTACAGCCACTCGTCGAGGCGGTCGAGGAGGCCGTCGTCCGTGTCGGTGTCGGGCACGGTCGGTGGGTGGGTGTCCTCGATCGGGTGGGTGGTGTCGAGGCGGTTGACCTCGCCGAGGGCGGCGTCGGCGTCGCGGTGGTGGGGCTCCCGGTCCCGGACGTCACCGACGTACCCGCGGAGGGCCTGGGTGGCGGCTTCGAGGTCGCGGAGGCGGGCCTCGATGTCGTCGAGGCGGGCGTCCGGGTCCCGGCCCTGGATCGGGGTGTCGTCGTCGACGGCACGTTCGACGGCGCGGAGTCGGTCCTCGAGGGTCTGGTCGTCCATGGCCGCGGTTGCCCCCGTCCCCCGTGATAAACACTGGCGTCAGCGGTCCTCGTCCGGGTGGTCCTCGTCGGGGTCGTAGTTGGTCGGCACCACGGTCACGTGGGCGATGCCGAACCGGCGGGGTCTGGTGGCCACACCGTTCGGTTGGGTCGGAACCCCCAAGTAATTACCCATACTCATAACGCATCGGTGGGGGCGGGGGTATGCACGCGGGGAATGACCGGGGTCACCCGGTCTCGCTGGCGCGGAACAGGGCCTTTCGGGTGCTGGCGTCGATGAGCTGGTCGAGGGTCTCGCGGTGGTCGGTGTCGACCTGGGAGAACAGCCCCAGGGGCACCCGGACGGTGGCGGCGTCGGCGTTGCCGCCGACGGTCTCGACCTCGTCGAAGGCGGTCTCGAGGATCTCGACGGCGTTCGACCGGACGTCCTCGGTGCGGCAGGCCGCGACCACCGTCTCGTCGTGGACGCCGAACACCGCCGCCGAGGAGACGCCGTCGAGCCGCAGCAGGGTGTCGGCGGCCTCCTCGAGGGCGCCGATCGAGGGGACGGTACCGACGTTGCTCACGGCGAAGCTCGCCTGCCGCTCGCGGTTCCCGATCGCCTCCCCGATCACGTCGAAGGTGTCGCTGCTCATCCCGGGGGAGCGCAGGGCCTCGATGCGGCCGTGGTCGGCGAAGTCATGCAGGAAACTCGCCGCCTGGTAGTCCGACTGCCCCCGGACCCGCCGGAACTCCTGGGTCCCCGCCCGGATCCCGTACAGCAACGCGGTCGCGACCCGTTGCTCGGGGACGACGCCGGCGTCGCTGAGGAGGCGGGCGACCGTCGTGGAGGTGGAGCCGTCGTCGCTGCGGGAGACGACCATCGCCCGATCGGTCGTCGCCGGGCGGTGCCGGATCACCGCGATCACCGGGGTCCCGGAGAAGGTGGGGATGGGGCCGCCGCCACCGACGGTGACGACGCCGTCGGCCTCCGCGACCGCCTCGGGGACCTCGTCGACCAGCGTGGGGTTGACGTCGAAGATGTTGCAGAACGCGCTGGCGTCCTCGGCGGTGACCTCGCCCCTGGCGTACAGTTCGGCGTTGACCCCCCAGTCCGTGGCGAGTGCCTGGAGCCCGAGGGCGGCCGCGAGGTCGTCGATGCTCGGGTTCTCCGGGACGACGAGGGCGACCTCCTGGAGCGTGGTGATCTCCTCCCGGAGGGCGGCGATCGTCTCGTCGGAGCCGCGGCTCCGGCGGCGTTGCTGGACGGCGTAGAGCACGTACCCGCTGGTGCCGCCGACGAGGACTGCGGCCGCGGCGAGCATCACCGCCGGGTCGGAGATGCCGGGGACCCCCCAGGCCATCAGCGGTAGCCTCACGCTGGAGGCTCAAGTACGTTCGGGTCCGGGCCCGGCGGTCAGGCGAAGCGGTCCCGGTAGAGGTCCAGGGCGTGGTCGATGGCGTCCTCGGCGGTCGCCCGGTCGTCCCAGCCGAGCGTCTCGGTCCGTTTCCCGGGTTCGAGGTTCTTGTAGGTCTCGAAGAACTCCGCGATCTCGGCGCGGGTCTGCTCGGTGACGTCCGCAAGGTCCTGGACGTGGTCGTACCGCGGGTCCTCGCTGGGGACCGCGATGACCTTGTCGTCCTGTTCGCCGTCGTCGTCCATCCGCATCAACGCGACGGGCCGGGCCTCGATGACACAGCCGGGGAAGGTGGCGTCCTCGACCAGGACGAGGACGTCGAGGGGATCGTCGTCGTCGTACCAGGACCGGGGGATGAACCCGTAGTCGCTGGGGTAGTGGACGTTGCTGTGCAGCACGCGGTCGAGGACGACGCCGGGCAGGTCCTTGTCGTACTCGTACTTGTTCCGCTCGCCTTTCAGGCACTCGACGACGGCGTAGATGGTCGACGGTGGGTCGGGACCGGCGGCGAGGTCAGACCAGAGGTTCGGCATGGCACAGGCCACGCCGAGTGCCGAAAAAGTCCTTTCGGACCCGGGCCAGGCCCCGGATTCACGGTGAGAAGGTCTTATATACGGGTCCGGCCAACTGTCCCGCGATGTCAGAGGCACAAAACGCATCGTCCAAGGAGGTACGCGGCTTGACCGCGTTCCAACAGAACATCCTCGCGGTGCTCTCCAGTGAACCGATGTACGGGCTGGCAGTCAAGCGGGAACTCGAGGACTACTACGGCGAGGAGGTCAACCATGGCCGCCTCTATCCGAACCTCGACGACCTGGTGACGATGGACCTCGTCGAGAAGAGCGAACTCGACAAGCGGACGAACGAGTACGCGTTGACGGATGCCGGGTTGGACGCCGTCGTCGATCACCTCTCGTGGACCCTTTCGAAGTTCGTGACCGACGACGACCGGGCGGCCCAGGTCGCGTCGATGGCGGAACTCGGCGACTGATCGGGTGTTGTGGCGTGGGTGATGGGGGGACCCGTAGTCAGTGGTGTCGCCGGGCGGCCTCGAGGGTGTAGCGCAGCGACCGGCAGACCACCCGCTCCTGGTCGTCGGTGGGCCAGGCGTTCCGGGGGAAGTACTCCTCGAGGAACTCCCGGATGTCGTCGGCGGTGGCGGTGTCCAGGCGGCGGGCGCGGTGGTTCTCCATGAACGTGGCGAACGCGGCGGCGGTGTCGGCGTGGACGGGGGCGGCGGTCGCGGCGACGGTGGCGACGATCGCCTCGTTGGCGGCGGCCGCCGCGTCGTAGTCGGCGGTGCCCCCGCCGGTCAGCGGGCGCTCGATGGCGTCGTCGGTGTCCTCGATGCGGTCGAGTTGGACGGTGCCATCGACCAGCCAGTCCGCCGGGTGCAAGACCACGGTCGGTGGATCGTCGTCGCCGCGGACCCGGGCGGTGTAGCCGTGGGCGTCGAGGAGGCGGTCGCGCCGGTCGCGGTACTGGGCGGCCTCCTCGCCGTCGACCCGGTGGGCCCACCGGGTGAGGCGGAGGGCGTCCTCGATGACCGGTGTCGGGAGCTGGTCCTCACCCATCGTCGAGGGCGTCGTTGGCGAGATCGTCGGCGCGGTCGTTGAGTTCGCGGGGGACGTGGGTGGCCGACCAGTCGTCGAACTCCGCCAGCAACTCCAGGACGGTGACGCGGTGTTCCCGGAGGGTCGGGTCGTTGGTGTCCCAGTTGCCCCGCAGCTGTTCGACGACGAGTTTGGAGTCGCCGTGGAGGGCAACGCGATCGAAGCCGTGGTCGCGGGCGGCACGCAACCCCGTGATGAGGGCCTCGTACTCGGCCTGGTTGTTGGTCTTGTGCCCGATGCGGTCGCCGGCCTCGGCGACGATGCCGTCGTCGGTGGCGAGCACCCAGCCGACGGCGGCGGGGCCTGGGTTGCCGCGGCTGGCACCGTCGAAGTAGAGGTCGACGGCGCCGCCCTCGTCGGCGAGGAGGCCGGTGATGTCCGTGGGGCGGGCGCCCTGGACGACGACCTTCCCGTCGTAGGCGACGGCGGTGGCCTCGCCGCGGGTGGCCCGCCAGCGTTCGTGCTCGGTGTTCCCGGGGTCGATGGTGACGCCGGCCGCGGCCAGTCGGGCCCGCGCGTCGTCCGGGTCGCAGTCGATCACCGGCATCGACAGGATTGAGGTGATGGGGCGTGAAGTGGATTCCGTTCTCGGGGCGGACACGCGGGAGATCGGATGACTGCGCCGGGGTCGCCGAGGGAAACAGTCGGTTCGCAGACGACAGGATTCGGCAAAGGGTTCAAGTGTGCGGAAATCGCTACTATAAAAATGCGATGACACGGTCCACTCGGCAGCGGGAGCAGGAAACCGCATCAGAAGAGGAGGAGGGGGAGACGGTCCGTGCATGTCCGGAATGTGGGTCCGAGAACCTCGTGAAAAGCTCCGACCGCGCTGAGCTCGTCTGTGACGACTGCGGGCTGGTGGTCGACGACGAGCAGATCGATCCGGGGCCGGAGTGGCGGGCGTTCAACCACGAGGAACGCCAGGAGAAATCCCGGGTCGGCGCGCCGACGACCCAGACGATGCACGACAAGGGGCTGACCACCACCATCGACTGGAAGGACAAGGACGCCTACGGTCGCTCTATCTCCTCGAAGAAACGCAGCCAGATGCACCGGTTGCGCAAGTGGCAGGAGCGCATCCGGACCAAGGACGCCGGCGAACGCAACCTCCAGTTCGCCCTCTCCGAGATCGACCGGATGGCATCGGCGCTGGGCGTGCCCCGCTCGGTCCGGGAGGTGGCGTCGGTCATCTACCGCCGCGCCCTCAAGGAGGACCTCATCCGCGGCCGGTCGATCGAGGGCGTCGCCACGTCCGCGCTGTACGCCGCCTGTCGGAAGGAAGGGATCCCGCGGAGCCTCGAGGAGATCTCGGAGGTCTCCCGGGTCGAACGCAAGGAGATCGGGCGCACCTACCGCTACATCTCCCAGGAGCTCGGCCTGGAGATGCGGCCGGTCGACCCGAAGAAGTACGTCCCGCGGTTCTGTTCGGAACTCGAACTCTCCGAGGAGGTCGAATCGAAGGCCAACGAGATCATCGACACCACCGCCCAGCAGGGCCTGCTCTCCGGGAAGTCCCCGACCGGGTACGCCGCGGCCGCCATCTATGCGGCGTCGCTGCTGTGCAACGAGAAGAAGACCCAACGCGAGGTCGCCGACGTCGCCCAGGTGACGGAAGTCACCATCCGGAACCGGTACCAGGAGCAGATCGAGGCGATGGGCATCCACGGGTAGCCCCGCCCGGATCGAGGCATCGAAGGGGATTTGTACAGTTCACCGAAACAGGGCGGTATGCACCCGTGGTCGACGTGGGATCACGTCCTGAAACTCGACCCGGACAAGTCCCTGCCCCCGGGGGAGACCTACGCCGACATCTGCCAGACCGGCACCGACGCCATCGAGATCGGGGGGACCCTCGACGTCACCACCGAGAAGGTGCGGGCGGTGATCGACGCCTGTCGGGAACACGACATCCCCCTCTACCAGGAGCCGTCCAATCCCGCCGTGGTCGTCGATGACGACGGGCTCGATGGCTACCTCGTCCCCGTCGTGTTCAACGCCGGCGACGTGTTCTGGCTGGTCGGTGCCCACAAGGAGTGGGCCCGGATCGACGACATCGACTGGGGCCGCACCACGACGGAGGCCTACATCGTGTTGAACCCCGCGGCCAGCATCGCCGAGCTCACGGAGGCCGACTGCGACCAGTCACCCGCGGAGGTCGCGGCCTACGCCACGGTCGCCGAACGGTTGTTCGGCCAGGACATCGTCTACATCGAGTACTCCGGCACCTTCGGTGACGTCGACACGGTCGGCGCCGCCGCCGACGCCCTCGAGGCGGCGACGCTGTTCTACGGTGGCGGGGTCCACGACTACGACACCGCCCACGAGATGGGGGCGGTCGCCGACGTCGTGGTGGTCGGGGACCTCGCCCACGACGAGGGCGCCGACGCGGTGCGGGAGACCGTCCGCGGGGTCAAGGACGCCCACGCCGACCGGGCACGCCCGGAGTGACGGCGACCGCAAAGAGCCGTCTTTAAGGCTGGCGGCGGGTGAGCGAGGGGTATGCAGGACCGAACGTACGCGGCCGACGTGGACCCCGGGTCCCACGCCACCGTCGCCGGGTGGGTGCACGAGATCCGGGACCTCGGCGGGATCGCCTTCCTCATTCTGCGGGACCGCTCCGGGAAGCTCCAGGTGAAACTGGAGAAAGACGAGATGGACGAGGCCCTCGTGGCGACGGCGCTGGACCTCCACCGCGAGAGCGTGATCGAGGTCACCGGCGCCGTCGAGGCCGAGGACCGGGCGCCGACCGGCGTCGAACTCATCCCGGAGTCCGTCGAGGTGCTGGCGCCGGCCGACCCCGAACTGCCCCTCGACCCGTCGGGGAAGGTCGACGCCGAACTCCCGACCCGGCTGGACAACCGCACCCTCGACCTGCGGAAACCCGGGCCGAAGGCCATCTTCGAAATCCGGGCGACCGTCCTGGAGGCCGTCCGCGACGAGTTGCGGGCGCTGTCCTGTACGGAGATCAACACCCCGAAGATCGTCGCCACCGGCACCGAGGGCGGCACCGAGCTGTTCCCGATCACGTACTTCGGGAAGGAGGCGTTCATGAACCAGAGCCCACAGCTGTTCAAGCAGCTGATGGTGGGGTCGGGGCTGGAACGCGTCTTCGAGATCGGGCCGATCTTCCGGGCCGAGGAGCACAACACCCCCCGCCACATCAACGAGGCGACCAGCATCGACTTCGAGTCGGCGTTCATCGACGCCGACGAGGCGATGGACGTCTGCGAGCAGGTCGTGCGGGCCGCCTACGACCGCGTGGCCCAGGACAACCACCCTCAACTCGAGGAGCTGGGCCTCGCCGACTCGTTCGGGGTGACGGCGGACCCGTTCCCGCGGCTGACCTATCGGGAGGCCATCGACCGGGTGAACGCCGCCGACGTCCTGGAGTCGCCCCTGGAGTGGGGCGACGACCTCCCCACGGAAGCCGAGAAGGCCCTCGGCGCCGAGGTCGGGTCTCACTACTTCATCACCGAGTGGCCAAGCGAGGTGAAGCCGTTCTACATCAAGGACACCGACGAGGACTCCACCGTCTCGACCGGGTTCGACCTCAACCACCCACGGATGGAACTCACCTCCGGGGGCCAGCGTGAGCACCGGTACGACCGGTTGATCGCGGGGTTCGAACAGCAGGGTCTGGACCCCGCCGCCTTCGAGTACTACACGAAGATGTTCCGGTACGGGATGCCGCCCCACGCCGGGTGGGGGATGGGCGCCGACCGGTTGGTGACGACGATGCTGGACCTGGACAACATCCGGGAGGCGGTGTTGTTCCCGCGGGACCGCCAGCGACTCAGTCCCTAACCGGGGGTGGTGACGGTTGCCGCGGTGAGGCGGACGTAGCCGCCGGCGAACCTGGCCCCCGTGGTCGCGGTGCCGCGGGCGGTGACCCGGCCGTGGGCGGCGTCGACGCGGTCCCGCAACCGATCGAGCACTCCGGTCCGCGCCCCCGGTGGGGCGCCAGCCTTGACCAGTTGGCCGAACACCCAGTCCAGCGGCCGTGACCACCCGGCGGGCACCCCGTCGAGGACGGCGATCCGGCCGGCGGCATCGAACAGCGTCGCCCACTCGTCGATGGCCGTCGCCGGCTCCTCGAAGAGGCCGACGACGAAGCAGCCAAGCACCGCGTCCACGGCCCCACACACCGGTGGTGTGGTGCCGTCGCCGGCGACGACGGCGACGTTCTCCCAGGCGGCCGCGCGACGGTCGGCGCGGTCGAGGAGTTCCGGGGTGACGTCGACGCCGACCACCCGCCCGGACGCCCCGACCGCGGCCCGCAGGTACGGCAGGGAGGCGCCGGTGCCACAGCCGACGTCGACGACCGTGTCCCCGGGCTCGAGATCGAGGGCGGCGACGGCGCGTCGCCGCCACCGTCGGACCCCCGGGGTGTACCGGGCGAGTGCGTCGTAGACCCCGGCCCACCGCCCGTAAAACCGGCGGACCGCCACGCTCATAGGAGGGTGCGCACCCGCTCGATCACCGTCTCGGCGTCCGGGCCGAGGACGTAGGTCACCGGTTCGATGCCGAACGCCCCGGTCTGGTACAGGACCGACGCGCCCGGGCTGTCGGCGACCGTCGACGTCACGGCGGATTCGAGGTCGGCCTCCGGGTCGAAGGCGGCCGCGGTCAACCCCGCGGCCGTGAGGCCGTCGACGATCGCGTCGTCGTACCGGACGTTCAACGCCGCGCGGGCGTCGCTGCCGCCGGCCCGCGCCGCCAGCAGGACGCGGGCGACGTGGCCGCTCACCCCGAACTCCGGGTCACCGGGGACCTCCACCCGGCCCTTCACGTCGAACAAGCGACCCGGCACCCCGGCGACGTCGCCGAGGGTGGCCGCGTCGGGGAGACAGGCCACGAGGTTGGATCCGACCGCCGGCAACAGGGTCGCGAACCCGCCGGTGGCCTCGATGGCCCGGAGCCCCCGTCGGACGTCCGCGAGGGTCCGCTCCCGGGATCGGACCTCGCCACCGGGGTCGTGGATGCCCAACCCCACCTCCTGGTCGGCGAGGGCCGGCATCGCCTCGGCGTGGAGGGTCGCGAGGACGTCGCCCTGGGTCTCGAGCTCCCGGATGAGGACCTCGGCCTCGACCAGGGCATGGACCGGCGTCATCTCCCCGGTCGCCAAGCCGTCGGCGGTGCGGGCGACCAGGGCCTTGACCCGGTCGTCCTCCCGGATCTGTGGGGACTGGGCGACGTCGCCGTGGGCGTACTTCGAGACCGCACTCTGGCTGACGCCCAACGCGTCCGCGACCTCGCGTTGGGTCATGCCGTGGTCGTGTAACGCGGTGGCGAGCATCGACCGGTAGGTCGGGAGGAACTCCTCGACGACGAGTTCTTCGATGAACCGCATCACCCACCGCCTCCCCCGTGGAACTCGGGGTCGTCGCCAACGCGGGAGGCCTGGGGCCCCGTCTGTTCTTGGTACTTCGAGCCGCGGTCGCTGCCGTACGGGCGGTCGGCCGGGGAACTGAGCTGGGTGAAGGTCAGCTGGGAGACCCGCATCCCGGGGGAGAGGGCGACCGGTGCGGTCCCCAGGTTCGACAGTTCGAGCGTGATCTGGCCGCGGTACCCCGGGTCGGCCAAGCCGGCGGTGGCGTGGACGACGATGGCGAGTCGCCCCAGCGAGGATCGGCCCTCGACGTGGGCGACGAGGTCCTCGGGGACCTCGACCCGTTCGACGGTCGTCCCCAACACGAAGTCCCCGGGGTGGACGACGAACTCCGCGTCGGCGTCGATGACGGTCTCCTCGACGTACTCCTCGACCTCGCGTTCGCTGTTCGGGTGGATCGAGGGGATGTTCGACCGGCGGAACTCCAGGAACTCCCGGCCCAGGCGGAGATCGATGCTGGCGGGCTGGATCTGGAGGTCCGGATCGGCGAGGGGTTCGACGACGAGGGACCCGTCCTCGAGGCGGCGGCGGATGTCCCGGTCAGAGAGTATCATGGCCACCCTGCGTGAGCCCACAGGGTAAAGGGTAGGGGTCGGGCGGAAGGTCCAAGAGGGGCGGCGGGGAGCCAACGCCTGTGCGCGACGGGCCTCTGCCGACGTCGGTGCGGGCGGTGTTCGTCCTCGGGATCGTCACCGGTGTGGTCACGGTGGCCAGCCTCCTGGTGCGGTCGCCGGCGATGGCGGGCGTGAACTTCGAGGTGTACTACCTGGCCGCGGAGACGCTGCTCGGTGGCGGTGACCTGTACGCGGTGGCGGCGCCGGGGTTCCCGTCGTTGCCCTACGTCTACCCGCCGGTGGTGACCGTGGTGTTCCTGCCAGCGCTGGTCGTCGGGGACTGGTGGGTGGCCTTCGTCCTGTTCTCGGTGGGGAACCTCGTGGCCGCGGCGGCCGTCGGGGTGCTGGCCCTGCACGTGGCCGCCCAGCGAGGCGTGCGCGTGAGCCGTCGGGACCAGGTCCTGGTGGTTTCGTTCTGTGCGGTGTCGGCCCAGATGGTCGCGTCCCTGTACTATGGGAACGTCAACCCGGTCCTGGCGTCGATCCTGGCGGGTGGGGTACTGGCGGCCGACCGCGGCCGGGCGCGGGTGACGGGGGCACTGTTCGCGGTGCCGGCGGTGGTGAAGGTGTTCCCGGCGGCGTTCGGCGGGTACCTGGTGTGGCGGCGCTCCTGGCGGGCCGTCGGGGCGGCGATCGCGGTCGGGGTCCTGGCCGGGGTGGTGAGCCTCGTGCTGTTCGGGGTCGGCCCCAACGTCGCCTGGGTGGAGTCGGCGGTGCTGCCTCGCGGGACCCCGGCGGCCTTCGACGGTGGGTTGGCCGCCGGCGCGGAGTACCTCACCCTCCGACGACCGCTCTCGCTTGTGGTGCCCGATGCGCCGGGGTGGCTGGGGCCGCTGGCCGCACTGCTGGTGGCGCCGGTCGTCGTCGACGTGTTCCGGCACGTCGACCCGCACAGCGACCTGGGGTCGCTGGTCGCGTTGTACACGGTGCTGGCGGCGGTGCTGGTGGCATTGCCGTCCTACCAGGTGTACTACGTTTACCTCCTCCCCGCCCTGGTTCCGTTGCTGGTGGGACTCCCCGCCGGGGTGGGGCGGCGCCTGTTCGTCGCCGGTGCGGCCCTGGGGACGCTGTCGGTCCAGTTCCCGGACCTCGCGGCCGTCCTCGACGGGGGCGGCGTCCTCGGGGATCTCGTGGTGACGGTGGCCGAACCGATCCTGACCGTGGGAACGCCGCCGCTGTACGGGGTCCTGTTGACCCTCGTGGGGTGTGTGGTCGTGGCGCGGGGCCCGGCCGCCGCCGAACCCGCCGCCTGGGGGTTCGACCCCGTCGAGGAGTCGTTGCGCCGGTGGTGACCGGGAACGTTTAGGCGACGGGCCCGGGGAACCCCGTATGAAACAGGCGATCGTCGCCCGGGCCGACCTCGGGATGGGGCCCGGGAAACTCGCCGCCCAGGTCGCCCACGCCGCCCTGAACGCCTATGAGGACGCCGACGACGACGCCCGGAGCGCGTGGCGGGCCGGCGGCCAGACCAAGGTCGTGCTCAAGGTCGACGACGAACCGACGCTGTTGTCCCTGGCCGAGGACGCCCGCCGCGCCGGCCTCCCCGTGGCCGTCGTCCGCGATGCCGGCCGCACCCAACTCGATCCGGGGACGGTCACCGCCCTGGGCATCGGGCCCGCCGAGGACGAGGCCGTCGACCGGATCACCGGGGACCTGTCCCTGTTCTGATCCCGACGCCCTTTTTCACCGGTGGCGTCCACGGACACGGCATGCGGGCCGCCCACCCGGCCGAGCGCACCGTCGGCATCGAGTACTACGTCAGCGACGCCGACGGCATCGGCGGCCGCCTCCGGTCCCAGCCCGCGGACTTCCGGGTCGAGGAACTGGAGACCGTCGACCCGGAACCGGTCGACGCCGACCCGGCGGCCTACCCACACCTCCTGGTCCGGGCGACCCTCGAGAACTGGGACACCAACGACTTCGCCCGGGCGATCGCCAACCGCCTCGGGATGAGCCGGGAACGCGTCAACTGGGCGGGGACCAAGGACAAGCGCGCGGTCACCACCCAGCTGTTCACCCTCGACCGCGTCGACCCAGCCGCACTCCCGACGATCTCGGGGGCCGACCTCTCTGTCGTGGGGCGGCTCGGCCGCGGCCTCGTGTTCGGCGACCTCGCAGGCAACGCCTTCGAGGTCACCGTCCGGGGGGTCACCGCCCCGGCGGGGGTGACCGCGGTGACCGACGACCTCCATGCCTTCGCCGGAGCCCCAGACACCGACGCCGACGGTCGGGCGATCGGGGTCCCCAACTACTTCGGCCACCAGCGGTTCGGCAGTCGCCGACCCGTCACCCACGACGTCGGCCTCGCGATCGTCGACGGGGACTGGGAACGGGCGGTCCGGATCTACCTCACCCAGCCCGGTGACGGGGAACCCGACCGCACCAGCGAGGCGCGGACGGCCCTGGCCGACACCGAGGACTGGGCGGCGGCCCTAGACCGGTTCCCGGAGGGGTTGCGGTACGAGCGCGCGATGCTCCACGTGCTCGCCGACGGGGGCAGCTACCGGGAGGCGTTGACCGCCCTCCCCGAGAACCTCCAGCGGTTGTTCGTCCACGCCGCCCAGTCCTACGTGTTCAACTGCGTGCTCAGCCGACGGCTCTCGGCGGGGATGCCGTTCGCGGAGCCGGTGGTGGGCGACGTCGTCTGTTTCACCCGGGAGGTCGCCGGCCTCCAGGTGCCCGACCCCGACCGCACCCAGCGGGTCACCGAGGACAGACTCGCGGTGGTGCGACGCCACTGCCGCCGTAAACGCGCCGTCGTCACCGCCCCGCTGGTCGGGACCGAGACCGCGTTCGGCGACGGGCGACCGGGCGAGATCGAGCGGTCGGTCCTGGACGCCGTGGGCCTGTCCCGCGAGGCGTTCGACCTCCCCGAGCCCTACCACTCCACGGGGACCCGTCGCGCCATCCTGGTGACCACCGCCGTTGAGACCGCCGTCGACGACGTGGTGGACCTGTCGTTTGCGCTGCCGAAGGGCGCCTACGCCACCGCGGTCCTCCGGGAGTACCTGAAGACGGCGCCGACCGCGTTGTGACCGGCGAAACACCGGGGTTATCCGGTGGCGGCGTCTACGCGTCGCCGAGATGGCGTGTCGGCAGTGTGGCTCGGCGCTCGACCGGCCGGGGGACTACTGCCTGGTCTGTCGGACGACCAACACCGACACGGTCGTCGTCGACGCCGCCCGGGAGCGGGCGACGGTGACGATGCTGTTCGATGGCGAGCGCGTGGGGGAGACGACGGTGACGACGACCCCGGAGACCGGCGAGGACGAACGGCGGGAGCGCCGGAACTACGTGGGCCGCGTGGCCGACGAGCTCCGGCGGAAGCGCCCGGATTCGGTGTTCGTCGCCGGCGACCGGGCGGTCATCCGCGGCCTCCGGGCGGCCATCCACCACGAGGTGCGACGCGTCCCCGATGCGGACCCGGTCGAGGCCGTGATCGAGGGGCGGGACACCCGGTCGTTGGCCGTCGTCGACGAGCCACCGGCCGCCAAGATCGGTGGCACCCACTCGACGCTGGTCGGGGGGCGGGACGGGCAGGCCGCGGTGACGACGGTGGCCGCCCATCCACACGTCAAGAAGGTGGTGCCGGGCCCGATCGAGTCCGGGAACGCCCGGGCCGGTGGCGGGGTGCGGGCGAAGGCGACCCGGGCCGACGGGAACGGGAACGTCCGGTTGTTGCTGCGTGACGGGTCGACGGTCCAGGAGAATCGGGTGGTGACAACCGCCATGGACCGGGAGTCCGGCGAGCAGGTGCGGGCGGATCTCAACGAGGCGTTGGCCGCCGACGGGTTCCAGGACTGACCGGCCGGTCCGGGATTCAACGCGTTTATGTGCCCGCCACGGGTGAGTTCGGGCATGGCCAAGAAGGACAAGCGCACGGGGAGTGCCGGGCGCTTCGGGGCGCGATACGGGCGTGTCGCCCGGCGGCGCGTCGCCGAGATCGAGTCCGAAACGCGCGAGGCGTCGGTCGACGGTGATGCGGTCTCCCGGGTCGGGACCGGGGTGTGGGTCAACGAGGACACCGGCGAGAAGTTCACCGGCGGCGCCTATCGGCCCCGGACGCCGGCGGGCCGCACGGTCGTGCGGTCGATCCGGACGGCGCTGAGCGAGGGGGAATCGAATGCCGCCACGGAGTCGGAGTGACCGATGTCCTACAAGTGTTCCCGGTGTAAGCGCGACGTCGAACTCGACGAGTACGGCGGGGTACGGTGTCCCTACTGTGGTCACCGGGTCCTGTTGAAAGAGCGGAGTCGCGCCGTCAAAGAGATCGACGTCGAGTAGTGGCACACACCACCGAGCTGCGGTTCTCCTATGCCTCGCCGGCGGCCGCGGACGTGATCTACTCCAGCGTCGAACAGGAGGCCGGGACCATCCCAGGGGCCCGGACGCGTGGCCAAATCACGCTGGATGGGGCGACGGTCGCGGTCTCGATCGACGCCGATGACCTCCCGGCGTTGCGGGCCGGGGTCAACACCTGGTGTTCGCTGGTCGCGGCCGCCGAGGCGACCGTCGACGCCACCGGGTAGGCACCCCCAACCACGAGACGTATCAACATCGTTATCACCGCGATCCGTGCGGTATGCTCGCTTCCGTCACGGCTTCTGTGCGCTCATGTTTATATATTCTCCCGTCATCTGAGATGTTATGTGTTCGAAATGCTCGCGATCCTCGAGTAGCGTCGTCCACCCCACCCGGAGGGTTCGATGACTGGCGGAGACCGGACCGACCCCGAGTTCGAGATGGTCGACCTCGGTGGCAACGCCGCCGAGCAGGACGCCGCGGAACCGCCCCAGGAGCCGGCGACGTCCACGATGCTCGATCTGGTGCGGGCCGCCGAGGACCGCCCGGCCCGGCCACTGCCCCCGGCCCCGATCGCCGAGGTCGAACCCCTCGACATCGATGGCGACGACCTCGAAGCCGCGATCATCAGCGAGGTCAAGGAGTACTTCGAGACCGTCGGCATGTTCACGGCCTCCCGCGAGGCCGTCGTCGAGGACCTGGACCCCGAGTTCGAGGCGTTCATCGAGGAGCGCTGGTTCGACTTCGGGTACCTCGAGGACATGGACGTCATCGAACGGTACTGGCTGAACCGACCGTACGCCTACGTCACCGTCCTCTACAACCCGGCGACCCGCACCCACCGGTACCACGTCTCCGAACCGGCGATGGACACCTTCGAGCAGTACGTCCGGGACGACCTCGTCCGCATCCTCCGGAACAGCCTGATGTACGAGGACATCGACGACGAGGAGGACCGCGAGGTCGTCTTCGCCGAGAACGCGGCCGACGTCATCGCCGAGCACGCCGCGACCGTGTCCGACGGCGCCGTCCAGAAACTGTTCTACTACGTGATGCGGGACTTCCTGGGGTTCGGGAAGGTCGACGCGTTGATGCACGACCCGTCGATCGAGGACATCTCCTGTGACGGGACGGCCGTCCCGGTGTTCGTCTACCACCACCTGTACCGGGACCTGCGGACGAACATCAGCTTCGACCGACAGACCCTGAACTCCCTGGTCGTCCGGCTGGCCCAGCGGGCGGGCCGGCACATCAGCGTCTCCGACCCGCTGGTCGACGCGACCTTAACCGACGGGAGCCGCGTCCAGCTCACGCTGGGCACCGAGGTCTCGACCCGCGGGTCGAACTTCACCATCCGGAAGTTCGCGGACGATCCCTACACCCCGGTCGAACTCGTCCAGTGGGAGACCTTCTCGGTCCCCGAGATGGCGTACTTCTGGCTCGCCATCGAGAACGGGAAGTCCCTGATCTTCGCCGGCGGCACGGGGTCGGGCAAGACCACGTCGATGAACGCGGTCTCGTTTTTCATCCCGCCGGACGCGAAGGTCGTCAGCATCGAGGACACCCGGGAGATCACGCTGCCCCACGACAACTGGATCCAGAGCGTGACCCGGCGGTCGACGACCGGTGGAGACCGCGGGGACATCACCACCTACGAGCTGTTACAGGCCGCGCTCAGACAGCGGCCGGAGTACCTGCTCGTCGGCGAGATCCGGACCGAGCAACGCGTCGCGTTGACGTTCTTCCAGGCGATCGGCACCGGCCACACGGCCTACACCACCTTCCACGCCGACGGCGTCGACAGCCTGCTCCACCGGCTGCAGAACCCGCCGCTGTCGGTGCCGGCCCAGATGCTGTTGGACCTGGACATCGTCTCGGTCCAGCGCCAGACCTACCGGGACGACCAGCGGGTGCGGCGCAACGACATCGTCGCCGAACTCACCGACCACCCCACCCGCGAGAACGCCCTCGACTGGTCGCCGATCTTCGAGTACGACGGCGAGACCGACACCCAGGCCCGGGTCGGTGACTCCCAGGTCCTCGCAGACATCGCCGACCAACGCGGGTGGAGCGACGACGACCTCGCCGACCAGATCGACCGCCGCGAACGGGTGCTGTCCTACCTCGTCGACAACGACATCACCGACCACGCCACGGTCGCGGCCACCATCCAGCTGTTCGCCCGCGACCCGGAGTACGTCCTCGAGCAGGTTGAGGCCGAGACCCTCGACCCGACCACCTTCCCGGTGGAGCGATGAGCAGCCTCGACCCCGAGAGAGAGGTGCCCCTCCCGGAGTACGAGATCAGCCAGTACTTCCCGCGGGACCCCGACCTCACGCCCGCCGAACGCACCGAACTCCGCGAGGAGTACGGGTACGTCCGCGCCTACTTCAAGACGCGACCGAACCGCCACCGCGATCTCCAGCGGTGGCTGAACCAGAGCCGCGCGGGGACGACCTACGACCGGTATCTCACCCGGACTGTCTACTACGCCGCGATCGCGGCCGTCGTCGGCCTCCTCGCCGGCGCGATCATCGCCGTCGGCCTCGACCGCGCCGGGGTGCTCGCCGGGTTGACCGCCCCCGTCGACGTCGGCGGCGGCCTCGTCGAGTTCGTCGCCGCGAACAAAGTCTGGATCGCCGGCGGCCTGCTGACGGTGTTCACCGCCGCCGTCTTCGGCGGGGCGACGTGGTCGTTCCGGTACTACTACCCCCGCCAACGCGTCGACCGGCGACGGCAACGCATCAACTTCGTCCTCCCGCACGCAATCGTGTTCATGTACGCGTTGAGCCACAGCGGGATGGACCTCCTCCAGGTCCTGAAGAAACTCGCGCGGTCCAAGGACGCCTACGGCGCCGTCGCCGAGGAGTTCGACATGGTCGTCCGGGACGTCGAGTTGTTCGGCAACGACCTGTACACGGCGTTGCGGAACGCACGGAACCTCACCCCGAGTGACAATCTCGAGCAGTTCCTCGACGACATGGTCAGCGTCCTGGAGTCCGGTGGCAACGTCACCCGGTTCTTCGAGGATCAGTCCGAACGATACATGAACCGCGCCCGGGACGAACAGGAGGACTTCCTCGAGACGCTGTCGTTGCTCTCGGAGGTGTTCATCGTCGGCTTCGTCGCCGCACCCCTGTTCCTCATCGTGATCCTGATGGTCATCGCCATCCTCGGCGGCGCCTCACTCGGGGTGTTGGGCGCGTTGATCTACGGGATCATCCCGCTTGGCATGGCGGCGTTCCTCGTCGTCGTCAGCGTCATCTCCGACCCGTACGTCCACCCCGAGGCCACCCTCGAGGAAACACCGGGCCGGAACGGGGACCTCGACGCCAGCGACCTCCGCGAATCGGTCGCCTACCAGGAGTACCAACAGGCCAAGCGCTGGACGCGCATCAGGGAGTTCCTCGCGGCGCCCGTCGCGATGATCCGGCAGACACCAGCGTACTCGCTGGTCGTCACCGCCCCGATCGCGGTCATCGCCCTAGCCGTGTTCTTCGCCGCCGGCAGTCTCCCCACCAGCGCCGACGCGTTGCTCGCCACCCCGATCGGCGGGACCTTCCGGCTGGTCGTCGTCCCGTTCCTGGTGATGGCGGTGCCGCTGGCGTTCTTCCACGAGATCAAACGCGGGCGGGAGCTCGTCGTCACCGAACGGTTCCCGGACACGTTGAACATCCTCGCCAGCGCCAACCAGATGGGGATCGACCTCGTCGACGCGTTGGCGATGGTGTCCCAGTACACCGCCGGCCGGTTTGCCGACGAACTCCGGTTGCTGCGCAACGACATCCGGTGGAACAACGACATGCCGGCGGCGTTGATCGCCTTCGGCAACCGTGTCGGGGTTCCGGACCTCGTGCGGACCGTCAAGCTCATCGCCGAGGGCAGTCGGTCGACCGGGGACCTCTCCCGGGTGCTGTCCGTGGCCGCCGAGGACGCCCGGAACCGGTACCGGCTGGCGCGCAACCGGAGTCGCGCGATGTCCTCCTACGTCGCCGTCGTCGTCATCGGGTACCTCGTCTACCTCATGGTGATCGTCCTCGTCGACACGAGCTACCTCCAGCCGATCGCCGCCCTCTCCGTGGAGTCACCGACCACGCCCGGCGCCCCCATCGGGTTCACCGACGTCCCCGTCGACACCTACCGCCTGTTGTTCTTCCACTCCGTGTTGGTCCAGGGCGTGGGCAGCGGGTTGCTCGCCGGGAAACTCACGGACAACAGCCTGTTGACCGGGTTGAAGTACAGTGTGTTGCTCGTAGCGCTGTCCGTCATCGCCTTCACGGTGATCTAATCATGATATCGTCGAATCCATCCACGCGAGACAGTCGAGACCGCATCCACGCCGACGACCGCGGGGTCGCCGAGGTCGTGGGCACCATCCTCATGTTCGGGGTGTTGATCGCCCTGGTCGTGTTGATCCAGGTGAGTGCGGTGCCCGGCTGGAACCAGCAAGTCGAATACGAACACAACCAACGCGCCCAGGGGGACCTCGTCGACCTCCTCGACGACGTCAGCGCCGTGGCCGCCTCCGGCGGCACGACCAGTGACGCCGTCGAACTCGGGGTGCGATTCCCCACCCGGCCGTTCCTCCTGAACCCGGCGCCCGCCGACGGCACCATCCGCATGGCGGCCGGTGGCGTGATCAGCATCGCGAACGCCACCCTCGTCGAGGGCGGGAACTCCTACTGGGACGGTGACCGCGTGACCTTCGAGACGATGGACCTCGTCTACGAACCGCGGTACCGGGAGTACGGGAACGCCCCGATCAGCATCCTCTCCGCGACCGGCCTGGTCAACGAGTTCCGCGCCGACGTCGACACCGTCGTGGTGCCGGTCGCCACCGCCGACATCGTCACCGGCCGAACGATCAACCTCCTCAGCCTCCACGGGTCGGCGGCGGCCACCGGGATCGACGCCACCAGCGTCGACATCCACGCCGTGAGCGCCCCCGTCCAACCGGTCCAGATCGCCGCCACCACCGGACCGATCACCCTCGAGGTACCCACCCGCCTCGACCAGGCGACCTGGGACGACCTTCTCGCCGCCCAACCACACGTGATCGGTGTCAGCGTCGACGACGCCGCCGACGTCGTCACGATCACCCTCGAACAGGGGGTCACCTACAATCTGCGGCTGGGTCGTGTCGACCTCGGCGCCACGCCGACGATGCCCGCCGCCAAGTACCTCACCAAGGAGACCGTCCCCACCCAGGCCGTGAAAGGCGACGCCGTCACACTGACCGTGCAGGTGCGGGACGCCTACAACAACGGCGTCGGGAACGCCGCGGTCACCTTCGAGGCGACGACCGGCGTCTTCGGGGACGGGAGTACCACGGTCACGGTCCCCGTGTCGGCGACCGGGCGGTCCACCGTCGAGTACGTCCCGACCACCACGGGGAGTGCCACGGTGACCGCCGCCATCCCCGGCACCCCAACCGATCTGACCGTGGTGACCTGGCAGTTGACCGTCAGCGAGTTCGGGGACACCAGCGACGGCGGCATCAACCCCTCCGGTGGCACGGCGTTGGCCCTCGACCACGTCAACCGGCAGGGGGGACAGGTGGTGTTGACGTTCCGGAACTTCGACCCGGACACCGACCGCACCATCACCGACATGCGGGTGAACTTCTACAGCAGCGACAGCCAGGGTGGGCCGGCCGGCGCGTACAACCCACCGGCGGCCGTCGCGATCACCGGGCCGACCGGTGTCGCCTTCCAGTCCTCGCCCCACGTCATCGGGGCGCCGTTCGCGGACCTGACGACGCCGTGGACCATCCCCGCCGGGGCCCAGGGCGACCTCACCCTGCAGTTCTACGAAGACGTGGGTGGGACCACCCCGGAGTCGGTGGAGAAGGGTGACTTCTTCGTGATGACCGTCGTGTTCGCCGACGGTCGGGTGGCGACGTACTTCGTCGGCGTCCCGGCCTGACCGCGGCCGAAAGCACGCGTTTTTAGGGCTGGCCCTCAACGACCCGTCCATGCAGGGGAACCTACCGCCGGAGGCCCAGGAGAAACTCGAAGAACTCCAGGACCTCCAGGACACGGCCCAACAGGTCGCGATGCAGAAACAGCAGGCCGAGACCCAACTCAACGAGGCCGAGACCGCCCTCGACGAGTTGGAGACCCTCGACGAGGAGACGGCGATGTACCGGGAGGTCGGGGAACTGTTCGTCAAGACCGACTACGAGACCGCCCAAGCCGACCTCGAGGAGAAAAAGGAGAACCTGGAGATCCGGGTGCAGACCCTCGAGAAACAGGAGAACCGGGTGCGCGAGCAGTTCGAGGACCTGCAGGAAGAGCTACAGAGCATGCTCGGTGGCGCCGGCGGCCCCGGTGGCGCCGGTGGGGCGCCGGGCCCGGGCGCGGGCGGGTAGTCCGGCGATGGGCGGCGGTGACACCGCGGACACGCCAAGCGACGAAGCGGTGGTCCGGGTCGCCGCCGACGCCGCCGAGGACCTCATTCTGTCCCGGGTCGACCGGGCGGCCATCGAGGATCTGGACGTGACGGTGCACTTCGAGGACGGGGTGCTCGAGGTCGACGTCTATCTCCACGCCCCGGGCGTCGACGCGGACGCGGTCGCCGACGATGCGGCGTTGGCGGCGCGGGCCGCCGTCGACGCGTTGTTCGCGGACGGTTAGACGACCGCGAGGATCACGGTGGTGACGACCAGGGCGAGCAGGCCGAGGGCGACGGCGAGACCGCCGCCCATCGCGACCATGGCGTTGGCGTGACTGGCGAGGGTCTCGGTCCGGTCGGTGCCGAACACGGTGACCTCCGCCGGGGCCGAGGCGATGCCGGCCTCGACGGGGGTCAGGTCGGCGACCGCCTCGTCGACGAGGTCGGTGACCACCGTCTCGAGGGCGGCCGGATCGAGGGCCTCCCCGACCTGGTTGGTCGACTGGACGGTGTTGACGATGTGGGTGTCGGTGGTCATGATCTCGGCGTGGTCGACCCCCTCGAGGGCGTCCCGAAGTCGGTCGCGGAGGCCGGGGACCATGTTGTTGCCGTCGATGAGGACGTAGGCGGTGCGGTGGTCGGCGACCTCGGTGACGGCGACGCGGACGCCGAGGGGACCGATCCCGTCCGCGGGCGTCCAGTCCGTGGGGGTCCAGGCGACGCCCATCGACAGGTCGTCGGCCGCGGCCGCCGCGAGGGCGGCGCCGGCGTCGTTGGCGGCGGCGAGGGTGTCGACGGCCCGGGGGCTGCCGGTGGCGACGTGGCCGAGGTCCTCGCCGGTCAATCCGTCGTTGGAGTTGTGGGCGTCGACGAGGAGGACGTCCTCGAGGCCGGCGGCCCGTGCCTCCGCGGCCGCGGCGAGGCCGACGCCGTACTCGACGTCGTCGGCGAATCCGGGCGCGTAGGAGGTGACGAGCAGGGCCTCGTCCCCGAACCGTTGCCCGGTGATCGTCGCCTCCCCGGCGGCCGCGGTGACGGCCGGGGTGGCGGTGTCGTGGTAGGTGATGGCGTCGTGGGCGCGGTCGGCGGCGGCCAGGAGGGTCTCGACCTCCTCGCGGCTGACGAGGTTGAAGTCATGGCCCGCGGTGGCGTGGGGCGGGAAGCCGAGGCCGTCGCTGGTCTCGGCGACGCGGCGCGGGAGGTTGCCGCCCCCGATCTCCCCCATGGGCCCCGGGTGGATCATGGGGAGGACGAACCGCGCCTTCTCGGTGCCGTCGGCGCGGCGACGCGCCGACAGGACCGTGACCGGGACGATGGCGTCCTCGCCGATGGCCGAGAAGAACGCCTCGAGCTCCTGGGAGCCGGCGGCGATGTGGCCGACGAACCCGCGGATGAAATCGAGGACGCTGACGCCGAGGGCGCGGCGCCACGGCCGATCGATCACCCTGATGAACCCGTAGCTGGCGGCGCCGAACACCGCGGAGGTCACGGCCAGGACCGCGAAGTCGGTCGGGGTGAACGCCACGAGCGGGGCGACGGCGACGTCGGCCTCGTCGGTGGGCATGACGGCGGCGCCGACCGACAGGGTGCCTCCGTACACCGCGAGGAACGGGGCGGTCGCGACGGTCTGGACGCTTGCGGGGAGGACCGCGACGACGGTGCGCCGCGAGACGGCGAGCAACACGACGAGGCGCAACGCGAACACGAGCGCGAGGCCGGCGAGCAACGCCTCGCGGACGGCGGTGGGGCCGAGGCCGACCATGCGCAGCAGGCCGCCGGCCAGGAGGGCGCCGACGAGGACGAACTCGCCGGTGACCGCGAGCAGCATCGACCGGTTGGCCGTGAGTTGGCCGCCGAGCACCCGGTCGATCGGGGTGGTGGCGATGGCGGCGATGATCGTGGGCACCCCGATGAACACGAGGCCGCGGACCGCGTCCTCGAGGAGGTACGCGGAGGCGAACGCGGCGGCGCCCGCGACGGCGGACAGCCCCAGGGCGAAGGCGGCGCTGACCCGCCACCGCGGCGCGCGGAACACGTACTTGGACAGCGCCGCCAAGTCACCCTGGGTCGTGGTCATCACTGACAGATGCGTTTGAAGTTCTCGAAGACCGCGGCGCCCTCGGCGGTGTGGGCGACCTCCGGGTGCCACTGGACCCCGTACCGGTCCGTGGCGCGGTCGCTCATCGCCTCGATGTCGCAGACGTCGCTTCGGGCGGTGCGCTCGAACCCGTCGGGGAGGGCGGTGACCTCGTCGGCGTGACTGGCCCACACCTGGGTCTCCGGGGCGAGCGAGCCGACGAGCGGATCGGTGTCGTCGAGGATCTCGACGGTGACGTCGGCGTACCCCCCGTATTCACCGGGGCCGACCGAGCCCCCGAGTTCCCGGGCCATGACCTGCATCCCCAGGCAGATCCCGAACACCGGGATGTCCAGGGCGAGGTAGTCCCCACACCGGCCGGTGTCCTCGATGTCCGGGCCGCCGGAGAGGACCAGGCCGTCGGCGTCGATGTCGGCCGGGGGCGTGGTGTTGTCCACGATGGTGGCGTCCACGCCGACGTCGCGTAACGCCCGGCGTTCGAGGTGCGTGAACTGGCCGTGGTTGTCGATGACGTCGATGCGGGGCATTGGGCGCGGGTACGCGGCAGGCTGGGAAAAAGGGGGTGGTCAGGCGTCGGTCGGGTCGAAGGGCGTGTTCTGCCCGTCCCAGGTGGTGACCCCGCGTTCCGTGCGGGTGTCCCGGTAGACCTCCAGACCGTTGCCGTCCGGGTCCTCGAAGTAGAGGGCGCGACTGATGCCGTGATCGACCGGCGTGACCGCGACGCCGGCGTCTGTCAGTCGTTGGTAGGTCGCCGTGAGCGTCTCGGTGTCGGGGACCTCGAATGCGGCGTGGTAGAGGCCGACGCCGGGACCGGGTGCGGCGGCGTCCTCGCCGATGGCCTGCAGGGCGACGTCGTGGTGGTGGTCGCCGAACGAGAGGAAGGCATACCGGTGGTGGCGCTCCCGTTCGGCGAGGTCGAGCATCTCCTCGTAGAAGGTGACCGATCGGTCGAGGTCACGGACCTTGAGATGGACGTGGCCGAGGTGCGGTGCCGGCGACATACCGGGCCCACGTGGCGCCGGCGGATAACGGTACGGTCAGCGGGGGTCCTCGCCGTCGTCGACCCGGTCGGCGGCGGTGTCGAAGGCGAGTTCGGCGAGCTCCCGGCTGCGACGCCCCTCCCGGGCGGCGATGGCGTCCGGGTCGGGGGCCACGTCGTCGGTGATGCGGGCAAAGGAGTTGTGGACCTTGGCGTGACACCACCGACAGAGGTAGACGGTGATCTCGTGGGCGTCGGTGTCCCGATCGGCGTCGGCATAGGAGAGGTGGTGTTCCTCGAGGAGCGGCGCCCCATCCGAGTGGGCGTCACGGCGCTCGGCCAGCCCGCACCGTCGACACGCTCGGTCGGTCGGCGTCGATCGGTAGTGGGGACAGTCAGCCCAGTCCCACTCGCCCTCGGCGACGGGGCAGGCGAACCCCTCGGCCCGACGGTCGCTGGCGAACCCCGGGTCGCGACCGGGGTGGTCGGCGGCGAACCGGCAGCGACCATCGTCGGTGGCGTGATCGCAGATCCCCGCGAGGGCGTACGGGTCGTCGACGCCGACCGGCGTGCCCGACGGGGTGTGTTCCATGGGCCAGCGGTGGGCGGCACCCGCCAAAAACGGTGTGGTCGCCACCAGGGTTATCCCGGGCCATCGCCTCGCTGTCCGTGTGCGGGTCGTCCATGAGGATGGGAGCGGACAGGAGACCCTCGCCGACGACGTCGTCGTCGCCGACACGGTCCTCCAGCGGATGCGCGGGTTGATGTTCCGTTCGCCGCTCGGGGACCGCGAGGCGATGGTGTTCCGGTTCGACGGCGTCGGGACCCGACGGTTGCACACGATGTTCGTGCTCGCGGCCTTCGATGCGGTGTGGGTGCGGGGTGGCACCGTCGAGGCGGTCGCCACGCTCCGGCCGTGGGTGGGGTACGGCAGCGGCGTCGCCGACCTCGTCGTCGAACTGCCGCCTGGGGCGGCGGCGGGCGTCGCGGTCGGCGATGCGGTGTCCGTGGTCGGTGACGTGACCGACATCCCCACCGGCTAAAGGCCTCGCCCCCCAACTCGGGGGTGTGTCGGCGTACGTCCTGGAGATCAAGGCGTCGGCCCGCCGCCGGAACGTCGTCGCGGCCGAGTGGGTGCAGGCCCAGGGGCCGCGTCGCACCTTCCACTCCAAGACCGCGGCCACGCGGTGGGCCGCCCGGGTGAGCACCCCGGACAGCCTGGTGTGGGTCCAGGACGCCGCGCCCAACGACCCGTCGCCAGTGGACGGGTACCTGGTCGGCGGGCGGCGCCGCCACGGGGCGGGCGACGGGGACCGGCAGGCCAGCCTCGCGGCGGAGAACGGAGCGGCGGGTGGAGGCGCCGAGGAGGAGATTTGAACTCCTGAGTCCTCTCGGACAGTTGCTCTCGAGGCAACCGCCTTGGCCGGGCTAGGCTACCTCGGCGCAGCAGAACCTACCCGCCGCCCCGTGTTTGTACGTTTCGGTGTGGGCGACCGCCCGTGGGTCAAACGCCCGTCGTTGATACCGCCAGGGCTTTATCCGGTCGTGTGAACTGTGACTGGCATGGACGTCGATGCAGCGAGCGATGAATGTAACGCCGTCCTGGACGAGGTCGCCGGCGCAGTCATCGCGGATCGGTCGTTCCTCGAGACCGTTTTGACCGGGCTCCTCGCACAGGGCCATGTCCTCCTCGAAGATGTGCCAGGCACCGGGAAGACGCTGACCGCCCGGACGATGGCGACGGCGCTGGGCCTGTCGTTCAAGCGGGTGCAGTTCACCCCGGACCTCCTCCCGACCGACGTGCTCGGGACGAACATCTTCAACGAGCAAGAACGCACCTTCGAGTTCCAGAAGGGGCCGGTGTTCGCCAACGTCGTGCTCGCCGACGAGATCAACCGCGCCCCGCCGAAGACCCAGTCCGCCCTGCTCGAGGCCATGGAGGAGGGGCAGGTCACCGTCGACGGTGACACGCGGACGCTGCCGGAACCGTTCTTCGTGATCGCGACCCAGAACCCCGTCGAACAGGAGGGGACCTTCCCGCTGCCCGAGGCCCAGATGGACCGGTTCATGGTGAAGTCCTCGATCGGGTATCCCGACGAGGAGGGGGAACTGGAGCTGTTGCGGCGCCGTGCGGGCCGCACCACCCAGTCCCCGACGGTCCAGCAGGTCCTCGACCCGGACAGCGTCGACGAGCTGCGGGCGGTCCCGGAGACGGTGCGGGTCGAGTCCGATCTCCTGTCGTACATGACCGCGATCACGCGGGCGACCCGCGAGGACTACCGCGTCGAGGTCGGTGTCTCGCCCCGGGGGACCCAGCGACTGTTCGAGACGTCCCGCGCCCGCGCGACGTTGTTCGGCCGGGAGTTCGTCACCCCGGACGACGTCAAGGAGGTGGCGCTGCCCGCGTTGGCCCATCGCCTGGTGTTGACGCCGGACGCCACCGTCGAGAACGTCGAGAAACGCGACGTGATCCAGGACGTCCTCGACGAGACCCCGGTCCCGACCGTCGAACAACCGGCCTGACCGGGCCACCGATTCTTTGCCGTCGCCGTGGGCCGCCGCCGAGCACTCAGTCCCGGAGTGCGGCCGTGAGGACGACCGCGGCGAACAGCAACAACACCAGTGCGGGCAGCGGTTGGTTGCCCGCGGACAGTCGGTAGACGGCGTAGGCGCCGATCGCGGCCACGAGCCCGACGCCGAGGGTGACCGCGGCGTGGACGGCCTCGGCCCGGCCGGTGGCGGCGTCCCGACCGAGTTGCTGGCCGAGGCTCAACCCGTTCTCGGCGGCGTCCCAGGCGACGACGGCCGCGACCGCGCCGACCAACGGGAGGACCGGGGAGGTCGACCAGGCGGCGGCGAAGACGACGCCGGCGAACAGGGCGAGGGCGCCGAGGTCGATGGCGGGCCGTGAGCCGGCGAACACGCCCAACGCGAGGAGACCGGCGCCGACGAGGCCGATGCCGACGCTGCCGGCGGTCCCCGCAAGCGTCGTGAGGAAGGCGATGGTGGCCGCCAACAGGGCGATGACCCGGCCCGGGGTGGTCGGGGACCGGTCGACGACGCTCATCGGGTCCACCCCCGGACGGCGTCCTGGAGGGCGAGGCGGAGCGGGGTGTCGGGGTCCCAGTCGACGACGCGGATGCCGGCGCGGCGGACGGCCCGCAGCCGTTCGCTGCGTTCCATGGTCGCGACGAGGCCCCCATGGGTGTCGGTGTCGGTGACGTCCGGGCTGACGAGGGTGACGTCGTGCCCGTACGCCTCGATGCGGCGGAGGGTCGTCACGAGGTAGTCATCGGCCACCGGACTGAAAAAGATGACCTGTGCGTCGCCGGGGAGGTGGTTCCTGAGTCGGCGGATGGTCTGGCGGGGCAGGTACCGGTCGCCACTCGGGAGGGGCCCGAACCCCTCGCCGGTGGCGAGGGTCTCCCGAAGGCGGGCGCGGTGGTCGCGGCCGAGACTCGGGGTCAACCAGGTCCAGATGGGGCCGAAGGCGGCGACACCGACGCTGTTGCCGGCCCCCATCAGCGCCGGGCCGACGGTGCGGGCGCCACGGATGCTGTGCTCGACGGCGGAGACGCCGTCGGTGTCGCTGACGTAGGCATCGCGGCGGGTGTCGACGACGAGGGCGACGGTGGCGGCGCGCTCCTCGCGGAACTGGATCGTGGTGAACTCCCCGGTCTTGGCGGTGCGTTTCCAGTCGATGCGGTGCATCGGATCGCCGTGCTGGTACTCGCGGGTGGCGTGGAACTCGATGCCGGCCCCGCCGGTGTCGGTGGTGACGCGGCCGGCGTGTTCGACGGTCTGCTTGCGGAGCGGGAAGTCCTCGTGGTCCTGGGCCAACGACGGGATACAGCGGATGTTGCCGGGGGCGGTGACGCCGCTCTCCCGCTCGGCGGTGCCACTCCAGTTGCGGGTGAGGACCGTGGTCTCACCCCACTCGTGGACGCCGCGACTGGCCTCGACGTCGTAGGTGAGGGTGGTGGTGTCGCCGGGGCGGAGGGTCACGGCGCGGCGGGGTGAGCCGTCGACGACGCCGAGGGCGTCGGGGACGCCGTCGACGAGCCGGACGTCGGGCAATGTCTGGTCGCCGACGTTGGTCACGGTCAGGGTGACGGTGACGTCGTCGTCGGGGTCGGGGTCGGTCTCGGAGAGGCGGCGGTCGAGGGCGACGGTCGCCTCGGGGGCGGTCCGTGGCTGGGCGAAGGCGGCGTATCCGACGCCGACGGCGCTGAGCAGCAGGGTGACCGGCTGCCCGAGGAGGATGCCGATACCGGCGGCGACGAAGGCCAGGGCGGTGATGCCGTTCCAGCGGTTGGTGAGGCGTTCGGTCATCGGTCCCCCTCCACGCCGGGCGCGGCGTCGGCGAGTTCTTCGATGACGTGACGGGCGGACTGTCCGGTCACGGAGCCGCCGAGGGAGGCCCGCACCCGATCGCGGAACGGGACGTCGATGTCATCGGCGAAGTAGGCGGCGGCGTACCGGTCCTCGGTCCACTCGCCCCGTTCGAGGAGCTGTCTCGCCGTCTCGCGGGGACAGTCCTCGCGTCTGGCGACCACGCGGATGGCGAGTTCCTCGAGCCGGTCGTCGAGGCTCTTGCGTTCGCTGGCGAGGCGGGACCGGGACTGGAGCCGGTAGAGGTTCCGGAGGCGCGTGTCGACGTCCGACCCCGGCCGCGGCAGCGGCGTGGGGCGTTCGGGGGTGGCGGTCTCGGCCTGGACGATGGCGGTGTTCCGGCGGCGGAACAGGGCGCCGGCGGCCAGGAGCAACGCCAGGGCACCGAGGCCATACACGAGCAGTTCCGTGATGGCGACGCCCGAGGCGATGCCGGGCACCGCGATGAGGACGAGGCCCAACACTGCGGCGGCGACGCCGGCGCCGAACAGGAGACGCCGGATCATTGGTCGGCCTCCGTGTCGGCGTAACTGTCCTCGATGCGGCGCAACGCGGCGACGGCACGCTGTTCGGCGTCGTCGGTCGGGGGAAGCCCACCGTATCGCACCTCCTCGAAGAGGTCGGTGAGTTCGGTGACGTCGGCCTCGGCCATGCCCGCGGCGGTGGCGGCCGCGGCGAACTCCCGCGGGGTGCTGGCCTCCGGGCGGTCGACGTCGACGTACCCGGTCATCTCCCGCCAGGCGCGGTACACCTCGTTGTCGGCGTCCCCGCTCTCGTCGATGCGGTCGGCGGCCTCGCCGGCGGCCTCGCCGAGCATCTGCAGCGTCTGGGCGGAGTACTCCTCGGTCAACTCGCTGTCGTCGCCGGTGCTCGGGGTGGCGCCGCCGATCCCGAGGCGTTCGGCGTCCTGGAGGTACAGCAACGCGACGAGTAAGGCAACGGCGACGATGACGATGGCGGCGGTCAGCAACGGGTTCGAGGAGATGATGGCGCCGGCACCCTCCGCACCCTCCCGGGCGGCCTCCGGGATGCGTTCGAAGTCCGGTTCGGGGAGGTTGGTGGCGTTCCGGATCTCGTCGGTCTGGAACCCCTGGTTGCAGAGGCCGAGTAACACGGCGTACACCCCGAACATGAGGATGCTGATGGAGGCGAGGATCCCGGCCGCAACGAGGCGGGGCAGCCGCCAGAACAGGACGGCGGCCGCGGCCAGCCACAGCCCGACCAACCCGAGTTGGAACTCCAGTGTCTGGACGACGGGGAAGCAGAACCGTTCGGAGAGGAAGTCGCTGCCGCCCAGCGGGCCGGGGTCGCCGCTGAGGTTGCCCTCGCGGGTACCGGGCCCCTGGTCGCCGGGCGGGCTGCCCGGGCTGCCGCTGCCGAGGCCGTCACCGGCTTGCAGGGTGCTGGTCAGGGTGGCGGCGGCGATGCCGACGGCGAGGACGACGAGGAGGGCGACGCCGACGGCGCGGGCGGTCCTGCGGTCCACAGCACCGATAGCGGGATGGCGAGTTTATGTCTTTGGGTCTCCATAACGACGGCTTGACCCTTCGCCGTCCCGCATTCTCGTCGGGTTGTACCGTCGGTGCGGCCGATCCCGGGGTCGAACCGTGATAACCCGGGGACGGCGCCTTGGTGACCGCGGTGGGGAACGCTTTTAACCGGACGCCGGGAACGAGTGGGTAACGAGGCGTCGACTCGATGGTCGCTACTATCTACAGCACACTGCTCATGGGGGCGTTGCTCTTGCTGATCGCGGCGTGGCTGGCCCGCGGTCGCGACTGGCGCGCGTACACGCCGGTCCGGTTCACGGGCCTGATCGACCGGGGGGAGGAAACCCCGGCCATGGATCCGATCACCGCGTTTTTCCTGTTGCTCGTCGCGTCCTCGGCGCTGGGGGCGGCCACCGTCTTTGCGTTGGACACCGCCGATCCGTTGATCACGGCCGGAGCGTTTTTCGCCCCGTTGGTGATCAGCTACCTGGTCGCCGGCGTCTACGTCGCCTCGAAGGGCCGCACCGGATCGAGTGCCGGGGCTGCGGCGACGACGGCGGTCGTGCTGTTCGCGGTGGCGCTGCTCGCGATCCTGGTCAAACTGCTGGCCGGCATCTGATCCCCACCACGAAAGGGCCAAGTACACGCCACGGATACCACCGGGCGTGTTCGGGTCGAACGTGACGGCGCCGATGCGACGCTCACCCCGCGAGGACCTCCCGTGGCTGGCGGTCGCCATCCTCGTGGAGGTGGTCCTCGTGTCAGGCTATTTCCTGTCGACACCGGCCGAGGTCCTCGCTCCTCGGTACGTGGTGTATCCCCTCGTGTGGGTCAACGTCGGCCTGTGGGCGGTGGTGCGCACGCCGTTGCCCCGCGCCAGCGGCCGGGCGAAACTCGTGACCGGCGTCATCGCCGTGGGATACTTCGTGTTGCTGGCGTGGCTCTCGGGGTTGTTCGGCTTCCACACCCACGAGTACCTCCCACACGGGGTGTGGTTGGCCGGGCTCGGGTCGATCGGGTGGGGGCCCCGGATCGCGTTCGTGTCCGACGCCCTGTACCTGTACTTCATCCCGTACAAGGTGATCGGCTACCTCGCGTTGGCCTACCTCGTCTACGCGACGGTCCTCGAGGCGACCGACGCCGCCCTCTCCGGGGCGCTTGGCCTGTTCGCGTGTGTCTCGTGTACGTTCCCGGTGTTCAGCTCGCTGGCCGCAGGAATCCTCGGGCCGTCGGCGATGGTGGCGGCGGTGTACGAGGTCTCCGTCGATCTCTCGACGCTGGTGTTCGTTCTCGCGGTTGGGCTGTTGTACTGGGGCCCCACGCTCGGTCGGTGGGTCCGCTCGACTGCCTGAGCAGCGTTTTCTGACCGTCCCGCCGGCGTCGGAGAACGCTGGCCCGAGGCCCTCGCCGGGAGGTCGCCGCGGTGGATCCCGTCAGGTGATGGAGTAGGCGGCGGCCACCGTCAGTGCGACGGCGGCGACCAACCCGGTGAGGTAGACGTAGGTCAGGCCCCGGGGTTCCCAGCGCAGGTGCTGGTAGTAGCCGGCGACGAAGACGGCTTTCACCATCGAGAGGACGATGATGGCACCGAACCCGATCCAGTACATGTCCTCGAGGACGCCGGCGTACTCCACGGCGACCTGCAGGGTCGCGAACGCGAACAACACCACGTAGATGTACGTGTACAGTTTTTCGTGTGTCATGTGTGTTCACCTCACAGGATGTAGAACAGCGGGAACAGGAACAGCCAGACGATGTCGACGAAGTGCCAGTACAACCCGAAGTACTCGACGGGACGGTCGTTGTCGAGGTACGCGCCGCGGTAGGCCCGGACGAGGAGGTACAGCGTGATGAGCAACCCCACGATGACGTGGCCGGCGTGCAACCCGGTGGTGAGGTAGAACGTCGAAGCCGCGATGTTGGTCTGGAGCCACCAGCCGCCGGCGAATTCGCCGCCGTGGAGGTTGGCGAGGTGGTTCCACTCGATGGCCTTGTTGATGAGGAAACCGATGCCCAGGAGGAACGTCGCCGATAGGCTGGCGAGGAGGCCGCGGCGACTGTTCTTCTCGATGGCGACCAACGCGAGGACGACGGTGAACGAACTCGTCAACAGGAGGTAGGTGTTGATCAACCCGGGGAGGCTGACGTGGGCCGCCGGCACGAGGTCGTGCCAGTGGGTCCAGCCGTAGGAGACCCGGGTGAAGATGTAGGAACCGATGAACGCGCCGAACAGGACGACGTCGGAGGCGAGGAAGATCCACATGCCGACCTTCCCGTTCTCGACGCCCTCGAAGGGGAAGCTCTCGCCGAACGGGCCGCTGGGCCCCTCGAAGTTCTCGGCGGCCATCGCGATCAGGGCGGCGACGAGGCCGACGCCGCCGACGACGGTCAATCCGATGTAGATCAGGCCCTCGATGCCGGCGGGGTAGGACATGACGCTCATGTCGGCATCCGAGACGGTGTTGCCGGAGAGGCCCAGGAGGAGGACGAACGACGAGAGACCGGTGAGGAACGGCCAGATGCTGGCGTGGTCCTCGTGGTCGTCCTCATGGTCGACGGCGACGCCGCCGTCGGCCGCGGGGTCCTCCTCAGTCATCGGTGGTCGCCTCCGCGTCGGTGCCGCCGTCGGCGGCGGTGCCGGCCGGGGTGTGTTGTTCGCCGTCCTCGGTCCGGAAGCTGAGGTGGCCGTCGGCGTAGCTCGGGGTCCCGGGGAAGTTCTCGAACGGTGGCGGGGAGTCGACCGCCCACTCGGCGGTGGTCGCGTACTCCCACGGGTTCGCGGGGGCGTCGGCCCCGTCCCGCAGACTCTTCAGGAGGTTGTAGAACATCACGAGGAAGGAGATCCCCAGGATGAAGGCGCCGACGGTGGCGAGCTGGTGCCACGGCGTGAACGCCGGGTCGTACTCGAAGACGCGGCGCGGGGTCTGCCAGACGACGAACATCGGGAAGTACAGCATGTTGAACCCGACGAAGAACAGGGCGAAGTTGACCTTCCCGAGGAACTCGTCGTACATCTTCCCGGTGATCTTCGGGAACCAGTAGTAGATGCCGCCGATCAGGGCGGTGACGCCGCCGACCATGACGTAGTGGAAGTGGGCGACGACCCAGTACGTGCCCCGGAACGAGTAGTCCAGGACGACGGCGCCGAGGAAGACGCCGGTGATCCCGCCGAGGATGAACAGGACGAGGGCGCCGAAGCTGAACAGGAACGGGGTGGTGAACCGGATCTTGCCCTTCAGCATGGTGTAGATCAGGGCGAACACCATCAGATCGAACGGGAGGCTGATCCCGATGGTGGTCGCCATGAACAGGGTCTTGATCTGGAGGTTGATGCTGGTGAGGAACATGTGGTGCATCCACACCATGAAGCTCTGCAGGGCGACGAGGACCATCGCGATGATGAACCACTTCCGGCCGACGATGCGGCGGCCGGTGAACGTCTGGAAGGTCTCGGCCATCACCCCGAGGGCGGGGAAGAAGACGATGTAGACCTCGGGGTGACCGAAGAACCAGAAGAGGTGGGTCCACAGCAGCGAACCGCCCGGGCTGGTCGTCGCGAAGTAGGTGGTGCCGAACAACCGGTCGGCCGAGAGGATGACCAGCGCCGCAAGCAGCGCGGCGAACGCGAACAGCATCATCCAGACGGTGAGCAGCATCGTCCAGGTGAACAGCGGCAGCCGCCGATACGTCAGGCCCTCGGCGCGCATGCGGTGGATGGTGGTGATGAAGTTCACGCCGCCGACGGTGACGCTGGCGACGAACATCCCCAGCGCGAGGACCGCCGCGGAGGCACCCATGCTCGGGAGGTAGGTCGGGACGTTCAGCGGGGCGTACAGGGTCCAGCCGCCGGCCCAGGTACTGCCCTGGAAGAACGACACCGCGAACAGCAGCCCGGAGAACAGGTACAGCCAGTAGGACAGGGCGTTCAGCCGCGGGAACGCGAGGTCCTCAGCCCCGATCTGGAGGGGGACGATGTAGTTCCCGAACCCGACCGCGATCGGGGACAGGAACCAGAACACCATCAGGAGACCGTGGGCGGAGACCGCCTGGTTGTACGAGATCGCCGGCAGCAGTTGGCCGGTCGCGGTCCAGAGCTGGGCGCGGAACAGCAACGCCAGCACGCCGCCGAAGACGAGGAAGAACAGCGACGTCGAGATGTAGAGGATGCCGATGTCCTTGTGGTTGGTGGTGACGAGCCACCGCCGGATCGAGGACAGCGGTGGCAGGTGCTCCTCCTCTTCGCCGGCCTCCAGGGCCGCGTCGGCCGGGGTCGCGTGTCCGCCATCGGGCGTCGGTGTGTCGTCGTCGGTCATGTTAGGCTGGGGTCGTGATCGTCGGCGGCGGGGTGATGGTACTGGACTGGTTCGGTGCGGAGGTGTTCTGGTACCAGGTCTGCCAGTCCTGTTCGGACATGACGATGACCGGGGACTGCATGAACGAGTGGCCGGAGCCACAGAGTTCGTAGCACTGGGCGACGAACTCGCCTCGTTCGTCGGGGACAAACCAGGTGTCGGTCGTCTGGCCCGGGATGGCGTCGGTCTTGACCTGGAATGCCGGTATGCCGAAGTTATGGAAGACGTCCGAGGAGGTGACGATGAGTCGGACGGGCCGGTCTTCGGGGACGCGGAGGGTTCCGGTCGTGGCGCCGTTGGGGTAGGTGTACTGCCACCCGAACTGGAACCCCTCGACGTGGACGGTCAATGCGTCCTCGGTGTCCGCGGCACCGCCGCCCTCGACGTAGAGGAGAGTGAAGTAGGTCCAGGTGATCAGGGAGATGACGATGACCGCAGACAGGGCAAAGGACAGGAACAGTTTCCGGCCGCCGCCCCCGCCCTGCGGGATTTCGCCGAGTTCCGGGCGGTTGCCGTCGTCGGTGTCGGTCCCGCCGTGGTCCCGGTACTTGTAGACGTTGTACAGCATGTACCCGATGACCACGATGCCGACCAGGGTCCCGAGGGCGAGGAACACCTCGAAGATCTGGTTGAACACCGCCTCCCGAGTCCCGCGGGGGACGATGCCGCCACCGACCGCGGCCACTGCCTGCTCGAGTACGGTGACCCCCCCGAGTAAGCCATGCATGGGTAGTGTATCTTGGTTCCCGCGCCCGCGCACTTATCTGCTACGATGGCGGGCGGTCCGGCGCGGTCGGGCTCGGGGAATCGCGGCCGGTTCGACGGCGTTTTCCACCTCCGCGGTCAACCCTCGATTGTGATGGCCGCCGCCAGCGGTGGTGCTGACGGATGGAGCGGCGACCGGTGGCTGACGGTGATCGGCGTCGTCATCGTCGGCCTCGTCGTCGTGGGACTTGGCGTGATGGTGTTTGCGGCGTGGGCGGCGCCGGGCGCCACCGACGCGCCCAACGCCGAGTGGGACCTGGTGCGGCAGTCGGGGCCCTACGTCAGCATCGTCCACGCCGGTGGGGAGCCCGTGGACACCGAGAAGTTGATCGTGGTCGTCGACGGGGTGAAACGCCCGGTGGACTGGGGGGAGCCGGTCATGGACGACGGCGACTCGGCACGGGTGCAGGTCGCCGACGGGAACCGGCTGCAGCTGTACTATCTGGACTCCCGGGGGGACCGGGTCCTGTTGTCGAACTGGCTGGTCTGAGCGGGGTTGTGACGGGGAAACGACGGTCGTCTGACGGGTATTGATAGGTGGTGGGGGTTGAGTGGGGGGCATGCAGGACGTCGACGTCGAGTTCGAGTCGGGGACGCTGTCCGCGTTGGACGAGTTCGCGTTGGTTCGACACGATGGTGACCGCGACGAGGCCGTCGAGGCGTTGTTGGGTGAGTGGCTGGACCGGCGCGACGGGTCGTAACCGGGCCCGGACCGGGCGTGATCGCCCCCGACCAGCCATTTTCATACGTTTCTATCTCTCTCCGACAGTTTAATACGTTCACGTTTCATACCGTGGGTGATGGCCGAACCGCGCTGTGTCGTCCTCGGCGACGTCGTCGCCTCCCGGGACGCCACCGACCGCGCCGCCGTCGGGGCGGCCCTCGACACGGGCATCGATCGCGCCAACGACGCCGCCGCCGACAGCCTGCACGCCCCGTTCACCGTCCTGAAAGGCGTCGACGAGGTCGGGGGCGTCCTCACCCGCCCCGACGACGCCTACGACGCGATGCGCGCCATCGTCGAGGCCCTCCACCCCCACGAGATCCGGTTCGGCGTGGCCTGGGGCACCGTCGACGTCGCCCCGAACGCGACCGACGTTGCCGCCATGGACGGGCCCGCGTTCCACCGCGCCGACGAGGCCCTGACCCGGGTGGCCGACGCCGACCGATACGTCGGCCTCGCCCTCGCGGACCTCGCGACGGCCCCGACCCCGACCCTCCTCGCCGGGCAGTGTGACCTCCTGTTCCTCCTCAAGGCCGAGTGGACGCCCCGCCAGTGTGAGGTCGTGACCGCCTACCGCGGCGCCGACACCATGACCGCGGTCGCCGACGACCTCGGGGTCACGGTCAACACCGTCTCCCGGACCCTCCAACGCGCCCACGCCCACCTCGTCCTCGCCGTCGAGGCGGAGCTGGCCGATGCCTTCTCGTCCCTGGGGGAGAGGACCAAGGTATGAACCGCCGCGACCTCGCCGCGACCGCACTCGCCGCCATCGCCGTCGCCACCCTCCTGGCGACCGTCGGCATCCCGGACCCCGAGACCGTCGGCGCCGAACTCCTCGCCACCGCCGCGGTGTACCTGTTCCTGGTCGCGACCAGCGGTTACGTCGTCCGCACGGCACTGTGGTTTGCCGGCGCCACCGACATCGCAGAGGAGGTCGACACGGGTCGGGCGGTCGGCAAGGTCGAGAACGTCCTGGTCCTGACCCTGGTGTTCGTCGGCGCCTACACCGCGTTGGGCCTGGTGTTCACCGCCAAATCCATCGTCCGGTACCAGGACATGAGCAGCGGCAACACGACCTACTACCTCACCGGCAGCGTCGCCAACTTCACCTACTCGCTGTTCGTGGGGGTCCTCGCCACCGCCGTCCTGCCCCCAATCCCGCTGTGACCCCTGGCCCGGCGGCCGGCACGTAGTTTTAACACCAGTGGGGCTGGAACCGCCACCGTGTCGACCGCCGACACCACCGTCCCGCCGCCGGTCCCGCCCGACGACGGCGACGCGTGGTATGCCCCCGACGTCGTCGACCAGTACGAGGTCCGCCCGGGCATCGTCGCGACGGTCACCGCCACCCCCGACGCCGACACCCCGTTCCACTACCGCGTCAGGGAACCCGTCGCCACCGAGACGGACCGGGCCGCCCTCGCCGCGGTCACCGACCACTTCGCGGACGCCAACCCCACGCGCCCACGGACCCGGGAGGGGACCGCCGAACGCGTGGCGGCCGGCCTCGCCGAGAAGTACGAACGGATCCTCGATCGGTTGCTCGACGTCGGGCCCGCGGCCCGGCGACGCATCGACTGGTATGCGTTGCGAGACCTCCGCTGTCTCGGTCCGGTGACCGCCCTCGCCCTCGACGACAACGTGGAGGTCGGCGACGCCACCGGTGACGCCCTCGTGGTTCACACCACGGACTTCGCCCCGGCCTCGACGGCCTACGACGGCGACGTCGACCACCTCGACCGCATCCTCGCCGAACGCATCGACCGCCACACCGTCCCGTTCCGCGGGTTCGAGATCCCGGTGGTCGTCTACCGGGAACGGCTGCTCGGCGCGGACGCCTTCGAACGCCAGTATGCCGTCCTCGAACCCGACCTCCTCCCCGGCGATGAGGCGCTGGTCGAGGCCTGCAAGGACCGGATCTGGGAGCGCAACGTCGACGGGGTCGTCACCGACGAGACCGCCTTCGTCCGGGACCGCGCCGAGGAGTTCCTCGCCCGTCAACTCACCGCGCGCAACACCCGCGCCTGGATCGGGGCGGTGCGCCACCGCGTCCGGGCGGCCCTGGCCGCCTACGGCGTCGGGGTCCCACCGGTCGACGATCGGTACGCCAGCGACCGGCTCGATGACCTGGTGTACTACGTGTTGCGGGACTACGTCGGCGACGATAAACTCACCATCCCCATCCGGGACGACGCCCTCGAGGACGTGGAGGCCAACCGCGTCGGCGAACGGGTGAAGGTCGTGCCCCGTCCGGCACTGGGCGGACGGCGGATGCCGACGAACCTCGTCTTCGAGGACGAGACGCGGTTCACGAACCTCGTCACGCAGCTGGCCGCCGCCGCCGGCGTCGAGTTGAACGCGTCGACCCCGTCGGCGAAGGTGAACCTGGAGCCGGCGGAGGTCGACGACGACGTCACCATCCGGTGTGCGGTCGCGCTCCCGGTCATCAGCGAGGACGGTCCCCACGTCTCCATCCGGAAGCAGGCGCCGGACCCGATGACGCCGATCGACCTCGTCGAGCGGGGGACGGTGCCGACCGAGCTCGTGGCGTTGCTGTGGCTCGCCTTCGAGCACCACGGCGTGGTGCTGTTCTCGGGGCCGACCGGCGTCGGGAAGACGACGCTGTTGAACGCGCACATGCCGTTCATCCCCTTCGACGACCGCCCCGTCTCCATCGACGAGGGCAGCCGGGAGGTCCGGCTCCCCCAGGAGACCGGGGTGTCGCTGTCCACCCGGGACCACCAGCGTGCCCACAAGCGGGTGTCGATGGCGGACCTGATGACCGAGACGAACTACCTCAATCCGGACGTGGAGGTGGTCGCCGAGATCAACACCCAGGCATCCTTCGAGACCTTCGCCGAGGTCCTGAACACGGGCCACGGCGTCGTCGGCACCACCCACGCCGAGGACGTCGAGACGCTGGTCAACCGCGTCGTCGAACAGGGGGTGCCCGCCTACCTGTTGCGGGAGGTCGACCTCGTCGTGTTCCCCCGCCACGTCGACGGGGACCGATACGTGGGGGAGGTCGTCGAGTTCGTCGGTGTCGAGGGCCACACGGACGGGCCGCGGGCGGGCATGACCGAGAAGGCCGACACCCCCGTGCGGTGGAACCGGATCTGTGCCCGGACCCATGACGGGGACTGGGACCTGGCGTTCGGGCCGGACGCCGATGCGGCCCCCATCGCGACCGTCGAGCGGCTCGCGGCCCTGACCGACCGGCCGGTGTCGGCCGTCGAGGCGGAGATCGAGCGGAAACACCGGTACGTCAGGTACCTCGTCGAGGAGGGCGTCGACGACGTCGACGAGCTGTTCGAGGTGCTCTCCGATCTGCGGACCGACGAGGCCGCGACCGTCGAGCGGCTCCGCCGGGAGTCGGACTGACCGGTCAGTCCAGGCTCGCGGGCACCGTGAGCCGGGCGCTGGTCGCGGTGGTCTCGGTGATGCGGCCCTCGACGGTCGGGGCGATCGGTGACTCCGCGTCGATGGCGTCCCGGACGAGGTTCGAGAGGATCGGTCCGTCGCCCTCACCGACGATCCGTGGGACCTCCTGGAACATCGTGTAGCCGTCCCCGCCGCCGGAAACGAAGTTGTTGGTCGCGAGGCTGTAGGTCGCCCCATCGTCGAGGGGGTCGCCGCCGACGGTGGCCGAGACGATGCGGTTGCCGGCGTCGTTGTCCGGGTTCCAGGTGTAGGTCATCCCGGAGACCTGGGGGAACCGGCCGGCGCCGTCCTCGACCTTGCTGACCCCGTTTTCGAGGGCGGCCCGGAGCTGTTCGCCGGTGACCTCGAGGACGACGACGGTGTTGCCGAAGGGCATGACCTGCTGGGGCCACCGCGCGGTGACCGTCGCGGGGTCGCTGGCGGTGGCGTCCGGGAAGTAGAGGGTGTCGGTGCGGATGCCGCCCCCGTTCATGAGGCCGACGTCGGCGCCGGCCCACTCCCGTTTCGTGTCGGCGATGTAGTTCCCGGTGTTGGCCTCCGCGGCACGGACCACCGACTCCCGGGTGTCGAGGGGGACCTCGGTCGCGCCGATCGGCTGGTCGAGACGGTCGCTGACCCGTTCCTGGTACTCGGTCATGACGGCGTACACGGCGGGGTCGGGTTCGAGGCCGTCGGCGACGGCGTCGGCCAGGGAGTGGAGGGTGAACTCGTGGTCGACGACGCTGCCGTGGTTGACGTTGAGCGTGAGTTCGCCGACGAACTCGAACTGGTCGCCGACCGCCGAGAGGAGGGTGCCGTCGATCTGTTTGGGCTCCTCGAAGACCTCGGCGGCGTGGTCGCCGACGACGGCGTCGATGTCGGCGCCGACCGTGGGCAGAATCTCCTCCATGACGGTGCTGGCGACGTGGGAGCTGACGACGACGACGTCGGCGCCGGCCGCCCGCATCTGGGGGACGACCGTGTCGAGGGAGTCGCCGATGTCGTGGACGGTGGCGTGCTCGCCGAGGTTCGTGATCTGTGGGGCCTCCTCGTTGATGACGCCGGTGATGCCGACGGTGATGCCGTGGAGGTCCTGGAGGACGTACCGGCGGGCGCCCACCTCCCGGGCCCACACGTCGCCGGTGCGGTCGTCGAGGAGGTTGGCGCTGACCCAGGTGAAGTCGCTGTCTGCGACCCGGTCCCGGTTCGTCGCCGGCCCCATGTCGAAGTCGTGGTTGCCGAAGGTGTCGTAGTCGAGGTCGCCGGCGTTGAACGCGTCGGTGATGTGTTCGCCGTCGAACAGCGAGGAGAGCAGCGAGGAGGCGAGGTCGTCGCCGTTCCCGACGGTGATCGTCTTGTGGTCGGGGGCGTCGAGTTCGTCCAGCAGTCCGAAGTAGTAGGCGATGTTCAGGGGCGCTTCGCCGAAGTGGCCGTGGAGGTGCGTGTCGTGGAGGATGGTGACCTGGCCGGACGCGGGCCGCTTTTCACCCCCGCGGCCACGCCCCGGTCGGGCGGCCACCGGGGTCGCGAGCAGTCCGGTCGCGGCGCCGGCGCCGAGTGTTTTCAAGAAGGTACGTCGCGCGTGTGACCCGTCGCCCCCGTCCGGCGACGAGTCCGTGGTACGGTGTCGCATGGCGACACAGACCGTGCGCAAGCCCCCACCAAAACACTACCGCTCGACACACAAAACCGACAGCGGGCGGCGACGGTGATTCGACACCGGATCCGGTCTCCCGACCGCCGCCGAACCGGTGTCCACGGAGCCGTCGGTCCTCCCCACCGGGTAATCGAACACCGTGTGAATAACGTCACCGTCCCACACGATTTTCGGACGTTGTTCGAAATCACGTGGGGGGTTACCAAACGTTACTGAGACGGGTGTCTCACCGTGGACCGCACTTTTCGTGACCCGTTCAGAGCGGCGAGTTGTATGTCTCGCAGACCGCTGTCACGGCGGACCGTGCTCGGTGGACTGGCCTCCCTCGGCCTGGTGGGCTCCGTCGGGGGTACCGAACGCATCAGGAATCTCGCGACCCGGCAGCGAGTGCAAGCACCGGACCTGGCGGGCGTCGACCGCAGCGCGGCAGGGTTCACCGAACAGGCACTCTGGCGCGGTTCCGGCATGGCGACCGAGGTGTCATTCCAGGTGATGTACCCGGGCGACACCGCCCTGACACTGGAGGCGTTCACGGCCCAGGACGCCCTCGACCGGGTCGACGTCGGGACGGCGGCGGCCAACGCCGCGCGGCTGCAGGACGCCTACTTCGGTGGCTTCGACTCGTTTGCCGACGACTTCCTCGGCCCGTGGACCCGGTCGACCTACGGCGCGGTGCTGCTCTCGAACCGGACCGGGATCGACATCGACCGCGACGCCGCGGCCGGGTTCCTGACGACGATGCAGAAACAGAGCGGCGGGTTCGCCGAACGGTACGACTTCTTCAAGCGCTACCCGATGGTCGAGCGGTTGAGTTCGACGGACCACGCCCTCTGGGCGCTGCAGGGCCTCGGCGCCCTCACCGAAGACGTCCGGACGTCGGCCGTCTCGTTCCTCCAGAACAAGCAGACCCCCCAGGGCGGGTGGCCGTGGCTCGGCGACGTGGTCGAACCGTCCACACTCGGGACCTACCACGCACTCCGGGCGCTGGACGCCGTCGACGCCGCGACCAAGCGCAACCACGAGGAGGCCGCGGCCTACCTCCGATCCTTGCAGGCCGACGGCGGCGGCTTCTACGCCGGGGACAGTCCCACCGCGTGCAACCCGGGGAACAACGACGAACCACTCGGCGGAATCATCCTGCGGCACTCCGGCACCGACCGGGAGCGGGACGCCGACCCCTGGACGTGTAGCACCCAGGACCGCCGGGTGACGACCTACTCGACGGCCCGCGCGATCCTTGGGTTGGCCCGGGCCGACGCCCTGGACACCGTCGAGGACCTCCAGCAGCACGCCGACTGGTTGGCCGCCCGCCAGTTCACCGACCCCGCCGACCCCCGGTTCACCGGCGGGTTCGACGCCAAGGAGGGCGGCGCTGTCTTCCTGTTCCCGCGGTCGACGACGCGGCTCGCGTTGCGGGCGTTCGCGGCCCTGGCCGCCCATGGCGTCACCCCGTCGACCACGGTCGACATCGAGGCGGCCATCGAGTTCCTGGTCGCCTGTCAGCATCCGGGGACCGGCGGGTTCGGCGCCTGGCCCAGCTACGTGCAGAGCCTGCCCTCGACGGCCGCGGCGATGCGGTCCCTCGACGCCCTGGACGCCGATCCGCCCGCCGACAATCTCGCGACGACGCTCGCGGCCACCCAGGCCATGGCCGCGGACAGCCCGGAGATGGAAACCGGGGCGATTCCCCCGGAGGGCTGGAAGTACGAGACCCTGACCTCCCAGACGGCGTCGGCGCTGTTGGCGTTGGCGACCGTCGACCGGCTCGACGCCGTCGACGTCGACGGCGCCGCCTCGGTCATCGCCGGGCGACAGACCCCGAAGGCCGGCGGGTTCGGCGAACGGAGCGGGGACCGACCGACGATCCAGACCAGCGGCGTCGCCGCCCAGGCCCTCGGCACGGTCGACGCGGGCGACCGCATCGACGGGAAGCGGTTGGTGCTGTACTTCGGCGCCCAGCAGGACGAGGACGACGGCGCCATCAGCGCGTTGCCCTACCCCTACACCCGGACCGCGGACACGAGCAACGCCATCCGCGGCCTCGCCGCCCTCGGCCTCGCCGAGAAGGCCCGATACCTCGACGACGCCGTCGACTATCTCGCCTCGATCCCCGCCGAGGACGGGGAGTACTGGCCGAGCCCGGCCCAGGCCGGGCAGGCCGTGCTCGGACTGGCGGCCGTCGACGCCCTCGACCGCATCGACACGGCCGCGACCCGGGCCTACCTCGAGGAGAACCAGTACGACACCGGCGGCTACACGGCGCGGGGCTTCTTCCTGGAGTACGCCTCTCACACCCGGCACGCCGCGGCGGTCGATGCACTGGACCGCCTCGGCGGCACACCCCCGGACACGGGCTCGACGAGTCTCACCGGTGGCGGGGCACCTGGGCCCGGCGAGATCTCGACGGTGGCCCCGCTGGCCCCGGGGCGTGGCCGGTTGAACCACCGGGCGATCCGTGTCGATCCCGCGGCGCTCTCGGACGGTGATACCCAATGACCGACCGCGAACTCACGCGGCGCCAACTCCTCGGTGGCTCGGTGGTCGGCATCGGGGCCCTCACCGTGACCGGGTCCTCGCTGGCGGTCGGCCGCAAGAAGGACCGGTACAACGTCGGCATCGACACGCCATCGGCGGCGGCCGCCGTCGATCGGGCGGCCGAGGCGGTCGACCGCGTCATGGCCCTCGAGGGCGAGCGCAAGGTCATCACCGGACGGTTCTCGGAACAGGCGGTCGCTGCGCTCCGGCGGCGGCCCGGGGTCCGGTACGTCGAACGGGACGGACAGGTGCAGGCGATTGCGGCCGCACCGCACCGCGGTCAGTCGGTGCCGTGGGGCGTCGACCGGGTCGACGCCGACGTCGCCCACGCCAACGGCGAAACCGGTGCGGGCGACGTCGCGATCGTCGACACCGGCATCGACAGCGACCACCCGGACCTCGTCGACAACCTCGGCACGGGCACGGCACTGGCCGAGGCCGGGAGCGGGTACGCCGAGCCGTGGGACGACGACCACGGGCACGGCACCCACGTCGCCGGGATCGCCGGCGCGGTCGACGACGACGGCGGTGTCGTCGGGGTCAGCCCCGACGCGACCCTCCACGCCGTGAAGGTGCTCAACGAGTTCGGCGCCGGGTCGTTCTCCGACGTCGCGGCCGGCATCACGTGGGTGGCCGACCAGGGCTACGACGTCGCGAACATGAGCCTCGGCGGCGGGAAGTCCTACGCGGTCGAGGACGCCGTCGAGTACGCGTACGGCGCCGGTGTATTGCTGATCGCGGCGGCGGGCAACATCGGCCCGTGTGAGGGGTGTGTCCACTACCCCGCACGGGAGCCCGAGGTCGTCGCGGTGAGTGCGACCGACCGGGACGACTCGCTGGCGGTGTTCTCCTCGACCGGGCCGCAGGTCGACGTCGCCGCCCCCGGGGTGGCGATCCCCTCGACGTTCCCCGACGGGGAGTACGGGGCGTTGAGCGGGACGTCGATGGCGGCGCCCCACGTCGCCGGGGCGGGCGCCCACCTCATGGCCACCGGGCGGACCAACACCGCGGCCCGGGACGCCCTCGAACGCAGCGCCGAGGACGTCGGGCTGGGCGACGACGAGCAGGGGTACGGTCTCCTGGACGTCGCGGCCGGGCTCGACCTGGACTCCGGGGACGACGAGGCGGAGCTCGGCGACACCGTCGAACCCGCGATCGAGGGGTTCGAGGTCTCGACCGCGCCCGGCCCGGGCGGGCGCCGGGAGGTGACCGTCGACTGGGCGGTCACCGACGGCGACGGGGACCTCGCGTCGGTCGACCTCTCGCTGGCGGAGCTGGGTCCCACCGGACTCCGCAACGAGATCGAGGACGCCGCCACCGTCGGCGTCGACGGGGACGCGGCCGCGGCCACCACGACGCTGGTCGCCGACGGCGACGGTGGCGAGGGCTACCGCGTCCGGCTGGTGGTCGTTGACGCCGCCGACAATACGACCGTCGCCGCCACGGACCTCTGAGGCCGGGCCCGCCCACGCCCGGGACAACATTTTTCCGGTGTCCCGCGGCCACCACCAGTCAGTGCTGCAGGGACGACGGGGTGACCCGCGCGGGCCACCGGGCATCGCCGTTGGGGGACGCGGAGGCGTCGGGCCGTGAGCGGCCGACGGACCGTGGTCGGCGCCCTCGATCGCGTCCTCTATGCCGTGTTCTCGGGGCGGGCCGACGACCAGCGTCACGCCGTCGACCGCCGCACCTATCGGGGCACCACGATCACGACGGGGTTCGACGTGTTCCTCGCGCGGCTGTACGGGCTGGCGTGGGGGAGTGCCCTCATCGCCACCGCCGTCGCCGCGGTCCTCGTCTCGGCCACGGCCGGCACCCCGGTGGCGGCGGTGACGACCGTCGTCGGCGAGGCGCTCCCGGCGTGGGTGCCGGTGGCGTCGCCGGCGTGGCTCCGGTGGGGGGTCGCGGTGCTGGCGGGGCTGGGGGTCCGGCGGGCCGTGCTCGCGGTGGGTCGCCAGTACCTGCGGTGGCGGGCGCGGGCCAGACGCACCGGGATCGAGCGGACGTTGCCGGGGGCGGCGCGGTACCTGCGGGCGTTGGCGACGGGCACCCAGTCCGACCGGGCGATGCTGCGCCGCGTCGCCGCCCAGGAGGACGCCTACGGGGAGACGGCGCGGTCGTTCCGGAAGGTGTTGAACGTCGCCTCGCTCACGGGGAGTCTCAGCACGGGGTTGCGGCGGGTCGCCCGGGACACGCCGGCCCAGGAGGCGTTGGCGCCGTTCCTGTTGAAGTTCCGGGAGCACACCGAACAGGGGACCGAGGCCGTCGAAGGGTACCTGGAGCTGGAGAGCCGGATGCTGGGCCGGCGCCAGGACCGGCAGCGTCGCGCCGCCGAGGGGTTCCTGGAACTGGTCGCGGAGCTGTTCGTCGTGTTGCTGGTGTTGCCGACGCTGTTGGTGATCGTGTTGACGGTGCTCGGGACCTTGTCACCCGGGTTGTCCCGGTCGGTGGCGACGCCGCTGGGGACGGTGTCGGTGCGGGCGCTGCTGGTCTACGGGAGCGGGGTGTTGGTCCTGGTCGTCGGGGCGGTGGCGGCGTGGCTGGTCCACTCCCTGCGGCCCGCGAACGTGGCCGCCGACACCTACGACCGGAGCGGGGGCTGGGCGATCGTCGCGGGGGCGACGACCAACCCCGCTGACGCCCTGGTCGCGTCCCTGCCGGTGGGGGTCCTCGTGGCGGTGCTCGCGTGGGCCAACGGCCTGGCCGTGGCCGACGTCGCGTTGCTCGGGTACGCCGGGTGGGCGATCCCCGTGGGCGTGGTCGCGGTGCGGCGGGCGCGGTTGGACGATGCCAAGGACCGGGAGATCAAGGACTTCGTCCACGCGGTGTCGGGCCACGTCAACCTGGGCCGACCGTTGCCGGGGGCGGTCGCCCGCGTCGCCGAGGACGTCGACCTCGGCGCCTTGGACGACGACGTCGCCCAGCTCGCCTTCGCGTTGTCGGTGACCTCCCGGGGCGAGGCCGACGTGCAGTCGGCGGCCCTGGAGGACTTCGTCGACCGGGTCGGCACGCCGCTGGCCGAGCAGACCGTCGGCCTGCTCACCGGGGCGCTGGCGGTGGGTAGCGAGACCGGGGCGGTCCTGGACGCCCTGCAGGCAGAGGTCGGGCGGCTGTACCACGCGCGGAAGGCGTTCCGGGCGAACCTGCTCGTGTACGCGGCGGTCGGGTGGACGACGGCACTGCTGGTGATCGGGGTGTTGGTCGCGGTGAACCTCTATGTCCTCGGCAGCTTCGACCGGTTGGCGGAGGTGTCGGCGGCGTCGGGTGGATTCGTGTTGCAGGCCGACGCGGTCGAGCCGGCGCGGGACCGCCACCGGTTCTACCTGGTCGCGCAGGCGACGATGCTGGCCAGTGGCTGGTTCGCGGGGTACGCCTCCCGGGGCCGGTACGAGGCGTTGCTGCACTCGGGGGCGCTGGTGGTCGTGGCCTACGTGGTGTTCACGGTGGTGGGCGCGGCGTGACCGCCCGCGCCCAGAGCAGCGTCGTCGGCGTCGCGTTGCTGTTGGCGTTGACGGTGGCGTCGATGGCGGTGTTGACCGTCGGCGTGGGGTCGGTCATCGACGGCGCCGCGACCGGCGCCCAGGCCGACCGGGTGGCCGACCGGTTCGTCACCCTGCTCCCCGGTGGCCACCCCGCGGGGGCGCGGTCCGGGTCGCTGCGCCTGGCGGGTGGCGACCTCGCCACGCTGGACCGGCAGGTCCGGGTGCTCGCAGGGGGATCGGTAGTCCTCGAGCGGGACGCCGACGCGCTCGTCTACCGCGTCGGCGACCGGCGGGTGGCCGCCCTCGCCGGGACCGTCGTCACCGGGCCGCCGGGGGCGGCGACCTTCGTCCGGGATCCCCAGCTCTCGGTGGCCGCCGCGGTCACCTACCTCGCGGTCCCCGTGGTGACGACGACCCCCGACCGGGCGGTGACGTCCCCGGTCACGCTGGCGGTCGACGTCGAGGCGACGGCGACACGAACGACGCTGTCGCCGGCCCGGTACCGCGTGGCGATCGAGACCGCGACCCCGGGCCCGTGGCGGCGATGGTTCGCCGACCGCGGCCTCGAGACCGTCACCCGGGACCTGGACGGGGACGGCGTCGACAGCGTCGTCGCGACCCTGCCCGCCACCCGACTCGAGGTCGTGGTGATCGCCACGGAGGTGCGGGTGCATGCGTGACCGTGGGGTCACGCCGGTGGTCGGGAAGGGCCTGGAGATCCTGGTGGTGCTGGGGTACATCGCGCTCGTCGCGGGCGTGATGTACGGCGGCGTCGTCCCCGCCGCCCGGGAGGCCGGCGGGGCCGCCCGCGGCGACCAGGTGCTGGCCGCGGCGGCCACGGGCGTCGACGCCGCGGTCCCGGCGACCGGGCGGAACGTCTCGGCCCGCCACCGCGTCTCGTTGCCGGACACCATCGCCGGGCGCCGCTACACGATCCGATGGCGGGACGGCGGCCTCGTCCTCGAGCATCCCGCCCCCGAGATCGGCGGGCACATCCCCGTGTCCCTCCCCGACCGCGTGGTGGCGGTCCGGGGCACGTGGAACGGGTCCGGGAGCGCGGTGGTGACCGTCGTCTCGACGCGAGCCGGCCTGATCGTGACCCTGACGGAGGCCCCGGGATGAGGCGGCGGGCCCAGTCGAATCTGGTGGCCGTCGTCGTCGCGCTGGTCCTGGTCACCGCGGCCATCGGGGTGGCCCTGGCGGTCGCCGGCACCCCGTTCGCCGAACCGGGGCCATCGTCGGTCGACCGGACGGTCGCCGCCGACGTCGCCGACGCCATCCTCGCGCCCGGAAGTCCGCTGACCCGACGGGCGGCGGTCCTCGACCGCTCGGCACTCGAGGGACTGGACGGCGAGACGCTGCGGACCGTCGCCGGGCTACCCGCCGACGCCGCGGTCAGCGTCGCGTTCGCGGGCGAGTCCCTCGTCTCGAGTGGTGCGGTGACCGACGGCGCCACGGTGCGGCGGGTGGTGACGGTGACCACCTGGGAGTGGCGGCGCCTCCGGCCCGCGTTCACGAACAACTCGACGGTGTCACTCCCGGCGACGCCCCGGGTCCGGATCACGTTCAACGGCTCGGGCGCGACCGTCGAGACCGTCCGCGTCGACGGCCGCGTCGTCCTCCACGATCCCGACGGCCTCACCGGGACGGTCACCCTCTCGCTGCCCCGGACCGACGGCGTGACCCTCTCGTTTGTGGCGACGGAGTCGTTGACGGCCGGCGACGTCCGACTCGCGGTGCCGACCGTCGAGACCGAGACCGGGGTCCTGGTGGTGACTGTCGATGCCTGACCGCGGCCAGGTGTCGACGACGCTGTTGGAGGCCGCGATCGCCGCGTTGCTGATCTTCTCGGTCGCCGCCCTCGTCGTGTTCGCGACCGCGCCGACCGCCACCGGCGCGCGGGAACCCCAGCTGACCCGGTACGCCGACGACGTCGGGACGGTGCTGGCGTCGGGGGGCGTCGGTGACCGCCGCCTGGCGGCGGCGCTTGGCTCACGCGCCGCGTTCACCCGGTCCCGTGCGGCCCTGGCCGACCGGGTGCGGGCGGCCCTCCCCACCCACCTGTTCTACCGGGTGGAGACGGCCTACGGGGCGATCGGGTACCCGCGACCCGATGGGGTGCCGACCGGGGCGGCGACGGTGCAGACGACCAACGGCAGCGTGACCATCTGGGTGTGGGCGGCATGACCGACCGCGCCCAGCTCGTCGTCCTCGCCGGCGCCGTGGTCGCGGTCGCCCTGGTCCCGGTGCTGGTCGCCGGCCTCCAGGTCGGGGCCACCGCGGTCGACCAGCCCCGGACCGCGACGGTGGCCGACACCCGTCGCGGTGTCGCGACCGCCCTCGACCGCCACGCCCACCGCACCCGGGACTACCGCTGGGGGCGTCGCGCGGCGGCCGTCGACCGGTTGCAGGCGGCCATCGCCCCGGCGCTGGCTCGGCTCGCCGCCCCGACCGACGGGACGGTACAGCGCCTCGAGTACGCGCCGGCCGCCGCGGCCACAGTCGACTGTCCTGCGGGGCCGGCTCGACGGTTCGGGGTGTGTGCCGTCGTCGACGGCGTCGTCGTCCAGAACCGTGGCGGGGTCGTCCACGTGGTCGCCGTCGCGGTGCGGGTCACGATCGTCGGTCCCGAGGGCCGCGTCACGGCGACGGTGGTGGTCTGCCCGCCGACGCGGGTCCGGACACCGGTCGCGGATTAGCCGGCGAAGACGAGGCCGGCCTCGGGGGCGTGGTCCTTGAGGGACTGCATCCCCTCGCGGGCGGCGGTCCGCGTGGGGTAGGACCGCGCGCTCTCGGCGACGGTGTCCCCGCGCTGGTCGACGAGCCGCCACCGCCACCCGGTGTCACCCTCGTGGAGTTCGAAGGAGGCGGTCTCGATCTCGAGGATGCTGGCGGCCCCGATCAGCTCCCGGATGCGGTCGAGGGCGTCGGTGGCGGCCTCGCGGCTCGCGTACGTGGAGGCGCTGACCGCGCGCTGGTCGCCGTCCTCGTCGATGAGCCGCCACTGCCAGTCCTCGTCCATCGTCTGGAACACCTCGTAGGCGGCGTTCTCGTACTCGAGGACGCCGGCCACGGGGCCGCGGTCGACGACGGCGCGGATGGCGGCGTCGGCGCTCTCCCGGTCGGGGTAGGTCGTCGGGGCGGTGGCGATCGGGGTCCAGGCGGCGTCGATGAGCGTCCAGTCGATGTCGCCGTCGTCGCGTTCGTACATGCGGAACACGGGGTTCTGCAGTTCGAAGACGGTGGCGTCGGCGGCGTGGGTCTTGACGGTGGCGACCGCGGCGGTCGCGTCGTCGTAGTCGGCGGCGGGCTGGCTGCTCTCGGCGAGCGGGTCGCGGTCGGTGTCCTCGATGGCCCAGGTCCAATCGTCGTCGTCCCGGTCGAGGGTGAACGCGACGGCGTCGATGTCGTGGACCGGGGCGGTCGGCGCCCCGGTCTGGACGGTGGCGACGGCGCGTTCGGCGCCCTCGCGGGTGGTGTGGGTGGTGGCGCCGTCCGCGATGACGTCGCCGGCGGCGGCGATGAACCGCCACCGCCACGGGCCGCCGTCGGCGTCCGGCCGCTCGTACAGCTGGAAGGCGCCGTCGCCGATGACGCGGGTCGGGGCGTCGGCGAGGCGGTCGCGTTGGTCGGTGGCGTCGGCCTTGGCGTCGGCCTTCGAGTCGTGGCGGGTCCCGGCCTCGGCGAGGGTCTCGCCGCTCTCGTCGACCAGCCGCCACCCCCACTCCCCGTCGTCGGTGCGGAACAGTTCGATGGCGGCGGACTCGATCTCGAGGAGTTCGGCGTCGGGGGCGTGTTCTTTGATGACGCTCATCCCGCTGGCGGCGGCCTCGCGGGAGTCGTAATCCTCGCCGCTGTCGGTCATGACGCTGCCGCCTTCGTCGATGAGGCGCCACCGCCAGTCGCCGTTCTCGGCCTCGTACAGCTGGAAGGCGGCCTCCTCGAACTCGACGAGTTCGGCGACGTCGATCTGGTCGGCGGCGTGGGCGACCGCGGCGTCGACGGCCTCCCGGTCCGGGGCGGCGGTGGCGCCGTGGGCGCCGACGGTGCGGTCGTCGTCGACCAGCCGCCAGTGCCACTGGCCGTCGTCGCGGTACAGTTCGACGGCGGCGCCCTCGCCGGTGACGGTGTCGGCGTCGGCGACGGTGGCCTGCAGGGTGTCGATGGCGGTGCGGCTGGTGTCGGCGTCGGTCGGGTCGCCGTGGTTGGTGGCGACGACGGTGTCGGTGTCGTCGGTGAGTCGCCACCGCCACCCCGCCTCGCCGGCGACGTGTTCGATGGCGGGTTCGGTGGTGTCGACGACGGGGGCGTCGCCCAGGGACGCCCGGAGGTCGTCGATCCGGGTGCGGACGGCGTCGCGGCTGTCGTCGACGGTGGTGGCGGTGGCCAGCGGGGTGTCGGAGGCATCGAGCAGCCGCCAGGTCCAGTCGTCGCCGTCCTGTTGGACCTCGAACCCCAGCGTCTCGAGGGCGAGGATGTCGGCGTCGCCGGCGGCCGCACGGACGCGGTCGGTGGCGGCGTCGGCGTCCGCCCGGGTGTCGAGAGGCGTGGGCGCGGTGGCCAGCGTGCTGCGTCGGTCGTCGAGGAGCTCCCAGGTCCAGTCGGTGCCGGCGCGTTGGATGTCGAAGGCCGCGGTGTCGACGTCGAGGAGGGTGGCGTCGGGCCCGTACTCCTTGAAGACGCTGACGTTCTCCTCGGCGGTGTCGCGGTCCGGGAAGGTGCCGGCGCTGGTCGCGAGCTGGCTGCCGTCGTCGTCCATGAGCTGCCACTGCCAGGCGCCGTCGCCGCCGTAGATGCGGAAGGCGGCGTGGGTGATCTCGAGCATCCCGGCCTCCCGGACCTTCGTCTTGACGTCCTCGACGGTGGACTCGACGTCGGGGCGGGAGGCGAACCCCTGGACGCCGTCGGCGATGGCGTCCTGTTCGAGGAGGCGCCACCGCCAGTCGGCGGGGCCGCGGCGGAACACCGCGAAAAGGCCGCCGCGTTCGGCTTCGCCGACCATGATGGCCTGGCTGTCTGTGCCGAGGTCGCTGTTGAGGAGGTAGCCCCGTTCGCCGGTGAGGACGGGGACGAGGACGGCGACGCCGGCGATGACGCCGACGCCCAGGATGTAGGCGGCGATGATGGTGCGTTGGGGGCTGGTGGGGCCCAGCCAGTTCTGGGGGTAGGCGGTGGTGAAGTACGCGACGGCCAGGAGCGCGAGGGCGGCCCCGGCCACGGCGGCGTAGACGGCTTGCTGGCGGACGGGGAGCTGGAGGACGATGCCCAGGAGGCTGAGGGCGAGGCCGATCGCCGAGAGGACGATGGCGATCTCCCGGATGAGGAAGAAGACATCGTCGCCGCCGGGGCCCAGCAGGTAGACGAGGACGCCGAGGATGCCGATGGCGTACCCGAGGACGAACGTCCAGTAGCCGTAGACCTCCCGTCGGGAGACGGCCTCGCCGACGTACTTGTCGTACCATTCGAATAGGGTCTGGCGCGTGTCAGCAAGGGACATAGATTTTACCGGTTCTATGCACAGAATAAACCGCTAAAAACTCTTCGCCGGATCCTGGCGTTCGCCCAACCGTTCCCGCCGAATTCGGTGGGGTCGGGTGGCTGGGGCCTGGGACAGATATTTAGTCGGGACACCCGACTTGGGACAACGATGGACGTGTACGGTCGCGTCGAGGAGTTGACCGCCGCCGGGGAGACCGTCGCGCTGGCGACGGTGACCGACGTGGAGGGGTCGGCCCCCCAGGACCCGGGGGCGGCAATGCTCGTGCGCGCGGACGGCGAGACCGAGGGCACGATCGGCGGGGGCACCGTCGAGGAGCTCACACGGGAGGCCGCCGTCGAGGCAATCGCCGAGCGCGTGCCACGCACCGAGCACTGGGAGCTCAGCCCCGGTGGCAACACGGGGATGGTGTGTGGCGGGGAGATGGAGGTGTTCATCAACGTGATCCAGGGCGAACAACGACTGCTCATCGCCGGCGGGGGCCACATCGGCGTGGTCCTCAGCCGGCTGGCGACGGAGATGGGGTACACCGTCGGCGTCGTCGACGACCGCGCGGAGTACGCCGACCCGGACCGGTTCCCGGACGCCGAGGTGTACCACGGGGAGTACGATGCGGGCATCGAGGCGCTGGGGGTCACCCCGAACACGGCGGTGGCGGTCGCCACCCGCAGCGGGCACATGGACCGGGTCGCCGCCCAGACCGCCCTCGAGGCCGGCGCCTACTACGTGGGGGTCGTCGCCTCGGCGGACAAGGCCGACCACGTCCGTGAGGGGCTCAGGGACAACGGGGTCGACGAGTCGGTCTTCGATCGGTTCCACTCCCCGGTGGGGCTGGCACTGGGCGGCAGCGACCCCGCGGACGTGGCGCTGTCGATCCTCGCGGAGGTCAACCGGGTGCGCAACGGGTTGCCGCCCGGCAGCGTCGACGCCTGACCCCGGTTTATTGGCTCGTGACGGGCGGGTCTAACAACCGGTATGTCACACCGCTTCCAAAAATGATAACCCCCCACAAACAGCTTGTTATATGGTAACACTCCCATGTCAGCGACCGACTCGTCCGGCGGCCCGGACCCCGGCAACGGCGGGTTGTCCCGACGCGACATCATCAAAGGCGCCATCGGCGGGACGCTGGTCGCCGCGAACGCCTACCTGTTCAACAACATCCGACAGGCCAGCGCGGACACCGGCGACGAACCCGGGGTACGGGACCGGTTCTCGAACCAGCTGAAACTCACCGTCAACGGCCGCGAGCGGTTCGTGAAGGTCGAAGACCAGGAACGCCTCGCCGAGACGCTGCGGTACAAACTCGGGCTGACCGGCACGAAGTTCGGGTGTGACCGCGCGATGTGTGGGGCCTGCACCGTCCAGATCGACGGCGACCCCATCTACAGCTGCTCGTATTTCACCCGGGACGCCGTCGGCCAGGAGATCGAGACCGTCGAGGGCCTCGCCGAGGGCGAATCCCTCCACCCGATCCAGGAGGCGTTCGTCGAGGAGCTCGGCGGGCAGTGTGCGTTCTGCACGCCGGGGATGATCATGTCGGCGAAGTCCCTCCTCGAGGAGAACACCGACCCCAGTCGGGCGGAGGTCCAGGACGCCCTCGAGGGGAACCTCTGCCGGTGTGGCAACTACGAGAACGAGATTCAAAGCGTCCTCACCGCGGCAGACCGGATGTGATCACCAATGGCTGAACACAACGACCTCGTCGGCCACGACTTCGAGGTCCCGGACGGGCGGGCGAAGGTCACCGGGGACGCGAAGTACGCCGACGACTACCTGTTCGACAACCTCCTGCACGCAAAGACCGTCAAGAGCCCCTACGCCCACGCCGTGGCCAAGGACATCGACACCTCGGTCGCCGAGGGGATGCCGGGTGTCCACGCGGTCATCACCTACGAGGACGTCCCCGACGCCCCGCTCGGGATGCCGGTCCTCGCCGAGGAGCCGCTGGTGTTCGGGTACCCGGTCGCCGCCGTCGCCGCCAAGGACGAGTACACGGCCGCGGCCGCCGTCGAGGAGATCGAGGTCGACTGGGAGGTCAAAGACCAGGTCATCGACCCGGTCGAGGCCCTGAAACCGGACGCGCCCCTGCCCAGACCCGCCGGGAACGTCCCCACCGGGGAACCCGCCGGGGAGAGCGCCGAGGGCCAGGGCGGCGGGAACGCCGCCATCGACACGATCAAGTGGACCGACGCGGACTTCAGCAGCCAGTACCCGGAGAACCCGGGCGAGTACACGATCGAGTGGAACTGGGGCAACGTCGAGGACGGGTTCGCCGAGGCCGACACCATCTACGAGGACGTCGTCGAGGCCCACCCACAGCCCACGAACCCGATGGAGCCCCGGTCGAACGTCGCCCACTGGAAGGCCGACGGCAGCGTCACCGTCTGGGGGTCCAGTCAGAGCATCAGTCTCACCCACACGGGGCTGGCCGGCATCCTCGGCATCAGCCCGACGAACCTCACGTTCATCAGCAACTTCGCCGGCGGTGGGTTCGGGTCGAAGGGCACCGCCTACGCCCAGATGGGGGTGCCGGCGTTCCTCTCGAAGCAGCTCAACCAGCCCGTGAAGATCCGGGGCACCCGCCGCGAGGAGTTCCACTGGGGCAACGGCCGCACCACCCTGTTGGCGAAGGTCCGGGTCGGTCTCGACGCCGACGGGAACATCACCGCCCTCGACATCGAGGCCATCGGGGACGCGGGCGCGTACTCCTCTGATGCCCTGTCCGGGGTGAGCTCCGGGTTCGCCTGCATCTCCCAGTGCTGGCAGGCCGACACGCTGCGGTTCCGGGGCATCGGCGTGTTCACCAACACCCCGAAGCGGTGGCCCCAGCGGGGCCCCGGCCAGAACCAGGCGGGGTTGATCATGTCCCAGATCATGGACAACGCCGCCAAGGAGGCCGGACTCGACCCGCTGGAGGTCGCCCGGGCCAACGCCCCGGAGAACGGCGACCCCGCCAACGCCGACCAGGTCCCGATGACGAGTGCGTACCTCGGGGACGCCTACGACATGGCCGCCGACGCCATCGACTACGACGCCAAACGCGACCGATCCGGCTCCCGGGAGGGGTCGAAGGTCTACGGCGTCGGGGTGGCGTCGGCCTCCCACGCGTCGGGGTACGTGGGGTTCGACGGGTTGATCGTCATCAACACCGACGGCTCTGTCGAGGTCCGGCAGGGCGCCGGCAACCTCGGCACCGAGTCCTACGCCGCGGTCGCGCGGCTGGCCGCCGAGACGCTGAACGCCGACTGGGACCGGGTCACCGTCTCCTGGGGGAACAGCGACAAGTCCTCGTTCACGCTGGGGCAGTTCTCCTCGAACACCACCTTCACGACCGGGCTCTCGAACGTCAAGGCCGCCGAGACCGCGGTCACCTACCTGAAGGAGATCGCCGCCCAGGAACTGGGTGGCACCCCCGACCAGTACGAGGTCGACAACCACGAGGTCACCCACACGGGCAACGGCCAGAGCCTGACCTTCGCCGAGGCGGCCCAGGCCGCCGTCGCCACCGGCGGCAAGTACACCGCCGAGGAGATCCCGCAGTTCTTCCAGGACAACCTGGTGCCGTTCACCATCGGTGCCGCCAGCGACAAGATCGGGAACGCCCTGGTCGCGTTCGGCAAGACCACCGGCGAGGACCTCGACGGGTTCGTCACCTCCTTCGCCGGGGCGATCGCGGAGGTGTCCGTCGACACCCAGACCGGGAAGGTCACCGTCGAGGAACTCGCGAACTTCAACGACTCGGGGAACATCGTCCACCCCGAGAGCTACGAGGCCCAGATCGAGGGTGCGACCGTCCAGGGGATCGGCTACGTCCTCTCGAAACACTACCGCCACGACTCCGACACCGGCATCCCGGTGAACACGGACTTCTACAAGGTGAAGCCGCCGACCATCCACGACTACGTCGCCGGGGACTTGCACGTCGGCGGCGTCGACGAGCCCGACCCCTACGGTCCACACGGCGCCAAGGGCGTCGGGGAGCCACCGTACGGCGCTGCGGCCGGGGCGGTCGCCGCGGCGCTGGGGGACGCGTTGGACACCACCTTCCATACGTTCCCGGCGACGCCGAACAACGTGCTTGACAAGCTCCGCAGTGGGGAGGTGGATCTCTGACCATGCAACAAGACATGATCCCGCCGCTCGAGCACATCGACGCCACCAGCGTCGATGAGGCCGTGCGGCTGCTCGAGGAACACGGCAGTGACGCCGCAACGATCGCGGGTAACACCGACGAGATCAACTGGATGAAAAACCGGACGAAGACCCCCGAGGTCCTCGTCGACCTGAAACCGATCCAGGAGCTCCACGGCATCGAGGAGACCGACGACGGCGGCCTGCGCATCGGGGCGTTGACGACGCTGTCGACCGTCGAGACCCACGACACCGTCACCGGATCGTTCCCGGTGCTGTCCCAGGCCGTCGGGGAGGTCGCCACCCCCCAGATCCGGAACCAGGGGACCATCGGCGGGAACATCGCCCAGGACTCCCGGTGCTGGTACTACCGCAGCGGGTTCGACTGCTACCGCGCCGGCGGCAACACCTGCTATGCCATCACCGGCGAGTCCAGCGACCACGCCGTGACCGACTACTCCCGGTGTATCACGGCCAACCCCTCCGACGGCGCCGTCGCGTTGCAGGCGTTGGGCGCCGACGTCGTCATCGAGGGGCCGCGCGGCGAGCGCACCGAACCGATCTCGGAGTTCTTCGTCGGGCCGGAGGACAACATCACGGTGATGACCGACCTCGCCCACGACGAGGTCCTGAAGTACATCGACGTCCCCAGCACGTGGCGGGACGCCAGCTTCTACTTCGAGAAGGTGCGGGCCCGGGAGTCCTGGGACTTCCCGATCGTCAACATCGCGGCCGCGGCCGACGTCAGCGGCGGCACGGTCTCGGACCTGCGGTTGGTGAGCAACGGCCTCGCCCCCACCCCGAAGCGGTTGCGCACCGCCGAGGGCCGCATCCGCGGGGACAGCCTCTCCCAGAGCAACATCGACGCGGCCTCCGACGGCGTGTTGCCCAACGCCGCCCCCCAGCCCGACAACGAGTACAAACTCGATTTGGCGGACAACCTGGTCAACCGGGCGTTGGCCGGACTCGCCTGACGCGATCCGGGGCCCGCTCCGTCGTGGCCCCCGCCGCCGTGTACCGCGCCGTGGTTGCTGGCGCGGGTTCGACCATGACCGTGTAGTGGTCGAACTCCTGGGCGAGACTCGGGACGTCACCCAGCGTCTCGAAGTGGACGGTGAACGGGGTGGTGTCCCCGGGGTGGACGGTGCCGGCCGGCATGGTGGTCCGCACCCCGATGACGGAGTCGTTCTCGTCGTAGAACGTGACGATGACGCGGGCTGGCGTCGGGTCGTCGCCGTGGTTCTCGACGGTGCCGCTGACGGTCACCCGGTTCTGCCCCTCGTTGACGATCTCGGCGGACCCCGAGAGTGCGTGGTGGTCCCGGGTGCCGCGGTCGGCGGTGACGGTGACCTCGTAGTCGGTGACGGTGGCGTCGGTCCCGTAGTGGATGTCGAAGGGCGCGGTCTCGCCGGCGGGGATGCCGTCGGTGACGACCGTGTCGCTGGTGGTGCCCACCGCCTCCCCGTCCGCGTAGAAGGTGACCGTGACCGTGACGTTCTCGACGGGGTAGGATCGCCCGTTCCAGACCTCGCCGACGACGGTTGGGCGTCCCGTGCGGTCGAGGTGGTAGGTGGTGCCCTGTACGGTGATCGCGTCGGTCTGTGGGGCGACGAGTCCGCCGTCGCCGAGGGCCTCGACGGTCAGCAGTCCGCCGTAGGTCAGCGCGGCGGCGAGCACCGCGGCGACGACGATCGTCCGGGCGTCAGCCATCGATAGTGTGTGCAGTCCGAGCAAGATAAACATTCGGTGCCGGTGCCGCGGGGTTCTTTGTGCCGCCGGGGGTAGCGGGGGTATCGATGGTCGCGATCGAGATCTACGACGACCCGGTGAACCCCCACGGCTGGGGGGTCGAGCCGATGGTGCGCCGACTCCGCGTCGAGTGCCCGGACGCGGACTGGCGGGTGCATCCGACGACGCTGGTCGAGACCTGGGAACGCTACGACGGCCCGGAGTTCCCGCGGGGCCGCCAGCGGGTGCCGGCGACCTGTTCACGGGTGAGCGAGGAGACCGGGATGCCGATCGACGAGTACCTGTGGTTCGACGATCCCCCCTCGACGTCCCGGCCGGCGTGTGCGGGGATCGCGGCGGTGACCGACCCGGGGTCGCCGGCCCGGACGCGGCTGGTCCGGGCGGCCCGCGAGGCGACGATGCTCCACCAGACGAACCTGGACTCGATGGCGGCGGTCCGGGAGCTCGTCGCCACGACCCTGGGACCGGATCGTGCCGCGGCGGTGCCGGCGACCGCCGACGCGGGGCCGGTCCCCGACGGCGATGAGCTGGGCGACGTCCCGGGCGTCGAGTGGGTGGGGGACCGACCCCGGTTGCCGACGGTCGTGGCCACCGCCGGTGCGGACCGTCGCGGCGTGTCCGGGGCCGTCGACGTCGGCGCGTTGCGGGAGCTGGTCGCGGCCGTGACCGGGGAAACCCCCACGCCCAGGACCGACACCGTCGCGGCGGCCATCGACCGGTTCTCGCCGGCCGGGTGGCTGTGTGGCGCCGAGCTCGTCGCCGTCACCGGGCGGCCCTACCAGGAGACCCTGGAGACGGCGACCGCCCTGGCGGACGTGACGACCCGGGAGTTCGCCGCCGAACCGTTCGTCCGGGCGACCGAACACCTTTGAGGCCGCCGCGGCGACACTGGCATCGGTGACCGTCAACGTCTTCGAGATGCGCGGCGTGTACCTGTTCCGCCTGGCCGGCGAGGCGCCGCCGTCGCTGTCCCGGTACTACAACGCCGACGCCGACCGGTTCGAGGTCCCGGACCGCGAGACGGTGGCGACGATCCCCGGGGACTGGACGATCGTCGAGGACCCTGACGCCTTCCGGGTGCGGTTCCGGGGGAATCCACCGCGGTCGGCGCTCCAGGCGGCGCTGTTGATCGAGGACGCGCCGGGGCAGACGACGCTGTTGTATCCCTCGTCGTCACTCGTCGAGGAGGCCGTCGACGCCGGGGGAGAACGGGTCGATCCCGAGGACTAGGCCGCGTACCGCACGGAAATCTCGGCGCCGACGAGGCCGAACACCGACCACGCGACGAGGAACATCAACAGCATGCCGAAGGTCACCGGCCACAGGGTGACGCCGAACCCGCTGGTGATGAACCCCGACCACATGCCGAGGTACCCGGTGAACAGGATGACGATGCCGGTGGCGAGGGCGCCGAAGGCGCCCGCGAGGACGCCGACGACGCGTTCGTTGCCCGGGACGGCCAGCCGGGCGGCGACGGTGCCGCCGATCAGGGGCCAGCCGACGAGGAGGGCCGCGTACCCGATGAAGCCGCCGAGTTGCACGGCGAACAGGTGCACGATCCCCAGGACGGCGATGACGGCGCCGCCGACGATGTCGGCCGACGGCATCCCCGTTCCGGCGCCGGTGTGTGACACGTCCGTTGCCATGCACTTCCGTTGTTCAGAGACCATCATAAAAATACCGCCGCGCCCCGGGGGCTCGGGCGTCACGGCCGGGGCCTCGCGGCGGTCAGTCCCGGGTCGGTTCGTACCGTTTGACGGCGGTCCAGTAGTCGGCGGGGGTGTCGATGTCGACGAAGATGCGGTCGTCGTCGACGTCGATGGTGTGGGTGTCGGTCGTGGGGCTGTTGACGACGGCGCGGGCGCCCTGGTCGATGGGGGCGTCCAACAACGGGTCGAAGGCGGTGGCCGCGAACAGCGGCGGGTGGCCACGGCCCCCGTCGACGGTGGGGACGAGGACGTCGGTGTCGGCGTGGTCGGTGCGGGCGGCGGTCGCGATGGTCTCGACGACGGTGGGCGGGACCAGCGGGCAGTCGACGGGGTTCAACAGGAGGCCGGCGGCGTCCCGTTCCCGCGCGTACCGCACGCCGACCTGGACGCTGGAGAGCATCCCGTCGGCGTAGTCGGGGTTCTCCCGGACGGTGACGTCGGTGAGGGCGGCACGATCCCGGATCTCGGCGGCCTCGTGGCCGAGGACGACGAGGACGTCGTCGATCCCGGCGGCCTGGTAGGTCCCGGCGAGCCGGTCGACGAACCGGTCGCCGTCGAAGACGAGCAGCGGCTTCGGAAAGCCACCCATGCGCGTGGACTCGCCGGCGGCGGTGACGACGGCGACGAACTCACCCGCCATCGGCGGCGGTCTCGCGTTCGAGGTGGGTGGTGAGTTCGTCGAGGAAGAAGAACTTCATCATCACGGACTGGAAGACGCTCATCCCGTTGAGGTTGTCCGCGACGTGGGAGGTGATGACGTCCTGGTCGGCGACCAGCGAGAGGATGGTGCGAGCCTCCTCGATCTCGTCGTCGAGCTCGTCGATGAACGCGTGGTAGTGGTCCGTGTCGAACTCCGGGTGTGCGTCGGCGACCCGTCCGGCGGCGTCGTACCCGTCGCCCAGGGCGGCGTTGAACTTGGTGACGTAGTCGTTCACCTGGTCGGTCGGGGATTGGGCGGCTTGCCGGTCGACGCCGTCGCCGGCATACGAGATGAGGAACTCGTAGCTGATCTCCATCTGTTCGATGGCGTCACGCAGGTCGACGACCGGGGTGTCACTCATGTCGCTGGGATTGCCGCGCCCGACCCATTACTCTTCGGGAGCAAGGGTCCAGGCCCCCGTCGGTGTGCGGGTGACGGTGCCCGCCGCGGCCATCTCGTGGAGGGCGACCTCGCAGGTGCGGTCGGTCAGGTCCAGACAGGTCGCGACCTCGGGGATGTAGGCGCACTCGAGGGCCTCGAGGACCGCCGTGATCTGGGCGGGGTAGTCCTCGGCGGTCAGTCGTTCGGCGTCCCGGGCCGGGGTGCCGTAGGTCTCCATGATGTCGCGGCTCTGGGCGGTGGCGGGTTCGGGGGCTCGGCCGGCGTCGGGGGCGAGGCGGTCGAGGGCGGTGTCGATGGCGTCGGCGCCGGCGGCGGCGTCGACGAGGACGGCGTCGTCACCGGCGTCGAGGTGGAAGACCGGGGCGGCGAAGACGGCCGCCCCGTCGTCGGGGGTGTCCGGACAGCTCCGCGGGGTCAAGGCGGCCGTCGGGGGATCGCCGCGGACGTCGACGGTGTCGAGGCTGTCGACGAGCTGGCGCATCCGTTCGAGGTCCCGGCCCACCGCGGTCGTGGCGCGGTGGGTGTCGAGGGTGGCCGCCAGTGCCGCGGCGTCGAGGCCGGGGACGGGGTCGGCGGCCGCGGCGACGCCGTCGGCGTCGGTCGCGGGGCTGCCGGTGGCGAACGCACGGGCCGCGAGTTCGGCGGCGAGGGTGAACACGCCGGTCGCGTCGGTGTGTGCTCGGGCGGCGGCGACGCCGCGGCAGGCCCACCACGAGGCCGGCACCGTCTCGGTGAAAGCGCCCGGCGTTGTGGGGAGGCCGACGGTGTCCTGGATGGTCGCCAACGCGGTGGCGGTGGCCGTGGCCTCGTCGCCGTCCAGGGGGTCGGGGACGGCGAGGAGACACCGGTACCGCCAGTCGAGGCCCGGGTAGCGGTACCGGGCGCGGGCCAGCGTGGGGCGGTGGCGGTAGCCGGGGACCGACAGCGGGTCGCCGTAGTAGGTGGCGGTGACGCCGGTCATCGGTCGGGGCAGCCGGAGTCGATCACGGGGGCGGCGCGGTCAGTCCTCTGGGTCGTCGGCGTCCTGGCCGCCGTCGGAGGCCTTGGTGGCGCCGACCTGCCAGCTGGAGGGGGCGTACTTCTCGGCGTAGTGTTCGACGGACACGTTGCCGGTGATCATGCTCTTGGTGATCCCCCACTCGTTGGGGCGCAACGCGAAGTAGACGTGGCCCATCACCAGCGCCAGCAGGCCGATCGCGGCGAGGTCGTGGAGGACGAAGCTCCAGGAGACCAACCCCATCGCGTCGGCGGTGCCGAGGCCGAAGGTGACCCCGAGGAAGCTGAATTCGCGGGTGGCACTCCAGAGGGGTTCGAGGCTGACGCGGCGGAGCAGGACGAGGCCGGTGACGATGACGCCGAGGGTGGCGGCGGTGACCCCCCAGTGGAGGAACTTCTGGGCGCTGGGGTACTCGAACTGGCGGGGGTACTCGTCGGTGAGGCCGATGAGGTTGGTGAACCGTCGCCACAGGTCCCGGAGGTCGGCGCCGCCGATCCACATCTTCGACCAGGTGCCCTTGTAGGCGATGTGGCCGAGGTGGAAGAGGACGTAGCCGATGAGGACGATGGCCGCGACGATGTGGAGGGTCAGCCAGGAGAGGCCGGGGATGGCCCGGAGGGTGACCTCGGTGTTCATGATGATGAACCCGGACAGCATCAACGCGAAGACGGCGACGGCCATGATCCAGTGGGAGGCGCGTTGGGCGAGGGTGAACCGGGAGACCTCCTCGATCCCTTGGTCCTGGAGTGACTGTTCGACCTCGTCTTTGGACGGTTCGCCGTCGTCGGTGGTGTGGGCGGTGGGGTTCCAGAGCTCGCGGAGGATGTAGTGGACCAGGAAGATCAGCGCCGCGAGCGCCGTGAAGACGTAGACCATGTCCCAGCTCAGTCCCACGATGACCTCGCGGCCGAGGCGCTGGGTCGTCCTGAACAGGTCGATCCCGAATGGCATAAGTCAACAGTCCACACAATCCACCTTAAAACCGGGGGTCTCGGAAGGTCTCGCCTCCCATTCGAACCCGTTGACGGCGCCGCGGTCCGGCGGTTGACGGCGGTAGCCTTAGCAGGGCGGGCGCGGAAGGCCGGTGTATGGCCTGGACCGTCGCCCCGGTGGCGATTGCGTACTGTCCGGCGTGTGGCGCCGAGCTGGGGGCCCGGTCGACCCACGAGGGCGACCGGCCGTACTGTCAGGCGTGTGAGCTGACGGTGTACCGGAATCCGGTGCCGATGGCGCGGGCGACCGTCGTCGACGGGGACGCCCTGTTGTTGATCGAGATGGGGCAGGGGCCCGACGAGGGGTCGTGGGCGCTGGCCGGCGGGCACTGCCTCCCGGAGGAACCGCCCGCCGTGACGGCGGCCCGCGAGTTCCGCGAGGAGACGGGGCTGGCCATAGACGCGTCGGCGCTGACCCTGGTGGGCGACGGGCACCTCACGTTCGATGACGGGGCGACGATGGTGTCGTTGAACTACGCGGCGCCGCGGTCGGCGGCCGACGGCGAGGTGTCGGCGGGCGACGACGCGGCGGCGGCGCGGTGGTGGTCCCGGGCGGAGATCCGGTCGGACCCGCCGCTGGCGCGGGCCTCGGGCCGGGCCCAGCTGCTCGCGACCATCGACCGGTTCGGGGGGTAGGCATGGGTCAGGTGATGGCGGCGGCGGCGCGGCGACCGCTCTCGAGGGCGCCCTGGATCGAGGACCACCGCGTGTAGTCCCCCGCGAGGTAGACGGGGCCAGCCGGGGCGTCGACGGCCGGGAGGGTGCCGTGGCGGCCGGGTGGCTGGGCGAACTGGGCGAAGGGGATGTGACTGGTGTGGACGACCGAGAGGTCGTCGACGTGCATCTCGGGGTACCAGTCCCGAAGCGTCGCCTGCGTGGCGTCCGCGAGGGCGGCGTCGCTGGCGTCGGGGGAGCCGAGGAAGGTGGCGCTGAGCAGCTGGTGGTCGTCGGGGGCGTACTCGGGGGCGACTGCGGACAGCGGGGCGACGTGGTTCGGGGTGTCGTCGGCGGCGTTCAACAGGAGGCGGCCGCCGGTCTCGAGGCGGGGCCGGGGCGGCAACGTGTAATACTGGGTGACACAGCCCCGGCCGGTGGTGGGGATGGCCGCGACCCCGGTGAGGTCGTGGGCGGTGGGTGGGTCGGTGGCGACGACGACCGCGTCGGCGGACCGCGTGTCGGTCTCGGTGGTGACGGTCGCGGCGTCGTCGGTCGCGTCGACGGCGGTGACGGTGGTCTCGAGGGCGATGGTGGCGCCGGCGTCGCGGGCGGCGGTGGCGAGCTGGTCGGGGATGGCGCCCATCCCGGTCGCGGGGACGGCGATGGCGCTCTCGGCGAGCATCTTGAAGGTGTACTCGAAGACCGGGGCGGCGGTCCCGAGGCTGCGGTCGAGGGTGATGCCGCCGTAGAACGGGGCGGCGAACGCCTCGATGAACCGCGTGGAGAACCCGTAGTCGGCGAGGTACTCCCGGATCGACCGGTCCTCGCCGGGGACGATGGTCGCGGGGTCGCGGCGCCGGAGCTCGCGGGCTAGCGTGAGGACGCGGAGCTTGTCCGTGAATCGGATCTCGGTGTTGAACAGGGTCTCGATGGCGGCGGTGGGGACGCGACGGGGGTCGGCGAGCGTGGAGCGGCGACCGGGGCGGGCGATGGTGGCGCCGGGCGAAAACGAGCGGAGGTCGAGGGCGTCCAGGTCGAGTTCGCGGCGGACGGCGGGGTAGCCGGTGAACAGGACCTGGAACCCGCGGTCGATGGTGTAGCCGTCGACGGTGGTGGTGTGGACGCGGCCACCCACCGAGGCCCGGGCTTCGAGGAGGGTGACGTCGTGGCCGGCGGTGGCGAGGTGGCGGGCGGCGGTGAGCCCGGCGAGGCCGGCGCCGACGACGATGACCGCGGTCATAGGTGGGGTTCGGGGGCCGGGGCCAAAGTCACCCGGGTGGGGTCGCGGCCGCGGTGAGTCGGCGGGCGTGGCGGGCGAGGTAGTCCAACAGCGGCGGCCAGTCGGACTCGCCCTCGCCGGCGACGGCGTCCCGGTGTAGCGTCTCCCAGACGGTCGCCAGCCCGAGGGCGGCGTGGGCCTGGTAGTACCGCAGGTCCGGGGCGGTGAACCCGGTGCAGTCGAGGTACCGGTCCACCAGCGTCGCCGTGTCGGGGGTGTCGGCGGCGGCGGTGAACGGTTGGAACCCGTGTTCGTGGACCACGCGGACGTCCGCGAGGCCGGGGTGGCCGCGGTACTCGGCGACGATCGGGTCGAGGGCCGGGCGGGGGTCGAGTGGCCCCCACAGCAGGGCGACGTACCCGAGTTCGGTGAGGGGGTTGCCGAGGAACGCGGTCTCCCAGTCGATGACGCCCGTGATCTGTGGGGTGTCCTCGCCGCCGAGGAGGAGGTTCCCGGGGCGGTAGTCCCCGTGGACGAGGGTGGTCGGGTCCGCGGTGGGGGCGTTGGCCTCGAGGAAGTCCGCGACCGCGAAGAGGTCGGTGAGGTCCCGGTCGGTGGCGGCCGCGACCGTCTCGAGATGGGGGCGCCAGGCCCGGACCTGTTCGCCGGCACCGCGTCGCGTGGCGACGTCGGCGAAGCGGTCGGTGTCGAGGCCGTGGAGGGTGACGAGGGTGTCGACGACGGCGTCGGCGTAGGCCCGGCGGGCGTCGGGGGTGTGGTACCGGTCGGGGAGTTGGCCGCGCATGGGGATGGTGGTGCCCGCCAGTCGCGTGGTGAGAAAGCACGGCGCCTCGGGGATGGCGCCGGCGGGACAGTACAGGATGGGGTCGGGCGCGGGGATCGGGGTGTCGGCGAGGCGTTCGAGGAGGCGGTACTCGGTCTCGAGGTCGTTGAACCCGGGGGTGTCCCGGAGGGCGGTGGGGCTCCGCAGGAGGTAGGCGTCGGTGGTGTCGGGGGTCGACACGGCGACCATGGTGTTCAGGCCGGCGTGGCGGCGGTCGGTCTCGACGTACTCGAGGTCGAGCTGGTCGGCGAGGTACGTCTCGAGGGCGGCGTCCGGCATCTCGGGTGGTGATGGGGGCGTGGCCGGGATAAGTGACCGGCTTTCGCCCCGAAAGCTACGTAACGGTGCCCCTCGCAGTCGGGGGCAACCGAATGTCTGAGAATACCGTCGACGCCAGCGACGCCGGTGACGACCTCGTCGGGGAGGCCGTGAAGCGCCGGGAGGACCGTCCATTGCTGACCGGGGAGGCGACCTACACCGACGACCTCCAGCCCCGTGGCGAGGTGGCCCTCGCGGTCAAACGCGCCCGGTACGGGCACGCCGACCTCGTCGAGGTCGATGTCGGCGCGGCCCGGGACCGGGACGGGGTCCTGGCGGTGTACACCGCCGACGACGTCGCGGCCGCGGACATCACGGGGACGTTGCCGACCGACGACCCGGACTGGGGGGTGGGCCCGACCTATCCCCTGCTGGCGACCGACCGGGTGCGGTACCAGGGCCAGCCCGTCGCGGCGGTCGTGGCGACCGACCGGTACGCCGCCAACGACGCCCTCGACGCCATCGACGTGACCTACGACCGGTTGGACGCCGTCACCGACACCGCCGCGGCCCTGGCCGAGGACGCCGTCACCCTCCACGAGGCGGCGCCGGACAACGTCGCCTTCGACTGGGAGCGGGGGGACGCGGACGCGACCGACGCGGCGTTCGAGGCCGCCGCCGAGACCGTCGAGATCGCCGTGACGAACAACCGCGTGATCCCGACGCCGATGGAGCCCCGCGGGGCGCTGGCCGACTACCGGCCCGCCACCGGCAAACTCACCGTGGAGCTGTCGACCCAGAACCCCCACTCGGTGCGGGGCCACCTCAACGCCGTCCTCGACGTGCCCGAGGGCAAGATCCGGGTGCGGCCCCCGAGTGTCGGCGGCGGGTTCGGCGCGAAGCTCCAGCCCTACCCCGGCCCGATCCTGGCGGCGTGGGCGGCGATGCAACTCGAACGCCCGGTGAAGTGGCAGGGCACCCGCAGCGAGGCGTTCCAGGGCACCGTCCACGCCCGCAGCCACGAGACGACCGCGGCCCTGGCCCTCGACGCAGACGACCGCATCACCGGGTTGCGCGTCGACACCACCGCGGAGGCCGGCGCCTACCTCTCGACGGGGACCGCGGGGGTGCCGACCTACTCCTACGGGCGGATGGTCACCGGCCAGTACGCGATCCCGGCCGCCCACGTCTCGGTGACCGGCGTGTTCACGAACACGGTGCCGACCTCGGCCTACCGGGGTGCCGGGCGGCCGGAGGCGGCCTACCTCATCGAGCGGTTGATGACGGCCGCCGCCCGGGAACTCGACGCCGATCCCGTCGAGTTCCGGCGCCGGCACTTCATCGACCCCGACGCGTTCCCCTACGACAACGGGTTGGGCCACACCTACGACAGCGGCGAGTACGAGAAGACCCTGGACGCGGCCCTCGAGGCCGTCGACTACGACGGCCTGCGGACCCGACAGGCCGAGGCCCGCGAGGCGGGGCGGTTGGTCGGGATCGGGGTGTCCTGTTACGTGGAGTCCTGTGGCGGGTCGGACTCGAGTTTCGAGAGCGGGCTCGTCCGCGTCAAGCCCTCGGGGGAGGTCACGGCGTTCACCGGGACCCAGGACACGGGGCAGGGCCACGAGACCAGCTTCGCCCAGATCGTCGCCGACGAGCTCGGCGTGGCCTACGACGACGTCGACGTCGTCGAGGGCGACACCGACCGCGTCCCCGAGGGTCGGGGCACCGCGGGCTCCCGGAGCGCCCCGATGGGTGGGAACGCGTTGCGGCGCAGCGCCGAGAAGATCGTCGAGAAGGCCCGGAAGATCGCCGCCCACGACCTGGAGGCGGCGCCGGCGGATCTGGCCTTCGAGGACGGGGAGTTCCACGTCGCCGGAGCGCCGAGTCGGTCGATCACGATGGCCGAGGTCGCCAGTGCCGCCTACGCCGGCGACGTCCCGGAGGGGATGGAACACGGGCTGGAGACGACGACGTTTTTCACGCCGGCGGGGTCGACGTTCCCGTTCGGCACCCACATCGCGGTCGTGGAACTCGACCCCGACACCGGCGCGATCGACGTCGACCGGTACGTCGCCGTCGACGACGTCGGCGAACAGATCAACCCGAAGCTCGTGGAGGGTCAGATCCACGGCGGGATCGCCCAGGGATTGGGCCAGGCGCTGGTCGAGGGCGCGGCCTACGACGACAACGGGAACCTCGTCACCGCCAGCCTCCAGGACTACGCGATGCCCCGCGCCCACACGATGCCCGAGATGGAGACCGCGTCGACGGTGACGCCGTCCCCGAACAACCCGATGGGGCTCAAGGGCGTCGGGGAGGCCGGGACCATCGGGTCGCCGCCGGCGATCGTCAACGCCGTCTACGACGCCCTGCGGCCCCTGGGCGTCGACCCGAGTGATGTCCAGATGCCGTTGACCGCCGACGCGGTCTGGCAGACGATCGCGGACGCCTCCGACTGAGGCCGGTGGACCCACCCCGATGCTTTTGTGAGTGACAGTTCCGACGTGGGGTATGCCGCGTAGCACCGACCCGATCCAGACGAGGCCATCGCGTCCTCGGGGCCCGACCCGGGCCGCGTCCGGGCAGGGGTTGGGATGAGCTACGAGTGGGTCGCGGACTACCACCTCGTCGACGAGGAGTACCAGGCGCGGTTCGACGAGTACGCCTCCCTCGAGTACCGTCCCGTCCGCGTCACCGGGTTCGCCCCGTTCGACACCCCGCGGTACGGGGCGATCTGGGAGACGCGGTCCGGTCCGGCGTGGCGGGCCCACCACGGCCGCTCTGCCGAGGCGTTCCGCACGGATCTGGACGACGCGATCGAGGACGGATACCGGCTCCGGGACCTGGCGGGACTCACCGCGAGAGGCGGCCAGCGATACAACGCCCTCTGGGAGTACGCCCCGGACACGAACTGGCTCCCGCAGGTCGACGTCACCGCCGGGGAGTTCCAGGCCCACTTCGAGGAGTACACCGACGAGGGCTACCGCCTGGACGCCGTCGACGCCTGGACCGTCGACGGCGACCCGCGGTTCGCCGGGGTGTGGGTCGAGGAGTCGGGGCCCGCCGGGCGGGCCCACCACCGACTCTCCGCCACGTCGTTCGAACAGCAGACCGCCGCCTACGCGGACGAGGGATTCCACCTCCACACCCTCAGCCCGTACACGGTCGACGGGACCGTCCGGTTCGCGGCGATCTGGGAGCGGCGGTCCGGCCCCCAGCCCGTCGTCCACCGCGGGCTCACGCCGACGGGCCTCACCCGCCAGTTCGACGACTATCCCCAGCAGGACTACCGGCTCCAGGACGTCGCCGGGTACGTCGTCGATGGCGCGCCGCGGTACGCCGCCATCTGGGTCGAGGACCCGGCGGCGTCCCTCGCGGCCAAACCCCGGCCCACGCGCTGGGAGCGCCGCGCCTACCGCGTGGAGAACCTCCGGGTCACCCCCACCGAGTGGGACGGGGAATACAACCAGATGCTGGAGTTGTTCGGCCAGATCCGGGTCACCGCCCGGCACCCGGACCGGGACACGTCGCCGACGGTGGTCTGGGATCGTGGCCACGGCAACCCGCTTCAGGTCCCCGGCGGCGAGACGACGCCCCTGCAACTCGAGGCTCTGGACGGGGCGACGGACGGGGTCACCGTCGCGTTCGAGAACGACGGCGACCGCCCCTGGTCGGAGTTCCGGACCGATGCGGCGATCGTCGTCGAGGCGGTGTTCAGCGAACACGATCCGCCGATGCTCGACGACACCTTCGAGTGGGCGGCGGGGGCGTGGCCGTTGAGTGCGGCGCCGTCGGCGACCGCGACCATCGTCGCCGAAACCATCCCCAACGGGCGACACGCCGTCGACCTCGACTTCGACGTGCGACCGCTCTAGTCGGTGGCGTCCAGGCCCCAGTCGGCGGCGCGGCGACTCGCTTCCTCGCGGGCGCGTTCACGGATGGCCTCGACGGTCTCCTCGTCCTCGAGGAACGCCTCGACGGCGTCGATGTCCGGGTCGGCGGGGTCGGCGTCCGGGGCGGCGGCCCGGGTGCGGCGGACCAGGGCGTCGTTGTCCGTGAGTCGCTGGGCGGGGGCGGCCGGGTCGACGGGGGCGCCGGGTGACCGGTCGCCGACGACGGTCCGGGGACAGGCGTAGCATTCGACGCGGTAGGGGCCGGCACTGACCAGGGCGTCCAGGGCCGCGGGACCGCCGCGGTCGACGCCGGCGTGGTATGCATACCGGGGGAGGCCGTCCGCGAGGGCGAGGATGGCGCGGCCGTCGTCGTCGAACAGGAGGGTGTCCCCCGGTTCGATGGCGACGTGGCCGGTGAACCCACGGTCGAGGACGGCGCCCAAGACGCGGTCGAGGTCCTCGACGACGCGGGCCCGCACCAGGTCGCCCGGGAGGGCGGTCATGGCTCGTCGGGGATGACCGCCGACCGGAAACGGTCGGCGACCGCGTCGGCGCCCCCGTCGGTGATCGAGAGGTCGGCGGCGGCCGCGCGGAACGCGCGTGCCGCGTCGCTTTCGGGGGCGGCCGCCAGCAACGGGTCGCCGTCCCGTCGGGCGTCGCGGGCGGCCTCGTCCTCGGGGACGGTGCCGAGGATCGGGCCGTCGAAGTACCGGCCGGCCTTCTCGGTGATGCGGTCGACGTGAGCGGGGTCGTGGACCTTGTTGAACAGGACGCCGGCGACGTCGGTGCCGTAGGTGGTGGCGTACTCCTGGACCTTCAACCCGTCCGAGATGGCGGGGACGGTGGGTTGGAGGACCAGGACGGTGCGGTCGGCCAGGACCAGCGGGAGGACGGCACTCCGGGACTCGAGGGTGGCCGGGGAGTCCAGGAGGATTACGTCGGTGTCGGCGGCGAGGGTGGCGACGACCTCGCGGAGGCGGGTGGGGTCGGCGGCGGCGAAGGCCGAGAGGTCGGTGCCACAGGGGACGACCCGCATGCCGTGGCGGTCGTAGGTGGCGTCGGCGACGGTGGCGTCGGCGTCCGCGACCAGGAGGTCATGCAGGGTGACGTCGACGTCGGCGAGGCCGGCGTGGAACAGGAGGTTGGCCATGCCGGTGTCGGCGTCGACGACGGTGACGTCGTAGTCGGCGGCGAGGGCCATCCCCAGGGCGAGGGTGGCGGTCGTCTTGCCGGTGCCGCCCTTGCCGCTGGCGACGGCGAAGGCCTCGACCATACCGTGGGTGGGCGTGGCTTCCGGGAAGAGGTTTCGGTCTCACGGGGAGAGGAACCGGGATGGTGGTGGCGGCCGGAGTGGGGGTGATGTACGTCATCGTCCACAACGCGGTGAGTGTCGACGGGCGGATCGACGGGTTCGAGCCGGCGATCGGGGTCTACTACGACGTGGTCGACACCTGGGACGTGGACGCCCACCTCGCGGGGGCCGACACCATCATCGAGGGGGTGGCCGCCACGGATGGCGACGCGGTGTCCGCCGACGATGACGGTCCCGTCCTGGTGGTCACGGACAGTCGCGGCCGGATCACGGACTGGGAGCCGATCCTCGGCGCCGGGTTCTGGCCGTCGGTTCTGGTCCTGTGTTCGGAGACGACCCCGGCCGCGTACCGCGAGGGCGTGGCGGCCGCGGGGATCGAGTGCATCGCCGTCGGGGCGGATCGGGTCGACCTCGCCGGGGCGCTCGCGGCCCTCGAGGATCGCGGCCTGTCGACGGTGTTGGTCGACAGCGGCGGGTCGCTGAACGGGGCGTTGCTGCAGGCGGGCCTGGTCGACGAGGTCAGCGTCCTCGTCCACCCGACGGTGGTCGGCGGGACGGCGGCGCGGTCGTTCGTCCGCGGCCCACATCCCGAGGCCGGGGGGACGCCGCTGGCGGTGCGGACGGTCTCGGAACTGGGGGGATGGCCTGGTGTGGCTGCGGTACGACACCGTCGCGCGGTCGACGGGTTAGGACTTGTCGGGGTCGGCGAGCAACGCCGCGAGGACCTCGGGGTCCTCGGGGAGGGCGTCGAGGCGTTCGTCGGCGCGGTCGCGGGCGGCGGTGACGTCGGGGTCGATGTCGAGGGGGCCGGCGCCGCCTTCGGCGCGTTCCAGACACCGTTCGTAGAGGTCGTCGACGGCGCCCCGGTACTCGGCGACCGCGACGGCGGTCTCGGTGGCGTCGGCGATCGCGGCCTCGTCGGTGTCGGTGACGATGGCGTCGTAGGGCCGCAACGGGAGGTCGGTGGGGCGGTCGGCGTCGGCGAGGACGACGATGGGGACGCGGGGATCCCAGCTCTGGTCGCTGCGAAGCCACTCGACGAGGGCGTCGGCGTCCGGGATGGAGGGCCGGTGGAGGACGACGACGAGCGGTCGGTCGTCGGGGGCGCGGGCTGTCGCGGCGGTCGCGACCTGGGTGACGTCGTGGTCGGCCAACGCCGCGTCCACGGCCGCCGGGCCTCCCTCGGCGACCAGCAGTATCACGCTCGACGGTGGTCGGCAACCAGATATAATCCTTTGGGAACGAGAACGAAATTAGTCGGAAAACGTGGGGAGACGGCGGACGCGTGTCAGACGACGGTCGAACCGGTCGTTCGGTCTCAGTCGGTGCCGGTCGCCCGGGCCACGGCGGTCCATCGGGGGCCGGCGCGGGCGACCAGCACCAGACCGACGGCCCCGGCCGGGATCGAGCCGGCGGTGACGAACCAGGCGACGGGGAGGGTGACCGCGGGGGCGGCGAAGGCCGCGAGCAACACCGGGACGGCGACGAGGGCGGCCGCGGCGCTGAACGTGGCGAACCGCCCGGCGTCAAAGAGGCGTTCGCCGGGGTGGAGACCGGTGACGTAGGCGGTGACGCCGACGACGTAGACGATCAGGCCCGGCAACGCCAGCAGTCCGGGGAGGAGGCCGGCGGGGCCGAACCACCACGCGGCCGCGAGGAGCAGGAGGGCGGCCACGGGGAGCGCGAGGATGAGGTGGGCGAGTAGCACCGACCAGAAGACGGGTGCGAGTTCGACGGGCAGCGACCGGCGGAGGTCGGCGTCGTCGACGGTGGTCAACCAGTTGTACGTGGTGAACGACGCCAGCGCCAGCAACCCGGCGAAGGCGGGGCCGGCGGCGGGGCGGATGCCGATGGCGCGGGTGACGCCCTCGAGGACGCCGCCGACGATGACGACGACGAGGGCCAGGGAGACGACGACCTTCGCGAGGCCGCCGGCCGACCGGGCCACGTCGAGGATGGCCTTCGCGACGAGCCACGGCGTGGCCCCGGGGAGGCGGGCCCGCAGCCACGCGTAGTGGTTGTTCGCGGTGCGGGTGGTGGTGTCCCGGTCGAGGTCGACGCCGAGGAAGCCGATGGTGCCCAGAACGCCGATCGCCGCGGCGGTCGCGACGGTCGCGAGCACCGACCGGTCGGCGTAGATGGCGTACGGGGAGTATCGGTCGATGACGGCTGGGTCGAGGACGAGTGCGGCGACGGTGACGGCGACGGCCCCGACGGCGAGGGCGCGGTGCCGGGTGGACAGGGCGACGAGGGTGATGCTGGCAGCGACGCCGAGGGTGAAGGCGGCGGTGACGGTGGCGACGGCGACGGCCACGTCGACGGGGGCGAGGCCGGCGCCGAGGAGGGCGCCCAGGCCGAGGACGGCCGGGAGGATGTACAGCAGTGCGTAGTAACAGACGTCCTTGACGATGAAGACGCCGAGGAGGCGGCGGCCGCTGACGGGGAGGGTGCGGACGCTGGCCAGGAGCATCGTCGTCTCGCCGAGGAGGTTCTCGATCATGTCACGGCCGACGAGGGCGACGGTGCCGACCTGGAGGCCGAGCAACACGGCCAGGACGTGGAGGCCGGCGACGAGGGTCTCGGGGGCGACGGCGGCCTCGAGCAGGAGGCGGTAGGCGACCCCGCTGCCGACGAGGAGGACCAGGGGCACCAACGCGAACCGGGGGCCGCCGAACAGGCGGGCGTGGAGACGCCACTCCTCGGTGAACAGCCACCGGAACAGCGGGCCGAGTGGGGCGCGTCGGGTCATCGCTGATCGACGGTGGCGATGAACCGGTCGAGCAGCGACTCTTCGATGGCGGCGGGGTCGACGGTCTCGAGGAGGCGGCCGTCGGCGACGAAGCCGACCCGGGTACAGAGTTCGGCGGCGGTCTCGACGAAGTGTGTCGAGAGGACGATGGCGTTGCCGCTGTCCCGGTAGCCGGCGAGGAAGGATTTGATCTCCTCTTGCATCATCGGGTCGAGGTTGGTGAGGGGTTCGTCGATGAAGACCAGGTCCGGTTCGTGACAGAAGGCGCCGGCGAGCATCACCTTCTGGCGTTCGCCCTGCGAGAGGTCCGCACAGTAGGTGTCGACGACGTGTTCGAAGTCCAGGCGGTCGGCCCACGTCGCCAGCCGGTCCTCGGGGGCATCGAGGCCGCGGACGTCGGCGATGAAGGCCATGTACTCCCGCGGGGTGAGGAAGCTGGGTGGGCGGGCGCCCTCCGGGAGGATGCCGACGGCCTCCCGGACCGCGACCGGGTTCGCGACGGGGTCGATGCCGAGGACGGTGGCGGTGCCGGCGTCGGGCTCGAGCTGGCCGGTGAGGACGTTGATCGTCGTCGACTTGCCGGCGCCGTTCGGGCCGAGCAACCCGAACAGCTCCCCGTCGGCGACCTCCAGGGAGAGGCCGTCGAGGGCGGTGACCGCCCCGAACTGCTTGGTGAGGTCGGTGGCGGTGATCGCCGGGGTGGTGTCGGGGTCGGCCGTGGCGGTGAGGGTGTCGTCCACGGGGTCACACCTCGATGACGTTGCCCTCGAGGTCACGGGGGAAGTAGGTCAGGGCCTCGGCCCCGTCCTCGGTGACGGCGACGGTGTCGCTGTGCCGGTAGCCGTACTCGTCGGTGTAGAGCCCGGGTTCGATGGTGTAGATCTCCCCGACCTGCATCTCGCCGTCCCACCCGGCGTCGATGTACGGTGGTTCGTGGCCGCCCATGCCGATGTTGTGGCCGACGTGGTGTTGGGCGAGGTCGGCGACGCCCTGCTCCTCGAAGTAGGCGGTCACCTGCTCGTCGACGTCGGCCAGCGGGACGCCGGGGCCCAGCGCCTCGATGGCGATGGTCTGGGCCTCCTTCATCACCTCGAAGTGGTGGCGCTGGTCCTCGTCGGGCCACCCGAGGAACAGGGTGCGTTCGAGTTCGGAGTAGTAGCCGTCGACGTTGGCGGCGGCGCCGGTGATGGCGACGTCCCCTTCCTGGAGGCGGCGGTTGGCGGTGTGGCCGTGGGGGAGCCGGGTCTGTTCGCCGGTGATGTAGCCGGCGTGGACGGGGCCGCCGCCACGCGATCGGGGGACGTACTCGTCGCCGAGGGCGTCGAGCATGGCCCGACTCCCCTTCGCGGAGGCCTCCATGCTCACCGAGACGGGGTGGCGCCCGACCGCGGTCAGGTCGTAGAGGTAGCGGTGGGCGAGGTTCCCCCACCGTGCGGACTCGCGGACGAGGTCGACCTCGGTCGGGGACTTGGCATACCGCATGTCCGCCACCCAGGCCTGGGTCTCGACGGCCTCGACGAGGTCCGACAGCGCGGGCCCGTCGTAGCCCATCACCCCGGGGGCGCCGTCCATGTCGGCGACGACGGTGTCGGCGTCCAGTCCGGCGAGCATCTCGGCGACGACCTGCATGGGTTCTCCCTGGGGGTAGTCGAAGTAGTGATGGACCGCGTCGATGCGGGGGTTCTGGCCGACGCGTTCGACCTCGAGGCGGGGGACGACGATCTCGAGGCGATCCTGGGTCACCGCGAGCGCGACCGGTCGTTCGGTCTGGATGTGGTCGAACCCGCAGAGGTACTCGATGCTGGTGGCGCCGAACCAGACGCCGGCGTCGGCATCGGCGTCGGCGATCTCGCCCCGGACCGCGTCGAGGCGGTCCGCGAACTCGTGGTCGGGTACACGCGTTGGCATACCATCCAGGTCGGCAGGGGGTGACAAAAAGTGCGTGGGAGCCGGGGACCTCGGCCGCAACCGGGGCAGGGGCGGAAACCCTTTCACGGTGGAATTCCCAGCCTAGGAACACATTCCTGTGTGAGTAACTGACATGGTCACCACCCCGTCGCTGTCGGCGGTTCGGACGGACTGGCTCACCCCACCGATGCCCGACGTGACGTTGACGGCCGGGCGGATCGCCGCGATCTATCTGGGGTTCGGGTTGGTGGCGCTGTACGTCTCCGACGTGGTGCTCCTGGGCTACCTCAGCGATCCACTGCTCAGTCAGGTGCAGGCGGTGAAAGGCGGGGTGGAGGTTGTGGCGACCGCGGGACTGATCTACGCGTTGGTCCGTCGGAGCCACACCCAGCTCGCGACGGCCAACGACCGCATCAAGACGACCCGGGACGAACTCGGGCTCCTCCACCGCGTCGTCCGTCACAACCTCCGCAACGACCTCAACCTCATCCAGGGCCACGCCAACCTCGCGAAGGACGACCTCGCGGTCGACCATCCCGCCGCGCCCCACTGTGAGACGATCGTCGACACCACGGGGAAGATGGTGACCTACACCGAGCAGGCCCGCCGCATCCGGAAGGTCTCCGAGCTGAGCCCGGAGCGAAGCACCATCGACCTCTCGGCGGTGCTGAACCGGATCGCGACGTTCCACCCCGAGGTCTCCGATGCCGTCGACGTGGAGGTGAGCGTCGAAGAGGACCTCTGCGTGGCCGCCAACCCCATGCTGGAGGCCGCGATCGAGGAACTTGTCACCAACGCCGTCAGCCACACCGACGCCGACACCCCACGGATCCGACTGGCCGCGGCACCGACGGGGAACGGGACCGCCGTGGTCCGGGTCGCGGACAATGGACCGGGCATCCCGGCCGACGAACGTGCCGCCCTCGACCGGGACTCGGCCGATGCGATCCGGCACTCTACGGGGTTGGGCCTGTGGTTTGCGGACTGGACGGCCACCCACAGCGACGGCCGCCTCTGGATCGAGGACCGCGAGGACGGTGGCTCGGTCGTCTGTCTGGCGGTGCCGACCGCCGGCTGAGACACCGCGGGGGACCGGGAGGCCTATCCCAGCGCCGGGAAAACCGGGGCCTATGGTGGCCGGGTGGGTGGCCGGACTCTCGTTGTTCGCGGCGGTGTGTGTCGCCGTCCAGGTCCTCACCGTCGAGGCGGGGCTGACCCGGGTGCGGGGGTCGGCGGCGTTCACGGCGGCCGCGGTCAGCGTCGTCGTCAGCACCGCCCTGTTCTGGGCGCTGTTGCTCTGGCGGGGCGTGCCCGCGGGGGTGACCCCCAGGCGGGTGGCGCCGTTCGTGGTGGCTGGCGTGTTGAACCCGGCGGTGTTCCGGCTGGTGTACTTCGAGGGCATCGATCGGGTGGGCGCCCGGATCGCGGCGACGATCCAGGCGACCTACCCGGTCGTGGCGACGGTGGTGGCGGTCGGGACCCTGGGGGAGACCGTCTCGGTCTGGACCGGGGTCGGGATCGCCGCCATCGTGGCTGGCGGGGCGTTACTGCAGTTCGCCCGGTCGGCGGAGGACACGGTGTCGGCGGACCTGATCGCGAGGGAGCTCGTGGCCGTCGACGCCCGCGATCTCGTCTACCCCGTGGTGGCGACGGTGGTGCTCGGCGTGTCCTACGTGGTCGTGGAGTACGGGTTGACGGGGTTGGGGGCGCCACTGGTGGCGACGGCGACGGCCCAGACGACCGCGCTCGTGGCGTTCGCGGGGATGGTGATGGTCGTGCCCGGGTGGCGCGCCCAGTTCCGGTCGGTGTCCCGGCCCGCCTACGCCTACTTCGTGGTGGCGGGTGTGGCGGTGGCGGCGTTCTGGGTGGCGCAGTTCGTCGCCCTGGAGGCGGGGTCGGTGGTGACGGTGGTGCCGCTGGTGAGTTCGGCGCCGCTGTTCGTGGTCGGGTTCTCGTATGCGGTGGCCGGGGAACTCCCGCGGTCGGCGCGGGTCCTGGCCGCGATCCTGGCGATCGTCGCGGGCGTGGTGTTACTCCAGCTCGGGTGACCGGTCGGTCCTCGAGGGCGGCGAGGCGGTCACACAGCGTCGCCCCCAGGCGGTCGCCCCCAGGTGGATCCGCCGGTGATGCACAACGGTTTTCGCGCCCGCTACCGCTACGGTCGGATATGTCACTGTTCCCCGTCACGATGGAAAGCGACCGGCTGCGGTACGAACGAATCCACCCCAAGGACTTCGACCCGTGGGAGCTGTACCAGTACGTCCACGAGGACGCCCCGCACATCGAGGCGATCACCCAATGGGTGACCTGGGACCCCTACGAGACCCCGAAGGAGGCCTTCGACTGGGTGCGACACTGCGGCGAGGAGTTCGACGCGGGCGAGAGCGTGACCTACGCCATCCGCCCGAAGTCGGGGGACGACGCCGGGGAGTTCGCGGGGGTGACGGGGTTCCACCCCGACTGGGAGCGGCGGCGGGCCAGCCTGGGCATCTGGCTGCGGGAGCCGTTCTGGGGTCGGGGCTACTCGGGGGAGCGGGCCGGCCGGCTGTTCCGGTTGGCCTTCGACCGGTTGGACCTCGAGGTGGTGTCGGTCAGTCACGACCCCGAGAACGACCAGTCGGCCACGGCGATCGAGGCCTACATCGAGGCCCACGGCGGCCGCCGCGAGGGGGTGCTCCGCAACGACATGATGATGAACGGCGAGCCCCGGGACTCGGTGCGGTACAGTGTGACCCGCGAGGAGTGGGCGGCCAACCGGTCGTAGTCGCTGGGAGGGCGCTGGCGCCGGGAGATGTGGGAACTTAAGCCGGGGCCGCCGCGATGGCCGTTGTGACACTCGCCATCATCAGCGACTCCCACATCCCCGCCCGCGAGGACGCGATCCCCGACCCGTTCCGGACCCGGATCGCGGACGCCGACCACGTCATCCACGCCGGCGACGTCGAGACCCGCGAGGCCCTCGATGACATCCGGGAACTGGCCCCGGAGTTGACGGCGGTGTACGGGAACGCCGACCCCGCCGACATCGGGTTGCCGGCCGTGGCCGACGTCACGATCGACGGTGTGACCTTCGTGGTCACCCACGGCACCATCAACCTCGTCGAGGCCGCGGTCCAGTCCACCGACGGCGTGGTCATGAGCGACGACCAGTGGCGAGGTGCGATCGCGGACGTCGCCCACGCCCGGTCGGGGCAGTGGACGGGGACCGACCTGGTCGGAATCGGCGGCCACAACCACCAGGTCCACGACGAGACCCACGACGGGGTACGCGTGTTGAACCCTGGGACCGTCACCGGGGCGGCCCCCGCCGACGCGGCGACGATGATGACCGTCGCGATCGACGACGGCATCGAGGTCACCGTCCACGAGGCCTGACCCGACAGCCGGGGATTTATGTCCCGGTCCGAGAGTCAGGGGCGTATGCCACCGGTCGAGGCGATGTCGGAGATCATCCTCTACGTCGAGGACATGGACCGCATGGTCGCGTTCTACGAGGCGGCGTTCGGCCTCGAGCAGACCGGGGGCGCCCCCGAACACGGGTTCGTCCGGTTCGACGCCGGCGAGTGTGACCTGTGCCTGCACGCGGGGCGGGACGGCGACGTCGGGGCCTACGCCCCGAAGGTCGTGTTCGCGGTCGCGGACCTCGAGGCGGCTCGCGCCCACCTCGAGACCTTCGACATCACGCTGGGCGAGGTCCGGAGTCCGGCGCCGGACACCCGCGTCGTCGACGGGCGCGACCCCGAAGGCAACAAGTTCTCCATCGAGGCCTGACCACGGCAGTAATTTGTAGTCGCGTCCGAAGGTTGGGGTATGGCCGAACTGGAGTTCGTCGAGGCCGCCGACCCCGAGGACGTGTTCGGGGTCCTGGCCGACGAGACGCGGATCGCGATCCTGGAGGCGTTGTGGGAGGCCGAGGCGCCGGCGCTGTCCTTTTCGGCGTTGCGGGAGGCCGTCGGACTGCGTGACTCGGGGCAGTTCAACTACCACCTCAACCAGTTGGTCGGCCGGTTCGTGACCAAGACCGCGGACGGGTACGCCCTCTCGCAGGCGGGCCAGCAGATCAACGGCGCCATCGCCGCCGGCGCGTACACGATGACGGGGTCGATCGACCCCATCGACATCGACCCGCCGTGTCCCACCTGTGGGGGTGCCCGCCAACTGCGGTACGAGGACGAGACGGTGACCGTCGAGTGTGGGGCCTGTGAGGTCGGCCACCAGTTCGGGGTGCCACCCGGCGCGTTCGCGGGCTACGACCGCGAGGCTGTGCCCAGGGTGGCGGGGCGGTACCTCGAGACGATGATCGCACACCTGAACAACGACTTCTGCCCGTTCTGCGACGGGCGTGTCACCGTGACCGTCGGCCCGGCCCCCGAGATCGCGTCGGCGACCCCACCCGACGCCGACGTCCCCCCGGAGATCGCGGAGGTCCCGTTGATCGAGTACACGTGCCAGCAGTGTGGCGCCACCCCGACCGCGGGACTGCCGCTGGCGCTCCTCGATCACCCGGCCGTCGTGCAGTTCTTCCACGACCGAGGGGTCGACGTCGACGCCCAGTCGGTGTGGGCGTTCGCCGACGTGAACCCGGACCGGCAGACGGTGCGCTCCCGGGACCCGTTCCGGGCGAGTGTCACCTACACCACCGGCGAGGCCGCGATCACCCTCGTCGTCGACGACGCGTTGACGGTCGTCGCGGTCGAGGACGGGTAGGGCCAACACTTATCGCGGGGCCGCCGGCCGAGACCGTATGGACGTCCTGTACCTCGGCGATTTCAAGCTCCAGGCCAACCAGTTCTACGTCGGGGCGGACAGCTTCCGGCAGTTCTACCGGAAGATCGAGGACTTCGAGCCGCTGCTCGCGGCGATGCAGGACATGGACGGCGTAACCCCGACCCACCTCGACGGGCCGGACACGATGACGGCGTTCCCGCGATCGACCGCGGAGCTGTTGGCCTACGACGCGGTGATCGTCAGCGACCTCACGCGGGGCACCCTCGAGCCGCACTTCTTCGAGGAGGCGATCCCCGGCCCGAACCTCCTCCGGGTGCTCAGAGACTACGTCGAGGCCGGGGGCGGTCTGGTGTACTGTGGCGGGTGGATGACCTACCAGGGCTACCAGGGCGTGGGCAACTGGCAGGGCACCCTCGTCGAGTCGGTCCTCCCCGTCGAGCTCCAGGCGGTCTACGACGACCGCGTCGAGCGGCCCGAGGGCGTGGCGCCGACGCTGTGCGAGGGCGACCACCCGATCACCGCGGGGATCGACGACCTCCCGGTGGTGTACGGGTACAACGAGGTGGCCGCCGCCACCGGGTCGGTGTTGGCGACCGTCGAGGACCACCCGTTGCTCGTCGCCGACGACGCCGGTGCGGGCCGGGTGGTGGCGTACACGAGCGACCCCGGGATCAAGTGGGGGTACGGGATGGTGGAGTGGCCCGCGTACGCCCGGTTCTGGGCGGGGGTCCTCGACTGGGTGGCCGGCGCCACCTGACCGTGGTGACTAACTGTGGGGCGGGCGAGGCCGGGACCGACCGATGATCCTCCGCATCTGGCGTGGGTGGACCACGCCCGAGGACGCCGCGGCGTTCGAGTCGTTGCTCGTCGACGAGCAGTACCCCGAGATCGCCGCCGAGCTGGGGGATGGGTACCGCGGCTACGAGCTGGCGCGCCGCGAGGACGGGGACCGCGTGGAGTTCGTGACGATCACGCGGTTCGCGGACTGGGCGACCGTCGATGCCTTCGCCGGCGAGGACCGTCGACGGGCCTACCTCCCGCCGGCCGAGGAGGCTTTGCTCGTCGACTACGAGGAGTACGCCACCCACTACGAACGCCGGGCCCGGGCCCCCGAGTAGGCCGCGGGGCGAACCTTTATCCGTCGGTTCGTCGGCGATACAGTCCATGGCCGACGCGGACACCCAGTGTGGGATCGGCATCCGCGGGGTCGCCGTCGCCATCGACGGCATCCCGTGGCTGGCGGCATTCTTCCTGGCGACGTGGGCGGTGGCGGCGGCGACCGGGCAGTTGGAGACCGGCGCCGCCTCGGTCGACGCCGAGCTCAGCGGCACCCCGGGCCTGGCGGCGTTCGGCCTGTGGATCGGGCTCGGTGTCGCCTACCACGCGGTCCTGGAGTGGTGGGCGGGCCAGACCGTCGGCAAGTATCTGGTCAGCATCCGCGTGGTCGCCACGGACGGCACGCCGGTCTCGGGGCGGGCGGCGGTACTGCGGAACCTGCTCCGGGTCGTCGACTTCCTGCCGGTGTTTTACCTGGTCGGGATCGCGGTGATGCTGTTCGCGGACGAGGCCACGCGGCTGGGCGACCTGGTCGCCGACACCCGCGTCGTCCGCTGACCCCCACCCATGTTCATACGCCACCATCTCAAGTTTTGAAATTGTGGGAGTTCCATGGGAACTGCCCGACCACCGGTTACATCAACGCCTCCGGAGTAGGCCCGGGTATGAACTCGGTCCAGCGGTTCGGAGTGGCCGCCGGCCTCCTCGTCGTGGCGACGGTCGCCTCGGTGCTGGCGGCCCCGGAGCTGCCCGCAGAGATCGTCACCCACTGGAACGCCGCCGGAGAGCCCGACGCCACCATGGACCGGGCCGTCGGGCTCGCGATCGTCCCCGTACTGGGCGCGGTCCTCCTGGGCGTGTTCTGGGTGATCCCCCGCATCGACCCGTTGCGGGAGAACATCGCCGACTTCCGGGCGTTCTACGACTGGTTCGTCGTCCTGTTCACCCTGTTCATGGCGGTGTTGCAGGTCGGGGTCGTCGCCTACAACCTCGGCTACGAGTTCGACTTCACGGTGTTCACGCTGGCGGCGGTCGCCGGCCTGTTCTACTACCTGGGCATCCTGCTGGACGCGGCCGAACGCAACTGGTTCGTCGGCATCCGCACCCCCTGGACGTTGAGCAGCGAGGCGGTCTGGGAGCGCACCCACGCGGTCGGCAGTCGCCTGTTCAAGCTCACCGCCGTCCTCACGCTGGTCGGGGTGCTGTTCGGCGACTACGCCGTCTACTTCCTCGTCGTGCCCGCGCTCCTCACCGCGGTGGCCCTGGTGGCGTACTCCTACTACCTCTACGAGACACTGGAACGGGGCGGCGTGACCGGGTGAGCTACAGGTCGCTGTCCCTGAACCGCGTGTACCCGATGATGGCGGGGACGACCCCCCACATCAGCAGGGTCGCCGCGGCGAACCACTCCGTGAGGTAGAACGGGAGCGGGCCCCGCACCCGGTTGGCGACGGTGAGTTGCTCGGGACTGGTGTCCCGGGGGATCTGCTCTAACCCCCACACGAAGAAATCCGAGATCGGGCCGGTGACGAACCCGTCGGCGAGCGCACGGAACGCCGCGATGGGGCTGATCCGCAGGAACAGGAAGTACCACGCCTCGACCTTCAGTCCGGGGAGGGCGCCGGTGACCGCCTGGTAGGTCAGGGCCGCGAGGGCGTCCCAGATCACCAGGAAGATCAACAGGAGGCCGATGGCCAGCGCCATCGCCTTCCCGCGGGTCCGCACCGCCGCGGAGATGCCGACGGCGACGCCGGCGAAGGCCACGCCGAACAGGACGATCGACCCGAGGACGCCGGCGGCGTTCACGGGGTCGGGGACGGCGATGGTGGCCGCCACCAGCCCGGCGGTGAGCAGGGAGCCGACGGAGAGCGTGACCGCGATGACGGCGCTGCGCCCCAGGAGCTTCCCGAGGACGACGTCCCGCCGGCTGTGCGGGTACCCCAGGAGGATGCGCAGACTGCCGGCGCGGCGCTCGCCGACGATGGCGAGGTACCCGGCGATCAACGCGATCAGGGGGACGAACAGCTGGGCGAGCTGGGCGATCAGGGACATGGCGCGGCCGCTGGTGGCCTCGGCGGCGTCGGCGGTGTTCAGCGCGATGACGATCACGAAGGCCATGAACCCGACGAACACGGCCATGATCCCCCACAGCATCCGGGAGCGGACGGCGTCCTCGAAGTCCTTGCGCGCGATCTCGGTGACGGTCATGCCGGCACCTCCGCCGCGGCGGGGTCGTGGTCGCCGTTGGTGTAGACGGCGAACAGCTCCTCGAGGGACGCCGACTCGGCGCCGACGTCGACGATGTCGTGGCCCTGGTCGACGAGGGCGGCGACGATCGTGGCCTTCGCCCGCGAGTCGGTGCAGGTGATCCGGACGCGGTTGCCCCGGACCGAGACGTCGGCGACGCCGTCGTGGTCGCCGATGGCGACGGCGGCGGGGTCGTCGACGGTGAGTTCGAGGGTGGATTTCGCGCCCGCGGCCTCGCGCAGCCCCTCGACGGTGTCGACGGCGACGAGCTCCCCGTCGGCGAGGATGCCGACGCGGTCACAGACGGCCTCGACCTGGCCGAGGATGTGACTGGAGAAGAACACCGTGGTGCCGCGGTCGGACTCCTCGCGGACGATCTCGCGGAGCAAGCGGATGCCGTTGGGGTCCAGCCCGGAGGAGGGTTCGTCGAGGATCAACAGCTCGGGGTCGTCGACCAGGGCCATCGCCAGCGCCAGTCGCTGGGTCATGCCCTTGGAGTAGTCCGCGACCGGGCGGTCGGCGTCGGCGGCGTCGAGGCCGACCCGATCCAGCAGCGTGGCGGGGTCGTCGGCGGCGTCCTGCCACTCGATGGCGAACTCGAGGTTCCGACGGCCGGTGAGCCGGTCGTAGAGGCCGTAGCCCTCGGGGAGGATGCCGACGCGCTCGCTGATGGCGTCGGCGTCGGTGACGGTGTCGTAGCCGAGGACCTCGGCGGACCCGCTCGTGGGGCGGGCGTAGTCCAACAGCATGTCGATCGTGGTCGATTTCCCGGCGCCGTTCGGGCCGAGGAAGCCGTAGACCTCGCCCTCCTTGACGACGAGGTCGAGGGCGTCGACCGCGGTGACGGAGGGGGTGCGAAAGCCGCCGGGGAACCGTTTCGTCAGGGCGGTGGTGCGAATCGCAGCCATGCGTCGTCCGCGTGGTCATGACTGGGGTGTGTTAAGAGAATCGATATTGCAGCGGCTGAACCGCTCGATTTGGCGGGTCGGGGACGGCGTATGGGGGTCAGGCCGGCTCGGCGACGATCTCGACGGTGAACTTCTCCGGCCACCGGTAGCGGCGGCCACCCCAGACGAAGGTGTCCCGCCAGAGGGCATACCCCATCAACGGGAGCTGGACGAACACGGCTGGGACCGTGAGCAGGGCGGTCCAGCGCCGACGACCGAACAGGGCGTAGACACCGACGCCGAGGAGGGTCAGGAGGGGGACGGCGTAGACCGGGGCGAGGACGGTGGCGGCGACCATGGCGGCGGTCACCGCGAACATCAGGGCGGCATCCCGGGGACCGTGGCGGTGGACGATCTGGGTGAATCGGACGTGGCGTTCGACCGTGGTTCGGAGGCGGCCGCCGATCGGGACCGCTCGGGTCCGGCGGAGCGTGGTGACGGCGAGGTGTTCGGACAGAAGGCCGTCGTCGCTGACGGTGTGACGCAGCTCCGCGAGGAAGGCCTCGACGTCGAGGTCCGTGCGGTCGAACATGACGGCGCCGCCCCAGGCCTTGTTCCCCGTGTAGGTGCCGAGGCTGCCGCCGATGGCGTAGATGGGTTCTAACAGCACCGCGAGCGGGTCACGGCCCACGAAGAACGGGGCCTCGGACACGGGGCCGTGGGTGGCGTAGGCGGCGTGGAGGTCGGACAGCCAGGTGTCTGGGTGGTGGAAGTCGTCGTCGGTCCAGACGAACCGGTCGGTGGTGGCGGCGGTCATGCCGGCGGCGATGGCGTTGGCCTTCCCGGAACACCCCGTTGGGGGTCCGGCCACGACGAGGCGGACCCGATCGCCGGCGGCGGCGACCCGCTCGGCGACGGGGTCGGTGGCTGCATCGCAGACGACGAGGAGTTCGTCGTCGGGTCCGAGCTGGGCGGCCAACGCCGCACACGCGGGGGTCCATCGCCGCGTGGGGAGGATGACACTGGTCGGTGGCGGCCCGGCCATAGTGGGAGCGATGCCTCGGGGTCCCGAGAAGCCACCGGTCTCGTGCCGTGGCGGACCAAACAGGTAACTGGGTCGGCACCGGGTGGGGACCCATGGGCGAGTCCCAGCCCGGCGGCGAGGCGGCCGGTGGACAGACCGACCAGGAGGACCACCTGCGCACCATTTCGTTCCGGATGCGGGAGATCCAGCGGTTGCTGGCGATGCGGGTCGAACAGGAGAACCGACGGCTGGCGGACGAGGGCCTGGAGCCGGTGACGGACACGCGGTTCCGGGAGTTCGAGGAGGACTGAGCCGTCGACGACCAACGCTTTTCAGCGTCGTCGTGGAAGGGTGGCGTGGGTGACTCCGATGAGTGCAACCGGAGCCCTCGGGCAGATAGTGAACAGCATCGTGGCCGTGATCGTGATGTTCGTGCTCGCGATCATCAGCTTCTTCGTGACCGTGTTCATCGTCGACGTCGGCGCGGGGGTCGCGGGGTTCGACCCAAGCGGTGACTTCGTGGTGCTGTCGGCGGCGGTCCTCGCGGCGAGTGCGATCGTGGCGGGGGCGACGCCGCTGGGCGCGATTGCGGGCGTCGAGTGACGGCGGCGGACCGATACCTTTTTAGCCAGGTGTAAAGTTCGCTTTACTGTAAAGCGTCCTTTACACACCCATGTCGTTCAACACACCACCGGGAGGGCGGGCCTGATGGCGCTGTCGGGCCCCCTCCAGGTCACGCTCGTCTGTCTCGTGGCCGTCGCGCTGTTCGTCGTCAACGAACGCGTCGACGGCGACCGCGCCCTCCGGAGCCTCCCCACCCGCGTCCAGCTCGTGGTGGGGGCCGTCGGGATGAGTCCCTACCTCCTCCTGGAGTGGGGCTATCTGCCTGCCGGCATCGTCGCGGACACGGTGGTGGCGGTCATCGCCTCGCTGACCCTCTGGCTGGTCGCCCCCCTGATCGCCGCCCGCCTCACCCGCGCCCACCCGACGGAGGCCGACCCCGCATGCTGACCGACCCCGTCTCGGTGCGGCGACGGAACCGCCGGACCCTGGTCGCGGCCATCGGGGTCGGGGTCGGCGGCGGACTCCTGCTCCGGGAGGTCGCGGGCTACCCGCTGGCCGGGGAACTGGTCTACTGGCTCGGCATCGTCGCGGCCATCGCGGTCTGGGTGCGGAGCCCGGTCCCCCTCCTCGACGAGCGGGACCGGGCCCTCGAGCGCCGCGCCAGCCAGGCGACGATCTCGGTCACCGCCGTCGCCGTCGTCCTCGCCGCCAGCGCCGCCCGGGTGCTCTCGGTCACCGACACCGTCGCCGTCCCCGACACGGTGTGGACGGTGCTGTGGGCCTACGTCGGGCTGTTCGTCGTCTGGGTCGGGAGCTACGCGTGGCTGCGGTACCGACCATGAAAAACGCGGTCCGCGAGCGGCGGGAGGCCGCCGACCTGAGCCAGGCCGAGCTCGCGGCCGCGGTCGGGGTGAGCCGACAGACGATCAACGCCATCGAGCGGGACCGGTACGACCCCAGCCTCGAGCTCGCCTTCGCCCTCGCCGAGTACTTCGACACCGACGTCGAGACCCTGTTCGACCCCGGGTGACCGAACGCCTAACCCGGTGTGGCCCGCGGCCTCGGGTATGGGCTGTGTCAACGAACGCGACCTGGACTGGACCGAGCACGACCACGGCGACGCCGCCTTCCGCCGGAAACAGCTCGGGGCGGCCGCCGACGGCGAGGCGATCGGCTGCAGCCTCTACGAGGTGCCACCCGACCACGAGGCCTGGCCCTACCACTACCACACCGCCAACGAGGAGGGCCTCTACGTCCTCGCCGGGGCGGGCGTCGTGCGGGACGCAAACGGGCACACCCCGATCGAGGCGGGGGACTACCTGGCGTTCCCGCCCGGGGCCGAGGGGGCCCACGCCGTCGTCAACGATGGGGACGCGCCGCTGCGGTACCTGATGGTGTCGACGATGACCGAGCCGGACATCACCGTCTACCCGGAGTCGGGGACCTTCGGGGTGTTCGTCGGGGCGCCGCCCGGTGGCGATGGCGAGCGGTCCCTCCACGGGTTCTACCGCATCGATGACCGCGTCGACTACTGGACGGCCATGGACTAGGGCAGCTCGAGGGCCGCGAGGATCTCGGGCCACCGGTCGAAGACCAGGAGGTGGCCGGCGTCGGGGTCGATGTGGGTGGTGGCCGCCGGGAGGCTGGCGGCCGTGTACCCGGCGAGGGCGACGGGGGCGACGGGGTCCCGGGCCCCGTGCCAGACGGCGACCGGCACCGGGACCGCGGCGAGGTCGAACCCCCAGGCGGCGGCGAGGATCTTCAGGTCGCCGAGCATGCCGTCGCTGCCGCGGGCGAAGGCGGTCCGGAGGTCCGCGCGGAGCACGGCCCGGACCTGTGGGTCGGTCAGGGTCTCGCGGTCGGGGTCGCCGAGGCGGGCGGCGAGGCGGTCGATGGCGGCCTCGATGTCCCGGTCGACGCGGCGGCGTTCCGGCCACAGCGCCAGTCGGGGCAGCACCGGCAGGGCCGCGAGGCGGGCGGCGATGCGGCGTCGCACCCCGAGGACGTCGGGGGCGTCGGGGGCGTGGGCGGGGCCGACGCCGCTGACGACGGCGATCGCGGTGATTCGGTCCGGGATGGCCGCCCCGCAGGCGAGGGCGTGGGGGCCGCCGGTGGAGAACCCCGCGATCGCGATGTCCGCGAGGCCGAGGTGGTCGGCGATGGCGGTGACGGTCCCGGGCCAGTCCGTGAGGTGGCGGTCCGCGACCGGGGTGGAGGCCCCGTAGCCGGGGCGTTCGACGGCGATCTGGCGGACGCCGCGGTCCGTGAGGATGGTGGGGTCGGGGTGGCGCTGGTAGCGGGAGCCCGGCATCCCGTGGAAGGTCACAAGCGGGGCGCCGTCGGCGGGGCCGTACTCGGCGTACCCGATGACGCGGTCGTCGCCGACGGGGATCCGGCCCTCGGTCCGCGGTGGCGCCACCGCCCCGGCACCGGTCATATCGCCGTGGTGGGGTGGACGCCTTGTTAACCTGGAGGGTCAGCCGCCGACGGCGGCGGTCATGTGGAGTTCGTCGACCGTGAAGCCGGACCGCTCGTAGAGGGTGATCGCGGGGTCGTTGTCCGCCGCGACCACCAGGGTGAGTCGGGCGCAGTCCTGGGCGGTCGCCCAGTCCTCGACCGCCTCGAGGAGGGCGGTGGCGACGCCGCGGCGGCGGTGGTCGGGGGCGACGTACAGCTCGTCGATGCGGCAGGTGCACTCCTGCTCGAAGATGGGTGGTGGCGTCTCGATCTTGGCGGTGGCGTACCCGAGGCGGGTGTCGACCTCGCGGGCGAGGAGGGTCAGGGCGTCGTCGTCCTCGAGGAGGTCCCGGCGGTACGCCCGCCCGGCCTCGCTGAGGTCCTCGGTGAGGGTGTGGGGCATGTGGGTGGCGAAGGCCCGTTGGGCGGGGATCCAGAGGGCATCGACGAACCCGGGGACGTCGGCGGCGTCGAGGCGGTCGATCTCCATGCGTCCAGGCCGGGTGTGGGCCGCCAAAGCCGTTGTGTTCCCAGTGGTGGCACGCATACACTTTTTGAGATGCGTGGGTGAACCTGGGGTATGGCCCGTGTCCCGTACGTCGACGAACCGGCGATCGCCGCGGCTCCCGACCCGGCGGTGGCCTACCCGAACCTCCGGGCGGCGGTGGGGAACAACCCCGGGGTCCTGGAGGCCGCGGACGCGTTCCTGGCGTCGGTCGCGCCGGCGTCGGGGTTGAGCGACCGCCAGCAGGAACTGGTCATCCTGGCGGTGGCGGCCGAACTCAGCAGCCAGTACCTGTGGCATCACCACGTCCAGCGGGCGCGGGACCGTGGGGTGGGTGACGCCGCAATCACGGGGATCGCCCACTTCGATGCGGGACCGTTCGACGAGGGTGACGCGGCCCTCCTCCGGTACGCGCGGGCCGTGGCGCGGGGGCGGGTCACCGACGCCGACCACCGCGGGGTGGCCGCGGCCGTCGATGCGGGGACCGTCGTCGGGGTCTGCGTGGTGGCGGGGACGGCGCTGTGGGTGGCCCGCGTCGCCCAGTCGTTGGGCGTTGACCTCGAGGCGGAGGCGTTCGTGGGCTGGGACCCGGGTTAGTCGGGGGGTGTCGCCCGGGGGAGTTCGACGACGGCGACGGTGCCGGTCGGGTGGTTGTCCTCGAGGTGGAGGCGCCCGTCGTAGCGGGTGGCGATGGTGTTGGCGATCGCCAGGCCCAACCCGGTGCCGGCGCTGTCCGGGCTCTTGGTGTTCCATCGCTGCATCCGCTGTTTGGCGCCGTCGGGGATGCCGGGACCGTTGTCGGCGACGTGGACGTCGACGAGGTCGGCGGTGGCGTCGGCGGTGACCGACACGGTCGGGGTGGCGGCGTCGTTGTGTTCGACGGCGTTCGAGAGGAGGTTCCCGAACAGGTCGGGGGCGAAGTCGTCGCCGGTGACGTACAGGTCCGCGGGGACGTCGACGCTGATGTCGGCGTGGGGGTGCTGGTGGCGGAACCGGTCGGCCTCCCGGTCGAGGACCGTCGCGAGGTGGGTGGGCCCCAACTCGATGTCGGTGGTGTCGTCGAAGTTCTCCAGTAACGCGGTCGTCGCCTTGGTGAACCGGGCGAGTTCCTCGCCGCGGTCGTGGATGGTCGCCAGCCGGGCCTGGGCGTCGCCGTCGGCGTCGGTCTCCAGGAGGGCGGCGTTTCCGAGGATGATGTTCAACCCGTTGAGGACGTTGTGCCGGAGCGTGGTGTGGAGGAACTCGAGGCGGGCGCGTTCCCCGCGGGCGTCCCGGGCGGCGCGGCGGTGTAACACGTCGTAGTAGCCGATGAGGAAGCCGATGACGCCGCCGCCGCTGAGGTTGCTGACGAGGACGAACTCCGCGTGGCCGATGGCGAACCCGAGGGCCCGCTGGTGGATGGCGTTCCACCCGGCGAGGACGAGGATGGCGACCATCCCGAGGAACACCCACCCGGCGAGCCGCAGCCGGTCCCGCGTCGGGCGGTCGCGGGCGGCCCACAGCATGGCGCCGATCAGCCAGAGAGTGACCACGAGCGGGATGGCGGTGAACGCGGCGGCGCCGACCGTGTCGGCCATGCGGGCGACGTGCTGGAGTTCGGCGACGGCGAGGACGGCGGCGACGAGGACGACGCTGGCGACGCCCAGCGTCCCCGCCCACCGATCCCGGTCGTCAGTGTCGGTCGCCACGCACCCTTCGTACTCCCCGGCCACACCAGACCCGGCCATAAACTATTTTCCCGGTCTGCCGACAGGTTGCCCGGGGCCAACGGGGGCGAATCCGGTGCGGGCGCACCGACGGGGTGTGTGAACGGTTGCCGCGCCGGCCTTTATGCGGTGGGCGTCCCGAGCCGCGAGTATGCCGCCGTCGATCCGCGCCGCCGAACCCGCGGACATCCCCGGGATCCAGGCCGTCGCCGAGGCCGCGTGGGCGGCCACGCACACCCCAATCGTCGGGGCCGACCGCGTCGCGTCGTTCCTCGATGAGTACTACACCACCGCGGCGTTCCTCGAGTGGATCGAGGACGAGGACAGCGTCGTCACGGTCGCCACCACCCCGGAGGACCCGGTCGTCGGCTACGTGCTCGGCATCCCGGACGACGATGGGGCGGTGTTCCACCTCGCCCACATCTACGTCCATCCCGACGACTGGAGCGAGGGGGTCGGCCAGGCGTTGCTCACGGACTTCGAGGCGACGGTGCGGGACCGTGGCCGGGACCGGGTGCGGTTGGGGGTGATGGCGGGCAACGACCGAGCGATCGATTTCTACGAGGCCGCGGGCTACACCCGGGTGGCCGAGGGGTACGACGACCGGCTCGAGACGGACAACTACACCTACGAAAAAATGGTGGCCTGACGCGTCACTCGTCGGCGCGGTGCCACCCGTCTCGGACGTCTCGCTTGGAGAGGTCCATCTCGTGGCGCTCGCGGGCGTGGCGGCGGACGATGCGAATCACTTCGTCGTCGTCAGGTGATCGAACGCTGAACCCACAGTCATCACAGGTGAATTCATGGGCCATGGTACCGGGGTGTCTCCCCCCAACTGCGGGGTGCCTCCCCCAGTGGATGTGGTATGGTGGCCAGGGGCAAAAAGGTCTGTCAGCAGCCTCGAAGCAGTATAAGTCAGCGGCGGGAGAAACGCTGATGGAAATCGGGGCCGAGCCTCCGGTATGGTCGCCGATCAGTCCCTCCCGCCGTGGCCGACCCCGGCCGATGGCCAGACCCGACTCACGCTGCTTGGCACCCCACATCTCGCCAACCCCGGCGCCGACGAACACAACGTCGAGGTCGACGACGTGTTGACCCCGACCCGCCAGTCCGAACTCCGGACCGTCTGCGAACGCCTGGAACCCACCGACGTCGACACCGTCGCCGTGGAGATCCCGGTCGAGGAGCAAGCGGCCTTGGACGACCAGTACGCCGCGGTCCGTGACGGGGCCGCCCTCGACGACGCCGACGCGGTCCCGTCTGGCCCGGCCGCGGTCCGCAGCGAGGTCGTCCAGATCGGGTTCCGATTGGCACGATCCCTGGGCCACGACCGGGTGTATGGCGTCGACAGTCGGCCGCCGGTCCCCGACTTCGAGGGGGAGGCCGACTTCGCGATCGACCTCGACGCCGACCGTGTCCCCTACCCCGTCCCGGATATCGCGGCCGCCGTCGAGGAGCGAGAGCGCCGCCTCGCCGATTCGACGATCCTCGAGGTCCTCCGGGCGAACAACCGCCCCGACAGCCTCCAGACCCTCCACGTTGGCAACGTCGCGGCGTCGCTGACCTCCGGCGGCACCGAGGACTTCGTTGGGGCCCGGCAGCTGGCGTGGTGGTACGAGCGCAACGCCCGCATGCTCCAGAGCCTCATCCGCGTCAGCGACCAGGGGACGGCCACGCTGTTCATCGTCGGGACCGGCCACGTCGTCCCGGTCAAGGAACTGGCGGCGGCCGCGCCGATGACCTGTCCTCGCCGCCCCCACGAGCTCTTCGCGGCAGAGCCGGACTGAGCCCCACCGCCTCGGCGAGCGCGGCCGTGGGCCGACCAGCGCGGCCGGCCGACATCCCGGCCGGCAGCGCCCGGCCCATCGCCGCAGCCCGCCAGTCGCCCGAAGGGCTTTCCCGGGGGTCCTCGACGACCGGGTATGCCCGAGTCCCTCAGCATTCCGACGGTCGAGCTCCCCGCTGATCACGAGGCGTTGATCGCGGCGGCCGAGGCCGCGACCCGGGAGGCCTACGACCCGGATCGGTTCGACGGCGCCCACCTGGTCGGGGCCGCCGTCCGGGGCACCGACGGCGCGGTCTACACCGGCGTGAGTCTCCCGGCGAAGATCGGGCGGGCCAGCGTCTGTGCCGAACCGATCGCCGTCGGGACCGCCATCGACGCCGGCACCACCGCCTTCGAGGCCTGTGTCGCGGTCGGCCATCCCCGCCCCGGGAAGAACGACGACTACGAGGTGATCCCGCCGTGTGGGGTGTGCCGGGAGCTACTCGCCGACTACGGGGTCGAGGCCGTCATCGTCCCCGGAGCGGACGACCTCATCGCGGTCCCCGCGATGGCGTTGCTGCCGACCCGGACCTGGTAGCCCACCGAGGCTTTATGGTGTGGTCGGCAAACCCCCGTCCATGACCGTCGAGGCCGCCGACTACGTCGTGGTCGGCGCCGGGTCGGCGGGCTGTGTGCTCGCCAACCGCCTGTCGGCCGACCCGGACACCACCGTCCTGGTCCTGGAGGCCGGCGGCCCCGCGGACAAACGCGAGATCGCGATCCCGGCGGCGGCCTCGACGCTGTTCGGGACCGACGTGGACTGGGACTACGCGACCGAACCCCAGCCCGCGTTGGACGACCGGCGCATCGACTGGCCGCGGGGGAAGGTCCTCGGGGGCACGAGTGCAATCAACTACCAGATCTACATCCGCGGCCACCCCACAGACTACGATCGGTGGGCCGCGGCGGGCAACGACGGCTGGGACTACGAGTCGGTGCTGCCCGCCTTCAAGCGAAGCGAGCACAACACCCGCGGCGCCGGCCCGACCCACGGGGCCGACGGCCCGTTGTGGGTGACCGACCTCGAGTCCCACCACCCGTTGAGCGAGCGGTTCGTCGCCGCCGGACAGGAACAGGGGCTGGCGTACACCCCGGATTTCAACGCGGGCGACCCCCACGGCGTCGGGTACTTCCAGGTCACCCAGCGGGACGGCGCCAGACACAGCGTCGCCGACGCCTACCTTGACCCGGTGCGGGACCGCCCGAACCTCACCGTCGAGACCCACGCGTTGGCCACCGACCTCGCCGGCGACGGCGCGACGGTCACGGGGGTGACCTACCGCCAGGACGGGCGAACCCACACGGTCCGGGCCCGGGAGGAGGTCCTGGTGTGTGCCGGGGCGGTCAACTCCCCGCAGCTGTTGTTGGTGTCGGGGTTCGGCCCGCCAGAGCAGCTCCGCACCCACGACATCCCGGTCCGCCGGGCGCTGCCGGGGGTCGGGCGGCACCTCCAGGACCACGTCGTCGCCGCCGTCAGCTTCGAGACCACCGACCCGATCGCGATGAACGACGCGCCCACGCGCTGGGATACGCTGCGGTATCTGCTGTTCTCTAGCGGGCGACTGACCTCCAACGGCGCCGAGGCCGGGGCCTTCCTCAGCGTCGCGGACGGCGAGGTACCGGACATCCAGTTGATCTTCCTGCCGATGCTCTTGGACGAGGCCGGCGTCACCGACCGGCCCGACCGGCACGGGTACACGGTCGCGGCGGTGCTGTTACACCCCGAGAGCCGCGGCCGAATCACGCTACAGTCGGCGGACCCGACCGCAGACCCCGTCATCGATCCCCGGTACCTGACCGCCGACCGGGACCGGGAGACGTTGATCGCGGGGTTGCGGCGGGCGCGGGCGATCGGGGCGGCCGACGCGTTCGCGGACGTGCGGGCCGGGGAGGCGGTGCCGGGGCCCGCGGTCCGGACCGACGCCGAGTGGGCGGCCGCACTCCCGCGGTTGGCGACGACGATCTGGCATCCGGTCGGGACCTGTCGGATGGGCGACGGCGATTCCGCGGTCGTCGACGACCGGTTACGGGTCCACGGCGTCGAGGGGCTCCGGGTCGTGGACGCGTCGGTGATGCCGACCATCGTCTCCGGGAACACGAACGCGCCCACCGTGATGATCGCCGAGCAGGCGGCGGCCGACATCACCCGGGATTGGGCGTGAACGCCTGTAATCCGGCAAGACTCAGGTTAAATCACCCTACATTTAATAGTGGGTTGGGGGAAAGGAACCCCGCATGGGTGCAACGATTCGGGTGGTGCACGTGGACGATGAGCCGGAGTTCACGGAGCTGACCAAGACCTACATCGAACGCGATCACGACCGTATCGCCGTCGAGACCGCCGAGCGCACGACCGAGGCGATGGACATCCTGGCCGCGGAGGACGTCGACTGTGTCGTCGCCGACTACCAGATGCAACCGAAAAACGGCCTCCAGTTCTTAGAGGAGGTCCGGGACGCCTACCCGGAGCTGCCCTACATCCTGTTCACGGGCCGGGGCAGCGAAGACATCGCCAGCGAGGCGATCTCCGCCGGGGTGACCAACTACCTCACCAAGGGCCGGGAGACCGCGCGGTACGAGCTGTTGGCCAACCAGATCGAGAACGCCGTCGAGAGCTATCGGGCGGCCGACCGCGCCCGGGAGGTCCGGTCCCGGTACGAGGCCCTCTTCGACCAGGACCGGAACGCGATCGTCTGGGTGGAGTTCGAGGGCGAGACCCCGATCATCGAGGATGCCAACACCCGGTTCGAGACCATCTTCGCCAATGGGGACCAGGACGTGATCGGCCGGGACCTGGATGCCGTCGTCGCCAGCGGCGACCGGCAGGCCGAGGCCCGCGAGCTCACGCGGCGGGTGATGGCCGGCGAGCAGCTCAGCGGGGAGCTCACCCGGGAGACCGTCGACGGGCCCCGGCAGTTCCACTGGCAGACGATCCCGGTCGAACAGCCGGGGTCGGCGGCGATCGACGGGGCGTTCGCGGTGTACACGGCGGTCCAGCGGGAACGCGACGAGATCGCCCGGTAGCCTAGTCCCCCGGCGTCGCCCGCGTGGGTTGGTCGGTGACGACCGGACGGACCGGCGCGGCCCCCACCCAGAGCACCCCGGCGGCGATGGCGCCGCCGACCCCCAGGGTCGCGAGGAACGGGACCGGACCGATGGCGTCGGCGACGTGGCCGCCGAGGATGTTGCCGGTCCCCGAGATCAGGGTCAGCACCATCGACACCCCGGAGAGGATGGTCGCCCGGCCGACGCCGACGACCTGGTCGTTGATGTAGCCGGTGCGGACCGGGCGCGTGACCCGCTGGACGCCGCGGCGCACGAACAGGGCCGGCACCACGAGGGCGGGGAGGGCGCCCAGGGCGGCGTAGGTCACCCCGACGACGGGGATCTGGGCGAGCAACACGCCGCGGGTGCCGAGCCGGTCCTCGATGGCGCCGACCTGGGTGGCGGCGACGGCCTCCAGGAGTTTGAACCCGGCGTAGGTGCCGCCGAGCGCGGCGACGCTGACGCCGACGCTCTGCATGGCGGGCTGCTCGAAGACGCGGGTCACCGAGTACACGAGGTTGAAGATGGCGGCGTAGGCGACGAGCCACCGGAGCCGCGGGCGGGGCAGTTCCTCGCGGAGCACCCGGATCGCCGCCCGGACCCCGAGGGTGTCGCCGTCGTCGTCGGTGCCGTCGGTGGCGGGCAGGGTGGCGACGATGGGCAGCCCGACCGTGGCCAGGGCGGCGTTGGCGAGGAACGGGTAGGCGGGGTCGTAGACGTACAGGAGGCCGGCGACCAACGCGGTCACGGCCGAGACGGCCTGGAGGGCGGCATTCGAGGTGCCGCTGACGCCGGCGAAGTCGTCCTCGGCGTCCTGGGTGCTGAGGTACTCGTAGAGCCAGGCGTCGGCGGTGCCGGACTTGAACGTCCAGGCGACCGCCCAGGTGGCGTAGACCACCGCGAAGTGCGGGGTGGTGGTGGCGAGGGTGAACCCGAGCATGACCGCCGCCGAGAGGCCACTCCCCAGGGCGAGGGCGGTGCGGTGGCCGAGTCGGTCCCCGACGTAGCCGGTGGGGATCTCGGCGACGACCATGGTGAACAGGAACATCGCCTGGACGAACCCGATCTCCGCGAGGCCGAGGTCGCGGCTCTGCATGTAGATCACGGAGACGGGGAGGTAGAATCCGGAGGACAGCGTGGCCCGGTACAGGTAGTACCGACCGATCGTCCCGATCATGTTTACTAGTGGAACTGGGGGCCGTATAGGGGTTCCCGAAACCCAGTTTTGGTTTGGGTTCTGATGTGTCTGTCCCCAATCAGTGTGGACGGAGGGGGTCCCGCCGCCGCATGGCTCGACGCGGGGTCGGCGCCGCCAGCGGTGGCCGGGGCGTCACTGGCGGTCCTCGTCGATGCCCCAGCTGCCCCCGTCAACGAGGTGCCGGACCGGCCCCGCCGACGAGTCCGAGGTCGACGGGGATGGGGCCATGGCTGATGCCCTTGTCCGGAGGGCGGTCCCCGGCCACGGTCGCCCGGCGCATGAGGGGGTGACCGCAACACCCACGGTCGCCCAGCGCCTATGGCGGGTATGGCGACGTGTACGTTCTGTGGGTCGGACCTCTCGGCCTACGATCCGGTGACGGTGACCCGCGGCGGCGAACGCATGGGTCGGTTCTGTGGGTACGCGTGTCTGTCCGCCCACATCGACGAGGCGGGCCTCGTGTACGGCGAGGCCTGCGAGTGTTGATCAGGGCCGCCACCCGAGGCCGGGGGTGCCGTCCCGCACCCAGACGACGGCGGCGACGACGGTGAGGGCCGCCTGGACTAGAAACCACGTCGTGAACTCGATGGCCTGGAAGTGGGCGATGAAACTGGGTTCGAGGTCGTACTCGGGCTGGGCGAGCAGCGGCCACGCGAGGTAGGAGAGCTTCTCGAGGCCGGGCAACGCATCGACGAGGATGTGGGTCCAGGTGCCGACGGCGAGGGCGTAGTAGGGTTCGGGCCGGTCGCGGTGGCGGGCGACCCACGCCAGGGCAAGGGTGAGCAGGGTGACGGTGATCGCCGAGTGCATCAGCGACCGGCCGGTGGGCAGGACCCCGAGACTCCAGGCCAGGGGCTTATCGACGATGTCCGGGAGCTGGGAGCCGAGGGCGACGGCGATCGCCGCCAGCGGCGCCGGGGTGGTCCCGGTGAGCCGTCGGCCCCCGGAGTAGGCGAGGTAGGCGACGGCGAGATGACCCCACGGCCACATGCACCGCGTGTATCGGGAGCCCGGAGATACGGCTTGCGGTCCGGGACCAACGCCTTTGGGTCCGCGGGTCGACCCGAGGGTATGGCGAACTGGGACGAGCGGTTCCGCGAGGGGAGCTATCCCCGGGACCCCGACCCCGCCCCGATCCTCGAACGGGCGGTGTCGTGGTTCCCGGACGGGCGGGCCCTGGACGTCGCGACCGGCACCGGGCGCAACGCGGTGTTCCTCGCCGAACAGGGGTACACCGTCGACGGCCTCGACCGGTCCCGGCCCGGCCTGGAGATCGCCCGGGAGAACGCCGTCGATCACGGGGTCGCCGACCGGTGTTCGTGGATCGAGGCCGACGCCCGCGAGTACGCCTACCCCGAGGGCGCCTACGACGTGATCACGATCCGGTCGTTCCAGATCATGGAGCGACTCACCGACATCAAGGCCGCACTCGCCCCGGGCGGGGTGCTGTACTACCAGCCCCATCTCCGCACCAGCGACGCGGTGGACTACGGGCCCTCGAACCGGCATCGCGTGGGGGCGAACGAGCTGTTGCGGGCGTGTCTTGACCTGACCGTCCTGCATTACCGGGAGTGCCGCAGCGGCGATCCCGGTCACCGCGGCGCCCACGCCCAGGTGATCGCGCGGAACACCTCGGGGGACAGCCAGTCGCTGCCCCACTGTGAGTCACTGGACTAGTCGAGTTTGTCGCGGCTGTTGACGGTGAGTTCGCCGATCTCGACGTGGGGTGGGCGGGCGACGGCGAAGGCGATGGCGTCGGCGACGTCTGCGGGGTCGAGGGCCCGACCCGCCCAGTCGCTCCAGTCGTTGAGTTCGGTGACGACGGGGCCGGGCATCACGATTGTCACGCGGACGGCCTCGTCGGTGAGTTCCTTTCGCAGACTGCGGGCGAACCCGTTGACGCCGAACTTCGAGGCGGTGTAGCCGCTGGCGGTCGGAGCGGGGTGGCGGGCGTTCAGCGAGGACACCATCACGACGTCGGCGCGGTCGGCCTCGAGCAGCGTGGGCAGGGCGGCCTGCGTGGTCTGGATGGTGCCCAGGAGGTTGACCTCGATGGGGTCGATGATGGCCTGGTGGTCGCCGTCGGCGAGGGCGGCGTGGCCGCCGATGCCGGCGTTGTTCACGAGGAGGTCGACGTCCCCGACACGGTCGATGAGGGCGTCGACGGCGTCGGCGTCGGTGACGTCGGTGGGGACGACGACGGCATCCGGGATGTCGCTGGCGACGGTCGCTAACCGGTCCTCGCGGCGGGCGGCCAGGGCGACGGTGGCGCCGGCTGCGCCCAGTCGGCGGGCGGTGGCGGCGCCGATGCCCGAGGAGGCGCCGGTGACGATGGCGGTGCGGTCGGAGAGGTCCATACCCTGGGTCGAGGACAGGCGCCCGTAAATCGGTCGTGTTCAGAGTCGGTCCTGGATGGCGGCGGCGAGGCGGGCCGCGTCCTCCTCGGGGACGTGGTTGCGCGGCAACGCGAGGTGGATGTCGTCGTCATCGTACCGGGGGACGAGGTGGACGTGGGCGTGGGTGACGTTGCCGACGAGGTCCGCGGAGGTGTAGAAGAGGCTGACGCCGTCGGGGTCGAAGATCTCGTCGAGGGCCCGGGAGACGTCCCGCACCGTCTCGAAGACGGCGGTGGCCAGCGTCGGGTCCTCGGTGAACAGATGGGCGGTGTGGCGGTTGGGCACCACCAACGCGTGGCCGGGGGTGGCGGGGTCGGCGTCGAAGAACGCGGTGGTGGCCTCGCCCTCGTAGAGGCGGTGGGCCTCGCCCTCGCCGGCGACGATGGCACAGAACGGACACGACGCCATAGTTCCCGGTTGATACCCGGTGTAAAAAGCACTAGGTCGGTCTGGCGGGGCCCCGACGGGCTGTGAGGAGTGGGGCGGGCGTGGGCTATGCCGGGACGTGGACGCGGAGGACGTGGCCGCCACAGCCACACTGGTCGACGTACTCCCACTCGATGCCTGCGTCGGTTTCGCGTTCCAGGACGGGATAGAGGTAGTCCTCGGGGTGGCCGTGGGCGGCGTGGGTGACGAGGTTCACGTGGTTGCCGGGGGCGGTGTGCTCGATCGCCGCGAGGGCCTGGCGGACCACCAGCTCCCGATCGTCGGCGTGTTCGGGGTGTTCGAGGTTCGCCGACCAGGAGGTGTCGTGGACGCGGTCGGTGACGGGTTCGGCGTCGTGGTCGTGGTCGTGGTCGTCGTGGCTGCTGGCCATCGGTCGTCGCGAGGGTTCGGTCGCGGCCCGGAAAAATGCTGAGCCGAACATGGCCACCCCGGCTCGTGTGGGTGGTGGCGCCCCCGGGACTGGCGGGGGAACCGGTGTCGCCCCACCCGCGACCACAGGGCCTCGGACCGCGGCGGCGGACGTAGAACCGTGGGCTGACCCGGGTGAGGCGGGGGATTTATGGTGGCGGCATCGAGAGCCGAGGTATCGTGGGGGATGTCAGCGACGGGGGTCGGGCCGCCATCGTGGCCAGTGGCGTCGCGGTCCTCACGGCCGCCCTCGCCCTCGGGGTGGTCGGCGTCGCGCTCTCGGCGACCCCACCGACGGTGACCACCGGGTTCGACGCCGGCGACGCCGGGTGGCGGATCACCGGTGACGCCCAGGGCAACGGCACCGCCCCCGACTTCGTCGGGGCCGGTGGGGACCCCGGCGGCCACATCTGTGCCGACGACGACGTCGCGGGCGGGACCTGGTACTTCTCGGCGCCGACCGAATACCTGGGGGACAAGGCCGCCTACTACGGCGGGTGGCTGAACTTCTCGTTGAACCAGAGCCAGACCGACGCCCAGTTCGACCAGGACGACATCGTCCTCCGCACCGAGTTGCGCACCCTGGTCTATGACTTCGGGAACGCCTCGACCCACCCGGGCACCGACTGGACGCGGTACGCGATCCCCCTGACCGCGGCCGACCCCAACTGGACGTGGGCCAACGGCGACCCGGTCAACGCCACCGCCTTCCAGTCGGTACTGGGGGGCCTGACCGAGGTCGCGATCCGGGGCGAGTACGTCAGCGGCGCCGACCGCGGGTGTCTGGACACCGTCGAGCTGGTGGCGCCGCCCGACCCCGCCACGGTCACGGTGAGCAACCAACGCGTCGACGACGGGCGGACGGTGTACGTGGACAGCGTCCGCCTGCCCGAGGGCGGGTTCGTGGTCGTCGAACGCCCCAGCGACGACACCGTCCTGGGCAGCTCCAAGTACCTCGACGCCGGGTTACACAACGACGTCGAGATCGTCCTCGACGAAGCACTGCCGGATGGGTCGACCGACCTCGTGTACGTCGCGGTCCGGGACGACGGGAACCACCGCTACGACGAGGGGGTCGACCAGCCCTACGAACTCGACGGGGAACCGGTCACCGACGACGCAGCCGTCGTGGTGCCGACCCCCACCACGACCACGACGGCAACGACGACCACCACCACGACCACCACGACGACTACGACGACGATGTCGACGACCACCACAACCACGACGACGGTGACGACCGCGACCACGACGACAACGCCCGCCGACGGGGACACCGGCCCCGGGTTCGGCGTGGCGGCGGCGGTCCTCGCGGTCGGGGCGGCGGCGCTGCTGGCGCGCCGGGACCGCTGACCCCCACCGGTGCTCGGGGGTGTCGCCGCGGCTCACCCGGCAGTCTCGTCGGCCTCCATCACGCCGAACCGGTTGCCCTCCGTGTCCAGGCAGTAGGCGAGGCGGCCGACGCCGGGCACGGGTTCGACGGCCCGGGCGACGTGGCCGCCGTGGTCGGCGACGGCCGCGACGGTCGCGTCGACGTCCTCGACGTCGATGGTGCAGGTATAGGCCGCGGTCGGGCCGTCGGCGTCGGGGCGGGGCCCCTCGCGGCGGGCGAGGCCGCCGTCGATCCCCGGGGTGTCGGGGTCGCCGGTCATGACCAGCCAGTAGTCGACGGGGCCGTCCCACTGTTCGAACTCCCAGCCGAACACGGTCTCGTAGAACGCGATGGCGCGATCGGGGTCGTCGGCCTCGATATCGAAGTGTATCACTCGTGACATTCTGGTGCCTCGGCACGCCTAGAGGGCCGACACCGAGATAACCGTGCGGGTGCCGGCCGGGCCCCAGGTTCAAGCGGGTGGCGCCGAACCCGGGGCCATGGACTACTACGACGTCATCCACGCCCGCCGGATGGTCCGAACCTTCGAGGCGACGCCGATCGCCGACGATGCGGTCGAGCGCATCGTCACCGCCGGCCGCCAGGCACCCTCGGCGGGGTTCAGCCAGGGGGTCGAGTTCCTCGCGCTGGAAGCCGCGGCCGACCGCGAGCGGTTCTGGGCGACCAACGAGCACAACGCCCAACCCGAGCGGGTGCGACGCGCGCCGCTGGTGGTGGTGCCGTTCGCGTCCAAGGCGGCGTACCTCGACCGGTACGCCGAACCCGACAAGGGCTGGACCGACCGGGACGAGGCCCGGTGGCCGGTCCCCTACTGGTACATCGACACCGGGATGGCCGCGCTGAACATCCTCCATGCCGCGGTCGCGGAGGGGCTGGGCGCGCTGTTCTTCGGGGTCCCCCGGGAGGACTGGCCGCTCCTCCGCCGGGCCTTCGACGTCCCGGAGCGCTACGACCCCATCGGCGCGATCGTCGTCGGCCACCCCGGCGAGGCCGACGTCGAGAGCTCCGCGGACACCCGGCGCCGCAAACCCGTCGAAGAGCAGGTCCACGGCGGCGAGTGGGGCGGGTCGTTCCGCTGACCACGCCGCGTCCGGGGTCGAACCTGTCCGGTGGCCGGCGCGACCGCCCAGCCCCGACCCGAGCCCCACGATTGTTGTGCGTGGCCCCGAACGGGGTGGCATGGCACCAGGTGGCGACGGCGGCCGCGTGAAGATCCCGGTCGGCATCCCGGATCTCGACCGGGACCTCAACGGCGGCGTCAGCCCCGGGGCGACGATCCTGCCGATCGGGCCGATGGGCACGGGCCCGACCGAGTTCGCCCGGTCGGCGGCGATCATGCACGGGAACTGGCAGGCCGAATCCGAACTCTTCGAGCTGGAGTACGGCGACCTCGACCCGGGCGTGACCCGCCCGGCCAACGTCCGGTACTACTCGGTCGTGGATTCCCCGGCGCGGCTCCGACTCCAGATGGAGGAACTGGCCGACCCCGAGTGGGTCGAGACGGCCCTCGCGAACATCACGGTCCACAGCCTGGCCGACGCGGTCGCCGACCTCGGATCGATCCGGGTCACCCCCGAGGGCAGTTTCGCGTACGGGGAGGCCACCGACGACAACCCCTACCAGGCGTTCCTCCGGGCGTTCGGCGACCGGCTCACCGGGGACCTGTCCAACGACCTCGTGATCGTGGACTCGATCACCGATTTCGTCCCGATGATGCACCGGTACCTGTCGCCGACGGACCTGTTCTTCACGGCCCAGACGCTGTGTCATCGCATCGAGGCCAGCGACAGCGTGTTGCTCTCCCCGGCCACCGCGGAGTTCCTTTCCGGGCAGGAGCGGGCGTTCGTCGAGCGCCCCTTCGATACGGTGTTGCGGTGTGACTGGTTCGGCGAGGGGAGTCGGCAGCGGCGGACGATCGAGTTGACGAAGTTCCCCGAGTACTGGATCGAGAACCCGACCGCCGAGCGGGTCGTGTTCGACGTCGCCCTCGACCGGGACCGGTTCGGCATCTCCACCGTCGAGAAGATCCCGCCGTCGGGATAGGCGGCGGGTCAGGGCCGTCGGAGGACGAGGACGACGACCGCGGCCACGCCGGCGGTGGCGGCTGCGCCGAGGGCCACCGTCTCGATGGGGAATCCCATCCCGGGGTCGGGGCTGGTGGTGGTGGGTTGGGCGTCGTCCTTCCAGGGTTCCCCGACGGTGACGTCGGTCTCGGCGGTGTCGTTGGGGGTGGCGATCGCTGCGCTGTAGTTGCCCGCGTCGCCGTCGCCGGTCGCCCAGGTCAGGGTGACGGTGCGGGTCTCCCCGGCGTCGAGGGTGACCCGGGTGGTGTCCCGTGGTTCACCGGCGACGGTCAACGTCACCGTTTGGGTGGTTGGGTGCGCGCCGGTATTGGTGACGGTCGCCCGCACCACGAGGTCCTCGCCGACGGCGACGGGGCTGTTGGTGTCCTCGACGGTGGCATCGAAGTGACCGGGTTCCTCGACGGTGACGTCGGTCTCGGCCGTGTCGTTGGGCGTCGCGACCTGGGCGGTGTAGTTCCCCGCGTCGCCCTCGCCGGTCGCCCAGGTCAGGGTGACGGCGCGGATCTCGCCGGCGTCGAGGGTGACCCGGGTGGTGTCCCGTTCGGCGCCGGCGACGGCGAGGGTCACCGTCTTGGTGGCGGGGACGTCCCCGGTGTTTTCGACGGTCGCCCGCACAACGAGGTCCTCACCGGCGGCGACGGGGCTGTTCGTGTCCTCGACGTCGGGGTCGAAGGTCGAGGGCTCCTCGACGGTGACGTCGGTCTCGGCCGTGTCGTTGGGCGTCGCGACCTGGGCGGTGTAGTTCCCCGCGTCGCCCTCCCCGGTCGCCCAGGTCAGGGTGACGGTGCGGGTCTCGCCGCCGGTCAGTGTCACCTCGGTGGCGTCGCGTTCGACGCCGCCGACCCGCAGGGCGACGGTCTCTGTGTGGCGGTCGGCGCCCTGGTAGGCGACGGTGGCGGTGACTTCGAGGGTGTCGCCTTCGATGATGGCGCTGTTCGTCCCCGTGATCTCGATGGCGAACCCCGATTCCGCCGCGGCGGGACCGGTCGGGAACGTGGTAATGCCGACGCCGAGGAGGGTGGCGAGGGTGAGCACCGCGAGTAGTCGTTTGTGGCTGTGCGGCGGTCTGGTGGTCCCCATCGTCGTGCCCCCGGATGGGCGAACGTCCCGGTACCGTCGCATAAGCGTTATGTCACCGGTCCTACGCGACGCCGGGGCGTGGGTCGGCAGACCAGAGCCGGCCGTTCGGCACCTCGGGGAACGGGAGTCTGGCATCGCCGGGGCGGCCTCGATCGCCCAGTGGGGCCAAGCACCGCCGGGACCGGGGCGGTCGCCGGGCGGGGGTCGTGGCGGCGCGGGTGGTCGAGACCGGCCCGGGACGCGGTCCGGTGGCGATGGTCGGGCGAGGACCGCGTGCGGGTCAGGCCTGGACGGTGACGGTCCGGGTTTGCGAGCCGCCACGCCAGGTGAGGCGGAACTCCATCTCGCCGCCGTCGTCGGTGTACCGGTCCTCCGCGGTGTTGGTGTAGGTCTGGGTCACCGTCTCGCCGGCGGGGACGTCGACGACGAGGGCGGTTTCGGGGGTGTGGGCGACGCTGGGGCCGCTGCGGTTCAGGGCTCCGACCCAGGTGCCGTCGGCGTCGCCGGTGTTTTCGATCTCGAGGGTGAGCGTGGCGTCCTGGCCGGTGACGATCGCCTCGGGGGCAACAAACGATTGGATGGCGAAGTTGGTCGGCGGGCGGGCCAGGGTCCTGAGGGCCGCGGTCGGGAGCTGATGGCTGCCGCCGGGCCAGGTGAGGGTGGCGGACTCGGTCTCGAGGGGGTTGGGGACGGTGAAGGCGAGCCATCCGTCGGCGTCGTCGCCGTAGGGTTCGCGTCGGGGCCAGAGCTGGCCGCCCATGCCGCCGACGTCGGGGTCGGGAGCGTGGGATTGGCCGGCGGCCTCGACGGTGAACGCGGCCGCATCCGGCGTGGGTGTGGCGGCGGTGACGGTGGCGATGACGTACTGTTCGGAGAGGCCGGCGGACGTGCTGATCGCGTCGGGGGAGGAGAGGGCGACGACCTCGGGTTGGACGGTGACGTCCTGGACGGTGACCGCCCCCGTCGTGGTCGTCGTGGGACTCGTCGTGGTGGTGGTAGTGGTGGTGCCGGGATCGCCGGTGGTACACCCCGCTGCGAGCAGCGTGGCGGCGACGAGGATGCCGCGGCGTGTCGTCCTCATGACCGTCGCTTGTGGCGGGGGTTATAGGTGTCTTCAGGTGGGTGAAGCGGTCACTGCACCTGGAGACTGGCGCTCCCAGCCGGGCCTGGCGACGGCGGCCCGGGTGGTCGATCGGTGGCGGGTCAGTGACTGAGTGCGACGCGGAAGTCGTCGTCCGCGTCGGTGTTGTCGCTGTAGAGGTTGTCGATCGGGGCGGCGAAGAGGTGGGTGGCATCGGCAGGGATGTCGACGGTGACCGCGGGGTCGGTGCCGTCCTGGGTCGAGACCAGGAAGTCCTCGGGGATGTCGGTCGGCTCGTCCCCGTAGTAGGTACGACTGGTCTCGTAGTCGGGGCCGGCGTCGAGGGCGTCGGGCAGTCGGTGGGGTTCGGCCGCGTCGAGGAGGGTGTCGCTGGCGCTGAACACGGCGGTCAGGCCCTGGCCGCCGCTGCCCTGTTTGTCGTAGGCCCCGCGCCGGGTCAGGGTCAACGAGTCCCCGGGCGCGAACCCGTGGTCGGCGAGGGCGATGGGGCGGGCGTCGGCGGCGGGGTCGTCGGGGTTGGTGTGGAGGTAGGTGGCCGTGGGGTCGAGGGCGACGGTGACCGTCTGGCGTTGGGCGTCGCTGTCGGCGAGGGCGTCCAATCGGGCGAGGATGCGTTCGGTGAGGGCGGTGAGGGCGGTCGGCGTGGGCTGGCTGGCGTAGGCCTCGTAGGGGGTGATTGCGGCCTCGACGTGGGGGAGAAACTGCTCGCGGAGGGTGGTGGCGGCGCCGGCGTAGTCGCGGTCGCGGACCTGGCGGTCGGCCGTGCCGAGGAGGTCTCGGAACTGGGCGGCGGTGGCGGCGCCGTCGGCGAAGGCGTGTGGGGCAACGTCGAGGATCGCGGCCTCGAGTGGGGCGACCAACGGGTTGTGGGTGGTGGTGACACCGTCGCGGTCGACGGCGAGGGCGACGGCGTCGGCGGGGAACGGGAGGGTGGCGGCGACGCTGTGGCCGAGGCCGTCCGGGGGTTTGGCGTGGCTGCCGTGGTGGCGGTCGGGGACGGTAGCCTGGACGAGGATCTCGCCAGCGGGGTCGGTGAGGCGGAGCGTGACCGGCGTGGCGTCGGTGTGGGTCTCGGGGTCGTAGGCTTCGATCGTGGGGGTGGCGTCGTAGGTGGCGACGTGGTCGAGGGTGACGCCGCCGTCGAGGATGCTGCCCGAGATGGCGAGGACGGGACCGACCTCGCCGCCGTGGTCGGGGAGTGCAGCGAGGTCCGGGGTGCCACCGCCCTGGTAGGCGGTTTGGAAGTTGCCGACGGCGAGGCGGCGGTGGATGCGGGGGTCGGGCCAGTGGTCGCCGCTGGCGTAGCTCATGTAGCTGATCTTCTGGGTGAGTTCGGGGGCGCCGCCTACGCTGAGGCTGGGGCCGCTGTTCGTCCAGGTGCCGTCGGTGATGCTGTAGTCGTTGACCAGGGCGTAGTCGCCGTCGGTGAGGTCGTACCCCGTGGAGACGAGGTTGCTGGCGGCGTGGCTCGTGTCGGTTTCCTGGGTGCCGTCGTTGTCGAAGTCGCCGGTGCGGGCGTACCGGTTGGTGGAGTCGGAGTAGGGGTTGGCGGAGAACCGGTGCCCGATCTCCTGGGCGGTGGTGTGACAATGGAAGACGTCGTCGCCGCCGGTGAGGGCTTCCTCGCTGGCGACGGCGGCGTTGTAGTGGTAGTGGTAGCCGACCGGTGGGTTCGACCCCCAGTGGGCGTCGAAGTAGTCCTGGTTGCCGGCGGCGGTGCCCTTGGGGACGATGACGACGTGGGCGTCGAACCCGCCGCCTTGGCTGGCGTCCATGAGGTCGGTCGCCGCCTGGCGGCTGTGGTCTTCGGTGATGATGGTGCCGCCGCTGGGGAAGCGGGTGCTCGAGCTGATGTTGTCGAGGGCGGTCATCGCGCGTTCGGCGTCTTTGGTGGCGGCGTTGTTGATGTACTCCCGGACGAGGCCGACGTCCGGGGTGTCGTGGCGGTAGGCGACGATCTTCCCGGGGTAGGCGCGACGGAGGTACTCCATGCTGCTGGCGACGCTGCGTTCGTAGTTGGCGGCCTCACCGTTGGTGTCCCCCCAGTCGATGTCGGTGGTGTGATGGTGGACGGTGTGGCCGTGGCCGTGGAACCGGCCGCTGGTGTCGCCCGGATCTTTGAACTCGATGAACCCCACGCGCAGCGTCGGGACGGTCGTGACCTCGAAGTCCCCGGACGGGCCCTCGGAGAGGGTGACGGAGTTGGTGTCGACGTCGGGGTGGATCGGGGTGACCTCGATGTCGTTTTGGGTCGTGGGCATCCGGAAGACGGGTGGCGGGTCACCGGGGCCGTTCTGGGCGGTCTCGTGGAAGACGGCCTCGGCGTCGGCGCCCTCGCTGATGGCGATGGCGTCGCGGCGGTGGAGCTGCATCGAGTGGCCGATGTCGGCGTGGGCGGCGGTGACGGCGATGGGGACGATCTCGGGGAGTTGGTCGTCGTACTGGAGGTTGAGGTCGAACATGATGGAGGCGTACTCCCCGGCGACGATCGGGGCGTCAGCGATGGGGATCCCCGCACCGGCACGGCTCTCCTCGGTCTTCTGGATGACGCGGACGTCGACGAGTTCCAGCACCGGCGTCGGCCCCGGGTCGGTGGTGGTCGTGGTGTCGCCGGACTCGTTGCCGTCGGGTTGGGGGCTGGTGGTCTCCTCACAGCCCGCGATGGCGGCCGTGGCGGCGGTGCCGACCGCGGTGAGGAGGGTGCGTCGGGTGGTGGTGTCACCCGCCTCGTCGGCGTCTGTCATGGGTGATACTCGGAGTACCGACTCGGGCGGGAGCTAAGAGAGTTTGGGTGGTTGACGGGTGTGAACCCCGACAGAGACGGCCGTACGCGGTGTGGATGTCAGGCCGAGACGTTGATCCAGAGGTGGAGTTCCCGGTAGGCGGAGTCGATCGAGGCGTCGTCGGGGGCGTCACCCCGGTAGAGGAGGTACACCAGCCGCAGTCGCTGGCCGGTGAGTGTGGGGGTGACGTTCTGGGTGGTCATGAACGTCTCGTTGTCGGCCAGGGCCCCCGTCGAGAGGCGGGTGAGTTCCCGTTGGTCGAGGACGGCGACGGTGGTGTTGTTGATGAACCGCACCCGCTGGAGTTCGACGACGATGGAGTACCGGACCTCGCGGTGTTCCTGGTTGGTCACGCCGACGATGACGGGGCGGGACTCGCCGCGGGTGAAGTTCGTGGGGTAGTCGGCCGCGACCAGGGCCCCGGACTCGTTCTCGGTGAGGAGGTAGAACTCGGTGAAGGCCTCGCCCTGTTTGGGGACGGCGACGGCGTAGGCGACGCTGGCGGTCGCGAGGACGATGCTGGCGACCAGCAAGACGTTGAGGGCGGCGTCGGCCCGCGTCGCGGGTTCGAGGAGTTCGGTCTTGCCGGCGGCGACCCAGTCGCGGTAGGGGACCTGGAACCGGTCGGCGGCGGGGATCGCCCACCGGCGTTCGGCGGCGACCCAGGTGGCGATGAGGGTGAAGCCACTGACCGCGACCATGATTGGGGTCAGGCGGATGCCCCACGGCGTGAAGTTCAACACCAGCCCGATGAGTGGGACCACCGCGATCGAGAGGCCAAACGACAGGGCGACGCGTTCGATGCCGTCGATGCCCCGCCCATCGTCGGTGTCGTCGTCGGTCGGGGGGTCGCCGGCCTCGGGGAACAGGGCGGCGATGAAGGCATACCCGGGGACGAACAGGACGAAGGGCAATCCCAGCAGGATGCGGAGTGGGGTGTCCCGGAGGATGGGGACGAAGACGGCGAGGTTGACCGCGGCGACGAGGGCGAGGGTGGCGGCGAGGTCGGCGGGGAGGCGGCGGAGCCACGGGGGCAGCAGATCGGTCGGGCGTGGCGACGCCGACATGCCCGATGGCTGGGCCGCGGTCGCCTAAAGGTTGTTCGGTGCCGGGACCCGGTTTGAATCCCCCGTCCATACCCGGGGTCACGCCGGTGGCCCCGCGGGCCGACCACGTGGGCATGGGCGAGGACTCTCCCCAGCGACCGACCGGCACCGACGACGCGATCATCATGGACGCGGGCCTGGACACCTCGTTGCCCGCGGGGGTCGCCCGGGGACTGGGTCGGCTCCTCGGCGACGGGCCCGTGGCGACGCTTGGCGACTGGGCTGCCGCGGTCCGGGCGGCGACCGGGGGCGGCGCCATCACCCGCCAGGACCTGTGTCACACCGACGATCGGTCGCCCCACCACGCGGTCCTCGACGGCCAGCGCTACGATTTCGCGTGTTTCTACGACGCGGTGATCCTCGCGGGGCTGGCCGACGCCCCCGTGGCCATCCACACCGAGAGCCCCGGCGGCACCCCGATCACCGCCGACGCCACCGGGACCACGAGCCTCGCGGTCTCCCCCGCGTCGGCGGTGTTCTCGGTCGGCGTCGCCGACGACGTCGCCCCGCCGGATGGGGCACCGACCCACGCCACGGTCTACGCGGCGGTGTGTCCCTACGTGCGGGCGTTCCCCGACCCAGGGGCCTACCGGGCGTGGCGGTCGACCGTCGACGCGGCGACGGTCGCGATGCCGCTGGCCGGCGCCACCGACCTGGCCACAGCCCTCATCGACTGACGAACATTTTTAAAATCCCCGGGTATATCCGGGGGTAGGCGTTCCCGGGTGGTCCCCGGGGGACAGAGCATGCGCGAGGCCGTCATCCATCTCAGCGACGACGAACTGGAGACCCTTGGCTTCCGGGAGGTCGTGGCCGCCACCCGGGCGGCCGGCCTCCTGGACGTCACCGAACTCGTCTGTCAGGGCGCCGGCGGCATCCTCGAGGTCCGGGTCGAAGACCCCCTCGACCCCGCCGCCCTGGACGGGTTCGCGGCGGTCGCGTGGTGGGAGCGACTCACCACCGACGCCGAAACGGTCACCTACCTCATGAAGGTCGACCCCCAGACCGACGGCGCCACGGGGTCGATCGAGGAGCACGCCACCGCCCACGACGTCGCCGCGGTGACCGCAGACGGGATCGACCTCTCCGTCGTCGGGTCCGACGAGGCGATTAGCGACAGCGTCGCCGCCATCGACGACGCCGGCGTCGCCCCCTTGTTGCGGCGACTCACCGACTTCGAGGGCACGCCCGCGGGCGTGGCCGACCGGTTGACCGACCGGCAACGCGAGATCGTCGAGACCGCCTACGACCTGGGGTACTACGAGATCCCGCGGGCGGCCACCACCGACGAGGTCGCCGACGCCGTCGGGGTCACGCCGTCGACGGTGGCCGAGCACCTGCAACGCGCCGAGAAGAACGTGATCGGTCGGATCGTCGCGGCGCCGCGGTGACCTACCCCAGGTCCGTGGTCCGGAACCGGTGATACCCCACCAGGACCGGGATGACCGCCCAGGCCAGGAGGATGAGGGCGGCGAACCAGTCCTGGAGGTAGAACGGGACCGGGCCGGCGAGGCGGTTTGTCATCGCCAGCTGCTCGAGGGGTGCGTGCCGCGGGACGTCCTCGAGGGGGAACTGCGGCACGGCGTCGACGCGTTCGTCGAGGGCGGCCTCGGTGAGGACCCGGTAGGCCTCCAGGGGGTTGACCCGCTTGAGGAGGAAGTACCACGGCTCGGCGATCCTGCCGGGCAACCCGCCGGTGACGGCGGCGTAGGCGCCGGCGGCGAGGGGCTGCCAGAAGAACACCATCCCCATGAACGAGCCGATGGTGGCGGTCATGGCGTGGCCCCGGGTGGCGGTGGCGGCCGATCCGCCGACGGCCAGACCCGTGAAGACGACGCCCAACAGGAGGCCGGTGGCGACGAACCCGCCGAAGGCCGCGGCGGTCGGCGCCCCGTAGAGGGCGACGACGAGGGCGGCCGCGACGGCAAACCCCGTGGTCAAGGCGACGAGGGTGACCACCAGTCGGCCGACGAGCTTGCCGGCGAGGACCCGGCCCCGGGTGAACGGCGCCCCCAGCAGCACGCGGAGGCTGCCGGTGCGGCGCTCCCCGACGACGGCCATGTACCCGGCGACGATGGCGATCCCGGGGATGAACAATTGGGCGAGCATCGCCACCCCGGCCAGCGCCTTCGCCGGAGAGACGGTGACGACGTCGGGGAACAGCTCCCCGGCGACGGGCAACGCCATCCCGAGGAAGGCGACGAACACGAGGGTGAACCCCCACAGCATCCGCGAGCGCGTGGCGTCGGCGACGTCCTTGCGCGCGATCGCGATCCAGGACGCCGTCATGCGCTCACCTCCTGGGTGTAGGCGGTGAAGACCTCTTCGAGGGACGGGCCCTCGGCGGCAAGGTCCTGGATCTCGACGCCGGCGGTCCGCAACTCGGTGACGACGTCGGCCTTGGCGGCGGGATCGGAGGTCGTGACCTCCAGGACGGTCCCGGTGCGGGTGACGCTGTCGACGCCGTCGATGTCGGTGACGGTGCCCGGGACCGCGCCCGGGACGTGGAGGCGGATCGTGGTGCCGCTGCCGACCCGCTGGCGCAGCTCGTCGACGCGGTCGACGGCGACGAGGTCGCCGTCGGCGAGGATGGCGACGCGGTCGGCGACGGCCTCGACCTCCGCGAGGATGTGGCTCGAGAAGAACACCGTGGTGCCCCGATCGGCGGCCGCCCGGACCAGGCGCCGCATGGTCTGGATGCCATGCGGGTCCAGCCCCGAGGAGGGTTCGTCGAGGATCAACAGCTCGGGGTCCCCGACCAGGGCCATGGCCAGGGCCAGTCGCTGACACATACCCTTGGAGTACTGGCCGACGCGGCGGTCGGCGTCCGTGCCGTCGAGGCCGACCCGGTCCAACAGCGTGGCGGGGTCGTCGGCGGCGTCGTGCCACCGGATCGCAGCCTCCAGGTGGCGGCGCCCGGTGAGCCGGTCGTACAGGCCGAACCCCTCGGGGAGGACGCCGACGTCGTACCGTAACTCCGCGGCGTGGGCGTGGACGTCCCGACCGAGGATCGTCGCCGACCCTGCGGTCGGGCGGGTGTAGTCCAACAGCATGTCGATCGTGGTGGATTTGCCGGCGCCGTTCGGGCCGAGGAAGCCGAAGACCTCCCCGGCCTCGACGGTGAGGTCGAGGCCGTCGACGGCAGTGACGGCGCCGTAGCGTTTCGTCAGGTTCGTGGTGTCGATCACAGGCATACGTGATCGACTACCCGGAGGCGGGGCACGGCCACGCGTGTTCTCCCGGGTCTGTGCGGTGGGTTTATCCCGGGGGTGTGGGCTGGGGTTAGGCCGCGGCGATGACGTCCCGGACGCGGTCGAGGCGGGCCCCGACCTCGTCGACGATCGGGTCGAGGTCGGGGTTGTCGACGAGGCCGATGAGGGCGTGGGCGTCGACGATGTGGACGCCGACCCCGTCATCGGTCTCCTGGACGACGACGTTGCAGGGCAGCAACGCGCCGAGGCGGTCCTCGACGCCGAGGGCGTCGTAGGCCAGGTCGGGGGCACACGCCCCGAGGATCCGGTACTGGCGGAAGGGTTCGTCGAGTTTCTCGGCGAAGACGGCCTGGGCGTCGACCTCCCACATGATGCCGAACCCCTCGTCGGCCAGGGCCTCGATGGTGCGGTCCCGCACGGTCTCGAAGTCACCACGCACCGTCACGTCGCTGGTGTAGGATCGGGTTTGTTCGGGCATGAACTCCCGTCCTTGGTGCCGGGACAGCATAACCATACCCCCCGGGCTCTAAGGTGGTCGCCGCCCATCGGCGGGGCATGCCCGAAGACGCTGGCGGGGATCGCCACATCGAGATCGAGGACGTGCCCCTGGTCTCGTTGGGCGAGGCCCTCGCGATCGTCGGCGAGGAGACGCGGGCCACCATCATCACCGAACTCGGGAAGGCCCGTACGGTCGCGCCCGGGGCGTCGAACGCCCTCGGGTTCACGGAGCTGATGGACCGGGTCGGGGCCGAGGACAGCGGTGGGTTCAACTACCATCTCCAGCGACTGGTCGGCCCGTTCCTGAAACAGACCGAGGACGGCTACCTGCTGCGGATGCCGGGGCAGCTCATCTTCGAGGCGATCGTGGCCGGCACCCTCGACGATCGGCCGACGGTCGACCCGTTCCCCGTTGGGCCCTGCCCCCGGTGTGACGCGGTGCTGACCGCCGCCGTCCACCCCGACCACCTGCTCACCGTCGAGTGCACCGACTGTGCGACGCTGTTCGACGCCGTGGCCTTCCCCGCACGCGGGTTGGCCGACCGTGACACCGAGGAGATCCTGGCGGCGGCCTATCAGCGACGCCACCACACGGTCGCGACCATGCGTCGCGGGGTCTGTCCCCGATGTGCGGGCCGGGTCGCCCGCGACCTGCGGGGCGACGCCTCGATCACCTACGGGGACGCCGACGTCGCGGCGATGGCGGGCTTAGAGACCTACGCGACCCTCGAGTGTGAGAGCTGTCACGCGGGGCTCGTCGGCCACCCGGCCAACGTCGCGGTGACGGCGCCGATCGTCGTCGGGTTCTTCGCCGACCACGGCGAGGATGTCGCCCGCACGAACTGGTGGACCGACCCGATCGCGACCGCCAGGGCGACGACCACCACCGTCGACGCCGCGCCACGCCAGGTGCAGATCCCCTTCGAGCTCGGGGACGAGTGCCTCACCGTCACCCTGGACGCGTCGTTGTCGGTGACGGCCACGACACGGGAGCCGGCGACCTGACCCCGTGTCGAGCGGTGGACAGAACTGACGTTCAGAAAACGGTTATTGGCGGCACGGCCCCGTGGAGGGTATGAACGCCCTGACCCGTTCGCCCGTGTCGCCGAAGATGGTGAAGGTCGGTGCCGCCGTCATCATCGGTGTGAGTCTCGGGACCGTCCTCGGTGGGGAGACCGTTCTCGTCCCCGGGATCGGGGCGGTGCCCGGCGTGGTCGGCGGGGGCGTCGGCGCCCTCGCCGGGGCGGCACTCTACCGGTGGGGCCCACCCGTCGTCGGTGGTGGGACCTGTGACTGCACCGGGGACTGTGGCTGTTCGTAGCCGACGGCCTCGTGGCGTCACGCCGGCAGCGCGCGGCGGTGGTGACCGGGGCACAGCTGGCCGGTGGACACCGGGGACGTCCCGATCGCCCGACCGGGGGGTCACCAGTCGATGCGTTCCCGGTCTTCCCAGAACTTCCCGCTCGGTGCGTCGGGGGTGAACTGCGCGAGCCAGATCGGCGTCTCAGCGCCTTCCTCGGGACTGCGGGGCGCGTCTGGACCGCCAAGGTTCGTCCGCACCCAGCCGGGGGAGGCGGCATTGGCGATCAGCCCGTCGGCGCGATAGGCGGCATCGAGTTGGACGGTGAGCCCGTTCAGTCCGGCTTTGGACAGCGAGTAGACTCCCCGCCACCGGTCGGCGTCCCCGGACAGTTGACCGCCGGTACTGGACACGTTCACGACACGGCCACCCGCCGTCTCCAAGAGGAGGTCGAGGGCGTGCTTGGTGAGGAGAATCGGGCCGCGGAGGTTGGTGTCGAGCACCCGGTCGATGCCGCCGGTGGTGCTCTCACCGATGGGGCCGGCAGGCCCACCGATGCCTGCGTTGTTGACGAGGATGTCCAGTCCCTCGGCCTCGTACCGCAGCACATCGATCACGTTGCCGATGTCGGCCTCGTCTGTCACGTCCAGTCTGACGCCACGGTGGTCGTCACTGACGTCAGCGGGATCGCGGGCGCCCCCGTACACGGTCGCGCCTCGCGCTGCGAGGCCGTCGGCGATTGCGGCCCCGATCCCGCGGGAGGCACCCGTCACCAAGGCGACCTGGCCATCGAGCGTGTCATATAAACTGACGTCCATGTACCGCCCCGGAGCGACCTGATAATAAATCCCGTCACTCAGTCCGGGTGCATCCAGGTCCCCCGTTCAAGGTCGATGTGGGCTTCGCCGGGTGGCCACCGGGGATCTCCAGCGAGGGGGTAGGCGGCACAACGACTATTACTCAGATTCTCGACTGCCTCCCTATGCCGATCGACGACGCACAGTATCGGACCGTCCTGAACACGGTCGAGGACGCCATCTACATGACCGACGACTCCCGGCGGTTCACCTGGATCAATTCCGCCACCGAGCGGTTGTTCGGCTATGACCGCGACGCGATCATCGGCACGCATCTCTTCGAGTTTCTCGACGACGACCAGATCGAGACGGCGACGGCGAACCTGCGGTCCCTCCGGTCCGCGGACACCCCTGACACGATCACCTTCGAGATGGAGATTCCGACGAAGGATGGGTCGACGATCCCGACCGAGACCCACGCCACCCTCCTCCCGGGGGAGGGGTTCTCGGGGACGGCGGGGGTCATCCGGGACATCAGCGAACGCACCGAACGCAAACGACTCTCGAACGGCAGAACGAACGCCTCGACAGGTTTGCGAGGATCGTCTCCCACGACCTCCGAAATCCCCTCACCGTGGCCGCGGGGCGACTCGAGTTGGCCCGCGAGGACTGTGACAGCGATCATCTCGACGCCGTCGCGGACGCCCACGAGCGCATGGCCACCCTCGTCGATGACCTCACCACCCTCGCGAGAGCCGACGAGTCACTGATCGACGTCGAGCGGGTGGCGTTGGCAGAGGCGGTCGATACGAGTTGGCAGAACGTCGAGACCGCGTCGGTGGAGCTCGTGGCCGACACCGCGCGTACCGTACGGGCTGACGAGGGCCAACTCCATCGGGTCCTGGAGAATCTCTTCCGCAATGCCGTCACCCACGGCCAGGCCGACACCATCATCGTGGGAGAGCTGGATGAGGACGCGGGGTTCTTCGTCGAGGACGACGGGACCGGCATCCCCCCACCCGATCGTGACGCCATCTTCGAGCGGGGGTACACGACCGACGACACCGGGACCGGCGTGGGGTTGGCCATCGTCCGGGAGATCGTCGACGCCCACGACTGGGAGATCACGGTGCGGGAGGGTGATGCCGGTGGGGCGAGATTCGAGATCGTTGGCCTGTCGGCGTGAGCGTCCCGATCCCGGAGCGACCCTCGGAGAGCGTCACGTCACCCGCGTCCGTGGTGGTGCCACCGGCCACGGCCTGCATCGACGCCGTCAGGCAGGATCCACCGCGTCGGCGACGACCTCGTCGTCGTAGGTGGTGACCTCGAGTGGGTGGCCCCACGGGTCGGTGACGCTTCCATCGGGTGCGGCACAGACAACTGGAGACCACAAGTGTCCTCGACGGTGAGGAATCAGCAGCCAACGACGGCTGTTCTTGATCCCGTCACCGATCAAGTCCAGGTGCACACGAGGTCTAGGCAGTCCCCGTGTTGGGGTGATGCGGTACTCCTTGACTCGTCGGGGATCGGGGTGGGTGCCCGGGAAGTCGCTTGCTGGTCCGGGGACTGACACCTGGTCGCCGTGCACTATCCGGATGCTCCCCTCCGTCCTCCCGACGAGAGCGTGTCACGCCGTCGGTTGAACCACACCACCGACGAACACTCTAACTATCATACTGGGATGAGAATTCGAGTTAAATCCCCGCTATTTCGGTGGTCACATATACCAGCACGCCATCCGCCGCTGCGCTAACTCAAATCAGCTCCCGGCTCGCTCTCGATGGACCGCGTCAGGATGTCGAAGATGTCCACCGCTTTGAACTCCTGATACCGGTCCTTGCCGGTTGTCTCCTGGAGCACACCCGCAGTCTCCAACTCCGTAATTGCGTTCCGCGCCGTCTGATAGGAGACGTTGAGCAGTTCCTCCACGTCGGTGGTCGTCACATAGGGATACTGGAAGAGGCGCATTGCCAGCCGGTCGGCCGCAGTCTTTTCGTGACCGTACCGCGTTGCATACTCCTGGCGCAATCCGCGGAGTTCGTCGGTCCTCGCCACTGCATCGGCGGCCTGGGTCCGGATGCCCTCAACGAAGAACTGAAGCCACTGCTCCCAGGCACCGTCTTCGCTCACCGCCCGGAGTAGCTTGACGTACTCGAGTTTGTGCTCGTTGAAGTACGCGCTCGGGTAGAGGTAGGGATCGCTCAGATACTCCTGCTGGATGAGTTGCAGCGTGATGAGCAGCCGACCGAGCCGACCGTTCCCGTCGCCGTAGGGGTGAATCGTCTCGAACTGGTAGTGGACGATTCCGAGGTCGACCAGGTCGTGGTAGGGACCGCCCTGGTTGAGATAGGCCACAAGGTTGTCCATGAGCCCGGGAACATGGCTCGGGTCAGGGGGAACGAATGGTGGACGGTGGGGCTCGGGTGGCGGAATGTGGACCGGCTGGGACCGGAATCGGCCGGGTTCATCCCCTTCGTCGCGGACGCCCGCCATGATCGTCTCGTGGAGGTCGTGGAGCAACTCGAGAGAGATCTCGCCGGTCTCGGCGACACGGTCGGCCCCCGTGTTCACGGCGTTCTCGTAGTTCAACCCCTCGCGGAGGTCTTTGGTTGTTTCCCCACTGTCAATATCCGAGGGCCGAAACAGGTCTTCGAGTTCGAGGTCCGCTCCTTCGATGAGGACCGACTCGACGGCTTCACGCCGCACCAAGGAGGTGTACACGATCGGACTCGCGTCCGTTTCTTTGCTGACGCCCTCCAGGCGACCGAGTTCGTAAATCGCGTCCTGGAGCAGCTCCTGGAGTGCTGGGCTGAGTTCGATCTCACGCGATGGCGGCAACTCGTCCGGCAGGTAAGACGACCGCTGTCCGAACGGGACGTATTTGCCGGGTGCCCCGTCGGGGAGCTCCTCGGTGGGCATTGTGATTACGCACCCGAAATCACGCCTGACTCAAATATTCTTCCCTGAAATTAGAGTTAGTTCCTGATGTCGTCACAGAGTTTATCATCGTGAATTGCTGGCCCGGGCCCGAACACTAATTCGACGCCACGCCAGGGAATCCCCCTCGGTTGCGGGGGGACAATCCCAGCGCCATGCAGCCGTCGCGCAGTTCCCAGGATGGCCGGTAGTGACCCGGAGACCACTGAATCACCTGCTCAACGTGAGGGGTGTGTTGACCGCGAACCACGGTCTCGACGCGGGCAATCGTTCCTGGGGGAGACGGGTCCTGTCTCCAGCAGGCCCGCAGAACCGACACCACCCCCAGGAGCGGCCGCGGCGATAACGACGCCACCCACGTTCGTGGTCCGTCCACCTGCCACTCCCTGAAGTTACCCCGTCAAGGGGGATCCACCGCGTCGGCGACGACCTGGTCGTCGTAGGTGGTGACCTCGAGTGGGTGGCCCCACGGGTCGGTGAAGTACACCGAGTAGGCGTCGTCGTGGTCGACGACGGTGTCGGGCCCGTCGACCTCGAGGTCGGGGCGGTCACGACACGCTTCGATGAAGTCCAGAAACGCCGCCCCGGTTGCGCGGATGGCGACGCGGCTGAAGCTGCCCTCGCCGGGGGCGGTCGGGGTGCCCTGGAACAGCGCGAGCATGGTCCGGCCGTCGTCGGGGGAGATCACCAACGGGTTACTGGGGTCCTCGGCCCAGTGGGCCAGGTCCGCGACGACCTCGAAGCCGAGGACCTCGCGGTACCAGTCGGCGGCGTCGCGGCGGTCGGGGACGGTGCACTCGACGTGGTCGATGCCATCGGGGGCGAGCAGTGGGTCTGGCATGGGTGGTGGGGGCCGGGCGTCGGCGGGGGCCAGCCGAATCGTGGGGTGGCGGGTGGTTAAACGCTCGCGAAACCCGGTTTGTGTTGGATTGCGAACCGATCGTGGACGGAAAGGTAGTTGGCCGCCCGGGGCCTCACCCGTGATATGCTGCGGGTGCGGCTGGCGGGCGTGGTGTTTGCGGTGCTGTTCGCCCAGGTGTTGCTGTACCCGGGGATCGACCTCCTGGTGAGTGCCTACGGCGCCGCCGGCGGGTTGCGCCCGGGGATGTGGTTTCTGGGCGCGGAGTTCGCCGGGTTCGTCGCCTTCGCCGCCATCTGGGGCGCGGCGAGTGACGCGGTGGGGCGGCGCCGCCCGTTCATCGTCGCGGGCGCCCTCGGCGGTGCACTGGGGTATGCCCTGCTGGCGGTCGCCCTCGAGGCTGCGGTCCCGTTCGCGGCGGTGGTCGCACTCCGCTTCCTGCAGGGGGCGGCGACCATCGGCGCGTTCTCGCTGGCGATCGCGGCGCTGATGGACCTGGGCGGGGGCCACGGCCGGAACATGGGCGCGGCCGGCTTCGCCATCGGCGCCGGCACGAGTCTCGGCGCCCCGGTCGGCGGCCAGCTCTACGAACTCGGGGTCTCGACCCCGTTGTGGGTGGCCGCCGCCCTCTTGGGGGTGGTGGCGGCCCTCACCGTCCGCGGCACCGAGCGGGCCCCGCCCCCGAACCGGGGGTCGGTCGCAGCGATCGTCGCCGACCTGGGCGGCCGACCGCTGCTGGGGTTGCCCTACACCTTCGGGTTCATCGACCGGTTGTCCGCGGGGTTCATCGCGTTGGCGGGGACCCTGTACTTCCGGTCGGCCTTCGAGCTGGGCCCGGGGGCGACCGGCGTGATGTTGGCGTTGTTCTTCGCGCCGTTTGCCTTGTTGCAGTACCCGATGGGCATCGTCTCCGATCGCGTGGGTCGCACCGCCCCCATCGTCGGGGGGTCGTTGCTGTACGGGGTCGGGGTGATCGCCGTGGGGTCTGCCCCGGACCCGTGGGTGGCGGGGGCGGCGATGGTCGCGGTCGGTGTCGTGGGGGCGGTGATGGCGCCGGCGACGATGGCCCTGGTCACGGACCTGGCCGGGGCCGACGAACGCGGCACGGCCATGGCGGGGTTCAACGTCGTCGGCAGTCTCGGGTTCCTCGCGGGGATCGTGATCGCGGGCACCGTCGCGGAGGCGTATGGCTACCAGGCGGCGTTCCTCCTGACGGGCGGAGTGGAGATCGTCGTCGCGGTGGCGGCGGTGCCGGTGTTCCTGCGGGTGCGGGACCGGGTGTGAGGGTGACCCCGACCTATAGGGTGGTGGGGACGCAGGCAGGCATATGGACGACGCCGCCACGCCACTGGCGGAGGTCGAGGGGGTCGACGCCGAGGCGGCCACGGCGTTCTCGCTGGTCGGCGACGAGACCCGGCTGTCGATCCTGGTCGCGTTGTGGGCGGCCTACGACCCGCACGCCGCGGACAACGCCGTCTCCTTTTCGGCGTTGCGGGACCGGGTCGGCATCCGGCAGGGCGCCCAGTTCAACTACCACCTCGACCAGTTGGTCGACCACTTCGTCGAGAAGTCCGACGCCGGCTACGAACTGCGCCGCGCCGGGTTCCGCCTGGTGCGGTCGGTGATCGCCGGGATCGGGCGGTCCCCACCCGCCGAGGACCCGACCGAGATCGACGTCGACTGCCCCCAGTGTGGGGCAGCGACGGCGGTCTTGTACCGAGACGAGTGGCTGTACCTCGTCTGTACGAACTGTGCGGGGTTCTTCGAGGGCGAGGACCGGCCCGCGGGGATGCTGTCGGGCATGGGCTTCGACGCGGCGGGCCTCGTCGATCGGGACGCGGCCGAGCAGTGGCGGGCCGGGTGGCAGGTCGGGAAGGCCGCCTTCCAGCAGGGCCTCGAGGGCGTGTGTGATGCCTGTTCGGGCCCGATGCAACGGTCGCTGGCCGTGTGTCGGGACCACGACCCCGACGGGGTCTGTTCGAACTGTGGACGACAGCCGGCGGCGATCGCCCGGTTCGAGTGTCCGGTGTGCAAACAACATCACGAGGTGCCCCCGCGGACGCTGGTGATCCATCACCCGGCGGTGATCGCCTTCTACCACGACCGGGGAGTTGCGTTCCAGTACGCCGACACGGGAGTCGCGGGGGTCCAGGAACGCGGGGAGCTGATCGCCGGCCACGAACAATCCGTGGTCGGCATGGACCCGCCGCGGGTGCGGGTGACCATCGAGTACGCGGGCGACGAGTTGGCGGTGACCCTCGATGAGGACGTGGCCGTCGTCGACACCGACCTCGCGACGGGTTAGGCGGTGGCGACGCGGTGGATGTCGACGTGGTGGCGTTCCTTGCGGGCGTGGCGCTCCATCGCGTCGGCGACGGCCTCCTGGGTGGTGGCGGGTGACCGCCAGGAACACTGGGTGCAGACGGCGACCCACTGGGGTGCTGGACTGGGTGGCATTCGGGGTGTCCTACCATCGTGTTGGGTGTGATAGTACAAAAACCGGCGCCTACCACGGTGAAAGTGGAATGTCCGGGAGGGTCGACGATCTTCCTTGGTTCCATGTAGCCTCCAGGAACGTAGATCGGCGATCGGACGGGCTCGGAGAAGAGGTTCTGCCGATTATTCGGGGTCGGCATCGCCCCCGGCAAGGCTGTAGGTTTTGGCCCTTGATTTCGCCGCGGCGAGATCCTTGCCCCGCGTCGCGACGACTGCTGTGTCCATCGCCCCGGCAAGGAATGCGTAGTTCGGCCCAGAACCACCGCGAAACCGGACTGAAGTCCCATCGATCGTCGTGACAACAGAAGTCTTCGGTACGACGTTCCAGACAACAAGGAGGGCCGTCACCACGTCATTGGTGTCCTGGTCAGGAACATCCAATCGAAGTTGGTCCCCGGAGGAAGACTCAGACACTGCTATCAAGCGGTTAATCAGCTCGGAGTCGGAGGGCTCGAAGGTTTCACGACCATACCCGAATTGGAACTCTCGGTTCAACTCAGTGCGGTTTCGCCGACGAGTCCGGAGGGTTTCATCGAGGTCGGTGCCAGAACCATCACTGGCTTGGGAGGGATCTTCGTTCCCGATGAGCATGTCCAAGCAGCCACTCGAGAGCGTCGCGAGACCCAGCGTTCCGGCGGCCAGTACTGTACGACGGCTCGTCATTGGGCATCACCGCCGAGCTGTTCTGCGTTAATTGAACGGGTCAACAGGTCTCGTCGCCGAGATTCGATGGCGCCCATTCCGACGAGGGTCAACCGGGCATTCCGCTGGCAACGTTCGGCGATCGTTCGATGGGTTGCGGCCAGTTCAGCCGCGTCTTGTAAGGCATTCCAAATCGGTCCGGCGGCCATTTCTGCCATGCTACTGTAGTATTGGGCTGTGAAATCGAATGTCAATGCTCGGAGCTGTTCGAGGGTGTATTTGAGGATGTCAATCTCGACGGCGCGAGTGGCGGACAACGAATTGTCACTGGCATCTTGGATAAGCTGGTGAAGTCGCCGTAGTAGCGGGATTCTCGTCGAATAATACGCATGTCTGATGGCGGATATCTCTGCGTTCATCGCGAACCAGTCCTCGACCTGGTTGAACGTGTAATCGACGGCCATTCCAACGATGACGCCTTTCGCGACGCTGGCGGCCTGTCTGACACCCGAGTTGAACAACGCCGTCGAGGAGGACCCACTCGAGCCGACCCCGCCAATCAGTTCCTGGTAGGCCGTCGCGAGGTTCTTCGATTGGGAGTAAGTGGAATAGGCGGCGTGGGCCCGCTCGAGGGTGGTGCCAAGTTCGGTACTCCGCTTGGAGATGGAGTCGACGTCGGCGGCGAGGGAGTCGATCCAGAGCCCGGACCGGGCGGTCGCAGTCAGCTCGGTCAGCCGTCGTTTGTATGGGTGGTCGGCCCAGTCCTGGCCCCAGGCAATCGAATCGGTCAATCCATCGACAGCGGTATCGATCGTGAGGTTCGCGAGCCCGATACTCGAGAGCGTGTAGGCCTCCAAGAGGGAGGTCAACTGTTCTTCGAGGCGGTAGAACAGTTCCTCGAACCGTTCCCCATTCCGCTGGTTAATCGACTCGGTGATCCAGCGTTGGTAGATCGATGCGTCGAGGTACTCGTTTTCGGCGGCGTAGATGTAGGCGATAATGGCGTCGTATGCCGTGTTCAGGTCGAGGAGTTCGTACCGTCGATTGGTGACCGCCAGGCGACCGGAGTCGGCATCCGGAATGTTCGAGATAACGTAGAGGCGCTGGTACCCGATGTCCAGGGGAGTGGCGTCGCCTGCTGCGAGATCGTAGGTCCGTTGGGCGGTCGTGGTGGTCGTCGGAGGAGTGGTCGTCGGAGGGGTGGTCGTCGTGGTAGTAGTCGTTGTCGTGGTGGTTGTGGGAGTTGTCGTCGTTTTGGTTGTCGTGGGAGCCGTGGTAGGAAATTGGAGCGCATCGAAGTAGGTGTGCCCCGAGGAGCGGGTATGGAGGTAGACGCGGTCGAAGTTCTTCGCGGCGTCTGCTTTGAACGGCATGCCCGTCTCGGCGGCGACTGGTGACGATTTGTACCCGGTCTTGGTCTGGCGATAGACCTCGAGATCGAACGATGCGTTGTTCCAATCGATGCTGGTGAGATTCACCTGGTAAAGTCCGTTGTTCCGGTTGGAATCGATGGTCGTGTCGTTGATGAGCAAGGGACCGTCCCCGTCCCGGTGGGGCAGTACGCAGTGGAGAAGTGGCGTGTCGTCGGTGTCGTCGAGCCGAAGTTCGTTGTGTTCGTTGAACCCCCGTTCGCGGTCGTTGCCGCCCACCCGAATCGACAGCCGTTCGGGCCGATACGGAGCGTTCGGGTATGGGTCGGGATGTTGGGAAAAGTGGTATTCAGACCAGAAGTTTCCGTACCCACCCGATTGCTGGATGATGAAGTTCCCACCGATGTGGTTGTAGTAGGGGTCGGTGAAATCATCGGTGTCAAGTGTGTTCCGTGGGAGGTCGATGGCGGGGTCGCCTTCGACCTGCTCCTGGTAGGTGTAGAACCGATCGCGGGTCCCGTATTCACCATCGTCGGTGGAACCAGTCTCGGTCCAGTTGCGGTCGTTTTCGATGACGGCATCGGCATCGAGGTCGTCCTGGAAGGTGACATGGACGGTCGAGGGCGCCCGTGAATCCTGCGGATCTGAGTCGGTGAATTCACCGGAACTCATGATGCTCTGCTGGAAAGTGCAATTCACTTATAATTTTGGTCGCTGTGGCGGCGACTTTGCTCCTAGGGACGACCACCGAATCTGAGGGGCGACGTTCAATGGACGTCGATCCACATCCCCGAAAGCTACCAAGGGGGCGGGCGTAGGGCAGGGTATATGCCCCCAGGCGACCGGACCGCGATCCTCGGCGGCACCTTCACCCCCATCCACAACGGGCATCGCGCCATCCTGCACACCGCCTTCCAGACCGCCAGTCACGTCGGTGACGGCGCCGGCCACGTCATCGTCGGGCTCACCTCCCCGGACCTGGCGATCGAGACCCGGCCCGGCACCGACTACCAGGACCTCTTCGGCGCCTACCAGGACCGTCACCGGACCCTCGACGAGGAGCTGGGCCGGATCGGCGCGGCCTACACCGCCACCCACGAGATCATCCGACTGGAGGACCCCTACGGCCCGGCCGCGACCCGTCCCGACGTGGATGCCCTCGTCGTCTCCCCGGAGGCCAGCGCCCAGCGCCGCGCCCACGAGCTCAACGACGCCCGCGTCGCCGACGGGCTCGGCCCCCTGGAGGTGCATACCGCGCCGTTCGTCGTGGCCGAGGACGGCACCCGCATCTCGAGTACGCGGATCCGCCGCGGCGAGATCGACACCGACGGCCAGCTCCTGGAATGACACCACCCTCACAGTTATCACCGGGACCGTAGACGGTGGGCCCGAGGGGGACCATGGGAGACGCAGGCGGGGGTTTCGACGCTGAAGTGCGACAGTACCTGGTGGGCATCGCCTACATCGTCGTCGGCCTCGCGGTGATCCGCCTGGTCGTGGGTCGGGTGGTCGGCGTGGGCGTGGCGCCGGTCACGGTGTGGGGGATCCTCGCGGGCGCCTACGCGGCGGTGGTGATGACCGAACTCTACCCGTTCCTGCCGGGGCGGGGCCCGGCGCCGTGGGTCGGGCTCTGGCTGCGCGTCGACCCCGACGCGGGCCGGGATGCCCTGTGGCGGGGGAACTGGGTCCAGATCGCGGGTGGCGCCGTCGCCGGCGGCGCCTACCCCTGGGTCGCCGCCCACGTGCTCGCACTTTCGGGCCCGGCGTTCGCCGGGGGCCCGACTGCGGTGGGGTGGGCGGTGGCCTGGGCGGGGGTCCTGTACGTCTTCGGCGGGGTGTCGCTGGTGGCCGCCGGGGTCGGCGGGGGTCGCCGTCCGGTCGTGGCCCTGGCCTCCGCGGGCACCTACCTCGCGTATGGAGTTGTGTTCGGGGCGCTCATGGGGGTGTGGCGCCCGGTGTTCGGGCCCTTGTTCGTGGGCTGACTCAGTCGGTGACCGTCGGTGTGAGCAGGTGGGCCTGGATGTGGGCCCAGTCGTCGAAGGGCCGACCGCTACTGTAGGTGAACGCCACCCCAGGGGCGTTGTAGTTCATCGCACTCTCGTATTCGGTGTAGGGCACCGCGGTGCTGTCGATGCCGACGTAGTCGGTGCTGGTGAGGCCGACGGCGTGGCCGAGCTCGTGCATGAACACGGTGCCGATGACGCCCTCGGGGTAGTAGTAGCCGGCGCGGGCGTCGGTGATGAACATCATCGGCGTGTTGTCCAGAGACGGCACCGTGATTCCGGATGCGGGAGCGGCGAGAGTCTCGACCGCGAGGGCGTAGTGGTAGCCCCGGTCCTCGTAGTCCATGTGGGTGCGCATGGTGGCCTTGAGTTCGTCGACGCTGGTCTCGCCGTCGTAGGCGAGCTGGTCGCTGTAGACCAGATGGAGGCTGATGCCGGTGGAGCCGTCGGGGTTAGTGACGGGGGCGTCGGCGTAGGCGGCGACGACGCGGGTCATCTCGGCGTCGGCGGGGCGTTCGCCGCTCACCCAGTCGATCTCGACGAAGACGTCCATCCGCAACGGGTCTGCGGCCGCCAGCGCCGGCAGCGTGAGTTCAGCGCCATCGCTGAGCCCGTCCCCATCCGTGTCCGCGACCAGGGGATCGGTACCCACCGCGAGTTCCCGGGCGTCGTCCAGGCCATCATCGTCGGTGTCCGCGACGGTGGGATCGGTCCCGACCGCCAGCTCCCGGGCGTCGTCCAAGCCGTCATCGTCGGTGTCCGCGACGGTGGGATCGGTCCCGACCGCCAGCTCCCGGGCGTCGTCCAAGCCGTCGCCATCGGTGTCCGCGACGGTGGGGTCGGTGTCGTATCGGTTGCGTTCGGCCCCGTCCTCGAGGCCGTCACCGTCGGTGTCGGCGAGGAGTGGCCGGGTCGGCAACTCGGTTTCGCGGTCGTCGGTGAGGCCGTCCCCGTCCGTGTCGACGGCGGTGGGATCGGTGCCGACGCGGTGGAGTTCGACGGGGTCGGTGAGCCCGTCACCGTCGGTGTCCCGGGCCAGTGGGTCGGTCCCGTACTCGGTGACCTCACGACCGTCGGCGAGGCCATCACCATCCGTGTCCGCGAGGAGTGGATCGGTCCCGTAATCGGTGACTTCGGCGCCGTCATCGAGGCCGTCCGCGTCCGTGTCCGCCACCAGGGGGTCGGTCCCGTGGTCGGTGCGTTCGGCGCCATCCGCGAGGCCGTCACCATCGGTGTCCGGGAGGGTGGGGTCGGTTCCGATATCGAGTTCCCGGGCGTCGTCGAGGCCGTCGCCGTCGGTGTCCGCGACCGTGGGGTCGGTGCCGTGCTCGCGTTCGGCGCCGTCGGCCAGCCCGTCCCCGTCGGTGTCGTCGTCCAGGGGGTCGGTGGCGCCGAGGAGTTCGGCGCCGGCCGGTCGGGTGTCCCCGTCGAGGTTGATGACGGTCGTGCCACCGATGATGCCGACGACCACCCCCGTGAGGAGGAGACCGGCGACGAGGACCCGGACCCGCATGAGCGCTTGTGAGGGACCGACCCGGGAAAAGTGTTAGCTTCTCAACCTAGTGGCCGCGACGATTCAGTGATTGAACTGCAGAGAAACAATCGAAGAAAAACCCGTACGCCGGTCCAGACTGTTCCGATACCAAAGCTCTACAACGCGGGCTAGACAAAGAGTCGATATGGCATTCGAAAAGTTCGAGGGCGGGGGCCGCGGCCGCCCGGCCGGCGTCGACACCGCAAAGATCAGCCTGCGCAAGTCCGGGAGCATCGGCATCAACAGCAAGGCCTACGCGGAGTACTTCGCCGACGCCGGTGGTGTCGTCTGCTATTTCGACGCCGACGCCACCCAGATGGCGTTGCGGCCACTGGCGTCACCCGACGACGACGAGGCCGCCTACACCCTCTCGGAGAACGACAGCGGCGCCACCGTCACCCCCGGCGCGTTCTTAGAGGAGTACGAATTGATCCCCGCGGTCACCACCCACTACGCCCCCGAGGACGGCAGCATCGGCGGCGAACCCGCGGTCGTCGTCGACCTCGACGACCCCATCGGCACCTACGGCAGCGCCGAGGACTGACGCGGTCTAGGTATCTATCCCCCGGGTTTCTGGGGGTTCAGCCCCTTGGGACCGTCGAGCACACGCGGGCGTGTGTCCAGGAGGCGGACCAATGAGTGACCGCAACTTTGCGGCCGACGGACCGGTACCGACGCTGGCCAACCAGATCGCCGCCACGGCCACGTACAAGGTGTTGGGCGAGCACGCCGCCCCCGACGGCACCGGGGTGCGGGGGCACAACACCGCGACGACGGGGACCGCCCTCGGCGTGGAGGGGCTGACCGCCTCACCCGGGTCGCTGGCGACGGGCGTCAAGGGCGGGGCGACCGCGGGGTCGGGCCTGACCGTCGGGGTTCACGGCGTCGTCGACTCCCCCGACGGGATCGGCGTGTTCGCCGAGGCCCCACACGGCACCGCCAACGCGGTGTTCGCGCGTAGCGACGGGCCCGGCGCCGAGACCATCCTCGCGAAGGCGACCGCGACCACCGGCGGCCCCATCGGCGTGGAGGGACACAGCCAGGGAAACACCACCGACGCCGCCGGGGTCAAAGGGATGGCACTGGGCGACCCGGGAAGCGGCCCCGGCGTGCGTGGCATCCACCGGGCGACGACCGGCTCCGCAAATGGCGTCGAGGGCCGCACACGGTCCCCGGACGGGTACGGGTTGGCCACGCCGGACGACGCCCTCGTCGAGGGCGCGATCGCGTCCACGGGCGCTGCCGACATCCAGGTCGACGGCACCCAGGTCGCACACCTCTCCTCGCCGGGCCTGGCCGCGGGAAACGTCGTCTTTGGCCACTCGGGCAACGGCGTCTTCGACGACGCGAGTGCGGCGGCGATCGGGGGCGGCGGCTACTTCGACGGGTTCACCTTCAACCAGAACGAGGTCTACGACGACTTCGGCACCATCGCGGGTGGGGAGGCCAACATCGCCGGCTCCGGGGATGGCGACCCCCGCTCGGCGACCCACGCCACGGTCGGCGGCGGCCGGTTCAACGAGGCCATCGCCCCGTTCGCGACCATCGGGGGTGGCGGCCCCACCGACGAGAACGCCCCGGGGTCGACGAACAACGTCGTCACCGACGAGTACGGCACGATCGGCGGTGGCGGCAACAACCAGGCCGGGGACGCCACCAGCGGGACGACCAACGCCTCGTTCGCGACGGTGGCCGGTGGCGGGTACAACACCGCCAGCGGCGGTGACGCCACGGTCGGCGGTGGGGTGGGCAACACCGCCAGCGGCGGGAAGACGACGGTCGGCGGCGGGGACGGCAACACCGCCTCCTCGCTGTACGCCACGGTCGGCGGCGGCTTCACCAACGAGGCGACCGGGGAGCACGCGACCGTGGGTGGGGGCAACGGGAACGTCGCCGGCGGTGAGGAGTCGACGGTCCCGGGTGGCACCGGGAACGACGCCCTGGGCCGTCGCAGCTTCGCCGCCGGGTTCGCGGCGACGGCGGCCCACGATGGCACGTTCGTCTGGCGGGACAACAGCGTCGCGACCGGCGACGACCTCCAGTCGACGGGACCAAACCAGTTCCTGGCGCGGGCGACGAACGGGTTCTGGTTCGGGGACACCGACACCGCGGACCTCTCGAATGGCTTCATCAACACCTCGACAGGGGCGTACCTCTCGGGTGGCGGGACCTGGGTGGACAGCAGCAGCGTCACCGAGAAGTCCGCCTTCGAACCCGTCGACCCGACCGCCATCCTCGAGGCGGTCGCCGATCTCCCCGTCTCCACGTGGAGCTACGACGCCGACCCCGATTCGGTGCGGCATCTCGGCCCGACGGCGGAAGCCTTCCACGCCGCCTTCGGCCTCGGCGGGTCACGCACCCACCTCGCGAGCCTGGACACCGCCGGCGTCGCGTTGGCCGCGATCCAGGGGCTGGTCGACCGCCTCGCCGAGAAGGACGACCGCATCGCGGAGTTAGCGGCCGAGAACGCGGCGTTGGAAGACCGGGTCGCCGCCATCGAGGCCGAACTCGGCACCGGGGACGCGGTCTGACGACGGGGGCTAGGTACCTAACATCGGTGCCTATGCGGGCCTGGCCCGTGGTGGCCCCCGAGGGAGGATACGTGGATGGGCGACACCGACGGGGACGAGACGGAGGCACAGGCGGTGGAGCTGCCACCGTATAAGGTCCTGGGCAGGCTGTCCGACCCGGCAGACGGGGTCGGGGTCCTGGGGGAGAACACCGCGACCACGGGGGTGACCGCGGGGGTCGAGGGCCGGGTCAGCTCCCCGGACGGGTACGGGGTGGCGACCCCCGACGACGCCCGCGTCGACGGCGCGATCGCGACCACCGACGGGTTCCGGGTGGCGGTCGACGGCGACCCGGTGGTGCGGGTCGGCGCCCAGGCGTTGACCGCGGGCAACGTCGTCCTCGGCCACTCGGCCAACGGCGTCTTCGACGGGGCTCAAGCGGCGACGATCGGTGGCGGCGGGTACAACGACGGGTTCACGACGAACGAACACGAGATCTACGACGACTACGGGACCATCGGTGGCGGCGAGGCCAACCGCGTTGGTCGCATGGACGGCGACCCCGGTGTCGACGCCCACGCGACGGTCGGCGGCGGGGTGGCGAATCGGGCGCGGGCGGCGGCGGGGACGATCGCGGGCGGCGAGGACAACCGCATCAACCCCGAGGACACCGGGGGCGCCCACGGGACGGTGGGTGGCGGCCGGGACAACGTCGTCGCCGAGGATGGGGCCACGGTCGCCGGCGGCGAGGGCAACCGCGTCACCGCCTCCCGAGCGACGGTCGGTGGCGGTCTCGGGAACGCGGCCCGCGCGACGAGCGCGACGGTGGGTGGCGGCCACCGCAACGAGGGGGTCGCCTCGAACGCGGTCGTCGGCGGCGGCGAGGGCAACCGTGCCCACGGGGGGTACAGCACGGTCGGCGGCGGGGACGCCAACACCACCGGGACCAGCGGTGGCTCGGATGCGTACGCGACGACGATCGGGGGCGGCGCCGACAATCTGGTCCGCACGGAGGGGGCGACCGTGGCGGGTGGCACGAGCAACGCGGCCACCGGGTACCAGGGCACCGTGGGTGGCGGCGACCGGAACCGCGCCACGGCCACGCGATCGACGGTGAGCGGCGGCCGCAAGAACCACGCGACCGCCCCCGGGGCCACGGTCGCGGGCGGGGGCGGCAACGCCGCCCACGGGTACGACAGCACCATCGGCGGCGGGTTCGACAACCGGGCCGGGGCCTCGGGCACGAGTGACGGGTTCGCGGCGACGGTCCCCGGCGGCGAGGGGAACGTCGCCACGGGCACCTATGCCCTGGCGGCGGGCCGGAACGCCGAAGCCGACCGCGCGGGGTCGTTCGTCTGGTCGGACGCCACCACCGGGACGACGACGTCGGTGTATGCCAACAGCTTCGTCGTCGACGCCGACGCGGGCATGGGCGTCGGCGCGCCGGGGCCGCTGGCCCAGCTCCACGTCCGGGACGCCATCCACCTCTCGGGCACCGGGATCGACACCCACGTCGCCGGCATCGAGAACACCGCGACCACCGACGGCGCCGACGTCCTCGCGTTGAAGACCAACGCCGCCAGCCCCACCGGCATCACCAACTATCTGACGTTCCTCGACGACGCGGGCGCGGTCGGCGCCATCGAGGGCACCGGTGGCGGGGTCCGGTTGAAAAGCGGGGGCGCCGACTACGCGGAGTACCTCCCCCACCGCGACCCCGACCAATCCTTCGAACCGGGCGCCGTCGTCGGGGTCGAGGCCGGCGAGCTGGTCGCGGACGCCGGCGACGCCGACCACGCGATGGTGGTGACCGAGGATGCGATCGTCGCCGGGAACGCCCCGCCCGACGAGTCAGGGTGGACGCCGGTGGCGTTCACGGGCCAGGTCCCGGCCCGGGTGCACGGCCCCGTCGACGCCGGGGACCTCATCGTCCCCGCCGGCGAGGGCGTTGGGCGGGCGGTCGCGCCCGCGACCGTAGACCCGCAGACGCCGATCGTCGGCCGGGCGTGGGCGGGCCTGGAGACCGCGGCGGTGGGGACGGTGACCGTCGGGGTCGGGGTGGATGGGGCGGTGCTGGCGCCGGCACTGGCCCGGCACCGAGATCGGTTGCAGGCCTTGGAGGCCGAAAACGATGCGTTGCGGGACCGGGTCGCGGCCATCGAGGCCGAACTCGGCGTCGAGGTCGTCTCGGCCGACGACTAGGACGGGCCCCGCGACGGTCACGGGGTGGTGACCGAGGCGTAGGCGGTGCCGTCGTAGGCGAGGGTGTAGGCGACGATGGTGCCGGTGGTGGCATCGACGGCCGTGGTGAACAGCCCCTCGTCGGCGGGGTCGAGGGTGGCCCCGGTGTGGGTGGCGGGGGCGTCGAGTGGGTCGGCGTCGAAGAACGTCGCGGTGGTGATGTCCCAGGCCGTGCCCAGCTGGTAGGTGTACAGCGTCGACCACCCGGTGACGTACATGGTGGTGCCGTCGGCGGTGAGGGTGACGCCCTCGGGGGAGTCGGTCACCGTCGGGGAGAGGTCGACGCTGTCGTCGAACGTGGCGGTGGCGAGGTCCCAGGCCGTCGAGAGCGTGTAGGCGTAGGCGGCGGTGTGTTGGGCGCCGGTGGTGACCAGTCGGGTGCCGGTCCCGTCGACGGTCAGTCCCTCGAGGGCGGTGTCCTCGCTGGTGACGTCGCGGCTGGTGTCGTGGGTGGCGGTGGCGAGGTCCCAGGCCGTCGAGAGCGTGTAGGCGGCGATGGTGTCGGTGCCGCCGACGAAGAGGGTGGTGCCGTCGTCGCTGATCGCGATCTCGGCGGGCGTGGGGACCTGGGCGCTGCCGTCGTGGACGGCGACCCGCACCGGGCTCGTGACGGTCCAGGCGGCGTCGAGGCTGTACTGTTCGATCGCGCCGGAGGCGGCGGCGACGTACATGCGGAACCCGTCGGGATCGAAGGTGACGCCGACCGGTTCGTCGGCGACGGTGCTCCCGGTGTGGTCGACGGTGGCGGCGTCGGCGGTGCGGACGGCGACGGATTGTTGGGGTTCGACGAACCGGGTGGCCTGGGTGCCGGCGGCCACCGCGAAGGCCTCGGTGTCGTCGACGTCGACGTTGACGGTGCCCGCACTGGCGGGGGTGGCGTCGACGGTGACCTCGACGAGTGATGGCGCCGCGAGGTCGGTGAGCGGGGTCCAGGTCGTCCCGGCCTGGGTGAACGAGTGGGAGTGGTAGCGGGGCGCGGTGAGCTGCCCGGTGGCGTCGATGGCGAGGCCCGGCCCCGCCAACGTGGTCACGGGGGTGGCGTCGGTGAGGCTGCCGGCGAGGGTGGTGAGTTCGGTGACGCCGTCGAGTTTGGCGTCGTCGGGGGTGTAGAATCCGTAGCCCATGGGGGAGGTGGTGGTGCCGACGACGCCGTAGGTGCGGCCGGTGGCGGCGGTGGCGACGCCGTGGACGGCGGTCGCGCGGTCCGTGTGGGACCCGGTGTCGGCATGGACGGCGGTGGCGACCCCGGTGGTGGCGGTGTTGAGCGCGAGCAGCCCCGGCTGGGTCGGGGCGTCGGTGGCGGCGCCGACGCCGAGCCCGCCGTTGGCGGCGATGCCGATGACGGCGTCGGCCTCGCCGCGGGGGGCGCGGCCGAGGACGCCCGTGGCGTCGGCCGCGGAGTCGGCGAGCCCCTCGACGCCGACGGGGGTGCCGGTGGTGGCGGTGGCGTGGCCGAGCACCCCGATGCCGTCGGGGTCGTCGATCGCGCCGAGGACCTTGTACGGGACGGCGGAGTGGGCCGTGGTCAGGCGGGACTGTTCGTGGGTGCGGTCGTCGGTGTGGGGGTCGGGCATCGGTGGGTGCTCCCCCGACGCACTCGCGGCACGGGCACCCGGCCGGCCAGGTCGTCACAGCCGCGACAACCGGAGTGGCCGAGTCGGTACCCGCGCTTGTGTGTGAATCGATATCAAGATTCGGTCGGGGCCGGTGCTCACTCGACGGTGACGCTTTTCGCGAGGTTCCGGGGCTTGTCGATGGGGCGGTCGAGGTGGTCGGCGACGTGGTAGGCGAACAGTTGCAACGCGACGTTGGCGAGGACGGGTTCGAGGGTGTCGATGGCGGGGACGGGGATGGTGGCATCGACGTCCTCGAGCCGGTCGGGGTCGCTGGTGACGGCGACGACGTCGGCGCCGCGGGACTTGACCTCCTGGACGTTGTGGGCGGTCTGCTCGGGGTCGGCGCCGGCGGTGAGCACGGCGAAGCCGACGGTGTCGCCGGTGACAAGGGCGAGGGGCCCGTGTTTGAGTTCGCCGGCGGGGAAGCCTTCGGCGTGGACGTAGCTGATCTCTTTGAGTTTCAGGGCGCTCTCGAGAGCGACGGGGTAGCCGGCGGCGCGGGCGATGAAGAAGTACCAGTCGGCGTCGGCGTAGGTTTCGGCGAGGGCTTCGATCTGGGGTTCGGCGTCGAGGACCTGTTGAACGGCGCCGGGGAATCGGTGGATGTCCTCGAGGTGGGCGGCGGCTTCGGTGGGGGTGAGGGCGCCGCGTTCGCGGCCGAACCGGACCGCAAGCAAGGCGAGGGTGGCGACCTGACTGACGAAGGTCTTGGTGGCGGCGACCCCGATCTCGGGGCCGGCGCGGATGAAGACGGTGTCGTCGGCGGCGCGGGTGATCGAGCTGCCGACGGTGTTGGTGACCGCGATGACGGTGACGCCGTGGTCGGCGGCCTCCCGCACCGCGGCGAGGGTGTCGGCAGTCTCGCCGCTCTGGGTGATCGCAAGGACCAGGGTGTTCCAGGGGTCCCGGCCGCCGGTGAAGCGGTACTCGCTGGCGATGTCGACGGTGACACGGACGTCGGCGTGGGCCTCCAGGAGGTGTTTGGCATAGAGGCCGGCGTGGTAGCTGGTGCCGGCGGCGACGACCTGGATCTCCTCGAGGTCCCGGAGGAATTCGGGGTCGAGGCCCAGGTCGAGGTCGACGTCGCCGGCCAGGTCGTCGATCCGGCCGGCGAGGGCCTGGCGCAGCGCCTGTGGCTGTTCGTGGATCTCCTTGAGCATGTAGTGGGGGTACCCGCCTTTCTCGGCGGCGTCGGCGTCCCAGTCGACGGTCTGGATGGGGCGGTCGACGACGGTGCCGTCGTTGTAGATGGTCACCCCGTCGTCGGTGAGGTAGGCGAGGTCGCCGTTCTCGAGAAAGGTTACGCGACGCGTGTGTTCGATGAAGGCGGTGACGTCACTGGCGAGGAACTGTTCGCCGTCGCCGTGGCCGACGACGAGGGGGCTGTCCTGGCGGGCGGCGACGATGCCGTCGGCGTCGGCGGTGGTGGCGGCGATGGCGTAACTGCCCGCGAGGCGGTCGGTGACCGACTGCATGGCGGCCACCAAGGCGTCGCCGTTGCCGTCGACGTCGGCGAGGGCGTCCTCGAGGAGGTGGGGGATGACCTCGGTGTCGGTGTCGCTGTCGAAGAGGTGGGTGGCCTCGAGGTCGGTTTTGAGGCTGGCGTGGTTCTCGATGATGCCGTTGTGCACGACGGCGACGTCGTCCCGGCAGTCGGTGTGTGGGTGGGCGTTGCGGTCGGTGGGTTCGCCGTGGGTGCTCCACCGGGTGTGGCCGATGCCACAGTCGGTGTCGACGTCGGTGGGCAGCTCCAGGTTCGACACCTCGCCTTCGCGTTTGTGGACGCGGAGGCCGCCGTCCTGGACGGCGACGCCGGCACTGTCGTAGCCCCGGTACTCGAGGTTCTGCAACCCCTCGTGGACGATCTCGAGGCCGTCGTCGTCGCCGACGTAGCCGGTGATGCCACACATGCGTGTTACCCCCGGGAGATGACGGTGCCGGCCTCGATCTGGTCGCTGATGACGGCGCCGCCATCGACGGTGACGTCGTTGCCCAGGATGGTCCCGGGGCGGACGGTGACGTTGCCGCCGACCGCGGTGTTGTCCCCGAGGACGCCGCCGAATCGGACGTCCTCGTGGACCACCCCGGCCAGGGGGACGTCGGCGCGCCCGCCCTCGACGACGGTGCCGGGGCCGACGGTGGTGTTGGCGCCGATGATGCAGTCCCGCACGATGGTGCCACCCATCACGGTAGCGTCTGATAAAACTATCGCGTTGCTAAGGAGTGTGTTCGGGCCCACGGTGACGTTGGCTCCGACGGCGGATCCGCCGAGGACCGTGGCCTGGGGCTGGACGCGGGCGTCGGCGCCCAGGACGGTGTGGTCGGCGACGACCGCCGTGTCGTGGACGGTGGCGGTCTCGGCGTCGGGTGGTGGTGCCTCGCCGAGGAGGGTCTCGTTGACGGTGAGCAGGTCCCAGGGGTAGGAGACGTCGAGCCAGCGGCCCCCGTAGGGCACCGCATGCACCGGCCGGTCCTCGGCGATGGCGTTGATGGCGTCGGGCAACCCGAGTTCGCCGCGGTGGGCGGTCTCCTCGATCGCGGCGAAGATCGTGGGGTCGAACGCGTACACGCCGGCGTTGATCAGTTTCGAGGCAGCGAGTTCGGGAGCGGGACGTTCCTCGATGTGGGTGATGAACCCGCCCTCGAGGCTGACGACGCCGTACTCGCTCGGGGTATCGACCTCGGTGATGGCGACCGCGGGGTCCCCGGTGTCGGCATGCCGGTCGCGGACGTTTGAGATCGCCTGGGGGTCGATGATGCGGTCGCCGTTGACGACGATGAAGCTATCCTCGACGTGCGGGGCGGCCTGGAGGACGGCGTCACCGGTGCCGCGTTGCTGGGGTTGGACCGCGTAGGTGATGTCGACGCCCCAGCGGTCGCCGTCCCCACAGTAGTTCTGGATGCGGTCCCGGCGGTAGCCGACGACGAGGACGATCTCCTCGATGCCGGCGTCGGCGACGGCCTGGATGACGTGGTCGAGCAGCGGCTGGTTGGCGGCCGGCAGCATCGGTTTCGGCCGGTTCGCGGTGAGCGGTCGGAGTCGACGCCCCTCGCCACCGGCGAGGACGACGGCCTGCATCGTCCCCACCGTCTAGTCGGAGTCCCTTCTACCTTTGTCCCGCGTGAGGACCTCCCCGGGGCGGGTCCTGGTGTCGGTGCCCAGGGTGACGCCGGCGTTCAGACTGGTGTCGATCCCGGTCTTGGTGCGGTCACCGACGACGACGCCGAGTTTCCGGCGGCCGGTATCGACGGATTCGCCCTTGACCTGCATGTGGACCGTTTCGTCGTCGTGGCGGAGGTTGGCGACGGTGGTGCCGGCCCCGAAGTTCACGGCCGCGCCAAGGATGGAGTCGCCGACGTAGGAGAGGTGGCCGACGCTGGTGTCGGCCATGAGGAGGGAGTTTTTGATCTCGACGGCGTGGCCGACGCGGACGTCGGGGCCGAGGACGGTGCCGGGGCGGAGGTAGGCATTGGGGCCGACGTCGGCCCCGGCCCGGACGAGGACCGGGCCCTCGAGGTAGGCGCCGTCCCGGACCCGGGCGCCGGTCTCGACCCGGACCGGGCCCCGGAGAGTGGCCCCGGCCTCGACGGTGCCGTCGATCGATCGCTGTTGGTCGGCGAGGACGGTTTCGGTGGCGGTCAACAGGTCCCAGGGGCGGCCGACGTCGATCCACGGGCCGTCGTACTCGACGGCGGTGACGCCCCGGTCTTGGATGGCGGTGGCGATGGCGTCGGTGATCTCGTACTCGCCCCGGGCGCTTGCCTCGACGTCGTCGATGGCGTCGAAGATCGCGGGGGTGAACCGGTAGCACCCGAGGTTCGCGAGATCGGTCGGGGGGTCCTCGGGTTTCTCGACGATCGCGGTCGCGGCGGCCCCATCGGTGTCGACGACGCCGTACTCCCCGGGGTCATCGACGGGTTGGACGGCCATGGCGGGGCCGGTGGCCGCGGCAAGGGACGCGAGGAGAGGGGCGGTGACGAGGACGTCGCCGTTCACCGCGACGAACGGTCCCTCGACGTGTGGTCGGGCCTGGGCAATGGCGTGGGCGGTGCCATGGCGCTGGTCCTGGGTGACGTAGGTGACCGGTCGATCCCGGTATTCGTCGCCGATGGCCGCGCGGAGCTGGTCGCCGCGGTAGCCGACGACGATGACGAACCCCTCGACGTGGGGGTGACAGGCGTCGAGGACGTGGGCGAGTAACGGGCGGTCGCCGACGGGGAGCAGTGGCTTGGGCCGCGTGTCGGTGAGCGGGCCCATACGGGTGCCGCGGCCGGCGGCGAGAACGACGGCCTCCATCCTGGGTTGTGGTGGGTGTGAGCGCGCCAATAGTCCTACCGGTCAGACGATGGTCCGCAACCCCTCTCGCAAGGAGATGGTTGGTTCGTAGCCGAGGGCTTCGCGAGCGCGGGTGATGTCTGCACGGCTGTGCGTGATGTCGCCAGGTCGGGGGTCACCGTGCTCGATGGGGGCGTCACTGTCGGTGATCGTGGTGATGGTGGTCGCGAGGTCGTTGATCGTCGTCTCGGTGCCGGTGCCGACGTTGTAGGCTTCGCCGACGTGCTCGGTCGTGGCGGCCAGGCGGTTGGCGTCGACGACGTCGGCGACGTGGACGAAGTCCCGGGTCTGGGTGCCGTCCCCGTCGACGGTGAGTGGGTCACCGGCGAGGGCCTGATCTCGGAAGATGGTGATGACGCCGCTGTAGTCCCCGCCGCGGTGTCGGGGTCCGTAGACGTTGAAGTACCGCAGCGCCACGGTCTCGAGGCCGTAGAGGTCGTGGTACCGGCGGGTGTAGTGGTCGACGGCGAGTTTGTCGATGCCGTAGGGCGAGGCGGGGTTCGTCGGGTGGGTTTCGGGGACGGGGATGGTCTCCGGGTGGCCGTAGATGGCGGCACTGGAGGCGGTGACCACGCGGGCGTCGGCCCGGCGAGCGGCCTCGAGGACGGCGAGGGTGCCATCGACAGTGACGTCGTGGGTCCCCGGTGGATCGTCGATGGACCCCTGGACGGTGACCGCGGCGGCCTCGTGGAAGACAACGTCGACCCCGGCCATGGCGTCATCAAGGGTGTCGGCATCGCGGACGTCGCCCTCGAGGAACGTCGCCCCGGCCGGGACGTTTGCGCGGCGCCCGGTCGAGAGGTCGTCGAGGACGGTGACGTCGGCGGTGTCGACGAGGGCGGTCGCGAGGTGGCTGCCGACGAACCCGGCGCCACCGGTGATGAGGACCGACAGATCCGCGAGGCCGGACACGGTCATGATGCCCCCGTGTGGTTGGCAGCCGGCACACTGGGTGTGGGCACCGGTCACGCCCCTAACTGTTGTGGTCGATGCCCGGGGTTTGTTCGACGGGTCCACAACAGTTAATTAGCGGGACATTATCAGTTCGAGTCACGCTTCCCGAGGCCGATTCCCGCCCGGGAGCTGGCACATCCATGGGCGCTGAACCACACGACGAACTCTCGCCGGCCGACGACGACACACCGACCGTCGACACCCTCGGTGTGGGCGTGGTCGCGAGCGCGGACAACGCCGCGGCCGTCGCCCGGTGTATCCTGCGTGCCCAGGACCACGGGCACACGGTCCTCGTCACCCATCGCGGGAACCCCCACATCGAGGCCGTGGGGTTCGCCGAGCAGTTGGGCGCCCACGTCGTCCATCCGGATGCCGCCGACCCCTCGAGTTCCCAGCTCAGGGCGGCGGTGGAATCGGCCGCGGAGACCCTGGCTGTCGACGCCGTCGTCTACAATGACGAGGCCGAGCACCGCATCGACTTCGCAGCGAGTCGCCGCCACGCCGAACCCGGCGCGGTCGTCGACGCGGTCGTCGCCGACCCGGCGACGCCGGCCGATGCCACCGTCGTGGTCGGCATCCCGGCGTACAACGAGGCAGCAACCATCGCCGACGTCGTGGGGGCCGCCCGCGAGGTTGCGGATGTGGTGATCGTCGTCGACGACGGGAGCACCGACGACACGGTCGCGGCCGCCCGGGCAGCGGGTGCCGTCGTCGTCGAACACGACCACAACCAGGGGTACGGTGCTGCGTTGAAGACGATCTTCGAAGCGGGCGCCCGCCGCGTCCCAGAGCATCTGGTCATCCTCGACGGCGACGGCCAACACGACCCGGGAGACATCCCCCGTCTCGTCGAGTGTCAGCGCGCGACCGACGCCCAGATCGTGATCGGCAGCCGCTTCGCCGAGGACGCCACCACCGACGCCCCCCTGTACCGGCGGTTCGGCCTCCACGTCATCAACGCCCTGACGAATCTCAGCCTCGGCGTCGTCCGCCCCGCGACCCGGATCAGCGACACCCAAAGCGGGTTCCGCGCCTACGATCGCCGCGCAATCCGCGCCTTCGCGGCCGGGGACAGCATCGGCGACCACATGAGCGCCAGCACCGACATCCTCTACCAGGCCCACCACCACGACTTCGACATCGCCGAGGTCGGAACCGACGTCAGCTACGACCGGGACGACACCAGCACCCAGAATCCAATCGCCCACGGCGTCACCCTCGTCAGCAACATCTTACGCACCGTCGAACAGGACCGCCCCATCCCCGTGCTGGGCATCCCCGGGTTCGTCTTGACGTTGGTGGGGATCGGGTTCGGGTACTGGACGTTCTCGAACTACATCACCACCGGCGTCTTCCCCGTGGGCCTGGCGGTGACCTCGGCGTTCTTCGGGTTGGTTGGAGTGTTCGCCGCGTTCACCGCGATCATCCTCCACGCCCTCAACACCCAGCTGCCCGAATGACGACCCCAAGACCGGCCACCACCGCACCGCCGGGACGGCACCCATGATGGAGACGGTCCCCCACCAACCGCTGGAGTGGCCGGGGGAGCGACGTGTCTATCTGACACTCGACCTCGAGTGTGACTACGGGACGGCCCTCCCGACTAACCGGTACACTGGCCTGGCGCGGGCCCCAGCTCTCGTCGACCGCCTCGAGGCCCACGACGTGCCCCTGACCGTCTTCGTCCAAACCGCCGTCCTCGATGAGGCGCCCGACGCCATCGAACAGCTCCGATCTTCCGACGTCCCCGTCGAGTTCCACGCCCACTCACACACCCACGCCCCCCGCACCGAGACCGACGTCGACGCGGAGATCCGCGAGAGCACCCAGCGATACGAGGAATTCTTCGGGGCCGCCCCCAGTGGCTACCGGTTCCCCAACGGCAACGTCCGCCCGAGAGACTTCGACCGACTCGCCGCCATGGACTACACCTTCGATGCGAGCCTGCTCCCGTCGTGGCGACCCGGCCACTTCGACAACACCGGCGCACCGAGAACGCCCCTGGCACTGACCGAGGCAGACCTCCTCGAAGTCCCGTTCACCGTGGCCTCGACCCGGATTCCGATTCCGACGACGCTCTCCGCAGCCCGCGTCCTCGGCGCACCGTTCCACTGGGTGCTGGACCAGACCAGGCCACCCACCGTCGTGTTCAACCTCCACATGCACGACCTGTTCACGCCCCCGTCGGCCTCCGGACTCCCCCTGCGGTACCGACTCCTGTACGCCCGGAACCAGGACGGATTCGACCGCCTCGACCGGATGCTCCGCGCGTTCCGCGACCGGGGGTATGAGTTCTGGCGGTTCACGCCACTGGTCGACAGCCTCTCGCCCTGACCCGCGTTACTCAAGGTACCCGATATCGGCCAATCGATCCTCCACGGCGGCATCGATAGTCGGGTCGGCGTCCAGGTCCGGGAGGGGCTCGCGGGTCTCCACAGATCGCTCAGCGGGTGGGGCCCCATCGGCAAAAACGTCGGTCAAGACCTCGCCATCCATATCGGTCGGCACAGCATGGCCCATCCAGTGGAGGATCGTCGGGGCGATGTCAGAGATCTTCACCTCGCCGAGGTCCCCAGCGGCGACGTCGTCCCCGTGGAACAGCACCATGCCCTCGGGCACGTTCTCGGCCCGCCAGTCCGTCGGTGTCGAGAAGATCTCGCCGTCACCCATCGCCTCGCTGGTGTGGACGCCCGGGCGTTGATCGAAGATCAGGTCCGGGGCCTTGTCGACGTACTCGCCCTCGTAGAGGTCCTCCCGCCGGTGGATGCTGCGGGCGATCGGTTCGCCGTTCAACCCGGTCGTCGCACGGAGGTCTGCCTCGAGGGACTCGAGGATCGCCTGGCGTTCGGGCTCGGAATCGGCGACGACATACACCAACCCTTGGCCGCTGCCGATGGCGGTCGTTTCCTCCCAGTCGACCATCTTCAGCTTCTCCTCCCGGACCACGCCCTCGTCGCTCGGGAATCGTTCGATGATATGGCGTGGGATGAGTGGTCGGATGTACTTCTCTAGGCCGAGCGACCTGACCACTCCGGCGATGCGCTCCTGGGTGAGGCCGACATCATGGAGTCGGGAGGCGAGACTCGGATGGGTCTCTAGATACCCGTTGGCCGCCAGCCACCGGTTGATGTAGAACACGGTGTCGATCTCGGTGCACCCGTGGTCGGACATGATCACGAGATTGTAATCGTCCTCGACGAAAGGTTCGAGTTCCTCGTCGATGATTTCGTAGGCTCGGCGGGTCGGTTCTCCGTCCCAGAAATAGTGTTGGAGGACGTTCAGGTGAAAGAGCGTGACGTGGAGAAAATCGACATCCCGTTCCTCTAACAATACATGGGCTGTTCGCAATCGAACTCGGAGTAAGTCGTGGACCATCCGGACTTCATTATCTGCATTTTCATTAGAGGTCAATACGTTATCGGGATGGACCTGATAGTCGAATCGATCCTCAACCTCAGCTTGAAGATTGTCGGGTATTGTATAATTCTGTTCCCGGGATCTGGGGCCACCGGCTACCATTAGCTCGTCGATCTCCCGCGGTGGATATGACATCGGAAGGTTGACTACGGCAGCCGAATCGTTCTCCTCGTTGAGGTAGTCCCAAAGCTCTGGACTCCCGAAATTGGTAGCGTCGGGGAGGTCAATTGAGCGGTCGTTGGTGTCGATGCGTTCCCACCAGTAGACCCCGAGCCTGCCAGGGTTCTTGGCGGTTGAATAACATTTCCAATTTGGGCAAGTTACTGGTGGTAAATACGATCGGGAGATTCCTGAGGAACCATTCTCAAGCAACTGTTGCAGGTTCGGGAGGTCCGCTTGAGAGGAAACCTCATTTACAAGGTTGAAGTTTGCCCCATCCAAGCCAACCACAACCGTCGTGTCCATTCGAGATTCTCTGTCAAGCGTTACAAGTAAAATCTGCTGGTCTCCGATTCCGGAACCGATATATGTACAATCCATCATTAGCGGATATGCGAATCGCCTTCATAATCGATACACTGTATCCCTTCGAATTAGGAGGCGCCCATAAACGAGTGTGGGAAATTGGGAGAAGATTGTCGGACGATCATGATGTTCACGTGTTTGGAATGAAGTATTGGGAAGGGGCGGACTCAATTCGGCAAGACGGAATGGTCTACCATGGTGTGTGCCAAAAGCGGGAGTTGTATTCGAATGGTAGGCGTTCGTTCTCGCAACCGATTATATTTGCAGCTTCATTATTAAAAGAAATCCGCGGGATGGATTTTGACATAATTGATTGTCAAAAGTCTGGGTACTTTCATTTCTTTTCTGCGAAATATCTTGAACTTCGGACTAATGCGACATTAATCGGGACGTTCAACGAAGTTTGGGGCGACTACTGGGACGAGTATCTGGGAATATTTGGAAGAATTGGAAAGTTAATTGAAAATCAGACTCTCAAACTTCCATCACATATCATAACAATTTCAAATCAAAACCAATCTGAACTAATCGGTCTAGGTTATTCTAGTAATAATATTACAGTAATCCCCGATGGCATCGGATTTCAAGAGATTAACCAAGCCTCACCTTCAAATACCTCATTTGATGTCCTATACGCGGGCAGACTGGCTCGTCACAAGAACGTCGATCTGCTCCTAAAGGCCATTAAAGTGGCTTCTTCTCAACCGGATACCCCAATTTCTTGTGGAATCATCGGAAAAGGCCCGGAGATGGAAGAATTGAAACGACAATCCGAAATACTCGGATTGTCCGAGCAGGTAGAATTTTTGGGTTTTCTTGAAGATATTGATGATGTTTACTCGTATATGAAATCTGCCAAAGTGTTTGTGTTGCCATCGTCACGTGAAGGCGCAGGGCTGGTTACATTAGAAGCGAATGCTTGTGGGACACCATCAATAACACCTAGATTCGAAATGAACGCTGCAACAGAAGTTATTGATCATGGAACCAATGGGTACCTCTGTGACCCCGACCCAAAATCAATGGCCAGTTCAATCCTAGAGACTATTCAACAATCACCCAATATGCGAGAGGATTGTATTAAGTATTCAAAAGAATTCGAGTGGGGCGTCATTGCAGAGTCCACAGAACAGGTCTACGAACAATCTGTTAAAGAATAATAGGTCCAGCACCCCCTGGACAATCCCAATAGAAAGGATTTTGAAAGGGGTGTTCGAGGAAGCTATCACCATACATGGAGGTACCCTGGGCATTACCCGACATCGGATCAAACGAACTCTCTGAAGTTACTGATTGTGTGGAGTCGACCTGGGTTACAATGGGACCGCGGGTTTCAGAACTGGAAGAGAAATTGGCTGACTATATCGACGTTAATCACGCTATCGCGGTGAACTCTGGCACCGCCGCCTTAGATGTTGCATTAAAATCTCTGGAGATTGATCCACAGGATGAAGTAATTGTCCCGGCAATGACGTATATTGCAACCGCTAATGCGGTCCGTTATCAACATGCGAATCCGGTTTTTGCTGATATTAACTCAACCACGTATACACTTGATCCCGAATCGGTACGCCAGCAGTTATCTGAGGATTCCTCAGCAATATTGCCTATCGATTATGGAGGACAGTGTGCCGATTATGAACATCTACAGAGGATTGCAGAAGAGGAGGATATAGCGTTGATTGGAGATGCTGCAGAATCACTTTCTGCATCTTACGATGGAGAAATGGCCGGGTCGCTTGCGGATATCAGTGTTACCAGTTTTCACGCTGCAAAACTGATGACGTCTGTGGAAGGAGGAATGATATTCACGGACGATGCAAAACTAGCTGAACGTTGCCGAATCATTCGGAATCAAGGCGAACACCCTGAGAAGAAGTACCATCATCAGGAACTTGGACATAATTACCGATTATCCGACCTCCATGCAGCAGTCGGATTAGCTCAGTTTGATAGATTAGATGAGATTATTGACCAAAGAGAAACCATCGCCGAGTTTTATATGGAACACCTCCAGCCAATTTCCGATCAAATTGTGTTGCCAACCGTATCTCCTCAGAATGAACACGCATGGTTCCTATTCTCTATTCTTTCTGAGAGCCGGGATTTGATTCGAAAACATTTGAACGAACATGGGATTTCAACACGAGTTACTTGGCCACTCCCAGCCCACAAACAACCGGTGTATTCAGATCAGCACGGTGACGAGACGTATCCGATATCTGAATCATTTGCTAATGGGGTCCTCAGTTTGCCCATGTATCACAGTATGAACGAGGAGGAGATGAAATACGTGGTCGAACGATTGATTGAAGCTGTTGATGCCTATGTTGACGATAAATATGAACTGGAATAACATCAATACAGCAGTAACAGGCTCGGCAGGATTTTTGGGGAGCCACATGTGTGAGCGGTTGGTTTCTGAAGGAACAAATGTCATCGCTATTGACAATTACTCAGGCGGAGACCCCAAGTTGCTTGAGGATGTGGAGGATGATATCGAAGCTAAGGAATGTGACATCCGGAATCTCGACAATACGGACATTCTTGAAAATGTAGACATCCTTTTTCATTTTGCAGCAATTGCAAATCCAAGAAGTTGCCAGTCCAATTTTAATTTAGCGTTTGACGTTAATGTCTCTGGCACAAAATCAGTATTCGAAGCCGCTGTCAATGCCGGAGTAAACCAAGTACTCTTTTTTTCGAGTGCCGCAGTGTACGGCGAACCTAACGATACTCCGATCGATGAGAGCCATCCTCGGAAAGCCACAGATCCTTACTCAACTACGAAAATAATCGGAGAAGAACTCGCAAACATGTATCATAGTGAATACGAAACCGATTTTAAAATCATCCGGAATTTCAATATTTTTGGCCCCCGCCATTCAACAGAGTATCTCATTCCCACCCTGATTAAGCAAGCAATTGAGGACGACGCTATCGAGATCTGGACGGCGGAAGCGATAAGGGACTTCACCTATGTCCAAGATGCTGTGAATGCTTATATTTCAGTCGCAGAATCGGATCGCTTGATTGGGCGCGATGTTAACGTTGGGAGTAACCTGGCGATCTCATCCAGTGAATTGGCTGAAAGAATTTCAGCAGAATTTGGGGACGTCCCTGTTGAAAATTTGGATAAGGATACGGTGGGTAGTAGCCGATTGGTGTGCGATAACACATTAATTACCAATGAAACGAATTGGGTGAATACCATAGGATTTGAGGATGGTTTAGAGAGAACAATTGATTGGTATATTGATAATTTATAGGAAACTGTTTTGTGATTTCCAGAGTACGTGATTTCTACAGTAACTGTGGAATTGGACTATCAGAGATATCAATTCAACCCACATTATGATAAGGCCCCTGAAGTACCGTGATCTCCTCGAATTTATTCGGATATATATGGATCAGCCTAAAGATTCGCGACAGCAATTTTATCCATTCCCAAGGACACGGGCGTTTCTGGTCCCACTATCACTTTATCTCGCAACTGCAAATCTGATACCTCATAGTGTTCCAGGTTTTCTCCCCCGCTTCCGGTTCCAAACAATCGTTTCGGTGGAAAAGCAGACTCACGATATGAGAGGATTTGCTTACCTTAGGTGGGACACAAGTTCCGCTGCTCATTTTGGAATATTGGTTGACCAGTCATATCGCGGTCAAGGAATCGGTGAGCGTCTCTTGGCCGAAATATTTGATATAGCAGAATGCAGAGGGGTGAAGACGCTCACTTTGACTGTGGAAAAGGAAAATTACCCTGCAATCAGTCTTTACAAGAAATTTGGATTCGATATCATCGAAACAAACTCGGATGGCGCACATCAAATGAAAACATCTATCGGGCGACGATTACCCGAGAACGAGGGCCCAACATGAGTCTGGCGTATTTATGAATATCTGTATAGCATATCCTGGCGATTTAAGCGTTCCCGGTGGGGGCTTGGACCGCGTCAAACAATTTGCGTGTGGACTCCAAAGAGATGGGCATCAGGTGACAATTGTCACCTGTACCATGGAAAACGATCGGCCTAAGGCCCTGGAGGGGGTTGAGATTATCACGGCAAATACAGCTAAACGTGGTATCATTGATCAACCCGTCAGAGGAATTCAGGTTGGTTTGAAGGCGAAAAAAGTGGCAAGGGAGCGGAATGCAATACTTCAAGTTGAACACGCAACGTTTGGGGGGATAATGAGTGTTCTAGGGGAATCAGATTTCGTTTTGGACATGCATGATTTGGATTATCCGTCGCCCCAATATGCGGACCTTCCTTTATCAAATCTTGCAAAAAAGGTTGTCTATAAACTTGAACGACGTGCAGTCGACAACGCTCGACTTATTATTGTCGTGTCAACTCCTATGAAGGAGATATTGACTGACTGGGGATATCCTGAAGAACGGATTAGCGTCATTCCTAATGGGTTCCGCCCCGAACCTTTAAATGAGTACCTTAACGCGACAGAAGTTGACGGACGCGTTGGATTTATAGGAACGATCCATCCGAAATTAAATTTTGACACTTTCCTTGAAATCGCCTCACGATCCCAGGTTGAGTCGCTGGAAATTATCGGAGGAGGTAACAGGGCAAGCCAGCTTCGGAATAAAATTGCGAGTTCGGAAATTGATGCCATCAATATGTCCGGTAGAATGAATCATGAAGATGCTTTTTCCTTGCTTGCATCATGTCAAGTGGTAATTTATCCCCTAAAAGCATCATTACATACTAAAATGCTTACATCCAGAAAAATCTTCGATTATGCGTATCTTGGAAAGGCAATGGTGCTGGATGACGTTAGTGAAAGCGATATTTGGGCGCGATTCAAAAGCCGTGATGCTGCGGTATTTTCAACGCCTGAACGACCAGAACAATTCGCTGATGCTGTCTGCAACCTGATTATGGATCCCGACCGGAGGGAAACTGTATCATCCAATGCAAAACAGTTGGCGAACGATTATATTTGGTCAGAGCGCGTGGATGAATTGCTGAGTATCTATCGCCAGATATAGACTCGGCAAATTCATAAATAGCCGAGCTGCTCTAAGTGAGCGGTCCTATCCTCCGAAATGCCAGTTGACGTCTTCTGAGTAGAGAACTTTCCCAATCGGTCCAAGCATTCTTCGACTAGTTCATCTGGAGCAGAATCAACCCTCCTATCATCCCCCCCTTTTCTGGCACATATACGGTCATTAGAGGTAACAGCAATCTTCCACTCATTCTTGAATCCAATAACCAAATCTCTGGAAAATAATTCAATTGGAACACCTGGATATTGGTCCTTGAGTTGTGGAGCTCTTCCGTCCGCTGGATACTCTCCAAAGACCATCTTGGAACGAGGAAGCAGATCTTCGATGATTTGGTTCGAATTATTTAGAAGGAGACCTAAATTACTCGAAAGGACATTATATATATTTTTTGTCGGGACCCATTGATGGACTGATAGTGAATCGAGTCCGGGGTTGGCAATCAAAAGCGGAACGCGGTACAAGTGATCACTGGCAGACGACTCATGTCCAAACCACCGTTCATCCATACAATCGGATTCGAAAAACATCTCACCGTGATCTGCTGTGACCACTATCAGTGTGTTGTCCAATTGGCCAGAATCACGAAGTGCTCCAACAATCCGTTTGAGATGGGTGTCAAGCGAACGGATTTCCCCCCGATACAGATCTGTAATGGTATCAAGGTCCTCCGTTGAAAATGGGAACCCACCGGAATCAGTTCCAGCAACTTTGAAAGGATGGGTGACATTATTTACGCTTTTTATGTCCTCGAACGGTAGGACTTCCCCAAATATTTCTTCTTGGATTTGATCAGGAGGATTGTATGGTCGATGGGTCGACATATAGTTCGCGAATATGAAGAACGGACGTTCGGACTGTGCCGAAGAATTGATTATGGATTTGATTGTTTCCGTATTCTTGTTCGGATCAACGCAATATTGTCCAGGGTGGTTCAACCTCTTGAGCGGTAACTTATTGACAAGTGGATGATTAGTTGACAGCCGGGAAACGGCGGCGGCGGCGACATTGATGGTACTTTTTATGGTGTGCGGATGGGTCACGATAGATTTCAAAAGGTGTGGGAGACTTACTCTGAAGTCACCCTCATTATCATCAACCACTTCCTTATAATATTGGTGTACATCCAACCCATCCAGGAATATCATTTGCTCATGGGTACTATAAAATTCGTCAAAACAATTGGAAAATCCATAGCTTGGCGATGCAAACCCGTTGGCTGAAAGCCCATATGTATCATATCGATTTTGATTGAGTGATTGCACTAATGGTAAATTGGAAGAAGTATCGTTGATCGAATAAATTCCATGATCTGATGGGTACTCCCCACTGAACATGGACATGTGAGAGGGGAGAGACCAACCAGAGGAGGCGATGGCTCGCTCAAACCAAAGATTCTCAGCCGCAAGTGAACGTAACGTTTCGGCTTCCCGGGTTGCATAATCGAGACGACAAGCATCCCATACAAGAAAAATTACGTTTGGCCGGCCCATAGTTGTATACTTGAGAATACCACGGGTGTCTTTAGCCTTTAATCAATCGAAAGATCAGATTGGACCGGCGATTTAATAGAGAGCGAGAATCAAACGTGGGTCCATCGGAACCAATGTCCGTCTCTCTACACCAGGCGCGGTCATGTATTAAGGATAAATCATATCTTCTCTATATATTGCTCTTTCATTTTGGAGTGTTTTGGTTCTTTGTATTAAGTGCAGTGAGCGGACACCTTGGAGCGGCCCATACAGTTGTCACAATTATCTATTTGTTTACCGTCCCGGGGACATTAATATTAATTATACTAGGGGAGCCGTTAACATCACCTGAAGTGGTGTCATACATCCCAACAATTTCACTCGTTTTTCTGATGCTCATTGGAGTCAGCAGTAATGTTGCAATCAGGAACATTTCACAGGTCAACAAGTTATTCCGCCCAGATTTGCTTCCATTTATTGTGTGGATATCGCTCTCAATTCTAATCCTTATCCTAATCGTTAGAGACCAATCGCTCGATCCACCCCCAATCCAGAAGATCGTCAATGAGATGCAAATCCACTCGGCCTTGATATTCCTACTGCCGCTTGTAACGGTCATTGGGAGTATCCTTTTGACAACGTATAGGACCAATTTCGTCATTATTTTTGGGATAATCGGTGCTGCGCTGAGTGGCGTCATTCTATATCATCGACGGCATACCAGAGTCGCAGCTCTGTACGCCACCGCACTGGTATTGCTCTGGCAAAGTACGCTTGTATTGCCATACCTTTCTGGCCGAGGCGATACAAGACATGAATTCTACATCTCCCACCTCACACTCATCCGGGGCCAATGGAATCCAGCATTTAAAACGCCAAAAAATGCCCTCCCTAAATTGACGATCGCTGATCCGCTTGTGTCCCTCACAACCGGCCTACCACTAAATGCGGAATTCAAAATCATCTATCCACTACTATTTGCCTTAATTGCGCCGACTATATATTTCATTTATAGGTACCAATTCAGTGATAAAACGAGCTATTTTTCGGCACTATTATTTATCTTCCTCCCACCCTTTTTCAATTCGCTTTCTCAAAGTACGCGGACTGGCACGGCACTGTTATTTGTTTCTGTTTACATACTAGCCGTATTTGACAACGATTTGGATTTCATAACACAACGAGTTCTTAGAATCACATTTCTAATCGGCATAATCTTTTGCCATTATGCAATAGCATTTGTATTTCTTGGTATCCTAGCATTCGTAAATATTTATCAATTAATGTGGACCGCCGCCCACAGACGGCGGGGAATGATTGTCCCGACGATCGAAGTGGGATTCTACAGTGTATTTCTAATCAGTTGGTATTCGTATACTACGTCCGAAACGACGATTCAAACATTAATTGGTGCATTATATTTCAATCTCGTATCCGGTTGGAACTCACTGTTCGTGAGTAGTTCAACTGTCCGAAGCCTTTCCGTAGAGTTACACTCTATTACATACCAGTTTATTCGAGCCGAATTTATAACGCTCACATTAGTCGGGGGAATTACGTTCTCAGTAGTTGTCTTGAAACGACTCTTCCATTATCTGGGGAGGCATTACACCTTGGGCCCAGGGGAACATTTTGTTCAGCCACATAGTACCGACGGTGTATACATCGGTTTTGTATTTGCAGGATTTAGCCTTCTGTTGATATCATTTGCGCCGATAGGGAATATTGGAATCAATCGAGTGTACATGGTGGCTGGAATATTTGTCGCCCCCTATATGATCAAAGGCATCTTGAAGATGTTCTCTTTTGTACTGGATGCCCAAGTTCAAACAACACTTGTCAGTTGGATTTTGATTCTGATGTTAGTCATGAATGCAGGAATATTCGCAACAACTGTGACCCATGAAAGATCTCCAAATCCAAATCTTTCCCGAGCCTGGATTCTAGATGCGGGATCAGATCGTGAGGTATTTCATTTGTATGAAGGTGGCTACTATACTCCCCCATCCGATTATATGGCCTCGATTTGGCTTGGGAGATATCATGTGAAGAATTCATCGATATATGGACAGGGCATGCAATCACATCTCTTATCTTACTTTTTCTATTCAAAGTTTAGTATCAATAAACCTCCAGGTGAATATCGTGCTTTGAATCTGACTAACATCAATTGTTCAGATGGCTATGGATATATTCCCGAATTCTCTTCACAAAGTGGGTTGTTGATACCGAATATTTCCCCACCAGTAGCAAGTTATGATGCCGTTTCAAAGATACCGTTGTCATGGTATCAATTGGAATCACGGGCAAAACTATACGGCAACGGAGATTCCAACATTATCCAAACCGGCGGACATCCATACAATTGTTCAAATAGGGGTGAGTTGACGTAACAGTTGTTTGTCCAAATCTTGTAGTCCTCCCGAGATAATTATTGCCACGCCCTGGACCAAATAGGACACCATAGCGAGAATCAGGAAGGCAAGCCAGCTCTCAGGTTCTCCAAACGGCCAAAATATACATACAGCTGAAATCAGGATGGATCCGAAACTCAAGGGGACCAAATGGGTTTTCGAAAAGGGTTGAATGCCTTGTGTCCGATATAGAGTATAGACATAGAAAGAATTGACAACTAGATATGTAGCCATCGACGCAATTGCCGCACCAGTGATGCCGAATATTGGTATTAGTATAATATTCAATAATATGTTACATCCGAGGGCTGCCGAGTTCCCATATAAAATATAATTGGTCTGACCGGCTGCAATAATGGTCTCTTTTGTTTGTCCACTAATAACATTGGACATGAAACCTATCGATAGTACGATAAGAGCGGATTTTCCATGAGAGTACGATGGCCCAAATAGCATATGGATGAGGGAGCTGGGGAAAAATACTACAATAATAAAAACCGGAGCTGTAAGAAATGATGTCCATTTCGTTATTGTGGTGTAAATTCTGGCTGCATTGGACGACTCTGACTGGAGGACATCGGTCATAATTGGAAGAAAGAGGAACCCAACCCCCCAGCTAAACAGTAATAATACTCTGCTGATCGTGAAGGCCGAATCATAATATCCAATAAATTCGCTCGATTTGAAATACCCGATAAGAATCGTATCTGTATGTTGGAAGATTTGCCAAGAGATATTTGCAAATAGGAGCGGCAGGGAAAATACGACAAAATCTTTCATCATACCAAAATCCTGGACTGAGGGGAGAAAATCATCGTTAGAGGTAGAAACTGAATTGAGGTGATATAACATCCCGAGCCCGCATATGACTGCGACAATTAATGGGGCAATCCATAGTGATGCTAACCCGGTTAGACCAATTCCAAAGATTACTCCAAGGGAGACAAGGAGGAATGAGCCGAAATGGTAAACGACATCATTCAAAATGATTCGCGGGAGAATAGATTCGTATGAACGGAAGGCACCAAGAATTAGATACAAACTGATATACAACGGAATTGCGATCCCAAACAATTTCAAGACAGGAGTGGCCTTAGGGACGCTGAGCAGGACAGCAAACGCATCCGCCGAGAGAATGATGATGCCTGATATAACGATGCCGATGGAAACTGAAATCCACATGGACCCAATAAACAATCGTCCTGGCGAATTTTCCAATCTTAGTTGTCGAGCTAGGGCTTCTGGGAACCCCAACTGTGCTACCAACCCAACCGTCGACATAACTGTAACCCCGAGAATCAAAATCCCATAATCTCCGGGAGCAAGATGTCTAGCGGTGACGATCCGAAGAAGAAAGGTCGAGAGCATTCCGATAATATTCCCCACAAGGATCGGAAGCGTCCCACGGAATATCTGTTGTAAGATCTCTGTAGAAGTTCGTTTAGACATACTCGGTCTTGGGGTTGAATGTCGGGACCACTCTCGTTCGGCGTTTGTAGGACCAAATATTTATGCAATTCTTGCGCAACAACTGCTCGAATGGATATTCCAATAGCAGATCCAAGCCTAGATGAAGAGTGTATTGAGATTGCATCAAAAACTTTAGCAGATGAATATTACCTGAAGGGGGAGTCTGTTAGACTCTTTGAGGAGGAATTCGCTGAGTTCGTACAAACCGAGCATGCAATTAGTGTGGATAGTGGGACCCAAGCCCTTCACCTTTCGCTAAAAGCACTAGGGATCACTGAAGGAGACAAGGTATTGACAACTCCTGCCACGTTTATCGCGACAGCGAATGCAATTGTACGAACGGGTGCGGAACCTGTTTTCGTCGATATCGATCTCCGCAATTATACTATCGATATATCGAAGGTCCGAGAGGCTTTGAGGCAGAAGCCAGAAATATCCGCCATCCTCCCCGTACACCTTTACGGTCATCCGGTTGCCATGGACGAATTAGCGAAAGTTGCAGGCGATACTCCAATCGTATCGGACGCTTGTCAAGCCCATGGCGCAACATATTCTGGTCAGCCACTCGAGTATTGGAGCGACTTGACGGCGTATTCGTTTTATCCATCGAAAAATATGACTGTAGCTGGCGATGGCGGCATGATAACAACCGATGACAACGAAGTAGCAGCTACAATCCGAGGGCTCCGAGACGTAGGTCGTAAAGATGAGACGGAGAATCAAGTGCACGATATTATTGGCTATACAGCCCGACTGAATACCGTGAATGCTGCAATCGGAAAATATCAACTCCAAAAGTTAGATGAATGGAATGAGCGTCGCCGTGAACTTGCTCAGAAGTATCACAAAGAGTTGGATGGTATAGGTGATCTCGTCTTGCCGCCACGGGATAATCAACGTGAGTCTGCTTGGTATGTATACACGATTCGAACAGAATTCCGGGAATCATTAAGCCGTCATTTATCAAGTAGAGGTATTGAAACCGGGATTAATTATGACCCTCCCGTACATCTTCAACCACCGTATATAAAACGCGGCTATGGTAGTTATTCGTTCCCAAACACAGAAAAGTGGGCCGAGACTGCACTCAGCATTCCTGTCCACCAACACATGACAGACAGGGAAGTAACATATGTGATTGAACAAATTACTGAATTTTTCAAGGAGGAATTCTAATGAATATTGGAATTGTAGGGTTGGGGTACTGGGGACAAAAAGTATATGATGAATATCAATTGTTGAAAGAAACGAAGGATGTTACTGAGGTCGTAGCGATCGATAAGGATGAGTCAAAAATTAACCGTCTATCCAATCCGGATGTCACGTATTCATCACTAGAAAAAGCTCTACCCCGGGTTGATGCTCTTCATATTTGCACCGGTAATCGCTCACACTATTCACTGGGGAAAATTGGATTGGAAGCAAGCAAAGACGTTCTGATTGAGAAGCCACTTACAATGGACGTGGATGATGCATTTGATCTTGTTGAAGTGGCCAGCGAAAATGGGCAATTATTGAAGACAGGTCATATTTTTCGGTTTGCAAACGTCATAAGACAGATTAAATCAGAGTATTGCGAAGGTAATGTCGGAGAGTTGAATCATTTGCAACTTCAGTGGACTCATCATCTGTCAGATACATCTACATATGAAAATGTGCTTTGGGACTTATTACCACACCCTGTCGATATTTTGAATTTCGTAACTGACGAATGGCCAGTGGACGTTTCTGCAGAATCATATCCATCAGTTGGGTCACCCGAAGCCGCATTTGTTAATCTCAAATATTCAAGTTTTATAGCACATATTCACGTGAGCTGGGTTGATTACGTTAGACGGCGGTCCTTTAATCTAGCAGGATCAGAGGGTTCGTTAAAGGCAGAATGCGTTTCTCAGAATCTGACAATCCAGAAAAATGGTAACTCCGAAACTGTCCAATTATCAGATAATAACACAATAAAACGAGAGGCTACCAATTTCATCGACGCCATCAAAACACGGGAGAACACACATAATTCTGCAATTATTGGTGCTAGAACTGTCAGGACAATCAACCGAATACAGAGTGATTTGAATACATGAACGAGAATCCAAGTTACGCAGTGCTCCATGACGTGGTCATTGGAGAAGACGCGACCATACACGACCATGTGAATCTATTTGGTTGTAAGATTGGGGCTGGAACGAAGATCGACGCGTTCGTGTACATCGAAGAAGATGTGTCAATCGGAAAGAACTGTATTGTCAGGCCATTTACTTTCATTCCTACTGGAGTTGACATAGCTGACGAAGTGTTCATCGGTCCTGGAGTGAACTTTACGAATGACCGTTATCCGATGGTTGACGGAGATTGGGAATTAGAACCGACAATTGTCCGAACACGGGCAGCAATTGGGGCTGGCGCTGTCATTAACCCCGGTATTGAAATTGGAGAGGAATCTTTGGTAGGTGCCGGATCTGTAGTAACCAAGGACGTCCCATCACATACAACAGTAGCAGGCAATCCAGCCGATCCCATTACCAGAAAGACCTCCGAATGATATACTCTGGCCAAGAGGAATAGTCCCAATTAAATATACCTTCTAGTCAAACTCCTTCGCGTGCCGGAAGGGCTAGATAACTAGTCCGAATATATATGACGGTTCCTTCCAATTGGAATTCTGCCGATCAGACTTAGACACACATCGGGGTGCTTCAAATGACAGACACGGATGATGAAATACGAAATACTGATGGGTCAAATCGCGGAGAGCTATCTCGTCGTAGCGTTATGGCCATACTAGGGGGTCTCGGACTCCTTACAGCTACTGGTGATGCAAAAGCGGCAACTGGAAGTCATCTCGGAGAAAGCTGGGTTGGATCGCCTGGAACTGGGGTGGGGCTCGAGGTAAAACTAAAAGAAAGTGGAAAGGCTCTCAACGCAGTGGCAGGACTAGAATCGAACCAGAACCAAGACGTGGGAATTGCTGGCAAGACATTTTCGAGTAATGGGATTGGATTAGCGGGACACGCCGTCCCCAATTCGGGCCATACGAGAGGACTCGTCGGACGAGTGGACTCGCCTAATGGTACTGCCCTTCAGGGACGTGTAACCGCCTCCGGAACGGGTGATTCGAGAGCAGTCCATGGAGTAAGTAAGGCAGAGGATGGTACTGCAATACTTGGTGCCGCTGCTGGGTCTGGTACAACCAAAGCGATTGAGGGAAGGGCGAGTTCCAGTTCAGGATATGGGTTGTATACGCCAGATAATGCGAAAGTTGATGGGACTATCGAGGTTGGCGGAGACATCCAAGTGTCGGGAGTAAAGAATTTTGTTGAAACGGTCTCAACAGAAGTTGGACCCAAACAAGTCAAGTATACCTCCATCGAGTCAGGTGAGCCTCAGACTGAGCACAGTGATATTTCACAGATGAAAGCCGGGGTATCAAGAATCGAACTCCCAGATCACTTCGCCATGGTCACCAGCGAGAACAAGAGACTGATTGTCCAGGTCACTCCCTACTCCGATCAGAAGGTCCACCCGCAAGTGACAGATCGTTCTACCGACCGGATCGTGGTTAAGGACTTCTCCGATGGACCCGACGAGTATACCTTCGCGTACACGGTGAAGGGAGTCCGACAAGGCTTCGAAGATCAAGATGTAGTGAGTGCCCCGAGGCAGTAGCCCGGAGCAGGTCCGTTTCATAGCGATTGTTGGTTTACCTGTTGGTAGCCCAATTTTGGCAACGCTAGGTTATCCAATCAGACATCCGACGTTCGCCACCGCGCCCTCCCAGGTCCCGACGAACGCCGTCGTCCCGTCGACCACCGGCTCGCCCCGGGTCTTGCCGACGTTGACCCCATCCTCGAACCGGCCCGTCGCCAGGTCCAGGAGGTAGAGGTCGCCGTTGTCGTCCCCGATCAGGAGACTCGCGTCCAACAGCGTCGGCGAGGCCCCGACCGGGTCGCCGGCGTCGACGGCCCAGCTCGTCGCCCCACCGTTGGCGTCGTCGACGGCGGCGATGGTGCCGTCGCCGCTGCCGGCGACGACCAATCCGGTGTCGGGGTCGTAGGCCGGGGTCGAGCCGACGGTGCCGCCGTAGTCGGTGGCGGTCCAGACGCCGGTGCCGTCGCCCTGGTCGCGGGCGTAGAGGGCGTCGGCGGCGAAGAACACGCGGCCGTTGCCCACCGCCGCCCCGGCGTGACCCACGTTATAGTCAGCCTCGAAGCGCCACTGTTCGGTGCCGTCGCTGGTCGCGAGGGCGACGAGGCTCCCGTCGGCGGTGGTGACGAACACCGACCCGTCGGCCACGACGGGTTCCGCGTAGACGGGGCCGCCGACGGTGGTGGCCCACTGTTCGGTGCCGGATGCCGCGTCGAGGGCGCGGACGGTGCCGTCGGTGGCGCCGACGTACACCACCCCGCCGGCGACGTGGGGGGTGGCGACGTGGGCGCTGTCGGTGGTGTGGGTCCAGTCGACGCTGCCGTCCCCGGGGGCGAGCCGGTAGACGGTGCCGCCGCCGCTGCCGACGTACAGGGCGTCCCCGGCCAGGACCGGGGTCGAGTCCGCCAACGCCCCGTCCCGGGTGTGGGTCCAGACCGTGCTGCCATCACCGCGGTCGAGGGCCCGGACGTCGGTGCCGAGGCCGCCGACGTAGACGTGGTCGGCGTCCACGGCCACACCCCCGTACTGGAGGCCGTGGTCCTGGGAGGTCAGCCACGGGGAGACGGTGAGGGTGGCGCCGTCGGCGTCCACGCGGCCCTGCCCCTGTTTGACGGTGGCGAGGCCGACGTCGTCGGCGGTGGCGCCCAACCGGTCCCGGAGCCCCGCGTGGTTCCACAGTGTCGCGGAGTCGGCGGCGAGGGCGGCGACGCCGGCGACGTGGGGACTGGCCTGACTGGTGCCCTGATAACACAGGTACGAGTACGTCGTGCTGTTGTAGGTGGTCTCGGTGGGGACCGCCGAGTAGATCATCTCGCTGGGGCACTCGGTGGTGCCGTCGCCGTCGGCGTCCCCGCCGCCGGGGGCGCCCAGTTCGATCTCGGGGCCGCGGTTCGAGAAGGCCGCGAGGTCGTCGGTGTTCTCTAAGGCACTGACGGCGACGACCTGCGGGGCGGCGGCCGGGTAGCTCACACAGTCGCCGTCCTCACAGACGGTCTCGGTCCCGTTGTTCCCGGCGGCGGCGATCATGAGGACGCCGCGGGCGTCGGCGTACTGGATGGCGTCTTCGACGACGCTGGGGTAGATGGCCTCGTCGTTGCTGTCGTACCCGAACCCGAGACTCATGTTGGCGATCGGCCACCCCTGGTCGGCGGTCACCTGTAACCCGTCGGCGAGGACCGAGGCGGTGCCGCTGCCGTCACAGTCCAGGACCTTCACGGCGTGGACGGTGGCGTCGGGGGCGACGCCGACGACGCCCGCGGTGTCGTCGGTGGCCGCGATGATGCCGGCGACGTGGGTGCCGTGCCCGTCGTCGTCGTCCCACGCCACGTCACAGGCCCCCTGGATGCTCGAACACGCCGCCCCGCCGGCGGTGGTGCCACACTCGATGGCGGCGTACCCGGCGCCGACGTTGCCCGCGAGGTCTGGGTGGTCGCTGTCGATGCCCGAGTCCAGGACCGCGACGTCGACGCCGGCGCCGGTGACGCCGTTGGCGCGCGTGGTGTCGGCGCCGATGTGGCCGACGTTCCACGTCTCGTACTGGGCGAACGCCGTCATCCGGGCGTCCCGCTCGACGTACCGGACGTCCCCGCGGCGGGCCAGGGCCTCGCGAGCCGGTTCCGGGAACCGGCCCACGACCACCCGCCCCACCTCGGCGAGGTCCAGCGCCCGGGTCACCGTTTCCGCTCGGTCCCGCACCGCATCGACGTCGCCGTCGGGGGTGAGGCCGACGACGTGTTCGGCCGGGGGGTCGCCCTGCCCCGGGCCGGGCGTTTCCTCGAGTAGTGCCCCATCCGGGTCGGCAGTCCGGAGGATCGATCGACGCGACGGCGCGGCATCCATACGGACGGTGGGGCAACCCCGTCAGATAAAACCCGGGCACGCGTCGTCACGCCATGTCGTCACCGGGTCGCGCCGGCGGTCCTCGACATGTCTAGGCAGTTAACCCCTGATTATTCTGACCTCTCGGCACAAGGCCCCCACAGCTGTCATCATGACACCACCATCCACCCCCGGGAGCGACGACGAATCACTCGCCGTGACCGCCCCCGCCAGCGGGACGGTCTACAAGGTCCTCGGACAACTCGACGCCCCCGAGGGGACGGGGGTCCTGGGCTCGAACACCGCGACCAGCGGCGCCGCCCACGGGGTCGAGGGCCATACCGCCTCCCCCCACGTCGAGGCCGCGGGCGTCTTCGGGGCGGCGACGAACTCCTCGACCTGGGGCACCGGCGTCTACGGCCAGACCCAAGGGAGTCTCGGCGCCGGCGTCGTCGGGTGGGCGCCCAACGGCGGCACCGGCGTCGCCGCCGACGCCGGCAGCGGCGGCTACGCCCTCACCGCCGACGCCCCGACCGCCATCCGGGCCACTCTCGAGACCTGGGACATCGACACCGTGGGCCGGGATTTCACCGTGGCCGCCGGCACGACCGCCGACGGCGCCGCAGAGCACGTCGTCGTCGGTCACCCCAGCAACGCCGCCACCACCGGCGTCGGCACCACCATCAGCGGCGGGGGCTACGACGACACCACCACCGTCGAGCCCAACGTGGCCCACGCCGACTACACCACCATCGGCGGTGGCCGCGCCAACACCACCGCCGGCGCCTACGCGACGATCGCCGGCGGCCGCCGGAACGATGTGGCCGGCGTCGACGCCACCGTCGGCGGCGGGAAGGGCAACCGCGCCGCCAGCGAGTACGCCGTCGTCGCCGGCGGCAACCAGAACGACGCCGTCTGGCCCACCTCGACCATCGGCGGCGGCCGGTTCAACGAGACGCGGGGCGAGGCCGCCTTCGTCGGCGGCGGCTGGGCCAACGCCGCCATCGGTGACTACGCCACGGTCGCCGGCGGCGGCCCCGCGGACACCACCGACCCGGGCGGGACGAACAACGTCGCCTACGACGACTACTGTACCGTCGCCGGCGGCGCCGACAACCAGGCCGGGACCAGTGGCACGACCGTCGACGCCTACGCCACGGTCGCCGGCGGCGCCCACAACACCGCGACCGGGAACAACGCCACCGTCGCCGGTGGCGACGCCAACGCCGCCAGCGCCCTCAACGCCACCGTCGCCGGCGGCCAGAACAACACCGCCGGCGTCCACGCGGCGACCACAACCGGCGGCCTCGACAACACCGCCGACGAGGAGTACGCCAGTATCGTCGGTGGCGCCCACAACGTCGCCACCGGGTACGCGGCCCACATCGGCGGCGGAGAGTTCAACAGCGTGGATGACGCCGACGCCGTCGTCGCCGGCGGCCAGCACAACACCGCTGCAGGCCCGAACAGCACCGTCGGCGGCGGACGGTACAACCACGCACGGAGCAGCCACGCCACCATCGGGGGCGGCGCCCCCACCGATCCCGCAGCCCCCGAGACCACGAACAACGTCGCCCACAGCGCGTACAGCACCATCGGTGGCGGCGGCGGCAACCGCACCGGCGTCTCCGGGTCGGCCGTCGGGCTGTACGCCACCATCGGCGGCGGCGAAGGGAACGTCGCCACCGGCGAGGACGCCACCGTCGCCGGCGGCACCGACAACACCGCCAGCGGCGACCACGCGACCGTCGCCGGCGGGTTCGACAACACCGCCAGCGCCCGATCCGCGACGGTCGCCGGCGGGCACAACAACCAGGCCAGCGGCCGGTACAGCGTCGCCGCCGGCCGCCTCGCCGAAGCCACTCACCGCGGGTCGTTCGTCTTCGCCGACGCCCTCACCACGCCGGTGTCGACCACGGGGGACAACCAGTTCCTCATCCAGGCCAGCGGCGGTGTCGGCATCGGCACCGACGTCCCGCGGGGCACCCTCGAGACCGCCGGCCCCGCCGCCGGCTCCGCCAACGGCGCCCCGGGCAACCACCTCGCCATCCTCGAGAACACCGCCGACAACCGGAGCGGCGTCGACGCGACCAACGCCAACACCCTCGCCATCACCGGCGGCCCCACCAGCGACCCCGGACGCAGCGTCAACCTCGTCAGTTTCTACGATGGGAGCGGCTCCTCCATCGGCGCGATCCAGGGGGACGGCAACGGCGGCATCACCTACAAGACCAGTGGCTCGGACTACGCCGAACTCCTGCCTCGCCGGGACCCCGACACCAGCTTCGAACCCGGGGACATCGTCGGCGTCCACGACGGCGAACTCACCGACGACCCGACCGCGGCCGACCACGCCATGGTCATCGCCACTGCCCCCAACGTCCTCGGCAACGACCCCGACGGCAGCACCGACGCCTACGACCCGGTCGCCTTCCTCGGTCAGGTCCCGACGACGGTCCGGGGCCCGGTCGACAGCGGGGACTACATCGTCCCCACCGAGGACGGCATCGGCCGTGCCATCCCCCGGTCTGACCTCACACGAGCGGACGGCCCCGTCGTCGGCCAAGCCTGGGAGCACAGTCCCACCGACGGCGTGGCCACGGTGACGGTCGCCGTCGGCACCGTCCCCCACCCACCGAACGGGGACCGACTCGCCGCCCTCGAAGCCGATCTCGCGGCCACGACCGACCGCATCGCCGCCCTCGAAGCCGAGAACGCAGACCTCCGCGAGCGACTCCACGCCCTCGAACGGCAGGGCCAACCCGAGACCCCGGCCGACGACTAGCCGCGGCGCCGCGATCACCCACTCCGGTCCTCGGTCCGGTCGTCCTCCAGGAGTGCGCCCAGGACCTCGTTCTCGGCCTTCCGCAGGTGGTTGTGCACCGTTGGCGAAGACACGCCCATCGCGTCGGCGACGTCCTCGGCCGTGGACTCGCGGGGCCACTCGAAGTACCCGGCGCTGTAGGCGGCCTCGAGGGTCTCGCGTTGCCGGTCGGTCAACCGGTCGGCGAGGTCCCCGCCTGGTCCGGACCCGACATCGGTGTCCAGGGGACCCTCACGGCGGCGCTTGGCCTGCAGCTCCGTGGCCGGGACCGCGTGCTGGACGCGGTCGACGATCGCGCGCACGTCGGCGTCGGGGGCGACACGCGCCGTCACCGTGACCGTGCCGCCGGTGGCGACGATGTCGTCCAGCTGGGCGCCGACCTCGCGTAACGGCACCGCGATCGTCGCCCCGCCGAGCCGGCACTCGATGATCTCCTCGTCGATCGGGCGCAACCCCGTGATCCCCGCGACCCGCGAGAGGGCAGCGGTCGCCTCGTGGACGTCGGTGCCCTCGACCGCACAGTAGGCGAGGATCTCGTCGTCGGCCGCCGGCACCAATCCCTCGACGCGTAACGTACAGCCGGCGACGCGACTGGCCTCGGCCAGGGGATCGTCGCCGGTGGCGGTGAGCTCCAGTTCCGTGACCGCATCCGAGACCAGCAACAGCTCCTTCTCGACGGCGTTGACCGCGTGGCCGATCTGCCGCCCGAGTTCGTCGAGGACGGCGAGCTCCCGCTCGTCGAAGGCGTCGCTCCGCGTGCTGAACAGGACGATCGATCCGTACGCGGTCTGGCCATGCACCACGGGCAGGGTCGTCCACAGGCCCTCGGCGTCGTCGTCGAGGTCCTCGGCGACGGACCCGGCCTCCACCGGCAGCGTCGACTCCGCCCCCGCCAGGGCACTCCGCCCCGCGCCGTACGCACCCTGGACGACGGTGCCGCCGTCGAACTCCTCGCGGTGCGTGGGCTCCCACTGGGCCCCCGGCCGCACCTCCGCGTCGAGGGCCGGCATCGCATCCACCAACGTCTCCTCGACGGCCCACGCCGCGGCGTACAGCTCCGACTCCGCCAACGCCGCGGCCGCCGCCTCGAGGAGGCCGCTCCGCGTGGTCTCGGCGATCAACACCTCGTTGACCGACCGCATCACCGCGTTCAACCGATTGGCCAACAGGAGCTCGTCCCGCTGTTCGGCGAGTTCTCGCTCCCGGCGTTTCCGCCCCGAGATGTCGTTGACCACGAGGGTATGGCCCAGGCCCCGGTCGTGACGGTCGACGACGGGTGACACCCGGACCTCGTAGGTGCCACCATCGCGGTCGAGTTCCCCCATCGTGGTCTCGTCGCCGAACGCCACGGGGTCGACGTCGCCGAGGACGTCGATCGACGCCCCGACCACGGCGGAGGGGTCGACGTCGAAGATGTCGGCGGCGGCGTCGTTGCAGTAGACGACGGTGCGGTCGGTGTCGATGACGACTACGCCGTCCCGGAGGTTCCCGACGACGGACTCCCGACCGAGCTGCCAGCTCGCCGGCACCCGCTCGAAGAGCCGGTACCGGAACAACGCGTTCCCGAACATGATCCCCGTCACCGAGAACGCATACGGCGTGAGGTCAATGCCGGGCAGCGGGCCCCGACCCACGACGCTGACGAGGTTGGCGACCAGCGGCACCGCGATGCCGGCCAACAGCGCCACCGACTGGTCGAGGTACAGGTACTCGCTGTTGATCGCCACCCGCGCCAACAGATAGGACCCCACCGCGATCAACGCGTACGCGTAGGCGAGGAACACCCAGTACGCGAGCCCGAACTCCTGTTCGACGAGGAGGACGCCACCGGTCTGGTGGAGCGTGGCCTCGACCCAGACCAGGCGGTGGATGGGGTTGGTCCACACCCACACCAGCATCGCCACCGACGGGATCGCCGCCAGCGCCCCGTACCGGCGGAGATTGTCGCCATAGCCCAGGTACTCCAGGGCGAACAGCAGGAAACACACCGGGACGAAGACGATGCCCAGCCACTGGATCCGCTCCCAGAGCAGGCGCCCGCCGGGGTGGACGGTCAACCCCACGGCGTAGCCAAGCGTCCACACGGTCAGCGCGGCCATCAACCCCGTGAACGGGCGGGCGCCCGGCGTCTCCCGGTGGCGGGCCGCCACGACGCCCAGGCCCGTGGTCGCGACTGCGGCTGCCACCAGTAGCGTGACCTGTGCCACTCCCAGCAGCGGTTCCATCCTGGTCCCCCGGGTGCCCAGTCATTCCACGTAGGGTGGTATAATTGTTGTACCTTCTCACACGCCGAGAGTCTAGGGAGTTACCCACGGGTATACCCGGTCACCCGCGGAGGGACGGTCATCCGACCTCCGAGAGGGGGCTACGAGGGGAAACGAGACACCAGCAGACGACCCGGTCGAAGCGGCGCACAGTCAAGCGATCAGTTCGACGGACAAGGTCCTCGGGGAACTCGACACCGGCGACGCCGCGGCAGACTGACGACCGATCGCAAGAACCGGTCGGGGAGCCGACCGGAACGGCATTCCCCCATCCCCCGCCGGGTGACCCCGGCACCCCATGGATAGGCGCGTTGCCCCCGTAAGCACCCCATCTAGGTGCTTTACCCCGTCAGTCGTCACCCGACGCCACCGCCCAGGTGGTCTGCGGATCCAGGCGGTTCACCCGCCGCTCGAGGGCCTCGATCCGCTCGGTTCGCCGACCTGTGAACGCCTGACAGTGGAACCGACCAGCACCCCGCGGTATCGACGGGGCCACCACGCGACTCGACCATCGAATACCTCCACGGTACCTCTCTGGACGGGTGAACGCCACTCGCTGGACGTCGGCGGCGTCCCCCAACGGCTAAGACCCACGCCGGAGTGACCTGACCCGAGACCGATCGACCGTGGCGGGACCACCGACGACCGTCGACCGGGACACGCGCGCGGCCTGGATCCGGGCCAACGCGGTCGAACCCATCGTGGACCTCGGCTGTGCCGACAGCACCTACTTCGACGCCAGCGTCGACTACGTCGGCCTAGACGTCGACCCGGACAGCCCCGACATCGTCGGCGACCGCCCCCGCCGATTCCTGCTCGGCGACGCCACACGGGCCCCGATCCGCACCGACGCCGCGGCCACCGTCGTGCTCGCCGAGATCCTCGAACACCTCCGGGACCCGGCCGCCGCCATCAGCGAGGCGCGCCGCATCGCCACCGACCGCGTGCTGATCACCGTCCCCGACGAGGCACGGTGGCGGCCCGCGGCCGATCCCGGCAGCCACGACGACCACGAACGCATCTACACCGCGGCACTGCTCCGCGACCACCTGCTCACCGCCGGCGTCCTCTACGGCGACATCGCCATCCAGCAGCTCACCCAACCCCCGTTCGCGTTCTTCGTCGTCGCCGTCCCCGCCCGGAAAACGTTATGACCGGCCCCGGAGAACGCCGGACATCGATGCACCCACCGTCGCGAGATCGGTCGTGACCAGCGTCCTCGCCCCCGTCTCGGCCGCGGGCTACCGGAACGGCCACCTCGACGCCTACGGCGCCGTCGAACTCGCCGTCGACACCGGGGAGGTGGTCTGGGAGTTCGACGCGACCGCCTCGCCGTTGGCGACCGCCCGCATGTACCAGAGCGGCGACGTCGTCAAACAGACCGGATTCCGCCCCGCCAGCGTCCAGCGCCTCGAGGACGGTCGCACCCTCGTCGCCGACTGGAGCCGCGGCGTCATCATCGACGAGTCCGGCGCCGTCGACACCACCTTCACCCACGAGTTACTCAACGACGTCCACGAGATCCAGCGCCTCGCGGACGGCACCTACCTCATGGCCTCGACCGGCATGGACACGTTAGTCCTCCTCGACGAGGGCTTCGAGGAGCTGTGGCGCTGGCACATGTGGGAACACGTCCCCGAGGCGACCCGGCCCGGCCAGTATTACCCCGACCAGCTCTGGTACCGGGACGCCAAGGACCTGGCACTGAGCCCAGACGACCGCTACCACCTCAACTACGCCACCGTCCTCGACGGCTCACCCCGCCGCGGCGACGCCACCCTCCTGTGCTCGGCGCTGAACTACGGCGTCTTCACCGTCGACGTCGCCACCGGCGCCGTCACCAACGCCGTCACCAGCCTCGACGAGTGTCACAACCCCTACCCCACCGAGGACGGCCTCGTCGTCCCCGAATCCGGCGCCGACCGCGTCGTCCGCACCGACTGGGACGGCGACCACGCGGTGCTGTTCGACGGCGACCTCGCGTTCGTCAAGGACGCCGACCCCGTCGAGGACGACGTGTGGCTGGTCACCGACACCAAACACGACCGGGTGCTCCTCTGGGCAGCGGAGGCGACCGACCCCCACCGCGTCTTCGATCTGGGTGGGGACGCCAACCCCTACGAGGCCGACCACCTCACCGGCGCCGCCTCGTTCGCCTGACCGAAGTAGTTATTTCGGGGGTCACGCACACGGACAGTATCGATGGCCGGGACCGCCGACGACCTCGCGATCGTCGTCCCGCACACGGGCAGCGTCTCGATGCGGTGGGCGGTGCGCCTCGCCGAACTCTCCGCGCCACCCCACCGCATCGTCACCAAGTCCACCGCCGGGATCGACCTCGCCCGCGAACTCACCGTCGAGGACGCCCTCGCCACCGACCCCGACTACCTCCTGTTTCTGGACAGCGACGTCATCCCACCCGTCGACGTCTTCGGCCAGCTCCGCCAGCGCGACACCCCCGTCGTCTCCGGGCTGTACTACGTCGACACCCCCGAACAACCCCATCCCGCCATGTGGCGACTCGACGACCAGGACGCCCCGACCCCCGTCGCCGCCGACCGGGAGGGCCTGTACAACGTCGACGCCGTCGGCCTCGGCTGCCTCCTCGTCGCGGCGCCGGTGTTCGAGGACATCGAACAACCGTGGTTCCGGTGGACCCGGGGCTACGACGACCACCCGTGGGACCTCAGCCACGAGGGCGAGAAACCCGGGGTCAGCGAGGACTTCTACTTCTGCCACAAGCTCGACGAGGCGGGATACGACATCTACCTCGACACGACGGTGCAGTGCCTCCACGAGAAGACCTGTTTCCTCTCCGATGAGGGGATCTACCTCCAGTCACAGCTCAACCCCGACACCTGACCATGCTCGACCCAGACACCCGCATCGCCGTCGTCTCCACGACCTGCCTCGAGGTGCCGCCCAGCGGCTACGGCGGGCTCGAGTTGATGGTGTATCACCTCTGTGTCGAGCTCGCCGACCGGGGCTACGACGTCACCTGCATCGCCCCCGAGGGCACCACGATCGACGGCGTCGACGTCATCGAGACCACGCCCCCCGACGACTCCGCGGACTGCTTCCGCAAGGAACCCGCGGCCTACGACCGCTACGCCGACCGCCTCCAGGACTACGACCTCGTGATCGACCACTCCTGGCAGAAACTCGCCTACCAGCGCACCCGCGAGGCCCCCGAGGCGATGGCCGACACGACGATCCTCGGGGTGTGGCACGGGATGCCCGAGTTCCAGGCCAAACCCGTCGATGAGCCGAACTTCGTCTCCGTGAGCCGCGCCGCCGCCGACGCCTGGACCCGGAAACTCGGGTTCGAGGTCCGCCACGTCTACAACGGCATCGACCTCTCCCGGTACCGCCTCGAACCCGAGAAAGACGACTACGTGATGACGCTGAACCGCATCACCCGGGAGAAGGGGATCCTCGAGTGCATCGACGTCGCCGAGCACCTCGGCGTCCCGCTGAAGGTCGTCGGCGAGGACAAGTTCGTCGACGACCCCGGGTACGTCGTCGAGGTGATGACCCGGTGCAGCCAGTCCCGGTACGCCGAGTACGTGGGCCAGGTCGACGAGGACCGGAAGGCCGCCCTCCTCCGGAACGCCCGCGCCCTCCTGTTGTTGCCCCAGGCACCGTACAAGGAGGTGTTCGGCCTCGCCGCCGTCGAGGCCATGGCCACCGGCACCCCCGTGTTGGCGTCGGACAACTGCGGGGTGGGCGAGGTCGTCACCACCGTCCAGGATCGGGGCGCCTACCAGGACCTTGACTTCCTCGTCGCCGACCTGGAACGCGTCGCCGCCGGCGACGACGTCTTCCCCGACCCGGCGATGCTGCGGGAGGGCGTCGCCGAGCACTTCTCGGTGGCGGCGATGACCGACACCTACCTGGAGCGCGGCGCCGAGGCCATCGCTGACGGGTGGGGGTGACCTACCCGACGCGGTGGATGGTCAGGTAGGTGTCCTCGTAGGAGGTCCAGCCCTCGATATCGGCGTCGCCCCCGCTGGACTGGTAGACCGCGACCTCGATGGTGTCGTCTGCAGCCAACCCGAACAGGGTCTTGCTGAACGACCGGACCGCCGTCCCGTCCTCGACCGTATCGGCGTCGATCCCCTTGAACGCGGTGCCGTTCACCAACAGTTTGTACGTGACGTTCGTATTGCTGAACGCGGTTGCCCAATCGATGACGAAGTCGACGTGGTAGGTGCCCGGGTAGGGCACGGTGAAGACGCCGGTGCCCGGATCGTAGGACTGGAAATCGTCGCGGTTCATCCCGTCGAAGACGACCGTCGTCAAGGTCTGGTCTTTGATCGTCTGGACCTGCGTCCGCCACGCCGACACCCCGATGTCCTTGACGTCCACGTGGCCGTCGGCCTTCACGGCCGGGGCCGTCCCGCGACTCGCCCCGAGAACGCCCCCGGCTTGCTGGGCGTCCGACCACGTCTCGCCCCGGACCCCGAAGACGGTCCCGCTCCCGGTGGCCACGCCCTCGACGCCGACGGCGCCCTGATCGCTGGACAGTGTCTCCCCGTACACGCCGTTGACGCCACCGGTCGTGGCCGACGCCTGACCACGCACCCCGGCGGCCCCGTCGGTGACGGAGTCGTTGAACCCCACGACGCCGGCGGTCGACCCGCGCTTGGCGTCACCGCGGACCCCTGCCGCGCCCCCGGTCTCGGACTCGGTGGTGCCGGTCACGCCGAACGTGAACCCCGACTGACGCTCCGCCCTCCCGACGACGCCGGTGGCGAAGAGGTCGGTGCCCTCGGTGACGCCAAACACCCCGATTCCGGCGCCGGAGGACGCGGTCGCGGTCCCGCGGACGCCGCTGGCCCCCGCCGCCGGCGACCGGGTCTCGCCGTCGACGCCGTGGACGACCCCCGAGGCCCCGGTCGCCAGCCCGTGCACCCCGGCCGCACCGAAGTATACCGACGGTGTCAGTCCGTAGACCCCGTAGGTCCGGCCGCTGTCCTGGGTGGCCCGACCCTCGACGCCGGCCGCGGCATCGGAGAAGGTCTTGCCGAGAATCGCCGAGTCGTTGGGGGCGTTGGCCTGCACGGCATTGTTCGACGAGGAATTAGCGAACACCCCCGGACCCGCCACGGAGGACGCCCACAGCCCGCGAGCGGCCCCACCACGGGCCCGCACCCCGGCCGCACTCTCGAGGCCGCTGTTGGTCGCACCGTGGACCCCGTACACGAACCCGGTGTCGGCCGTGGCCTCCCCGTAGACACCGGACGCGTTCCGGTCCGCCGAGGCGGCACTGCCCGCCACCCCGTAGGTGATACCGGTGGTGGCGAACTGCCGCCCGATGACGCCGGCGGCAGCGTCCCCCGTCGCCGAGGTGACGCCCTCAACCCCGATCGCGGCACCGGTGCTGGCGGTGTTGTGCCCGAGGACGCCCGTCCCGCCGGGGGCGTCCTGTTTCCCGAGGACCTTGTAATCGGCACTGGCCTGCAACGCCCGCCGGATCGGCGACGACTGTACTTCCTCTACCGTCTCGTCGGGTGACTCGTCATCCGTCATTGCTCACAGCTCAGCTCCGGGCGAACCCGGATACCGCCCCGAACCCGGTGTCGGTGGAAGAACCCCCGGGCTAACTATCTAGGGTCAGTCGTCAGCGGAGGCCGCACCCATGCCGACGTGGCGCTCCACGCGGCGCAGCCGCGACTCCAGGGCATCGATCCGGTCGGCCTGCTCGTCGACGACCGAGGACAGGACCTCCCCGGTCTCAAGGCCGACCGCGACGGTCACCAACTCGACACCGTCGTGGTCGCTGCCGGCCCAGGCCCGCCCGACGATCGGGCCGTCGCCGGGCGACCACGCCTCGACGGCGGTGGCCTCCCCCTCGCCGGCGGCGACGACGACGTCACCCTCGTCGACACTCCCTCGTACCCTGACCGGGACTTGGCCGACGAAGGCAACCGGGACGTACCCCGCTCGAGCCCCCGGTTCGGGCCCCGGGTCGTTCCCGGTGACGATCGCCTGGTCGGTCACCACCATCGCCCGGTTCCCGTTCTCGGCCTCGGTGGTGACCTCGCCATCGACGACCCCGACGACCGTCCCCGGGTCCAGGGACGTCCCCGGCTCGCGTTTGGGGAGCCACTCCGCGTAGTCCGAACCACCACTGGCCAGCGCCACCCCCGAACTCCCGTCGTTCTCGATGGTCCCGACCGGGGTGCCGATCCCATCGAAGAACGTCAGGAAGTTGTGGGCAGCCGCCGTGTCCGACGCCGAGAACCCGGCCTGGACGGCGAGCACCGAGCTGTTCGTCTGGGCGGTGTCTTCGATGGTGGCGGCGTGTTCATCGGGCAGCGGCGACGTGTTACTCGACTGGGACGCCCCGACGACGCTGACGCCGGTGCCGCTGGTGGACTGGGCGACGACCCCCGTCGCGGTGCTGAAGCTTTCGCCCTTGACGCCGGCCGCATAGTCCGAGGCGCTGCCGGTCTCTCCGTACACGCCGTGGCCGGCCCCGCTAGTCGCCTGGCTGGTGCCCATCACGCCGGCCGACGCGAGGGCGCCGTCGCTGGTGGCGTTCCCCCTGACACCGGCGCTGAAGAATCGGAGACTGAGGGTGTAGTAGATTTCCCCTGGCGAGTCGGTCGTGCCGAGGACCCCCTCTGGGTTCGATGCGTTCGGATTCGTCGCCCTCCCGACCACCCCGCTCCCGCCGCCTTGGGCCACCCCTTCGACACCGGCGCCGGACCCACTCGTCGCACTCGCCGTCCCGCGAACCCCCGCCGCACCGGCCTCGACCGACCGGCTCACCCCCTCGACACCGTAGGTCTGGCCCGAGCCCGCGAAGGTCTGTCCGTGGACCCCCGTGGCGCCCGAGTCGAGGGACTGGTTGGTGCCCCGAACCCCGTAGGTCACCCCGGTGCCCTGGGTCGCCTGGCCCTCGACCCCGGCGCTTGAGTCGTCGAAGGTCAGGCCGAGGATCCCTTCGGACTCAGCGGAGTTGGCCTGGATGCCCCGCCCCGTTTCGGAAGCGGCGAACACCCCGATCCCGTCCGTCGAATTCGCCCATACCCCGCGGCCATTCGGGGAGCGAGCGTACACCCCCGTGGCCAGGTCGTCGGTGCTCTGGGACTCGCCCCGCACCCCGTAGGCGGTCCCGGTGTCGTTGGTCGCGATCCCGGCGACCCCCGCAGCCCCAGTGCGCGCGGAGCTGGTCCGTCCGTTGACACCGAAGGTCCGCCCCGAGGTCTGTCGGGCTTCGCCGAACACCCCGGCTGCCCCGTGTGCCGAGGACTCCGTCACCCCGTTGACCCCGTAGGTCTCCCCGCTGCTCATCGTCGCGTGCCCGAAGACGCCGGCGGACCCGAGCCCACTCGTCTCGGTCAACCCCTGGACGCCGGCACCGCTGTTATTCGGCGCGTCGGTCCCCTGATTCAACCCGTAGATCCCGGCGCTGCCCCCGTAGCCGGTCAACCCGACCAGGCCGAAGAACCCCTGCGAGTAGCCGAACACGCCCACGCCGAAGTTGGCATCTCCGCGAACCCCCGCGGCACCGGTGGACGTCGACCCCGAGAAGCCGGACACCCCGATGGCGTCACCGGTGGTCGCGGTCGACCGGCCCCGGACCCCGGCAGCGTTCGGGTCGACGGCGTCGGTGACGCCATGCACCCCGGTTGAGTTGCCGCTGGCCGCGGAGTTGTACCCGTACACCCCGGATGCCCCGGGGTCGTCGACCTCGCCGAGGACCTTGTACGTCGAGGTGGTCGCCGCCAGCGCCGCAAAACGTCGTTCTGCAAGCTGTTCCACGTCGTCGAGGGTCGGTGACTCGTCGTCTGCCATAGCTATCCCCCCGTGACGCCGACATGCGTCCCGGTGACCGAATCGTCGCCCAACCCACCCGAAAACCCCCGGGCTAACTGTCTAGACCGCTCACCGGGAACCGCTGATCAAGAGGTGGCCCTCCCGGGTGGCCGAGTCCACCGAGGGAGCTGCCCACACCGTGCCGCGGTACAACAGGAAGCCGACGGTACCGGTCACCGGCCATCGTCGGGGTGACGTCGTCCCGGGCGGTCCAGGTCTCGTTGCGGGCGAGGCCCCGGTCTGGAACCGGTTCAGCTCCCGCTTCGCGAGGCCGGCGGCGAGATCCGCGGGGAGGGCGTGCAGCCACGGCGGCACCATCGCACCCAACCCCGGACCCTGAACCACACCCGGCGAGTGACCGATCCGCGTAGATATCCCAGGCGGTCAGCCACGGTACCGCCAGACGAGCAGCCGCCACGCCGCCACCGCCAGGCCGCCGAGGATGTCGGCGAGGAGGTCCGCCATCGTGTCACCCAGCCCGGCCTGCCCGATGACGGTGAGTCGTGGATCGACGCTGCGCAATCCGACCAGCGCGGTCTCGGCGAGCTCCCAGCCCACGCCACACGCCGTGACCCACACCGGTAACACCATCGCGACCAGCCACCCCGGGAACGACACCCGCGGCGAGTGGCGGTCGATCGCCAGCAGGGTCGCCGCCCCCACCGTCGCGACCACCGCCGCGCTGAGGCCGTGGGTGAGGTGGTCGAACCCCGACCCGGGGCGGTACCAGCCGGCGTAGATCCCCACGGCATGGAGGGTGACCGCCGCCCCGATCGCCGTGCGGAGGCCCGGCCCCAGGAACACCTGCCGCCGCGCCAGGACCGCCGGGAGCGCCATCACCAGCAGCGCCACCCCGGCGTTGAACACCAGGCCGACCCGGGCAGTCAGCACCCCGACGACGAAGATGAGCGCCACCGCCACCTGGAACCCGACGCCGATCGACCGCCAGCCCACGGCGGTGAGCCGGCGACCCCACGCGGCCCCCATGCCCCGGCCTTGTGCGGCCGCCACCAAAACTCGTGGTGTCACCCGGTCGTGGCGTCGAGCAACGCGGCGACCTGCTCGAGAGCCGTGGCCGCGGCCGCGTGCGTGACCGACTCCGGGGCGTACACCGTGCGTTCGTAGGTCTCGACCACCGCCTCGAGCGCCGCCCGATCGGCGGCGTCGAGATCGGGGGCGTGGGCCGCGTAGAACTCCCAGTGGGTGTGGGCGGAAGTGTCGGCGCGGCCGTGGCCGGCTCTGAGCGCCGCGAACCCGGTGCGGACGGCACCCTCGAGGTCGCCGTCGGCCAACAGCGACTCCGCCCGCTCCAGGCGGGTCGGCCCCGGGTCGGTGTCGGCCGAATCGTCGGTGTCGGGGGTCGGCGCCGTCGTGGGGGCGCCGCCCCGCCGACGGACCAACACCCCGACCCCCGCGAGGGCCACGAGGACGCCGCCCCCGAGCAGCGCCCACAGCCACGGCGGGAGGTCCCCGGCGACCACGCGAGCGGTGAGGTCGTCCGTCCCGCCGGTGGGTGGGGGCCGGGCGACGGTCACGGTGGTCGCGGCCGTCGCCCCGAGGAGGTTCGTGCCGGCGCCCTCGAAGGTCGCCGCCACCGCCACGGTGCGTCGGTCGCCCGGCGCCACCGACTGGAGGGCGACCGTGGTCACGAACCGGCCGTCGGCGTCGGTGGTGGCGGTCACGGTGCGATTGCCGACCTCGACGGTGACGACCTGGCCCGGGACCGGGGTGTCCGCACCGGTGACCCGCCCCCGCACCCGGACGGTCGCCCCCTCGCCCTGGGTCGCATCGACCGTCACGTCGCTTTGGGTCGACTCGACGGTGGTGCTCCCGGTGGCGTTGACCGCGGCCAGGGCCGCCCCGGACAGCGCCACGTTGGCCGCCACCGACTGCTCGCCGACGGGGATCGTCGCCGGGAGCGACGTCGTCAGCGTGAACCGCCCGTCGGGGTCGGTGTGTGCGGTGCCGACCGGGACCCCGGCGACGGTGACGACGACCGGCACCCCGCGGGCACCCCGGTCGTCGACGGCCACACGCCCGGTGATCCGGAGGGTGTCGCCGAACCGGACGACGTCGGTCACCCGAGTCACCGCCAGGGTCGGGGTGACCTGGGTGATCGACACCGGGACCGTCGCCGCCGACCCGAGGTAGACACTCTGGTTGGCCGGGACGTACCGCACGCGGACGGCGTCGGTGTCCAGCCCGACCGTCGTCGGCCGGTACGTTGTCGTGAACCTGCCCTCGGCGTCGGTCTCGACGACCAGTGACTGGCCGCCGACCCGGACGGTGACCGTGCGGTTGGCGAGCGCGGTCCCGTTCTCGGTGACCAACCGCCCGGACAGCGCGAGCGGGTTCCGGAACGAGATCTCGGTGGTCGGTGCCGACACCGACAGCCGGGTGGCGACGAAGACGGCGTCCTCGACGCTGGCCACCTGGGATGTGACGTTCTCGGTCACGGCCCCGATCCGGTCCCGTGACTCGGCCAGCGGCTCTCCGGTGAGGTTCCCCAGGACGCGGTAGTCCGCCCGCAACCTCGCACCCAAGGAGTCCAGGCGGTCGGCCAGCCGCCCCAGCTCCCGGGCGAGCCGGCGGGCACGCTCCTCGTTGCCGTTGGCGCGGGCCTCGCGGTAGGCCGCCAGCGTCTCCCGGTACTCCGCGAGCAGGGTCACGTACTCGCGTTGCCGGCGCTCGGTGGCCGCCAGTCGGGTGGCCACCCGGTCGTCGACCGCGGTGTCGGTCTCACCGGCGACGTCGACGAGTTGCTCGACTCGCGCCCCGAAGTCGTCGCCCAACAACGACCGTGCGGTCTCGTACTCGCCCTGGCTGAGCTGGATGGTACTGTTCCCCAATCGGTCGACGAGGTACCCGGCTAGCCACGACGAGATCGCGGTCAGATCCCCGGACTCCTCGACGCTGTCCGGGTCCTCGTGGTGGGTGGCGTTGGTCCCGTTGTGGGTGGGGACCACCGGGGACGCGCCCAGCGCCGCCGGACCAGCGGCCGTGGCGACGCCCGCGAGCGGTGCCAGCACCACCAGCACCACCACGCACCCGAGGACCCGGGACCCGGTCATTGGGGAGGCGTTGGCCAACCGCAGGCAAAAGGGATGTGGTCACCCCGCGGAACGGTATCTTGAACACGGGGGCCACGCCTCGTGTGTGGTGATGAGGGTCACGCGTCGCGGGTGGCGGGTGCTCGGCATCGCCGCCGTCCTCGCCGGCGTCGGCGTCCTCGCCGCCGACCCCGTGTACCTCGGCGGCGCCGCGGCGGTGGCGACGCTGTTCCTCGCGCGGCAACTCCAGGTCGTCCTGGCCGTCCGCGACCTCGGGCTCGCGGTCGAGATGAGCCACGACCCCACCCGGGTTCTCGTCGAAGACGACGTCACCGAGACCGTCACCGTCACCCGGGAGACCGCCACCGCACTCGCCCTCGACGTCGAGTGTCGAACCCCGGTCGCGGCCACCCGCCACGGCGACCGGACGGCGACACTCGAGGACGGCGAGCGGCGGGCCACCGTCGAGGCCACGCTGACGGTCGCGGTCGCCGGCCCCGTCACCGTGCCCCCGCCACGGGTCACCGCCCGGGACCGACTGGGCCTGGTGACCCACACCTTCACCGCCGATTCGGCGACCGAGCTCACCGTGGAACCGCGGCGTCCCCGCAACATCCACGTCGGCCAGGGCGGCGAGCGGTTCGTCACCGCGTACGGCGACCACCCCGCCGACGCCGAGGGCGCGGGCCTCGACCCCGCGGAGCTGCGGGAGTACGTCGCCGGCGACCCCGCCAGCCGCATCGACTGGGCGGCCACCGCCCGCCTCAACGAGGCCTACGTCCGGGAGTTCGAGGCCGAGACCGACCGCCGCCTGAACCTGATCCTCGACGCCCGCGCCAGCCTCGGCGACGGCCCCGATGGCGAGACGAAACTCGACTACCTCCGCGAGGTCGCGTTGGCCTACTTCGCCCAGTCCCGCCGCGACCGCGACCCGATCGGCTACGCCATCGTCGACGCCGACGGCATCCGCGACCAAGCCCTCCCCGACGCCGACCCCAGCCACTACGAGGCGGTGCGACACGCCCTCCTCGACGCCGCCCCGACCGACGGGACCTCGCGACGCCGTCGCGGGACGCCAGCCCGGGGGGTGGCCGACCGCCTCGGCGCCGAGGACACCGCGTATGCCACGCGGCTCCGCCCGTTCTTCGGCGCCACCCCGGACCCGACGGCCGCCCCGCCACTGGTCGGCGCCGTCCGGGCCGCGGTGCAGGCCACCCGCGGCACCGTCTGGACGGTGCTGCTCACCGACGACGCCGCCCCGACCGAACTCCGCGATGCGGTCACCGCCGCGCGCAGAGGCGACCGCCAGGTCCGGGTCCTCCTGGCGCCGTCGGCGCTGTTCGCCCCCGGCGGCCTCAGCGACGCCGAGGCGGCCTACGACCGGTATCGGACGTTCGAATCGCTGCGCCGAGACCTCGACGGCCTCGCCCGCGTCCACGCCTACGAGGTCGGACCCGGCGACCGACTGGACGCCATCCTCGCCCACGCCCGCCGCGCCACGAGACGATCCTGACCAATGTCAGACACCACCAGGGACACCCCCACGCTCGCCGCCGTCGCCATCGTCGTCGGCACCGTCGCGGTCGCCGCCACGACCCCGCCACCCATCGCCACACTCGCCATCGGCGGCGTGGCCCTGGCCGCGGTGACCATCCTCACCGCCCGCCCCGACCACCTCACCGCGGCCGTGGTCGGCACCGCCGCCGTCGCCACACTCGTGGGGACCGCCACCCTCGGTGGGTGGGCCTGGACCACAACACTCTGGGGGACGGCACTCGCCCTGTCGGCCACGACCGCACTCATGGCCTACCTGCTTCACCGGTACACCGTCGCCCTGACGGAGGGCCCGCCATGAGCGAGGACGACCCCGAACCACTGCGCACGGAGAACGCGGTCCTGGCCGCGGAGAACGAACGGTTGCGCGAGGCCTACGCCGCCGCCACCCACAGCCAGTACCGACGGACCGCGATCGGGCTCGCCGCCGTCGGCGGTCTCGCCGCCGTCGCCGCCACCGTCTTCCCCGCGGCCCGCCCGGTCCTGTTCTCGCTGGCGGCGATCGGCGGGTTCGGCGCGGTGCTGACCTACTACCTCACCCCCGAGCGGTTCGTCGCCGCCAGCGTCGCCGACCGCATCCAACGCGCGACCGCGGACAGCTACGCCACCATCGCCGACGAACTCGGGCTGACCGACACCCGGGTGTACGTGCCACACGACGACGCGGCGGTGCTGTTCGTCCCCGCCCACCGGGACTACGACCTCCCAGACGAGGACGCCCTCGAGCACCGGTTCGTCGCCACCGACGACGCCCGCCGCGGCCTCACCCTCGCCCCGGCCGGCGCACCGCTGCTGGCCGCCGCCGAACCCGCACTAGCCGGCCCTCTCCAGGACGAGCCCGCGGCCCTCGCCACCCAGTTGGGGGACGCCGTCGTCGAACAGTTCGAGCTCGCGGACAGCGTCACCACCGACGCCACGGCCGACCAGGTCACGTACGCGGTCACCGCCCCCGCACTCGGCGACCTCGCCGACGTCGACCACCCCGTCACCTCGTTCCTCGCGGTCGGCACCGCCACGGGACTGGACACCCCCGTGACGGTGGACGTGACTGTCGACGAGGAGACACCGTTGGTCACGTGTCGCTGGGACTGACAGCCGCCCGCCGGGAAAGCGGTCCCCCGATGACCGGGGCACCCCACAATCCCGGAAACCGGTACTCGCCTCACGGCGGCGTCTCCTCCGTTGCCCTGTGAGCACGTTGCGTGACGCGGCGATCGACGCCGTCATCGCAGCCGTGTTCGGGGTGGGCACCACGGACGGGGCGACGGTCGTCGGCGCGCTCTTCGCCGACGACGACACCGACCCAGTGGGGGAGTGGGGGACGCCAGCCCCGGTCGGGGCACTGAACACCGCAAACGAGGCCATTAACCCGGTCGACCACCTATCAGCGGGTCCAATGGCGACCGTCTCAGGAGCAGCCGACGACGGGGTGGCCCGGGTCGACCCGCGAGCCCCGCGGTTCGGCCAGACGCTCACCGCCATCGTCCTCGCCACCGCCATCATCACCACGACCCCGATCCTGGTGTATGCGTTGGCCGTGGTCATGGTCGCCGCCATCGCCTCCGGGTGGCGGGTCGATGTCTACGCCGTCCTCTGGCGACGCGGTGTCCACCCCCTGGTCGAGGCCCGCGAGCCGGAGCCGGCGGCCCCGCACCGCTTCGCCCGGCTCATGGGGGCGTCCGGCACCACCCTCGCCGCGGCGGGACTGCTCGCCGGTGTCCCCCTCGCGGGGTATGCCGTCGCCGCCCTGATCGCAGGGATCGCCGGCGTGTCAGCGGCGACGGGGTACTGCGTCGGGTGTCGGATGTACCGGAGCGTCTCGTTCTTCCAACGGCTGGACGTCGTCTGACTCGGCAGTGTCGGCGCCCGCGGGTCGCCGCGAGAGCATGTCCCGGGTCCAGGTCCGAGGAGTCCCCCGCCGGTCATCGATGACGGAGCGGCTATCGCCCAGCCGACGCCGCCCAGCGGTCACGATCCCACCACGAAGCAACGGTGGTGTGCCGCCGGCCGGCCCAGATGCGGGTCGCGGGGTCCGTTAATAGACGTCGTCCCCATCTCCTTCGAAGAAGTTCAGCTTCGAGGGGAACAGCACCCCGACGAAGCCTCCGCCGGTCAACAGCGCCCCGAAAAACAGCATCACGGGCCCCTCGAGATCGCCGGCCGACACCGACCACAGGAGGTAGACCCCCGCACCGAACAGCACGAGGGAGATGACGCGTTTCACCTGCCGCCAGATGCCGAGCGCCCGGTCGAGTGTCGCCATGCCCGACCCTCGATAGTATCCCATCTTATGTCTTGCCGTGGCAGTCCGGAGGGCTGGTCAACGCCGTAGAGGGCGGTCCCGCCACTCTCGACGGGAAGGTATCCGCGCCGTGGCGATGCCATGGCGATGGGTGCCACCGGGGCAGCACGGTCGGCAACACAGAGCATCGATCGACGGGTTTCGACCGGGCCAACGCTTTTCCAGGCCCCGCCGAGACCATCACGACCACCGAGGTGTCCCCGGTGTCCATCCCCGCACTCGTCTACGGTGGCTTCCTGGTCATGGTGGGCGCCCTCGGCGTCGCCTACCCCACAGAGGTGGCGCGGCTCAGCGAGTGGATCGACGCCATCGGCCGCCGCGGCGGCGGGCCCGTCGAACCCCGGGCCTGGCTCGTCGCCCTCACCCGGGTCATGGGCGGGGTCGCCGCCCTCCTCGGCGCCGTCATCGTCGTGACCGCATTGGCCCCCTGAACCGCGTCGCCGTCACTCCTCGCCGGTCGGGACCTGCCCGAACGTCTCGACGCCCCACACCAGATCGTCGCTCTCGTCGCTGCCCCAGTCGACGTACTCGGCCATGATGGTCTCCGCGACCGCCCGCCCCAGGTCGTCGAGGTCGGCCTGGACGATGTTCCGCGGCTGGCGGTCGGGCCCGTCCCAGTCCGCGGGGACCGCCGGGGTGACATACCGCAGCCGGCCGGCGTCGGGGTCCCAGAAGAAATCGAAGGCCTTGAACAATCCCAGGTCGGCGGCGTACTCGACGTCGCTCGCGCCGAGGTCGGTGTACTGGGCCCACTCCTCGAAGGCCGCCTGCCAGGCGCCATCCCGGAGGATCTCCTCTAAGTCCTCGCGGCGCAGGTCCGAGGCGTCACTGAGCCCGTCGGCGAACTCGAAGTCCGCCGGCAGGCCGCGGTTCGTCAGGTCCGGCGGCGTCGGCACTTCCGTATCGAGGTCCATACCCACCCATTCGGGGTACACCGGCAAAAAGCGTCACCCGGATTCTCAGCCACTCGGAGCAACAGGGAAGGCCACCGCCCACCAACCGTCACCCATGCCCAGGACCGCGCCGTTCGAACAGTTCACCGACCGGTACGAGGCCTGGTTCGACGCCCACGAACCCGCCTACGACGCCGAGGTCACCGCCCTCGAGCAGCTGGTGGGTGCCCCCGGACGCGGCCTGGAGATCGGGGTGGGCACCGGCCGGTTCGCCGCCCCGCTCGGCATCGAGGTCGGGGTCGACCCCGCCGGGGAGATGCTCGTCCACGCCCGCGAACGCGGCATCCAGGCGGTCGCGGGCGTCGCCGAACAGCTGCCGTTTGCCGACGCCAGCTTCGACACCGCCCTCATCGTCACCACCATCTGCTTCGTCGAGGACATCCCACGGACCCTCGCCGAGGCCCACCGCGTCCTCGCCCCGGGTGGCGACCTCGTCATCGGCTACATCGATAAGGACAGTCCCCTCGGCCAACAGTACCAGGCCAACAAGGAACAGAACCCGTTCTACCGGGACGCGGTGTTCGTCGCGACCGACGACCTCATCGACGCCCTCGAGACTGCGGGGTTCGGAGACTTCGCGTTCGTCCAGACAATCTTCGGGGACCTCGCGAGCGTCACGGCCGAAGAACCGATCGAAGCCGGGTACGGAGAGGGGTCGTTCGTCGGGATCCGTGCCGTCACCTGAACGGGGAGCACAACGTACCGCACCCTCCGAACAACGCTTCGGTCACTCCGCGGTCGAGCCCGCGCCGTCGGCGGCCGGTGCGGTGACGTCCCCGTCCGGGACCGGCACCGACCCGAGCAGGTCCGCGACGACGTCGGCGGGGTCCCGGTCGCCGAGTTCGGCGTCGGTGCTCAACACCAGGCGGTGGGCGAGCACCGGCTGGGCCAACGCCTTGACGTCGTCGGGGATGACGTACTCGCGGTCGTGGATGGCCGCCCGCGCCTTGCCGGCGGTGAGCAACGCGATCGACGCCCGGGGCGAGGCCCCGTACGCGACCGCCGGACTCTCCCGCGTTGCCGCGACGACGTCGAGGATGTAGTCGGTGACGGCGTCGGCGACGTGGACCTCAGCGACCGTCGACCGCGCCGCCGCGATCGCCGCGGCGTCGACGACGGGTTCGACGTCGCCGGGCCCGAGTTCCGGGTCGGCGTCGAACCGGTCGAGAATCTCGGCCTCCTCCTCGCGGGTCGGCAACCCCGCCAGGAGCTTCATCTGGAACCGGTCGCGTTGGGCCTCCGGCAGCTGGAAGGTGCCCTCCATCTCGATTGGGTTCTGCGTGGCGACGACCATGAACGGCTCCGGCAACTCCAGGGTCTCGCCCTCGATCGTGACGGTGCGTTCCTGCATCGCCTCCAGGAGCGCGGACTGGGTCTTCGGCGTGGCGCGGTTGATCTCGTCGGCGATCACCACGTTCGCGAACACGGGGCCGCGCTGCAGGACGAACTCCCCGGTCTGCTCCCGGTAGACGTGGGTGCCGGTGATGTCGGCGGGCAGGATGTCCGGGGTCATCTGGATGCGGTTGACCTCCAACCCCGACGCCCGCGCGAACAGCGAGGCGATCGTGGTCTTGGCGACGCCGGGCACCCCCTCAACGAGGACGTGGCCCCGCGTCAATGCGGCGATGGTCAACCGTTCGACGATCGCGGCTTTCCCGACGAGGACGCGGCCCACCTCGTCCTGGATCGTCTCGTAGAAGGCCGCGGGGTCAGTCATCGTCGTCCCCTCCTCGCCGCTGGTTCATAACCCCTTCCACCACCCGCTGGACGCGGTCGCGATCCCAGTCCGGGTGCTGGGCGACCACCAGGCGTTCGACCGTCGCGGCCGACACCGCCGGGGACGGGTCGTCGCCCCACCAGTCGGCGACCCGCGCACGAACCCCATCGTGGGTCACTGCACCAACGACGCCGACCCCGACCAGGGCCCCGAGGAGTTGCAGGAGAATGGATTCCCGGAGGGCCAACACGATCCCGGCGAGTGGCGGCACCGGCGCCGCGTGGGAGGTATCCAGCAACACCGTCTCCGCGCCAGTGAGGAGGTTCCGAGTCCACACGCGGTTGTCGGGCGCCTCAAGCATCCGGTTGATGAACACGCTCGGGTCACCCACCACGTAGAGCGTTCCCGCGCCGACGCGCTCCCTGGTCGCGACCGGCCAGGACTGCAGGAGTTCGGTGTCGTCCGGTCGCTGGTTGCCGTTCCGGTCGACGTAGGCGTACGGCGAGGTCCCCACCAGCACCGTGGCCCCGTTGGGCACGACCGGCGTCGCGTGGTTCAACGTGAGGCGATCGACGCCCTCGGTGACGGGGGTCGCCGTGACGGCGTCCGCGACCGGGAGGGCGGGCCCACGGTAGTTGTAGCGTTCGTCCCGCAACAGGTCCCCATCCAGCCGGGCGTCTGCCCCGAGATCGGCGAGCAACTGGTTGGGGACCGCGCCCACGTCGCCGGCGACGAGGAGAGTGCCACCGTCGGCGAGGAACGACTGCAGGCGGTCGACCTCGGGGGCGGTGTAGGGCTCAGCCGGGGCCAAGACGATCGCGGTCGTCGCGGTGGCGTCGGCGTCGGTGTAGGCCGTCGTCGACTCCGCCACGCGGTAGGTGGCGCCGGCGTCCCCGGCGAGCGCCCGGAGGTCGCTGGTGCCCTCCCACCCAGGGTTGTACAGTCCGAACGCCGACGCCGATGTACTGGCCGCGACCACCACCGCGAGGACGAGGACGGCGCCGAGGGCGACCAGAAGCGTCCGCGGCACCGAGACGTCGGGGGGCCAGGCCATCTTAGACCACCCCGGGCGGTAGAATCGCGAGGATGCGCCTGGCGACGATGTACGCGAACACGACGAGGCCAACGGCGATGAGCCACCGCAACCGGCGGCGCCACGCCGGAGTCACCTGGAACGGTGCGGTCAACTCGGTGACGACCAGGAACCCGATCAGCGAGACAACGAAGAACAGCTCGTAGGAGACCGCATCCAACAGCACGAGCGCGAGGATGGTCGCACTCATCCAGGCGACCTGGGCGTGGATGAACCGTTGGCGGCGACGCGTCGCCATCACCACCGCCAACACCACGGGGCGTCAAGGACCTGACGGTCCCCGGCCTCAGCCGTGGTCGTAGACACTCGACCAGTACGCGATCAGCGGCGACCCGACCAGGGTGGGCCACAGCCACGCCCACACCCCGAGGACCGGGCCGAGGTTGACCGCCGACACCGCACTCACCGTCGCGATCACCGCCGCGACCATCCGCTGGAGGTGCGCGACCCGCCACGCCCCCGGGTCGGGCGTCCGGAACCGGTGGGTGTCCAGGCCCACGACACCGACCCCGATCCCGCCGAACACCGTCATCACCACCCCGAAGGACCGGCCGCCGAGGAACTGGGCGAGGCCCCACGCCCCCAGCGTCAGGGAGGCCGCGCCGACCACGGCCAGGGTGGCCCAGTCGACTGTCGCGGGCGCGGTCTCGGCTTGGACGATGCGGTAGCCACTGTACGCCAGGTACCCGGAGAACGCCGCGATCAACGACAGGATGACCCGCTCCCGCGTCGCCGCGATCGCGACCAACGCGAACACCGTCCCGACCACGACGGCCATGGCCCCCACGAAGACCGTGCCCGCGCGCCGGTGGGTCCAACCACCCTTCCGGGCGAGCAACGCCCCCACGCCGGCCACGAGCGCGACGGCGCCGGCGGCGATATGGGTCCACAGAACCACCGCCGCGAGGCCGGGCATACCCCCGCCGGTGGCGCCACCGCCTAAAACCCCGGGGCCACGCGGCGCCGTGAGCGACCCATGACCGGCGGTGGCGGGCCTTGCCGGCCCCCGATCAGATCACGTCCAGGGCCAGGACCACGCCGACGGCGAGGACGACCACGCCGGCGATCCGGGTGGCCTGATACCAGGTCGCCGAGACGGTGATCTCCCCCGGGTCGGTTGTCGTCCCGGCCGCCTTCTGGTGGCGGTGGACGACGGCCACCCACTCCGGGGCCAGGACACTCACCGCCCCGAACACCACCAGGAGCAGTGGAACGACCGCGACCATACCCCGGCGTCATTGTGCCACCCCCATAAATCGGGGGACTGCCACCCGCAGCCGACCGGCCACGGTCATCCGAGAACTATTATGAGGATGGGATATCCACCTCCCGGTATATGGCCTGGCCACACCCGATCACGACGCTTGGACTCGTCGTCGGCCTGGTCGCCGCGTACGGCGTGGCGATCGTGATGTCGTTCATGGACGAACCGACGCTGCTGACCGCCTACCTGTTCCCGGGCGTCGGCGCCGACCCCCTCGGGGGCGAGGCCGACGACAAGTTCGTCCCCGCCGTCGTCCTCCAGCTCGGATTCGGCGCCGTCCTGGGCGGGCTCTACCCCTGGATCTTCCATGGCATCCTCGGCCTCGACGGCCAGTGGATCACCGAACTCCCCTACACCATCGTCACCGGCGTCGTCCTCGGCGCCGTCGTCGGCCTCCTCGCGATCGGCGCCAGCGTCGTCAACCTCTACACCTACCCCAACGAGGACAGCGGCCTCCTGGGCGGGTACCTCCTCCTGTACGGGGTGCTGGTGGGACTGTTGGTCGGCGTGTTGCGCCCGTTCTGGTTCGACATCTTCCTCGTGTAGGCCCGAAAGAGTTAGCGGGGTGGCGAGACACGCATCCGCCAACCAATGGCCCCGGGACCCGGTCGCCGCCAGGTGGTGTGAGTGACCGCGTCCCGCGTCCTCGTCCTCGGCTGGCGGCGCCGCGACCGGCTGACCGTCCTCGTCGTCGCCCTCGCGGTCGCCTTCCTCACCGCCACCGCCATCCTCATGGCCGGCACCACCGGCGCCGCCACCAGCCTCGCCACCGACGACGGCCGGACCCCCACCGTGGCCAGGACCCCGCCCGGCACCGAACTCCAGGTCGTCACCGCCACCACCGCCGACGGCCCGGTCACCGTCCTCGGCGGCCCGTCACCGCTGCCGCGGTACGCCACCGACGTCCCCGCTTTCCCGACCAGCGGCGGCCTCGCCACCGCCCCCGCCCCCGATCGCCTCACCCTCACCGACCCTCCGCTGTCGGTCCCGGTCCGGACCGCCGACCACCTCCTCGTCCCCAGGGACTGGGTGCTCGCAAACGCCTCCCTCCCCGCGACGATCGGGGACCCCCGCGCCTACTACCTGCGGACCACCGACGCCACCGTCCCGCCCGGCACGCCGTTGCAGGCGGTGGCCCCGTTCTTCGCCGCCGTCGGCCGCCAGCTCCAGGCGATCCTGCTGGCCCTGGCCGCGGGGACGACCGTCCTCGTCGCCGTCACCACCTACAGCCTCACCCGGGTGACCATCCAGGACCGGCGTGACACCATCGCCGTCCTCCGCGCGACCGGCGCCACCGGCCGCCGCGTCGCCGGCCTCCTGGTCGCCCGCACCCTGCTCGTCGCGGGCGTCGGCGTCGCCGCCGGGTACGCCGCCGGCGTCATCCTCACCAACGCCGCCATCAACGCCGCCGTCACCCTCGGCACGCCCACCACCCTCTCGGGCCGGGTCACCCCCGCCGTCGCCACGGATCTCGGTCTCGCGACCGGCGTGGTCCTGGTCGGCGCCGCCATCGCCGGAATCGCCGCCGTCACCCCGCTGGTCCGCACCCCACCCGCCCACATCTTCCGGACCACCCGACCCCGCGGCTGGCCCCTGTCGTGGGGCGCGCCCCGCGTCCTCGATGCCCGCGCCATCGTCCCCACCGCCGCCACCCTGGCGTCGTTTCTGGCCTTCCTCGCGGTGCTCGTCGCCCTCACCACCACCGTCGGCCCGGCCCTCGGCGCCGGCACCGCCACCATCACCGACCCCGGCGCGCCCCACCCCATCGCCAGTCGGGTGCCCGTCGCCTACGCCGATGCCCTCCAGGCCAGCGGCGTCCCCGCCAGCCCCGAGACCATCGCCTTTGCCGTCCGCGACGGCACTCCCTACCTGGTGCGGGGCGTCGACTGGCCCGCCTACACCACCGTCACCGACGCCACCCTCCACGCCGGGACCATCCCCACCGGCCGCGAGGAGGCCATCATCGGCGCCGACCTCGCGACCACCCTCGACGTCGATATCGGTGACCGACTGCTGCTCGGCGGCTCCACCACCACCGCCATCACGCGGGTCACCGTCGTCGGCACCTACACCGCGCCCGGCCTCCAGGACGACCAGCTCCTCGTCGCCCACGAGACCGCCGCCCACCTCACCGGCCGCCCGGCCGACGTCGCCCAGTTCGTCCGCACCCACCCACAGCAATCGACGGGCGACGGCGTCAGCGTCGTCGGCGTCGACATCCCCGCCACCACCCACACCGACACCACGCCCACCGCCCGCGTGACCCTGGTCAACCCCACGGCCACCGCCGCCACCACCACCGTCACCGTCAGCACCCAGACCACGTCGAGGACCCACACCGTCACGGTCCCGGCGTTCACCCACCACACCGCCACCCTCCCGATCCCCGTCGACGGCGTCGGCACCCACACCGTCACCGTCGCCGACACCACGACCACCCTCAGCGTCCGGGCCGCCGACGCCCTCACCATCGTCGGCCTCCCCGGCGTGGCGCCGCCGGACAGCCAGCCGCTGATCCGCGTCGAGACCGTCGCCGGGGACCCCGTCAACGCGACGGTCCACCTCGACGGCGAGGCCTACACCACCAGGGCCGACGGCACGGTCCGCCTCCCGCTTGCCACCGCCGGCGAGACCCGGGTCCGGGTGACCGCCGGCGACCGCGAGACCACCGCCACCATCACCGTCGACCCCGACGCCACCCGCCGCCTCCAGGCCACCCTCGCCACGTCCCCGGGCCACCCGTCGCTGTTCGACCCCGTCACCGCCACCGTCACGCTGCAAAACCCCTGGAACCACACGCTCACCCGGACCCTGACCCTCGATGGCCCCACCACCCGGGACCGCAGGGTCACCGTCCCACCCGGCCAGTCCCGGACCGTCACCGTCGACCAGGGCCGGCTCGCCCCCGGCGACCACGAACTCACCCTCGCCCTCGAGGACCGCCGCGTCGCCGCGACCACGGTCACGGTCCGGGGCGGGGACCGCGTCGCCACCGCGCTTGCGACCGCCGGCGTCACCACGCCCGGCACCGGGCTCGGCCAGGCCGCCCGTGCCCTCGTCGGCAACCTCGGGATCCTCGTCGCCGTGTTGCTCGCACTCGGCGGAGTGATGACCGTCGGCACCACCACCGCGGTCCTGACCCAGAGTGTCGCCGCCAACAGGGAGACCATCGGCCTCCACCGCGCCACCGGCGCCACCCCCACACAGGTCGGCCGACTCGTCCTCGGGGACACCCTCCGCGTCGGCGCGCCGGCCCTCCTGTTGGCCACCGCCACCGCCGCCCTCGGCCTCACCCTCCTCGACGCGGTGGGGGTGCTGACGGTGGGCGGCGTCCACCTCGACCCCTGGCCCACGCCACTGGCGCTGCTCGCCGTCCTGGCCGCCGCGGCCGCGGTCCTCGCGCTCGCGGCCCTCGTCACCGCCGCCGCGATCCTCGCCCGCCCACCGGCCACCCAGCTCGAGGATGGTGACCGCCGTGGGTGACACCACCCGCCGCCTCGCCGTCCTCGCCATCCTCGCGGTCGGCATCGCCCTCCGCACCGGATCGCTGTGGCGGTCGCCGCTCCCGTTCAACCCCGACGGCATCATCTACGCCGGCCTCGCCGCCCACACCCTCGCCACCGATGCCCTCCCACTCGCCCAGATGGCCGTCGACAGCCTGGCGTTCACGAGTTTCCTCGCCGTCCTCGCCGAGGTCACCGGCGCCACCCCCTCGACGATCGCCCAACCCGCCGTCGCCGTCGTCGGCACCGCCACCGCCGTCCTCGCCATCGCCGTCACCCACCGCCTCGCCCGCCGGACCTGGTCACGGTCCCGGGCCTGGACCGCAGCCCTCCTCGCCGGCACCATCCTCGCCGTCGAGGGGTTGTACCTCCACCGCTCGATGCCCGTCGACGAACAGACCGCCGGCCTCCTCCTGGCGCCGCTGGCCGTCTACGCCGTCGCCCGGTCCCGCACCGACCCCCGGTACGCACTCCTCGCCGCCCCCGCACTCGCGGTGTTGCCGGTGTTGCACAACCTCGACACCGTCGTCACCGCCATCGCCGGCCTCTGCCTGGCCGCCCTCGCCCTCCCACGGGACACCCCACGAACCGCGTTCACCCAGGTCGGGGCCGGCGTCGCGTTCGCCGCCTACGCGGTCGTGGCGACGGTTGCGGTCGCCGCCTGGACGCCGGCGGTCATCATCCAGGCCGACCGCCTCACCAGCGTCCCCGGACTCCTCCTCGCCTGGGTGCTGGCGGTCACGCTCGCGGTGCTGTGGCTCCGCACCGCCACCCCACGCGCCCAACGACTCGCCGTCCTCGCCCCGTTCGCGGCCGGGTTCGCCATCCTCGCCGCCAACGTCGCCCGCCCCGTCTACCCGGGGTTGCCCGGGACCCACCCGTGGCTGTTCGCGGGCCTCGCCCCACTGGCGATCCTCGTCATCGCCGCCGCCGTCGCCGTCCCATCGACGCGTGGCGACGCGGGGCGGGCGGTCGCCGCACTGGTTGCGGGGGCCCTCGCCCTGGTCGGGGTGTCGGTGACCGCGTCGCTGACGGCGCCGTACCTCAACACCGTCTACCGCGCTCAGACCTTCATCCACCTCCCCGTCGCGGTCCTGGCCGGCCTCGGTGCCGCCACGATCCTCGACCGACCACGCATCGGGACCCCGGGCCGACGCGGGGTCGTCGTCGCCGTCCTGGTACTCGCGGCGGCGGCCAGCATCCCCGTCGCCTTCGCCGGCCTGGAGCTGCTGCCCTACAAGGGCACGACCACGCCCGCGGAGCTGGCCGCCAGCGGCCACGCGGTACAGTACCTCGCCGGGGACTGGGCCAGCGACGACCACCTCGCCCGCATCACCAACTACTACCGGCCCAACCCCCGGTTCCGCACCGAACCACGGGCCAGCGTCGGTCTCGTCGCCGCGTGGCTGACCGGTGGCCAGCCCCCACCGACCCCCACACTCGCCCAGGCGTCCTGGACGACGACCGGCGCCCAGCTCTACCCACGGGCCCCCGCCACCCTCCCGGCCGACACCTACCGCGCGTGGACCACCACCAACGACGTAGTCTACGCCGCCACCGACCCCGACCCCATCGTCCTCGTCGTCCCCGCGCCATCGTAGGGCAAGGCCCATCAGCCCCGGCGCCGACACTCCGGTGATGCCACCGCCGCTGGCCGCCGAGGGCCTCGTCGCCACCCGCGGCGGCCGCCGCGTCCTCGACGACGCCTCGCTCACCGTCGACGCCGGCGCTCGCCACCTCGTCCGCGGTGCGAGTGGCGCCGGCAAGACCACCCTCTTCGAGTTGCTCGCACTCTTAGACGTCCCCGAGGAGGGTCGGGTGGTCGTCGACGGCGTCGACGCCACCACCCACACCCCCACCGACCGCGCCCGCCTCCGCCGCGACCACCTCGGCGTCGTCTTCCAGGAGTTCCGCCTCGTCCCCGAGTTGACCGCCCGCGAGAACGCCGCGCTCCCACAGGACCACGCCGGCGACCGCGACGACGCCTGGCTGGACACCCTCCTCGACCGCCTCGCCCTCCGGGAGGTCGCCGACCGGGCGCCGGCCGCATTGAGCGGCGGGGAGAAACAACGGGTCGCCATCGCCCGGGCCCTGGCCAACCGCCCCGAAGTGGTGTTGGCCGACGAACCCACCGGGCAACTCGACCCCGGAACCACCGACGCGGTCCTCGAGCTGTTACTCGATCTGCAGGCCGACACCGGCGCGGCCCTGGTCGTGGTCAGTCACGACCCCCGCCTGGCCGACGCCTTCGACAGCGTCTCGCAACTGCGGGACGGTCGCCTCCGCCCGGGTTAGTCGGCGGCCAACGGCAGGAAGATGCCGAAGAGGAACACCGACAGCAACCCGACGAGGATGCCGACCGCGATCGCGTCGACGAAGACGACGTGCTCCCAGTCGGGGACCGGCCCCAGGAGAGCGGGGACGATGGTGTTCCCGAGGACGCCCACGACCAGCAGGGCGACCCCGAGCCCGAACCCGCCCTTGGCGAACTGCTCGTACTCCAGTTCACGACCCACGTGCATACGCGGTGCTGGTGCGCCCATCCGATAAAGCGGTTACGGGGTCAGGACGACACGTCGGTCCCGACCACCTGGGCGATCGCGGTGACGACCACCGCCAGCGCGACCAGGGCGGCCCCACCGCCGTCGGGCAGTCCGACGACGGCCGCGAGGGCGGCGAGGCCGAGGCCGGCGCCGCCGACGCCCGCGTACACCGCGGGCCACACCCCCGCCCGGTCGTTGTCCTCGCCGACGTAGGGGGTCAGCGCCGTCGCGCGGTCGGTGAGTGCGACGCGTTTCGAGGCGGTGTCGTACTCGACGATACCGTGGTCTTCCAGCGTCGGGAGGTGGGTCTGGTGGAGGGCGATGTGGACGCGGCGCCGGTCCTCGGCGGTCACCGCCGCCGGCTCCACGCCGGTCTCGCGGGCGGCGACCTCGCGGGCCAGCTCCCGCAGCGTCGGCCACTCCGCCTCCGGCCCCCGGTCGCGGAGGTGCTCGATGGCGTGCCGTCGCCGGTCGTTGGACAGCACCTCGAAGATCGCCGACTCGTCGAGTGATTGTTCGCCGTCGGTGGCCTCCTCCGCGGCGATCGATACCGCCGAATCCCCCGTTGTCGTCGTTGCAGAGCGTGCCAAGGTGACCTCCCCCAAGGTCGCTGCCGCACGCCGAGGCAACAGCCCCACCCGTAAATAGATTGGGTAATCAACATTTCTCCGGGGGTGGCGCCGAAAACTAGCGGTTCGGTCGAGCGTCCGGGCGATCCACCACGGCGGCGACCCAAGCCGGGCCGTCGAACGCGTTCCCCCACCGGAGACCGCGTGGACTGTGACCGGGGCGGGCGGGCAGGGGGTCGACGGGCCGAGTCCCACGGTGTCAGAGAACGTTGACCGTCGACTGACCGGCCCCACTGTCCGTCCTGTCCACGACCCGTTCGGGAGCCCCCGCGCGCTGGGGACGGTTACTCGGTCCCCCGGTCGCGGGGGAGGATCTCGATGAACGCATCGAGGACCAACAACGGGATGGTCCCCAGCATGACGACGGCGATCGCGTCGCTGACGACGACGGGGTTGAGATACCGCGTGGTGAGGACCGTGACCACCACCGCGACCGAGATGTACCCGGTCTGCAAGAGGCTAACCCGGCGACGACCCGTCACCCGGTCCTTGATGAACCGGTCGGCGTCGGGGATGTAGTAGGCGGTCCAGGCGAGCGGGATGACCGCCAGGATGTCCGGATTCGCGGGGAGCGGGCCGGTCCCGCCGAACAGCCCGAAGCCCAGCAGGAACACCGACAGGTACGCGGGGAACCGATGGTTGTCGCGCGCGACCGTTGCGAGGGGGCGGTCGGTGGTCCGAAGGCTCCGTCGCCCGTGCCAGAGGAGGTACGCGACCACACCGGTGACGGCGGCGAACACCGTCGTGAACACCACCCACTCCTCGACGACCGCGGGGTCGGTGCTGACGGGGAGGCCGACGTACCAGCGAGCGACCAGCAGGTACCCGAGGCTGACGAAGGGGACGCCGATGTCGGCTTTCCACGGCAACGTGTAGCTGGCCTCGGCCCGGGATGGCTGGTGGGGGAACCGGGGCGCCCAGACGGGGAGTCGTCGCAGTAAGGCGTACCACACGAGCATGAAGTACCCGCCGAACAGGAACGGCATCGCCACGACCAGCGTGGCCGAGACCCCCACGGCCCCCATCAACGCGAGTCGCAACCAGTAGTCCTCGACGGCCCCCGGCTGGGACCGGGTGAGCAACTCGTATATCGCCTCGACATGCCCCGGAAGGTCGGGGACGATCGAGGCGACGAACGGCAGCAGAAAGGACAGGATGGCGGCCGCAAACAGGATGCCCATGGCCGCGAGGAAGAAGGCAAGCGCGCCCTTGAGGCCGAACCGGTCGAATTCGACGGCGAGGAACCACTTTTTCGGGCGTTCGATCTCCTCGCTTACCTCCCACACCACCGTCGGCAGCGCCGCGTCGAAGTCGATGGCCCGCGCCAGGAAATCGTAGGCCAGCCACGCGATGACGACCAGCACCAACAGCTTCGGGATGACGAGGATTGCCACCAATAGGATCGCCAGCACCGTCGCGGCCAGCATGATGGCGGCCCCGGCCCCGAGTGCCCCCGTGATCCGGTGGTAGAGCCCCCGCCACCGTGTGGTGTCCCCGGCCATGGCGGCGGCCATGCGGTCGTACTGGTCGCGGGTGTGGGGGTCGGCCCCGGCGCCGGCGAAGGTCCAGAGCACCTCCTTGACCCGTTCGAACCCCGGTGAGGGGCGAAGGTACAGGACGGCGCCGATCAGGACGGCACACCCGAAGAAGGTGGCGAACAAGAGCCCGATCTCCGTGATGTGCGTGGGGACCGAGTGCTTGAGCGGGGCCTTCACGCTCGAGGGGAGATGGATGACATCGCGGCTGAGCGCCACCCACGGCACCATCATCGCCATCGTCGCCCCCGTCACCAGCCACCGGAGCCCCCGGTCGGTCCGGAAGTAGTTGTCCGCCCCCGCGACGAGGCCCCCGAACAGCGTTGGGTGGACCTCGTAGGTCAACAGGGTGAGGAGGGCCAGCTCCCAGGCGAACAGCATCGACTTCAACGTGAACAGACTGATGTTCCCGACCGCGACCAGCAACCACCCGACCCGGGCGATCACGGTCACGCCGAGGTAGAGACTGGTGACGTACTCGGCGACCCCCCGTGTCCCATCCGTCGCCATGCCCACGCCTCGGCCGCGAGGTGTGACCGGGGGACCAAATAGGCTTGGTTGCGGCGGTCGCCGGGCGACGGGCCAACGTGGCCGAGAGCAAGAACCTCGTCGATGATTGGAGGGGCAGGACTTCCCCGGACGCCCCCATCGAAAATCCGTGGTTAAGCAGAGATTACGGGAGTTTCACCCTGGCTTGTGTGGAATAAGGCGAGCGTACGATCGCGTTACGCACCGGTTAAAAATGGGGGTGTGAGCGGTACGGGCTGGTACCCGGGTCCACCGGGGGATTCGACGATGACATCCGGCAACTCACTCAGACGACGAGGCGTACTGAAGACACTCGGGGGGATCGGCGCCGGCATCGCGGCAGGCGGTGCCGGCCTCCTCGTCGCAAGTACCGGGGGCGCCCGCGCCGTTGGCAGCCAGGATCTCGGGTCTGCCTCGGTCACCAGCGACGACGGAACGGTCCAGTACGTGGCCATCTACGGAGACTCGGTGGTCGAGTGGGATGGCTTCGACGCCGAGGCCACCCAGTTCAGCATCGACATCGACGCCCGCGTCGATGGCGTCACGAGCTTCAAGAACCTCCACTCGACGGGGAAGGTCGACCTCAGCAATTCCTCATGGGGGAACCATGACGAATCGCTGTCCGGCCCCGGGACCAGTGGCACTATCAAGACCGGGATCGGGCTCGGCACCGGCGGGAAACACAACCCCGAAACTGACTGGCACATCGTAGGCACCGATCCGGACGGCTACGGACTGCCCACGAACTCCATCTCTGCGTCGGCCCTCGAGAACACCGACGGTGGAACGACGAAGACGTTCACCATCACGATCCGCTCGACGTACCGCTGGTACGACTCCAGTGGTGGGCAGATCTTCCAGAAGACCTTCACCTCGACGGTCGACGTGGACGTGACGAACGAACCGGCGACCGCAACGGGGAGCTCGGGCGACGGCGAAGACGGCGCCACCGCAGCCTGAAACGGTCACCCGGGTTTCAACATCGGTTGGGCACCGATCGAGTGACCGGGCCAACGGGGGTTCTCACTCCCCGTTCAGCGACGCCTCCAGACAGGAGCTGTCACAGTACACCGCCTCTCCCGCCTCCCGGCCACGTCCGGGCGGGATCTCCGCCCCGCAGGCTGCACATTCACGCATTGGGCACCCAGTCCTGACAGCGGACGCCTACTTACCGATTGTGGAACCCCCGCCGCCTCGCCGAGCGCTTGAATTCCGTCGGTTCGGCGGGTCGAACCCCTAGAGTTAGGGGACCACCACGAAAAACAATGAAGAATTATGGCGTCGGACCGCACCCCAGCCCGGTCGACCGACCTCACCCGGCGACGGGTGCTCACCGGCGTGGGCGCCGCCGCCGTCACCACCCTCGCCGGCTGCGAGGAGACCGTCGACCCCATCCCCGAGGACGAACAGGCCGACCTCACCCTCGAGACCGTCCGCGTCGTCCAGACCGTCGAAGATTCGGGGATCCGGTTCGGCGGGTCGACACTCCCCGATCCCCCGCTGGTCGCCGACGAGTACGCCGTGGTCCTGTTCGACCTCTCGATCACCCGCCCCGAGAACCTCCCCGACACCGTCCCCGTGACCGTCGCCACCCCCACGACGAACTTCGATTACACCCAGGTCCTCACGAGGGCCGACCTCCAGGCGATCGCCAACGGCGCCGACCCCGCCGCCGCCTTCCACCAGACCGCCAACCTTGACCGCGGCGGCGACCCGCCCGACCCCCAACGGCTGCCCGCCGACATCACCGAGATCACCGTCGACATCGTCGAGAGCAACGTCGACGGGGACTCGGTCACCCTGACCGCGGGCAGCGACGGGGACTTCCAGGTGACGACGGTGCCGCCGCTCCGCGTGGGGTTCATCCCCCTCCAGGACCCCGGCGCCACCAACTCTCCCGTCTACCCGACGCGGTCGGCCGCCACCGACCAGGGCGACCAGTACACCACCGACATCGACTGGGGAGACGCCAACGGCGACGTCGCCACCTACGACCGGTCGGTCCGCAGCTCGTTGACCTACCTCCGCCACGTCTACCCGGGCCCCGTCGTCGCCTACAGCCACGACGCCGCCGACCCAATGGTCGGGGTGATCCGCGAGAACTGGAACGACGGCACCGGGAAGGACGCCGCCCGCGCCCGCCGCGCGCTCAACTGGATCCGCACCTTCTCGACGTTCCCGGGCAACGGCACCATCCACACCGACGCGGACTACTCCCGCACCGACGTCGTCGACATGCTGGACGCCTCCGAGGGCGGCGCCTTCGACGTCCGCGTGATGATCCTGCCCCGCGGCACCCACGGCGACCACGAGGACTACTTCGACGCCCACGGCATGACCACGACGGTGGGCTACTTCTGGTCGACCGGCCAGGCCGTCAGCAGCCTCGCCGCCGAGACCGGTGGCGACGACAACGACCACGTCCAGATCACCGCCCAGGAGATCGCCCACCGCTACGCGGCCACCCCCTACTCCGGGAGCTTCGCGGCGAGTGCCAGCGACCAGGCCCATGCCAGCAACAGCCTCGTCTCGACCGCCTACACCCTCCAGGACGGGACCTACGACCTGGTCAACGACTGGTCGATCACCGACGGCAGCCTGGACATCCTCGAGGACCTGACCCAGTCCGGACAGCTCCCCGAGATCTTCACCCAGACCACCTATATGCAGCCGACGGTCGGGGGCGACGGCTGGGCCGACGCCCGGGTCCAGGCCTACCTCATCGACGGGTCCTACAGCCCCGGGTACAGCGGGGGCACCCCCCGCCAGTCCCCGCCGGCCGACCCCGCGAGTCCCCGACACGCCCTGCGGTCCCACCCCCGCGTCCAACCCACCTTCGAGGCCACCGCGACCGTCGTCGACGACCGGGTCCGGGTCCGGTCATCGACGGTCTACGATGCCATCCCCCAGTCCCCCACGGACCGCGACGGCCACCCCGACGCCACGCCGGTCACCGTCACCATCGAGGACCCCGCCGGCGAGGTCCTCACCACCGCGACCGTCCCCGACACCCACCGGGGCAGCCACGGCGACCGCCGCCACGGGACCGTCGCCATCTCCGTGCCGTTCCCCGACCGGGGTGTTCGCCTCCGCGCCGACCGCGACGGCATCACCACCGCCCTGAACCCCATCGTCCACCCGCTCCGGGATGCGGTCGAACGGGTGCCCGCCGCGGCCCTCGAGACCGCGACCGACCGGGACCGCCTCCTCGCCGACCTCGCGGTCGTCGCCGCCGGGATGGACCGCGGCGACTACGACCGGGCCCTCGAGGCCCTCCGGACCTTCGACGGGCGCCGCACCACGCTGTTGGCCGCCGACTACGCGACCACGGTCTCCCAGCCCGGCGCCGAACAGGTCGGCGTCCTCACCGAACGGATGCTCGCCCGCCTCGCCGACCTCGCCGACCCCGCCAGCGACACCGTCACGCTGACGTTCCCGGACGGCACCACCGACGAGATCAAGCCCCTGAAGGCAGGCCAATCCATCGCGGAGTACTACGGCTACGACCGGTCCCCCAGGGACAGTTCCAGCACCCCCGACGGCCTCGAACGCGAGGACGCCACCGTCACTTTCCTCTACGAGAACACCGACACCGGCCGGGTGAGCCTGGTGTGTCTCAACGGCGACCCACGGACCAGCACCGACGGCGGCGGCAAGGCGATCCTGACCTTCGAGGGGGTGGCCGGCGCCACCTGGCTCGTCCAGGACGGGACCCCCGGCACCGGTGCCGGCGACCAGGACCCCTACGAGACCCCGGACGGCGACCTCCGCACCACCGAGTCCGTGATCTGGGGGTGGGACGACTCGAAGAGCGACGGCGGCGCCATCGGCCCGCTCGGCCCGGACCTCGACGTGGCGGTCCGCCACCGGGCGCGGGGCACCGTCCGGGACAGCACCGCCGAGCGCGAGGGGCTCGACCGGTGGCTGTTCGTCGACGGCGACCGCCCGGAGGACCCACTCGAACTCGTCGCCTTCGACGCCGAGACCGGGGACGTCAGCATCGAGCTCGGCCGGTGAGCTCGCCGGTCAGCCACGGGGTTCGACGTTGGTGTTCAAGTGGAACAGGTTCCCGGGGTCCCACGCGGTCTTGACCTCCCGCAACCGCTCGTAGTTGGGGCCGAACGCCGCCTCCACCCGGTCGAGCTCGTCGCTGTCCAGGTAGTTCGCGTAGACGCCGGTGGCATGCTCTGCCATCGCCGCGTGGAACTCGCGGGCCCACGCCGTCAGCTCCTCGTCCTTCTCGGGGTCCTCCCAGCACGGCCAGATCCCCAGGGAGTAGGTGACGTCCCGATGGGGGAACGCCGTCGCCCGCGGATCGGGGTCGGCGACGGCACCGCCCAACGGTTCCAGGGCGACCTGGGTGAGCGGCCCCGGGTACGGGTCCGTGTACGCCAGCATCGTCTCGATGGCGTCGTCGGGCAAATCGGTGAGGTAGTGACTCTTGGTATACCACCGCATCCCGTGGGGTGACCCGTCGTCGAAGGCCGACTGCAGGGCGGTGTAGGGCATCGGCTGGACCCCGTCGAACAGCGGCTCCCCGAACGCCCGGAGCGGGGCCAGCGCCTCGCGACCCTCGTCGATGGGGCCGTCGAAACAGACCGCGAAGTTCAGTGCCGGCTCGCCATGGGCGTCCACGGGGAACGGGTCCTCCGGGGGGACCCTCGCGAACAGGGCGTAGGCGGCCAGTTCCCGCGGGGCGTCGGCGCTGAACTCCCGGTAGAACCGCAGGACGTCGCCGGCGTCTTCGTAGGGGTGGACGATCAACCCGCCGAGGACCTTCGGTCCGACGGGGTGGAGGTCGAACTCGAAGGCGGTGACCACCCCGAAGTTGCCGCCGCCACCGCGCAGTCCCCAGAACAGGTCGGGGTTGGTGTCGGCGCTGGCGACGACGAGGTCGCCGTCGGCGGTGACGACCTCGGCGCGGCGGAGGTTGTCACAGGTCAGCCCGTGGTTGCGGGCCAGGTAGCCCTGGCCGCCGCCGAGGGTCAACCCGGCGACGCCGGTATGCGAGACCAGGCCGCCGGTGGTGGCGAGGCCGTGGGCCTGGGTCTCGTGGTCGACGGCCGCCCAGGTGGCGCCCGGCCCCACCACCGCGGTCCGGGCGTCGGGGTCGACCCGCACCCGGTCCATCCTGGCGCAGTCGATGGTGACGCCGTCGTCACAGACGGCGGTCCCCGCGAAGTTGTGGCCGCCGCCTTTCACCGAGAGGCGGAGGTCGTGGGTCCGGGCGAAGTCGACGGCGGTCATCACGTCGGCGGCCCCGGTGGGTTGGACGATGACCGCCGGATGTTTGTCGATCATCTCGTTGAAGACGGTGCGGGCCTCGGTGTACCCGTCGTCACCCGGGTGGAGGACGGGGCCGTGGGTCTGGTCGTGCAGCGATGCGACGGCCGATTCCGGGACGTCGTCGATGCCGGTCATGGGAAATGCGTGGTGGCGGAGGGCTGGTGGACGGGGTCAGTCCCCGTGGTGGGGGCGGACCGGACAGGTGAACACGGTCGATTCGGCCAGGGGCGCGATCCGGACGTTCGTGGCGGCGTCGATGCGGGCGGCACTGGTCAACAGGTTGCCGTCCTGGTCGGTGTTGACCGGGTGGCCGGCCTCGTCGAGGACGAGTTTGGGGTGCCACTGGGCGCTGAACGCCGACGCGTTCGGGCCACCGGGCACCGGGACGACCTGGTCGAAGTCGCCGAACTGTGGGCTGTGCGGGCCACCGACCGGGGCGATCAGATACAGTGGCGAGTGGGCGGAGCAGTCCCCCTCCGCGTCGCGGTCCCGGTCGCGGGTCGGTGGTTCGGCGTCGACCAGCTCCCAGATCTCGTGGTCGCCCCAGGTCAGGAACACCGGGATCTGACCGTTCGGGCCCGGGCGATGGGCGGCGGCCGTGCCGGTGACGCCGGCGCCGACCGCGACGGCGGTACCGAGTGTCTTGAGGACGGTGCGTCGGTCGGTGTGAGACGGTGTCGTCATCGGTTGCCTCCCCGCGAGGGTGGCCCCGTGGCCCACCTCCCCCGGGGGCCGTGGTGGGGCCGACCCCTCGGTGCGGTCCTGGACAGACGCCACAATAAGTGTTCTCTGAATGATGTTTTAGTCAGTGTGGCGTCTGAACCGTCCTTTAGTGACTCGGCTGACACGTCACCGGCGCCATTATGCCCCCGGGTGTGCTACCACGGCACATGGCTCGGGGGGAGTCACCGACCGACGGCGGCGAACCCGCACTGGCGCCCGACCAGGCCTTCACCACGCTCGGCAACGAATCGCGGATCCGCATCCTCCAGACGCTGGGCACCGCCGACACACCCCTCTCGTTTACCGAACTCCGGGACAGCGTCGGCATCCCACAAGGCGCCCAGTTCAACTACCACCTCGACCAGGTCGTCGGCCACTTCGTCCAGAAGACCGACGACGGCTACGCCCTCCGGGAACCGGGCCGCCGCATCGTCCAGGCCATCCTCGCCGGCACCGTCACCGACGACCCGGAACGCCACCCCACCGAGATCGACTACCCCTGTCACCACTGCGGCGAACGCGTCGAGGTCAGTTACGACAGCGGTAAGGTCCGGATGTCCTGTCGCCACTGCGGGGGCAACTTCGACGCCGACCGCCACCCACCCGTCCGGGAACACCCGCAGAAAGAGGCGTTCGGGAACCTCTCGAACATGGAGTTCCCACCGGCCGCAACCCAGGACCGCAGCCCCGCCGAGATGTTCAGGGCGGCCGCCACCGCCATCCACCTCGACCTCATCGCCGCCAGCGCCGGCGTCTGCCCCCGGTGTCGTGGTCCCGTCGACCAGGAACTCGCCAGCGTCTGCGAGGACCACGACACCACCACGGGCCGCTGCCCGGCCTGTGACCACCGCAACGCCGTCCTGTACCACTGGGCCTGCACCAACTGCATCTACGAGGTCACCACCGACGCCCTCATGGGGTTGCTCAACGAGCCCGTCGTCCAGGCCTTCGCCGGCGCCCACGGCCACAACGTCACCGACCGAGGGATCGAGTGGGGATGGACCTACGGCGAGGAAATCCTCGCGACCGACCCCTACGAGTTCCGGTTCACCTTCACGATCGACGGCGACGAACTCACGGTCCGGACCACCGCGGACCTGACCGTCCTCGAGGCCACCGACTGACCGGAGCCCACCGGGCCGTACCGTTAACCCCCACGGCACCGAACCCCCGGACATGGAGACCCGGACCGTCGGGGACCCAACCACCCCCACGCTGTTGGTCGTGTTCGGGTACGGCAACCGACTGGACAACCCCGACGAGACCTGGTTCCTCGACCAACTCAGCACCGACTACCACGTCCACGCCGTCGCCCTCCCCACCACCGTCGCGGACTTCGAGGCCGAATACGTCGGCCCCCTCCAGCGCGTCCACGACCGGGTCGCCCCCACGGCGATCGTCGGGCACAGCCTCGGCGGCCTCGTCGCCGCCCACCTGCGGACCGACGCCGCCCGCGTCTACCTCTCCCCCTGGTGGGGGCTCCCCGCGGCCAAGGTCACCCGACTCGAGCGGTGGCTCGTCCCGCGACTCCCCATCTCGTGGCCGATCCTCCCCACCAAGACCCGCCGCGAGGAGCTGGGGGCGGCCCTCTCGGATGCGGGGTGGGCCGCCGTCCCCAAACGGGTCGCCCCCACGACGATCACCGCGATCGAGGCCGGCATGCAGACCCGGCCACCGATCGACGCCGACGCCGTGGTGTTCACCACGCTCGCGGACACGATCGTCAGCCACGCGGCCATCGCCGACGCCGTCACCAGCGACCAAATCGAGCTGTACGACGGCGGCCACCAGCTGTTCTCGACGGCCGACCGCGACGCCCACCTGGACCGCGTGGCGGCGGCGCTGCCCTAGGGAGTGTCGACCCCGAGGAACTCGAAGCGCGCCCCACCCGCGTCGCCCTCGGTGAGCCGGAGCCGCCACCCGTGGGCATCGGCGATCTCCTCGACGATGCTCAACCCGAATCCGACGCCCTCGTCGCTGGTGGTGTACCCCGCCTCGAACACCGCGTTCCGGTCTTCGGCCGGGATCCCCGGGCCGTCGTCGACGACGTAGAAGCCGCCGGGGAGGTCCCCGACCGTCACGGTGTCACCGCCGTGCTCGACGGCGTTCCCGAACAGGTTCTCCAACAGCTGCCGGATGGCCTCGGGGTCGGCCATGATGGTCTGTTCGGTGTCGGTGACCAACGTCGCCGCCCCCGTGTCGACGTTCCCCCAGCACCCCTCGACGACGTCGGCCACCGCGACGGGTTCCGGGTCGTTGACGCGCTGGCCCTCGCGGGCCAACTCCAGGAGGTTCTCGATGAGGGCCTCCATCCGGTCGTGTGCCTGGGCGACGGCCTCGAGATGCTCGTCGTCGCCGTCCTCGCGGGCCAGGTCCAGGCGGCCCGCGGCGACGGTCAACGGGTTCCGCAGGTCATGCGAGACGACGCTGGCGAACTCGTTGAGTCGCTCGTTCCGCCGCTCGAGGGCGCGCTCGCTGTGCTTGCGCTCGGTGATATCCCGGGTGAACCCGATGACGCGGTCGGGCCCCTCCGCGGCGTCGAAGGCGGTGAGTCGCAGCTCCAGGACCTGGACGTCCCCCGGGACGTCGGGCTCTACCTCGATACGGACGTCCTCGGCGCCGCCCTCGATGATCTCGTCAATCCCGGCCTGGATCGCGTCGGTCTCGGCGGTGGTCATCGTCCCCATGTCGGTGTGGATCGAGACGTGTTCGCCGATCCACGCCTCCCGGGGCACGCCCGAGACGTCGACGACGCGTTGGTTGACGAACTCGAAGTAGCCATCAGCATCGAAGATGTAGATGCCGTCCTCGCTGTTCTCGACGATCGCCTCGTACCGCTCTAGCTCCTGTTCCCGCTGGCGCCGGTCGGTGATGTCACGGGTCGCCCCGACGAGTTGGGTGACCTCCCCATCCCGGAGGACGGGCGCGAGCTTGGTGTGCCACCAGGTGACCTCCCCGATAGGGAGCCGCTCGTCGTACTCGATCGGCTCCTTGGCGGCGACACACTCCTCGTAGCGTTCGACGACGGTGTCGTACTGGTCCTCGCCGACCACCTCCACTAGCGGCCGCTCCTCCAACTCGGCCTGCGGGACCCCGGTGAGGGCCTCGTAGGCGGGGTTGACCCGCTCGATCCAGTAGCCCTCCGCCCGGACGTCGACCAGGAAGAAGGCGTCCTGGGCGTGCTCGTAGATCGTCTCGGCCTGGCTCAGCGTCCGGTCCCGGTCCTTCTCGTCGGTGACGTCCCGGAAGAACACCGAGATCCCCCCGGCGTCCGGATAGACGGCGACGTCGTACCACGCGTCGTGTGGCGGGTACTCGGCCTCGACGCCGGTGGTTTGCTGGGTGTCCATGGCCGTGCGTAACGCGTCCTCGAAGGCCGTCCCCGCCAGCTCGGGGAACACCGACCACACCGTCGCCCCGAGGACCGCGTCCTCCGAGACGCCGAGCAGGTCGGCGCCCGCCTCGTTGACGTAGGTGTACTCCCAGTCGCTGTTCACGGCCATGAACCCGTCGTCGATGCGCTCGTAGACCCGGCGCAACCGGCGCTCGGACGCGGCCCGCCCCACTTCCGCGCGGTGGCGGTCGACGGCGTTCCGGATGCGGTTGGCGAGGAGCTCGTACTGCTCGGTGCCGGCCTCCTTCTCGAGGTAGTCGGTGACCCCCGCGGAGATCGCGTCGCTGGCGACGGCCTCGCTGCCCTGGCCCGTGTACAGGATAAACGGGAGGTCCGGATGGGTCTCCCGGACGGCCTCGAGGAGTTCGATGCCGTCCAGGTCCGGCATGTCGTAATCCGAGACGACACAGTCGATGTCGGCCTCGCGGATGCGGTCCAGGGCCGGGGCGGGCCGGGTCTCCGTGGAGACGGTGATCTGAGGGTCCTGACGCTCGAGGTAGGTCGCGGTCAACGACCCGAAGTCGGGGTCGTCGTCGACGTGGAGGACGTGGATGAGGTCCGTGGTGGTGGTCATGGCCGCCGGTCGATGTGCGGGTCCTTCACCAACCCACCGTATAAATTCGCGGGGTGGCGCCCCCGGGTCGGACCACCGATGGTGTGGGAACAGTTAACACACCGGGGCGCGTGGTGGGGGCGGGCGCCCCCATCCCCTGTCGGGCGCCCACGGGGGACGGCCACATGGCCACCAGACAACAAGCCAACAAGGCCCTCGTCACCCGGTTCATCACGGACCTGGTCAACGGACAGCAGTACGCGTTGGCCGACGAGGTGCTCACCACCGACTACACGCGTCACGACCCGAACACCCCCGGCACCGAGCGGGGGCCCGCCCCCTGGATCGACACCCTCCGGGCACTCCACGACGCCTTCCCCGACCACACCGTCACGATCGACGAGCTGATCGCCGAGGACGACCGCGTCGCCTTCGCCGGACGGATGACCGGCACCCACACCGGCCCGTTCCGCGGCCTCGAGGCCACGGACGCCCGGTTCGACGTGCGGGGCCACGCCATGCACCGCATCGAGGGCGGCCGCATCGCCGAGACGTGGGCGACCTGGGACTTCCTCGGGGTGCTGGCGGCACTGGGCGTCGTCGACCCGCCGCGGTGACCCCCGGCGGGGTTACGCCGTCGCGAGCTCGTGAGCGGCGTGGGCGTACACTTCAGCCGCCCGAATGCAGTCCTCCCAGGGCGTGTACTCGTCCTCGCTGTGGCTGATGCCGTCGACGCTGGGCGCGAACACCATCCCCGTCGGGCACACCTTGTGGGCGTGGGTGGCGTCGTGGCCCGCGCCGCTGAAGATCTCCATGTGGGGATGGTCCAGGGCCTCCGCAGCGGCCCCGACCGCGTCGACGACCTCGTCGGCGAACCGCACCGACCCCGCGAGCATCCGGTCCTCGAACGACCAGTCGATGCCCTCGCGGTCGGCGGCGGCCGCGGCCTCGGCCAGCACCCGGTCCCGGGCCTCCTCGACGACGTCGTCGTCCGGATCGCGGAACCCCCAGGTCATCGTGACCTCCCGGGGCACGATGTTGATGCTGTTGGGCTGGACGTCCATGTACCCCACCGTCCCCACGGTCCGCGGCCCGAGGGCACTCGGGATGCGACGGATCTGGGTGATGACGTCGGCGGCCGCCACCAACGCGTCCTGGCGGGTGTGCATCGGCGTCGGCCCCGAGTGGTCGGCCCGCCCCTCGAAGGTGATCGCCCCCCACGTGAACCCGACGATGCCGGTGACCACCCCGACCGAGGCGTCGGCCTCCTCGAGGTACGGGCCCTGCTCGATGTGCAACTCCAGATAGGCCGCGTAGTCCTCGGCGGGTTCGGCGGGCACCTCGCCCTTGTACCCGATGCGTTCGAGCTCGTCCTCGAAGCGGTGCCCCTCGACGTCGGTGGCGTCGTACTGCTCCTGGAGGTCGTGGACCCCCGCCCAGACGCCGCTGCCCTGCAACGCCGGCTGGAACCGGCTGCCCTCCTCGTTGGTCCAGTTCACCACCTCGATCGGGTGGGCGGTCCTGACCCCCGCATCCTCGAGGGCGCGCACGTACTCCAGGGCCGACACCACCCCGAGGGCCCCGTCGTAGATGCCGCCGTAGGGCTGGGAGTCCAGATGGGAGCCCAGCAACACCGGATCCCGGTCCTCGCGACCCTCGCGGCGGGCGAACATGTTCCCGAACTCGTCGACGCGGACGTCCATCCCCAGGCCCGCACACTCCGCGGTGAACCACTCCCGGATCTCCTTGTCCGCATCCGAGAGGGTGAGCCGGTGTAAGCCCCCGTTCTCGGTCCCCCCGATCTCGGCCTGTTCTTCCATCTTCGCGACCAGGCGGTCACCGTCGATCTCGACCATACCCCGGGTAGCAGGACCCGGTACCAAGAAGATTCCCCCGTCAGGCCCGCCAGTCCGGCCGCTCCCGGGCGAGGAACTCCCCGTACCCGGGCTCGCCGGTGATGGCGCCGTCGACGGCCACCCACTCCCCCCGGACCATCGTCCGGGTCGGCATCCCGGTGACCGTCCGCCCCTCGTAGATGCTGAAGTCCGCCTTCGAGGCGTTGTCCCCGGCGTCGATGGTGTACTCCTTGTCGGGGTCGAACACCACCAGGTCGGCGTCCGTCCCGGGGTCCAGGGTCCCCTTCCGTGGCATGCCGAACACCTGGGCGGGTTTGGTCGCCATCACGTCGACGAGGAACGGGTAGCCGAACCCGCGTTCGTTGACCGCCTCGTCGTGGAACACCGGCAGACTGGTCTGTAAGGCGTTGGCGCCGAACTTCGAGTCCCACCACGGGACGTCGACCTTCGAGGCCTCGGTGTACCCGCAGTGATCGGTGGAGACCACGTCCAGGGTGCCGTCGGCGAGGTACTCGAACATCGCGTCGTTGTCGTCGGGTGTCCGGATCGGCGGCGCGATCATCGGGAGGTTGCCCTGGGACTCGAACACCGAGTCGTCGAGGGTGGTGTAGTGGGTGCAGGTCTCGGCCCGCACCAACGACCCGTCCTCCCGGTACCGGTCGATGACCTCCGCGGCCGCCCGCGATGTCGTGTGGATGCCGTAGTACTTCGTGCCGTGGGCCTGGGCCAGCTGCAGGGCGCTGTCGACGGCCATCGCCTCCGCGTAATCGGGGCGGGACTGGGGATAGTACGGCGGGTCGCCCTTGCCCTCGGCCTGGAACCGCTCGGTGCGGGCATCACACACCGACCCCTCCTCGGTGTGGAGGACCGCCATTGCGTCGATGGCTGCCAGCTCCTCGAACACCTGCTCCATGAACCCGTAGGACAGCCCGAACTCGTAGGCGGTGAACAGCTTGATCGAGGAGACGCCGGCGTCGACGACGGCCTCGAGCTCCTCGAGGATCGCGGGATCTTCCCGCGTGATCGCGCCGTGGAGCCCGTAGTCGATGAGGGCATCCGCGGCCTTCCGTTGTTTCCGTTCGACGCCCTCCTGGAGGGTGCCGGGCTCGTCCCACAGCGAGAGGTCGCCCTCCCAGGCCTCCCACGCGAAGTCGATGTAGGTCGTCACCCCGCCCAGCGCCGCGGCCTTCGTCGCGGTCTCGTAGGTGTCGATCGAGAACATGTCGTCGATGTGGACGTGGACGTCGATGATCCCCGGGAGAACGAGACAGCCGCTGGCATCCACCCGTTCGGCGGCGTCGGGCAGCTGCGATTCCTCGCCCACGGCGACGATCTCGCCGTCGTCGACGGCGACACTCGCCGCGCGGACCCCGGTCGAGGATACCACCTGTCCCCCAGCCACCACGGTATCGACTGGCATGCCCCAACCCCCGACCCCGGGTCACTTAGCGTTCACCCCGAAACCGCCGGGGTCACCCCCGAACACATACAGTTTTCTCCCACGCGAGTAACAGGACGGTATGGAGTTCGAGATCAGCCACCGCCCGTCCTATGCCCAGCTGGAACTGTCCCTCGACGCCGGCGACTCGGTCCGGGCCGAGGCCGGCGCCATGGTCGCCCACGGCGGCGATATCGACGTCGAAACCAAAGCCGAGGGCGGCATCCTCTCGAGTCTGTCCCGGTCGGTGTTCGGCGGCGAGTCCTTCTTCCAGAACACCTTCACCGCCACCGACGCCACGACCCTGCACCTGGCGCCCGCGTTGAGCGGCGACGTCACCCACCACCCAATCGAGGCCGATTCCCTGTACGTCCAGTCCAGTAGCTTCCTGGCCGCCGACCCCAGCATCGCGTTGGACACCAGCTTCGGCTGCGCCCGCACCTTCTTCGGCGGCGAGGGCCTGTTCCTCCTGGAGCTGACCGGCACCGGGGACACCTTCCTCTCGAGTTACGGCGCCATCGACGAACAACGGGTCAGCCCCGGCGACGCCCTGGTCGTCGACACCGGCCACATCGTCGCCTTCGAGGACAGCCTCGCGTTCGACGTCAAACGCGTCGGCGGGTTGAAGTCCACGCTGTTCAGCGGGGAGGGCCTGGTCTGTGAGTTCAGCGGCGAGGGCACCGTCTGGACCCAGACCCGCAGCCCCGACGCCTTCCTCTCCTGGTTGATCCCCCAGCTCCCCACCCGCAACAACCAGTAGTCGACCCTCGCCCCGGATTCACCCCGGTATCGACGGCTTACTCCGGGTAAGTCACCCATACCTAACCCCCGAACCGCCGTACTCTCTCCCGTCTAACTACCGCCAGCGTGGCGGGGAGACACCCAATCATGACACACCGAGACACCACCCCCGACATCGACGGGTATCCGATCACCCGCCGCACCGCCCTCAAGGCCACCGGCGTCGCCGCCGGGGGCCTCGCCTTCGGCGGTGTCGGCCTCCAGACGTTCGCCGGTCGCGCCGCGGCGTCCAGCCACGTCGAGGAGACCTTGTATCTCACCGACAGCGGCGGCGACAACGGCGGGAACTTCCTCACGAAACTCTACGAGGTCACGCTCACCGACGACCCGTTCGAAGCCCAACTCGACCTGGTCTATGAGCTCACCGACACCGACTTCGACCAGGTCGACGCCATCGCCGCCAGCCTCGACGGCACCACCATCTACATGGTCGACAAGAACAGCCGCCACCTCGGCACCTACGACGTCGACGCCGACGCCTTCACCGACCACGGCGCCATCTCCGGGTTACCCGGTGGCGTGGTCCTGGCCGCGTTCGGCCCCGACGGCGTCCTCTACGTCGTCAGCCAGAACGACAACACCATCTACGCCGTCGACCCGAGCGGCCCCACCGCGACAGCCTTCGTCACGGTCACCGGCGCGAGCGTCACGGGCGCCGACATCGCCTTCGACGCCGACGGGGTGTTGTACCTCTACTCCAGCAGCGCCCAGACCCTGTACACCGTCGACTACGACGATGGCAGCGCCAGCTTCGGCGAGGCCACCCTCGTCGGGGAGACCGGCGACTTCTTCACGGGCCTGGCGGTCCGGGACGACGGCGCCGGCGACCTCGTCGGGTCCAACACCACCCGCGACGAGATCGTCGTCGTCAGCAAGACCGACGGCAGCCAGGGCACCCGGTACCCCATGTACATCGGCGACACCCGGTACGCGTACGGGTACGGTGACATGACCGTCGGCCGCCTCGACATCTGTGAGTGCCCGCTCGAGGAGTCGATCAAGTTCGAGTACGACGAGGACACGGACGCCTTCGTCCCCGAGGACTGGATGGGCGAGGAGATTGGGTACGTCTCCTACACCGGCGACGCCGGTGAACCGATGCACGTGACCTTCGACACCGAGTACTGTGGGCTGTACGCCCTGGTCAAGAGCGGCCAGGAGTTCGAGGTCCAGGCCCTCGAGACCATGGACGGCCAGGTCGTCGTCGACACCGCCAACGACGAGAAGTACGCGATCAGCTTCGTCGAGTTCTTCTGTGATGAACAGGCCGCCATCGACGCCATGGCGGCGTTCCCCTCGCGGGGCCGTGGCGGCGGCCGCCCGGACTAGCCCCCCGAGCACCGACCAGGTTCGTTTTCGGCGAGCCACACAGGGCAGCGATGGCTACGGTTCTTTGACCATCTGGACGACCTCGCCCGTGACGCCGGTGTCCAGGGCACTCGAGAACTCGTGGTCCCGGGTGCCCACGCGCTGGTACCCGTGACTGGTGTAGAACGGGACCGCGTTCTTCGAGGCGACCAACCCCAGGACCGCGGTGTCGGAGACACGGGCCTCGAGCCCGGTGTAGACCGCGGTGCCGACCCCCTCGCGGGCGGCGTCGGGGGCGACGTAGACGGCGGTCACCTCCGCGTCGACACAGACCGGGTACTCCTGGTCGGGGTCGGTGGTCACCGACCCGAACCCCACCACCGCGTCGGTCACCGCGACCAGCACCGTCGTCGCCGGGTCGTCGATGGGCTCCGTGTAATCGGTCTCGGCACAGCTGGCGGCCCACGCCGCGACCTGGGCGTCGGTGTAGGCCGCCGGCCCCAACCCCTCGATCGACGCGCGGTGGACCCGACGGATCGCCTCGCTGTCCCCGGGCACGGCCTCGCGGACCTCCATACTCACTGGACGCGGGTCACCGCGGATAGGTGGTTCGGTCACGCAGACGCCGGACGGTCGATGGCGTAGACCGTCGACATGGTGTGGGCGTACACCCGCTCGGGCAACACCGCAGCGATGCCGACGCTGGTGTCGGTGCGGAACCGCCACCGGATCGATGCGGTCCCGGCAGCCAGGGCGGTCAGGGTCGTGTCCGCGGCGACGAAGAGAGTGTCACCATCGAGGACGAGTTGGGGGTCGGCGCCGGGGTCGACGGCGTCGGTCAGGGCCAGACGGTTGGTGACGGTGCCGTCCGCGATGTCCCGGTGGACGATGGCGCCGGATTCGTAGAGGGTGGCGACCCCATCGGTGACGTCGAGGACGGTCCCCGCGGTCGTCCAGCGGGTTTTCCCATCGGCGGGGGTGACGGCGGCGACGGTCTGTCCGCGGTCGTCGGCGCGGTAAATCGACAGGAGAACCATGGGCTCGCCGACCCATTGCGGGTAGGCGTAGAAGGCCGGCCACGCCCGCTCCCAGCGCAGGTCCCCGCCTCGATCGAGGGCCTGGACCCGTGCGGGGGCATCTGGCGTGGGGCGTTCGGTGCCGACGACGATGGCGTCCTCGCCCGTCGTCGTCCGGGGGACGGCTCCGGACCCCAGGTCGGTCCGCCACCGCTGGTCGCCGGTCACGGTGTCCAGACACACCACCGACACGGTGGCGTCGTCGGCGGCGTGGACGGCGTAGTAGTCCGAGCGGACGTGGGCGCCGCCGTACCCGCGGACGGTGGTCTCAAAGGCGTGGGTCCACCGGGATTCGCCGGTGGCGCGGTCCAGGGCGGACAGTTCGGTGCGGGCCCGGATCTGGGCGCCGACGTCCCGGCGGACGAACACCGTGTCCGCGCCGACGGCGGCGACCCGGCCGGGGGCCTCCCACCGTCGGTTGACCGGGGAGTCGTAGGCCTGGACGGTCCGGCCGGGCCCGTAGTGTTCGAGGAGCAGCAGTCCATCGGCGACGACGAGGTCCAGACAGTCCCGACACCGGAGCTCGACGCTGCCGTCGGCGGGGTCGAGGGCGGCGACCCGCGGCGGCCCGGTCCCGTACTCGGCGAGGTGCCACCCCTCGAATGGGGTGACGGTGGCGAGGTTGCCAAGCGTGGTCTGCCAGGTGGGGTCGACGGTCGGGGCGTCGGTCCAGGGGAGGACGGCACAGCCGGTCGTGGTGGCGAGGGCGGCGACGCCCGCGCCGCGGAGGAGGGCGCGTCGCTGCACGGGGGCCCGTGACCCGCGGCCGGGGAAAAGGTGGTGGCTGGCCCTACGCGAACCGGACGGCGTCGCCGCCGTCGACGATCTCGAAGGCGATCGAGTCGTGGTCCTCGCCCCGGGGGTAGTAGTGGACGTGGCCCGTGTCCGTCCGGACGCCGTCGGCGGCGGTCTTGACGTGGTACCGGACGAGGTACCGGCGCTGCTCGACGACGTCCTCGCGGGTGACGGTCTCGCCGGGCGGGACCACGATCTCTGTGCGGTCCCAGACCCGGGCGTCGCCCAGGGACTGTTCCCCGGTGGCCTCGAAGATGCCGATGTCGATGGTGTAGCGGGTGTCGGTCTCGTTCTCGACGGCGATGCTCAGCATGGACGACGGACTCGAGGACAGCAGGCCACAGCCGGCGAGGGCGGCGGTCGCGGCGACACCGCTCGCGTGGAGGAGGCGGCGACGGGTCGGGGCCATAGCAGCCCACGGTTCACCGGGGTGACAGAAGCCGGTTGCGGTCTCGCAGACTGTCGGCCCGGTGGTGTCGGGCTCAGTCGCGGCGGGTGAACCGGCGGCTGTACATCGACCCGGCGCGGTCGGAGGTGGACACGACGGCATCGAGGGCGGCCGTGACGCCCCTGTGGAGGGTCGGGACGAGGGTGGCGGCCCCCTCCCGGATCGCCCCACGGTGGGCGTCGAGGTGGGGGCCGGTCCAGGGGACGGGGTCCAGCAGCACCCGGTCGCCGGCCGGCCTCCAGCCGTGTGCCTCGAAGACGGCGGCCACGAGTCCGGGCGGATAGAAGGTCTGGGCGGGGGCGCCGGTCGCGAGACACGCGGTGGCGTCCTCCAGGGCGAACAGGTCGGCGACGGCGGCGTCGGCGGGGAGCGGGGTGTAGTCGTCGACGACGAGGGTGGCGTCGGCGGTGGCGACCCGGGCCAGTTCCGTAGCGAGGGTCCACAGGCCCGCGGGGGTGACCTGGTTGCAGACCGCGTGGGCCAGACAGACATCGACGCTGTCGGCCCCCAACGGCAGCGCTCGGAGGTCGGCGAGGATCGGCGTACACCGATCGTCGAACCGGTCGGCGAGGGCGGCGACGCGGCCGGGGTCGGAATCGACGCTGTAGACGTTGGCGGCGTCGGCCGCGAGCAACGCGGCCGTGGAGTCGCCGTGGCCGGCGCCCACGTCGAGGCAGACGCGGTCGGTGACGGTGACGGCGTCGACGGCGGTCGCGACCGGCGTGGAGACGGCCACGTTAGTGGTGTAACTGCTCGGGGACTGGCGTCTCCTCGTGGCGGCTCTCCGCGATGAGGCTGCGCTGGGTGGCGTCGTCCATGCCCGCGTACCGGGTGGCGGCGTCGGCGACCATGGCGACGAGTTTCGGGTCGCCGGGGGTGACGACGCTGGTCACCCCCTGGGCGGCGACGAAGTCGAACCGCTCCCGGATCGTCTCGTAGTCACCGACGGGCTCGTACCAGTTCGCGTACCCACGATCCCGGCGGGGGAGCTCGGATTCCGGCGGCCAGGGCCCCTGCGCGAAGGCCTTGATCGCGAGGGTGCCGATGTCCGCCTCTTCGGCCCGGTCCAGGACCGCCGCGTAGTCGTACTCCGGGTCGTCCTTGGCCATGACCACGGGGTTCAACGGGAACATCACCGACGCCAGCTCGGGGATGCGGTCGATCGCCTCGCAGATGAGGCGGGGGTCGCCGTGACTGGTGAGGCCGATGTGCTCGATCGTGCCGGCGTCCCTGGCCTCGCGGAACGCCCGGAGCGCACCGTCCTCGCCGGTGAGTTCCTCGAGTTCGGCGGCGTACTCGAGGCCGTGGAACTGGTAGAGGTCGATGGTGTCGACGCCCAACCGGGTCAGCGATCGGTCGAGGCTGTCCCGGGCGCCAGCGTAGTCACGGGCCTGGGTCTTGCAGCCGAGGAAGATGTCCTCGCGGTGCTGGCGGAGCTTCGGCCCGAGTTTGAGCTCGGCGTCCCCGTACCGCGGCGCGACATCGAAGTGGGCGACGCCCTGGTCGAGGACCCACTCGACCATCTGGTTGGCCGCGGGCTGTTCGAGGTGGTCGAGGACGATGCCTCCGAAGGTCATGATCGAGCTGTCCTGGCCCGTGGCGCCCAGGGGTCGGGTCTCCATACCTGGACCGAGGGCGGCGCGCTCAATAAGGGTGTCCGCCCGGCGTCACTCGTCGTCGGCGAGTTCCGCGTCGGCTTCCTCGTCCTCGTGGTCGGCCTGCCGGTCCTCGGCTTCCTCCCGGTATTCGAGTTCCTCCTCGATCCGGCGTTCGGCCTGCCGCCGTTCCTCCTCCCGGTCCTGTTGTTCACGACTGTCCTTGGTGTCGGCCATACTGCGGGCTACGCGTGCCAGGCCCCTAACCCTTTGCCCGCCCGAACGACCAAGCCGATACCCCGCCTCTGTGAGGGTATGGTCGCGAAACGGCATCACCGGTGTAACCTGTGTGGGAAGGACTTCGACTCCGGCGAGGCGCTGCGGGACCACCTCGAGCGACGCCACCCCGAGGAGGACATCCACCTCTGGGAGGTCGCGGAGATCGCCGCCCGCGATCTCACCCGGGAGGACTGACGGTCAGTCCCCGAAGAACCGGTCGGCCCGGCGGTCCGTGGGGGCCAGTAGGTCGGCGGGGGCGTCGGCGAACCACGCTGCGCCCGCGATCTCGCCCGGCTGGACCGTGATCGACCCCTCGACGTAGTCGGCGTCGAAGAAGGCATGGACCGAGTGCGTGGTCCGGTCCTCGGCGGGGTCCTCGCTGGCCCAGACTAGTCGCTGCAGCAGCCACAGCCCCGTCGGCTCGCAGCCGATCCCGGTCTCCTCCCGGACCTCTCGACGGGCGGCGGCCGGGAAGGATTCCCCGCCCTCGAGGCCGCCGCCGGGGACGCCCCACGCCGCGTCCCCGCGGGGCAGGATCAACAACGCCCGCTCTTCGTCGGCGGGCGCGCCGGCGTAGCTGTCGGTGGCCGGTCCGACCTGGTCGGGGGTCCGCGTCACGAAGGCGTACCCGCCGCCGCGGTAGCCGTCGCGGGCGTTCGCGACGAGGTCGGGGAACTCGGCGGCGGGGACGGTCACCCGTCGCTCGGTGACGGGGGCCGACCCCCACTCGGCCTGGAGGGTCGTGATGGTGTCGGACGCGACGTCGGCGTTGATCGCCTCGGCCATACCCCGGCCAGCGCAGGCCCCGAGAAGAGCGTATCGGCATCGGTGTGGCTGGCGGAATCCGCAAACAACAGCAGAGGGTGGGGGATCGGCGTCAGTTGACCGTGTTCGAGTCGACCTGGCCGAGGCCGATGTAGACGAGCTGGCGGACGGCTTCATCCCGGTTGACGTCGTGCTCCCGCGCGATGGCGTCGATCCGGTCGATGAGTTCGGGACTGCACCGGAACGAGCAGGAATCTTGTGACGGTGTGTCATGCGACGACATTGCACACGTTGGTGGGGCCACACCGAATTAAACTCCCATCAGACGACAGTCAGACGAGACGCCCGACCGCGGTTACCGGCGGCGGCTCTTGAACCACCGCCGCAGACGGGTGGTGAGGCCGACGTCGCGTTTGGCCATGATGACGGTGTTTTCGGCGCGGACGCCGACCTGTTCGGGCAACGCGCCGAACAGCAGTTGCTGGAACAGGCCCTCGCGGGTCGCGCCGATGAGGGTGAGGTCGGTGGTCTCGGTGCGGGCGACGATGCCGTCGACGACGCTGTCGTCCTCGACGATGGCGGTTTCGACGGTGATGTCTGGGCCGAACTGGTCGACGACGGGGTCGATGGTCGCCTGCGCGGACTCGCGGCGGCGATCGTCGGCGCCGGGGGGAACGACGTGGATGACCTCGATCGTGGCGTCGTTGGCGCGGGCGATCGCCTGGGCGACCTCGGCGGCGAACTCGGCGTGGGGTCCGCCCGCCGTCGGCAGGAGGATCCGCTCGACGGCGTCGCTGTGGGGGCCGATGCGTTCGACGAGGACGTCACACCGGGCGCGGGTGATGATCTCGTCGACGTTGGAGCCGAACACGAAGTCCTGGCGGCGGGAGCGGCCTCGCCACCCGAGGAGGACGGTCTCGACGTCCCGGGCCTCGATGGTGTTGAGGATGGCCTGGGAGACGTCGTGGCCGATCCGGATGGTGCCCCCGATCGGTACGTCGGCGGCCTGCCCCATCGCGATGGCGTCCTCGAGGAGTTCGCGTTCGGTGTCGACGAACTGCCGCCCCTCCGAGAGCGGGGTCTGCTGGGGGACGGTGACGACGTTCATGACGACGATCTCGCCGTCGTGTTCCCGCGCGAGGTCGATGGCGGTGTGCATCAGCTGGTCGACGGAGGCGGGGTTGGCGATCGGGACCAGGATCTGGTAGTCCCGCGACTCGGGGACCTCCTCGGCGACGACGGTGGGCGCCTCCCGTTCGAGTTTCTCGCGTTCCTGTTGCTTGGAGTAGCCGTAGTAGACCAGCAACCCGATCACCATCCAGATCAGGGTCACGACCAACGCCACGAGGCCGTGGTTGCTGGACCCGATGCCGAGGGCCTCCAGGCCCAGGGCCCGGATGAGGAACGGGGTCAACAGCAACTGGAGGCCAATCCCGATCAGGGGCGGCCACGGCATGTACGGGACCTCGTAGGTGCGCTCGAGGTCGGCGTGGGTCTGTCGCATCCGGATGAGCGTCCAGTTCACCTGGACGAACAACAGGATGAACATGATGTCCGCCGAGGCGGCGACGGCCTCGATCGGTAACAGGACCGCCATCGCGGCGATGAGCACCGCCGACAACAGGATCGCCCAGTGGGGGGTGCGGGTGTCCGGGTGGACGTTGTCGAAGATGCCGGGCAGCGAGCGGTCCCGCCCCATCGCGAACGAGACCCTCGAGGAGGAGTAGATCGTCGCGTTCAATGCACTCATCGTCGCGGTCAACCCGGCGAGCAACAGCAACGGGACGCCGTAGGGGACGAACTGGCCGGCGGCGCGGATGATGCCCAGCTCCCCCATCTCCCCGAGGAGCTGCCAGGTGTACTCCGGGGTCGGGCCGGTGAACGGCGCGGCCAGGTCCAGGGCGGCCTGGGTGACGTCGATGCCGCCGATGGCGGCGAAGGCCACCAGGACGTAGATGGGGACGACGATGGCCAGCGAGTAGAACACCGCCTTCGGGATGTTCCGGCCGGGGTCGACGACCTCCTCGCCGGACTGGACGATGATCTCGTAGCCCTCGAACGCGATGTAGGTGAACCCCATCGCGCCGACGATGCCGATGACGCCGTTGGGCATGAACTCGGGGCTGGCGATGAACTTCTGTGGCCAGGTGGGGGTCGACAGCGTCGCGAGGAAGCCGAACACGATGAACACCCCCAGGATCAGGACCTTGATGGCGGTGACGATGACGCCGGCCTTCCCCGTCTCCTCGGCGCCGCGGTAGTTGATGTACGCGAACGCCCCGACCATCAGGACCGCGAACAGTTTGTCCACCAGGGTCGGGGTGAGGACGCCGAACAGCCGGAACTCGTGGGTGAGGCCGGTGCCGTAGATGATGAACTCCAGGAGGAAGGCGCCGAAGGTCACGGCGTACAGCGAACAGGCGACGGCGTGGGCGAACCAGCTCATCCACCCGGCGTAGAAGCCGTTGGGGTCGACGAGGGCCTCCTTCACCCAGAGGTACCCGCCGCCGGCCTCCGGGAAGGCCGCGCCGAGTTCCGCATACGAGACGGCGGTGAACAGGGCGACGAACCCGTTCAGGACGAACGCCAGGATGAGCGCGGGGCCGGCGATGCCGGCGGCGAACCCGGTCAACGCAAAGACGCCGGCGCCGATCATCGCGCCCACGCCGATGAACGTGATGTCGAAGAGGCTCATGTCCCGGGAGAGCTCGGTCTCGACGGTGGTGGCCCCGTCCTCAGTCATCGGCGATCACCTGCCGGTCACGGTCGGGGTGTGGGTCACGAGGCATGGGTCAGAACCACCGGTCGATCCAGGAGGTGTCGGTGCCGCCACGGTGGGCGGTGATGACGATGCCCTCGGTGTTGGCGGCGACCGTCCCGGGGATCGTGCCGTCGACGTACTGGCGGAGCAACCCCTCGCGGGGGGCGCCGAAGACGGTGACGTCGTAGTCGTCGGTGTACTCGAGGATCTTGACGCGGCGTTCGGTGGACCCACGCAGCGTCGTCTCGACGGCGTCGTAGTCCTCGACGAGGTGGCGGGCCCGTTCGAGGAGATCGCGGGCGGCCTGTCGGGTGGACTGGCCGCCGGGCTCGTAGACGTGGAACAGCTCGAGCGGACAGTCGTGATGCCGGGCGATCGCGGTGCCGATCTGGACGGCCAGTCCCGCGTGGGGACCGCGGGCCACGGGGACGATCACGGAGTCGATGGCTTCGACGGTGTCCAGCCGGGTGAGGTAGACCGTGTCACAGGTTCCTTCGATGTCGGTGTTGTCGATGCCCTCGATACCGAACCGGGCCTCCAGCCCGGAGGTGGCGCTGTCCTCGGTGAACAGCATCTCGATGTCGTGGGTGTCGATGAGGGCCTGGAGGACGTGGGGGCGACGGTGCCCGATCTCGACGACCGTCTCGATCCAGCCCGGGTCCTCACAGACCTCCTTGGCCCGGAGGGCGTACTTCGCGGCGAGGCGGCGGCCGCGACTCTCGAGTTCGGGGGTATCGAGTGGCGTCTGGTTCGGGACGGTGACCGGCGCCGCGAGGTAGAGGGTGGCGCCCATCTCGGCGGCGATCGGGCAGAGCAGTTCGAGGGCGCGGTCGGCGTGGTCGCCGTCGACGGGAAGTAACACGCGTCGACGATCGGGGTCCTCGGTCGGGTCGTCGGTGTCCAGCTGTGAACTGCCCATACCCCCAGTCGTTTTCTGAACCGTAATAATACCACTAGAAATTCCGTTAGACAACAAATCAAAGGGATTAAACTGCTGTTCCCAGAATCCCGGGGGTGAGTGGATGACCGACCCCGACCAGTACGGCCAAGGCACTCCCCATCGAAGCAGCACCCAAATGCTCGACGAGATCGACGAGCGGATCCTCTACCACCTCGCTCGAGAGGCCCGCCACACCTCCGCCCCCGACATCACCGAGGAGCTCGAGGTCTCAGCGGCCACCATCCGAAACCGCATCAACCAGCTCGAAGACCGGGGCATCATCCGCGGGTACCATGCCGACATCGACTACGAGCAGGCCGGCGGCAAACTCACGTATCTGTTCATCTGCAACACGGACCCCGCCCGCCGGGAGTACTTCGCGAAGGAAGCCCTGGAGATCCCCGGCGTCATCCACGTGCGGGAACTCATGAGCGGGCGTCGCCACCTCCACATCGAGGCGATCGGTGAGAACAAAGCCGAGATCTCCCGCATCGGCCGCGAACTGTCGACGTTGGGCATCGACATCGAAGACGAGTCACTCGTTCAGACCGAGTACCACCATCCCTATACCCCGTTCGGCCCCGACGACCGACACCGCCGGGGTCGCGAGGACTTCACGAACCTCCGAGAGCTCGCCGGCGGCGCGAAGGTCCTCGACGTCACCGTCGCCGAAGAGTCCCCCGCGGCGGGACACACCATCCGGGAGCTCTCCGAGAACGGGGCGCTCCGGGACGACCTCCTCATCGTCGCCATCGAGCGGGGTGAGGAGACAATCACCCCCAACGGCGAGACCAAAATCGAGATCGGCGACCTCATCTCGGTGTTCTCCCAGGACGGCGACACGGCCCAACTGGTCGAGCTGTTCACCGGGAGTGCGCCGCCGTACGAGGAACCGGTCTAGCCCATCGGCGGGTCGGGCACCGAACGCAGCTATAAGTGTTCGCGCAGCGATAGCTATCCTGGTCAATGCCTCCGATCACCGCCGTCACCACCGATCCCGACCAGTACGTCGACCCCGTGGTCAGCGCCGCGACGACCGTCGTCCTCTTCGTCGTCGTGTTCGCGGTGCTGTACCTCCTGGGGAAGTATTTCATCACGCGCGGCGTCGCCCGGGCGTTGCAGAGCCGCGAGTTCGACCCGACGCTGATCGACCTCGCCACCAGCACCACCGTCACGGTCGTCGCCGTGGTTGCGGTCGCGCTGGCGGCCACCGTCGCGGGGTTCGGCGTCGTCCTCGCGGCCTTCGCCACCCTCGCCGGCGCCCTGGCCCTGGCGGTGGGGTTCGCCGCCAAGGACCTGATCGCGAACTTCGTCGCGGGCGTGTTCATCATCCGGGACGACCCCTTCGACGTGGGGGACTGGATCGAGTGGGGCGGCAACGAGGGCGTCGTCCGCGAGATCGAGTTGCGGGTGACGAAGCTGGACACCTTCGACAACCAGCTGGTCACGGTCCCGAACAGCGAACTGGTCAACGCCGCCGTCGTCAACAACGACTTCAACGACAGTCGACGGGTCTCGGTCGGCGTCGGCATCGGGTACGGCGACGACATCGACGCCGCCCGCGCCGCCGTCCTCGAGGAGATCGACGGCCTCGAGGGGGTCCTCGATGACCCCGCACCCGCGGCCCCGGTCACCACCCTCGGCGATTCGGCGGTGGTGTTGAACGCCCGGTTCTGGATCGACCCCGCCGAGACCGGGTACGGCGGCATCCGCGCGCGGTTCCTCGAGGCCGTCAAGACCCGCCTCGACGCCGAGGGCATCGACATGCCCTACCCCACCACCGAGCTCACCGGCGACCTCGACGTCACCACCGCCACCACGGACTGACACCGCCGGTATCGCCGTTCTCAGACCCTCTGACCGGTGTTTGGGTGGTTCACCCCGGTTGAACCACATATTATTATTGTCACGTACGTTGTAGAGGATGGTTGCAATGCAAGTAGATGGTAGCGTCCGCGCAAGTGTGGTCGACTGGATATCGCTCGTCCTCGTCATCGTCGGCGGGCTGAACTGGGGGCTGGTCGGCCTCGCCGAGTTCGCCACCGACGACGGGAACTGGAACCTCGTCAACCTAATCCTCGGCGACTACCCGACGGTCGAGGCCATCGTGTACCTCCTCGTCGGCCTGGCGGCCGTGTGGCTGCTGTACTTCGCCTGGGAGCTGTACGAGGGCGCCTGACCCGGGACCGCGGACCCGGGGTCACGGGTCCTCGAAGGCCCAGGTGCCCCACCGCCCTCACGGTCAGGCCGTCACGCCGTCGCGAGGCTTCGACCCGGTCTGTCATCTAGACCCGGTTGACCGTCTCCCGAGCGACGCCGCCGCACGGCCCCGTGGTCGGGGCAGGCACTCGCCCGCCGGTGGACCGGCACGACCCCCATTTCTGTAAATGAGTTGATATGACGGCGTAGGTTTATGCCTATCGATTAGAAAAAGGGGGATGGATGTCCAGCCCTGATGAAATCCCGCGTCGTCGGTTCTTGAAGGCGACTGGTGCTGCCGCAACCACCGTCGCGGTCGCCGGCTGTGGCGGCGGCGGTGACGACGACGACACCACCACGACAACGACAACCGACGACGACACGGACACGACGACGACAGAAACGACCACCCAGATCCAGGAGGGAGGGACCCTCAACCAGATCATGACCGGGACGGTCCGGAGCGGCTTCGACCCGGTCGCGACGGCGAACACCGCCGCCGGGACCCTCCAACACCAGGTCCTCGAGAACCTGGTCACCTATCCCAACGGCGAACCGGACGTCGAGGGGCGCCTGGCCACCGGGTACGATACCAACGACGAGTACACGGAGTTCACCTTCCAGCTGAAAGAGGGTGTCACGTTCCACAACGGTGACTCGTTCACCGCCGACGACGTGGTGTACTCCTGGGAGCGCCTGGCCGGGTCACCGCACACGATCCGGCAGGGGTTCATCCTCGGGATCCTCGGGATCGAACACGAGACCAACGAGGACGGCGAGTACATCCACGGCTCCATGTCCGTGGAGGCCGTCGACGACACGACCTTCCGGTTCACCACCAGTTCGGCGTACGCGAACTCCCTGACGATGATCGCGTACGGCGCCTACGCCGTCGTCCCCGACGGCATCGTCGGCGCCCCCGAAGACGAGGTCAACGACCAAGGCGAGCCCTCCCAGCAGTACCAGGAGTTCCACACCTCCAACCTCGTCGGCACCGGGCCGTTCACCTTCGGCGACTGGACGCCCCAGGAGTCCTACTACGTCGAGAAGTTCGACGACTACCACGTCGACGGGCGGCCGTACCTCGACGAACTCCGGTGGGTCATCATCGAGCAACCGGAAGCCATCTATCAGACGTCGGTCAGCGGTGACGTCGACGTCGCGGTCATCCCGGACTCGAAGTACAGCCGGAACAAGCTCACCGTCGACCGGGAGGAAGGCACCAAGAAGTGGGGGACCTATGGCCCCCTCGACTCCGGGGCGATGTCCGGCGAGACCCTGGACTGGTTCCAGACCACGACGGCGTCGACGTTCTACATCGGGTTCGACATGGCGAACACGCCCCACGCCGTCCGGCAGGCCGCTGCCTACGCCGCCGACCAGCAGCAGTTCAACGAGGCGCTGTTCAAGGGGCGTGACCAGCCCGCGTACGCGCTCACCCCACCGCCGATCTTCCCGGACGGTGCCTCGGGCTACCAGGACTTCGTCGACCAGAACTACCCCTACGGTCGCACGGGCCAGATCGACCAGGCCCGACAGGTCATGGAGGAGGCCGGGTACAGCGAGAGCAACAAGTACCAGATGACCATCAACTCCTACGTCGGCGTGTTCGCCGACATGGCCGAGGAGCTGGCGACGCGGCTCCGCTCGGCCCACATGGAGGTCGAGGTCGTCCCCACCCAGTTCGCCGACATCATCCAGACCGGGATGAACGGCAACCTCGAGTGCTGGACGCTGGGCTGGATCGCCGACTGGCCGGCGCCGGACAACTTCCTCCAGCTGATCTACCCGCCGAACACGGACGTCTCCGAACTCGGTCCGTCCTCGCTCACCTACGGTAGCTGGGGCGAGAGCGCGAACCAGAACTACGTCCAGCAGGCCAGCGAGGCCTACGAGACCATCCAGAACAACGGGCAGCCGACCGACGAGGCCCAGCAGGCCCGCAACCAGGCCGTCCTCGACATGGAGATGGCCAACTGGAACGACGTCTACCTCATCATGGTGTCCCACGGCACCAGCGAACGGTTCACCTACCCCGGCGTCCACATGGACCCGTACGGGTTGATGGGTGTCTCCCGCCAGACCCAGTCCGAAGCCTGGATCGAACAGCAGTAACCAGGAACCGACCCGGTCCCCCACCCGTCTCGCCCACCCACCGACCGCGTGATCGCCGCGGACCTGACAGTCCGACGACCGAAGGCGCCATCACACGAAACATCTTTCCGTTCAAGAGGATGAGTCAGGACAACGACCCCCTGGACCCAACACCGAGACTACGATGAGCAGGTGGAACTACCTCCTCCGCAGAATCGCCCTGGCGATCCCCGTGGTCATCTTCGCGACCACGATGACGTTCCTGATCATCCGCGCCGGCCCCCAGGACCCGGTGCTGGCCATCCTCGGCCCCCAGAGTGGCACCCAGGCCTACCACGACATCGCCGTGGACCTCGGCATCGAACGCCGCGTCAACGGGGAGTTCGTCGCCGTCCCCCTCTGGGAACAGTACATCGACTTCGTGGGCAGCCTGTTCACCGGCGACTTCGGCCAGTCCTGGGTCATCCAGCGGGGCGCCCCGGTGACCGACATCATCGTCGCCCGGGCCCCGGCGACGATCTGGCTCGGCTTCTGGTCGGTGATCGTCGCCCTGTTCATCGGCATCCCGCTCGGGTTCTACGCCGGGTTGAACCCGAACACCGGTGGCGACTACGCCGCCTCGTTCTTCGGCATCGTCTGGCGGGCGATGCCGAACTTCTGGCTGGCCGTGATGCTGCTGGCGACCCTGGCCAACAGCCAGCAGCTGTTCGGGTTCAGCTGGCAGAACCTCTTCATCGACACGCCGGTGGTGCTTGCCGGCGGCGCCATGGAGCTCTCGTTCATGTACGACCCCGGCCTGTTCATCCGCGAGCCGGGCCAGACACTCGAACAGGTGGCGGCCGCCTTCAAGATGGTGCTGCCGGGGGCCCTGGTCCTCGGGTCGGCCTCGATGGGCAACGAGATGCGGATCGGCCGGACCGCGGTCCTCGAGGCCAAGAACTCCAACTACGTCGAGACGGCCAAGGCCAAAGGCCTCCACGGCCGCACCATCGTCTGGAAACACATCTTCCGGAACGCACTCATCCCGCTGGTCCCCATCATCACGGGCGAGGTCTTCTTGCTCATCGGCGGCTCGGTCCTCGTCGAACAGGTGTTCGTCATCAACGGCCTCGGCCGACTGTACTTCCAGGCGGCCACCAACGGTGACCTGCCGTTGATCGGGTCGCTGACGTTCTTCTTCATCGTCATCACGCTGTCGGTGAACATCCTCCAGGACGTCCTGTACACCCTGATCGATCCGCGGGTCGGCTACGAGGGCGAATAGCGATGCACGAGGAACCCACCACCATCACCGAACGCATCGCCGCCAATCCCCGCCCAGCCCTCGTGTGGCTGGCGGTGTTCCTGGCGCTGTTCGCCCTCGAGGCCGGGGCGTTGATCCAGGGGGTCATCGTCCTCGTCGAGCGCATCATCGTGTTGTTACCCACCGAGGCGGGGTTGAGCGCGGTCACCGGCGCCAAGCAGGCCGCCGCCGAGATCCCGACCCTCATCAGCCGCGAGGTCATCCCGAACTACGGCTACCGCACCCCGGACGGCGCCTGGGTCAACACCTTCCCCGAGAACCTCCCGTACGTCGACAGCGGCCTCGAGCCGAAGTGGGCCTGGCTCATCCGGAACGTCCTCGCGTTCGGGTACGCCGCGGCGCTGTTGGGCTGGATCCTCCACGGGTACAACGTCTTCCGCCGGGAGTACCGGGAGGCCGACTGGACCCCCAGAGACGACGCCCTCGGACGGTTCCGCCGCCACACGTGGGGGAAGGCCGGGTTCGTCGTCGTCTTCCTGTTCATCACCATGGCGGTGTTCGCCCCGACGCTGGGCCCGACGACGGTCGACCGGAACATCGTCCAACCCTACAGCTACGAGCTGACCTACCTCAACGAGGAGACCGGGGAGCTCGACACCGTCACCGTCGGCACCGCCAACACCGAATCCCGGTCGGCCGGCGCCGGCGACCAGAACTTCGGCCCGTGGTCCTACGACAACTACGACCGGTTCCATCCGTTCGGCACCCTCCCACAGGGGACCGACCTCTATACGTTCATGGCCTCGGGGGCGCGGGTGTCGCTGTTCATCGGCCTGCTCTCGATCGCCATCAGTGGCACCCTCGCCGCCACCTTCGCGATGATCTCGGCCTACTACAAGGGCCTGGTCGACCTGGCACTGGTCGTCACCGGTGACTCCATCATGTCCATCCCCCAGTTGCTGTTGCTCATCCTGCTGTCGGCCGTGTTCGCCGGCCACTGGCTGGGCGAGATCTACAGCGGCGGGCTGCTGTTGGCGCTGATCTTCGGGTTCAGCACGTGGCCGTTCCTCTGGCGGGCGGTGCGGGGGCCCGCCCTGCAGGTGTCCACCGAGGAGTGGGTGGATGCCGCCCGGTCCTACGGCCAGACCCCCCGGAAGACGATGACCAAACACATGCTCCCCTACGTCATCGGGTACCTGATGGTGTATGCCTCCCTGTTCATCGGCGGCATCATCATCACCACGTCGGCGCTGTCCTTCCTGGGCGGCGGTCTCGGCGTCAACTCCCCGACGCCGGAGTGGGGGCGGGCGATCGCCGCCGGCCAGGACTACGTCGCCACTCAGTCCTGGCACGTCGCCCTGATCCCGGGGGTGTTGATCGTGCTCGTCGTCACCGGGTTCAACGCGTTCGGCGACGGGATCCGGGACGCCATCGACCCCGAGTCCGAGGCCGGGGAGGGCGAGACCGAGATCGTCGGCGGAGGTGCCGGCTGATGCCCGACGACGACCCGCCGCTGCTGGCGGTCGAGGACCTCCACACCACCTTCTACACCGACAAGGAGGACATCCACGCCGTCCAGAACGTCTCCTTCGACATCGAGGCCGGCGAGACCGTCGGCATCGTCGGCGAGTCGGGGTCGGGGAAATCGGTGACCGCCCGCTCGATCATGGGGTTGATCGAGTCCCCCGGTCGGATCCAACCCGGGTCCTCCATCCGGTTCAAGGGCGAGGAACTCACCGGGAAATCCGAGAAGGAGTACCGGAAGATCCGGGGGTCCGGCATCGCGATGATCTTCCAGGACCCGTTGACCTCCCTGAACCCAGTCTACACCGTCGGCAACCAGATCAAGGAGGCGTTGCGCCTCCACCAGGGCCTCCGCGGCAAGGAGGCCACGGAGGCCGGCATCGAGGTCCTCGAGGCCGTGTCCATCCCGGACCCGCGCCGCCGCATGCGGGAGTACCCCCACCAGTTCAGCGGCGGCATGCGCCAGCGCGCCATCATCGCGATGGCCCTGGCCTGCGACCCGGACCTGTTGATCTGTGACGAGCCGACGACCGCCCTCGACGTGACCATCCAGGCCCAGATCCTGGAGCTCCTCGAGGAGATCCAGGAGGAACGCGGCCTCTCGATCATGTTCATCACCCACGACATGGGGGTGATGGCCCAGATCGCCGACCGCGTCAACGTCATGTACGCCGGCGAGATCGTCGAGAAGGCCGCCGTCGAGGACCTGTACAACTCCCCGCGACACCCCTACACCCAGGGGTTGCTGGAGTCGATCCCCGGGCGGAACGTCGGCAAGGAACGGTTGAGCACCATCGAGGGCGACGTCCCCACGCCGAACGCGGTCGCCACCAGCTGCCAGTTCGCCCCCCGGTGTCCGGAGGCCTTCGAGGCGTGTGACCGCATCCACCCCTCGATGGTCGAGGCCGAGGGCTACGGCCGCGACCACACCGCGGCCTGTCTGCTGTATCCCGAGGACCTGTCCGAGGCCGACCGCATCGACCACCACCGCGAACGGGAGACCCCCGTCGAGGAGCGGGAACCCACGGAGGACCCCCGATGAGCGAACAGCTCGCCCCCGCCGAGGCCGGCGGGGACCACGCGATGGTCGAGGTCCGCGGGCTGAAGACCTACTACGACGAGGGGGCGCTCCGCGGCGACCCCGTCAAGGCCGTCGACGGCGTCGACTTCACCATCGAGAAGGGCGAGACTCTGGGCCTCGTCGGGGAGTCCGGCTGCGGGAAGACGACGCTCGGCCGGACCCTCGTCCAGCTGGAGCGGGCGACCGACGGGGACATCCTCTTCGACGGCGAGGACATCACGGAGTACGGCAGCGCCGAGATCAAGGAGTGGCGGAAGAACGCCCAGATCGTCTTCCAGGACCCCGAATCGTCGCTCAACGACCGCATGACCGTCGGCGAGATCGTGCGGGAACCCCTGGACGTCCACGACTGGCCCGCGCTGTCAGTCGAGGTCCGCGGCGCCGACGACGCGACGATCGCCGGCGACGGCACCGTCCCCGACGCCGACTCCGACCGCACCAGCGACATCACCGTCGACCCCCGGGCCACGGGCGAGCCCGTCACCGTCAGAGACCGGCTGCCGTTCTCGGCCGCGGACGTCGAGGTCGACATCGACCGGGACGGCGACCGCGTCACCCGCGTGACCGTCGAGGTCATCCCCTCGAAACACCGGCTCCGCCAACAACACGTCCGGAACCTGCTCGCGGAGGTCGGCCTCCAGGAGGAACACTACTTCCGGTACCCCCACCAGTTCAGCGGCGGGCAACGCCAGCGCGTCGGCATCGCCCGGGCGCTGGCCCTCGAACCCGAGTTCGTCGTCCTCGACGAACCGGTGTCGGCCCTGGACGTCTCGGTCCAGGCCCAGATCCTCAACCTCCTGGAGGACCTCCAGGAGGAGTTCGGGCTGACCTACCTGTTCATCGCCCACGACCTCTCGGTGGTCCGCCACATCTGTGACCGCGTCGCCGTGATGTACCTGGGCAACATCATGGAGCTGGGCGACACAGAGGAGCTGTTCGGGGACCCGGCGAACCCGTACACGACCTCGCTCCTGTCGGCCATCCCGGAACCCGTGCCCGGCCAGCAACAGGAGCGGCTCACCCTCCGCGGGACCCCGCCATCCCCGCGGGACCCGCCGACGGGCTGTCCGTTCTCCACGCGGTGCCCGGTCAAGATCCGACCCCCGGAGTACCGGGACCTGGACCCGGACGTCTGGGAGGGGATCGACCTCCTCGCGGAGATCATCCGGCAGCGACAACAGACCGACCGGTCGATCCGGGAGATCGTCAAGGAGACGCTGGGCCTGGAGCGACAGTTCGCCGAGGTCGACGACGTCGTCATCGAACTGTTCGGCTTCCTCGCCGAGGACCGACCCCCGGAGCGGCCGGCCGAGGACCACGCGGACGCGGTCATCGCCGCCGTCCCCGACCCGGTCCGACCACCACTCGAGACGATCGTCGACCACCTCCGGGCCGACGACCTCGAGGCCGCCCTGGACGTCCTCCACGCGGAGTTCGGGAGCGTCTGTGACGACGAGTTCCCCGCGGAGTACCCGGTGAGTGACTCCGGCCGCCGGTCGCTGTGCCATCGCCACCAGGACGAGTACCGCGACCCCGAGGACGTCTTCGAGACGATCACCCACCGGTGATGCCGTCGTTCGCCTCGATCGCCGCCAAAACCCTCGATGGTCTCCAGTACGCGGTCCTCGTGACCGCGGCCGTGACCCTCGTCCTCGCCCCGGTCAGCCTCCTGGTGACCGGCGACCTCGTGTTCGCGAAGTACGGCCTGTTCTTCCTGGGGTTCCTGACGGTCGCGATTGGCTCCTGGAAGCTCCGCCCCCCGGCCAGGAACCGGTCACCCAGCCGGTTCCACGTCCCCAACACCCGGGCCGAACGCGGGTTCGGGGCGGTCGTCAACCGGGTGCCCCCCGCGGCGTGGTACCTCGACGAGGACGACCGCCTCTCGGATGGCGCCCGCCTCGTCGTCGCCGGGGTCGCACTCCTGGTCGCGTCCTACCTCCTGGAGCTGGTGTTCCACGTCGGCGTCGACCCCGCGCTCCGGTGAGGCGGGCCCGAGTCAATAGATATACGGCCGCGAAACCTCTTGGCCGCCATATGCCCGACCCAGACGGTGCCGACGACCCGCAGGCCGCCGCGGACGTCCCCTCCGGCTACGTCGACGTCCACAAGAACGCCTGGAACGAGACCCTCGAGGACATGTGGGCCCTCGAGGAGGAGCTCCAGGCCGAGGGCTGGACGACCATCGAGACCGCGGCCGGCCACACGGGGTTGTCGACCCCGCTGGCCGAGGACGACCGGGCCGAGATGATCCACATCGTGCCCGACAGCGACGGCGAGGCGATCCGGGATGCCTTCGAGGCGGGGGAGTTCCCGAAGTACGACGTCTACCGGCAGCGCGTCCACAACTGGGCGTTCGCGGTGATCGTGTTACTCGACCCCGGGACCGAACAGGCCATCCTCATCGCGTCGGAGTTCGAGCTCACCGAGGCCGACCCCGCCATCGAGTGGACCCACGAGACCGGGGAGCTGTACACGGTGATCAAGTTCCTCGACGGCGAGGTGATCGGGGAGCTCCGCCACGACAACCCGGAGAAGTTCTTCCCCAACTACGACGAATACGCGCCGTGACCGCCGCAGTGAAGCTGAGTGACGCAAGAAGACATCTCGGCGACGACAGAGTATGTTCAGATTGCAGCGGTGTGAGACATTCGGGAACGTCCGTCTGACGGATTCCGGATTAAACACCCCTCGCCCAGATATGGAGAGGAATATTGACGTCCTCAATCCACGGATATCCACCACAAACATCCACTCTACTGCGGAATGCAATCATCCGACCAAACAGTTTAGTATAATTATGATATTCCGGGAAATATGGATCGACGACGTTACATTGCGCTGATGGGCGCTGCTGCACTGGCCGGGTGTGCCAGCGAGGGGAGTGACCAAGAATCGACTACGACTACTGCGCCGTCGACGACGACCACCACAACGACAGAGACCTCAACGGAGACAACAACTCCACCTGCAAACCGCCCACCGACCATTGACACCGTCTCTCTGATATCAAGGTGGGACGAATTCGGGGACGCAAAAGACCACCAACTTCAAGCAATGGGTCGGGGGGCACTAGCCATCGTTGGGTTCCGCTATATGGCTGGCGTCCATAACGGAACTGCGAACTATACGGAACAGGTGAAGGTGTACGGGCCTGATGGTAACCGCGTCGCGATTGATCAGTCAACAGACGAACAGTTGGTCGATGAAACAGGATATTCATCCTGGGAACACGCACTGTACTTCGAGACAGAATCATGGGATCTGGGGGAGTATACTGCAGAGGTCCTCATTAGGGATAACGAGATAAACGCCACTTCGGACACCGGCTCGACGGAGTTCACGGTAAACAGACCGCTCACCGAAGGGGATGCCGAATTAGTGAATGTGATCGGTCCAGATTCCATCCAACCGGGTGAACGTTACGAATTCACCCTCGAATTGATGAATACGTCAGCCCGTGACGGATCTGTCGTCTCGCCGTGGAGCGTCAAGTGGGAATCCGGGCTCAATTGGAGTACATATGACACAGAAGTCACGGCCTCCGTGGCAGCAGGGGAGACGAATGAGTGGTCAGGCTATGTTGAAGGGCTGGAAGATGAGGGGACGGTGATCTTCAGGCTGGATGAAATTGGTCAAACTTGGCAGCTTGAGGTATCTTCTTAGAAGGGGCCGAAGCGTCCGTAACCCCCAGAAGTCTGACTACGGAAGCCTCTTTGGTGGCAGACATTACCCATGGCTGGGTTCACACCCTCGGATCTCTAGCTCAGACGTCTCGGTGTCCGGATCCACGCATAGTGTCAACAGTATTGGCCAGTTCAAGTCGACTGAGGGAAGTGCTAACAAATGGAAGATGAGAGAATCATCGGGAAGGAATTGTCCGTCAGCGAGTCCGCCCTCCCCGATTTGAACGGGGGACAAGCCGATCTACAGTCGGCTGCTCTGCCAGGCTGAGCTAAGGGCGGGCTGGTTCACGGTAGGTGCTGGCCCCGAATTAAGCGTTGTCCTTCGGATGGGGCGCCGTCACTCGTCGTCGGTGTCCCGCCGCGCCCGGCGCTGGGCCGCCGCACGGTCCATGGCCTGCCGGTCGTCGTGTTCGGCCTGCACGAGGACGAACAACGCCCCGCCGAACGCGAGCGCGACGACGAGCAGCATGACAGCGACGAGTCCCCCGGCCATCAGCCCAGGAAGATGTCGACGACGTCCTCGCCCGCCCGCGTGGCGTCACGGTAGAGCTCCGAGTAGCCACAGTGCTGGCAGGAGACGACCTTGAACTGGTTGTTCTGGACGTCGAAGAGCTTGCTCATGCCCGTGCCCGTCATCGCGATCTCCCCGACATCGGCCTCGGCGTGCCCGCACTTCGGACAGCCCTCCTCGCTCATCTCGGCCATACCCAGCTCGTGTGGACGAACCCGGTTGAAGGTTGGGCTCGGTCAAACGGGCGTGGATGTCTTCCGGGGCGTCGGACTGGGGCGGACCGATGGGTTGGTCCGACCGGTGCTGTCGGACGTGTCGGTCGCACCCGAACTCGGCCGCGTGTGTAACGTGGTCGGCCGGCCCGGCGGAGTCGGGTGCCGTCTGTGGGTTCTTGGCCGTGTGGAGTGGGGCGTCGGTCGGCGGAGTGGGCCCGTGTGTCTCACACGGTCGTCCCAGCCCCGGTGGCTCGTGGGTGACGCGGCGGCGATGGCGGCACCATGACGCCGGCGACCCCGCTGCCGTCCCCGATGTAAACGGGTGACTGACGGGCGTCGGACAGCGTAGGAAGATACTTATGGGTCGACGGTGGATGAGGGAGTACGAGCCAGCGATGAGCAAGATAACGTTCCGCGCGGACGATGACCTCGTCGAACGGGTCGAGGCGGTCGACGCCTCGAAGAGCGAGGTCATGCGCCAGGCTCTCCGCGCGTACCTGGACGACGAGCCCGCGACCGGGTCGGGCAGTTCCACGCTCGGGGCGGGCACCAGCCTCGATGAGATGCTGGCGGTCCGCGTCGACGAACTGGTCGAGGAGCACCTCGCCGCACAGAGAGCCGCCGAGCGGGACGTAAACGTGAACGTGAACCTCGATCCCGCGGTGCGCGGGCGGCAGGCGCCCGGGGCCCAATCGGCGGCCCAGGCCCGCGAGCCCGAGGACGAGAAGTTGACCTGCACCCAGTGTGGGGAGGAGGTCGAGGCCGACCACGAGTACTGTCCGAACTGCGGGGCGAAGGCCAACGGGCCGGACGTCTGTGCCTGTGGCATCGAACTGTCCCCGGACTGGGCGTACTGCCCGGCCTGTGGCCGGCCCGCCGCCCAGGCCGTGCCCGAGTAAGACATCGGCAGACGGTCTCCCCGATAGTTTTTTAACCTTCCACTTAGATGGTGGTGAGTACGTAAGACGGTGTAAGACACCAGGCGACTGGGGAGGAAGCGTGTGACGCGCCCGCTCCATTGCCTGTGTCACGGTGCGCGCCGGGCACGCCGTCTTACCAACAGACAACGGGGAAATACAATGGAGCGTGTGACACTACGGATCCCACGGCAGCAGGTTGAGGAGGTCGAACAGATGGTCGAGAGCGGGGAGTTCCCGAACCGCAGCGAAGCGATTCGCTCGGCCGTCCGCGAGATGATCAACGAACAACGTCAAGAGTCGGAGACGAAGAACAAAGCCGGCTGGGCGAAGGTGTAGACCGATGCAGGACATCGTCCAGGAGGCACTCGACAACGCCGAAAGCGAACAGCGGTCCATGGACGCCGGCGACGGGGACGACGCCTCGGAGTTCGGCGACCCGCGGATCGTCATCGTCGGTGCCGGGGGCGCCGGCAACAACACGGTCAACCGCCTGTACAACATCGGCGTCGACGGGGCCGAGACGGTCGCGATCAACACGGACAAACAGCATCTCCAGATGGTCGAGGCCGACACGAAGATCCTGGTCGGGAAGAGCCTGACCAACGGCCTCGGCGCCGGTGGCGACCCCTCGATGGGCGAACGCGCCACCGAGATGGCCCAGGGCACCATCAAGGACGTGCTCGGTGACGCGGACCTCGTCTTCGTCACCGCCGGCATGGGCGGGGGCACCGGCACGGGGGCCGCCCCGGTCGTCTCCAGCATCGCCAAAGAGCAGGGCGCGATCGTCGTCGGCATGGTGTCGACGCCGTTCAACGTCGAACGCGCACGCACGGTCAAGGCCGAGGAGGGCCTCGAGAAGCTGCGCGAGGAGGCCGACTCCATCATCGTCCTCGACAACAACCGCCTGCTCGACTACGTGCCCAACCTCCCGATCGGGAAGGCGTTCTCGGTGATGGACCAGATCATCGCCGAGACCGTCAAGGGCATCAGCGAGACGATCACCCAGCCCTCGCTGATCAACCTGGACTACGCCGACATGACCTCGATCATGAACAAGGGCGGCGTCGCCGTGATGCTCGTCGGCGAGACCCAGGACAAGAACAAGACCGAGGAGGTCGTCCGCGACGCGATGAACCACCCGCTGCTCGACGTGGACTACCGCGGTGCCAGCGGCGCCCTGGTCCACATCACGGGTGGGCCCGACCTCGCGCTCAAGGAGGCCGAGGGCATCGCCGAGAACATCACCGAGCGGTTGGATGCCAGCGCCAACGTGATCTGGGGCGCCCGCATCCAGGACGACTACAAGGGCAAGGTCCGGGTCATGGCGATCATGACCGGGGTCCAGAGCGCCCAGGTCCTGGGGCCGAGCACCCAGAAGCAGGCCGACAAGTCCCGCGCCGAGATCCAGGGGGTCCAGTCCACCGACGACCAGGAGTGGAGCGCTCACTCCGACGGCGGCCGCGACGAGATCGAACAGCAGAACGGCCTGGACGTCATCCGGTAACGGCGCCGCTGCCTTCGGCTCTCCACCTTCTCTCGATTTTCCCGCCGCCCAGCCACGGCTCAGACCGCGGCCAGGAGGTCACAGGTCCGACAGACCTCCCGGGTGGTCGCGGCCCCACACTCCACGCACTCGCCGAGGTCCTGGTCGCGGTCCCGGGCCGCGGCGGCGAGGGCGGCGAACTCCTCGTACCCGCTGATGATGGAGTGTCTGGTGCCGGGGTGGTCGTCCTCGAGGCTGTGGAGGAGGGCCTGGAGCTCCCCGCGGAAGGACCTGCTGGCGTGGGGACACTCCGCTATGTGGGTGGGCAGCTCCCGGAGCCGCGCATAGAGGGCGACCTCCTTCTCGGGGACGTCCCGCAACGGCTTCGCCCGGGGGACCATCCCATCCGGGATGGACCGGACACGGTCCGTGTCGGCGCCGGGGAACGGGCCGAGGCTGGCGTCGTAGTGTTTGGCCATCTGGGCGACGTCGCCTTCGAGGACGTTCATCAACGCGGTCTCGGCCTCGTCGTCTAGGTTGTGCCCGGTCAGGAGCTTGTCGGCGCCCAGGTCGGCGGCGTACCGGCGGAGGATGTCCCGGCGGAACACCCCACAGTAGGCACACGGCGCCATGTCCAGGGGGTCCTCGTCGGCGACGTCGTCCATGTTGATGCCGAACTCCTCGGCGTAGGAGACGGTGACGTGCTCGATGTCATGGTCTGCGAGGAGGGCGGTGGCGGCCGCGAGACTCTCGTCGCGGTAGCCGTCGATGCCCTCGTGGATCGAGAGTGCCGTGAGGTCGACGCGCGGGTCCCGGTCGAAGGTCTCGGCGAGGATCTGGGTGAGGACGGCGCTGTCCTTGCCGCCGGAGACGCCGATGACCCAGGTCTCGGGGTCGGCCGGGGTGGCCGTCTCGGGGAGGAGATTGTCCTCTCGGATCCGGGCCCGGACCCGACGTTCGACGCTGGATTGGAGATGCTCCCCGCAGAGATGGGTGCCGGCGTAGGCGAGGTGGGCGACCGCCGATCGGTCGCATTTCACGCAGTCCATGCCGCCTAGTTGCGGGTGAACGGGTTTCACGGTTACGTTATAAACCCCATACGACGATACGAAACCGACAGCCGGCGGCCTGACTCGGGGCGCCCCGGGCAGCGCACCCGATGTCCCCCCGCTGTGAGCACCATCGGGGCACAGACCCGTGCCGTCCCCCGATCTGGCGGCAAATCGGTCCCGACACCCCTTCGCTGGGCACCGTCCGTGGAGGCCCGACGCCACCGATTTCTGTCGTAAGAACGCTTTTGGGGGTTCCCGTTGTGTTGGTGATATGACGACCGCCACGCCCGTCCCAGAGGCGGTCCTGGAGACGGTCGAGACGATCGGCCCCCCGGGCACCCCGGTGACGACCCCGGAGGTTGCCGAGGCCTACGACTGCACGCAGCGCACCATCTACAATCGCCTCGAATCCCTCGCCGAGGAGGGCCGACTCGAGACGAAGAAAGTCGGCGCCCGTGGCCGGGTCTGGTGGCGGCCACCCGCCGCCAAACGCGAGGGGGCCGCGTGGACCGACCGGTTGGGCGACCACCCGGTGTTCGACTCGGAGATGGTCGGGGTCATCCTCTGGGACGAGGACCTCACCATCGAGGCTGCCAACGACGCGTTCCTCGAGATGACGGGCCTCGACCACGAGGAGGCGATGGGCACCTCCTGGCGGGAGCTCACCCCCGAGGAGTTCTACCCCAACTCCGAACGCCACATCGAAGAACTCGAGGCGACGGGGAGCGGCGTCCCCTACGAGAAGCAGTACTTCCACGCGGACGGGTCACGCTGGTGGGGACTGTTCGAATCCCGGGAACTGACCGACGACCGGTTCGTCGAGTTCGTCATCGACATCACCGACCGGAAGGCCGCCACCCGAGAACTCCAGCGAGAGGCCGACCTCGACGCCTACCGCGTCGACCTCGCGGACGCCATCCGACCGCTCAGCGACCCGGGCCAGATCCAACACCAAGCCGCCCGCCTCCTCGGGACGCGGTTGGGCGTCGACCGGGCCCACTACGCCGAACTGGTCGAGGACGGGACGACGTTCCGCATCACCGCCGACTACTTCCGCGAGGACGTGGCCTCCGTCGTCGGCGAGTACGACCTCGACGACTTCGGGTCGTCGATCGCGGCGGCGTTCGACGCCGGCGAGACGGTGGTGGTCCCCGACGTCGAGGCCCGTTCCGACGTCGGGCCGGCCGAACGAGCGATGTACGCCGAGACCGAGATCGGCGCCTGGGTCGGAGTGCCCATCAAGAAGGACGGGACGTGTTCGGCGTTCTTCGGCGTGACCGACGCCGACCCCCGACAGTGGACCGACACCGAGGTCGCGATGATCGAGGAGACCGCCGACCGCACCTGGGACGCCGTCCAGCGCGCCGCCATCGAGACGGAGCTCCGGACCAGCGAAGCCCGACTCTCGAAGATCCTCGCCCAGCTCCCCGTAGGCGTCGGCGTCGTCGACGAGGACGGCGTGTTCGAGCTGCGGAACGACCGGATGGCCACCCTGGTCGACGGCGACCGGATCCCATCCGCCGATCCCGAGCAACGCCCCCACTGGACCGCCACCGACGAGGACGGGACCGAGCTCCCACCCGACCGGTGGCCGGCCGCCACCGCCCTGGACGGCGACCCCATGTCACCGGGAATCGAGTTCCGGGTTGACCGCGGGGAGACACCCCGGTGGCTGGACGTCGCCGCCGTTCCCTTCCAGGGACCGGCCGACGGGAGGAAGGCGATCGTCGTCGTCCAGGACATCACCGACCGGAAGGACGCCGAGGCCGCCCTCGAGGAGAGTCGGGCCGAGCTCGCGGCCGAGCTGGAGGCGATGCGGGAGCTCCACGGGCTCAGCACCGAGCTCCTCCAAGAGGAACGCCTCGGCAGCCTCGCCGACATGGTGGTCGACACCGCCGTCGAGTTCGTGGACGCCGACGCCGGCAGCCTCCAGCTGTACGACCCCCAGCAGGAGGACCTGGAGCTGGTCGCCCACCGAGGCCTGACCGAGACCGCGGTCGCGACCTGGACCCGTGTCGGTCCCGAGGACGACAGCACCTGTGGGCGGGCGCTCCGGACGGGCGACCACGTCGCCGTCCCGGACGTCGAGGACGCCGCGTTCATGGCGGACACCGATGTCCTCGAGACATTCCGGGAGGTCGGGATCCGTGCGGTCCAGACCACGCCGCTGGTGTCCCGCAGCGGCGACGTCCTCGGGATGGTCTCGACCCACTGGTCCCAGCCACACACCATCTCGGATCGGGACCGGCAACACCTCGAGCTCCTGGCACGGCAGACCGCCGACCGCCTCGAACACCAACAGACCATCGACACCCTCAGGACCAGCGAGGCGACACTCGAGCGGCTCAACGAGGCGAGTCAGACGCTGCTCGAGCTCGACGCGGACGCGATCCCCGACCGCGTCCCGCCACTCGTCCGGCGGGTGCTCCACGTCGAGTACGCCGCCCTCTGGCGGTACGATGCCGACACCGGCGATCTCCGGCGGTGGGCGGTCGACGCAGACGAAGCGGTGACGGTCACGGCCCCCACCCCCGAGTGGTCCGATCGGGTCTGGGAGACCTTCGTCGACACCGAGACCCACGTCGGGACGGTGCCCGACGACGCCCGCGACCACACGTCGGTGGGGAGTCGCGCTCTCGTGCCGTTGGGTCGGCACGGCGTGGTCTGTCTCGGGGCGGTCCCCGGTGGCGGCATCGACGACCGGACGATCGAGTTCGCCGAGACGGTCGCGGCGACCGTCGAGACCACGTGGAATCGTGCCGCCAGCGAGCGGGAGCTGGAACGGCAGAACGAGGAGCTGACCCGCCTCGACAGCCTGAACACGCTCATCCGGCAGCTCGACCAGTCCCTCGTGGCCGCGGACAGTCGCACGGCCATCGAGACCGCTGTCTGTGAGCGATTGGCCGAGTCGGACCGCTATGCGTTCGCGTGGATTGGCGACCGCGATCCCGGCGCCGACGCCATCGAACCGCGGGCGTGGGCCGGCGTCGATAGCAGCTACCTGGAGGAGATCACGGTCTCATTGACCGACGTCGATGCCGACCCAATCGCCCGGGCCCTCGACACCGGCGACCTCCAGGTCGTCTCGGACATCGCCACGGACGGCGACGTCGCGTCCTGGCGGGCGGCGACCCTCGACCGGGACGCCCGATCGCTGGTCTCGATCCCGCTGGTCTACGGCGAGGCGACCTACGGGGTGTTGACCGTGTACGCCGACCAGCCCGAGCGCGGAGAGCGGAACCGGGCGGTCCTCGCCGAACTCGGAGACACCATCGCCCACGCCATCAACGCCAGGGAGACCAGGGCGACACTACAGACCGACAGCGTCGTCGAGCTCACACTCCGGTTCCCCGACGCGGACACGCCGCTGAGTCGGCTGGCCCGGGCCGCCGAGGGCACCATCGAGTACCAAGGGGCGATCCCCCGCGACGACGGGGGCGTGGACGTCTTCGTCCTCGCCCGCGAGGCCGCCACCGAGGCCTGGGAATCCGCCCTGGAGACGTCGCTGGCGATCGAGAGCCTCGACCGGCTCACCGATCGGCCCGACGGCACCCTGTTCCGGGCCCACGTCGCGGAGCCGACCCTCGCCAGACGGTGTGCCGAGGGGGGCGTGGTGGTGCGGTCGCTCAGCGTCGACCCCGGCGGTGCGACGGCGGTCCTCGATATCCCGAACACGGCCACCGTCCCGGAGGTGTCCGACCGACTGGAGGCGTCGGGACTCGCCGTGGAGTTGCGAGCTCGGCAACCCCGGGAGCGACCCCTGCGGACCCGACAGACCTTCGTGGCGACCATCGAAGATCAGCTCACCGACCGCCAACGGGAGGTCCTCCAGACGGCCTACCTCAGCGGGTACTTCGAGACACCCCGGGTGAGCACCGGGCAGGAGGTCACCGAGATGGTCGGTGTCTCCCAGCCGACGTTCGCCGAGCATCTCCGGGCCGCCGAGCGCACCATCTGTTCGGTCCTCTTCGAGGAGGAGCCCACACGGCCATAGGCGGCCGGCGCCCCCGCGCCACGGTAACCCTCATATCCCAAACCCCCTCGGCACCGTGGTTTCACTAATTAGGGTCAACCTTTTCACCTCTCCATGCTAAACGTTACCAGTGTGATCATGGAGGTTGTTGGATGAGGGACCCGACTGCGGTTCCGGCCGGCCAGACGGGAGCTCGGCCAAGGCCCGGCACCCGCCGGAGCCGGGATCGGGACCCACCCGTCGACAACGGGTCCATCCCGGGGCCGGCAGACCGACCGCCGGGGTCGTGGCCATGACGGTTCTCGCGACCGTCGGCGTCCCGGCCGAGGAGTTCATCCTCGGGGACATGATCGCCGTCAACGCCAAGATCGAACTCGAGCTCGAACCCGTCGTGCCTCTTGGGACATCGCGTTCGCCACACCTACGGATGGGCGGTGCGTCTGAGTCGACCTTCGAGACCGCCCTCATGGCCGACCCCGACGTCTCGGCGTTCACCATCGTAGAGGCGAGAGACAACGGCTGCATCGCCCGCATCGAATGGGCCGACCGGTCAGTCGACCTCTACGATGTGATCGCTGACAGTGGCGGCACCATCATGGCAGCGACCTGCCAGGGGAGTACCTGGCGGTTACGACTGCGGTTCCCGACCCACGACGCTCTCAGCACCTGCTACCAACGGTGTGTCGAACGCGGACTCCAACTCACACTGGACAACCTCGGGAGCGGTGGTTGGGAGGACCAAACCGACCAGAATCGGCTGACCCCCGCACAACGGGAGACCATCCAGGTGGCTCTGGACCGCGGATACTTCGAGGTACCGCGGAGAATCACCTTGCAGGCCCTGGCCGAGGAGTTGTCGGTGTCCGACACCGCCGTCTCCCAGCGTCTGCGCCGCGGCCTCTCGACGATCGTCGCGAACCAACTCCGCCTCACCGAGGGCATCCACGATGACGGCCGTCCGATCGACCTGCCCGTGAAACGGTAGGCCCCGACTCACTCCCGGTTGGTCGATCCGTCCGGCCGGCGTTCGGTGAGGACGATCAATCCGCTCCCGTCGAGGAGGATATCGTAGCCGGCGTACTCGAATCGAACGTGGGAGGCCGTCTCGTCACCGTCACCGTGGACCACCGTCTCCAGGAGCGTCGGGTCAATCGCCGCCTCCAGTGGCGGGAGGCTGTCGGCTGGACGGGCCGCACAGTCCGCGACAGCCGCGACGACCGCGGCCCCGACAGCACCGTCGACCTCGACGTGGGCAGTCCAGGACGCCGCGACGGGGGTGATCTCGACGTCCCATGCTGTCGCCGCATCGCGATTGGGGATCGGCCACCCGCCGCTGACGTCGACATCGTTGGCCGCCGCCTCGATCACCAGTGTTCGCAACGCGGCGTGGAACGCGTCCTCTGAGGCGACCGATCGCGTGCCGTCGAGGGGTCCATCACCGTCTGTCTCGTTGTCGTGTGGGTTGTCATCTGATGGCATTCGGGGTCCTGATGCGGAACAGTGGACTCTATGATGTGTCCCGTGTCCCCACGCGAACAGAAAGGGGCGTCTCGCCCCGTCTCAAGCGTCCCAACCGCCCCGCCCGAGAACGGACACACAGTGTGGAGGTATTCCGTGTACTGTCCCCAAGGTCCGCACCCGGAAATAGCCGTGGGTACCCCCAGAGGGGGTACTCCCGCCGCATCGCCCGTCGGCCGGGGTGTCGACCGGCGTCCACACCGTTTAGGACCCCGGCCCGCCTCAGTCCCGAGTGATGCCCTCCACCCGGATCGAGGCCGACCCGGCCGGCGGGTTCCACTACCCGTACTTCCTCCACGTCCCGGACACCGTGGCCTACCCCACGATCCTCGTCGAGCCAACGAACATGCCGGGCCCCACCGACGACTTCGACGCCCACCTCAGGGAGGCCGACCGCCGCGCCAGCGAGGGGGTTGGCCGCCGCATCGCCGACGCGTTGGGGGTGCCGTTCCTGCACCCGGTGTTCCCCCGACCCCGGAGCGACCCCGTCGACTGGACTCACTACACCCACCAGCTGTGTCGGCGCACCCTCCAGATCGACTCGCCGCCGCTGGCCCGGATCGACGAGCAACTCGTCGCGATGATTGACGACGCCCGTGCCCGCCTCGCCGACCAGGGCCACGTCGTTGACCCGACGGTGGTGTGCAACGGGTTCTCGGCGTCGGGCACCTTCGCCCACCGGTTCGCCGCCCTCCACCCCGACCGGGTGACGGCGGTGTCGGCCGGCGGCCTCAACGGCATGACCGTCCTCCCCCGGACGAGTGCCGCCGTCGACCGCCTCGAGGCGCCACGGACGCTGCACTATCCCGTGGGCGTCGCCGACCTCGAGGCCCTGACCGGGACGGGCTTCGACGCGGCGGCGTACCGCGAGGTCCACCAGTTCCTGTACATGGGCGGGGCCGACGACAGCGACACCCTGCGCTACCCGGACGCCTGGACCGACCCGGAACCCCGGTTGACGGCGGTGTTGGTCTACGGCGAGGACATCCACGCCGACCGGTTCCCGTACTGCCAGCAGGTCTACGACGCAGAGGACGTCGCGGCCGTGTTCACCCGCTACCCCGACGCCGGGCACACGCCCACCCCCGCGGTCGAGGACATCATCGCGTTCCACCGCCGCACCCTCGAGGGCGAGGCGATCGCGGCGATCCGCGCGGATCTGGGCGGCGACGTCACGCCCTGAGGCGTCTCCAAGAGATACCTTCTTACGGTCGCTGGCCGAACTGTCAGCCAACGGCCATGCCCGCGATCGAGTTCGACGAGCTGACGAAGTACTACGGCGACGTCCGCGGCATCGAGGACCTGACCCTCGACGTCGAATCCGGAGAAGTCTTCGGCTTCCTCGGGCCGAACGGCGCCGGGAAGACGACGACGATCCGCACGCTGATGGGGTTCCAGCGCCCCACCGCGGGGACCGCCACCGTACTGGGCACCGACATCCGGGACCGCGCGGCGCTCCGGGAGACCCGCGCGAACGTCGGGTACCTCCCCGACGACGTCGGCCTGGACGAGGGCGTCACCGGTCGACGGCTCCTGGACTACCACGGACAGTTGCGGGGTGACGTCCGCAGCGAGGAGCTTCTCGAGCTGTTCGACCCGCCACTCGACCGCAAGGTCGGGGAGTACTCCAGTGGCAACAAGCAGATGCTCGCGCTCATCATCGCGTTCATGCACGACCCCGACCTCCTGATCATGGACGAGCCCACATCGGGGCTCGACCCCCTGAAACAGGAGCGGCTCCTCGAGTTCATCCGCGCCGAGCAGCGGCGCGGCAAGACGTTTTTCTTCAGCTCCCACATCCTCAGCGAGGTCCGGAAGATCTGTGACCGCGTCGGCATCATCCGGGACGGCCACCTCGTCGAACTCGAGACCGTCGAGTCATTGTTGGACCGCAGCGGCAAAGTCGTCCGCGCCCGCGTCCAGGGCGGGGTCGACGCCGCCGACATCGACCTCGACGGCGCCCACGACGTCACCGTCACCGACGGCGACGCCGACGCGGCGACGGTGAGTTTCACCTACACCGGCGCCTACGACCCCCTCCTCGCGACGCTGCGGGACTTCGACCTCCTCGACCTCTCAATCGAGGAGGCGCCCTTAGAGGACGTGTTCATGCGGTTCTACGGCGAGGACCCGTCCGCGAAGGTCCAGGCGATAAACGACCGGGCGGAGCGACCCGATGTTTGAGACCGTCGCCTACGAGAGCCGGCAACGCCTCCCGGGCACGGCGGTCCTGGCCGCGAGCCTCGCGGCCTTTGCCGGCATGGTCATCGCCATCACCCCCGGGGTGATCGGCGAGGTCGACATGGACGCGATCCTCGCCCAGCTACCCCCCGGCCTCGTCGAGTCGTTGGGCCTGGGCGAACTGGGGACCGCCGAGGGGTTCATCGCGTTGGAGCTGTACCAGTTCGTCTGGATCGTCGGCCTGGGCGCGTACCTCGCGTACACCGCCGCCAGCACCATCGCCGGCGACGTCGAGACCGGGCGCCTGGACACGGTGTTGGCGGCGCCGATCGGCCGCACCCGCCTCCTCCTCGAGAAGTACCTCGCGTTGCTCACCCCGATCGCCGTCGTCAACGTCGTCGTCTTCACAGTGATCTACGCCGGCGCGATCTACATCGACGAACCCATCGCCGCCACCGACCTCGCCATGGTCCATCTCCTCTCGGTCCCCTACCTCCTGGCGTGTGCCGCCGTCGGCATGCTCGCCTCCGTGCTGGCGCCCCGCCGCCTCGTCGCCGAGGGCGTCGCCGCCGGCGCCATCGTCGGCACGTTCCTCCTCCAGACCATCGTCGTCGGCGCCGACGTCGAGTGGCTGGGCGCCATCGCCCCGATGCGGTACTACGACCCGTTGACCATCCTCACCGAGAGCCACTACGACCTCGCCGGCGCCGCCATCCTCCTGGCCGCGGCCGCCGCCCTCATCGTCGCCGCCAGCATCGCGTTCCGGGAACGGGATCTCACGTGAGCACCGACACCACCACCCGACCCCGCGCCGCCCGCAGGGCCGCCGTCTGGGCGGTCGCCCGGTTCGAGGGCCGCAACCGGGTGCCGGTCACCCTCGTGATCACGGCACTGGTCACGGTGTACGCGGCGATGTTCCTGTGGCTGGGCCCGACCTTCGTCGCCGAGGAGGCGGTGACCGACCTCCTCGACTCGTTGCCCCCGGTCCTCAACGAACTGTTCGGGTTCGAGAGCCTCGCCAGCCTCGAGGGCCTGTTCGCCAGCGAGTTCTACACGTTCGGCTGGATCGTCGGCCTCGGCGGCTACCTCGCCTACGCCGCGGCCGGCACCGTCGCCGGCGACCTGCGGACCGAGCGCATGGACATGCTCGTCGCCGGGCCGGTCCCGCGCGCCCACGTCCTCGTCGGGAAGTACCTCGCGTTGCTCGTGCCCATCGCCGTCCTCAACGTGGTCACGCCACTGGTGTTGTACGGGGGTTCCCGCGTCGTCGGGGAGCCGATGGCCTTGGCCGACCTCGCGGCCCTGCACGCGTTGGCGGTCCCGTATCTCTTGTGCTGGAGTGCCGTCGGCCTCCTGTTGGGCGCGGTGGTGCGGGGCGGCCGCACCGCGGGCCGCCTCGCGCTGGGACTGGTGTTCGGGGCGTGGATCGTCGACTCGGTGCTGTCGACGACCGACTACGCGGCCGTCGGCCGGGTGGTGCCCACCCACTACTTCGACCCGCCGACGATCCTGATCGAGGGGCAGTACGACCTCGCCGGCGCCGCCATCCTCCTGGCGGCCGCCGCCCTGGCGCTGGCGGTGACGGTGTGGACGTTCCAGCGCAGCGACCTGTGACCTACCGGTCACCGGGGACGGTGATCACGGGGACCGGGGCGGTGCGGATGGTGCGTTCGGCGACGCTGCCCAGGAGGATGCGCTCGACGCCGCGGCGGCCGGTCCGGCCCATGAGGACGGCGTCGATCCCGCTGTCCTCGATGGTCGCCCCGATCATCTCCGGGGGGTCGCCGTGTTCGAGGTGCTCGACGGCGTCAAGGCCGCGGGCCGTGGCGTCCGCGACCAGGTCCGCGAGCATGTCGGTGGCGGCGGCGTCCCGGTCGGGGTCCTCGATCCCCGTGATCTCGACGGGGGAGCCCTCGACCACCCACAGGAAGTGGAGCCGCGCATCGAGGGCGGCGCCCAACTCGATGGCGTGGGCGGCCGCCCGCTCGGCCGGGGGACTGCCGTCGACGGCGACCAGCAACGCCTCGTAGGGGAACACCAACCGTTCCTCGGGGTGGAGTCGCGCGGTCAGCACCGGGACCGGAGCGAGGCGCACGACCTTCTCGGTGACGCTGCCCAACAGCGCGCGGTCGACGCCGGTGCGGGCGTGGGTCGGCACCACGATCAGGTCCATGTCGTACCGGGCTGCGTAGTCGGCGATCGTGGCGGCGGGGTCGCCCTGGACGACGTCGGTGTCGTAGTCGACGCCGACGCCGCCGACGGTCCGACCGGCCTCCGCGACGATCGATTCCCCCGCCTCGACGAGGGCGTCCAGGACCTTCCCGCCGATCGTGGTCACACTGTCCCGGGCGGTGTCGGCGACGTACAACACGTGGACGGTGGCGTCGAAGGCCTGGGCGATGTCCCGGGTGTGTGCCAGGATCGGGGCGGTCCCCGGACTCCCGTCGACGGGGAGGAGGATGTCGTCGTACATACGCCGGGGTTCGGGGGGCGGCGGCGAAAAGGTTCGGCCCCGCCTCGAAACTGTCTTGGGCCGCCCATCAGAAGCGGGGGTATGCCCAGCGTCGGGAGGCGCCTATAGATGCGGGTGGTCGTCGTCGGAGCGGGGGAGGTCGGGTCCAGCATCGCGGCCAGTCTCGCGGACAGTCACGACGTCATCGTCATCGATGTCGACGAGGACCGCGTCGAGCAACTGACCTACGCCGAGGACGTCCTCACCGTCGAGGGCGACGGCACCGACCTCGAGACCCTCGAGGACGCCGACGTCGCCAGCGCGGACATCATCATCGCCAGCACCAACGACGACGAGACCAACCTCGTGGTGTGTGGCACCGCCAAGACCGTCTCGACGGCGTTCACGATCGCCCGCGTCCAGACCCGGGGGTTCTACCGGACGTGGCGACGGTCCCAGGGCGTGTTCGGCGTGGACTTCATGGTGTGTACGGACCTGTTGACCGCCCAGTCGATCGTCCGCATCGTCGGGATGCCCACGGCACGGGACGTCGACCTGTTCGCGGATGGCAAAGTCCAGATGGCGGAGTTCGAGGTGCTGGCCGACAGCCCGATCGCGGGCCAGACCGTCCGGGAGGCCGACCGGTTCCCCGAACTCACCTTCGTCGCGGTCATCCGGGACGGCACCGTCGAGATCGTCGGCGGGGACAGCCGCATCCGGGTGGGGGACAAGGTCGTCGTCATCGGGAGTCCGGACAGCGTACACGCCTTCGTGCCCGCGGTCGTCCCCGAGGACGGGGACGGCGAGGTCGACGGCGTCGTCATCGTCGGCGGCTCCAGCGTCGGGGCGACGGCCGCCGAGCTCCTCGGCGACCGCGGGTTCAGTCCCCGGCTCGTCGAACAGGACCCGGACCGCGCCCGCGAACTCGCGGAGGCCCTGCCCGCGACCACGGTCCTGGAGGCCGACGCCACCGACGAGGAGTTCCTCGAACGCGAGCACATCGGGGACGCCGACCTCGTCGTCGCGGCCCTGGACAGCGACGAGCGGAACCTCCTCGTCTCGTTGCTGACCAAGCGCATCGGCACCCGGCGCACCGTCGCCATCGTCGACGACCCGGCGTACGTCGACCTGTTCGAGGCGGTCGGCGTCGACGTCGGGTTGAACCCGCGGGAGGTCACCGCCGAGGAGATCACGCGGTTCACTCGTGAACGCCAGATGGAGAACGTCGCCATCATCGAACCGGGTGCCGCCGAGGTCCTCGAGGTCGAGATCACCGCGGACAGCGCGATCGTCGACGAGACCATCGCCGAGGCGATGACCGACCTCCCGGACGGCGTCGTCATCGGCGCGATCACCCGGAACGGCGACTTCGTCACCCCGCGCGGGGACACCGTCCTCGCCGCCGGCGACCACGTAATCGCGTTCGTCCGCGAGGACGCCCTCGACGACCTCACGGCGATACTATGAGTCGTGGCCTCCGGGTGGACTGGCGGGCGGGCATCAGTCTCACCGGCCGCGTGATCAAGTGGTTGAGCGTCCCGCTGCTGTTCCCGGTCGCGGTCGCGCTGTACTACGGTCGGGGCCTGGCCCCGTTCCTGATCACGGTCGTCGTCGCGGTCGTCGTCGGCGCGACCCTCGAACGCCTCCACGACGACCCCAGCGAGGCCCTCGGCGCCCGCGAAGGGTTCCTGATGGTGGCGACCTCCTGGCTGTTCGTCAGCCTCGTCGGGGCGCTGCCCTACGTCCTCGAGGGGACGATGACCTCCTACGGGGCGGCGTCGACGCTGCGGCTGCCGGTCAACGCCCTCTTCGAGTCGATGAGCGGGTTCACCACCACGGGGTCGACGGTGATGGGGTCGATCGGGTTCGACCACCACTCCCGGGCGCTGATGATGTGGCGCCAGGAGAGCCAGTGGCTGGGCGGCATGGGCATCATCGTGTTGGCGATCGCCATCCTCCCGGAGCTGTCCGCCGGCGGCGCCCAGCTCATGGACGCCGAGGCCCCCGGCCCCGGCCTGGAGAAGCTCACCCCCCGCATCGCCGAGACCGCCCGCACGCTCTGGGGGATCTACATCGGGTTGACCGTCCTGGAGATCGTCGGCCTCACGCTGTTCAACCAGCTCGGCATGGCCCCGGAGATGGGGGTGTACAACGCCGTCGCCCACGGGTTCACGACGATGCCGACCGGCGGGTTCAGTCCCGAGGCCCGGTCGATCGAGGCGTTCACCGCCGTCGTCCAGTGGTTCATCGTCCCGTTCATGGTGTTCGCCGGCATCAACTTCGCGCTGTTCTGGCACCTCGTCCGCGGCGACTGGCAGACCGTCGCGGCCGACGTGGAGTTCCGGGCGTACTTCGGGATCCTCGGCACCGTCGCGGTCGTGCTCCTGGGACTGCTGTACACCGACCCCGACGTCGCGCCGTTGGCCGGCGCCCTGGAACCGGCGGTGCGCCACGCCGTCTTCCAGGCGGTCGCGATCGTCACCACCACCGGCTACGCCAGCTTCGACTTCGCGACCTGGGGACAGCCCGCCCAGTACGTCCTGGTCGCGGCGATGTTCATCGGCGGCAGCGCCGGGTCGACCGGCGGCAGCATCAAAATCGTGCGGTGGCTCGTCATCGTCAAGTCCCTCGGCCGGGAGCTGTTCACGCTGGTCCACCCGGACGCGGTGCGGCCGGTCCGATTGGGCGAGCGCAGCGTCGACGAGACCGCGATCCGGGGCATCTACACGTTCACACTGTTGTACCTGCTGTTGTTCGTCGTCGGCACCGCCATCGTCGCCATCATCGGCATCCCGGGCGGGGAGCTGTCGGCCTTCGAGGCGATGAGTGCGGTAGCCGCCACCCTGGGCAACGTCGGCCCGGGGATCGGGGTGGTCGGCCCGATGAACCACTTCATCCCGTTCCCCGCCACCTCGAAGCTGTTCATGGTGTTTCTGATGTGGATCGGGCGCCTGGAGATCTTCCCCGTCGCGGTCCTGTTGACCCGGGCGTACTGGCGGACCTAGCTACCGGACGAACGACCGCAACAACACGAGGAAGCCGACGCCGATCGCGACCGACTCCACGATGTGGACCTGGGTCAACGAGAGGGTCGTCCCCTGGTAGAGGACGCCCTCGACGAAGACGCCGACGGTGATGAGGCCGAACCCCAGGGTGGCGTCGCGGAGGTACCGACTGGGGCGGTTGCGGTAGGCGCGGTAGGCGATCAGGGTCGTCCCCGCCCCGACGACGAACAACAGCAGACGCACCGCGATCAGCACGGTCGTCCAGTGCTCAGTCATCCCGGTTCCCCCGGGCGCCCATCGACGGCGTGGGGCCGCCGTACAGCGAGTAGAGGATGACCAGCATCCCGATGGCGACGATCGTGGTCTGGACGGCGCCGCTGATGAAGATACTCCACCCCAGGACCTCGTAGAGGACGCCCTCGATGACGGCGCCGACGCTGATGAACACGAACCCGATGGCGACGAACAGCATCGGCTCGCTGCCGTGGCGGCGGTAGCCGCGGTAGGCCTGGGCGGCGATGAGCAGCCCCAACGCGACGGTGACGACCTTCGCGATGACGAGTTCAATGTGCATGCTCAGACCTCGCGGATGTCGTTCCAGATCTTCGTGAACCGGTCGGCGGGTGTGGTCCGGGTCTCGACGGTGACACTGAACTCGCCACCGGCCAGGTCGATGTCGAGGTGGTCGACGTTGGCCTCGTAGACGCGGTGGTGGCTGCCGTCGGCCATGATGCGGGTGCGCTCGACGATGAGGTCGTACACCTGCATCTCGTCGGCGCGGCGGTAGATCGTCGACCGGGCGGTGTCCAGTTCATTGCTGAGTTCCTTGGCAGACTTCGGGGCTTCGCTGGTGGCCGCGAGGATCGCCTGTACGTACTCGTCGCCCAACAGCGCGAGCAGCGGTCTGGCGTCGTCCGCGTCGGTGTCGGGGGCCACACGTCTGGCTGTCTGCGGGTACGCCGGTCATGGTCTTAAAACGGCTGGCGTTTTGCTGGCCCGGCAAATCTGCGGCGGCACCTTATCAACGGGGTGACTATCCGCTAGTGGAGGCAGCCACCAATGACTCACCGACTCACCCGACGCCGCGTGCTCGCGGTCGGCACAGCGACGGCCCTGGCCGCGGTCGCGGGCTGTGCCAGCGGCAGCGCCAGCGATGACACGACCACCACCACGACGACGGCCGATTCCCCGACCGAACACGGGCACGGCGGCGGCCACGAGACGATGCCGTCCTCGCCGAGTTCGAGCGCCGAGGTGGCGATGGTGTCCGGGAGCGATGGCCACCACTTCGACCCCCACGTCGTCTGGGTCGAGCCCGGCGGCACCGTCACCTGGGTCAACGAGAGCGGCTCCCACACTTCGACGGCCTACCACCCCGACAACAGCGACCATCCCCGCCGCATCCCCGCGGCCGCCGACGCGTGGGACAGCGGATTGTTCACCGCGTCGGGTGCGACCTACGAGCACACCTTCACCGAGCCCGGCGTGTACGACTACTACTGTGCGCCCCACGAGGGCGTCGGCATGATCGGGTCGGTCGTCGTCGGCGAACCCGACCCCCACGACCAGGCGGGGCTCGCGGCCCCGGACTCCAGTCTCCCCGGTCACGTCCGGGAGAAACTCATGGAGTTGAACGGGATGGTCGACGAGATGCTGGGCCACCACCACGACTGAGCCCGCGCCCGCGGGGTGGCCGGTCACCCCTCGGCGATCATCGGGAGCGAGCGGGTGTACCGGCGGATGAGGTCGCCGTCGGCGTCGATGAGATCGACGCGGAACCGCTTGGAGCCCATGACCGTCTGCAGTTCCGTACTGGTGACCGTCCACTCGTAGGGTGGGGTGTCGTCGACGAGGAGGCGGGTGTCGCCGCTGTACACGGCGACCCGGTCGACGCCGGTGGCGTCCGTGAGGTGGCAGTGTATCGAGGCGACGCCGGTGTCGTTGGTGTGTTTGACACAGACCATGTCGGGGGTGATGTCGGCGCCGCTGTCCTCGAGGGCAGACTGGAAGTCGATCAGCATCGGGGCCACGGGCGCCACCGCGAGCGCGACGACGAGGACCGCGAACAGGAGGAGGCTCAGGTTCGGGAGGTGGAGGTGGCCGCCAAGCGAGAGGTGGGTGCCCTGGCGCCGGAGCCGCTGGTAGACGGGGATGACGAGGAGGTGGTGGACGGGGCCGTACACGATCAACACGAACCCGTAGGCCAGGGCCAGGCGCAGGATGGTGACCCCGGGGAAGTATGACAGGAGGATGTTCGAGCCCGCCCACACGAAGAACCCGAGGAAGAACAGGGCGCCGGCCTTGAGCAGGCGCCAGGCGAGGCTGTTGGCGTAGTAGATCGTCAACAGGGTGTGCCAGGTCGACCGCAGGCCGCGGGCGAGGACCGTGGTGGGGGCGGGGTCACTCATCGCGACCACCGCGGGACCGGGAGTGGGCGGCGATGCCGCCCTGGACGCCGGTGGTCGGCGGGTCGTGGCGGGTGGTGGCCGGCCAGGTGGGGAACGGGGGCGCCGGCACGCCACGGAGGCTGGGGCGTCGCGACCACAGGCCGAGGATGGTGGCGGGCGTGAGGACGGCCGTGGCGAGGACGGTGGCGGGGCCGGCGTGGGTGGCGCCGGCGGCCCACGCGAGGAACAGGACCGCGAGGTACCCGTTTGAGGTGAAGAAGGCTCGCACCGCCGCGGCGTCGTCGCCCGTGACCCGCAACCGGTGGTAGGCCCACAGGAACAACGGGGCGCCGGCGACGGCGGCGGTGCCGTACACCGGACCCCCGAGCGGGGTGGCCGCGATGGCGGTGACGGCGGTGGCGACGGCCCCCACCCAGATCAGGGTCACGGCCCGGTCGGCGGGGGTGACCGCGGGCAGGGTCGGCACGTCGACGCGGGCGAAGTCCTCGCGGTAGACGTAGGCCAGCGCCCACGCGTGGGCGGGCGTCCACACGAACACCAGCGCCGCCAGGAGGACGGGTTCGACGCCGATCGGGGCGACGGTGACCCACCCGGCGAGGACGGGGAAGGCGCCGGCGGACCCGCCGAGCACGACGCCGAGGCGACTGACCCGTTTCAGCCACAGGGTGTAGAGGCCGACGTAGGCGAGGACGCCACCCCACATCGCCGCGACGGCGGTGGGCGGCAGTGCCGCGAGGGCGATGATGGTGCCGACGGCGAGCAGGGCTGCCGCGAACGCGGTGGCGGTGCCGACGGCGAGGGCGCCGGTCGCCAGCGGTCGGGTGGCGGTCCGTGTCATCCGGGGGTCGATGTCCCGGTCGATGATGCAGTTCAGGGCCGCCGACCCCCCGGCGATGGCCGCGCCCGCGATGACGAACGCGGCGGTCTGGACGGGTGGGGCGCCCCCGGCCGCGATCAGGGCGGTGGTGCCGGTCAGGGTCAGCAACGCGACGATCCGGGGTTTGACCAGCGACCAGAGGTGGGCAAGCACCATCCTACGGACCGATCTGCCAGAGTTGGGCGAGCAACACCCAGTTCAGCGCCCACAGGACGACGAAGGTCACGAAGAACACGAGGACGAACACGAACGTCCCGCGCATCTCCTGGTGGTGGGGCGCGGCCGGGGCCTCCCCGCCGTCGGCGGCGGCGGTGCGTAACGCGGTGATGCGGGGGTCGCCGTCGAAGGGGTCGCCGAACAACAGGGAGCCGACGGCGATCGCGAGGAACAGGCCGCCGCCGATGATGGCCAGCACCGCGAAGATGCCGAACACCGCGAAGAACGGGGTGGCGGCCTCGAAGCTGAACGCGGTGCCGGGGATGTCCATCACCGAGGGGTGGCGGCGTGGGACGCCGAACAGGACGCCGAGGTACATCATCATGAGGGCGACGACGCCCATGGCGGCGCCGTAGAGGTAGGGTTGGACGGTCGCGAGGATGTCGCCGATCCACTCGCGGCCGAACACCAGGCGGACGACGTAGTAGCCCAGTCCCATGAACGCCAGCGTGGTGCCGGTGGCGACGGTGCCATGGAAGTGGCCGGGGACGGCGAGGGTGTTGTGCCAGGTCATGTTCAGCTGCATCTGACCCATCATCACGCCGGTGATGCCGCCGAGGAACCCGAACAGGATGATCGAGAGGATGGTCGCGGAGAACCCGGGGTCCCGCCAGGGCGCCGACCACAGCCACCCGAACAGGCCGCCGCCCTTGTTCTTGCGGCGGCGCCCGGCCTCGAGGCCGGCGGGGATGGCGAAGGCGTGGATCATGCTGGCGATGACGGCGCCGTACGCGGCGTAGGAGGTGTTCCAGAGCCGCCACCCCAGGCCGACGGCGGGGTCGGACATGAGGTGGTGGGCGGCGCCCATGTTGATGAAAAAGAGGTAGAGGACGAACGCGAACCGGCTGACCTTCTCGCTGGCGACGACGGCGCCGCCGATGACGTGGGTCATGAAGTACCAGATGGTGATCATCGCCAGGAGGTTGATCTGCTGGCTGCCGTGGCCGATGATCCAGTACATCTGGCGGTACCACGCGGGGTCGATGTGGGCGAGGTACCCCAGGCGCCAGGCGAGGGTGGGGACGTAGGTGATGAGGCCGCCGACGATCGCCTCGGCGGCGACGATCGAGGTGCAGAACGCCCCGAAGGTGATCAGGGGCAGCGTCCGGTTGGGGTGCTCGCGTTTCTCCCGCCAGATCGTCGCGAGGAACGGGAGGGCGGCGACGAGGGCGCCGAGCAGGAACAGGTCGACGCCGAGGTAGAACTCGGTGGGGGAGGGCAGCGGGGCATACGAGGTGAGCAGCGGCGCCTGGTCCGGGACGCTCTGGGTCCAGGTCCCCCACGTGATGAGGAGGGCGCCCCCGACCATGAGGGCGTACCCGGCCTTCGCGAGGGACTGCAATGGGAGGCGGCGACCGAGGACGAAGTTGCCGCCGACGTAGAGGATGGCGATCTCCATGAACACCATCCAGAAGATCAGTAGGTACCAGGCGTGGATGGTCAGATACCGGTAGTAGTCGGCGGCGCCGAGGAGGCCGACGATCTCCCACCGCGTCAAGGCGACGAACAACGCGAAGATGCCGCCGACCAGCAGGGCGACGATGCCGGTGACGCCGAACAGTTTCACCATGTCCTCGGCGGACTTATGGATGGTCAACCCCGTCGTGTTGCAGGTGCGGAACCCCTCATCGTCGTAGGTGTACGTCGAGAGGCCGAACATCTCAGACCACCTCCACGACGCCTTTCATCCCGAGGGGGACGTGGGGGTCACAGTAGTAGGCGTAGACGCCCGGCGTCTCGAAGGTCGCCTCGGTGCTGAACCCGGTGTTCTCGATGCTCGTGTGCCCGCCCCAGTCGCCCGCGTCGGGTTGATGGTCGACGAGGAGGTTGTGGGTGTCCGACACCCACTCGAAGGTCACGGTGGTCCCGGGGTCGACCTGGATGGCGGCGGGGGCGAAGGCGTAGGGGCCGCCGTTGCCCTGGGCGCCGACGGTGACGGTGGTGGCGTCGGTGCCGGTGCGGTCGACGGCGCCGGTGAAGTTCTGGGTGGTGCCGCCGCGGGCGCCGCTGGTGAACCAGCCGCCGTAGGCGGCCTGGCCACCGTCGTCGGGGGCGGTGACGTCGGCGTCGTCGTAGTCGGCGACGGTGAAGGCGCCGTGCATCGACCGGTGGCCGGTGCCGCAGAACTCGTTGCAGACGACGTGGTAGGTGCCGGGGTCGTCGAAGGTCATGTCCAGGACCCACTCGTACCCGGGGAGGACCTGCAGACTCATCTGTTGGCTGAGGTTGTCCGCATGGCGGACGGAGAACCCGTGTTGGACGTCGTAGGCGCCGATGTGGAACGTGTACTCGGTGCCCGGGCGCAAGGCCACGGGGAGGCCGTCCCACGCCCACTGCAACGCGCCGATGTAGACGTCGGTGCCGGGCGGGACGCTGAGCTGTTCGCCGTCGATGGTGACGACGCCGCTGTCCTGTTTGTAGGCCTGGACCTTCTCTCGGTAGGCGTCGGGGCTGAGCTCGTAGGTGGGGCCGATCTGGTTCTGGTCGCCGACCTGGGTCCAGCCGAGCATCCACCCGAACAGGGTGAGCGCCCACGCGCCGCTGATGCCGAGCCACATGGTCTCCCGGCGGTTGACCGAGCGGTTCCACCAGTTGCCCTCGGGTGATTCCAAGGGGGAGTGGTCGTCCATGGTGGGTCACCCCGTTGGCACCGAGACGAGGTCGACCAACCCCAACACGATGTAGGACAGCGTGAAGAACAGCACCGCCGCCAGGGCGAGCAGCCACTCGCTGTCCAGGAGTTGCTGGGGCCACGGTACGGGGTCGGCCGCCTGGTCGGAGTCCTCGCTCATACCGTCATCTACCCGGATATCTACAGTCAACCTATTCCCGAACGTGTTCGCCCCTCTGAAGTCCGGGGTCAGTCCGGGGCGAACACCCGGTGGGCGGCCCGCGCCACGTGGGGGTCGGCACCCTCGAGGGCCGTGGTCGGGGGGCCGAGGAGGGCGGCGGTGAGTCGGGTGGCCATGGCCTCGACGGCCACGCGCTGGGCGGGCGTGAGGTCGCCGGCGGCCTCGAGTCTGGCGATCGCGGTCTCGAGTTCGCGGTCGCGGATCGCGGCCGCCCGCCCCCGGATCGCGTCGGCGGCCGCCGCGGCGTCCGCGGCGGTTGTGTCGGCCATCAGTCCCCGGCCTCCCCGGTGACGCGCTGGGTCGGGGTGGGGCCGTCGTAGTCCGGTGGGTCGTAGGCACAGAGGGGGTCGGCGGCCAAGGGGTCGCCGGTGCAGGCGTAGGCCCGGGAGCGGCTGCCGCCACAGAGGCGCCGGTACTCGCAGGCGCCACACTTCCCGGTGAGGGCGTCCGGGTCCCGCAGCCGCTCGAACAGCGGCGCGTCGCGGTACAGGTCGGTGACGGGGGTGTCGGTGACGTCGCCGACGGCGACCGGGAGGAAGCCACTGGGGAACAGCTCCCCGCGGTGGGAGACGAACGCGAACCCGTTCCCGGCGTTGATGCCGGCGCGGCGCCCGATGCGGTCGGCGGCCGGGGCGTCGGTGGCGTCGGCGGCCGCCTGGGCGGCGACGCGGCGGTAGTGGGGAGCTTCGGTGGTCTTCACCCCGAAGTCTGCGTCGGCGGCGACCTCGACGAGCCAGTGCATCACCTGTTCGGCCTGTGGCGGGGGAATCGGGTCGAGTTCGGTGCCGCGACCGACGGGGACGAGGAAGAACACCGACCACAAGACGGCGTCCAGGTCCGCGACGAGGGTCGCCACCTGGGGCAGGCTGTCGACGGTCTCCCGGCAGACGGTGGTGTTGACCTGGAGGGGCAGGCCACGGTCGCGGGCGGCGCGGGCGGCCCGCACCGTCGCTTCGAAGCTCCCGGGTTCCTGCCGGAAGGCGTCGTGGATCGCCGGCGTCGGCCCGTCGATGCTGACCGCGAGCCGGCGCAACCCGGCACTCGCGAGGGCGTCGACGGTGGCCGGGGTGAGCGAGCTGGTGCCACTCGGGGTGAGTGTGACCCGGAGCCCGAGGTCGGTGCCGTACTCGACGAGGTCGATGGTGTCCGGTCGGGCGAGCGGGTCGCCGCCGCTGAGGACGAGGAGCTGGTCCTCGCCGAACGCGCGGACGTCCCGGAGGAACTGGCGGCCCTCCGCGGTGGTGAGTTCGGCGGGGTCGCGGTCGGGCTGGGCGTCCGCCCGGCAGTGCTTGCAGGCGAGGTCACAGGCCTGGGTCATCTCCCAGACGAGGACGAACGGCCGCTGGTCGGTGTCGATGGCGGCGGGGTTCATCGGTGGTGGGTGGGCGGCGGTCGGCTGGTGGCGCCGGGCGATGCGGGTGACTGCATACGCGGGGCGTGGGCGCCCACCGCGGAATACGGTTCCCCGAACATCTTCGCACCGAAGACCCTTGCCGGGCGGGGACCAACACCCGGTATGAGCGAGGCGGGGGTCCGGGTGTGGCTGGTCGAGCGCACGTACAGCGACGACGAACAGAACATCATCATCCTCACCTACGCCACCCCCGACGGCGAGCGGTACCTCCGCAAGGAGCGGGCGCTGACCAGCTTCGGGGACGTCCGGGACACGACCGCCGCAGTGACGGCCGACCCCCAGAACCTCGGGACGGTCCTCGACCCCGATGAACGGCGGCGGTACGCAACCGAGGCCCAGCGCATGGCCGACGCCCACGATCCCGACGACGTCATCTGAGCCAACGCAAATGCTTAACCGGGGCCCGGCATTCCCTCCAGGTAACAGCGAGGACCACCAATGGAATTCGATGGCACCTTCGAACTCGAGGGCGCGACGGTCGACGAGGTCTGGCTCGCCTTATCCGATCCGGTGTTGATCCAGGCGGCGCTGCCGGGCTGTGAGTTCCTCGTCGAGGTCGATGACGACCACCCGGACTTCGAGGAGCTGGCGGCCGCGGCCCCGGACCGGGAACCGACGAGTGACCCGGCGGTCATCCGGGACCGGGCCTTCGAGGAGGGCGGTCGGTACGCGGCCCTCGTCGAGCTCGGCGTGGGCCCCATTACGCCGAGTTTCAAGACCGTGGTCACCATCGAGACGCGGGAGAAACCCGAGATGGTCGCCAGCGGCGAGGGGTCGGCGGGCAACAGCAGCTTCGAGATGCGGGCGGGGATGACTCTCGTGGACAGCGACACCGGCGTCACCGTCGAGTGGTGGACCGAGGCCGACGTGTTCGGCCGCGTCGCTCAGATGGGCCAACGCGTACTCAACCCCGTCGCCAACCGCGTGGTCTCCCAGTTCTTCGAGGCGGTGCAGGCCGAACTCGACGAGCTGGACTTCGAGGAGGGCGCCGCATGACCGGAGGCCGGCGATGAGCACCCACGAGGTGACGCTCACGGTCAACGGCGACACCCACGAGGTCAGCGTCGAGGCCCGGAAGCTGTTGGTCCACGTCCTCAGAGAGGATCTCGGGTTGACCGGGACCAACGTCGGGTGTGAGAGCAGTCTCTGTGGGGCCTGTACCGTCCACCTCGACGGAGACGCGGTGAAGTCCTGTACCGTGTTCGCGGTGCAGGCCGACGGCAGCGACATCCGGACCATCGAATCCCTGGACGACGACGGGGAGCTCCACCCGGTCCAGGCCGGGTTCGAGGCCGAACACGGGCTCCAGTGTGGGTACTGCACCCCGGGCATGGTGATGACGGCGACGGACTTCCTCGCCGAGCACCCGGACCCGGACCGCGAGGAGATCCGGGAGGCCCTCGAGGGGAACCTCTGTCGGTGTACGGGCTACCAGAACATCGTCAACGCCATCGACACCGCGGCCACGGAGTTGGCCTCGGAGGGGGACTGATGTTCCCGGATTCCTTTGACTACCACGCCCCGACCACCGTCGAGGACGCCCGCGCCGCGATGGCCGACGCCGACGGCGAGGTGGAGCTGTTGGCCGGCGGCCACAGCCTCATCCCGGCGATGAAATCCGGGTTGTCCAGCCCGGACGTCCTCGTCGACCTCGGCGACGTCACCGCCCTCGACGGGGTCGAAGAGACCGACGACGGCCTCGCGATCGGTGCGACCACGACCTACGCCGACGTCCTCGCTGACGGGCGACTCGGGACCGTGGCGCCGGCGTTCGCCGCGGCGATCGCGGCCGTCGGCGACCGCCAGGTCCGCAACCGCGGCACCGTCGGCGGCAACCTGGCCCACGCCGACCCCGCCTCGGACCTGCCCGGGGCCGCCCTGGCCGCCGACGCCACCGTCACCGTCCAGGGCCCGGACGGGAGCCGCGAGGTCGGGGCCGATGAGTTCTTCCTGGGGATGTACATGACCGACGTCGGCCCCGAAGAACTGGTGACGACGGTGTCGGTCCCGGACCGCGACGGCGAGGTCGCCGGCGCCTACCGGAAGAAGCCCAGTCCCTCGAGTGGGTACGCCATGGTCGGCGTGGCCGTCAGCCTCACCGTCGATGCGGGGACCGTCGTCGACGCCGGCGTGGGCGCCAACGGCGTCATGGACCACGGCATCCGCCTGGCGGCCGTCGAGGCCGCACTGACCGACACGGCCGCCGAGGCCGTGGACCCGGCGGCCGTGGGCGAGCTGGCGACCGAGGACCTGGACACGGACCTGGTGATGGACGACCTGCAGGCGTCGGCCGAGTTCCGCGCCGCGCTCCTGGAGACCTACACCGAACGCGCGGTCGCCGACGCCGTCGACGCGGTGGCGTAGGCGAGCAGCATAACCGGGGCGGCCCCGTACCGGGGGCGTCCACCACGACACACCATGAGCGAAGACCCCGATGCGACGGCGTTCGCCGACGTCGACGAGGCCCGCCTGGAGGAGCTGTTCGACGAGACCGACTACGTCGCCGACGACGACATCGTCGTCACCGTGTTGTTGGCGCTGCGACTGGGGCGGCCGCTGCTGGTGGAGGGCGAACCCGGGGCCGGGAAGACCGAGCTGGCGAAGGTCCTGGCCACGGGGTTGGACACCGAGCTCGTGCGGTTGCAGTGCTACGAGGGGCTGGCCGCCGAGAGCGCCCTCTACGAGTGGAACTACACCAAGCAATTGCTCGCGGTCCAGTCCGGGGTGACCGACGGGGAGCAGTCGGTGTTCACCGAGGAGTACCTCCTGGAGCGGCCGCTGTTGCGGGCGTTGCGCATGGCGGGTGACCGGCCGCCGGTCCTGTTGATCGACGAGGTCGACCGCGCCGACGAGGAGTTCGAGGCGCTGTTGTTGGAGGTGCTCTCGGACTGGCAGGTGTCGATCCCGGAGCTGGGCACCGTCACCGCCACCCATCCCCCGATCGTGGTCGTGACCTCCAACCGGACCCGTGGGCTCAGCGACGCGTTGAAACGCCGGTGTCTGTACCTGCACCTCGAACCGCCCAGCGTCGAGAAGGAACGGGAGATCCTCGCCCGGAAGGTCCCCGAACTCGATGCCGCGGTCGCCGCCGAGCTCACGGCGATGGCCGCCCGGTTGCGCGAGGAGCCATTGCGCAAGCGACCGGGGGCCGCCGAGACCCTGGACTGGGCGCGGGCGATCGCGGCGTTACGCGAGGGGGGCACCGACGACCCGGTGACCGAGCGGGAGGTCCGGACGACACTGGGGACGCTGCTCAAGGAGGTCGAGGACATCGAGCGGGTCGATGACGCGTTGCTCGCCGACCTCGTGGAGACGGCGCGGGCCGCCCGTGCGGACCGATGAGCGACCCGCCACCGTTTCCGGCGACGCGGGACCGGATCATCGAGGAGGTGGTGCGGTTCGTCCGCCAGCTGCGGGCGGCGGGCGTCGAGGTCCCGGCCGACGGCGGCCTGGCGGCGGCGCAGGCGTTGGGCACGGTCGGGCTCGCCGACGAGGACCGGGCGCGGGCCGCGTTGCACGCGGCCCTGGTCGCCAACGAGGCGGGGCGGGCGCCCTTCGACCGGTTGTTCGACGGGTTCTGGCACCGGGTGCGGGCGATCATCGAGGCGGCCGCCACCCCGGACGCCGGGGCGAGCGACCCGGTGCCCGAGGACGTGTTCGCCCCGTTGGGCGGGGAGGCCGGCGGCCACGGCGGCGACCGCGCCCAGGCCCGTCCCGACGCCGGGGATGGCGAGGGCGGGGAGACCACCGTCGAGGACCTGGGCGAGGCGGGGCCGGTCCGGGGCCGAGATCGGCGGGTGAGTGCCGACCCCGTCGCCGACACCGACGAGGCCGCGGGGTCGGCGGCCGCGTACAGTCCGGTCGGCGCCGCCCATCCGGTGACCCTCGAGGCGGCCGCCGTGCGTGGTGGCGACGACCTCGACCGGGGCGTCGCGGCCCTCGGCGCGGCGTTGGCGGTATTGCGGGGGCGGCGCTGGGCGGTCGAGGGGGATCGGCGCCCCGACGTCCGGCGGGCGTTGCGCACCAGCGTCTCGGCGGGCGGGGCGATGGTGCCGGTCCCGGAACGTGACCGGGCCAAAAGCGAGACGCGGGCGACGCTGCTGGTCGACGTGAGCCAGTCGGTCCTGGACACGATCGACCGCGGGTTCCTGGTGCGGTTCCTGCGGGCGGTGGTGGCGCGGTGGCGTCGCGTGCGCGTGTTCTTCTTCGACACCGACGTCCGGGAGGTCACCGACGCCCTGGACGCGTCGTCGGCGGCCGCGGCCCTGGCGGCCCTCGAGGACGCGGAGGCGGCGTGGGGTGGGGGCACCCGGATCGGCGCCGCCATCGAGTCGATCCGCACCACCGCCCCGGACGCCGTCGACCGGCGAACCGCGGTCCTGGTGATCAGCGACGGGCTCGAGGTCGGGGACGTCACCGTCCTCGAGGACGGTGTCGCCTGGCTCGGCGACCGCGCCCGGACCCTGCTGTGGTTGAACCCGTTGGCCGCCGACCGCGCCTACGAGCCAACGGTCCGGGGCATGGCGGCGGCGCTGCCCCACGTCGACGGGGTGTTCGCGTTCACCGACGCCGGCGACGTCGCCGAACTCGCCCGCCAGCTCCGGTTGCGGGGCCCCGGCGGCCGCATCGGCTACGAGTTCGACCCGCGGCGGGTGCCCGTGGACTGACTTTATGTCCGGGGGCCGCGACCGCCGGCGCATGCAGGGTCGGTCACGGCGCGGTGTCCTCGCCGCCCTGGGCACGGGCCTGTCCGGGCTCGCCGGCTGCCAGACCGGTGCCGAGGACTCCACCACCACGACGACGGCTCGCCCCACGACGTCGACGTGGTCGGTCGACCCCCTCGACCACGACCGCGTGGTCGGGGCCTACTACTACACGTGGTACCGCCCCGCCTACGCCGGCGAGGCCCCGTGGACGACCTGGGTCCCCGACGACGAACCGGTGTTGGGCGCCTACGACTCCCGGGACCCCGCGGTCATCAACCAGCACGTCGCCTGGGCGCTCGAACACGGGATCAACTGGTTCAACATCAGCTGGGCGCGGGCCGGGTCCTGGGACGACGGCCGGTTCATCCAGGACTATTTCCTCCCGACGGCCCTCGGATCGGCGATCGACTTCTCGGTGTTCCACGAGGGCGTCGAGTTCGACCGGCGGGAGGACGGCGCGGTGAGCTTCGACGACGCCGAGAACCGGCGGAAGCTCCGCCGGGACTTCCAGTACTTCGAACAGGCGTACTTCGGCGAGCCGAACTACCTCACCATCGATGACCGGCCCGTGGTGTCCTACTATGCCGCCCACGAGTTCACCGGCGCCGTCGACACCGCCATCCAGGCGGCGCGGGCGGCCATCGACGCCGACCCCTACCTCATCGCGTGTGTCCTGGGCGCCAACACCACCACCGGTGTCCGCACCGAGGTCGCCACCCCGTGGATTGACGCCGTCGACGCCGTCACCGGGTACAGCCTCTACGACGGCGCCGTCACCGCGGACTACGCCACCTACCGCGACTGGGCGACCCGGGAGCTCGAGCGGTGGGCGCTGGTCGCCGACTCCGTCGACGCCGCCTACGTCCCGACGCTGTTGCCGGGGTTGAACGACACCCAGATCCCCGACCGCCCGGACCGGTACAAACACCCCGTCCTCCCCCGGGACCCCGCCGCCTTCGAGGGGCTGGGCCGGGCCGCCGTCGAGCGCGCCGACCCGGACCTGGATGCGGTGTTGGTCACCTCCTTCAACGAGTGGCCGGAGTACACCGCCGTCGAACCCTCCACCGACTTCGGCACCACCTACCTCCAGGCGATCCGGGATGGCGTCGCCGCCCACGACCCCGCGACCCGGTTCGACCCCGCGGCGTTCCCGATGGTCCAGCTCCGGTTCGACCGCACCGTCCCCGGCCCCGAGAACCCGATCCAGTTGGCCCTGATGTGCGATCGCCTGTCCGTCGCCGGCGACGCCGCCACCTACGACGTCGGGGACCCCGACCGGGAGCCGATGTTCGTCGAGGGAGCGTTCCCAGCCAAGCACACCCCGGACGACCCCCACGTCCCGTACGCCACGTGGCGGTGGTTCGGCGGCCCCACGGCCCGGACGACGCTGTTCCTCGCGCCAACGCTTGCCGACGCCACGACCATGACCATCCAGGGCACGGCGCCGCCGTTCGCCGAGACGTCGATCGGCGTCGACGTCCTCGTCGACGGCACCGTCACCGACCACGTCACCGTCGCCCCCGACCCCGGCACCTACGAGGTCGCGCTGACGGCGTAGGACGAACCCCTTTTCTCGGCCGCGCCCCCAGGAACGCCCCATGGAGCGGGCCGCCGCCCTCGATCTGGTCGAGCGGGTCCTGGACACCGTCGTCACCGACCGGTTGCCGGTCCCGGTGCGGGAGGTGTGGGTGTACGGCGACGTCGCCCTCGGCCTCGACCCCGTCGACCGGGTGGACATCTACCTCACCAAGGACCTCCTCCTCGGCGAGGCCGACCCCGGGGACGGCGACGATTTCGGGGTCGAGGGCATCGGGGCGACGGTGCGGGCCGACTGGGCGGCCGCCCACCCGGAGTACGTCCGCGCCAACGAATCGGGGTACGCCGCCCCCGAACGGTGTCTGGCCGCCCACCTCCTCGACGGGGTCGACGCCCCGGTGCATCTGGAGGTGTGCAACGCCGGGTTCGAGGACAACGTCACCCAGCGCCTCAAGGGCGCGGTGGCACGCGACGCCTACGCGGAGATCATCGACCCGCGCGGGGTGTGCCTCTGGCAGGACGGCACCCACAGTGAGGACGCCTTGACCAAGCTCCGCGGCGGGGAGCTGGCGTTCCCGACGCTGCCGGCGGCCCTCCAGATGCTGGGCCTGGACCCCGACCAGGCCGAGGCGGCCGCGACGGTCCTCGAACAGCGGCGGGCCGACGCCGCAGGCACGAGCGTGCGCGGCGACGTCGTCTGACCGGTTCTCAGCGACTGAGAACCAGCGACCCCGGTTAACGCCACCGCCGCCGTACCAGGGGGTATGCACACCCTCGATCGATCGCTGGCCGTGGGCCTGGTCGCGTTGGCGGTAGGCCTGGCCGCGAACGCCCTCGCCGGCCCGCTGGGCCTGGACATGGTCGCGTACCCGTTCTCGGAGACGCTGGTCAACCAGACCATCGGCCTGGAGGCGGTCACCCTGGCCGTGGTGGTGCCCTGGAGTCTGATCGCCGCGCTGTTGTTCGTCCGGGACCACGTGGCCGCCCCGTACCTGGCGACGGCGCCCGCGGGGTATGCGGTGTACATGCTCGCCCAGTACGTCCTCGGCCCCCAGTACCAGACCGCCGACCCCATCGTCGTCGCCCACCTCCTGCTGTTCATCCTGGCAGGGGCGGTGCTGGTCGCGGCGTGGTCCCGCACCCGGTCCCGGCGGGTGCCGACGCCGTCGCGGCGCCGCCGGCGCCTGATGGCGGCGGGCCTGTTCGTGATGGCGGCGTTCACCGTCACCCGGTACCTGGACCTGCTCGTCGGCGCCGCCAGCGGGGCGGCGTTACCCACGGAGTACGCGGCCGATCCGACGATGTACTGGACGATCGTCCTCCTCGACCTCGGGGTGGTGGTGCCGACCGCGGTCGCGACCGGAGTGGCTTTACTGGGTGGTGCCGCGTGGGCGCGGCGCGCGGCGTACGCGGTCGTCGGCTGGTTCGTCCTGGTGCCGGCGTCGGTCACGGGGATGAGCGTGGTGATGTACCTCAACGACGATCCCTACGGGGCGGCCGGGGACGTGACCCTGTTCGCGGCGGCGACGCTGGTGTTCGTCGCGTTCGCGGTCTGGGTGTACCGCCCACTGTTCGGGGCGCCGCCGCCACGGGAGGCCGACCGGGTCGCGGCCGATCCCTCGCGGTAGGGGTCAGCCGGTGAGACCGGTCCAGGATTCGAGGTGGGGCGCGAGGAACACGAGTGCCTGGAACCCGACGAGCGTGACCGCGGGCCAGGCGAGACCGTCGCTGCGGGCATAGAGGGTGGTCGCGACCCCGTAGACGGCGAACCACGCCGTGGCGACGGCGAGTTCGGCCGGGGTGGTGGCGCCGGTGAGGACGTCGATGGCCAACCCGACACAGAGGACGGTCGCGGCCAGCAACACGGCGACGCGGACGGGGGTCAGGGCATCGGTGACGGTGGCGGCGGGCCGGATCCCGGCGAGGACGTACGGGGTGGTGGCGGCGCCGACGACGAGCGCGAGGACTCCGAGGCGGACCACCGGCCCAGCGACGGTCGACGACAGGGGGTCGAGCAGCCAGTGGCAGAACCCGGCGAGGAGGGTGGTGACGGCGACGGTCGGGCCCGCGGGGAAAGCGGTCTGGAGGCGGTGTTGGACGCCGCCGACGAACAATGCGGTGGCGGCGGCGCCCAGCAGCGCCGCGGGGACGACCGCGGTGGCGAGCAGAGACGTCCCGCCCGCCGAGCCGGGCCAGGCCACTCTCGCGACGTCGGACAGTCCCGTCCCGAGGACGGCGGTGGCGAGGAGGAGGCCCGCGACCAGGACGATGGGGGTGGCGACGGCGAGGGCGGCGATCCGGGGCGTGGTGTGGGCGGGTCCGAGCCGCGGGCGGGTGTCGGCGGTGGCGGCGACGCCGGCGCCGAGGACGGTCATGGTGACCGCGACCCAGAACCAGTCCCGGCCCAGGTACCCCAGCGGGGCGGCCGAGACGTCGGTGGCGGTGCGGACCTCGAGGGCGAGGTCGGGGAGGTACTGGGCGAGACCGACCAGGACGGCGAGGGCCAGGGCGACGACGGCGATCGTCGTGGCCCGGGCGGCGCTGCCGATGGCCGGGCGGTCGAACCGGGTGGAGGGCATGCCCACGCCAGTCTCTCGGCGGTGGGTTTAGTTCTTGAGGTGTCAGTCCCCGGGGACGTGGCCGACGGCGACGTGGAAGGGGACGACCTCGGCGCGGCGGTACCGCTCCTCGGCCATCTGGTCGAGGACGGTCTGGCCCATGGCCTGCCAGTCCCGGCGGAGGGCGTCGAACTCGGATTCGGTGAGGCCGCCGGCGAGCAACGCGGGTCTGGCGGCGTCGAGTTGGGTGGCGTCGGCCTTCTGCTGGGCGCTCTCGCGGTCCCGGTCGGAGTACGGTGGGGTGACGGTCTGGTGGTGGTACCGGGTCGCGGTCCCGAGGACCTCCAGACCGGCGGCCTCGAGGAGGTCGGGGAGCCGGTCGCCGATGGTGACGTCGGTGTCGACGCCGGCGATGTAGGCCGCGCGCAGGTCGGCGGCCAGCGTGGGTTCCATGGCGACGGTGGAGTCGACGGCGACGCCGGCGTTGTCCGGTTCGATCAAGCCGACCAACTCGGAGCTGACGCGGCGGAACTCCCGGACCGCCGCCTCTGGGGTGGGGAGGTTGGCGAGGAGGGCCTGGCAGGTGACGAGGTCGACGACGCGGTCCCGGATGGGGAGGCGGGTGGCGTCGCCCAACAGCGTTGGTGGGGCGACGTGGGCCAAGAGCGTTGGGTCGGCGTCGACGCCGACGACGGTGGCGGGGGAGTCCTCGCGGAGCACCCGCGTGAGTTCGCCGGTGCCACACCCCACGTCGAGGATGCGGTGCCGGTTGGGGAGGTCCAGGGCCGCGAGCGCCGACCGGTCGGTCCAGAGGCCGCGGCGGGTGTCCTCGAGGTACTCGGGGCTGAACCGGCGCACGTCCCCGTGTGGCGGGGCCGCGGGGAAAAGCGGTCCGTTACGTGCGGAGGTCTCGGGCGTGGTCGATGTTCCAGGCGTAGCTGCGCCCGTCCTCGGTCGGGGTCTCGAGGACGAACGGCGTCTCGCGGAGGCCGTCGTGGGTGAGGATGGCGGCGATGCCGTCGTCGCCGAGGGTGCCATCGCCCAGGTGGGCGTGTTCGTCCTTGTGGGTGCCGACACCGTGTTTGGAGTCGTTGAGGTGGACGACCGCCACCCGGTCGAGGCCCAGGACGTCATCGACGGTGGCGAGGGTGTCCGCTACGGCCGCCGGGCTGGAGAGGTCGTGGCCGGCGACGTGGGTGTGGGCGGTGTCCAGGCAGAACTCCAGGTCGGTCGTGGTGGTGTCGTCGACGGTGGCCAGATGGGTGAATTCGCCGCCGAGTTTGGTGCCGGCGCCGGCGTCGGTCTCCAGCAGGAGCGTCACCCCGTCCGGGACCTCAAGGGCGTCGATGGCGGTGGCGGCGTTGGCCAGTCCCGCGTCGACGCCGGCGCCGGTGTGGGCGCCGAGGTGGACGTTGACGTACGGGACATCGAGGCGGGCGGCGGCGTCGAGGTCGGCCTGGAGGCTGGCGATCGATCGCTCCCGCAGGTCCTCGTCGGGCGTGGCGAGGTTGACGAGGTAGGCGGCGTGGACGACCCACGGCCCGTCGAGGTGGGTCGCCGTCGCCTCGCGGAAGGCCCTGGCCTCGGCGTCGGTGATGTCGGGGTGGGCCCAGACCCGCGGGGAGGTACTGAACAGTTGGCCACAGGTGCCCCCGACCTCGCGTTGGTTGTGGACGGCGTTGTCGACGCCGCCGGCGATCGAGACGTGGGCACCGATCTGCATACGGACTGGCGGGTTCGCGGCGGGTTAGGGGCTTCGGAACCGGGCGAAGGTTTTTGGTTGGAGGTCTCTGCGCGGCGAGTGTGCCCAGCCGCGAATTCAAGCTCGTGGCCGCGGTGGTCGTGGCGATCGCCGTCCTCCAGATCGCCATCGAGGATCTGTTGATGTTCCTGGCCACGACGGGGTCGGGGGTGCCGGCCTGGCTGTCCTCGCCCCTCGTGATGGTGGCGATCCCCATGACGTTGATGCTGGTGTTGTTCGCGGTCTTGTTCGGGGCGGTGCTGTTCTCGGACAGGGAGGGGCCGCCGCCCCGGGTCTAGGTGGGGTCGGTGCCCTCACGCACCCAGGCGGGGTCGCGGTACTTCTCGGCGGCCAGCGTCTCGGCCGTCGCGAGTTCGTCGTCGGTCCAGTCCCCGGGGGTGGCGTCGGCCCACGCGGTCAGGGCCTGGGTGACGGCGGCGACGAAGCCCTGGCGGTCGCAGTCGACGTGGTCGGTGACGCCGGTGACCCGCCCCGCGAACTCGGCGGGGGTCACCCCGGGGTCGGCGAAGCACTCGAGGTGGGTGGCGGGGGCGGTGGCGTAGGTGAGGCTGCCGTGGTGGACGACGCTGTCGCGGCGGCGGTACTGGGCGTTGCCGGCGATCTTCTTGCCGTCGGGGCCGACCATGTCGTGGGCGGGGTGCAGCGCCCGCAGGTAGCAGGCGGGGTGATGGAGGGGTTCCTGCTCGTCGTCGGTGAACGCCACCTCGAGGTCGACGCCCGCGAAGCCCTCGAGGATCGGGGCACAGAGCAGGTGGTAGCTGTCCATGAGGTCGCCGGGCAGCTCGTCGGCGGGGGCGACGATGCTGTAGGAGACGTCGCCGTGGCGGTCGTGGTAGATGGCGCCGCCGCCGGTGGGGCGGCGGGTCACGCCGACGTCGGCCGCCTCGCAGTGCGCCCAGTCGATGGTGGTGGGGTCCTGGCTGTACCCCAGCGAGAGGGTGGAGGGCGCCCACCGGTAGACGCGGATGGTGCGGGGGCCGCCGTCGGCGGCGGTGTGGGCGGCGACCTCGTCGAGGGCCATGTTCGTGGGGCCGTCCCGGACGTCCTCGCTGATGACCCGCCACTCCCGCTCGCGGCGGGTGGTGGCGTCGGCGACGGCGGGGGCCTCGGTCACACCGTGGGGTCGGTGGTGGTGGGTGAAAGCGGTGACGTTTCCTCACTCGGTGGTGGCGTCGCCGTCGGTGCGGGGGTCGATCCAGAGCCGGGCGAAGTCCTGGAAGAGGGTGCCGAGGACGCCGACGACGACGGCGACCAGGGCCGCCGACAGGACGAGTGCGGGGTCGGGGCCCTGGAAGGCGGTGAAGACGGCGGCGGCGATCCCCGGGATCTGGAGGGCGACCTCGAGGACGATGGTGCCCAGGAAGATCAGGCCGATGAACTCGGTGAACAACAGGGTCATGAGCGCGAGCCAGGCGTTCCGGAAGACGTGCTGGGCCAACCGTAACCGGCCGGCGCCTTTCGCGCGGGCGACCTTGACGAACTCCTCGCCGAGGTAGCCAAGCGACTCGTTGCGGGCGTACCGCGAGACCACGCCGAGCAAGGAGAGGGCGAGCAGGGCGGCGGGCACCATCAACCGGGTGAGGTTGTCGGGGTGGAGGACGCCGTAGTCGGTGTTGTAGACGCGGATGATGCCGAACTGCTCTAAGCCGATGACCAGGACCGCCTCGGCGAGGACGAAGGTGGGGAGGCTGACGCCGATGTACGCCAAGAAGGAGACGAGGCGGTCGATCCAGCCCCCGGGTTTCATCGCGCCGTAGGTGGCCAGGCCGATGCCGCCGACCGCCGACACCAGCAAGGCGGGGAGGAGGTAGGCCAGCGTGATGGGGGCGCGGGTGGCCCAGACGTCGGTCACGGGCTTACGGTAGGTGGTGGAGTCCCCCCAGTTGAGGGTGAGGTAGTCGACGACGAAGTCGACGTACATCTCGACGATGGTTGGGAGTGACTTGCCCTGGATGGCGCCCTGTTCGATGTTGAACCCGCCGCCGCGCTGGGGTTTGAGGCTGATGAACACCCAGACGAGACTGATCACCAGTACGACGACGAAGGCGCCCCAGAGCAGTCGGCGGGCGACGTACTCGGCGACGTCCCCACCCGGGTCCTCGGCCATACACCCCAGCAGTGGCGCCGCCCCATATAACGGTCACGGGAGTGTGAAACGGGTGTTTGAGTGTTCCGTGGGCCTTTTAGGCGGCGGGTGTGACCGGGGGAGGGTATGGGGACGACGTTCCAGGACGTGGACTGGAGTGCCCCGGGGGGCGCCCGGCTGGTCTCGGTCCGCGATGCCGTCTTCGGGCTCGGCTCCCTCGCGTTGGTGGGGACCTACGGCTACGCGTACACCAGCATCGAGCCGGGTGACCCCGTCGCCTTCGGGTGGGCGGTCGGGCGCCTGGAGTGGCTGTGGCTGGCCAGCATCCTCGGGGTGGTCTACGCCGCCTGGCCGCTGGTCACTCGCCGCGAGCGGACGCTGCGGTACCTCCGCCGGTTGCGCACCAACCCCGTCGGCGTCGTCGCCGGCCTCTACCTGGCCGCCTTTTTCCTCACCGCGACCCTGGGCCCGGTGTTGCTGGACCCGCCAGCGCCGGCCTTCGTCTACGGGGACCTGCCCCCGGTCGGGTTCTCGATCGACGCCGCCGTCGCCGACGGCTGCAAGAACCTCGTCGGGAACACCTGCTATGGCACCTGGGCCCACCCGTTGGGCACCACCGAGGGCGGCAAGGACGTCCTCGGCCTGGTCGTGTACGGCAGTCGACTGGCTCTGGAGATCGCGATGGTCGGCGCCGTCGTCATCGTGCCATTGGCCACCGTCGTCGGCACCGCCGCCGCCGGGATCGGCGGCTGGGTCGACGACCTCACCACCGGGGTCATCGACGTCCAGCGCACCGTCCCCGCATTGTTCGTGTTCCTGGTGGTGCGCATCCTCACCGGCGAGGGCTCGGTCTTTTTCCTGGTGTTGATCTTCGGGTTGATCAAGTGGGGCAGCGTCGCCAGCGTCGTCCGCAGCCGCGCGTTGGACGAGACCGACAAGGGGTATGTCACCGCCGCCCGCAGCGCCGGCGCCTCACAGTGGCGCGTGATCAAGGATCACCTCATCCCGAACGTCTCCCACGTCGCCCTGACCGCCGCCATCCTCCAGGTCCCGTTTTTCATCATCGTCGAGGCGACGCTGTCCTACCTGCAGGTCGGCTCGTTCATGCCCTCGCCGATCCTGACGACGCCACCGACGACGATCAGCTGGGGGACGGTCATCGCCCAGAACGTCCGCCAGATCGGCACCATCTGGTGGACCAGTGTGTTCCCCGTGCTCGCGCTGTTCATCACCGTGCTGGCACTGAACGTGTTCGGGGACACGCTCAGGGGTGTGCTTGATCCGCGGGCGAGATAATAAGATTGGCGTTCGCCCGGATACAGTACAACCGCCGCTGATTCTCAAGTAGAATTCAGCTCAACAGAGATTATCATACTGATGCTGAAATACAGCAGTAAGCCTATATATTAGCTCACCTGAATCGAGTCCTCTGCAACGATTTGCCCAGATTGATCATCAACTACCGTCACGGTCCATTCACCGCCGATTGGGAATTCCTCTGATGTAGTCTCTGAGTCACTATCCTCAACCAGGTTGACGGTAATGGTCATAGTTTCCGCTGTTGTGAATTCGCTTGGGGAGCCAGACACGATGAGATTAACTGGATCAGCGGTCCCGTCTCCATCTCCATCGCTTACCGTCGTTAGTTCGTGGGTTGAACCATCCCAAATGGTCACAGAATTTGACCCGCTGTCGACCTTGATTGATGTGTCAGATTGAGATAACGGATCCCCGCCATTATGTTCTAAGTCAATCAAACCGACAGTCGAACCCTCCGCTACCGGTGACGAGCCACTACCATCGCTGAAGCCAATGGTGGCTTGTGGGGCAGTCTGACTGACCTGATCGCCCAATCCCAGGACGAACGTCCCGATAACGGCGGCAAGAATGACAGTAATTGCAACCATCAGGATGACGCCAATCACAGGTGAGACGGCACCTTCGTCACTGAGAACCGCCCGCAGTGATTGAATCATGGGTTGGCCTGTTTTTCCGAGATGATTTGCCCGCTCGCAGTATCGATGAATGTAATCGTAAACGTGCCCCCATCTACAAGACCAGTCCCGGAAGTGAGTCCATTCGCCTCATATTCATTCGAACCATCGTCAGTGAAATCGATATATTCGTTATTCGCTGAGTCGACTTCATCTAAGAAGATGACTGCAGTATCTGCAGTTGAGAATTCATCTCCTGAACCCCCAGCAAAGGTGACCGACCCACCACCATCCTGACTAACTTTGATTTCTGTTTCCGAAGCCACTATTGGATCTCCTCCACCGTGTTTTAGGGTAATCGTCGCCTCGTCAATTCCATCGGATGCCGTGTCAGATTCGGGGTTACTCGTCGAGACACTATCTACAGTGATGCTCGCTTGAGGTGCCGTTTGACTAACTTGATCGCCCAGACCAAGGACAAAGGTTCCAATCACAGCTGCAAGAATTACCGTTATGGCAACCATCAGAATCACACCGATAACTGGAGATACTGCACCTTCGTCCTGAATTATGGATTTCGATTTCACTGTGTTTGGAATCATGTATTGATGTCCTTTTCAGCAATGATTTGTCCAGACGGTTGGTCAATAAACGTCACCGTCACCGATTCGCCACCATCAATGTCGAAACCACCACTAGGCCCACCGAAATCACCGGAAAGGGCCGATCCTTCAGCTGGCAAGGTGCTGGTACTACCGTCCCAATCAAGATGGGCTAGTCCAGCTGAACCATCATTTTCCCCAGTTTGGAGGTACATGATGTCGGCCGTAGTAAAGTCTGCAAGTCCAGACGATGGATTATCGAATGTAACTGAACTGGATCCATCGGAGAGCTTTACCTCCGTATCGGCTGCTACAACGGGATCTCCACCGCCATGTTTGAGAGTGATGATGTTCCCATCAGTTTGGACGCTATCCACACTGATGGTGGCTTGCGGCGCGGTCTGGCTAACCTGGTCGCCCAGGCCCAGCACGAACGTCCCGATGACGGCCGCCAAAATCACCGTAATCGCGACCATCAGGATGACGCCGATCACGGGGGAGACGGCGCCGTCGTCGTCGAGCAGTTGTCTGAGTTTCGTTGTCATGTTTTGCGGTTAGGCACCCATGGCCGGAAGAACTTTGCGACCCGTCCCCATACCCGCGACCTAGAGGGGGAGGCCCGGTTCAGGCGACCCCTCAGCTGTTTCCTCTTGCCTTCCGACTGGTGTGCGTACCCGACCCCGATGCGCCCACCCTACATAAATTTCACCTTGTGTTGTCGTTGTAGATAGTGGTAATTAACGTCAGACATCTCCCTGTTGTTTCCTCGAAGAGATGTACAATGCAATTCTCAAGAGAGGGAACGGGCATATTGGAACGGACTGGTGTGAAGAGACGAGATAGTTTGAGGCGTGGGATTTTGATTTCGATCTCCGGTGACGACGGCAATTTCAGAATAGAGGAGAGATACAAGCGACCCGTCCACGGTTTTCCGATTTTGCTAGTTAATGGAAGTTTCAGGGGACGGTTTGACTGTCCTAATCACCAAGCCCTAACAAGCATCCCCGGATGACATGAGCCAAAATAACAATGGTGGCGGCCATCAGGATGGGACCGATCACCGGAGTCCTCGGGCCGTCATCTTGGAATAGGCTTGAGGAGTTCAGGCGCTGGTTTCAAAGTCCTTCTCGGCGATGATTTGACCGCTGGGTTGATCAATAAAGGTAGCGGTGTACTGGGTGCTTGCGCTTAGCGAAGGGACGCTACTAGCACCCAAGTCACCGAAGGTCCCCCCACTCCAACTAGTGGATGCTCCGATTTGTAGCGTTTCTGCAGTACTCCAATCGGGGGTTCCACTAGTAGGGCTAAAGGTAACAGTATTACCCGCCAATTTAATCTCCAAGTCAGAGAAGGCGATGGGATCTCCACCTCCGTGTTTGAATGTCACTGAGTCCGACGAAGTGCTGTCAACGCTGATAGTCGTCTGCGGTGCGGTCTGGCTAACCTGGTCACCCAGGCCCAGCACGAACGTGCCGATGACGGCGGCCAGGATCACGGTGATGGCGACCATCAGGATGACGCCGATCACGGGTGAGACGGCGCCGTCGTCGTCGAGCAGTTGTCTGAGTTTCGTTGTCATGGTTTGTGTGGTGGGGCCCACGCCAGGGCGGGTGCCCGCCCGAGGCGGCGGGTGTGTCCGACGCACCATGGTACCGTGTGGCCGCGTCGTGGCGGGTCCGTGGGGCCTGGTTCGGGTCGGTCCCTCGTGGGCGCCCCTACACCCCACACCGGAGGGTATCCCCTTTGTCTTGCACTGCCTGCAGAGAGTTCATGGAGGGCCTGAACTCAGCCACCGAACACGTTTATTCCGCTAACAGATACGTTGAATAAACTGTCCGGTCCCCAGAAGGAAGTCCGGGCTGGGTCGCAACGAACCCACGGACAGCGGCCGATTCGATGCGGTCTCAGGGTGACCCTGAAGACAAACACGTCCGGACCGACCCCGTTCGGGGGACCGACGCCGGGCCGGCTCCTCTCACATTCCGGAGAGGTACCGAGTCACCAGGGCAGGTCGGCCACCAGGTCCGATAACGCGTCCTCCGCGGCCGGGACCGCATCGACCAGGCTGAGGAAGCCATGCGGGAGTCCGGGGTAGTCGTGGTGGGTGACGGCGACGCCGGCGTCGGTGAGGCGGTCGGCGTAGGCGACGTCCTCGTCGTGGAGGACGTCGACGCCGGCGGTCAATACCGTCGCCGGCGGCAAGTCCCCGAGGTCGGCGGCGTTCATCGGCGCGGCGTAGGGGTGGTGGCGATCTAGGGGTTGGCGAGGTAGGTGTCCCAGAACCACTCGACGTCGGCCCCACCCAACAGCGGGGCGTCCAGCTCCCGGGAGGGGTGGTCGTCGCTGATGGCGGTCATGGGGTAGGCCAGGACCTGGTGGTCGATCGCGGGGCCACCGGTGTCCCGGGCGTGGATGGCGGTGACGGTCGCGAGGGCGGCGCCGGCACTGGTGCCGGCGACGACGAGGGTGTCGCCGTCCCCACCGATGCTGGGGGCGTGGTCGTGGACCCACGCGGTCGCGCGGGTGGCGTCCTCGACGGCGGCGGGGAAGGGGTCCTCGGGGGCCAGCCGGTAGTCGACGCTGACCACGACCGCGCCGGCGCGCCGACACAACCGGAGGCACAGCCCGTCGATGGTGTCGAGGTCGCCCATGAGGAAGCCGCCGCCGTGGCAGACGACGATGGTGGGGGCCGGTACCTCCTCTGGGCGGTAGATCCGGAGCGGGAGGTCGCCGCCGGGGCCGTCGATGGCGAGGTCCTGGACGGCCTCGACGGGCGGGGGTTCGGTCGGGGCGAAGGCAGCCGCCTCGAGCTGGCGGGCGCCGGCGACCGAGAGGCTGTGCCAGGGCGGGAACCCCTCGTCGAGGAGGTCCGCGACGGCACGCGCCGCCGCGGGATCGAGCTCGGGCATAGCCACGGTGTGGGGCGGGGTCCCCAAAGCGGTTGGCCCACACGGGGAGTTGCTTGCCCACCGCATCCCGGGGCCATGGCCCCTGACGGGGATCGCGAGGGCCCCACCGGTCGCGAGGCCCCGGGCGGCCCGATCAGTCCAGGAGTGGCGTGGTGTCCAGTGTCCAGAGGCCGACCCCGTTGGTCGCGACGTACAGGGTGTTCGCGCGGAACGCAAACGACAGCGGCTCGCCGCCGGGGCCGCCCGAACTGTCATGGTGGGGTTCGCGGGCGTCGTACGCCCGGGTCCCGGGCTCCCGACCGGCCTGGATGGTCAACCCCGCGCTGTCCCAGGTGTCGCCGGCGTCGGTGCTGACGAGGAGGTCCCAGTAGCTCTCGAAGCGTTCCGTGGCGGTGAACACCACGCCGGGCGTGGTCGGGTGGGCGGCGACGGTGGTGGCGCGGCTGGCAAGGACCTCCGTCCAGGGGTCGCCCGCAGAGGTGCTGCGGTAGACGCCGCCCGGGGTGGCGATGTAGAGGGTGTCGGGGTCGGCGGCGTCGACGGTGACGGCGTGGATGTCGTCGTTTGGCGTCTGGATGTCCCGCCACCGACGGCCGCCGTCGTAGGACGCCCACAGGCCGACGCCCTCGCCGGGGGTGGTGGCGAGGCGGCTGGTGGCTGCGGTCCCACAGTAGACGTGTGTGGGGTCGTGGGGGTTGTACACCAGGGCCCGGATGGTGGTGTCCGCGCCGGTGGGGAACAGCGCCGTCGCCCGCTCCCAGGAGCCGCCACCGTCGGTGGACCGCCAGAGGCGAGCGCCCTGGAAGGCGTCGCCGTTGCCGACGCCGCCACGCCCGGTGCCGACGATGACCGTCGCCGGGTCCGTGGGGTGGACTGCGAGCCCATGGAGGTGGGTGTTGGGCCCGGTCCGCCCGCCCTGCCCCGAGAAGTCGGTGTCGACCAGCGTCCACGAGCGGCCGCCGTCCGCGCTGACGAGGAGGCCCGCGGCCGTGGTGGCGTAGGCACGATCCCCCCGGGTGGCGACGGTCATGACGTGGTGTTCGGCGAACGCGCCCTGGTGCCAGGGCCCGACGCCGGACCGCGCCCACGAGAAGGTCTGGCCGCCGTCCCGACTCACCGAGACGCCGGTCCCGCCGGCCGATCCGACGATGAGTCGGTCGGCGCCGGTCCCGACCGTCGCCAGGTACCGGTCGTGGAACCCGGTCGCCAACGCGGTCCAGGTGTCGCCGCCGTCGCGGCTCTCATAGACCCAGGTGTCCCCGCCGACGTACAGGCCCTGTGGGTCGGTCGGGTGGGTGGCCACCGTCGAGACGGGTTCCGGGGTCGCGATCGTGGTGACGGTCTCGGTGGTGCCGTCGTAGGCATAGAGGCGGCGGTCGGCCCACCACGTCCGGGCGGGACTGCCGGGGGAGCCGCGGCCGGCGACCCAGTACAGCCGCCGATGGTCGGCGTCGATGACCAGCGGGCGACCGGTCCGGGGAGACACCAGGCCCGGCAGGTCGGGGGTGAGGTCGGTGACGGTGTCGGCCCGGACGCCGAGGACGGGGCCGCCCGCGACCGCGACGGCCACCGCTGGGTCGGTGGGGTCGAGGAACGCGAGGCCGCGGACGGGATGGTCGGTGACGCGCGGATGGTCGAGGGCGGTGACCGTCCAGGAGTCCCCGGTGTCGGTGCTGACCGCGACCCGGTCGCCGGCGCCGACCGCGACGACGCCGGGCTGGGCCCGGGCGGTCGCCAGCGCCCACGGCCGCGTCCGCGCCAGTTCGAGGTCGTCGATCGACAGGGTCGTCCAGGTGCGGCCGTCGTCGGTGCTCCGGTGCAGGCCCCGGCCGGTCGCGGCGAACAGTGTCGCCGGGTGGCCGGCGTCCCAGGCGATGCGGTAGACCCGGGTCTCGGTGAGGGGGCCGTGGCGCCCGGCGTCCGGGCCCCGCCAGGTGGCGCCGCCGTCGTCGGTTCGCTCGGCGGGGGTGTAGGCGACCTGGGGGTCGTGGGGACTCCCCCAGATCCGGCGGTGGTGCCGGGTCCGGATGGGGCCCTGGATCCAGTCTGCGCCGCCGCTGGTCGAGGCGTAGACCCCGGCCGCCGGCGCGGCGGCGTACAGCCCCGCCGGGTCGGCGTGGGCGACGGTCACCGACTGAACGGGGCCACCGGGGGGTCCCGGGACCCGGTCGACGGACAGGCGGGCCCGGTCGTCGTCGACGTGGTCGCGGCCGTCGTAGACGTGGTCGTGGGCCGCGTGGTGGTGGTCGTGGTCCTGGACTCGGCGGTGTCTTCACACCCGGCCACGCCGGCCGTGGCCGCGGTCGTCAGGGCGGCGAGCAGGCGGCGACGCGACACCGTCTCACGGGGTGGAGGCGCCCCGGTCATACCCCTACTCTCTCGGTTGTCTGGGATATAGGTTCGGGGGCCGGTGGTCCCGACCCCAGGGTGAAACACGGCTTTAAGTCGGGACAAGGCCCTTCCCCGGTCGGGCAAACGCGGGGGTATGGTCCGTCCCGCCATCGTCGCCGTCCTCCTCGTCGCTGCGGTCCTGGCCGGGGCCGCGGTGGGCTGGCAGCTTGGGCCCCGCCCGGCCAACGACTGTGTTGGCGGCGCCCAACTCCACCTCCAGGCCCCCGCGGACCCGACGCCGAACCGGTCGTTCGCGGCGCTGTCCCCCCGATTCCAGCGGGTGTTCCTCGAGGCCGTCACCGACGACGCCAACCTCTCCCGGTACTACGACAGCACGACCCTCGCCCCGCTGAGCGACGTCGTCATCACCTACCGGGACACCGCCTACCACGCCGGCATCGTCCACACCGACTGCCCGGTCTGACCGGGGGACAACCGTTTTCTCCGGGCCGCCCCCGGAGAGGGTATGCCCGATGAGGAGGACCTCGACGCCCGCGACCTCGTCGACCCCCTCGCGGAGGTGCGGGACCGCTTCGAGTTGCCCGCCGACCTGTACCTGGACGGGAACAGCCTCGGCCCCGTCTCGGATGCCGCCCAGGCCAGTCTGGAATCCGCATTCGAGGAGTGGCGCACGCTCGGCGTGCGGGCCTGGACCGAGGCCGATCCCCCGTGGTTCGAGTACGGGACGAGACTCGGCGCGAAACTCGCGCCGTTCGTCGGCGCTGGCCCCGAAGAGTGTGTGGTGACCGGCGGCACCACCGTCAACATCCACTCGTTGATCGGCGCGTTCCTGGACGCCACCGACGGCAACACCGTCCTCGTCGACGAGCTGGACTTCCCCACCGATCACTACGCAATCCGCGCTCAACTCCGGGCCCGCGGCCACGACCCTGAGAAGGGGTTGGTCAGCGTCGAGAGCCGGGACGGGCGCACCATCCACCACGAGGACCTCATCGCCCAGATGGAAGACCATCGCCCCGACGTCGTCTTCCTGCCCTCGGTCCTGTACCGCAGCGGCCAGCGCCTCGACGTCGAACGGCTGACCCGCGCCGCCCACGACGTCGGCGCCGTCATCGGCTTCGACCTCGCCCACTCGGTGGGCCTGATCCCCCACGAACTCGGCGCCCACGGCGTCGACTTCGCGGTGTGGTGCAGTTACAAGTACCTCAACGCCGGGCCCGGCGCCATCGCCGGCCTCTACCTCAACGACGACCACTTCGATCTCTCCCCGGGACTCCCGGGGTGGTGGGGCAACGACGACGCCACCCAGTTCGAGCTCAACCCCCACTACGAGCCCGCCCCCGACGCCAGCCGCTTCGAGATCAGCACCGTCCCCGTGTTCAGCGCCGCCCCCCTGTTCGGCAGCCTCGACGTCCTCGACGAGGCCGGGATCCACGCCGTCCACGACCAGAGCCAGGTCCTGACCGCCCGCCTCATCCAGGGCGTCGACGACGAGCTCGCCGAGTACGGGTACGCGGTCGGCACGCCCCGCGCCCCCGGCGAGCGCGGCGGCCACGTCGCCATCGAACACGACGCCGCCGCCGCCATCAGCGCCGCCCTCCGAGACCAGGGCGTCATCGTCGACTACCGGCCACCGAACGTCGTCCGGGTCTGTCCCGCGCCCCTGTACACCAGCGTCGACGACGTTGAGGCCGCCATCGACGCCCTCCGCGAGGTCGTCGCCACCGGCCGATACACGCAGTACCGGGACGCCGACGACACCGTGACCTGACCCCGCGGCCCTTTTCCTCGTGGGTCCCCTACCCCGGCGTGATGGCCGAGACCGTCGCCGACCACCTGCGGGCCCTCGACCCCGAGGACTTCTACCTGCTGTCCGGGGTCGAACACGGGATGCGGTTCAGCGAGTGGGTCGACCGGGACCGCCTCACCGAGTTCGCCCGCCTCGACCCCGCGGAGGTCGACTACCGCATCGACCGCACCCTCGAACGGGACCTCCTGGAGCGCCAGACCATCCAGTACGAGGGCTACCGCCTGACCACCGACGGCTACGACGCCTTAGCCTTACACACCTTCGCCGAACGGGACACCATCGACGGGTTCGGCGCGCCCCTGGGCGTCGGCAAGGAAAGCGACGTCTACGAGGTCCGCTCGTATACCCCGCTGGCGTTGAAGTTCCACCGCGAGGGCTACACCAACTTCCGGGAGGTCCACCGCGAACGCAGCTACACCAGCGAGAAAGACCACACCAGCTGGCTGTACACCGCCCGCAAGGCCGCCGAACGCGAACACGACACCCTCGAGGCCCTGTATCCCGACGTCCGCGTGCCCCGGCCCGTCGACCAGAACCGGCACGCCCTCGTCATGGAACGCATGGACGGGGTGCAGCTCTCCCGGGCCGACCTCGCCGCCGACCAGGTCGTCGGCGTCCTCGAGTTGGTCTTGGCCGAACTCGCGGCCGCCTACGCCGCGGGGTACGTCCACGCCGACGTCAGCGAGTACAACGTCTTCGTCGACACCGACGGCATCACCCTCTTCGACTGGCCCCAGGCCGTCGGGACCGACCACGACAACGCCGACGAGTTCCTGGCCCGCGACGTCGAGAACATCGTCAACTACTTCCAGCGGAAATACCCGGGCCAGACCCCCGACGTCGACGTCACGGCCACGGCCACCGCCGTCGCCAGCGACGCCTTCGACGGGGTGGCGTAGCTTCGACACCCTCAAGTGCGGACACGCGATAGTTCGGGGTATCTCGCTGGTGTGCGCGGCGGCCAGCGGGCACCCGCATCCACGGTGGATCTCGGGACGGCATGTGGTCCCACCCGGGACTGAACCGAAAACCGCCCGCGGAGACAGCACATGGCACGAAGCTTCTACTCCCACATCCGGGACGCCTGGGCGGACCCGGACGAGGGCAAGGTCGCGGAACTGCAGTGGCAACGCAAACAGGAGTGGCGCCAGGAGGGCGCCATCGAGCGCATCGACCGCCCCACGCGGCTGGACCGCGCCCGCTCGCTGGGCTACAAGGCCAAGCAGGGCGTCGTCGTCGCCCGGGTGAGCGTGCGGAAGGGCAACGCCCGGAAACAGCGGTTCACCGCGGGACGTCGCACCAAGCGCATGGGCGTCAACCGCATCGGTCGCGTGAAGAACCTCCGGGCCATCGCGGAGGAACGCGCCACCCGGAAGTTCCGGAACCTCCGGGTGTTGAACAGTTACTGGGTCGGCGAGGACGGGAGCCAGAAGTGGTTCGAGGTCATCCTCCTGGACCCGAACCACCCGGCGATCGAGAACGACGACGACCTCAACTGGATCTGTGCCGACGACCAGGCGGGTCGCGTGTTCCGCGGGAAGACCGCGGCGGGACGGGCCCACCGCGGGCTCCGGAAACGTGGGAAAGGCACCGAACGCACCCGCCCCAGCAAATCCGGCTGAACCCGGCCGTTCTTCCTCGCGCGCGGGCGCGCCGATTTATCGTTCGTCGACCAGCGGGAAGTCCGCACACCGCACCGCCGCCATCGCGGTCAGGCCGCGACTGGTGACGGTGTCGGTGAGCCGTTCGCTGAATCCGGTGCGGAGTCCGGCGTGGTCGGTACACGGGATCTGGCGGACCGTCGTCCCGGATGGCCCGACGTCGACGAGGAGGTAGGCCTGCGGGAACGAACACGTCGTCGGGGCCATCACCTCCCGCACCCCCTGCTGGGTCGCCGTCGAGGGCAGGTGGAGATGCCCGGTCACCATCAAGGGGACGTCGTTGTCGGCGAGGACGTCGACGAACGGCTGGGGATCGCGTAACACGGGCGGGATCGCCATCTCGGGTTCGACGTGGTCGCGGTGCTCGCGGAGCTGCTCGCTCATCGCGGGGAGGTTGAAGTGGGTCAAGAGGATCGGGTCCGCGAGCTCGGGGAGGGTGTCGGCGAGCCAGGCGACGTCGGCCGCGGTGACGCGGCCGTCGTGACTGTCGTATAAGACGTCCTCGCTGCCCGAGGAGTTCACCCCGACGACGGGGACGTCCCCGACCTCGACGACGAACGGCAACTGCCCGGTGGGGGAGTACCGGTCGGCGAACGCCGAGACCGGCATGGTGTCGTGGTCGTCGCCGGCCTTGGGGACGTCGTGGTTGCCCGGCACCGCGTAGAAGGGCACGTCCAGTGCGTCGAGGATGTCGTCGACGGCGTCGTAGTTCCACGGTTCGCCGTCCTTGGTGAGGTCGCCGACGCTGAGCACGGCGTCGACGCCGCGGTCCCGGATGTCCGCGACCGCACCCCGGAGGTGGGTTCGGGTGTGTTCGAACAGCTTCGAGGTGCCGTCGGCCCGCGTGGCGACGTGGGGGTCGGCGATCACCGCGAGCCGGGTGCGTTCGGCGGCCCGTGGGCGGTCGAGGTGGGCCAGCACCGACCCCGGGTGGGCGCCGACGCGGTCGGTTGGGTCAGCCATGCCAGCCCCGGCGTGAGCCACCGCCCTAAACGCTTTCATCTCAGACCGGTCGATCACTTCCACTCCGGCGTCAGACAATCCTACATAGGCGACCCCGTGTAAGAAACCGGTGCGGTCAGACCGCCCGGTTGAACACCGTCGCCGTCCCGTGATTTCGCCGCCCCAATATAGGCCTATCCAGCCCTATGGATATCTGCCGTGACCAACGTCGTCGCACACCCCTCGAACGTCGAATATTCCGGAATCTATATGGGGCTGAACCATTGGGGTACAGACGATGCCTGAGAAGCAATCCAGGCGCTCATTCCTCGCGGCGGCCGGGACAGGCGCAGTGGCTGCACTCGCCGGGTGTGGCGGTGGCGGTGACGACGACGACACCACCACGACGACGACATCCCCGAGCGACGACGACACCACCACGACGACGACCACCCAGTCCGGCGGGACGCTCCAGATGGCGGCCACCGGACCGGTCCAGAGTCTGGACTCCATCAACGCGAAGGGGTCCGGCGCCGGGTACCCCCAGTACAACCTGCAACTGTTCCAGTTCCCGAACGGGAGCTTCCCACCGGAGGGAGCCCTCGTCGAGAGCTACGACGTCAGCGACGACGGGTTGACCTACACGTTCAACCTGATGCAGGGCGTCGAGTTCCATGACGGCCAGGAGTTCACCGCAGCGGACGCGGTGTTCTCCTTTGCCCGCATGGCCCAGTCGGACAACTCCCGGAACCGAGACGACATCATCGGCGAGACGATGATGGTCGCCCACACCCGGGAAACCGACAGCGGCACCGTTCGCCTGGAAGGCGAGACCTCGCCACCGGACGGCACCTCGCCGACGGACATCGTGCCGGGCAGTCTGGCGGTCGAGGCCGTCGACGAGTACACCTTCCGGATGGAGCTCAACTTCCCGTTCCAGTGGACGCTCTACCAGATCGCCGGTGGCGCGTTCGCGATCATCCCGGAGAACTCCGTCGGCGACATCGAGCGAGACGACATCGAGACCAGCGGCGAGTACGGGTACAACGAGTTCTTCGGCACCGCCAACGGCGGCCCCCAGCACGCCGGGCTCGGCCCGTTCAAGATCAACTCCTGGCAGAAGGGCAGCGAGCTCGCGTTGACCGCCCACGAGAACTACCACCTCGAGGGCCCCGAACTCGACGGCGTGACCTACACCGTCATCACCTCCGGCAACACCCGACTCCAGCGGTTCCAAGGGGGGAACCTGGACATCCTCGAGGGGATGCCCAGCGCCTCGTTCAACCCCGATTCGGTCACCATCGAGGAAGAACCCGGTGACAAGGAGATCGGCACCTACCAGTTGAGCAACGGGGAGACGGTCAACTTCGGGCGGATCCCGGTGCTCACCACCGAGTACCTCGTCTTCAACTGCCAGCGCGTGATCCGCCCCGCCCGGGTCGCGATCGCCTACCTCCTCAACCAGCAACGGGTCGCGCGGGACGCCTACAAGGGGATCGCCGACCCCGCCTACCACATCAGTCCGCCGGCGGTCTACCCCACCTTCGAGGACGGCGTCTCGACCTCGGAGTCCTACGACCGCCACGCCCAGGACGGGTACATGAGCAACACCGACTTCGGGGCGGATGGGTACCCGTACGGCTACGGCGAATCCCTCTTCGACGAGGCCGCCCAGGTGATGGAGGACGCCGGCTACGGCCCGAACAACCAGTACAGCTTCACCGCGACGACCATCACCGGCGACGACGCCTACGGCAACGTCATGACGACTCTCCAGGAGAAGGCCCGCCAGGCCCACATCAACATGGAGATCACGGAGGCCGACTTCGGGACCATCATCTCGCAGGCGATCAACGGCGAGATGGACATGTTCGCCCTGGGTGACGGGATGGAATACCCGTCCCCATCGAACTTCCTGCGATTCCTCTGGGGCAACGTCAGCCCCTTCCAGTTCACCCGCTGGGGCGGCCCGGACAGTCGGGACGGTGGCGAGAGCCACTACGTCGACGAGTACTGGCAGACCGCGATGAACGCCTGGCAGGAGAACTACGACGGCCACCAGGGCGGCGGCGAACAGAACCGCCTCAGCCGGTTCGAGGCCTACCAGACCATCGAGGAGATGAACTGGGCGTCCGTCCAGGAACTCCCCACGGTCCACGCCATCGATCAGCGGTTCTGGCACCAGGACGTTGACGTGGACATGTACGGCGTCATGGCAAACCAGAAGTTCGACTCCGTCACCAAGGGGTAGGTCCCTCGGCCGACACTCGGATAAGCCGTGAGGGTATTGGCTGAAGACGACCGCTCTCTCCACGATTCGAATGTTCAGCTGCTCAAGCGACACCCATCGACGACCCGTCCGCGGATGTTCGCGGCAGGTCACCAGGCGCGGTAGAGGCACATTGCCCCGAGGTGGTGAGCGGCGATGAGCCGGTTGAAGTACATCGGCAAGCGCCTCCTGATGGCGATCCCGGTCATCTGGCTCGGCGTCAGTATGACCTGGTTCATCATCTTCATGGGGCCGATCGACCCGGTCTCGAACCTCCTCAGCGAAGACGAGATCCGGAACCCCGACGCCCACGAGGCCGCCAGGGAGGAACTCGGCCTGGCGCAACCGCCCCTCGAACACTACATCGACTGGACGACGAGCCTCCTCACCTTCGACCTCGGACAGACGTGGCTGCTCTATGAGGGCTCCCAGGTCAACAACCTGATACTGGATTTCCTGCCGCGGACGCTGTGGCTGGGATTCTGGTCGGTGCTGATCGCCATCCTCGTCGGCATCCCCCTGGGGTTCTACGCCGGGTTGCACTCCAACACCGTCAGTGACTACGTCGCCTCCCTGGGCGGGATCGTCTGGCGGGCGATGCCGAACTTCTGGCTGGCGTTGATGCTGTTGACGCTGCTGGCCAACAGCCAGGGCCTGTTGGGGTTCGACTGGTCGACGCTGGGCCCGAACATCGACGCCCCCAGCGGCGCCCCGCCGCTCGACAACCTCAACACCGTCAACGGGTTCCTCGCCGCGACCAAGAAGATCATGCCCGCCGCCATCGTCCTGGGGTCGGCGTCGATGGGCAACGAGATGCGGATCGGCCGCACCGCCGTCCTCGAGGTCCGCAACGAGGACTACGTCGACCTCGCGAAGGCCAAGGGCGTCTCCGGGCGCAGCCTCGTCTGGAAGCACATCTTCCGGAACGCGTTGATCCCGCTGGTCCCGATCGTCACCAGCGAGGCGTTCCTCCTGATCGGCGGGTCCGTCCTCGTCGAGACCGTCTTCGGCATCAACGGCATCGGCTACCTGTTCTTCCGGGCCGCCATCGTCGGGGACCTGCCCCTGGTCGGCACCCTGATGTACATCTTCATCATCATGATCATCGGCATCAACCTCATCCAGGACCTGTTATACACCATCATCGACCCCCGCGTCGGGTTGGAGGGCACCTAGGATGGCGGGCGCCACCGAGGACCCCACCGGCATCGACCGCCTCCAGGACCAATCCCAGGGCCTCATCCGCGGCCGCACCGTCGCGCTGTGGGCGGTCACCGGCCTGGTGTTGCTGGCCGCCCAGCTGGGCGCGGTCCTGCACTTCGGCTCCACCCTCGCCGTCGACTTCCTCGAGACCCTTCCCGGGAAACCCCTGGTCGAGTTCGCCCGGGACGCGGCCACCGCCTCCGGGAACCTCCCGACGCTGCTGTCCCGGGAGGTCATCCCCAGCAACGGGTACTGGAACGGCGACCAGTGGATGGGCACCGTCTCCCTGTTCGACCCCGTGCTCTCGCCGCTGGTCGAGCTCGGCGGCGGCCACTACGACGGGCTCTCGCCCGCGGTCGCGTGGGCGATCCGGGTGTCGTTGATCTACGCGTACGCGTTCGTCTGCCTGGGGTGGCTCGTCGTCGGCTACCGCCTGTACCGGCGCCACTACCGGGAGACCGACTGGACGCCGCGGGACGACACCATCGACCGGTTCGCCGGCCACCGCTGGGGCATCACCGGGTTCCTCATCGTGTTCATGTTCCTGGTGATGGCGATGTTCGCCCCCGCCATGGGGCCGACCACCGTCCAGGCGAACATGGAGAACACCTACGACCCCGACAACGAGTTCCAGTTCTGGAACGAGGAGGCCGGCGAGGTCCAGACGGTCCTCCCCGGCGTCGCCAACTCCAACAGCCAGTCGGTCGGGGACAGCCCGAAGGTCGCGCCGTTGACCTACGACGACTACGGACGGTTCCATCCGTTCGGCACCGACCCCAACGGCCAGGACCTGTTCACGTTCATCGCCGCCGGCTCCCGCATCTCCCTGATCATCGGGGTGCTCGCCGTGGGGTTGAGCGCGCTGTTCGCCACCTCGTTCGCGCTCGTGTCGGCCTACTACAAGGGCAAGGTCGACCTCGGGTTCGTGTTGCTCTCGGATGCGGTGATGGCGATGCCCCAACTCCTGTTGTTGATCATGCTCTCGACGGTGCTGGCCGACACCTGGCTGGGCCACATCTACAGCGGCGCGTTCGTCCTGGCGCTGATCTTCGCCGGCACCGGCTGGACCTACATGTGGCGGTCGCTGCGCGGGCCCGCCCTCCAGGTCAGCGAACGCGCCTGGATCGACGCCGCGAAGGCCTTCGGGCAGCGGCCCCGCACCATCATGCGCAAGCACATGTTCCCGTACATCGTCGGCTACCTCCTGATCTACGGGTCGATGACCCTGGGCGGCGCCATCATCGCCATCGCCGGCCTCTCCTTTTTGGGGTTGGGCGTCGCGCCGCCGACCCCGGAGTGGGGGCGGGCGATCGACATCGGGCAGAACTACGTCAACACCGGGTCCTGGTACATCAGCCTCATCCCCGGCGTGTTGATCACGATCGTCGTCACCGGGTTCAACGCCCTGGGGGATGGCATCCGTGACGCGATCGACCCGCAGTCCGACTCCGCCACCGGGGAGGCCGCCGGCCGGGGTGGTGGCGCATGAGCACCGACCCCGTCACCGACGCCGCCACCGAGACGGCGGGCGAACCGCTGCTGTCGGTCCAGGACCTGCGGACGGTCTTCCACACCGAGAAGGAGACCATCCACGCCGTCGACGGCATCAGCTTCGACATCCACGAGGGCGAGACCGTCGGCCTCGTCGGCGAGTCCGGGAGCGGCAAGAGCGTGACCGCCCGATCGATCCTCGGGTTGATCGAGGCCCCCGGCGTCATCGAGGACGGCGAGATCTGGTACCGCGGTGACGACCTCACCGCGGACAACTGGGAGACCCACCGCGGGGACATCGCCATCGTCTTCCAGGACCCGATCAACTCGCTGAACCCCGTCTACACCGTCGGCAACCAGATCCGCGAGGCCTTACGCATCCACCAGGGGCTGCGGGGGTCGGCCGCCCGCGAGGAGGCCATCCGCCTCCTAGAGGAGGTCGGCATCCCCGACGCCCCGCGTCGGGTCTCGGAGTACCCCCACCAGTTCAGCGGCGGGATGCGCCAACGCGCCGTCATCGCGATCGCGTTGGCGTGCAACCCCGACCTGTTGGTGTGTGACGAACCGACCACCGCCTTGGACGTCACGATCCAGGCCCAGATCCTCGAGCTGCTGGACGACCTCCAGGCCGAGGAGGACCTGGCGATCCTCTTTATCACCCACGACATGGGCGTCATCGAGGAGACCGCCGATCGGGTCAACGTGATGTACGCCGGCGAGATCGTCGAGTCCGCCCCGGTCGGGGAGCTGTTCGACTCCCCGAAACACCCCTACACCCAGGGGTTGCTCGCCTCCATCCCCGGCCGCACCGCCAAGGGCGAGCGGCTGCCGACCATCGAGGGCGAGGTCCCGACCCCGACCGAACCCCCGACGGACTGCCGGTTCCACCCCCGCTGTCCCGAGCGGTTCGAACCGTGTGATGCGGTCCATCCCGACGCCGTCGAGGTGGGCGAGGACCACACCGCGGCCTGTCTGCTCTACGAGGACGACCCCCTGCCCGGGGACGGGGCCACCCCCGACGACCAGGGGTTGGGGCCCGCGCCGGGCACCCGCCGCGAGGACGGGGGTGACCAGGGATGAGTCTGGACGCCGACGGGGAGGCCGTCGAGGGCCTGGCCGGCGAGGTCGGGGTCGGGGACACCCTCGTGGAGGTCTCGGAGTTGAAGAAGTACTACGACACCGGCGGCCTCCTCGCCGACGACCCGGTCCAGGCCGTCGACGGCGTCTCCTTCGACATCAAGAAAGGCGAGACCCTGGGCCTGGTGGGGGAGTCCGGCTGTGGGAAGACCACCCTGGGCCGCACCCTCCTCCAGCTCGAGACGGTGACCGACGGCGAGATCCGCGCCGACGGCACCGACATCACCACGCTGTCCGGGGCCGAACGCCGGGAGTGGCAACGCGACGCCCAGATGGTGTTCCAGGACCCCGACTCCAGTCTCAACGACCGCATGACCGTCGGCGAGATCGTCCGGGAACCCCTCGATGCCCACGGGTGGGGTGACCCCGCGGAGCGACGGGACAGGGTCGAGGGCCTGTTGGACCGGGTCGGCCTCAACGAGGAGCACTACTACCGGTACCCCCACCAGTTCAGCGGCGGGCAGAAACAGCGGATCGGCATCGCCCGCGCCCTGGCCCTGGAACCGGAGTTCATCGTCTTGGACGAACCCGTCTCCGCCCTGGACGTCAGCGTCCAGGCCCGCATCATCAACCTCTTAGAGGAGCTGCAGGCCGAGCTCGGGTTGACCTACCTGTTCATCGCCCACGACCTCAGCGTCGTCCGCCACATCGCCGACCGCGTCGCGGTGATGTATCTGGGCAACATCGTCGAGCTCGGTGACACGGAAGCCGTCTACACCGACCCCCAACACCCCTACACGATCTCGTTGCTGTCCGCGATCCCGGGGTCCGGTGGCACCGCGGACTGGGAGGGCGAGCGCGTGACCCTGCCCGGGACGCCGCCGAACCCCCGCGATCCGCCGGCGGGCTGTCCGTTCGCCACGCGGTGCCCGGCGAAGATCCGGCCCGACGAGTACGAGTTGAGCGAGGCGGGGTGGACCGCCATCGAGGGGTTCCGGAACGTCCTGCGGGAGCGCGCCCGCGCCGAGACCGGCGCCCTCGACGCCGTGAAGCGGCGGCTCGGGCTGGGCGCCGGCGAGCTGACCATCGAGGAGATCCACGCGGACCTCTTCGGCGACCTCGACCTCCCGGCGGACGTGAGCGAGACCGTCGCGGCGGCCGTCGACCGCGCCGAAACGGGTGACGACGAAGGCGCCGAGGCAGTGCTGGCCGACGCCTTCGGGTCGGTGTGTGACACCGAGTACCCCCGCGCCTACGAGACGGCGGGACGGCAGAGCCGGTGTCTCCGCCACCAGGACGAGTACCAGGACCCGCAATCGGTCGTCCGCGAGCGGACCGCCGAGGACTGACCCGGGTCAGGGCGCCGCCCGGCCCCGTGGCGGGGTCGGCGGATGCCGGAAGAGGCCGTCCCCGACCGCGGCGATGGCCAGGGCCGCGCCGGTGAGGACCGCGAGGTCGGTGGGAACGGTGAAGACGGTGGTCAGTATTGTCGCAAGGAGGAAGGCCGCGGGGACGGCGAGTAACACGAGGTCGTAGCGGGTCACCCGCGACCCCGTCACCAGAGTACGTTTATCTACGTCGTCAGTACCCATCTCCAAACCACCTCATTAGTTATGACGTGGTTTTTCCACCTTAACGGTTACGGCGACGGCCTCAATCCGTGATGACGATCGACCCGAAGATCGCCACCCCATCCACCTGGAGGTCGACGTCCTCGCCCGGGGTGGTCGGCCGCCGGTCGGTCACCGACCCGAACACCGCCACCGCCTCGTGGCTGACCGTCCACTCGTCGGGCACCCGGATGTGGACGTCCCCGAAGATCGCCGCCGCGTCCACCGACACCGGCGGCGTCACGTCGCCGGATCGGTAGTCCACGACCGTGTCCCCGAAGATCGCGACGGCCTCCCCGGCCGCCACGTCGGCGTGGGCGACCGACTCGCCGAACACGTAGACGGTGTCCTGGCGGCCGAGGTGGCGGCGCCGCCACCCGCGGGTGAGGGTGGTCACGCCGAACCACACCACCAACACCGGCCAGTACGAGCGGGCGGTCGCGGCGGTGAGGACCTCGAGGTTGACGAGCTGCCACCCGACCCCCACCAAGAGGAACGTCCCCGGCCAGAACAGGCGGCGGCCCCGACCCGACACCAGCGACCACGCGCCGGCGACGGCGATCAGCGACGGGAAGTACAGCCAGACGTCACCCACGTCGACGACCCCGGTCGTCTCCAGGAGCAACACGACGCCGAACAGGATCAACACCGCCCCGGCGACGACGCGACCGGACCAACGCGAAGCCATACCGACCGCATGACAGCCCGATGACTTAACTCCGGGCGATGTGGCCGCGCCCACCCGAGTTATGGGGGCGCCACCACGACCCAGGGATATGGCGACCGAGCGCTGGGGCTCGCGGCTCGGATTCCTGTTGGCGACGGTGGGCGCCGCCGTCGGCCTCGGGAACATCTGGCGGTTCTCGGCCGTCGTCGGCCAGAACGGTGGCGGCGCCTACCTCGTCCCCTACCTCATCGCCGCGGTGGTCTGTGCCATCCCGTTGCTCGTCTTGGAACTCTCGATCGGACGGCGACTCCGCACCGACGTCGTCTCGGCGTTCCAATCGATCGGCTCGACCTACACCCCCGTTGGGTGGTTCATCACCGGCGCCGTCCTCGTCATCCTCAGTTACTACCTCGTCCTCACCGGGTGGGTGCTCGGGTATCTCGTGGCCTGGCTGCTCGGCGATCCCCCGACGTTCGCGGCGTTCACCACGTCCTGGGCCCCGGTCGGGTACTTCGTCGTCGCGACCGCCATCACCGGCGCCATCGTCTCCGCCGGGGTCCGAGCCGGGATCGAGCGGATGGCGACACTCCTGATGCCGACGGTGTTTGCCATCCTCGTCGTCCTCGCCGTGTACGCGACGACACTCTCCGGGTGGGGGACCGCGACGCGGTTCCTGTTCACGCCGGAGTTCGCGGTGTTGACCCACGCCGACCTCTGGAGTGCCGCCGTCGGCCAGGTGTTCTTCTCGATGTCCGTCGGCCAGGGCATCATGCTGACCTACGGGAGCTACGTCGACGACGGCACCGACCTCCGCACCGCCGCACTCGTCATCACGGTCGTGGACGTCGGCGCGGCGATCGTCGCCGGGCTCGTCATCTTCCCCATCGTCTTCAGCTTCGGGCTGGAACCGACGCTGGGCACCGAACTCGCGTTCACGACGCTGCCGACCGCCTTCGAGACGATGCAGTCCGGGCGACTGGTGGCGGTCGCGTTCTTCGGGTTGCTGTTGTTCGCGGCCATCAGCTCCGCCGTGTCGCTGCTGGAGGTCGGGGTCGCCGCCACCACCGACGCCACCCGCCTGTCCCGCCGCGGGGCGACGGCGGCCTTGACCGGGGGCGTGTTCCTCGCCGGTATCCCGTCGGCGTTGAGTTACAGCCCCGTCGACCTCGCGGTCGCGGCCCGTCCGGTCCTCGACGTCGTCGACGACTCTGTCGGGACGTTTGCCCTCCCGGTCTCGGCGTTGCTCATCGTCGTGGTGTTCGTGTGGGTGGCCGACCTCGAGGAGGTCGCCGCCGATCTCGGATTGCTGGCCCCGCTGGTCCGGTATCTGATCCCGGTCGTCCTCGTCGCGGTCACCGCCGCCAGGGCCGCCGGGGTCGCGGTGCCCGCGTGGCGACTGCTCGTCGACCACGCCGACGACGGCCCGTTCGCGGTCGCGGTGGCGGTGGTGGCCTTCGCCGTCCTCGCCGGCCTCGGGTGGCTGGCCCGGAATCGGGGCTCGCCACCGCGACGACGCTGACGGCGGGTTACCCGGGTCCCGGGTCGGGGGATGCGGGCCCGAGGTAGCCCCAGGCATGCAGGCGGTCGCCGTCGCCGTCGATCCAGCGTTCGCCGATGTCGTCCCGGTAGTAGAGGTTCGGGATGACGATGTCGTCGACACGGGCATAACACTCCCGTCGGGCGGCCTGCATCGTCTCGCCACGCCCGGTGACGACCAGGGGCATCCCGTTCTCGCCGGCGACCCGCCACTGGCCATCGACCTGTTTGACGTCCTCGAGGTGGATGCCCTCCCGGCTCTCGGAGTCGAAGACGATGGCGGCGTTCCGGGAGTTCTCGTCGTAGGTCTTCTCGTCGTCGAAGGGGAACGGCGGCAACACCACGCGGACCCCGACCTGGTAGCCCTCGTGGACCGTGACCGCGGGGTCGTTCCCGTGGGCGAGGTCGTAGAAGAACTGGCCGGTCGGGGAGGCGAGGCCCTCCTCCTGTAAGGCGATCGTCGGGTACCCGAATCGCGGGGTGAACTCGAGAGGGTAGATCCCGGTGTCGTTGACGATGCAGTTGAGGTCGATGCTCCCGACGTACCCCTCGGCGGCGAGCCAGTCCTCGAGTCGCCCCAGGGTCTCCGCGAACAGCCTGTTGTGGCCACCCCAGAACATCGAGGTCCCCATCTCCCCGGTGGAGGGGCCGATGTTCCCGGGGAACAGTCGCTTGTGCTCGAAGTTGAAGTTGACCTGGTCGATGAGCCGGTCACCGTCGAAGAACCCACAGATCGCGATCTCGACACCCTCGACCCGACGCTGGAGCTGGAACCCCTTCATCCGGTGGCCCCACGCCTGCTTGTACGCGCGGAGGACGTCGACGACGTCGCTGCCGTCGTCCTCGGTGCCGACGTAGAGCAGGCGTTTGACGTTCTGGACCTCGCCGAGGGGCTTGATGACGTAGGGCGCCGGATTGTCCCTGACGAACCGGATGCCGGCGTCGAAGTCCTGGAAGGCGTGGTGGTCGATCGTGGTGACGCCGTGGTCCTCGAGGACGGTCATGGCGTACTCCCGGTCGTCCTCGAGCCGGTCGGTGTTCGGCGTGCCGCCGACGACGGCGTGGCCCTGTTCGCGCAGCTCCCGGGCGAGGGCGCCGGTGCCCACGTCGGCCCCGACCCAGATGTCGTCGAAGACGATGACGTCGGCCCAGTCGATTTCGGCCTCCCAGTCGTCGGTCTTGGGGACGAACCCGTCGCCGATGTCCCGGTCGCTGTCGGCCTCGATGTAGTACTTGACGTCGTGGCCCTCGCGATGGATCTGCCAGGCGAGGTCGGTGATGAGGGCGGCGTCGGCCGAGACGAACAGGAACCGCTGGCTGTCCATGCCCGTCCTTGGGCGGCCACCGGATTAACGGTTGGCCGCCTCAGGCGTAGGCCGCGAACTCCTCGCCGTACACCACGAAGTACAGGACGCCGACCCCGGCGATGACGCTGGCCAGCGAGAAGGCCAGAACCGGGTCCCGCCCGTACAGCCACCCGCCCAGGACCCCGGCCGGGATGATCAGGGTGTTCCGCACCAGGTAGTAGGACCCGGTGACCCGACCGCCCGTGTCCCGCTCGGCGGGGCCGACGATCAACGCCTTGTGGGCGGGCAGGCCCGCGAACCGCAGGCCCGAGGCGGCGAAGATGGCGGCGTACACCCACTGGTCGGCCGGGGCGACGATCAACACGACCGGGAACACCGCATACACCAGGAAGCCGCTGGCGACGACGGGCACTAATCCCACGCGCCGGGCCAGTTTCGCGGCCGGCCACATCACCAGCAGCGCCACCACCATCTCGACGCTGAGCAGGATGCCGAAGTACGGTTCCGGCGCCAGCGTGATCCCGAATCCAGTGAACCCCACGGTGCGGAGGTCCGCGACCACGAGGACGAACAGCGCGTACACCATCCCGTTCCCGAACCGGACGAACGCGTCCCCGACCAACAGGGGGCGCAGCGGGTCGGGCAACGACCGGAGGTCCGCCCGCACCGAGTCCAGCCCGGCAAATGAGGACCCGAACGTGTCCTGGCTCGCGTCGTAGAGGAAATGCTGGACGAGGGTGGCGACGATGCCGAACCCGGCGGCGACGAGGATGACGTACTGGAACCCCACCGCGAAGGGGGTGACCACGGCGAGGACGACCGCCGCCAGCACCGGGCCGACGAGGAAGCCCACCCGGCGGAACACCTCGGTGCTGGCAAACCCCGTCGCGAGGCGGTCGGGGTCGACACTCTGTTTGACGACCGCGAAGGTGGCGCCCAAGCCGAAGCTCTTCCAGGCCTGGGCGAGGACGAACCCGACGAACACCCACGCCCACGCCGGGACATCGACCGGGCCCACGGCCAGGCCCTGGAGTTCGGGGGCGACCGCCCAGATGCCGAACCCCACCACCGAGAACAGCCCGAACGCGGTCAGCGCCCGGCGGGACCCCACGACGTCCGAGACCACGCCGCCGGCATACGGGTAGACGGCGCCGACCAGATCGGAGAAGCTCTTGTACAGGCCGACGATCGCCGCCGACGCCCCCAGGACCGTGAGGTACTCAGCGAGGTACCGGAACGTCATCTGGAACCCGAGGCTGAACGCGAACATCGCCACCGAGAGGACGAGGACGTCCGGCTCCAGGGCGAAGAACCGGCGATAGGCCTCGAACGGGTCCTCCTCGCTCATCGAATCCGTCCCCGCAGACCGTCCCCGTAAAGGTTCCCTCCGGTCACTCGACGTACAGCGAGTACAGGATCACGCCGAACCCCGCGGCCGTGAACAACCCCTCGACGACGAGGGCCTGGTCGCGTTCGACCTCGAGATACAGGTCGATGCCGCCGGCCGAGAGGGCGCCGAGGGTGACGAGCCCGAACCCGATCGCCAGCGCCCGCAGCGCCGGGGAGCCGGTGCGGCGGTAGGCCCGCGCGGCGTAGTAGGTGACCAGGGCGCCGATGACGAGGACGATGGCCTTCAACGCGATGACGAGGCTGACGACGTTGGTCATGTCTCCTTGCGCACCTCCGACCACAAGGCGGCGAGCTGTTCCTCGGGAGCGCGTTCGGGGCGGACGACGGCCGCGGACAGCTCGTTGCCCTCCTCGAGGACCACGCGGACCTCCTCGAAGTCGATGGCGTACCGCGTCGTGTGTTGGCCGTCCCGCCTGATCTCGGTCTGCTCGGTCAGCAGCGAGGCCTCGGTCAGGAGGTCGAGCTTGCGGTACGTCGTCGAGAGCGGGACGTCGGTGGCGTCGGAGAGTTCGCGTGCGGTCATCGGTTCCTCCAGTTGCGCGACGAACTTGCGGCACGCCTCGTCGTCGAGAGCGTCGAGGACCACCTGCAGCTCGGGGTCTCGGCTCTCCCGAAGCGGGTCGCGCACCATCCCGTTGACCTGCGTCGCCCGCCCATAAAATGCATTCGGGATGACCAGTCCGCCGGCCCGGGGTTCAAACCCCTGGCCGCCCTCGGGTGGGGCATGGACGGGATCGGGAAGGTCGACGCCGAGTTCCTGGCGGCGACCGTCTACGACCGCGTCGGCGCCGCCCGCGAGGACGTCGCCGTCGGCCCCGGCCACGGGATCGACTTCGGCGTCGTCACCGTCGGCGAACAGGCGGTGGCGATGGCCGCCGACCCGCTGTTCGTCCCCCTGGAGTTGGGTGTCGAGCGCGCGGCGTGGTACGGGCTGCACATCGTCCTCAGCGACGTCGCCCTCTCCGGGCTCGCCCCCACGCATCTCGCGGTCACGGTCACGCTCCCGGCGGACGCGGACCTCGACACCTTCGCGGCAGTGTGGACCCACGTCCACGAGGCGGCCGCCGCCGAGAACGTCGCCATCGCGACCGGGCACACCGGCCGGTACGAGGGGTGTGGGTACCCCTACATCGGCGGCGGGACCGCCATGGCCGTCGGCGACCCCGCGGACGTCATCGTCCCCACCGACGCCGCGCCGGGGGACGCCGTCCTCGTCACCCAGGGCCCCGCCGTCGAGACCGTCGGCGTCCTCGCCACCCGGTTCGGCGACCGCCTCCCGGTGGACGACGCCACCCTCGCGGCCGCCCGCGACCGGTTCTGGGAGATCAGCGTCGTCGACGACGCCCGCATCGCCGCCGACACCGGCGCCGTGACCGCGATGCACGACGCCACCGAACGCGGCCTCGACAACGCCTTTCACGAGCTCGCCGCGGCCGCCGGCGTCGCCCTCGACGTCGACCGCGCGGCCGTCCCGGTCGGCCCCGGCGTCCAGGCGGTGTGTGAGGCCCTGGACATCGACCCGTGGACGGCCTCCAGCGAGGGGACCGTCGTCCTCACCGTCGATCCCGACGGCGTCGACGCGGTCCTCGAGGCGTTCGCGGCCGCGGACGTCCGGGCGGCCCGCGTCGGCACCGTCCGGGAGGGGACGGGGGTCACCGTTGACGGCGCCCCGTTGTCCGAGCCGACGACGGACCCGTTCTGGGCGGCCTACACCCGACTGGCCGACCGGGGGTGACCGCCGGCGTCCCGTGGGGATTGAAGGTGGTCCCCGGCCTCCCCCGTGGTGATGACGGTCGCGTCCCTCGAGGACCCCACGCCCGAGGCCGCCCTGGAGTTCATCGAGGCGGAGATGGCCGCCGACGCGATGATCACCATCGTCGGCGAGTGCATCGTCGACTACACGGGACGCACCGACAGCTTCCTCCCGGCCGGGGAACGCCTGGTGGTCCTGAAACCGGACGGCACCCTCCTGGTCCACCGCATGGAGAAACGCACGCCGGTCAACTGGCAGCCGCCGGGCTGTATCCACCAGCCCGCCGTCGAGGACGGGGTGTTGACCGTCCAGTCGACGCGGCGGGACCCCGAGGAGGTCGTCGACATCGAGTTCCGCACCGTGTTGCAGGTGTCGGCGATGCGGTTGGCCGACGGCCGGGAACTCGATCTCGTCGGTACCGAGGAGGACCTCCGCCAACGCATCCTCGCGGACCCAACGCTCGTCGAGGATGGGTTCACCCCCCAGGACACCGAGCGCTGGAACGTCGCCGGCCCCGCCGACATCTACGGGGAGGATGCCGCCGGTCGCCCGGTGATCGTGGAGTTGAAGCGGCGCCGCGTCGGCCCGGACGCGGTCAGCCAGCTGAAACGGTACGTCGACGAGTTCGTCCGGGACACCGGTCACGAGGACGTGCGCGGCATCGTCGTCGCCGAGTCCCTCACCGAGAACGCGAAGGCGTTGGCCGACCGCGAGGGCCTGGAGTTCATCCCATTGGCCCCACCGGAGGACAGCGTCACCGGGACGACGGCGACCCTCGACGAGTTCGGGGACTAGCCCTCCAGGACCGCGTCGACGAGGCGGGTGAACCGGTCGAGGACCCGGTCGGTCACGCGGGGATCGGTCGCCGCCACGAGCTCGAGGGCGGATTCGGGCGCCGTCACCACGAGGGTGACCCGGCCCGCGTCGTCGCGGCGCTTCGCGACGAGGTCGGCCGCGGCCAGCGCCTCGAGATGGTACTCCAGGGTCGACCGCGCGATCGAGAGGGTCTCGGCCACCGCGCCCGGCCGCGTGGGGCCCCGCTCGACGAGCGTGACGAGGATGTCCCGGGCGGTCTCGCGCCGCAGCACCGCGATCCGGCGGCGGGCCCGCCCGTCGTAGCCACGGGGGTAGTAGTGGGTGCGGCCGCGGAACCGCTCGACGACGACCGCGTCCTCGCCGACGAGGGCGTCGAGGTGGTGTTGGACCTGGCCCCGCGCCAGATCTAATTCCCGGACGACGGCACTGACGTGGACGCCCGGATGGGTCCGGAGGTGGGCGTGGATGCGGTCCCGGACCCCGGTCATGGCTCGACCTCCCTCGCCGGGGCGACCGACCGCGCGTAGTAGACGGCCGCGATCACCAACGCGACCAGGACCACGTCGAAGCCATGCTCGATGAGGTGGTGGCCGCCACTCGACAGCCCCGCGAACCCGTAGGCATACACCGTCACCAGCGACCGCCCGAGCAACGCCGCGACCGCGCCCACCACCAGGAGGTAGCTCCGCTCGCGGCGCCGCACGTACGCCGCCAACGCCACCCCGAGGACGCCGGCGGTCCCCACCGCCGCCAGCACCGCGACCACCACGACCAGCGGCGGCAGCGTCCCCGTCGCCCCGCCGTCGAGCAGGACCATCGACCGGGACTCAGGGGCGGGCCCGTCCTGAGGGTGTCGGTTTCGAGAGGCCGACCAGAACCCGTTTACCGCCGTGGCCCCTCCCACCGTTCGTGACCGACCGCCGCGGGATCGCCCGTCGCCAGTTCCTCGCCGCCGCCGTCGCGATCGGGGGGAGTGCGGCCCTGAGTGCGTGTCTCGGCCGGGAGGCCCCGACCATCCCCCGGGGCCCGACCGACCGGTCGGACTATCCCGCCCGGCAACACGCCTGGAACGACGTCCTCCCCCGTGACGACCACGGCAACGTCAAACCGCCGCGACACCGGGTGATCCTCAGCCTCGAGTTGCCCGGCACCGCCCCGCCGACCGCCACCGACCGGGAGACCGTCGCCGCCGCCCTGGACGGCGTCGAACGCGCCTACGCGCGCAGCGGCGACGGCCTGCTCCTGACGCTGAGCTACGGGCCCACGTACTTCGACCGGTATCCCGACGCCCTGCCCGAGGGCCTCGACCTGCCGCGGCCCGGGCCCCTGTCACCCTTCGAGGACCCCGCCCGCGACGAGCCGGACGCCGTCCTCCACCTGGCGTCGAACCACGCGTCGGCGGTGCTCGGCGCCGAACAGGCGCTGCGGGGCACCGAACCCACCGTCAACGGCGTCGACCAGCCCGACGCCGCCCTGACCGACGTGTTCACCGTCGCGGACCGCCGCACCGGGTTCGTCGGCGCGGGCCTACCGGCCGACCACGACGACGTCGACGGGGTGCCCGACGGCGCCGTCGACGACGACGCCCCGCTGTACATGGGGTTCAAGTCCGGGTTCGAGAAGAACCAGGCCGGCGAGGACCGCGTCACCATCCCCGCGGGCCCGTTCGCCGGCGGCACCACCCAGCACCTCTCGACGCTGCGGTTGGACCTCGAACAGTGGTACGAACAGGACGACCGGTGGCAACGCGAGGCGAAGATGTTCTGCCCCCACCACGCCGAGACCAACGCCGTCGAGGGCGTCGGTGACAACCTCGGCACCGACAGCGGCGTCGACGGCTGCCGGGACACCGACCGGGCCGCCCGCGAGATGGGCGTCGTCGGCCACACCCAGAAGACCGCCGCCGTCCGCCGCGACGACGAACCGCTGCTGTTGCGCCGAGACTTCAACTCAACCGACGACGGCCACGCCGGCCTCCACTTCCTTTCCCTCCAGGCGTCGATCGCGGACTTCGTCACCACGCGGGAGGCGATGAACGGCACCGACGTCGCCGCCGACTCCGCGGTCGGGGAACGCACCAACAACGGCATCCTCCAGTACGTCCAGACCCTGCGCCGCGGCAACTTCCTCGTGCCGCCCCGCCAGCACCGCAGCCTCCCGACCCCCCGCCCGGCATGATCGGGCGCCGCCACCTCCTGCGAGCGGCCGGCCTCGGCGCCGTCGCCGGCGTCGCCGGGTGTGGCTCCCTGTTCGAGACGCGGTCGGCCCTGGCGCCGCCACTCGTCGAGGACCGACCCGACGCCCCCTACCTCCCGACCCACGTCGAGGGGATGGCCATGGTCGGCACCGCCGAGGACACCGGGTACAACTGTGCGCTGACCTACACGTACCCCCACCGGTTCTGGGTGGTGACCGGCACCCACACGCGGCAGGTCCCGATCCAGTCCAGCGACGACGTCCACCTCATGCCGGTGGTCTGGGACGCCGACACCGGGATCGTTCCCCCGGATCTCACCCCGACCATCGACGTCAAACGCGACGGCACCACCGTCGCCGCCCCGGCGCCGTGGCCGATGCTCTCCCAGCCCATGGGGTTTCACTTCGGCGAGAACGTCGCACTGGACGGCGACGGCACCTACCAGGTCGACGTCTCGATCGGTGCGCCGTCGGTGCCCCGCACCAACGGCCTGGCCGGCGACCGGGACGGCGCCACCTTTCGGTTCACGTTCGAGTACGCCGCCGACGCCGTCGAGGACATCGCGTACACCGACGTCCCCGCCGACCGGGAGGGGAGCCGCGGCGCCGTCGACCCCATGTCGATGCCGGCGCTGCCCACGACCCGGTCGCCCCCGGCGTCGACCCTGCCCGGCACCGTCATCGACCGGCGGCCGATGGGGGATGTCACCCTCGTCGCCACCGCGATCGAGGACGCCACCCCGTACGGCGGGGCTGCCGACCAGACCTACCTCGCCGTCTCGTTGCGCACCCCGTACAACGACTACGTCGTCCCGATGGCCTCCGTGGCCGCCATCCTCACGCGGGACGGGGACACCATCGCGACCCCGGCGTTGGGCCCCGCGATCGGGCCCCACCTCCAGTATCACTACGGCGCCGCCGTCCCCCACCTGCAGGCGGGTGACTCCGTGACGATCCGGGTGCAGGCCCCGCCACAGGTCGCCCGTCACGAGGGCTACGAGACCGCGTTCCTCAGCTTCGATGCCGTGACGCTGACGGTGTGACCCCGCGAGACCGACTGAATGCCGAACACCTAACTGCCGGGCCGGCGACCCGCCGACATGACCCACGTCGTCGTCCTGGGCGCCTACGGGAGCGCCGGCGTCGCCGCCGCCGAGACGCTGGCCGACGCCCCCGCCATCGACCGCGTCACCCTCCTCGACGACGGTGACCCCGGCGGCGGCCTCTGCATCCTCCGGGGCTGTATGCCCTCCAAGGAGGTGCTGTCCGCGGCCGCCCACGCCTACCAGGCCCGCAACGACCACCGCCTCGCGGCCGATCCATCGGTGGACCTCGAGGCCGTCGTCGCCACCAAAGACGACCACGTCACCGACTTCGCCGCCCACCGCCGCGAGGCCGTCCACGAGCTGGCGACCCGCCCCGGCGTGGAGTTCGTCCACGCCACCGCACGGTTCGTCGACGACCACACCGTCGTCGCCGACGGCACCGAGTACGCCGCCGACTACGTCGTCATCGCCACCGGGTCCACGCTGAACGTCCCCGACCTCCCCGGCATCGACACCGTCGACTGGATGGACAGCGCCGCCGTCCTCGACGCCACCGCCTTCCCCGACTCCGGGGTGGTCATGGGGTTCGGGTACGTCGGCATCGAGCTGGTCCCCTACCTCACCGAGGCCGCCGGGATGGAGTTGACCGTCATCGAACACGACGACCGGCCGCTGGACCGGGCCCACCCCAGCATCGGCGAGGAGATCCTCGCCCAGTACCGCGAGGAGTTCGGCGTCGAGATCCTCACCAACACCACCGAACGCCGCGTCGAACCCCACGGCGACGGGGTCCGCCTCCACGTCGAGGGGGACACCGACCGCGAGACCGTCGACGCCGACCAGCTGTTCCTGTTCACCGGTCGCCGCCCCAACCTCGACGGCCTCGGCCTCCAGCACACCCGCCTCGACCCGGGGCCCGGCTGGGTCGAGCCCACGTTACGCGCCGCCGGCGACGACCGCACCTACGTCGTCGGGGACGCCGTCGGCGAACGCATGATCCTCCACGAGGCCAAAGAGGAGGGCGCCCTCGCCGCCGAGAACATCCTCGCCGACCAGCGCGGTGACGCCCCGCGACGCTACGACCCGCTGTCCCACACCGTGATGTTCGCCGGCGCGGGGGTCTACCCCTACGCGAGTCTCGGGCTCACCGCCGAGGAGGCCCGCACCCAGGGGTACGACCCGATCGTCGTCGCCCGCGACGCCAGCGACGACGGCGTGTTCAAGACCAAAGACGTCCCCCGCGGCCTCGCCCGCCTCGTCGTCGCCGGGGACGGCACCGTCCTCGGCTACCACGGCATCCACCACCACGCCGACGTCATGGCCAAGACCATGCAGGTCGTCCTGGAGCGGAGACTGGACGTCCGGGCGATCCCCGATCGGGCCTACCACCCGACCACCCCGGAGATCCTCGACGGGCTCGTGCGGGCGGCGACCGCGAGGCTCTGATGGACCCCACCCACCACCGACTGCTCCACGGCGACGCCCGCCACCTCCCGTTGCCCACCGACAGCGTCGAGCTGGTGGTGACCTCCCCACCGTACCCGATGATCGAGCTGTGGGACGACACCTTCACCGCCATGGACCCCGCGGTCGGCGAGGCCCTGGCCGCCGGGGACGGCGCCGCCGCCTTCGAGGGGATGCATCGACTCCTCGATGCGGCCTGGGACGAGGTCGTCCGGGTGCTGGCCCCCGGCGGCATCGCGGTGGTCAACGTCGGCGACGCCACCCGGTCGGTCGACGGCGCCTTCGAACGATACCCCAACGCCGCCCGGATCACGGCGGCGATGACCGACCGCGGGCTGCGGGCGTTGCCCGACATCGTCTGGCGGAAGCCCACGAACGGCCCCGCGAAGTTCGTGGGGTCGATGCGACCGCCCAACGCCTACGTCACCCTCGAACACGAGGCGATCCTGGTGTTCCGCAACGGCGATCCCCGGCAACCCCCGGCCGACCGCCGCGCCCGCAGCGCCTACTTCTTCGAGGAGCGCAACGAGTGGTTCTCGGATCTGTGGTCGATCCAGGGCGACCGCCAGGACCGCGACCGCCCCGGGCGGGACCGGGCGGCGGCCTACCCGCTGGCGATCCCGTACCGCTTGGTGAACATGTACTCCGTCCAGGGCGACACCGTCCTCGACCCGTTCTGCGGGACGGGGACGACCCTGGTCGCCGCGACCGTCAGCGCCCGCCACTCGATCGGCGTCGACCACGACCGGGCGCTGCTGGGGACCGTCCGCGACCGGGCGACCGACGCCCCCACGATCGCCGCCGAGCGTGGCGCCGCTCGACTGGCCGACCACGCCGCGTTCGTCGCGGACCGCCGCGACGCCGGCGAGGAACCGGGGTACGTCGCCGAGCACTACGACACCCGCGTGGTCACCGCCAGGGAACGCGGGATCGCGTTGCCACGCGTGGCGGGCGTCGACGTCGGGGCGGCGGGGTGGACGGCGACCCACGACCGGTTCGAGCCCTGAGCTACTCGACGGTGCAGGCGTCCTCGTAGGCGACCTCCCCCAACGCCGAGAAGGTCGCGTCCGCCCCGCAGACCGGGCAGTCCGGGTCGGCGGCGACGGGCACCGTCTCCACCTCGAGGCCGAGGGCGTCGACGACGAGCAACCGCCCGGTGAGGGCATCACCCGCATCCACCAGGAGTTTCAGGGTCTCGGTCGCCTGGATCGCCCCGACCAGTCCGGGGACCGCGCCCAGGACCCCGGCCTCCGCACAGTCAGGGACCGTGCCGGGCGGCGGGGCCTCGGGGAACAGACACCGGTAACACGGGCCCGCCGCCGGCGTGATCGTCAGCGCCTGACCCTCGAAGCGGTAGACGGCGCCGTGGACCAGCGGGGTGTCGGCGAGGTGGCAGGCGTCGTTGAGCAGGAACCGCGTCGGGAAGTTATCGGAGCAGTCGACGACGACGTCGTGGTCGGCGACGAGGGTGTCGGCGTTGTCGGCGTCGACCCGGGTCTCGACGGGGTCGACGGTGACGTCGGGGTTCAGGGCCGCGACGTAACGGGCGGCGCTCTCGACTTTCGGTGTGCCGACGTCGGCCTCGCGGTGGAGCACCTGGCGCTGGAGGTTCGACCGTTCGACGACGTCGTCGTCGACGATGGTGAGGTGGCCGACCCCGGCGGCGGCCAGGTACTGGATCACGGGGGCGCCGAGGCCGCCGGCGCCGACGACCAGCACCGCGGAGTCCAGCAGGGTGGTCTGGCCGTCCGGGCCCACGTCGTCCATGATGACGTGGCGGCTGTACCGGTCGAGTTGCCGGGGGTCCAGACCGGGCATGCCCCGGCGTTGGGGCCGGACGGGCAAAAGCCCACGCTTCCCGGGGGTCAGGCCTCGCGGCGGAGGCGGTCGACGACGAAGGTCTGGTCGAGTTCGCCGAGGAACTCGCCGAGGCGTGGGCCCTCGGTGTCGTCGAAGAACAGGCGGTACCCCGCGGCGAAGAGGTCCCCGACCGGGAGGTCGTACTCCTCGGCCAGTTCGTAGAACCGGGCCTGGATGGCGTCGCCGTCGTGGGTGGTCTCGACGAAGGCCGCCAACTCCTCGAGGGCGGCGGCCTCGGCGTCGCTGAGCTCGACGTCGGGACAGGTCGCCTGCAGCTCGTAGTTGTAGGCGTTGTCCTCGCGGCGCGCCCAGCGACGGGCGCGGTCGACCCGGGCCAGGGCCGCCTCGACGACGGCGGGGGCGGCGTCCGGTGGGAGGTGGCCCTCGTTTTCGGCCATGCGGACCTGGAGGTCGCGGTCCTCGACCATGCCGAGGACGGCGGCGAACCGATAGGGGAGCCGCACCCGGTCGGGGTCGACGGTCTCGACGACGAAGGGGTAGGCCCGCTCGGCGAACGCCATCTCCTGGTCGGTGCCGTCGGCGGCGCCGAAGTACCGGCGTTCGAACCGGTCGAACTCGTCGACGAGCTGGTCGACGTGGGTGAGGTCGAGGTTCCGCTGCTTGTTGGGGTCCTTCGCGAAGAAGTACCGCAGCACCGCGGGGTCGACGAGCTCGAGGAGTTCTGGGACGGTGACGACGACGCCGCTGCTGGAGGACAGGGCCTCGCCGTCGACGGTGAACCACTCGTAGACCAACGGGACCGGGGGATCGATGCCGAGCAGTTCCTCGGCGATGTCGACACCGCTGGGCCAGGAGCCCTCGGCGTGGTCCTTGCCGAACGGCTCGTGGTCGACCTCGAGGACCTGCCAGCCGGCGGGCCACTCGAACCGCCAGGGCAGTTTCCCCTCGCGGAATCCGGCGGTGCCACGGTGGCCACACCCGGGGATCGACTGGTCGTTGACGGTGACGTCGACACACTCGTAGTCGACGGTGTCGGCGTCGAGGTCGACGCCGGTGACCCGGGTGGTGAGCTGGCGGCCACACGACCCGCAGTTGGGCATGAACGGGACGTAGTCGTCGTCGACGTGGTCCTGGTGGCGGGCGAGGATCTCGCGGGCGCGGTCGGCATTGGCGAGGATGTCGTGGACGACGTCGTCGAAGGCGCCGGACTCGTAGAGGTCGGTGGTGGCGACGACCTCGACGGGGATGTCGAGGCGGGCGGCCGCCGCCGCGAGGAGGGCGGTGAAGTGGTCGCCGTAGGAGTCGTGGCAGTCGCCGAACGGGTCGGGGATGTCCGAGTACGGCACCCCGAGGTTCTCGCCGAGGGCGGCGGCGTCGACGGCGCCGAGGTCGACGATGTTCCAGTCGGCGTCGGCGAGGCGCCGCGGGAGTTTGCGGAGGGCGTCGCGGTCGTCGGTGGTGAACACCTGCCGCACCTCGTGGCCGCGGTCCCGGAGGACGGCGGCGACGTAGTAGCCCCGGAGGATCTCGTTGAGGTGGCCGATGTGGGGGATGCCCGACGGGGAGACCGCGCCCTTGACGACGATGGGGTCGGTGGGCTCGCGGGCCTCTATCTCGTCGGCGATGTCGTCCGCCCAGAACGCGTGGTGGGGCCCCTCCGCGGTCATCGTCGAATCGCCGTGAGGTTGCGGGGACGGCCGCTTACGGTTTGCGGTCCGGCCCCGCCCCACCGGGACCTCAATCGAGTTCGGGAGACTCACCGTTCGACCGGACGCTGTCCCACGTTCTCTATCGACTTTCGAACGGGCTCCCGAACCCTTATGCGGGCGGCGAGAGTCTCCTCGACCATGGCGTTGCGATCGCTGTCGGGGATGGGTGAGGTACAGAACTACGTGGACGGGGCGTTCGTCGACGTCGAGGGGGCCGAGGGGCAACCGGTGGTCAACCCGGCGACCGGCGAGGAACTGGCCTACGTCCCGTTCAGCGACCGGGGCGACGTCGACGCCGCGGTCGCCGCGGGGCAGGCGGCCTTCGAGACGTGGGGGTCGACGCCGGTCGAGGACCGGATCCAGCCGCTGTTCCGGCTCAAACATCTGCTCGAGGACCACCAGGAGGCCCTCGCGGAGACCCTCGTCAAGGAACACGGCAAGACCAAAGGTGAGGCCATGGGGGAGCTACGCCGCGGCATCGAGAACGTGGAGGTCGCCTGTGGCATCCCGTCGCTGATGCAGGGTGGCACCCTCGCCAACGCCGCCCCGCAGATCGACGAGAGCGCGGTGCGGGAGCCGTTGGGGGTGTTCGCCGCGGTGACGGCGTTCAACTTCCCGGCGATGATCCCGCTGTGGTTTCTGCCCTACGCCGTCGCCACGGGGAACAGCTTCATCCTGAAACCGAGCGAGCGCGATCCGCTGGTCGCCAGCCAGCTGTTCGAGCTGATCGACGAGGCCGGGTTCCCCGACGGCGTCGTCCAGCTGGTCAACGGCTCCGAGGAGACGGTCAACGCGATCCTCGAGCACCCGGGGATCGAGGGCGTGTCCTTCGTCGGGTCGACCCCCGTCGCGGAGTACCTGTACGCCACGGCGGCCGAACACGGCAAACGGGTCCAGGCCCAGGGCGGCGCCAAGAACCACATCATCGTCACCGAGTCGGCGGACCTGGCCTACGCCGCCGAGAAGACCATGGCCTCGGCGTGTGCGTGTGCCGGGGAGCGCTGTCTCGCCAACGACATCGCGCTCGTCGAGGAGAGCGTCCACGACGCGTTCGTCGAGGAGCTGCTGGCCGCCGCCGACGACATGATGGTGGGCTACGGCCTCGACCCCGGGGTGGACATCGGGGCGCTGATCACCGCAGACCACGCCCAGCGCGTCGCGAACTACATCCAGCTCGGCCTCGAGGAGGGGGCGACGCTGCTGCGGGACGGGCGGGACGTCACCGTCGAGGGCTACGAGGACGGGCAGTTCATGGGGCCGACCGTGCTCGGCGACGTGACCAGCGACATGGTCGTCGCCCAGGAGGAGATCTTCGGCCCGGTCCTGGGGGTGGCGTCGGTTCCAGACGTCGACGCCGCGATCGAGCGGCTGAACGAGAGCGACTTCGGGAACGCCGCCAGCCTGTTCACCGAGAGCGGGGTCGCCGCCCGGAAGTTCCGCCACGATGCCGAGCCGGGCAACCTCGGCGTCAACGTGGGGACGGTGGCGCCGATGGCGTTTTTCCACTTCGGCGGGCGGAAGGACTCCCACTTCGGGGACCTGCACGCCCAGGGCGAGGACATGATCCAGTTCTACACGGACAAGACCATCTACATCGAGCGGTGGCCCGACACCTGAGGGCTACTCCTCGTTGAGGACGGCGGTGTGCATCGCCTCGCTCATGTTCGCCAGCGCCCGGTCGTCGGTCTTGAGTTCCTTCATGACGAACCGGGAGGACGTCTCGTTGACGCCCTCGACGGCGACGATCTCGTCGATGAGGCTGTTCATCTGGTCGCGGTCCTGGACCCGGGCGATGACCACGAAGTCGACGTCCCCCATCGTGTAGTAGACGCGGTTCACCCCGGGGATGGCGGCGAGGTCGGCGCCGATCTCCTCGCTGTACCCCTGCTCGTGGGTGACGTTGACGTTGGTGATCATCGCCATGTTCAACCCGAACGCCAGCGGGTCGAGATCGGCGGTGACCCCGGTGATGACGCCGTTCTCCCGGAGTTTGGTCAGTCGGTAGTGCACGGCCGATTTCGAGAGGCCGAGTTCGTCGCTGAGCTCTTCGAGGTTGACGTCGAAGTCGGTCTCGACCCGTTCGAGCAGGTCGAGGTCGACCTCGTCGAGGCCGGCGGCCCGCCCGTCTGTCTCCTCCATAACCCCCCAATCCTCCCACAGGGTTTAAAATTTCACCCCTCACTTCGAACGAGAATCAACGCGGCGGGACGTGACAGCGAAGTAACCGAACGATTTCGAACCGTAATGATACGTTCGCCGATACGTTCCGGTCAGTCGACCATGCGGCCGTCGGCGTAGGCCAGGGCCGTGTCCAGGGCCGCCACCGCCTCGTCGATCTCGGCCTCGGTGATGGTCAACGGCGGCGCGATGATCAGGGTGTTGATCATGTTCGCGACGTAGACGCCCTCCGCGAAGGCGCGGTTACTCACCTCGTCGACGACGGTCGCTTCCTTGCCGAGCTTGTCCTCCCGCGTGCCGAAGGGCACCCGTTGTTCGCTGCTTTTCGTGAGTTCGATCCCCCGGAACAGCCCCACGCCACGAACGTCCCCGACACACGGGTGCTCGGCCGCCAAGGCCTCGAGCTGGTCGCCGAGGTACGCCCCGATCTCGGCGGCGCGCTCGATGAGGTTCTGCTCCTCGTAGGTCTCGATGGCGGCGAGGCCGGCCGCGACGGCCACGGGGTGGCCGGCGTAGGTGTGGCCGTGGACGAGCATGTTGTCCTCGAAGTACTCCGCGATCTCTGGGGTGACCGTCGTCGCCCCCAGTGGCGCGTAGGCGCCGGTCAACCCCTTGGCCATCGTCATGATGTCCGGGGTGACGTCGAAGAGGTCGCTGCCGAACCACTCGCCGGTGCGGCCGAACCCCGCCATCACCTCGTCGACGATGAGCAGGGCGTCGTGGTCGTGACAGATCTCCTTGAGCCGGGGGAGGTACTCATCGGGCGGGACGAGGATGCCGTTCGAGCCGACGACGGGTTCAACGAGCACCGCCGCCACCGTGTCACCCTCCAGCATCAGCATCTCGTCGATGTACTCCAGGCTCTCCATCGGGTCGAGAGTCGACCCGTACGCGTAGGGGTCGGGCGCCTTGATCGTGCCCGGGATCCCGGGTTCGGCGGGCAGCCGTCGCGGGTCCCCCGTCACGGAGATCGAGCCGTAGGTCGCCCCGTGGTAGGACCGGTACCGGGAGACGATCTTCTCCTTGCCCGTGTAGAACCGCGCGATCTTGATCGCGGCCTCGACGGCCTCGGTCCCGCTCGTCGAGAAGAACGTCTTCGTCAGGTCCCCGGGCGTGACCTCCGCGAGTTTCGCGCCCAGTTTCGCGCGGGCCTCGGTCGTGAACCCCGGCGCGACGTAGGCCGCCTCCTCGGCCTGGTCGGCGATGGCCTGGGCGACCGAGTCCGCGGCGTGGCCGATGTTCGAGCACATAAGCTGGCCGCTGAAGTCAAGGATGTCATCGCCCGCCGCGGTCCGGAACCGCGCCCCCGATGCGCTGACGACCTGTGTGGGCGAGACCGTCGATTGGTAGGACCAGGTGCCGAAGACGTGGTCCTTGTCGGTCTGCTCGATGTCGTTGAGACCGTCGTCGCTCCCCATGGACCCGTCGTTCATCCGGCGTGGTGATTAATCTTTGTCCGTACCCCGTGACCGTCGCACGGTGTTGTGTGTCCGCACGCGTAGCTGAGACGCCGTCAAACTATGTGGCGTCAACGCTGAACAGTGTCGGTCACAGGTCGAGGAGGGTGTGGATGGCGTCGACGACGTCGGCGAGGTCGTCGATGACGATGTCGGCGGCCGCGGCCAGCTCCTCGTAGGTGCGGTCGGGGTCCCGCACGTAGATCGCGTGGTGGGCCACCCGGAAGGCGTGGACGTCGTTGACGTAGTCCCCGATCATCACCACCGGGGTCGGGGTCCGGTCCTGGAGGTAGCGGATGGTGTCGGCCTTGTCCTGTGGGGACTGGTAGGGGTGGACGTCATCCAGGGGGATGCCGACCGCGGCGGCCACCGCCCGGAGGATGTGGGTGGCGTCCCCGGAGACGATGTGCGGGTCGAACCCGTCGGCCCGGACCGCCTCGACGACGGCCGCGCCGGCGTCCAGGGGGACGGTGGTATAGCCGACGACGCGTTCGATGCGGCCGCCGGCCAGGTCGACGACGAGCTGGACGCCGACCGGGGGATCGCGCCAGTGGGGGTACTCCGCGTCGATGCGGGCGCGGATGGCCGCGACCTGCTCACAGACCGTGCGGGCGGAGGCGGCGTCGTCGGCCTCGATGGCGGCGCGGGCGGTGTCGGTGTCGGTCTCGACGTTGGCGTAGGCGACGTGGAGTTCCGGGGCCTCGCGGGCGACGACGGTCCCCAGGGGGTCGGGGACGTCGAAGGCGCCGAAGGACTGGCGGCCGACGCTGACCAACGCGACCGGGTGCTCGGGCGGGACGTCGGGGACGCGGTCGGTGACGAGGCCGTCGGTGACGACGGGGGCGACCTCGACGACGACCTCGCTGAGGGTGCCGGAGTTGTCGAAGACGACGTCCCCGATGGCGTCATCACGCACCGTGGGGGCCTCCGTGGCGGGCGGTCATTCCCCGCGGGGCCGCCAGTGACAGGCGACCTGGCGGTCGCCGCCGATCGCGCGGAGCGGGGGTTCCTCGGTCTCGCAGCGGTCCTGTTCCTCGGGGCTGCACTCGGCCTTGAGATGGCAGCGCGGGTGGAAGTTACAGCCCGTGGGCGGGTTCGAGGGGTCCGGTGGGCTGCCCTCGAGGGTGATGCGGTCGTCCTCCCCGGGCTGGGTAGTCACCCGCGGGATCGAGGAGAGCAACGCCTCGGTGTAGGGGTGTTGGGGGTCGTCGAAGACGGTGCCGACCTCGCCCAGCTCCACGATCTTCCCGAGGTACATCACCGCGACGCGGTCGGCGACCTGGCGGACGACGCTCATGTCGTGGGTGATGATGAGGTAGGTCAACCCGAACTCGTCCTGGAGGTCCTCGAGCAACTCGAGGATCTGGGCCTGGATGGAGACGTCCAACGCGGAGCTGGGTTCGTCGGCGATCAACAGGTCCGGGTTCAGCGCCAGGGCGCGGGCGATGCCGACGCGTTGGCGTTGGCCCCCGGAGAGTTCGTGGGGGAAGGCGTTGTAGTACTGGTCGGCGTCGAGGCCGACGGTGTCCAACAGCTCCCGGACGTAGGCCTCGCGGTCCGTCCGGTGTTCGCCGTGGATGACGAGGGGTTCGGCGACGATGCGGCCGACGGTCATCCGCTCGTTCAGCGTCGAGAACGGGTCCTGGAAGATCATCTGGACGTCCCGGCGGACGTCGCTGTCGAGGTGGTCGGTGATGTCCTCGCCCCGGAAGTACACCTCGCCGTCGGTGGTGTCCCGCAACCCGATGACGGTCTCGGCCATCGAGGACTTGCCACAGCCGGACTCCCCGACGACGGCCAGGGTCTCGCCCTCGTAGAGGTCGAAGCTCACGCCGTCGACGGCCTTGACGTCGCCGACGTGCCGGCCGAGGATGCCGCTGGTGACGGGGTAGTACTTCTTGAGGTCCCGCACCGCCAGCAGCGGTTGGCCCCGGCCCATGGTCAGGGGCTCGACGCGGTGGCGTTGCTCGCTCATCGGTCGGCCTCCGGGGTGGGCACATCCTCGGCGGGGCCGTCGTAGTCGTCGGTGTAGACATAGCAGCTGGCGGCGTGCCCGGCCTCGAAGTCGATCTCCGGTGGCGGGTCGACGTCACAGAGGCCGCGGTCGGCCTTCGGGCACCGCGGGTGGAACCGGCAGCCACTCGGCGGCTCCAGGAGGTTCGGCGGGGTGCCGGGGATCGACGCCAGGTCGTCGACGGTGTCGACGTCGGGGATGCTCTCGAGGAACAGTTGGGTGTAGGGGTGTTTGGGGTCGGTCAGCAGCTGTTCGCGGGAGCCGCGTTCGGCGATGCGGCCCGCGTACATCACGAGGAACCGCTCACACACCTGGGAGACGACGCCGAGGTCGTGGCTGATGAGGATGAGGGCCATCTCCCGTTCCTCGACGAGGCGGCGGAACAGCTCGATGATCTGGGCCTGGATGGAGACGTCGAGCCCGGTCGTGGGTTCGTCGGCGATCAGCAGTTCGGGTTCGCCGGCCAGGGCCATCGCGATCATCGCGCGTTGGGCCATGCCCCCGGAGTACTCGTGGGGGTAGTTGTCCAGGTTCTGGGCGGCGTTGGGGATGCCGACCTCCTCGAGGAGGGCCTGGGCCTCCTCACGGGCCGCGGCCTTCGAGAGGTCCCGATGGGCCCGCACCGCCTCGATCAGTTGCTCGCCGACGGTGTAGGTGGGGTCGAAGGCGGCCTGGGCGTTCTGGAACACCATCCCGATCTCGGCGCCGCGGATCGCGCGCAAGTCCCGGTCCGAGGCCCCGACGAGGTCGGTGCCCTTCCAATGGACGGTGCCGGCGTCGATGCGGCCCGGTTCCTCGATGAGCCCGACGATCGACCGCACGGAGACGGACTTCCCGCTCCCGGACTCGCCGACGATGCCCAGGGTGTCGCCGGCGGCCAGATCGTAGCTGATGCCGTCGACGGCGGAGACGACGCCGGCGTCGGTGTAGAACCGGGTGGTGAGGTCCCGGACGGACAACAGCGGCGACGCGGCCGAGGGGTCATCGCGGGTCATTGGTTGGGCCCCGTGCGTGGGTCGAGGATGTCTCTGAGCCCGTCGCCCAGGAGGTTGAACCCCAGGACCGAGAACACGATCGCCAGCCCCGGGAAGACGCTGTACCACCACTGGCCGCTGCTGACGAACCCCTTGCCCACCCGGAGGATCGCCCCCCAGGACGGGCGTGGCGGCGGCACGCCGACGCCGAGGAAGGACAGGGACGCCTCGAGGATGATCGCCAGCGCGGCGACGATCGACGCCTGGACGAGGATCGCGGACATGCAGAACGGCAACACGTGGAACGCGAGGATGCGGGCGTGGGAGGCGCCCATCGATCGGGCGGCCTTGACGTGGGCCTCCTTGGACACCGACAGCGCTGACCCCCGGGTGATGCGGGCGAACTGCGGGATGAACACGATGCCCAACGCGATGATGATGTTGGTGAGGGACTGCCCGAAGATCGCGACCAGCGTCAATCCCAGGAGGATCGACGGGAATGCGAAGATCGAGTCCATCAACCGCATCAACACGTCGTCGACGCGGCCGCCGAAGTACCCGGAGAGCAGGCCGACGGGCACCCCGACGAGCATCGCGACCAACGGGGTGGCGACCGCGACCTGGAAGGCGATGCGGGCGCCGTACACGACCCGGGAGAAGATGTCGCGGCCGTACTGGTCGGTGCCGAACGGGTGGGTGGCGCTGGGGCCCTCCAGTCGCTCGGGGACGTTGGTCGCCGCGTAGTCGTAGGGTGCGATCTGCGGGGCGAAGATGGCGACGACCAGGAACAGGCCCAGGACGGTGGCTCCGATGACCGCGAGTCGGTTCTTCCGGAACCGGGCGAGGAACCGTCGTGCCCGCCGGACCGCCGGGCGGGTGGTGGTGTCGGTCGCCATTATTCGTCTCGCAACCTCGGGTTCAGGTAAAAGTACGTGAGGTCAACGACGAGGTTCACCAGCACGAAGAAGGTGGTGTACACGAGCACGATGCCCTGGATCATCACGTAGTCCCGGTCGCGGATGCGGTTGACGAGCAGGCGTCCCATCCCGGGGATGGTGAACACCTCCTCGATGATGACCGAGCCGCCGAGCAGGTACCCGAACTGCAGGCCGATCACGGTGATGACGGGGATGAAGGCATTTTTCATCGCGTGACCGAGCACCGTGAGCTCGGAGACGCCTTTCATCCGGATGGCGTTGAGGTAGTCCTGCCGGATCTCCTCTAACAGTTCCGAGCGCAGCATCCGGGTGACGATGGCCGCCATCGCGGTGCCAAGCGTGATCCCGGGCAGGATCATGTACTTGATCCCGGCGACCGGGTCCTCCAGCGGGGAGACGTACCCGGTGACGGGGAACCAGCCCAGGGAGACCCCGAACACCAGCAGGAGGACGATGCCGAGCCAGAAGTTCGGGATCGAGACGCCGAGCAGCCCGAAGGTCAGCCCGAGGTCGTCCCAGATGGTGCCCCGTCGCAGGGCGCTGATGGTGCCTGCGGGGATGGCGATCAACAGGCTGACGATGAACCCGCTGATGGTGACGAAGATCGTCGCGGGCAGCCGGGAGATGATGGCGGTGGTCACGACGCGGTTGTCCAACGGCGACACGCCCAGGTCGCCCTGGACGACCCCGGTCATGTACTGGACGTACTGGATGACGAACGGTTCGTCGAGCCCCATCTGGTCGCGGACGGCCATGATCTGCTCCTGGGTGGCGTCCGAGCCCAGCATGATGATCGCGGGGTCACCGGGGACAAGGCGCACCATCCAGGAGACGATGATGCTGACGAGCAACAGGACCGGGATGGCCCACAACAATCGTTTGGCCGCGTACTCGTGGAGGCGCGTGACCATCGTGGCCAGCGGTTAGCTCTCCTTCCACATCGTCCACCAGCGGCTGTAGGGGAGCAGCCAGGGCTGGTAGCCGTGGACGTTCGTCCGGAGGCCAACGAGGTCGTCGGTGCGGGCGACGGAGATCCAGGGGAGGTTCTTGTTGATCAGTTTCTGCAGTTCGGTGTAGATGTCGACGCGGGTGGACTGTTCGGTCTCGGATCGCCCGTTCTGGACGAGTTCGTACATCCGCTGGGCGTCGGGCTGGTCCTCGAAGTACTGGTTGTACTGGGGGCCATCGGGGGCGAGGAACGGGTAGTAGTGGCGGTCGGGGTCGATCTTGAACGGGACGCTGAACGCCTGGCAACTGTAGTCCTTCTGGACGAACCGCTGGAGCTGGGTGCCCCACTCGTTGATCTGGGTTTCGGCGTCGATCCCGGCGGCGTTGAGCTCCGCGACGAGGAGGTCGGCGGTGCTTTTCATGATCGGGTACTGGGTGTTGGCCTCGATCTGGAGGGTCACCCCGTCGAGGGGGTTGCCGGCGTCATCGAGGATCTGTTGGGCGCGCTCGACGTCGCGTTGCCGGGCCGAGTCGCCGAGGTCGTAGTTCCAGATGCTCTCCTCGGGGAACGGTTGCCAGGCCGCGGTCCCGAACCCGAAGACGCCGGCCTCGACGATCGCCGATCGGTTGATGACGTGGGCGACGGCGCGCCGCACCGCGGGGTTGGACCACGGTTCCTTGCTGCAGTTGATGTGGACCTGGGCCCAGCCGGTGCCGCGTTGCTGGATGAGGTCGACGTCGCTGGCGTCCTGGAGGGTGGAGGCGTTGTTCCCCGGGACGTTGCGGGCCATGTCGATGTCGCCGGCGCGGATCGAGGACACCCGGGAGGAGGCGTCCGGGATCGGGGTGACCCGGACCTTGTCGAGGTAGGGGTAGGGAATCGGGAAGCCCTCGCGGTAGCCGTCGAAGGCCTCGAGATCGAGGAAGTTCCCGGGCTGGTACTCGCCCATCCGGAACGGGCCGGTGCCGACCGGTTCCTGGAAGTCGCCGAGCTCTCCGCCCTGGTCCTCGACGGCTTCCTCGGGGATGATGACCCAGGTGATCCGGGCGATGAAGTTGAAGAACGGGGCGAACGGCTGGGACATGGTGAAGGTGACCTCGTAGTCGCCGGTGGCCTCGACGGACTCCATGGCGGCGAGGTCGCTGCCCATCGCGTTCTCCTGGGCCATGCGGTTGTAGGAGTAGACGACGTCCTCGGCGACGAGCTCCCGGTCGGTCGGCGGGTGGAACATCACGCCCTCCTTGAGCTGGAAGGTGTACTCGAGGCCGTCGTCGCTGATGTCCCAGGAGTCGACGAGGCGGCCCGCGGGGGCGCCGTCCTCGAAGGTGATCAGCGTCTCGCAGATGTTGAAGACGACCACCCAGGAGACGACACTGGAGGTGAAGTGGGGGTCGAGTCCGGTGAGTTCGGACTCGAACCCCACGTTCAGCGTCCCGCCCTCCTGGGGTTCCATGGTCGTCGAGGTCGTGGTGGTGTCGTCGGTCGTGGTGGTCGTCGTGGTGGTGTCATCCCCGTCACCGCCACCGCCCCCACAGCCGGCGACGCCGGCGGCGGCTGCAGCGCCAGCGTATTTCAGCACCCGTCGCCGGTCGATGCCGCCGCCCGAACCAGACTGGCTGTGTGCCATTGGCTGGCTGTTACCACGGCTGCTATTAAAAGTTCGCGGGCAGGGCTTAAACCAGGGAAATCGACCGTCGGCACTTGACAGACATTTTCCGAGACTGACTGGATTTAATTGAACGTCGTCCCCATCGATGCCACCCAACTGTTAACGCCGCCGCGACCGAAGGCGCCGGTATGCACCACGACGATCCCCACGGCCTCCACATCGGCGGGACCGAACGCCCGGCCGCCGACGGGGCCACGGCTCCGGTCGAGAACCCCGCGACGGGCGAGGTCTTCGCCGAGGTGGCCGTCGGTACCGCCGCGGACGTCGACGACGCGGTCGCCACCGCCCGCGAGGCCTTCCTCGACTGGCGGGCGACCCCGCCCGAGGAACGCGGCCGCATCGTCGCCGGCGTCGCCGACGAGATCCGGGCCGCCCACGAGGAGCTGGCCGCCCTCGAGACCAGAGACCAGGGCAAACCACTGGCCCAGGCCAGAAGCGATTTCGAGGGCGCCGCCCGGTACTTCGAGTACTACGGCGGCGCCGCCGACAAGCTCGACGGGCGGTCGATCCCGATGGGGCCCGACCAGGTCGATTTCACCGTCCGGGAACCCTACGGGGTCAGCGCCCAGATCACGCCGTGGAACTTCCCGGGGAACCTCTTCGCCCGTGGCGTCGCCCCCGCGCTCGTCGCGGGCAACACCGTCGTCGTCAAACCCGCGCCACAGACCCCGCTGTCCACCTTGCGACTGGCCGAGCTGGTCGAGTCGGCGGGGGTGCCGCCGGGCGTCGTCAACGTCGTCCCCGGCCCCGGTGACCCCACGGGTGCGGCCCTCACCGGCCACCCCGACGTCGACACCATCACCTTCACCGGGAGTGTCGCCACCGGCCGACAGATCATGGAGACCGCCGCCGAACACGTCACCCCAGTCACCCTCGAACTCGGCGGGAAGAACCCGGCGATCGTCTTCCCCGACGCCGATCTGGAGACCGCCGTCGACTGGATCGACACCGGGATCTACACCAACGCCGGCCAGGTGTGCTCGGCCGCCGACCGGGCGCTGGTCCACACCGACGTCCACGACGAGTTCGTCGACCGGTTCACCGACGTCGCCCAGAACTACCACCTCGGCGCCGGGGACGCCGACCCGGACATGGGCCCGCTCGTCAGCGAGGCCCACTTCGAGACGGTGACCGACTACATCGCCCTCGCCGAGGCCGAGGGCGCCACCATTGCCGCCGGCGGGGACGCCCTCGACCGGGACGGGTACTTCGTCGAGCCGACGGTGATCACCGACGTCGACCCGGAGATGCGGATCGCCCAGGAGGAGATCTTCGGCCCCGTCCTGGTCGTCATCCCCTTCACGGGTGACGCCGAGGCCCTCCAGATCGCCAACGGCGTCGAGTACGGCCTGGTCAGTGGCGTGTTCACCAGCGACGTCACGCGTGCCCACACGTTCGCGCGTCGGCTCGAAGCCGGGAACGTCTACATCAACAAGTGGTTCGGCGACACCGTCCAGACCCCCTTCGGCGGGTACAAGCAGTCCGGGATCGGGCGGGAGAAGGGGATCGAGGCCCTCGACTCCTACCTCCAGACCAAGAACGTCGCCGTCGGGCTCGGCGGCGACGCCGACCTCCCCGCGAACTGACGCCGTCGACGGTCGGACGCTGTTCGACAACCGGGGGACGGAGGTGGAGTGTGTCCGGGAGTTCGGCGGAAGGTTGATACGCGACCCGAGCGACCCCGTGGCCATGTCACTGGACGGTGCAGCCACCGCGATCACGGGTGCCGGCTCCGGGATGGGCGCCGCCACCGCCAGACTGTTCGCGCGACGGGGCGCGAAGGTCGCCGTCGTCGACGTCGACGAGGACGCGGCCGCCGCCACCGCCGCGGACATCGAGGCCGCCGGCGGGGAGGCCATCGCCGTCACGGCCGACGTCTCGGCCGCCGCTGACGTCGAGGCGTTCGTCGCCGAGACCGTCGACGCCTTCGGCGGGATCGACGTCCTCCACAACAACGCCGGCATCGCCCAGCAGTCCACCCCGGTCGAGGACGTCACCGAGGCCACGTGGGACCGCATCCAGGCCGTGAACCTCAAGAGCGCGTTCCTCGGCGCGAAGTACGCCGTCCCCCACATGAAAGCCCAGGACGGCGGCGTCATCCTCAACACGGCCTCCACCTCGGGCATCCGGCCCCGCACGGGGTTGTCCGCCTACGCCGCCGCCAAGGGCGGGATGATCACGTTGACCAAGCAACTCGCCCACGAACTCGCCGAGGACGGCATCCGGGTCAACGCCATCTGCCCGGTCGCCACCGACACCGACATGCTCCCCGAGTTCGCCGGCGGGGACCTCTCGGTGGAGTCGATGGCCGACACCATTCCCCTGGGCCGGCTCGCCGAACCCGACGACATCGCGGCTGCCGCCGCGTTCCTCGCCAGCGACGAGGCCGCGATGATCACCGGCACCGCCCTCGAGGTCGACGGGGGGCGGGACATCTGATGGTCACCCGCGAGACACTCCACGCCGCCGTCGAGGACCGACGCGACGACCTGGTCGCGTTCCTCGAGGCGTTCGTCGGCATCGACGCCGAGAACCCGCCGGGGCGACGCTACCCCGAGTCCGTGGACTTCCTCGCCGACGCCATGGAAACCCGGGGCTACGCCGTCGACCGATTGCCGGTCCCCGAGGACGTGGTCGAAGACCATTACCCCGACCGCACCGCCTACCCCCGGGAGAACGTGGTGGGGCGGGTCGGCGACGGCGACGGGCCCGACGTCCACTTCACCGGGCACTTCGACGTCGTCCCCGCCGGCGAGGACTGGACCCACGACCCTTACGACCCCACGATCGAGGACGGTCGCCTCTACGGGCGGGGGAGCTCGGACATGAAATCCGGGATCGCCGCGAGCCTGTTCGCCGGCGACGCGTTGCTGGCGACGGATGCCGTCCGCGGCCGCCTGACCCAGTCGATGACCTGTGACGAGGAGACCGGCGGGTTCACCGGACTGGGCCACCTCGTCGACACGGGCGTCCTCGCCCCCGAGAACACGGACTACTGCATCTACACCGAGTGTTTCGACTCCTCGCGGATCTGCATCGGCCACCGCGGCGTCCTGAAGTTCCGCGTGGTCACCACCGGCGAGAAGGCCCACGGGTCGATGGCCCACGACGGGGCCAACGCGGTGATGGCGATGAACGACTTCCTGACCCGCATCGGCGAGTACCGCGACCGGTTACACGACCGTCGCACCGACCTCCCCGTGACCCCCGAGGCCTCCCGGGTGGCGGACATCTCGGCGACCATGATCGACGCCGGCTACTCCGAGAACGTGGTCCCGGACCGGTGTACCGCGAAGTTCTACCGGGTGCTCGTCCCCGAGGAATCCGTCGCCGACGCCCGCGAGGAGATCGAGGCGCTCATGGCCGCGACGGAGGCCGCGACCGGGACCGCCACCGAGTACGAGGAGATCATGTTCGCCGAACCGACCGCCGTCCCCGACGACGGGGTGGCGGCCACCACCTACCTCGAGGAGATCGGGCGGTTCCACGACGACCCCGGGGTCGTCGTCTCGCCGGGGTCCGACGACCAGCGGTTCGTCGTCAACGACGCCGGCATCGAGGAATGCATCGTTTACGGCCCGGGCTTGCTCGACCAGGCCCACGTCGCCGACGAGTACGTCCCCATCGAGGAGGTCGTCACCGCGACGAAGGTGATGGCGACCGCGACCGCCGACCTCATGGGGGTCCTCGAGGCGTGACCCTCCCCGCCCCGGCATCGGTCCCGGACCGCGCCACCGGCGTCGCCGACCGACCGGGCGAGGGGGTGAACGTCGCGGTCGCCGGGATCCCGGACCCCGCCGCGGTGACCGCGACCGAGGACGGGTACACCGGCCCCAGCGCCGGGACCCTGGGCCGGCTCGCCGCCGCGGCCGACGCCGTCGACGCCGCCGGCGGCGTCCTCCACGCGCCGGTCCCCGACTTCACCGCGGCCGGGCCGTGGCTCGTCGTCGAACCGCTGGACGGTCGGTTGGCCACCGTCGCGAAAGGCACCGGCACCGTCACGGTGACGCTGTCGGCCCCAACCGGCCACCTCGACGCCCGACTCCGGGGGCTGCGGGACCGGGTCGACGCCGTTTTCGAGGCCGCCCGCCCCACCCACGACCGGTACCCCGTCGACCGCGACGAGTTCGGGGCGTTCACCCCCGGCCTCACCACGACCGAGCCCGCGGCGGTCACCGTCGAGGAGGACGGGGTGACGGTCACCCTCGACGTCGCGACGACCCCGGCGACGACGGCCGCGGCCATCCGCCAACAATTCGAGGCCCCCGCGGCCGTCCAGGACGTGGCGGTGACCATCGACCAGGGGGTCGAACGCGCCACGCCACCGCCGGCGTTACGGGACGCGGCCGAGGCCGCCGTCGCCGAGACCCTCGGGGACTGGGCCTACGAGTGGCTGCCCGGACCGTCGCTGTTCACCCAGGTGCCCGGCGGGCAGAAGCTCGCGGTCGGGACCGGTCACCCCGGCGCCGACACCTACAGCCACGAGGCCTACCGACAGTTGCGGGCGATCCTCACCGCGACGATGGAGGCGTGGGGATGAGGACGGTCGCCGAACCGTTCACCGCCGAGGAGGTCCGGGTCGAACCACGGGACACGCCCGGGATCACGGTCAACGGGACGCCGGCCGACGTCGCCCACGTCCAGAAGGCCGACATCCGCGTCGACCTCGCCGACGATCACGGCCGGTCCTACGTCGTCGAACACGTGCTCGGGCCCCTGGGCCTCTGTGGGGTGACCGCCGCCCGCGTCGAGGGGATCCGGGAGGACTGGCAGTTCGCCCGGGTCGAGGACCGCATCTGCTACAGTCGCGGCGTCGGCCCGCAGGGCGTGGTCGGCCACCCGGGCGGCTACCCGAACCCGGCGATCGCCGAGGGCGTCGGGACCGTCGGGGTCGAGACCCACGGCGACGCGGTGCGGCACACCGTGGCCGAACCGGTGACCGTCACCGCCGGCGACGGGTCGCTGACGGTGGCGCCCCGTGAACGGGGTGCCGGCGTCCGGTTCGAGGTCGCGTTCCGCGGCGAGGAACTCACCGCGGAGGTCGACCCCGCCGGCGACACCGACCCCGACCTGGTCGCGGCCGTGACCGGGAGCCAGACCCCGTACCTCACCGAGGACCCCCGCGAGGGGATCACCCACTCGATCGCGGACCTGGTCTCGGACGTCGCCGTGATCGGCGGACTCGAGGACGTCCTCGTCGAGGCCGACCTCACCGGCGCCGAGGGCTACCACCGACTCACCGTGGGGGCGTCCCGCCGCGCCCACGCCGAGGACCTCGTCGTCGAGCACTGACCTACTCGGGGAGGGCGTCGACGACGGCGTCGGTGAACGCCGCCGTGGTGGCCGACCCGCCGAGGTCCGGGGTGCGCGGGGTCCCCGCGGCCAGCGTGGCCTCGAGGCCGGTCATCACCCGTTGGGCGCCGTCGTGGTCGCCCAAATGCTCTAAGAGCATCGCCCCGGCCCAGATGGTCGCGGTCGGGTTGGCGACGCCCTCGCCGGCGATGTCGGGGGCGCTGCCGTGCATCGGTTCGAACAGTCCGGTGCCCGTCGGGTCGAGGTTCGCGCCCGGACACAGGCCCAACCCGCCCTGTAGCATCGCGCCGAGGTCGGTGAGGATGTCCCCGAAGAGGTTCGGCGTGACGACGGTCTCGAACCGGGCGGGGTCCCGGACGAGGTCCATGGCGGCCGCGTCGGCGTACGCGAACTCCAGGGTGGCGTCGTAGTCGGTGGCCACGGCCGCGGCGACGTCCCGCCACAACCCGTACAGGTCGGGGAGGACGTTGGCCTTGTCCACGACCGTGACCGTCTCGTGGCCGTTCCGGGCGGCGCGCTCGAACCCGTACTCGAGGATGCGGCGACACCCCTCGCGGGAGGCGATGCCGACGGCGTACGCGAGTTCCTCGGCGTCGGTGTCGACGCTGACGTCGATGTCGGCGTCGTACAGCGCCCGGTCGAGATGGTGGGTGGTGTGGCCGCTGTCCCGGACGCGGTCGCCGAGGCCGACGTAGAAGTCCTCGGTGTTCTCCCGGACGACGACCAGGTCGATATCCGCGGGGCCACGGTCCCGTAACGGGGTCTCGACCCCCTCGAACAACCGGATCGGGCGGAGGTTCACGTACTGGTCGAGGCCGAACCGCAACGCGAGGATGATCCCCTGCTCGAGGACGCCGGGGTCGACCCGGGGGTCGCCGACGCTGCCGAAGTAGATGGCGTCGTATTCACCCAGTTCGGCGAGGGCGTCGTCGGGCAGGGTCTCACCGGTGGCGAGGTAGTGGTCGGCGCCGTACGGGTACCGGACCCACTCGATGGGCTCTGAGGCCGCCGCCTCGAGGACGCGTTGCCCGGCGGCGATCACCGTGGGACCGACGCCGTCACCGGGGATGACCGGGACTTCGTGCACACCCCCGACTCGGGGGACCACCACCTTGAATCGGTCGAACACAAGAGTCACGCCCCTCCACGCCGAGACGCCGGTATGCACGACAGCGACCACACGCGGGCCCCGTCCCGGGCGGGCGAGGGCGTCGACACGGTCCCGATCTTAGAGCGGGACGAAAGCGACGCGGCGAGTACGGTCACCATCGAGACCGACGAGGTGACGGCGTGGTGTCCCTACGAGGGGACCGCGGACTACTACGAGGTCACGGTCACCTACCGGCCGGACGGCTACGTCCTCGAGCTGATGAGTCTCCGGGACTACTTCCAGTCGTTCCGCGACGAGGAGATCTCCCACGAGGCGTTCACCGACCGGGTGTTCGAGGACCTGGTCACGGTGGTGGCCCCGGACTTCCTCCGGTTGGAGGTGGTGGCGCCGCCCCGGTACGGCCTCGAGACCACCTGCGTGCGGGACACCCGCGAGGACTGAGTCACCGGTCCTGGGCGGGGATGACGTCCCCGAACTCGTCGACGGGCATCACCGAATAGTCGACGCTGAGCGTGTCCTGGGTGGCCCGCACCTGACCGACGAACCGCGAGATCGCCTCGAGTTCGCCCTCGAGGACGAACAGCTCCATGCAGTAGTGGTTCCCGACGTGGCTATGGAAGTTCGCGGCGACGAGGCCCTCGTGGTCGTGGCGGAGCCGCATCATCCGTTCCTCGACGGCGGTGGTCTCGTAGTCGAAGACGACGGTGACGACACCCATCAGCTGGCGGTCCTCCAGGCGCTGGTCCTCGAACTCGCCGAGCAGGTCCCGCGCGGCCTCGCGTAACACCTCGCTGCGACCGGTGTACCCGTGGTCGTCGGCGAACGCGTCGATGCGGTCGACGAGGGCTTCGGGCATCGAGACGCTGACAACGGTCATGGCCCTTCTCGGACCCCGCCGACCTTAGAGGTCCCGCCCCGGACCGGAGGATTTTACTCCGCGCGAGGGGTGGCTGGGGGTATGGCGAGGTCGTCGGCGTATCTGCTCGCGGTGCTCGGGGTCGTCGTCGGGCAGGCCATCATGCTGTACGGTGTCTTCCAGACCAGCGGCGAACACCTCAACGCCCCCATGGCCGTGGGCGGCGTCGTGGTCCTCGCCGCGATCGGGTTGTTGACGGCGGGACTGTTCGCCGAGGACGCCCCCGCGTGACTGGGCCCTCCGGGATTCGAACCCAGGACCGCCCGGTGTCCCATCCGCCGGCCCGTCACCGCACGGAGTATGAGCCGGGTGCTCTACCACTAAGCTAAGGGCCCTACCCGGGGCGTCGGGGTGGCGATGCCAAGTAGCTTCTCCTCTCCGCCTGGCGATACGTGTTTTTGTCCGCAGCGACTAGCCCGGGGTATGACCGACGTCGAGTGGGAGGCCGCCCTCGAGGCCGAACGCGAGCAGAAAGACCGGTACTTCCGGGAGAGCCCCCGGTCACCCCTCTCGCAGGAGGCCCGCCGGGAGTTCGACGGGCTCCCCTACTACCCGCCGGACCCGGACTACCACCTCGAGGTCGACCTCGTCGGGTTCGAGGACCGCGACGAGATCACCGTCGAGATCACGCGGGACGGGGAACAGACCTACCTCCGCTGGGGGCAGTTCCGGTTCGACCTGCACGGCGAGGAGTACACGCTGACCGCGTTCAAGGCCGATCCCGAGGACGAGCGGTTGTGGGTGCCGTTCAAGGACGCGACCAACGACGACACCACCTACCCCGCCGGCCGGTACCTGGACCTGGAACCCGACGACCACCGTCCGGACGGGTCCTGGGTCCTGGACTTCAACCGGGCGTACAGCCCGTTCTGCGCCCACTCGGAGGCCTACGAGTGCCCCCTCGTCCCCTTCGAGAACCGCCTCGACTGCCGGATCGAGGCCGGCGAACAGTACCCCACATGACCCGCGATACACTCAAGCCCCGGGGGCGACAGGACCCCGACATGAGCGTCACCCGGTACACGTGTGAGGGGTGTGGCGCCGAACTCTCCTGTCGCCGGCATCTCGACCGCGAGTCGACGACGGCGGGCAACCGGTTCAAGTGTCGGTACTGCCAGACGGTGGTGCCGGGCGTCGTCGCGGAGAAACTGAACCACCAGCGCCACCACGAGGTGGTGGCCGAGCGCCGCCGACAGGACTCGAACCTGTGACAACCTGGGTAACAACCAGGTGCTCTACCAACTGAGCTACGGCGGCCGGCGAGAGCCGCTACCGGTCGTCGTTCAATAAGGGCTTCGCTTCCGGTCGCCGGCGTCCGGTAGTCTTTCCACACCGCGTCCCGCAGTGGGGGCCATGAGCGGGGCCGACGCCTTCGAGGACGTGGTCGCCACGGTCCGCGAGCGGGTGACCCCCGACGACGACGAGGCGGCGCTGTTGGACGACGTCGTGGCGACGGTCACCGATCGGGCCGCGGCCGCGATCGCCGAGCGCGGCGTGGCCGCCGACGTCGTCCACGTCGGGTCGACGGCACGGGGGACCTGGGTCAGCGGCGAGCGGGACGTCGACGTCTTCGTCCGATTTCCCCCGGACGTCGACCGGGCGACCCTCGAGGCCGAGGGCCTGGCCATCGGCCGGGCGGTCCTCCCGGACGGCCACGAGGAGTACGCCGAACACCCATACGTCACCGGGTCCCTCGATGGCGTCGCCGTCGACCTCGTCCCGTGTTACCGGGTCGAGGACGCCGCCGACATCCGGTCCTCGGTCGACCGCACCCCGTTCCACGACGAGTACCTCACCCCGCGACTCGACGCCGAGACGCGGGCAGCGGTCCGGGTCACCAAACAGTTCCTCACCGGGATCGGCGCGTACGGCAGCGACCTCCGCACCCAGGGGTTCTCGGGATACCTCACGGAGTTGCTCGTCCTCGAGTACGGGGACTTCGCCGCGTTCGTCGACGCCGCCAGCGACTGGGCGCCCCCGGTGACCATCGACCCGGTCGGCCACGGCGCCACCGACTTCGACGCCCCGCTCGTGGTCGTCGACCCCACCGACCCCGCCCGGAACGTCGCCGCCGTCGTCAGCCCCGAGAACGTCGCCCGCGTCCAGCACTACGCCCGATCGCTGCGGGCGACCCCCCGCACCGCGGTGTTCGAGCCGTCGTCCCCGCCGCCACTCGACGCCGCGGCCCTCGAGACCCACCTCCAGGGACGGGACACCACGCCGCTCGCGGTGACGTTCACCGCGCCGGACATCGTCGACGACCAACTGTACCCCCAGCTCCGCCGGTCGCTGACCGGGGTCATCCGCGGCCTCGAGGACGCCGGGTTCGCGGTGCTGCGCGGGGCGACGTGGGCCGACCAGCGCGGGGTGTTGTTCGTGGAGCCAACCGTCGACACGCTCCCGGCCGTCGAACGCCACGAGGGGCCGCCGGTCCACGTCGCCGACCACGCCACCCGGTTCTACGAGACCTACGCCGACGACGAAGCGGTGTACGGCCCGTTCATCGACGGGGACCGGTACGTCGTCGAACGGGAGCGGGCGGTGACGACCGCCGCCGAGTTCCTCGAATCCGACCTCCTGGAGGTGTCGCTTGGCACCCACGTCGAGACCGCCGTCGAGGACGGGTACGACGTCCTCGTCGGACCCGAGGTCCGGGCGTTGCTCCCGGAGTTCGACGTCGAACTCGCGCGGTACTTCGCCCCGCGCCCCTAGAGCCCGTGGGTGTCCCGGACGGCCGCGACTGCGTCGACGACCCCGGGGTCCGGGTCGCCCTCGGGGACGGTCGGCGCCCGCCCGTCGAAGATGGCGTTCACCTCGACGATCCCCGCCGAGAGGGTCTCCAGTCCGTACCCGCCCTCCAGGACGAACGCCAGGGCCGCGTCGGCGTCGGCGGCGATGTGGCGCACGCGGTCGGCCAGCATCCCGAAGCCCTCGGTCGTCACCCGTGTGCGTGAGATGGGGTCGTGGCGATGCGGGTCGAACCCCGCACTCACCAGCACCAGATCCGGGTCGAACCGACCGACAATCGGGGCGACGGCGTCCTCGATGGCGTGGCGGTACCCGGCGTCCCCGGCGCCGGCGGGCATCGGGACGTTCACCGTGGTCCCGGCGCCGTCCCCGGTCCCGGTCTCCTCGATGGCCCCGGTCCCGGGGTAGAGGCCGGCCTCGTGGATCGAGGCATAACACACCGCGGCCCGGTCCGCGAAGATGGCCTGGGTCCCGTTGCCGTGGTGGACGTCCCAGTCGACGATCGCCACCCGGTCGACAGCGTCGGCCGCGAGGGCCTGGTCGGTCGCGATGGCGACGTTGTTCAGGAAACAGAAGCCCATGGCGTCGTCGGCGACGGCGTGGTGGCCGGGTGGCCGCCCCAGCGAGAACGGCGTGTCCCGGCCGTCGGCCCCCGCCAGGGCGGCGGTGGCGGCATCGACGGCCAGTCCGGCACTGGTCCGGGCGGCGTCCCAGGTCTCGGCCACCGCGACGGTGTCGGGGTCCCAGTCCCCGCCGCCGTCCGCACAGAACGCCTCGAGGTCCTCGAGGTAGCCGGGGTCGTGGGTCGTCGCGAGGACCGCGGGGTCGAGGGGGTCGGCGCCGACGTAGCGGACGGCGTGCTCCCGGGCCAGGCCCCGGCGCACCGCCCGGATCCGGTCCGGGGACTCGGGGTGGCGGTCCCCCGGGTCGTGGGCGAGACAGGTGTCGCTGAAGCCGAACCTCATCCGCAGAGTTCGCGGTAGACCCTGACGTCCTCGGCTTGGACGGTGCGTCGCCCGGCGTGCCGGGCGAGGGTCGCCGCGCCGGCCGCGATCGTCTCGGCGTCGGCCTCCAGGGTCGCCGCGAGGGCGACGCGGGCGTCCATGGACACCCGGTACCGGTCGTCGATGTCCAGGCGGGCGATGCGGTCGACAGGCGCGATCGGCAACGTCACCCGGTCCCGGTCGGCGGGGGCGACGTCGGGGAAGTCCTCGACCATCAGGGTCTTGCGTCCGTCGGCGGTGGCGTGCTCGGCTGCCGTCACCGCCAGCGCCGCACCGCGTTCCTGGATGGCGGTGGCGAGTGCCTCGACCGCCCCGGCGCCGACGCGGAGCCCGTCGGCGTTGCGCCGGACGAGGTCGTCGACGGGGGCGAACGGCAGCTCGACGCTCATACCTGGACCGCGGTGTGTTCGACCCTTAACCGTTTCCGTCGATCCGGAGGCGTCCGGCCTCGAGGGTGCCCTCGAGGGTGACGGTCTCCCCGCGCTGGACGTCGAGGTCGGCCTGGACGGTCACGGTGCGTTGCCCGTCGTCTAAGATGATCGGGTCACCGGCCTGGACGACGACACCGGTGAACTCCACGGCCTCCCCCGTCGCGGGGGCGTCCTCGCCATCGTCGGCCGCGGTCGTCGGCCCGTCGCCGTCGGCGAACGCGTCCAGTCCGGTCGGGTCCTCCTCGTCGTCGACGTCGGTGGCGGCGGTCTCGCCGTCGGCGAGGGGGACGACGGTGGACTGCCAGCCGGCCGAGGCCTCCAGGTCGTCCTGCCACCCGTCCTGGATCTCGACGTCGGCGAACAGGACCTCGTCGCCCGGTCCGAGCTCGGCGTCGGCCTTGGCGCCCCAGAGGGCGACGCGGATGGTGTCGGTCTGGTCCTGGACGGTGACGTTCCGGACGCGGCCCTCGGAGCCGTCGTCCCGGTCGAAGGTCCGCACCGGGTCGGCCGACCGGATGACGCCGGCGAGGTCGACGGTGTCCCCGATCTCGACGGTGTCGATCGGGGTGGCGTTGGGTTCGTAGTCGACGGTGTCCTCGACGGGGTCGATGGCGCTGCGGTCGTTGCAGTGCAGCTCGAGGGCGCCGTCCCGCTCCCGGACGTACCCGTCGACTACCTCGACGCCGTCACCGGGGTCGACCTCCGTGACCAGGTCGGCGACGTCGTCCCACAGCGTGACCCGCACCCGGCCGGTGTCGTCGCCCAGCAGGAGGTTCGCCACGCGGCCGGTGGAGCCGTCGTCCCGGTCGAACTCCCGGACGTCGTCGACGCCGAGGACCCGGCCCCGGACGGTCACCCCGGACATCCCCAGGGAGAGGTCGTCGATCGATCGGGGGCCGTCGAGGGCGACGTCGATGTCGGCGTCGGGTTCGGGTTCGGCGCGGTCGACGCTGACCTCGACGCCGCTGTACCCGTCACGGGGCCGGCCGGCGATGCGTAGCACGGTCCCGGTCTCGAGTTCCTCGGCGGCGCCCTCGGCCTGCTCGTCCCAGAACGTGATCCGGACCTGCCCGGTCTCGTCGGCGACGTCGACGTTGAGGACGCGACCCTCGTCGCGGTCGTCCTCCTCGTCCCGCTCGAAGGTGCGGAGGTCGCCGACGCTGACGACCTTCGCGAGGAACTTCACCTCCTCCATCCCGGGTTCGATGTCGGCGATGCCGCTGACCTCCCGGTCGGCGACCTCGTGGGCGACCAGCATCGCCGCGGTCTCCTCGTCGGCGAGTCCGCCCATCTGCTCGACCTTCTCCTCGACGGCGGCGCGGAACTCGTCCTCGGAGACGTCGGCGTCGAGGTCCTCGTAGACGTCCTCGATGGCACCCATGTCCTGGGTGGTGGGATGGCCCGAGCGGTGGTTAAGCGTTGTCGTTCGCGGGGGCAGATCTGCCATCGCCGTGGCTTGGTCGTCCCTCCGCGGATGAACGTTCGTGGACCGACCGTAATCGCTTTATGTCGATGCGGGGAACCAACAGACAGTCCTGGTAGGGTAGTGGACTATCCTACGGGCTTGCGGAGCCTGTGACCGGAGTTCAAATCTCCGCCAGGACGCTCTGCCGCCCGCCGCGTTTTTTGGTGGGTGCCGCCGTTGCCCCGGTGTGGAGTCACACCTCCGGGCCGGCGCCGCCGTCTTCAACGCCGGCCACCACCACGCCGCCCACGACGCCTGGGAACAGCGGTGGCTGGCCCTGGAGGCGGGCGACGACGAGCGATTGTTACACGGGTTGATCCAGTACACCGCCGCCGTCCACCACGGCCACCACCAGAACTGGACGGGGCTTCAGGGACTGGCCGACAGCGCCCACGCCTACCTCGCCGACCTGCCCGCCGACTACCGGGGCGTGAACGTCGGCACCGTCCGGACGTACCTGGGGGCGCTGGCGACGGACCCGGAGACCATCGAGCGGCGGCCGCCCCCGAAGATCGCCGTCGACGGGGTGGCGCCGACGCTTGCCGGCCTCGACGCCCGGGCGGCGTTCGTCGCGGCGCCGGTCCTCGCCGCGGCCCTTGACTACGACGAGGAGGTCCTCGCGCGGGCGGTCGAGTACGCCGAGACCGATCTCGACCGGGGCGAGGAGGGGAGTCGGTTCATCACGCTGGTGGTCGCGTTCGTCGGCGACGCCGACCGGCGGCCGACTGTCTACGAGCGGTTGCGCGGCCACGTCGAGAAACGGGCGACGCGTGAGGGTGACGTCGAGGACCTGTTCTAGAGGAGCCAGGGCCGGGCCGCGAAGTAGAGGCCGCCGACCAGCATGACGGCGCCGACCCCGCGGATCAGCCAGTACCACCCGCTGCTCAGGTCCGGGGTCTCGCCGGCGGGGCCGGGTTGGCGGTCGGGGCGGGTGCCGGCGGTCTGGACGCGCAACACCAACCGGGGGTAGACGACGAACAGGAGGCCGGCGGCGATGCCCAGCACCGCGGCCAGGGCCTCACGGGTCTCGTACATCGCGGGACTTAGCTACGCAGCCGCTGGATGCGCTCCTCGACCGGGGGGTGCGTGGACAGCAGCGACGCGAGGCCGCCGCCATCGCCGAAGATGGCCAGCGCCGAGACCTGGTTGTCCAGGTTGTCCTCGCGGGCGGAGGCGTTCCCGCGCTGGATTTTCTCCAGGGCGGAGGCGAGCGGGTCGCCGCTGCCGATGGCCTCCTTGGCGTCGGCGTCGGCCACGTACTCGCGGTAGCGGCTGATCGCGAGCACGAACAGCATCACGATGAACTGGACGACGTTGCCGACGACGATCGCGAGGAAGAAGTCCGCGATGTCGTTGTCCCCGGTGAGGAGGACGGCCCACTGGGCGACGATGGCGACGATCGAGGCGATGCCCTGGCCCAGCACCATCATCACGACGTCGCGGTTCCGGATGTGGGCGAGTTCGTGGGCGAGGACGCCCTCGACCTCGTCCGGTTCGAGGGTGTTCAACAGCTCCCGGGAGACGACGACGGTCCCCGCGCCCTTGCGGCCGACGGCGAAGGCGTTGGGGACGCCCATGGACGCGATCATCAACCGGGGTTTCTCGATGCCCATGTCCTTGGAGAGCGATTCGACGCGGCGGTGGAGGTCCCCGTACTGGTCCTCGGGGAGGTCTTCGGCGCCGACGCTGCGCAGCGCCGCCCACTTCCCGATCTTGTACTGGGCGCCGATCAGGAAGACCGACCCCACCAACAGCAGCGGGAGGGTGCCGGTCCCCCAGATCGCCATCACGGCGACGGCTGTCACGGCGTAGAACGCAAACAGGATGAACCCGACGATGGCCATCCGGATTTTCAAGCCTGTGTGTCCCATAGACGGGGGACCGTAGGCGGTCATCCCTTAAGAACTGCCGGGTTATCCACCCGCGAATTCAGGCGGATTCGCCCTGGTTCGGCGTCACTCGTAGTCCGCGGAGTTGTCCTGGGGGTCGTAGCCCAGGACCTCCCGAGCGCGCTCTAAGCTGTAGAAGGCGCGGTCGTTGTCGCTGATGCCGTAGACGATCTCGTAGCCGTAGTCGGCCTGGAGACACCGGTCGAAGAGGTGGGCACAGTCCCGGTAGGACAGCCACATCGCCTGCCCGCGTTCGTAGTCCCGGGGCGGGTGGCCCTCGGTGAGGTTGCCGATGCGGACACAGACGACGCTGAGCCCGTACTCGTCGTGGTAGTACCGCCCGAGGAGCTCCCCCGTGGCCTTGCTCACCCCGTACAGGTTCCCCGGCCGGGGGAGCTCGGTGCCGTCCAGGGCCAGTTCGTCGGCGGGTCGATAGATGGCGGGGGCGCGGTCGCTCTCGTAGTGGCCGACGACGTGGTTCGAGGACGCGAACACGAACCGGTCGACGCCCGCCTCGACTGTCGCCTCGAGGACGGTGTGGGTGCCGTCGATGTTGTTGGTCAGCACCGACGCCCACGGGGCCTCCGGCCGGGGGTCGGCCGCGAGGTGGACGACCGCATCCACCCCCGCGACGGCCGCCCGGACGGCGTCGGCGTCGGTGATGTCGGCGACGACGAACTCGTGGTCGGTCGGTTCGGTGGGTGGATTCCGGTCGAGGAGCCGCCAGTCGTAGGCGGTCCCGAGCCGACCGCGGATGGCCTGGCCGACGCGACCGCCGGCGCCGGTGAGGAGGACGGAGTCGGCCATGCGGGTAGGGCGACGGGCGGTCAGGACAAGTAAGGACCGGTCCCGCCGCCGACCCCGTCAGTCCAGCCGGTCCCGACCCCACGCCCACAGCCGGACGAGGCCGTGGGCGAGCCCGTACCACCACAGGACCTGGGCGGCGATGAGGCCGCTGCCCCCGACGACGGCGACCGCAAGCGTGAACGGTTCACGGTCGATGGCGTCGAGGACGACCACGCCGTCGAACAAGGGGACCGCGAGGGTGAACGTCAGGAGGGCGAGGGCGGTGGTGAACAGCGAGCGGGCGATCGCCGCCACCAGCAACGCGACGGTGACCGTCGCCAGGCCGGCCACGGCGACGAGGACGGGGCGAGACGGGGCGAACAGCCAGGGGTACCGGTCCGGGAGATGGGTGCGGTCGGTGGCGGCGGCCGCGGCGGCGGCCAGGAGGTAGGCCACGGGGACGTAGACCATGCCCTCGGCCAGGCGGGGGAGGACGCGGCCGAGACAGTGGCCGCCGGGGCGACAGACGCCGTCGATGTCGAACCCGACGATCAGGAGGGCCGGCAGCACCCAGAGGAGGGTCGCGGCGAGGAACCACGGTACCATCGCGGGCCGGGGCCGAAGTGTGGTCCGCCAGTCAGCGGACATGGGTGAGGTCCTCTAAGAGTTCCGCGAGGGTGACCGGGACCCCCGGCGGCCGGGTGACGGCGGTGTCGCCCCAGTCTGTGAACCGGTAGATCCGGACCATGGTGTCGGCGCCGTCGCCGTCGCGGTCGGTGACGGTGGAGACGACCCTGGTGGGGAGGCCGGTGTCCCGATCGACGGTGACCCGCAGGGTGGTGGTGCGGTTCGGTCGGTCGGCGGTGATGTCGGCGACGCCGGTCGCGACCTCGTAGGCGGTGTCGGTGTCGGTGATCGCGTACACGACGGTGTCGGGGCGTCGGGCCAGGACGGTGACGGCGTCGGGGTTGTCGGCGATCGGGGTGGTATCGGCGACGACCGCGGTCGGGGACCACTCGCCGATGGTGTGGCGCCACCAGCCCTCGGTGGTCTTCGACCAGCGGTCGGCGACGGTCAGGTAGACCAGCGGGTCCCCGTCGGGGGCGGCGATGAGTGCCTGGCCGTCGGTGCCGTCGACGGCGACGCGGTACCGGCGTTCGGTGTCGGTGGCGTTGCCGGCGTGGATGGTGACGGTGTAGGCGCGGTCGCCGGTCGCCGCGAGGGCGGCGGCGAGGCTGTCGGCGGGGGTCTCGCCGTCGACGGGGCCGGGGCGGGCACCGGGGCCCAGCGGGTCGAGGATGGCGGTGGCGCCGGCGGCCCAGGCGACGAGGGCGACCAGGAGGAGGGCGGCGGTCTGGCGGCGCATGGTCGGCGGTCTGTGCTGACCGTGAAAAAACTCCCGCGTGGCGGGCGGACCCTTAAGGCCCGGCACGGCGAAGCGGCTGCTATGAGTCAGACGACACTCGACGACGACGAACTGTTCGGGGAGGCCGCCGAGGAGGTGCGGGCCGACGTGGAGGCGGCGCTCGCGGACGCGCGGGCGGCGCTGCCCGACGCCGACGCGGTGTGGGCGGTCGACGGGGAGAACACCCTCGGCGTGTTGAACGGGTTGCGCTCGACGCTGGACGCCGAGGGGGTCGAGACCCACCTGCGGGACGCCAAGAAGTGGTACACGATGGGTGAACGCGCCGGCGCCTTCGAGGATGGTGACGATCTCGCCGCCGAGATCGAGGCCCTCGAGGCCACCCTCGAGGACCTGGCGACGACCCGGGAGCTGGTCGGGGAGCTCACCGGGCAGCTCCCGGCGTTGCGCGAGTCCCTCGACGAGGACTGAGTCACGCCCCGTCCGGTGGGTCGCGGGCGGCGACGGCGGCCAGCACCGTGGCGAGGGCGTCGGCGGCGGTGGCCAACAGCGCCTCGCCGGAGGCGGCGTCGGCCGTGGTGGGGTCGCCGACGACGCCGTTCTCGGTGAACTCGATGGTGTCGACCGCGAGGTCGACGCCGGCCACCCACTCGCCCCAGGTGTCGGCCCCGGGTTCGCGGCGGTCCTCGCGGACGGTGTCGGGGGCGACGGCCTGGAGGACGCTGGTCTCGACGTGGCCGGCGTGGCCGGGGTCGGCCTCGATGGCGTCGAACCAGGTGAACGGCACGGTGTAGGCGACCCCGTCACGGGTGAGGGCGGCACACACCTCGCCGAGGGCGGGGACGTTGCCGCCGTGACCGTTGACGACGACGACCCGGGAGACCCCGTGGCTGGCCAGACTCTCGACGACGTCGCTCACCACGGCGCGGAAGGTGTCGGGGGCGAGCCAGAGGGTGCCGGGGAACTGCCGGTGTTCGGCGCTGACCCCGACGGGGATCGTCGGCGTGACCAGGACCGCACCGTCGTAGGCGTCGGTGCCGGCGTCGGCGACGGCGGTGGCGGTGATGGAGTCGGTGCCCAGCGGGGCGTGGGGCCCGTGTTGTTCGGTGCTGCCGACCGGGAGCACGGCGAGGTCGGCGTCGGCGTCGGCGACGTCGGGCCACGTCGCCTCCGAGAGATCCATACTCCGAGTCACGCCCGTGGGGATACCAACGTTGCGACCCGGGCTCAGTCCCCGGCCTCGGTGCGGGCGGCCCGGCGGGCGGCGCGCTCGACGAATTCCTCGGGGAGCTCGTCGATCTCGCCGGCCTGGACGCCCCAGAGGTTGGCGTACAGCCCGTCGTTCTCGAGGAGGTCCTCGTGGGTGCCCTCCTCGACGACCTTCCCGCCCTCGAGGACGACGATGGAGTCGGCGTCCTTGATCGTCGAGAGGCGGTGGGCGATGGCGAAGGTGGTGCGGTCCTCGGTGAGGTCGTCGATCGACCGCTGGATCAGCATCTCGGTCTCGGTGTCGACGTCGCTGGTCGCCTCGTCGAGGATGAGGATCTCGGGGTCTTTGAGGATCGCGCGGGCGATGTCGATGCGCTGGCGTTGCCCGCCGCTGAGCTTGACGCCGCGCTCCCCGACCATGGTCTCGTAGCCGTCGGGGAGGTTCATGATGAACTCGTGTGCCTCGGCGGCCTTGGCGGCCTCCCGAACCTCCTCGTCGGCGGCGTTGAAGGTCCCGTACTTGATGTTCTCCTCGACGGTGCCGTAGAACAGGAACGTGTTCTGGCTGACGTACCCGATCGACCGGCGGAGACTCGGGATGGTGACGTCCCGGATGTCCTGGCCGTCGATGGTGATCGCGCCCTCGTCGACGTCGTACATGCGGAGCAACAGCTTCAGCACCGTCGACTTGCCGGCGCCGGTCGGCCCGACCAGGGCGAGGGTGTCGCCGCCGTCGACCTGGAAGGCGACGTCCTCGATGATGGTCTCTTCTTCTTCGTACCCGAAGGTGACGTCGTCGTAGACGACCTCGCCGTCCTCGACGACGAGCTCGTCGGCGTCGGGGTCCTGGCCGATGCGGTCGGGTTCGTCCATCAGTCCGAAGATGCGGGCGGCGGAGGCGTAGGCCCGCTGGTACATGTTGATGATCTGGCCGAACTGCGCCATCGGCCAGATGAACCGCTGGGTGTACAGGATGAACGTCGTGAACTCCCCGACGGTCAGCGTGCCGGACAGGGGGCCGGGAGCGGGTTGCCCGGTCTCGAGGGCCAGCACCCAGAGCCCGCCGACCAGGAAGGTCAGCAGGAAGCCGACCCCGCTGATGACACGGAGCATCGGGAAGAACCGGATGCGGATGCGGATCGCGCCCCAGTTCGCGTCGAAGTAGGCCTGGGAGACGTCGTCGACGCGGTCGGACTCGTAGTCCTCGGTGTTGGAGGTCTTGATGACCTGGATGCCGCCGAGGTTGTTCTCCAGGCGGCTGTTCATCTGCCCGACCGAGGACCGGACCTCGCTGTACTTGGGCTGGATGCGCTGGATGAACCGGTAGGTGAACGCCGCGATCAGCGGCACCGGGATCAACGCGACGATCGCGAGTTGCCAGTTCAGCCACAGCATCACGCCGCCGATGCCAAGCACCATGACCGAGAGCCGGAACAGGCTGTTGAGACCGCCGTTGAGGAACCGCTCCAGGCGGTTGACGTCGTTGGACAGCACCGACATCATCTCCCCGGTCTGCTTGCTGGCGAAGAACTCCATGTTCAGCCGCTGCATCTTGTCGTAGGTGTCGGTCCGGATGGCGTGCTGGATGCGCTGGCTGAACGCGTTCCACCCCCAGTTCCGGGTCCAGTGGAACGCGGCCCCACCGAAGAACGAGAGGGCGATCAATCCGATGGCGAGCCAGAACTTCCCCTCCTGGGTGGGTGGCACCCAGGCCTGGGGGTACAGCGGGAGGTTGAACGCGCCGCCATCGCGGAAGATGGAGTCGATGGCGATCCCCAGTAACAGGGGCGGGAGCAGGTCGAGAACCCTGGCGGCCACGCTGCCGCCAAGCCCGGCGGCGAACGGGACCTTGTTCTGGGTCCCGTACGTGGTGAAGAGCCGATACATGGGGTTCTCGGCCTTCTCCTTTTGTTCCTCGAACGGGTCGTCGTCTTCCTCGAAATCCATTGGACTCTTGTAGCGTAGTTCACCCCAAAAAGACTTTGCTTCGAATCGAAAGGCCTCTGGTGGCCGTCCCGACGCATGCCGGTGATTCGGGGGACGCGGCGTTGGGGTGAATGGTAATGGTTTTCCGCCGCGCCCCAGTGAGTGTCACCGACGGGTTCGTGGTCTAGTGGTCATGACGCGTCCCTTACAAGGACGAGGTCGGCGGTTCGAATCCGCCCGAACCCATGTCGAGTCGGCCGCCGTGGCTGCGGCTTAGGTGGTGGTGTCGGAGGGCATGGTCTGAAGGGAACCCACCGTTTTGAAGCGGCCCACTTCAGCGTTGTGATACGCGTCGACCGGTCGCTGCAGGGGCCCGCGACCACGGCCACCGGAGTTCGCCATCGAAGCGTCGCCCGCCGACCGCGGGTTCGGCGACCATGATCCACTCGCGGCGACCCCCGGTCGGCGCGGCTGCCAGTCCGTGGGAATGGGCATCCGGCTTTATCTGGGCAACGACCCTCGTTCAGCCTGTATTCAACCATGACACTCTTAGACGGGACTGTCGCCGTGATCACCGGCGCCAGTTCGGGAATCGGCCGCGGTATCGCCAACGGGTTCGCCGACCACGGCGCCGACGCGGTCGTGGTCGCCGACGTCCGCGAGGACCCCAAGGAAGGGGGCACCCCCACCCACGAACTGATCGCCACCGAGACCGACACCACCGCGACCTTCGTCGAGTGTGACGTGACCGACACCGCCGCCCTCGAGGCGGCGGCCGACGCCGCCGCGGAGTTCGGCGGCCTCGACGTCTGGGTGAACAACGCCGGCATCTGGCGCAGCGAGGCGTTCCTCGAGGTGACCGAACCCGAGTACGACCGGCTCATGGACATCAACCTGAAGGGCGCGTTCTTCGGCTCCCAAGTGGCTGCCGACCATCTCGTCGACAACGGTGGCGGGTCGATCATCAACATCTCGAGTGTCGCCGGCCTCTTCGGCAACGGCGACTGGCCGACCTACGCCGCCTCGAAGGGCGGGTTGACGATGCTCACCTCCTCGCTGGCCCACAAGTTCGGCGCCGACGGCATCCGGGTCAACGCCATCCACCCCGGCGGCATCCAGACGTTGATCGGCGGCGAACCGAGCGGCGACGAGGGCGGCGCCGCCCAGGCCCAGCAGTTCACCCGGATGGTGCCACTGGGCCGGTACGGCCAACCCGAGGACATCGCCGGCGCGGCGACGTTCCTCGCCAGCGACCTCGCCAGCTACGTCACCGGGGAGTCACTGGTCGTGGACGGCGGCTGGACGAGCTGGCGGTGACCGCCGGATGATCGTCGGCGTCCCCGCCACCCGGGACGGGGACCCACGGGTCGCGATGGTGCCCGCCGTCGCCGCGAAGCTCCGGGACCGGGGCCTGGACGTCCACGTCGCGGCCGGGGCGGGCGCCGATGCCGGATTCGGGGACGACGACTACCGGGCCGTGGGGTGTACCGTCGCCGACGATCGGGCGACGATCCTCGAGGCGGCCGACGTCGTCCTGCAGATCGATGGCCTGACGGCGACCGACCGGTACCGGGACGACCAGATCGTCATCGGGTTGCTCGACCCCTACGACCTCGAGGCGCCGGTGCTCGAGGCGCTGCTGGACCGCCGGACCAGTGCCTTCGCCCTGGAGTTGTTGCCCCGGCTCAGCCGCGCCCAGAGCATGGACGCGCTCACCTCGATGGCGAGTGTCGCCGGGTACAAGGCCGCGGTGACCGCCGCCGACCGACTCCCCAAGCAGTTCCCGCTGCAGATGACCGCGGCGGGGACGATCCGACCAGCGGCGGTGTTCGTGGTCGGAGCCGGCGTCGCCGGGTTGCAGGCGATCGCCACCGCGAAACGCCTGGGCGCCCGGGTGCGGGCCTACGACATCCGCCCCGCCGTCAAGGAGGAGGTCGAGAGCCTGGGGGCGACGTTCCTCGAGTTGGGCCTCGAGACCGAGGCCGCGGCCACCGCCGGGGGCTACGCCCGCGAACAGGATCCCGCGTTCCTGGACCGACAACGCGAGGCCATGACCGACGCGGTCGCGGCCGCGGACGTCCTCGTCACCGCGGCCGCCGTCCCGGGGCGGCCGGCACCCACCCTCGTGACCGCGGAGATGGTCGCCGGCATGGCGTCGGGGTCGGTCGTCGTCGACCTCGGGGCGGCCGGTGGCGGGAACTGTGAACCCACCGTCCCCGGCGAGACCGTCGTCTACGAGGACGTCACCGTCATGGGGCCGACGAACCTCCCGGCGACCGTCCCCGGGACGGCGAGCCAATTGGTCGCCACCAACCTCGCCAACTTCCTGACCTACCTGCTGGACGACGCCGACCTCGCCGTCGGCGAGGATGGGATCGCCGTCGACACCGACGACGAGATCGTCGACGCCACGCTCATCGCCCACGCCGGGCACGGGCGACATCCATCCGCGGAGGTGCCCGCCGATGGCGAGTGACCGGCGGAGGTGGGCGTGATGGCGCTCGTCGAGAACCTGACGCTGTTCGTGCTCGCGGCCTTCCTCGGCTACGAGGTCATCACCAAGATCCCCGCGACACTGCACACGCCGTTGATCGCCGGGACCAACGCCATCAGCGGCATCACGCTCATCGGGTCGGTGCTGGTCGCCGGCGCCGGCGAGACCGGCCTGGCCACGGCCCTGGGGTTCCTGGCGGTGGTGATGGCGACGATCAACGTCGTCGGCGGCTACCTCGTCAGCCACCAGATGCTCTCGCGGTTTCGGGGCCGGGGGGACTGACCCGTGTCGGGTATCCTCGCGGGGCTGCCAGCGGAGGGGTTGGCCCTCGCCTACCTGGTCGCGGCCGCCCTGTTCATCCACGGGTTGCGGGGGCTCACGCATCCGCGGACCGCGGCCCGCGGCAACCGCATCTCCGCGGCGGGCATGGCCGTGGCCGTCGGGGCGACGGTGCTGTGGTATGACATCCTCTCGCCGGGCCTGTTGGCCGCCGCGCTGCTGGTCGGGGCCGCAGTGGGCGCGTGGCTCGCCTACACCGTCGAGTCGACGGACCTCCCGCAACTCGTCGGCCTGTTCAACGGGCTCGGGGGCGGCGCCTCCGCGCTGGTCGCCGGCGCCGAACTCATCGAAGCCACCCGGGCCACCGGTGCCGCGCTGCCGGCCGACGTGACCGTGGCCGCCGCCGTCACGGGCTTGGTCGGTGGGGTGACCTTCTGGGGGAGTCTGGTCGCCGCCGCGAAGCTCCAGGGCTACCTCGAGACCCCGATCACCTACCGCGGAGAGACCGTCGTGAAGGCCGTCCTCGTCCTGGCCGCGGTCGTGGCCGGGGCAGTGTTGGTGACCGGGGGACTGCCGGCGTCCTGGGTGCCGGCGTACTGGGCGGTCGTCGCGGCGGCCACGCTGCTTGGCGTGTTGGTGGTGGTGCCCATCGGCGGGGCGGACATGCCGGTGGTGATCGCGTTGCTGAACGCCTGCTCCGGCCTGGCCGCCGCGGCGACGGGGTTCGTCCTCGACAACAGCGTCCTCATCATCGCCGGCACCCTCGTCGGTGCCTCGGGGTTCATCCTCACGGTCGTCATGTGCGAGTCGATGAACCGCTCGTTGACCGCCGTGCTCGCCGGCGGGTTCGGCGGGAGTCCGGCCACCGGGGCGGCGGCCGAGGCCTACGACGCCCCCGTGAAGTCGACGTCGCCGGCGGAGGTGGCGATGCTCCTCGAGGTCGCCGACCGCGTGGTCATCGTCCCGGGCTACGGGATGGCCGTCGGGCAGGCCCAACACGCCGTCGCGGAACTCGCGGCGCTCCTCACCGACGACGGGGTCGAGGTCGTGTTCGGGGTGCACCCGGTGGCCGGCCGGATGCCCGGTCACATGAACGTCCTCCTGGCGGAGGCCAACGTCCCCTACGACCAGATGGCGGAACTCGACGCGGTCAACCCCACGTTCCCGGCGACCGACGTCGTCCTGGTGGTGGGGGCCAACGACGTCGTCAACCCGTCGGCGGTCACGGACCCGGACAGTCCCATCGCGGGGATGCCGGTCCTCCACGTCTGGGAGGCCGACACCGTGGTCGTGAACAAGCGCAGCCTCAGTCCGGGGTACGCCGGCATCCCGAACCCGTTGTTCACCGCGGACAACACCACGATGCTGTTCGGCGACGCCCGGGAGGCGATGCAGGCACTGGTCACGGCCTACGAGGACACGCGGTGACCCGGGTTCAACCGAGCAGGGCCTTCGCCCAGCCGTAGAGACCGACGAGGGCGGTGATGCCGCCGAGACCGATCCACTTCAGGGGTTCACCGGACTGTTCCCGGGTGAGGAAGGCCGTCCCGGGGGCGTCGGGGGTGATGTAGGCGGTGACGGTGGTGTCGGTCGGGTAGGCCTCGAGGACCTCGCGGGCGCCGGCCTCGGTGTCGAACCCGGGTTCGGCCATCGAGGCGTAGTACTCATTGGCGGTGTACGCCGTCCCCTCGTAGGTGTAGGTGTACGTGATCACGGGGCGGTATTCGATGTTCCGCCGGGTCGAGACCTGTTCGATCTCGGTGTCGACGACGGTGGCGTCGACGGCGATCGCGTCGTCGAGGGCGTCGGTCTGCTGGACGTAGTCGTAGGCACCGAACGTGCCGACGCCGAGCCCGGCGACCAACAGCACGGTCGCGAACAGGCGTCGCGGATCGATATTCGTGGGAATGAGTAGGGACATGGTTCGTGATCACCGACTGCGGTACCTCCTGATAGCGGTCGCCGCCACTTCAGACCTCGATATGCGTTTCCCGGCCTGAAACGCGGGTCGCCGCGGGGGATTCCACGCGGTGATCGGGGGCAGCACGCCTGGGAGGCGGTGTGGGGCTGGTCACCAGAACAACCGGGAGATGTAGACCAACCCGAGGAACACGATCGCCAGCGCCAACCCGGTGAGCAGTATCGTCGACTCGTGGTCGTACAACGAGAAGACGTGGACGGCCGCCCAGTTGGCGGCAAGCGCGAACCACGTGACGAACCCCAGCAACAGCAGAGAGTTCACGCGGAGGGTGCCGGTCTTCGGGAGGATGTCGAGGAAGAACTCGAGCTGGGATGGATCGACGGTCAGCTGGATGGTGCCGCGGTTGTGATCGTAGGCGATCAAGCCGGCGTCGTCCATCTTCGGGAGGTGGGCCTGCTGGAGGGTGTTGTACGTGCGTTTCCGGAGTTTCGCGGTGACCGCCGCCACCGGGATGTCATTCTCCCAGGCGGCGATCTGGGTGGCGAGGGTGCCCAACACCGCCTGGTGGGCGGGGTCGTTGACGAGGTAGTGGAGGACGAGGCGGCGGCGTTTGTTCCGCAGGATGTCGTAGATGGTGTCCAGAGAGATGTCTTTGACGGGACTCGCGACCGTGTCCGGAGAGTCATCGACGAACTCGCGGTGTTGTTGGCGGGAGGTCATCGCGTGTGATGAGGGTCGGTGATCGGCGATCGTTGGGAGTTGCTGTGGCAGTCGCTGTACCTGATAGTTCATGGCTGAACGCATAAAGTTAGTTCGCAGTTATCGCCGAGTGAGAACGACGTCCTGCGCCGAGTTCCAGTGACCGATTGGACAGGGACAGGAAGTTCCTACCGCGAATCGCCCCGGTCGGGGGCGGCCTCCAGTTACCGACTGGAGATTTCCAGTGTGTGAATAACAACGTGCTAACAGGTTGTAGGGATAGTCGTGAGGAGCGTATCCCCCTCGGTAGCACGTCGTGGGCGGCTCTCCTCCAATACGTCAACAGCACTCTCGGGCCCGTGCTCGGGAATCATCAGGACTGAACCACAATGAATACGAAAACACTCGGAGCAATCCTCTTCGCGGCGATCATGGTGACATCCATGTTCGTCGGCTTCCTCGCGCTCGGGGCGACAAGCGTCGCCAGTGCCGCCGAGGAAGGAGAAGTACTCCTGCCCGGCGACATCGACGGGCCAGGAGTGATCGAAGAGTCGGGTACATACACATTAACAACTGACATCGATCTCGGCGGCACCAACGTCACCGCCTTCGAGATCAAAGCGAGTAACGTCGTTCTCGACGGCCAGGGACACACCATCTCGAACGGGACAGCTGAAGCGATTCACATCCTGTCCTCGGGGAGTGGTGGCACCCTGACAGACATCACGATCAAGAACTTCAGGATCACCGGCGTCGAGACAGCGATCTCGGCGATGAACGTCGAGAACAGCCTCTTCACGAACCTCGAATTGGTGTCGAACGCCGACGCCGGGATGGCCATCGCGGGGAGAAGCTCGACGAACAACGTCATTCAGGACTCGTTGTTCCAGGACAACGAGAAGGGTATCTTCCTCCGGGAAGGCACCTCAGCGATGACGATCCAGAACAACGATTTCATCGAGAACCACGAACTCGCCGTTAAAGCCTCTGGATCTTCCGCGAACGAGATCCTGAACAACTACTTCGACGGGCAAGACGGTGAGAAGACGATCCACCTGACCGGTCGCTCGCCCGACCACGTCATCAGTGGCAACGAGATCATCAACAGCGACGGCCCAGAATACGCCATCCACATCGGTGGCGAAGCAACGGGAACCCTCGTTGAGGACAACGTCATCGCCCACAACACGCTGGGCGGGATCTCGGTCGGTCCCAACGACATCACGATTCGGGACAACCAGATCTACGACAACGGCGACCCCGGCATCAACGTCGAGGGGAGCAACGTCCTCATCGAGAACAACGACGTCTACAACAACCGCATCGGTGTTCTGATTGCCGGCGCAGCCCAGCTGAACGGCGGCCAGATCTACGACAACGATGAAGGCGACGTCGTCTCAGTCGAGGATGGTGCCGCGGTCGGCACCGACGTCACCATCGACCCCGACACCCCGGTCATCCTCAGCTTCATCGCGACCAACGTCGGCCTCGCCGGCGCCGCCGAACCCGAGGTCCTCCCCGCGGACCGGACGCCGCTCGGGAAGTACTTCGCGGCGTTCAACACCTCCGCCAGCGACGAGACCTTCGTCGCGGACCTCTACGTCGAAGTCCACTACACCCAGACCGAACTCTCGGGTGTCGACGAGGACACACTCCGGATGTGGCGCCACGACGGGACCGACTGGTCGGTCGTCGGCGCCTCCGACGGGGAGTACACCTACGACTACGACCGCGGCGAATGGATCACCGACGTCAGCGGCGACACCGGCGTCGACACGGACGGGAACTTCGTCTGGGCCTCGATCGAGACCTTCGACGTGAACGGGACGATCTTCGGCCCGATCGACGGTCCCGCCGCCAGCGCCGCAATCAACGTCACCAACGTCACGGTCTCGCCGAACCCGGCCAACGCCAGCGAGAACGTCACGATCGCAGCGACCATCGAGAACACCGGTGACTTCGACGCCACGCTGACGACCGTCGACCTCTGGGTGGACGGCAGCATCGTCGAGACCATCGACGGTCTCGTCGTGCCCGCCCAGGACACCGCGACCGCCGAGTTCGTCCGATCGTTCGCGGTCGGCACCTACGACATCGCCGTCAGCGGGACCAGCGCCGGGACCCTCGAGGTCCTCGACGACATCCCGCCCGTGGCCGAGGCCGGCCCGGACACCATGACCGTCGGCGTCAACCAGACGGTGACCTTCGATGGCACCGCCTCCACGGACAACATCGGCATCGTCGAGTACCTGTGGGAGTTCAGCGACGACGGCACGACCGCGAACACCTCGACCGTCGACCACGTGTTCACCGACGTCGGGAACTACACCGTCACCCTGACGGTGACCGACACCAGCGGGAACACCGACACGGACACGATCGCCGTCGAGGTCGTCCCCGACGCGCCGCCGGTGGCTGACGCCGGCGTCGACCGCACCGTCACCCTTGGTCTGAGCACGACCTTCGACGGGACCGGTTCCTTCGACTACGAAGGCGAAATCGTCTCCTACGAGTGGGACTTCGGCGACAACACCACCGCCACCGGGGCGGTCGTCGCCCACACCTACACCGCGGTCGGGAACTACACGGTCACCCTGACCGTGACCGACGAGGCCAACCAGACCGACACCGACACGGTGCTCGTCGAGGTCGTCCCCGACACCCAACCCCCGGTCGCGAACGCCGGTGCCGACAAGCAGATCGAACTCGGGAAGACCGCCAACTTCAACGGTGGCGGCTCCTCGGACAACGTCGGCATCGTGAGCTACACGTGGACCTTCGGTGATGGCGCCAGCGGCAGCGGCGTCACCGCCAGTCACTCCTACGGCTCCACGGGCACCTACACGGTGACCCTGACGGTGCGGGACGCCGCCGGCAACACCGCCAGCGACACCCTCACCGTCAAGGTCGTCAAGCCCGCCGACGATGACGACGGCACCTCGCCCCCGCCCAGCGGTGGCGGCGGTGGCGGCGGCGCCCCCGTCATCCCGGGTGGCACCACGAACGTGGATGTCACCTACGCCGGGAGCCAGGCCCGCGTGAGCGTGCAGAACGCCGGCGAGAACGCACAGCTCCGCGTGGAGTTCCAGTTCCAGGACCCGGACGCCTGTGTCAACCTCGAGCAACTCCGATTGCAGACCCGGGCCCAGCAGAACTTCCAGTTCCAGGTCCACCAGGGCACCGAGTCCCCCGAACAGGGCCTCATGTGGCAAGCCCGGAACGGTGACCCGGCACTCGGATACTTCGGCGTCACCCACGACGGCGCCATCGGCGGCGGCACGTTCGCCTTCCAGGTCCGGACGGACTGCCTGGCCGACGCCGGCATCGACGCCGAGCACCTCCGCCTGTACCGGTACGTCGACGACGGCTGGGAGCGCCTCCAGACCCGGATCATGGAGCGCAACGAGACCCACGTCCGGTTCGAAGCCGACACTGACGGCTTCTCCGTGTTCGCCATCGGCTACCTCGCCGCTGACGTCACGGTGACCGAGGCGACCCTCGACCCGACCCAGATCACCGTCGGTGACACCGCCACCGTCAGCGTCACCCTCGAGAACAACGGTGACGTCGAGGGGACCTACACGGTCGACCTCCAAAGCGATGGCACCACCATCGAGACGATGGACGTCACGGTGGGCGCCGGTGAGACCCGGACCGTCTCGCTGACCCACCAGTTCGACACCGCGGGCGAGTACGTCCTGACGGTCGACGGCGTGACCGCCGGGACGCTGGTCGTCGAGTCACCCAGTGACACCACGACGACCACCACGACCACGGAGACCCCGGCCGGTGAGGAAACCGACGGCGACGGGCTCGGCACCTGGTTGCTGCTCGGCCTCCTCGCGTTGGCCGCGGTCCTCGTGATCGCCTACGCCCTCTCGACCAGAGGGGAGAACACCCAGTAGCATCGCTGCCCCCGGCGCCGATGTTGGCGCACGGGGCGATCGCGGCTTTCCGTACCCCGCAAGGGACCCATACCATGATTCACCGACACGCGGTCTGGCTGGTTTTGATCGTCGCCACAGCCCTGGCTGTGGCGAGTGTCGGCGCGTCCGCTGCCCCCGGCCTCACCGTCACCGACGCCACCGTCGCCGAGGCGACGGTCCTCGAGGACACGGCGGTGACCGTGACAGCGACCGTCGAGAACACCGACACGACAGCGACGACCGCCGACATCGCGCTCACGGCCGACGGCACCGTCATCGAGACGCGGTCCGTGACGGTGGCCGCCGGAGCGACGGCGACGGTGACGTTCACCCACGTCTTCGAAGATCCCGGCACCTACGCCGTGGCGGTCGACGGCGTCGATGCCGGCACCGTGACCGTCACCGAGGACCCCGCGCTCATCGAGGCCTGTACGACGATCACCGAACCGGGCACCTACCGCCTGGACACGGACCTCACGGCGGCCGGTGACGTCCCGGCCTGCATCGTCATCGCGGCAAGCGACGTCGTCCTCGACGGCCAGGGCCACGTCCTCGACGGCACCGACGGCTACACCAGCGCGGCCGAGACCGTCCATTACGGCGTCCAGGTCACCGCCCCCGACGACACCATCCTCACGAACGTGACCGTCCGGGACCTCGTCGTCACCGAGTGGACCCACGGCATCGACTTCGACGGCGTCACGGACAGTACCGTCGTCGACGTCACCGCCGTCCACAACCGGGTCGGCATCGCCGTCCGCGGTGGCGACGACGTGACCGTCCGCGGCGTCGAGGTCCACGACAACGCGATGCACGGCGTCCGCATCCGCGGGCACAGCACCGGGGTCACCGTCCTCGATTCCTCGATCACCGACAACGGCCGTCGCGGCGTGTTCGTCTCGATGTCCGACGCCACCGTCGTCCGCGGCACCCACCTCAGCGGCAACGAGGCCGGGGTCTTCGTCCAGGACGCCCAGGACACCGTCATCACCGACAACACGATCCGGGACAGCACCGCGATGGGGGTGTTGTTGCGGACGACCAACGGCTCCACCGTCAGCGGGAACACGATCACCGGCGCCGACGTCGGCATCCGCATGCAGGCCGCCCACGGCGTGGGCGGCGGACACGACGACGAGAGCGGCCACGAGGACGACGGCGGGTGTGGCACCGCCGACCTCGTGCCCGGCTCGACCCGGATCGCCGGCAACACCATCGCCGACGTGACCGGTCACGGCATCGCCATCGTCGGCACCGGCAACGAGATCCTCGTCGACAACGCCGTCCGCAACGCCAGCGGCTGGGCGGTCTATGCCACCGACGACGCCACCGACATCACCGTCGAGGCCCTCCGGATCGACGACCGGGTGACCGTCGCCTACACCGGGTGTGACGTCGCCGTCCGGGCGGTGCCGACCCCGGGATCGGTCCCCGCCGGGTACACGTCACTCGGCGTCGCCCTCGAGGCGATGGCGACGACCGGGACCGGTGGCTGGACCGACGTCCACATCGGGTACACCGACGCCGCCCTCGCCGACGCCGGGATCTCGGACGCCCAGCTCCACCTCTGGCAGTACCGTGGCGACACGTGGTCGCCCGTCGGTGCGCCGTCCCACTGGCGGTACGCCGGCGGCGACTGGACGGCCACGCGGTACGGCCACGGCCACGACCCCACGACGAACACCTTCACCGCCGACAGCCTCGACTTCGGGGTGTACACCCCGGTCGCCGGCGCGGTCACGATCGCCGAGATCAGTGTCACCGACGCCAGCGCGACGCCGCGGAGTGTCGACGACGGGGACCGCGTCACCGTCACCGCGACCGTCACCTACACCGGCGACACCGCCACGAGAGCCGTCCTCGACCTCGTCGTTGACGGAGAGATTCGGGACAGCACCGTCGTCACCCTCGGCGCGGACGCCCGGACCACGGTCTCGTTCACGCCCGTCCTCGACCCGGGCACGCACACGCTCCGTGTCAGCGGCGTCGATGCCGGCACCGTCGACGTGCGGGACATCACCGCACCGACACCCCGGATCGCGGCGCCCTCGACCGTGGGCGTCGGTGACGCCGTCACCCTCTCCGGGGCCGCATCCACTGACGACGTCCGGATCACCACCTACACCTGGACCTTCCCCGACGGCAGCACGTATCACGGCCCCGCCGCGGCGTTCGTGGCCGACGTCCCCGGGACCTACCCGGTGTCCTTGACCGTGGCCGACGCCGACGGGAACACCGCCACCGCGACGACCGTCCTCCGGGTGGCCGACACCACGCCACCCACCGCCGACGCCGGCGTCGACACGGTCCTGGAGGCCGGGACCGCCACCGTCCTGGACGGCGCGGGATCGGCTGACAACGTCGGCATCACCGCCTACACGTGGACGCTGCCCGACGGCACCACCCTCGCCGGCGACACCGCCACCATCAGCTTCGATGCCCCCGGCACCTACACGGTCACCCTGACGGTGACCGACGCCGCTGGCAACAGCGACACCGACACCCTGTCCGTCCTGGTCACGGCCGACGAGACGCCGCCGACGCCCGCGATCGAGGCACCGACCACGGCCACCGTCGGAGAATCGGTCACCCTCTCGGCGACCGCCACGGACAACGTCGGCGTCACCGACTACACGTGGACGCTGCCCGACGGCACCACCCTCGCCGGCGACACCGCCACCATCAGCTTCGACACCGCCGGCACCTACACCGTCGTCCTCGAGGTCGCCGACGCGGCCGGCAACACCGCGACCACGGCCCTGACCGTCACCGTCGAGGCCGCGACCACCGCCCCGCCCACCACCGAGGCCCCCGACACCGACGACCTCGTCCCCGAGGAACCCGACACCGGCGTCGACCCCGTGGGCCTGGCCATCATCGTGGTGGCCCTCGTGATCGCGGTCGGCCTGGTCTTCCTCCACCGCAGCCGCCGCTGAGGGGCCCGTCGCTGACCGTCGCCGATCGGCAGCAGCCCAACCGCTCAATTTATATCCCGGTAGCGTCAGGCGGAACTATCTCGCCACCGGGTGTCGGGTCCGTACCACCGGCCGTGCTCGTCGTCACCACCATCCTGGTGCTCGGAGCCGCGACCCTGCCCGCCGCGGCCACGGCGCCGGACACGTCGAACCCACAGATCTCGGTGACCGTCACCCGCACCGCCGGCGGTGACGCCCTCGCCTACACCGTCACGGTCACCAACCTCGAGGCCGCCGGACGCCTCTGGGTGGACACCCCCGTGCCGACGACCGCCGCCAGCGGCGTGACCCAGCCCGCAGACGGTCGCTATCGCTGGGACGGCACGGCCACGACGGTCCGGCTCACGGTCGTCCCGCCACCCTCCACGGTCGAGGCCGCCACCGACACCTGGGCGCTGGGGACGACCCCGCGACTCACCGTCGGCTGGCAGTCACCGTCCGGCGGGGCGGTCTTCCGGGTCACCCCCTTCGAGCACCCCGACGCCCCACACGTCGACCTCCGGACCCAGGGCCCCGGCATCGTCGGCACCGACTTCGCCTTCCTCGGGCCCGCCACCGTCCACACCCGGGCGACCGTCGATGGCACCGTCGAACTCGTCGTCCCGGCCGGCGTCACCCCGACCGCCGACCCGCGAGCCGTCCTCGACGTGGTCGAGCGGGCGGCCACCCGACTCGGGGACGGTGCCGGCCCCGTCGACGCCCGGGTGTTCGTCGTCCCCGAGGACGGGGACGCCCGTGGCGGCACCTACCTCAGCAGCGACGAATCCTGGATCACGGCGTCGGCCCGCCTCGACACCGCGGACAACACCTGGTTGCACGAGTACCTCCACACCCGCCAGCGCTTCGATCTCGGCCCGCGCATGCGATGGTTCCGCGAGGCCAGCGCCGAGTACCTCGCCGCCCGCCTCGCCACCGACCTCGACCTCGTCTCGACGACGGCCCTGCAGACCTACCTCCTCCGACAGTCAGGCCCCCCGTCTCGACTCACCGACCCCGGGACCTGGCCCGACGACGGGACGCCCTACGACCGGGGGGCACGGGTGCTCGCCGCCCTCGACCGACAGATCCGCGACCGCACCGAGGGCCGCCACTCCCTGGCAACGGTGTTCCGCCGGCTGAACGCGTACGACGGCACCGTCACCTACCCCGTGTTCGTCACCACCGTCACCGACGTCGCCGGCGCCGATCTCGGCCCATGGCTGGACCACCACGTCGCCGGCGCCACGCCGGTGCGGACCGCCCCACCCGCCACACTCCTCGACGGCGCCGGGTTGCCGGCCATCGGCCTCCTCGTGGTACTGTCCGGTATCTTCCTCCAGCCCCGACCCCGCCGCCGGTGATCAGTCGGACCCCTGTTCGGCGAGGGCGTCCCGGATGTCCCGCAGCGACCGGACGCCGTACCATCCCAACACGACCCAGACGATGCTGAACAGAACCCCGAGGACCGCGGCCGCCATCGCGATCGTGGTCTCGGTGAGTTCGACCATACCCTCACGGAGTGGGTCGGCCGCCAAAAACCCGGGTGGTCGGGCCGAAACCTCAAAGCTACTTCCGGGTGGGCGGCGTACCCGACACCAATGACGCCGTTGGCATGGGGGCGCGGCGCCGTCGACCCGACTGCGGGGCCGGAGGTGGGGTGATGCCCGAGGAGGACCCGCCATCGACCTGGGTCGAGCGCGCGGTGACGATCAGCCGCACCCAGGGCCGCGTGATCGCGACGGTCGCCGCCGCCGTCGCCGTGTTCGTCATCAGCGTGATCCTGGTCGAGCGGTTGGTCCCCCAGCTCTCGGACCCGTTGTGGCTGCGCCGCCAGATCCTGGCCTTCGGCGCCTGGGCCCCGGTCGCCTACATCGGGGTGCAGGCCGCCCAGGTGGTGCTCGCGCCGATCCCCGGGCAGGTCGTCGCGTTCGTCGGCGGCTACCTGTTCGGGGTGGTGTACGGGACCCTGTACAGTCTCGTCGGCGCGGCCATCGGCTCCACGATCGTGTTCGCGCTGGCCCGGCGATGGGGTCGCCCCTACGTCGAACGCGTCCTCCCGGCGGAGACGCTTGGCACCTTCGATGGCATCGTCGCCAAGGAGGGGCGCCTCGGGATGTTCCTGGTCTTCCTGATCCCCGGACTGCCCGACGACGCCATCTGCGTGTTGGGCGGCGTGACGAAGATCCCGATCTGGCAGCTCGTCCTCATCTCGATCGTCGGTCGCATCCCCGGGTATCTGGCCGTGGCGTACGCGGGCGCCGGGTTCGCGGCCGCGAACTACCTCGAGACCGCCGTCGTCATCGGGGCGTTGGCGGTCGCGGCGTTCCTGGGGTACCGCAACCGCGATCGCATCCTGACGTTCCTGGACACCCACCGGTGGTGACGGTCACCCATCGATGAAGGCACCGTACCGCAGGTCGACGAGGTAGAGCTGGCCCCGGTACCGGACGAGCCACGTTCCCGTCCCGCTGTCTTCGGCGATCGCGTCGTGGGCGCGGAACCGGTCGACAACGGCCGCGAAGGCCGTGTCGTCGGTCGACTCGGCGTAGTACCCACCCTCCTCGATCGCCTCCGCGATGACGTCCGCCTGGGCGGGCGGGAGATCGGCCAGTTCGAAGGCGTACTGCTCGCGGAGGTAGGTCGCGTACGCCGCGGGGGAGCTGGCGATCTCGGTCGCCGTGTACCGGTAGGTGTGGACGGTGATCGGGCGCGTGTCCTCGAGGGTGACGCGGTAGCGGGTGCCCTGGAAGGTGACGATGTGGTACTCCTGGGTGGGGGCCAGCACCGACGCGTTGAGCTCAGCGGCGGTGTACCGGGCGCCGACCCCCATGTCGGGCCCGTCGGTGACGCGGGTGTCCTCGGCCGGCGGAATCACGGCATCGAGCAGCGCCCGGTCGACCGGCGGCAACTCGCTGTACGCGATGGCGTCGCCGCTGGTGTTGGTGGCGTTGTAGTCGATGGCGACCGCGACCCGGGTCTCGGTGTGGGTGGCGACGACCTCCCGGGAGAGCGTGTAGTAGCGGCCCTCGTCCCGGAAGGGGAGGCCCCCGTCGATCGGCGGGTGGGTGTCGTTGACGGTGGCGGTCCCGTCCTCGATGGCGTCGGCGGCGACCGGCCACCGCGGGGGCTCGCCGGGCTCGGCGGGGCCCGGTCTCCGACTCGCCTGATCGGCGAGGACGGTGTCGTTGACCGGGCGCATGTCGAGGCTGCCCGCCGACGAACAGCCCGCGAGGAGGGCCATCGCCACGAGGAGGACCGCGGCGAGGAGGTGGCGGCGCTGCACACCAGCGTGGTGGAGGCTGTCGGTGAAGGGTCTTCTGGGCGGTGAAACGCGTCCTTGACCGACGCGGTCGGGTCGGTGCCTGCGGCGGGGTGGTGTTCCGAAATCCTTTTCTCGGTTATCCCCCGACGGTGTGGTGCACGCCGCCTTAGCTCAGCCTGGGAGAGCACTCGACTGAAGATCGAGCTGTCCCCCGTTCAAATCGGGGAGGCGGCATCGCCGCGTCGACAACACCCCAGATTCTGTTGAACTCATCCGGTGTTGAGAGATTGTTGAAGCCGAGCGGTACCGAGTGCATATGCAGTGACCCCGCCGCATCGGCGGAGAGAGGTCGGTTAGGGACACGACGTTCGACGACGGTTTCCACTATCCGTCCACTACAGGCTCGCGGTGGCGCCACTCGAATCTGGATACAGCAACCCAGACCGCTGACTGCGTCCCTCTCTCAGCGAGTCAACCCGTCGCAATGACTTCTGGTGAACCAGTTCGCGAATCGCTGCCTACTGAGGCCCTCACCCGGGTACGCGAGGGTCAGGGCCCAACCGGGTGGACGGCCAGTCGGAGGACAAACCCCGTCGTTCATCGGGGCACACGGGGGAGCCAGAGTAATCTTTGTATCGAGCCAGCTGGGAGACCGAGCTCGCCGACGAGATGCGGACGGCGGTGCGGGCCGGCCACGCCGAGTCCCGAACGGCGGTGGGATTGCAAGGGGGACCCGGGATCTCTGGACCCGTTCGTGATGCCGTATAGTGTCGGGCAGAACTGGTCCGGTCAGAGGTCGCCACGGCAAGCCGAGGTACAAGGTCTCCGCCACCCGAACTCCGGCGGGTTCAAGCCCCGAAGGACAACACGGTCGGCGGTCACCAGGGATATCCGCGACGAAGGCGGTCCCCGGACCTGTTTCTGTGTTCGAAACGCGTAGAAGGACTTACCGGTCGACCGGTCGAGACGTCGGATATGGCAAGTCAACCATCGTCGCGCCCGACCAGGGCCCTGCAAGCCGGTGTCCCACCGGCTGCCATCACCGCAGTGATTGGGATCGGGGCGACCGGCATCGCCGGAAACTCGATCGAAGCACGGACGGACCCCATCGCCACCGGGGTCGCACAAACCATCGGGCTCGGGCCCCAGCTCGGCCCCGCCTTGTTTCTCGCTGGCGCTGTGTTCGTCCTCGTCGCTGCATTCGTCGTGCCCGCCATCTTCGAAGGGCACGCGGCGTAAGGGGGTTCGAACGCTCCGACGCTCGGCAGTGCAGAGCGAGTCGTGGCCGTCGTTCCTGTTAATGGTCGTCGAAGAGGCGATGTCGGTTGGCCCTGGGGCCTCGATGATGTGCAGAGTTCCCCGATTAGCCGTGTTCCTCGTAGGGCTGGACGACGACATATCCGCCAGCGCCAGCGAAGTCCATCTGGAGGCGTTCCCCGGACTCCTGGCCGACCAGGTCCGAGATGTTCTTGTTGACCTGGACAGTCGGGGAGGAACCAGCCCAGGCGACCGTCGCGCTCGGATCAGTCGACACCGGCGGTTCGACGACGGTTGGATCACCGTGGGTCGTGATGGCGGCGTAGCCAGGACCTTGGAGGGAGACGTTGGTGAACCCACCAGCGAACGCTCCGGCAAGGCTGTCCATCGTCGTAATCTCATAGGAGAGCCTCCGCTCGAAGGCGAGGACATCCTCGCCGTTGACGGTGATCGATTCCTCGGCGTCGAGGTCGAGGATGTGGATTTTCTTTTCCGCATCGGCGAGATAGGCGTGGCCCTGCCCCTCGATGGTCATCACGGGTGCGCCCTCGCCGGTCGTCGCCTGCTTCAGGAATCCGCCGATGCCACCCTCGGCTGAGCTCGTCCCCGTGAACGAAAGATCGCCCGTGTAGGCGATCATCGATCCGGCCTTCGCGAATAGGTCGCCGTCGATTGCGACGTCGAGTGTGTAACTGTTCTCTTTCTGGAACGGTGCGTCTGTCTCGGTCGGACCGTGTTCGGAGGTGAACTGTTCGATGTTCATGGATGACGAAGCCAATCGGACTTGGCCTCGTCGGTACCTCCCCGGGAACGGACCTGAAGGTCCGGCACCTGTTTCTGACCGAGAATCACGGAACAACACTATACGGAGTCCACCACAAACACAGTCATATGCCCGCCGCCTTACCGGACGGCCAACGCCCGAACACGGGGTTCCCATGGCCCTGGGCGGCATCGTCTGCTCCCCGGTGGAGGCTCGACTATCAATGACGGACGATCCCCCGACTGGTATCCCAATCGACGATCATCCCGATCCGGTTCTCGCGTACGAACTGTCGGATGGTGAGCCGATAATCACGGCGGCAAACACGCCCTTCGAGATCTTGCCCGACACTGCCTCGACCCCGGAGACAGTGACAGATGTCTTCAAGTGGTTCGATGCCATCAATTCGACAGGACCGCCCCTGCAGCAACTTCGAGGCAGCGACCCCGCAAACATCGAACTCGAAAGACAGGGCAGTCGGGACCGGATGGTTGCACGTGTCGTCCCGGCAGACGATGACCGGGGATGGATCATATTCACCCCGACAGACGAACCCCACAGCACGGCGACCACGGACATCGGTCACGTCGCGAGCGTGGTCAGCCACGACCTGCGGAATCCCCTCGATGTCGCAAAGGCCAACCTCCAGGCGGCCCGCGAGACCGGTGACTCGGAGTACTTCGACGCGGTCGCGGGTGCCCACGACCGGATGGAACGAATCATCCAGGATGTCCTCACCCTCGCCCGCGGACAGCGCGTCGTCACGCCGTCTGAACAGATCGACATCGAGACCGTCGTCGAGGATGCGTGGCGATCGGTCGCGGCCGAACAGGCGACTCTCGAGACGGCGGATGCCCTTCCGACGACGACCGCCGATCCCGACCGTCTCCGAAGAGTGTTCGAGAACCTGTTCCGGAACGCCATCGAGCATGGAACAGCAGGGTCCGACGCCCGAGCCGAAGACCGCGTGACCATCACGGTCGGTCCCCTCGAGAACGGCTTCTTCGTGGCAGACGACGGGGCAGGGGTCCCTCCCGACGAGCAGGAAGCGGTCTTCAGTCCGGGATACTCGACGAAGGACAGCGGGACCGGACTCGGCCTCGCGATCGTCGAGAAAATCGTCACCGCTCACGGCTGGGATGTGACGCTTACGACGGGCGCAGACGGTGGAACGCGCTTCGAGATCAGTTTCTGATTCCCGGTCATGATATCTCGAGACCGATAGACCATTACCGGCCGCTCGTCGAAACACGCATATGAACGATCAGCTCGAACACGCGCCTCTCGGCGTCCTCGAGGTCACAGAGGACGGGCGCGTCGCAGCCGCCAACCAAGCTGTCCGAGAGCTGATCGAGATTGAAAGTGAGCCGACCGGCCAGGCGATCGACGACGTGTTTCCGCGGTCGGTCGAGGACACGATCGTGGAAGCTTTCCAGGACGAACCCATCGAGGACCTGGCGGTCGAAGAATACTATCCACCCCTCGACCAGTGGCTCTCCGTTTCTGTCGTGCCCACCGACGGTGGCGGCGTGGTCTACGTGCAGGACGTGACGGTGCGTCAGCAGTACGAACAGTCGATCGAACGGCTTCGGGCCGAACAGAACCGAACGGCACTCATCGACGACGTGCTCTCGGGGATTCTCGCTGACCTGGTCGAGGCATCCTCCCGGGACGAGATCGCCGAGACGATTTGCCGGACACTGGGCACCACCGACCTCTACGAGTTCGCCTGGGTCGGAGAGCGCGAAATCGGCGGTGACGACATCGTCGTCCGCTCCGTCGCTGGTGACACAGGTGATACGTTCGAAGCGATTCGGGAGGCGCTCGACGAGACGGTGACGACCCCGGAAGAACGAGCAGTTGAACGCGGGTGTCTCCAGTCGGTGCAACCGCTCGCAGACGGGGCCGACGTCCCCGAAGCCGTGCGGAGAGCGGGGTTCGCAGACGGAGTGCAATCGGTACTCGCCATCCCCCTCGTGTATGGGTCGAACGTTCACGGGGTGGTCGGGGTCTATGCCAGCGGTATGGATGCCTTTTCGACACGAGAGCGGACCAGCTTCCAGACACTAGGCGAGGTCGCTGGCTTCGCCATCACGGCTGCCAGGAATCGGAATCTCCTCCTGTCCGACGGAGTGACGGAGGTCACCTTCGAAGTTGGACCTGATTCCGTGCTCGCGGCTCTCAGCGGGATGCTGGATACCGCGTTCGAACTCGAGGGGGTCGTCCCCCATGAAGACGATGCAGTGCTCTGTTTCGTCGGGATCGAAGGTATCGAGGCTGCGGCCGTCGCCGAAGCCGCGACCGATATGGCGGCGATCGGCAACGTCCGCATGATTCAGAACTCGGAGTCGGGAGGTACCGTCGAAATCGAAGTCCGTGGGTCGGAGCCGTTGCTCGAAGTTTCGTTACTCGGCGGCACGATCCGGCGAGCGTCCTTCGAGGATGGGGCCGGTGACCTTGTCGTCGATCTTCCCCGAGATAGTGACGTGCGTCGCATCGTCGACGTCGTCAGCAGAGAGTACGATGCCGACGTCGTCGCCAAACGCGAACGGGAACGGCCTGTCACGACAGCTCGAGAGTTCCACGACGACCTCGACGACAGACTCACGCAGCGCCAGCAGACCGTCCTCCGTACTGCATACCACGCGGACTACTTCGAGTCTCCGCGGGGGAGCACCGCCGAGGAGGTCGCGACATCCCTCGATATTACCGGGTCTACACTTCTCCATCACCTCCGTGCCGGACAGCGAAAACTGCTTGCCGCGTATCTCGATGTGGCGACCGACGCGTCGGAGTAACTGGTCACAACGCCGATTCCCGACCCCACCGAACGAAGCCTTCAGGCCAATCGGGCCAGACCATTCTCAAGGTGATACCCGGTCATCACCGAGGGTAGCTGGTACAGGACGGCTGAATCGTTCCAGGAGAGTCCGCGTATTGACCCCGAGAACGACGAAGATGCCCCGCGAAGTCGACGCCGAGGACCCCACCGGTGACAACGCCTCCGACCGCCACCAGAACGAGTGAGAATGCGACCGCGAGAGAGGCCAGGTTCTGACGCGTCCGGCATCGGACCGGAGCGGTGCCGATTCCGCGACCCACCTCATGGCATCGGCTGCAGAGGGGCGGGCCAGGCGCCTCGCCGCCCCTAGCTCACCCGTCACTATCGATACGAGAGGATGATCCGGACCTCGTTGCCGATATGTGAACAGGCACCACCGAAGCGGCTTCCTCAGAGGTCCTCGCGTCGGATTTGATCGAACTGATCGAGGATGTCGTCGGCGTCAAGCAGGCGTTGGATCCGCTCATCCAGCTCTTCCACGCGTTCCTCGATCTCGGCATACGCCTCGTGGTTCTCACGTTGTTCGGGTGTCGTTTCGGCCGCAAGCACCGCGCGCTTTGATTCAGCTCTGAAATACGACCCGAGTGTCTCGAACCCCAGAACCTGTCGCTGTTGGTCGATCACGGTTCGAACGTCTTCGCGATCGACGGGTTTGCACAGGTAGTCGTCAAACGGCATATCGAGAACGTCGAACTCGGGATCGATAGCGGTCACCATGACGACGCGGCCGTAATATCCGCGATCGTCGAGTTCTCGTAGTACGTCGTCCCCCGAGAGGCCTGGCATGTGCCGGTCCAGAAGGACGACATCGACGGGCCGTTCGGCAATGACCGAGAGGGCGTCCTCACCGTTGTAGACAGTGTCGACGTCACAGTATCCCTTCAGCCGAAGGGCGTACGCGTCAGCTACCTCCTGCTCGTCATCGACGACCAGCGCCCGCAAATCGGTAGTAGGACCGGATTCCGGCATCGGTGTCAAGCGCCTTCCGGGAGTACGGGTTTGCACCCTAATAACTGATGGCCTTCTCTCCAGGAAATGGTCTGCATTACTAGACCCGCTCGAACTGTCCGTTCCGGATAACTAGCCTTCCCATCCAGGATGGCGGGGTGTCTCGTCAATAGTATGTCCGCCCAGTTGAAGACGCCCAAATCGAAGCGTTCGACGAACAACTCAGACGCTGTCGAATCGGATACTGCAGCGCTACTCGATCTCTTCGGAGATTCGTATACGCGCCGCGTGTATGAGGCCGTCGCAGCACAGCCACGGAGCGGACGTGCCGTCGCCGAGGCTGCGGACGTGTCCCGCCCGACGGCCTACCGTCGGCTCAACGATCTTGTTGATGCAGGCCTCGTACGGACCGAGATGATGCTCTGTGAAGACGGCCACCACAAGGAACGATTCGAGGCCGTTGGAGAGTCCCTCGCCGTGTCTCTTGACGGTGACGGCATCGAAGCGATGGTTCAGATAACCGACTGAGGCCCCAGTGATCGGCGGGGAAGGAAGACCTCGCCCCGGATCTGCCACCGAATTCCATAGACCAATATGCCCTCCACCGGAACGCCCAAATGATCGAGTGCGTTTCGATGGGTATCGTCCCGGCTGAGTTCACGGCGGGCGGCGGGCGATGATTACCGCCACCTCACCTGCCTCGTTCGCGATGAGTGTGGTGGCCATAGCAACGAGTGCGGCATTCGTCGCTACCTTGTTTCAACACCGAACGCGTCCGGCGACTCGACCCGTCCTCGGTATCGCCGTTACCCTGTTCGTCGGAGCGGTCTTGCACCTGACCCTCGCCGATCTGGCGCCGGTTCGGGGGTTGCTGGGAATCGAGTGGTCGCCGAGGACCGTAATCGGCGGCTTCTGGATCCTGGTCGCATTCGACCTCTCGGCCGTTGTCAGCGGATTCTGGTTCCTGTTCGCACTCCAGTACACTGGCCGTGACAGGCGGACATCCATGATGGCCCATACGGTCATCGGGGTGCTCCTCGTCCTCTTGATCACCCCGACGTTCGGTCTCGCAGTCCTCACGTCAGTGACCGGCGTCCCCCCGAGCAGTCTCAACGCCATACTCGGGATTACGCTCGTCCTCTCTGAATCGATCGCCATCATCGGTGTCTTCCTCGTTCTCGCGGAGACATCAGGACACAAGGCGTTCCCGCCGGGACAAACGGCGCTGCTCACCACCGCGATGGGATCGATGCTGGTTCTCCCGTTCGCCGCGACGACACTCCAGGACCCCGCCACAACCCCGGTTGCCGTCGTCGTGACCAGCGTGGTCTTCACCGTGGCCGTCCGTAGATACCGGATCTTTGGAACGCTCCCGGTTGCCTCAGTCGTCAGCCGCGATCACGTCATCGAAGAAATGTCCGAAGGCGTCGTTATGGTCGACGACGACGGCCGCATCCAAGATCTCAATCCCGAGGCCGAAACCCTCCTCGGTGTGGAACGAGCCGGGGCAGTGGGGAGCGGTGTGGGTGAGGTCCTGCCCTCACTCCCCGGTGTCGGGACGGTTGTCGAGGAGGACAAAGTCGAGGTGGTCTCGAAATCGGGACGGCAGATAGCGGTTGTGGCTGACGTCATCTCCGACGATCGGGGATGGGACCTCGGACACTTGCTCATCTGTCACGACGTCACCACCAAACGTCAACAGGAACGCCGTATCGGCGTGCTCACACAACTCCTGGCCGGCACCATTCAAGACGAGATGGACGGACTCGCCAGACGAGCGGACGGCATTGCCACCGGTGAACGCCCCCACGACGACGCCGATCACGTCCACACCAGGGCGACCGAGATCGCAGCGCTCGTAGCTCGTGTTCGGGATGTCGAACGTGCCCTCGCCGGCCACCACGACCTCGAAGCGGGGGAAATCGACGTCGGGGACGTCGTCGCAACACTCCGTACGGGGACAGCAGTCACCGTGACTGGTGAGCCGGTCCCGAGCGAGGAGACCGTCATGGGCGATTCCGAACTGCTGACAGCCACCCTCAAGACGCTCGCAACGGGAGTTGGACGCGGCACTGAACCCCCAGAACTCAGTGTGGCAACCCGCCCGGATGCAATCGCCTTCGAGGTAAACCCGGGCGAGGGGGGTGGCGACAGGGGGCTGGCCGATCGTTCACTTGAGATCGCGCGACTCGCGGTTGAGCATACCAACTGGAGTCTCGACGGTGGTGAGTCGACCACCCGGTCGACGATGTCGCTCACGTTGCCCGTGGCTCCCGCGGACGTCGACGACGCTCGTGAGGAGGGCGTGAACACATGACCGCGACGGTCTTCCTCGTTGCCCTCGACGTGGCCGTCGTCGGCGTCTTCGGTGCCCTCACGGTCAGTGGGATCCGTGACCGTCACCGTCCTGGCGCTGTGAGTGCCGCGTTACTCTGGTTCGGACTCACCGGTGTCGCCGTGAGCCTTACCATGGGACACGCAGCCATCATCCCAGCCCGGGCGACCCTCTATGCGGTCGGAATCGGGTGGTTTGGCCTGGTTCCCCTGTGGACAGCGTTCGTGTTCGAGTACACTGGTCGTGGGCCGTCGGTGACCGGTCGATTCAGTGGGTTCGCCGCCCTCTATGTCATCGGGTCCATGGCAGTCACTCGCTTGAGCGGGGACCTCGGCCGACCGGTCGGGTCGGTGCTCCGCGTGATCGCATCACTGTCCCAAACTGTCATCATCGGCGCCGGGCTGTTCGCCGTGTTCATCATCGTTCGCTCCGCGGTGGCGGACGACGATATTTCGAGGCCCCAGGCAATCGGCCTCGCCCTCGGGGGCACGGGGACGTCCCTGTTGTTGTTTTCCATCACCGGGGTCGCGGCGGAACCGGTGACGCTCCCAGCGGTGAGCAGCGGCTTCCTCGGTGTGACCGCGGGCGGATTCGCCCTGGCTGTATTCCGGTATCGGCTGTTCAGTGATACGCCGGGAATGGGGTTCCTCGCCCGTCGCTCGGTTCTCGAGCAAATCAGCGAAGCCGTCATAGTCGTCGATCGCCAGGGTCGACTGGTCGACGCGAACGCCGCCGCCGAACAAGTGCTCGGGGTGACCCTCGCCGCGGACGCAGGCCGCCCAGCAGCCAGAGTCCTCGGTCACGACCCGGATTCGCTCGTTACCGATAGTCCGACGGTCGCAACACCGACAGGACAGCGGCAGTTCGAGGTCGGCCGGTCGGTACTCAAGGACGCTCGTGGCGACACCGTCGGCGAGTCGTATCTCTTCCAGGACGTCACGAGCGACCGGACACGGAAACAACGTCTCACGGTCTTCAACAGGGTCTTCCGGCACAACCTCCGAAACGACCTCGATGCGATTCGAGCGTTCGCGGAGGCGCTCACCGACGATGCAGTGGACGACGACGGCGTGGCGGCACGAATGCGAGGGACCGCCAGGAAACTCGCCGAACTCGGTGAAACAGTCGAGGACGCAGAACGTATCATTGCCCAAGACTCGCTCCAACTCGAGGCCGTCGACCCCGTCGCGGTCGTGGAAGCGGTCAGCGAGGGGGTTAGCGACCGATACGACTGCCGGATACTGACCCCGACGTCAGGTGGCGATCGGACGGTCACTACGGACCAGTCACTTCTCCAGATCGCCCTCAAAGAAGTCGTCGAAAACGCTGTCGAACACACGGACAGCGAGAACCCAACCGTTTCGATCGACATCGAGTGGAAGGACAGCTCGGTCCGAATCGCAGTGTCCGACGAGGGGCCCGGCATCCCAGATCGGGAACGGGAGATACTGCTCGATGGCGAGGAGACGCCGCTGCAGCACGGGACCAGTGTCGGACTGTGGCTCGTCTCGTGGGCCGTCGCGCGTCTCGGCGGCGATCTGTCCCTGGGCGACAGCGACAGGTCCGGGGGCGAGGTGACACTGACTGTTCCGAGTCGTGCCGAACGGCACGACGAGTACCCCGTCGGAGACGGGATGGTGGGTTGACGAAGGGGTCATGAGGACACTATCGGTTCGATATCCCCGCTCCCGACACGGCCGGTGTGAGATCCCGAACAACGGGACAGGAGAGGTGTCGACGTGGCATGGGCTACAGGGCACGCTTGGATGGGGCACGGACGATGTCCCGGAGAACACGGCGGGGGAGGTCAGGCACCGACTCCCCGAGGGACGCCGCGAGGTCCACCACCAGAGTGGTGCCACGACCCATGGAATCGCCCAGGACCCATTGAATCGGTCAGTCCGGCTGGGGTCGACGGCCGCAGTCCAGCTGTTGCTCGAGCCGCGGGTCGATGGTCACCGGATCACTCTCCCGAGGTGACCGAACTGGAAGCCCTCAACCGGGCCGGTGGCCCGCCTATAAGATCGGCCCGGATGACGATGGCCCCGTCCTGGCGTCTGTCAGGAGGACGACCACCGGCCGGTGATTTCAGTGGGGGACAAACCGACCCCGAACTCACCGATGCATCCATTCGCCTCGACGATTGGCAACGACCACGACGAACGGGGCGGCACTCCGGCACGAACTGGAGGGTGAGCCGGACGGCGCTGTCTCGACCGAACAATCCCATGCGAGCGGGAGCGTCTCAAGATTGCATTAGAGTCGGACCCCATCCGATCGCCTGTCCGAGCCGATTCAACGGCCGTCGGACTCCCCCATACCTCTTTGCCTATCCGCGGACGACGACGGTACCGCCAAGCCGATCACCGAGACGTTTGTTCCGGTCTGAGAAGGCGATAACGATCATGCCGAGCCCGTATAACACGGGAAGGAAGTCAACGGGTCGGAGGACGTTTCTCAGGAAGGCGGCTCCTATCGGGGGGGAAGTCCCGTCGGCGTTCCGAACCTCGATGCCGACGAGATATTTTCCGAGCGTCTTACCGAACAGCCACTCGAATCCAGTGTGGTAGCCGATCGCGAGTGTCAGCCACAGACCGAGGGCCAGCGTGGCACGCGGCCCTTCCAAGTTCGCACTCACACCGGTCGCCGCGGTCTCGAGTTGGCCGGTGATCGCCCCCACGCCAACCACTGAGACGAACAACAACACGACCCACACGACCGAGTCGATTGCGATCGATACTCCCCGAATGCCGAGTCCGCATGGCGTTGTACTACTGGTTTCTGACATCGGCAGTTGGTCCTTTGGACCGGCTCAACAAAGGACAAGACCCCGCGTTTCTCCAGGAGAAATCCTGCCACCAAATCCGCTCGCTTCAGCGGAATAGCCCCTGCAATATTACCGACTAGCCAGTGTGTCCAAACCGGTCGCACTCAACAGCTGCACAGGAGAAACCGGATTACCGCCCTCGAAGCCAGCGACCAAGGTATCCGCCGAGCGCACTCAGTCCGACGAGGTAGAGGAGGCCCGCGAACAGGGCGGCTGCGAGAATCGGAACGACAGCGGTCACCACGTTCGCGGGGGCGCCCATGAAGAGCCCGATGGCAGCGAACACGGCGACGACGAGAAGCGGGAGGCTCGCAAACACGCCAGCGAGCGCCCCAGTCCCGAGGGCGCTGGCCTCGTGACGCGGATCGAGGTACGCGGCAACCGCGCCACCGAGAACTGGCGAGAACGGAATGAAGCTGAGAATCGACCCGACCAGGGCCCCGACCACGCCCAGAATCCAGCTCGGGGTTGTCTGATCGTTCGTCCGGGCTCGACGGTGTGCAATCACAACGGCGATCCCGAACAGGACGAGCAGCACGCCCCCAATCGCGAGGCCGACCCCGCTCCATTGACCGAGGGCGACCAGCACGTCAATGGCCTCAGCTTCGGTAAGCACATCGGACTGGAACTCGGAGTTGTGGACGAGTTCGGCGACGTCTGGTCGAGTGACGCCGTAGTGGAGTGCTGTCCCGGCGAGGGTAACGAGGATGCCGACGACGCCAAGGAACGCGCCGATCACCCAGTCCATTGTCCGATCAAACGCGGTGGATTTCGTGTCTGTACTGAACTGGTCAGACGGGTTTTCAACGCCCATATTCTGCAGGACGGGGGCCACGTCCGTGAAAGGGGAGTCCCTGTCTCTCCCTCGGAAACACCGTACAGCAGGAGTGGCGTGAACCCTGTTCGGGTCGTCCGAACGGTTCCGACGCTCGTGACGGCAACCCTTCAGCCCGGGATATTCACCGGGAGCATTGAACAGTATTGGCACGGACGTCGGAGGGGCGGAACATGCCGAGCCTGCTCGACACGGAGCCGACAGGGAGTCCTCCCGACGATGAGGTGGCCACGCAGCCATCACTCCCTGTGAACCCGGACCCTCAATGGTCTGGACTCTGACGTTCACACTGGGTCATCCTCTTCCAGCGGGACGGCGTCCCTGGGCCGGGTTCCGGTTGGGTGGTCAATCACTCGTGGACTTCGGGAACAGATCGGCGCAGCCGGAATCGATACTGCGACGGCGTCCGGTTGGGGCAGACCGTATTGCGGTGCCGTTCAGATCATCGGCGGGCGAGCCACATGGAACAATCCCGTGGTCGCTCGGGCGGCGGTCATTCACTCGTCGTCGATGTCGGACCCCCGAACGATTTGCGGGCGACTTCGCCCGTCACGCCATCGACAGTCACGGTCACGACCACCTCGTCACCACCTTCCGCGATGTACACTGAGAGAAACGACACCGGGCGGGGGGTCGTCGTCGACGCCTCGCTTTCCGTCCCGACAGCTCGGATGGTCACCCTGTCGGCTTCGAATTCTTTTACGAAGTTGACCCGAACAACCCCGGTGTCTTCGTTGAATTCGAATTCGAATGCATTCGCCGGAACGGCTTCAGCCACTGGCGGGGGAAGATCGTCTCCTCCCGGGGCGGTCGTCTCCGGGGGTGGGTCGGTCGGTTCAACGAACTGGAGATCGAGAGCTTCATCCGTGTACGTGGTGGTTGCCGACACCCGGTCGAGTTCCTCGTCGACCGTGATCTCCCGCTCATCGACCATGAGTTGTGACTCCAATTCACTCGACGATAGCATCCCCATGTCCTCGTCGTGGAGCGCCAGTGTCGCGGCGATCTCTTGGGTCTCCGGTGAGAACGTGACTGAGGACAGCACATCCTTATCCTGTGTCACGATGTCGGAGGCGGGATCGGCCTCCAGCGGCCCCCAATAAAAGCCTTCGAGTTGCACCGGCGCAAGCCACCCAACGAGCATGTCTGCCGAGCCGGCAACCTCGAATAACCACTCGAACGTTGCACTGGAATCGACGGCGCGTTCAGCGGTGCCCCCTCGTGTATCGATGACCGTCTGGAGCTGTGACTGCCGCTCGGCCAACAACACGGCTCCCTCGTTGACTGCTACCGCTCCCTCGACGTCGGCCGTTGGTGTGTAGACCGTGTATCCGCCGTAGTCAGTAACCGCCTCGAACTCGACCTCCCCGAGGAAATCCGAATCCCCCGTGCGCAGGGCCTCGTTTGCTCTCTGAACGTCGATGTCGCCAGTCCCGATCACCGTATGGTTCGCCCGGAACAGTTCCGTGACGCCCTCCGCAGGGGCCGACGGAGCGACGAGATAGCTGAGGCCGGACGCGGCGAACAAGAGTGTCGAGACACCGATAACCTGCCCACCGGTCTGGAGGGGCAATCGGAGGAGTGGCTCATCGACCTCGTCAAGAGCCGAGAGGTCAGGAACCAGATCCGCACTCGACGACACGTTACCCCCCGGGAGAAACAGTGGGAGGATGGGGTCGATTTTCGATGATTTCTGGGCGACCGTGAAGTCGACGTAGGCAGTAAGGGTCCCCGCCCCGCTTGCCGGGACCCAATCAGTGAACGAGGAGTCAGACCCTGCCAGTCCCGAGCACCCGCCGAGCGCTACGGCAAGGCTTGCGGCTCCGAAACCGAGGAATTGACGACGATCGAGGTCGGTCATGCGTGGCCAAACCAGATGGCACCGCTTCGGTGCAGTCTGTTGTCTAGCGTGAGAACGGCAGCCCTGTAAAAGGTGGCGAGTGGCTTCGCCGTACCATCCCCACGGGATGCTCCTGTCCAGGTTCAGGCCGTCGTCCACGGTCCCTGAGTGTGAGCATACACGATGGCGACGGGAGCGCGAGACACCTCGGCACCAGGTCGGCACGACCGTGAGGCGCTCATTGCCGGATCGACCCGAAAACGGGGGGAAGAGTTAGCGAGGGGCACCCGCGTGACAGGAAATCGGTTGAGATGCAGGAACAAGGCGCGATGAGCGATGCATCGGGGGTGCAGATTCGATGTGAGGCAGTAGGAACTCAGTCCGCCCTCGATGGCGGGATATCGACCGGAGAGCCCTCCTGTCGCTGAATCCCCTGAAGGGCACTCCACACGAGGACCACAGACAAGCCGAGTGCAGGGAGTGAGATCACCGTCAAGACCTCGCGCGCAACGGAGAGGATTGCGACGCTGATTTCTGCGGGGACGGCAGCGACCGACAGCACGGCCGCGAGCTGGGCCGGTTGGACTGGGACCCCGATCGCCAGCGTGCCGGCAAGCAGGAGTGACTGCCGCTGTGTCGACGTATCGACAAACAGCAAGCAAAGCACCGGGAAGTAGACGTAGACGACGTATAACGCGTTCGAGGCCGGGGATGCGAGCAGCATCGCAGTGATCGCGACGAGGTACGTCGTGAGGCGATCTGTGAACTTGCGGTCACCCCGCGCGCCGAGTGCAATCGATGGGGCGACGAGACAGACTGCGAGGACCGCATACAGGGACGGGTCGACGGTGGGGAACAGTTGAGAGAAGGGGCGATACAGGGACATCGCGAAAAAGTTCGGTGACACGGTGCCCCCGAACTCCGCTATCCGACTCCGACCCGACAAGACGTCGAGATATCGCCAGTACGCGTCGAGACCGAACCAGGCCCACCCGACGGCGAGTCCGGTGATCCCCGTGGCGACGGACGTCGCGACCGCACGCCACGCACGCCGCCACACAAGCCACAGGCCTAAGACGACCGGGAATACCTTCACGAGGGCCGCTCCCGCCAGGGCGAACCCGGCCAGGGCCTGTCTGTCTCGTTCGAGAGCGAGAAACGCACCGGCGAGGGCGAGCGCAATCAACATATCCACCTGTCCCTGCCCGTAGATAGCCATCACGGGAGCGCTGCCGACACAGAAGCCGACGATGAGGAGGCGGTCAATCGACGTCAGACTCGCTCCATTGGCTTCGATCGTCCGGACGACGAGTACCGAGAGTGCCACTGCGGTGATGACGTTGAGGCACGTTTGAATCGCGTACGCGAGTTGCATGCCGCCGATCGCGGTTTGCGGGAGAAAGAGCACGACCGCGATTGGTGGGTACACGTAGGAGACGCCTGGAAGTCCCGTACTCACTCCGACGAACGACTTGCCGGCGAGGGCCGCGTCGGCGGCCGCGTAGTAGGCGTGAAAATCCCATGCAAAATGGGACACGCTGGCTATTCCAAAGAAGTAGGTCGGTACGAGCAACCCGACAACGAGACAGGCGAACAACACACCGCGGCGGAGTCGGTCGGACAGTCTCGATCGTCCGTGGAGTTGCTGGGCGAATGCGGGGATGGATGACATTACGAGGACCAGCGAACCCGAGGGATTTAGTGGGTGATTCCGGGTTTCTAAGCAGGAAACAGACCGGCGACGATCGGTCACGTCATCCGCTGGTACCGGGACTTCCCAGAATCGTCTCGAGACGGGAGCGGCCAGGCGGGATCACCTCGAATTTGACTTCCTGGATCCCCTAGACCGGTGAAGCTCCGACGAGCTCCGAAATCGAATCCGGCGGGGCTGATCCCTGATAGTCCTCGATAACCGCCCGCCGAGGGTCGGTCGATCGAACCCGCATCACCGGCTCGGTCCTCTGGCAGAGGCGGGAGCGCCGAGAAGTCCTCCGTTGAGGGGACAGCCGCGCTGAACACGAACCCGCATCCCACCGTCTGGCAGGGGCCCGGCACGGTATCGTTGGCGACAATCACACTCAGTAATGATCCGCTCATTGCTCGTGCGTTGCCCCGAACGTGGGGCAGTCAACACCCCGGCCTGCTCCCGGTTACCGGGTGAATCCCCGGTTCCGCGGGTATGAGCACGGAAATCGTTCAGGGCTGTCGTCCCCGTTCGGGTCAGTGGGTGGCTGGTTTTCAGTCGGGTGTTCGGGCCGTGTGGCTCGTCTGAGAGTCATGATTGTCCAGAGAGTGATTGAGTCCCACAGGGGTGGTGGCGGAAACGAGAGAGTCCCCCGTAGTGTGGTCGGGGTGGGGCGTGGACGACGACCGCAGTTCGCCGGGCTCAGTCCATATGAACGAATGCGCGCCCCCGAGAGGGGTCACGGAGGGTTGAGACCCCGATGACCCACACCAACCGTACTTTTGTGTGTTTCGTACAATACTTCCGGAGTGGTGTCGGCTACCGCGCGACGCGGCGCCAGCCCTGCATGCCGTACTGGAGGTTCTCGGCCTCGACCCCCGCCTGGGTGAGCAGCTGGGTGGCGAGTCGGCTGCGGTTGCCGGACGCACACACGGCGACGACGTTCTCGGTGGGGACGTCGTCGAGGAGGGTGCTCGGGTCCCGTGCCTGGAGTTGGTTGAGGGGGACGTTGACGGTCTCGACGTTCGGTTGCTGGATGTGGTCACGGCGGAACTCGTGGGGTTGGCGGACGTCCACGACCGTGATCGGTTCGCCGTCGTCGATCGCTGCCTTCAGTTCGGCCGGGGTCGTCGCTTGGATCTGCTGCATTTCGCGGGTTGTCGGTCACCGCCACGCACACATTAGTATTGTGGATTGGAGACAATACTATACACGACTGTCAGGATGGGGTGACACACCCGGGACTGAAGAGGGGGCGGCGCGACCGTCGAGCCGGATCCGCCATGCCAGAGGTCGCCATCATGGTCGAGGGCCAACACGGCCTGAACTGGCCCCGCTGGAAGACCGTCGTCGACACCGTCGCGGACGCGGGGTTCGTGGGGCTGTTCCGCTCGGACCACTTCACCAACCCGGAGGGACCCGTCGAGGACGCCCTCGAGCTGTGGACCTCCCTGACCTGGGCCGCCGACCACACCGACCGCATCGACCTCGGTCCGCTCGTGACGCCGGTGTCCTTCCGCCACCCGGTGTTCACCGCCCGCATGGGCAAGGAGGTCGACAACCTCGCCGACGGCCGCCTCGTCTTGGGGGTCGGCGCCGGCTGGCAGGAACGAGAACACGAGATGTTCGGGTTCGACCTCCTCCCCGTCCCCGAGCGCTTCGACCGGTTCGAGGAAGGGGTCACGGTCATCGAGAAGCTCCTCCGCACCGAGCCACCGGTCGACTTCGACGGCAAGTACTACACCCTCGACGAAGCAGAGTTGCGGCCCCGTCCGGAGCGGGCGGGCGGGACCCGGTTGCTCGTCGGTGGCAACGGGTGGAACCGCACCATCCCGATCGCCGCCAGGGTCGCCGACGAGTGGAACGGCGTCTTCCTCGCGCCCGAGGACTACGCCGACCACGTCGACCGGCTCGAGGACTGTCTCGCGGACGCGGGCCGGGACCGGGCGGCGATGCGGCGGTCCCTGATGACCCAGGTCGTGTTCGGTCGTGACGAGGCCGAACTCGAGGCGGTCCTGGACGGCCGGGACCCCGAGGAGTTGCGGGACCACGGGATCGTGGTGGGCACGCCCGCCACAGTGGGCGAGCACCTCGACCGCCTCGATGCCGCCGGGGTCGACCGGGTGATGCTGCAGTGGCTGGACGTCACGGCCACCGATCGACTCGCCGCGTTCGGCGACGTCGTCAACTGAGCGTCAGGCGAGGACGCCGGCGCCCAACCAGGCACCCAACACCCCACCGTAGACCAGGTGGAACACCAGGAACCCCCCGACTTGACCGGGATCGGGGTCCATGTCGAGGACGACGTTCATCCAGAACACCGCGGCGCCGACGAACAGGACCACCCCGTAGGCGAGTCCCCACAGGAGGCCGTCGGTCAGCGATGCGACCGAGAGGACGGCGATCGCCGGAACGGCGGCGGCCAACACCCCGCCGGCGATCGTGCCGTAGACGGCGTGCAACGCGAGGCCCGGCGCCATGGCCGCGTCGGGGGTGCCGCCGACGTACCGGGCCCAGAACCGGGCGGTCGGTGGCGGCGAGTCGTCGCCCAGCGTCAGCATCGCGACGGTCATCACCACGGTGGCGACGAACCCGCCGGCCAGGCCGCTGACGATCGTCGTCATTCAGGCGTAGTGCTCCTCGAGGTACTCGACGATCGCCGCGCTCTCGGCGACGGTGGTCTGTTCGTCGGTGTCGACGAGCAGTGGCAGCTGGTCGGGGCCCCGGTTCCGGAGGTCGTCGTAGGTGGCGGCGTTGCGCACGTCGCCCGCGGCGGTTCGGGGGTTGTGGACGATCGCGGAGAGGCCCAGGTCGGTGAGGGTCTCGCGGACGGTGTGACAGTACGGACAGCCCTCGGCTTGGTAGAGTTCCAACACGGTGAGGTTACCTCCAGTAACCCAATATTGGAGGGTGACCTTAACCGTAATCTGAGGACCGCGTAATCCGGTTACCGACCCGTAGCCGGCCCGGTCACCCGTAGAAGGCGTCGGGACCGTGGTCGTCCTGCCACGCGAACGCGAACAGTCGGCGGGTGGCCACCACCGACAGCGAGCGGCCGTCATCGCTGGCGCCGGTGGCCGGGTCCCACCTCGCCCCGTCCGCGGCCAACGCCCCGTCGCGCCACTGGAACCGGTAGCCGGGATCCTGGTAGGCGTGGATGCCGACGGTCTCGTCGGCGACGACCACCAGGGCCGTCTCGCCCACGGTCGCGTGGACGACGCCGCCGGCGTCGCGGACCCGGGGCAGTGGGAAGCCCAGGGCCTCGCCGTCACACTCGATGCCGAGGACGACGGTCTTGGGGTCGAGGTCGTCCCGTCGGTCCCAGGTCCGGTCCCCGTCGGTGCCGCGGTGGGCGGCGAGCCCGAAGCCGTCCCCCGTGAAGTAGGCGGTGTAGGGGGCGTCGTCGTAGTCGATGGGCGTGGGGTCGGCCGTGTCACTGGCGGCTTCGCTGTCCCCGCCCGGTGGTTGGAGGACGACCGCTGCCGGGTCGGCGTCCCGGACGGTCCGCCACGGCATGACCCGGGCGGGGCGGACCGACAGCGAATCGCCGGCGAGGGGGCCGGCGATGCAGGTGCCCGTGGACTGTTTCCACTCGCTGTCGGTCTCTCGGTCGTACATCACCAGGTCGTCGTCGGCCAGTTTGCCCGACACGCCGAAGGACAGCACCCGGTCCCCGACCCGGCGGTCGTAGACCACCGCACTCCCACAGAGCGGACACCAGGTCACCGCCACCGGGGCCGTCCCGTCGGCGAGGACGTCGTTGACGATCTCGTGGTAGTGGAGGTACCGGAGCGGGTAGGCGCGTGGCGGGGTCGCGTCGGTGACCACGATGGCCTCGTCGGAGGGGTCCCCGCCGTAGTCGGGACCGAACCGGGGGTCGTCGACGCTGGGGATCGCGTCTTTGGGGATCACCTGGCGGACGTTCATGGACGTGGTTGGTGTCCAGACATCCTGAAACCCCCGACGCCACCATCGGTCGCCGCGAGGAGGCCCGAATCCGGGGACGGCGCGCCGATCGGATGGCCCACGCCATGGTAGACCGTCACGCGGAAGGGTTATCCGTCGGTGGGGCCTCTGCCTAACTGCAATGGCGAAAGGTAAGGTTGATTTCTTCAACGACACCGGCGGTTACGGTTTCATTTCGACCGAGGACGCGGACGAGGACGTCTTCTTCCACATGGAGGACATCGGCGGCCCGGACCTCGAAGAAGGAGAGGAATTGGAATTTGAGATCGAGCAGGCGCCGAAAGGCCCCCGTGCGAAGAACGTCACGCGGCTCTAACTAGGGTTCGCGTCCCCGGCATCCGCCGGGCGTGAAATTCTTCGGAACCCACCCGTCGAGGAGTGGCGATGCCATCCATCGACGCGGGTGTTTATACACCGGTCCCGCAGCCCGGACTCCCCCACAGAACGCGGGTGACCGCCGTTTGCAGGCGGTTAATCCGGCTTAATTCGGGCTGAACCGGGTGCAGAACTAACCCGGTTCAAGTATATGGGGGTGATGGAGTGGAGTGCAATGCTCCGCGAAACTGTCACACCGCTGGTGCTGGCGACACTCGTCGTACTCGCCGGCTGTGCCGGTGCCATGTCCGGGGCCCCCGGTGGGTCCGCGGACGACACGGGCACGGTCAACTTCTACATCAGCGACGAGCGTAACGCCATCGACGACTTCGAGCACCTCAACGTCACCATCGAGAAGGTCGGGTTCAAGCAGGCAGACTCCGACGACGAGATGGACGACAACGAGACCGAGGACGACGAAACCACCACCACGGTCGACAACGAGACCACGACGACCGCGGACAACGAAACCACCACCACGGTCGACAACGAGACCACGACCGCCGAGACCGAGGACGACGGTGACGACGCCGACGAATCCGAGGACGAGGAGTCCGACGGGTGGACGGTTCGTGAGGTCGACAACGTCACGATCGACCTGACCGAGTACCAGGGCGAGAACGCGACCCTGCTCTCCGAGTTCGACATCCCGAACGGCACGTACACGAACGTGTACGTCGAGGTGAGTGAGGTCAACGGCACCCTCACCTCCGGTGAACAGGTCAACGTCAAACTCCCGAGCCAGAAGCTGAAACTCAACAAGGAGTTCACCGTCGGCAACGGCGAGAGCGTGGACTTCGTCTTCGACATCACGGTCTTCAAGGCCGGGAACAGCGGGAAGTACATCCTGAAGCCGGTCGTCAGCCAGTCCGGGACCGACGTCCCGATCGAGGCCGACGAACACGACGACGAGTCCGACGACGGCGGCCCGCCGGAGGACGCCGGTGAGGACGGCGAGGCGGAACTGAACGCCTCCTTCGTCGGGAACGTCACCCCCGGTGAGGAGGTCACCATCTCGGTGACCGAGAACGGCAGCGCCGTCGCCGGCGCCCAGGTGTTCGTCGACGACCGTCGCGTCGGCCAGACCGGTGAGGACGGCACCCTCAGCGTGATGGTGCCAGACGACGCCGATGGGTTCGACGTCGAGGTCCGGTACCAGGACGCCGAGGCCGAACTCGAGGTCGAGTTCGACGGCGAGGACGACGAGTCGACCACCACGACGGCGGCAGCATAACGCGGCGCACGTTCACGGTTCGACGCGGGCGTCCCTTTCTTCGATCGTCGATCCCGGTCAGGGCCGGTTCTCCCCGTCGGTGCCAGACCACAACCCCGCCTCGAGAGCGGCGGTCAACCGCGACAGCCGCCCCACGCCGAACACGCCGATGAGGACCGCGCCCACGACGTCGAACACGAGGTCCAGCATCGTGTCCTCGAGCCCGTACTGGACGAGCAGCGGCTCGGTCCCCAGTGCGACGGTGACCGCCCGCCCGAGGAACTCCAGGACCTCCCAGAGCACGCCGACGGCCAGCGTCGCCAACACGACGAACGCCACGGTGAACCGCGGCGGCAGGTACAACGCCTCGAGATGGCGGTCGACCGCCCGCGTGAGGGCATACCCCAGTGACGCGACCAGCGCCGCCGAGAACACGTGGGTGAGGTGATCCCACCACGCGATGTGTTCGTACACCCCGACCATCCCCAGCGTGTGGAAGAACAGCGCCGCCGCGATCATCGTCGTCACCCCGGCGCCGAGGTGGACACGGGCGTCCCGGGCGAGGATCGCCGGGAGCACCGTCCCGATCAGGGCCAGGGCCGCGTTGACGACGAGTCGCGGGTCGATCCGCACCAACCCCACGAACAGCATTGCCGCGATCCCGGCCTGCAGCACCCGGACCACGCCGTTCTCGACCATCGTCGACAGTCGGAGACGTTCGCGGAGGGACATGACGTGGCGACCACCGACGGCCGTGTCGACCCATCGGGCGGTGCCCCTAAATACGGACCGGCGCCTAGCCGAGGTCGACGATGATGGCGACCACCCACGCGCTCGTCGGGGCGGCGCTCGCGGCCGCCGTCTCGGTGATCGCCCCGGAGCTCGCCCCCGCCGCGTTGGTCGCGGGCCTCGCCGGCGGTGCGTTCCCGGACCTGGACCTGTACGGCTACCACCGCCGCACCCTCCATTTCCCCTCGCTGTACACCGTCGCCGCGGCCATGACGGGACTGGTCGCGGTGGCCGCGCCGACCGTGGTGACCGTGGGGGCGGCGACGTTCTTCGTGGCCGCCGCCCTCCACGCCCGGATGGACCGGTACGGGGGCGGCCTCGAGTTGCGGCCGTGGCAGAACACCTCCGATCGGGCGGTGTACGACCACGTCCGCGGCCGGTGGCGGCGCCCGCTGCGGTGGGTGCGGTACGACGGCGCCCCCGAGGACCTCCTCGTCGCGACGGTGTTCGCCGTCCCGCCGCTGCTGGTCTTCGACGGCGCGGTCCAGCTCGGGGTGCTCGCGGTGTTGGGGGTGTCCGGCGGCTACGTCGCCGTCCGGAAACGGCTGCCGGACCTCGCGGTGGTGCTGGCGGGCTACGTCCCCCGTCCGTTCGCCGACCACGTCCCGGCACGGTACCGCGGCTGACGGGGGCGCAGGGCCATCGAAGGGTTTATCGGCCGCATCGGCCTCCCAACGAGTAGCAACCATGTCCGACAAGCCGGCCTCCATGTACCGGGAGATCAGCAAGCCTCCCTACACCCGGCGAGAGTACATCACCGGCATCCCCGGGTCGAAGATCGCCCAACACGAGATGGGCGACCTCCAGGCCGACCCCGAGGACTACCCGGTCCAGATCAGCCTCGTCGTCCGCGAGGACTGCCAGATCCGCCACGGCGCCCTCGAGGCGGCCCGCCTCAGCGCGAACCGCCACCTCATCAAGGAACTCGGCGAGGGCAACTACAAGATGACGCTGCGGAAGTTCCCACACCACGTCCTCCGGGAGAACAAGCAGGCGACCGGCGCCGGCGCCGACCGGGTGTCGGATGGGATGCGGCAGTCCTTCGGGACGCCGGTCGGGACGGCCGCCCGCATCCACGCCGGCGACCGACTGTTCACGGCGTGGTGCTCGGTCGACCAGGCCGCCGTGGTCAAGGACGCGTTCCGCCGCGCGTACAACAAGGTGTCACCCCCGTGCCGTATCGCGGTCGAGCGCGGCGAGGAACGGTTGACCCAGCAGGGCTGACCCCGCCCGGTGCTTTTTGGTCGGTGGCGTCCTCCCCGGAGCCATGCAGACCCTCGCGGTCGCGAACCGGACCGAGACCTTCGAGCGGATGCAGTCCCCGCTGGCCGACCGAGAGATCGAGGTCGTCCACGTCCCCTACCACGAGCACGCCGTCGATCTCGACGCCCCGCCCTACGACCCCGACCGGTTCGACGCCGGGTACGTCTACCCGGGCCGGGTGATGGAGGGCGGCGTCGTCGACGCGTTCCTCGAGGTCCCGTGGGTGAACGACCGGGCGGCGGTGCTTTCCTCCCGGAACAAGGCCGAGGTCCTGGCCCGGCTGTCGCGGGCCGGGCTCCCGGTGCCGGCGACCACCCTGGTGTCGAACCCGGTCGACGAGGCGGCGGTGACCGCGGCCTTCGACCGGTTCGAGTCCCCCGTGGTGGTGAAGCCGAACTCGACGACGCGGGGCGTCGGCGTCGCGAAGGCCCACGATGTCGACTCGCTGCTCGGCATCGTGGACTACGTCGACCTCGTCCACGACTACCGGGCGACCGGGGACAAGAGCTACCTCATCCAGGAGTACCTGCCCGACGCCACGGACTACCGGGTGATGGTCCTGGACGGCGAGTACGTGGGGGCCGTCGAACGCCGCCTCCCGGCCGACGAGGACCGCTGGAAGCACAACGTCCACCGCGGCGCCGACGCCACCGGCGTCGACCTGGCCGAAGACCTGCGGCGACTCGCCGAACGCGTCGCCAGGACCCTGGACATCCGGTTCGTCGGCGTCGACCTCCTCGTCACCCCAGACCGGGTGGTCGTCAACGAGACCAACGCCCGCCCGACGATCGACGCGGCGACCAAATACGAACCGGACTTCTACGACCGGTTGGCCGCCGTCATCGAGTCCGTCGCCGACGACGCCCAGACCTGAGTCGACCGTTCAGGTCAGATCGATGTCCGCGGAGTCATCGACCCGCACGAACGACACCTCGAGGACGCCGTTGTTGAACGAGGCGTCGGCGGAGTGCTCGTCGACCCGGGCGGGTAGCCGGATGCGTTCGTCGTACTCGCGACGCGGCGTCGACGCCGAGATGGTCAGGGTCTCCCCGTCGCATTTCAGGGTGAGGTCCTCCTTGGAGACGCCGGGGAGGTCCGCGACGACCCGGACCGTGTCCTCGGTCTCCTGGACGTCGACGTGGGTCTCGCTGCCGAACCCGGTGTCGGGCGCGGTCGGCCGGCCGTCGAAGGCGTCGTTCATCATCCGCTCGATCTCGCGGAAGAAATCATCGAACGGGTCGTCGCGGTCGTCCCGAGGCATGGACTGGGGTAAGCGGGTGACGGGGGATAAGCCTTCGGCACCGATCAGATGCCGAGCGCGCGGTCGGTCGTCGCGACGCTCTCGGCGGCGTCGGCGGTGTCGGTGACCGCGCGGATGGCGTCGACGTTCTCGGGGACGACGTCGCTCTCCTGGTGGATCGCCTGGAAGCAGTAGAGGTCCCGGCCCTCGACGGTCACGGACTCGCTCCACAGGGCGTTCTCCCAGAGGTCGCCCCGGGGCCGCCCACGGTCGAGGGCGTACTCCTTGAGCGCGCCGGTGCCGTCGAGGCCGTGGTCCTCGGGGACGAGCATGATCCGGTCCTCGTCGGCGAGGACGTCCCGGACGTCGTCGGCGTCGGGGGCGTCCTCGAGGGTGACGTTGAGGCTGTGGACGTGCATCAGGGTCGCCGGCACCTTCAGGCCGAGGGTGTCGATGTCGACGTCGATGACGGTCTGGACGTCGGGCCCGTGGTGGGAGGGGACGTGGACCGGGTCGGGCAGGATGTCGTTGATCGGTCCCCGCCCCGACTGGCTGGGGTCCCCGCCCCGCCGGACGAGGGTGGCCCGCACCTGCTGGATGCCGTACAGCTCCTCCAACGGGGTCAACAATCGGACGAGTCCGGTCGTGTTACAGGAGACGACCCGGACGTGGTCGGCGCCGACGGCCGCGTCGTAGTTGGCGCGAGCGGTGAAACTCACGTCCGCGACGTCGGCGTCCTCCCCGCCCTGGTAGATGGCGGGGGTGTCGTGTTCCGCGTACATGGCCTTGTTCTGGGCGCCGACGCCGGAGGGCGTGGCGTCGACGACGACGTCGCTGGTCGCGACGAGGGCCTCGACCTCGCCGGCGAGTTCGATGCCGGCGGCGCCGAACTGGTCGACGCGGTCGGGGACGGCGGCGTAGAGGTCGTACCCGGTGTCGACGGCCTGCTCGGCCTCGAAGTTCGGGCGGGTCTTGGCGACGCCCGCGACGGTCATGTCCGGCTGGGCGCGGACGGCGTCGGCGACGCGTTTCCCGATGGTGCCGTACCCGTTGATACCGACCCGGATCTCACTCATGGGCGTACCTGTCCCTGGACGCGGCCGCGGGAAAGACGTTTCGAGACGGGGGACCGACAACGCCAACTGGCGTCCCGCCGTCGGGAGGGGTATGTCCGAGTTGCGGACCGCCGCCGAGACGGCCGTCCACCAGTGTCTGGCCCTGGAGTCCGACGAACACTGTGTCGTCGTCACCGACGACGACCGCGAGGCGATCGGTGAGGTCCTCTACGATGTCGCCGCCGACGCCGGGGAGGCGAGCCTCCACCGGTACGCCCCCGGTGACGCCCACGGCGCCGAACCGCCGGCCGCGATCGCCGCCGCGATGCGGTCGGGTGACGCGTTCCTGGCCCCGACCACGAAGAGTCTCAGCCACACGCGGGCCCGCGGCGCCGCCACCGAGGCGGGGGTCCGCGGCGCCACGCTGCCCGGCATCACCGAACCCGTGTTCAGGACGGGGTTGGACGCGGACTACGACGCCATCGCGGCGGCGTGTGCGGCCGTCGCCGACCGGGTCGCCGACGCCGACACGATCCGGGTGACGACACCCGCCGGCACCGACCTCACCATCGACCCCGGGGACCGGGCGTGGCAACAGGACACCGGCCGGATCGCCGACCCCGGCACGTTCTCGAACCTGCCCGCGGGCGAGGTGTTCATCAGTCCCGCGTCGGCGGACGGGACCTACGTCGTCGACGGGACGATGGCCCCACACGGCCGCGTCGAGGAACCGATCACCGTGGAGGTCGCCGACGGCGCCGTCACCCACATCAGTGACCCCGCGATCGAGGAACTGGTCGCAGAGGCCGCCGAGGAGGTCGGCGACGCCGCGACCAACCTCGCGGAACTCGGGATCGGGACCAACGTCGGCGTCACCGAGCTCGTGGGGTCGGTCCTCCTCGACGAGAAGGCCGGCGGCACCGTCCACGTCGCGATCGGGGACGACGCCGGCATCGGCGGCGACACCGAGGCGCCGATCCACCTCGACGGCATCCTCCGGGACCCGACGGTGTCTGTCGACGGCGACCCGATCACGTTGCCGACGCCGGAGTGACGGCGGGCTTTTGGGGCTGCACGCGCTATCACGGGGTATGACGGCCGCCGAACCCCCGGACCGCGTCGCGGTCACCTGTCCTGCCTGTTCCCCGGACCGCGACACCGAACACGAGGTCCTGGCGGCGGGCGGCGGCTACGCGACCGTGCAGTGCCGGGACTGTCAACACGTCCACAAAGAACAGTTGCCCGGCGCCGAACCGGTCACGCGGGACGTCGTCATCTCCCAGGACGGCGAGTCCACCACCGCGACCGTGGAGGCGCCGCGGGCCGAGACCATCGCCCGCGGCGAGGAGTTCGTCGTCGAGACGCCCGAGGCCATCCTCGAGGTCCGCATCACCGACCTGCAGGTCGACGCCGAGACCCGGCGGAAACGCGCGACCGTCGAGGACGTCGAGACGATCTGGACCCGCGTCGTCGACAACGTCGCGGTCCCGACGACGATCAACCCCGCCGACGGCGAGTTAGACGAGAGTCACAGCGTCAAGGTCCACGTCCCCGGCGACCACGAGTTCACCGTCGGCGAACGGGCGGAACACGGGGACGCGGCCTTCGTCGTCACCGGGATCAAACTGCGGGACGACGCTGTCGGGTACGAGTTCCACGCCATGGACCACGACGGCGACACCGCCGCCGCCAAGGACATCGCCCGCCTCTACGGGCGGGACGACACGCCGGGCGGGTGGACCGCGTGGTGGTGAGATGACCGACCTCGACGCCGCCCGCGAGTCGCTGGTCGACCGGTTGGCGACCCGCGGGTTCGACGACGCCGTCCTGACCGCATTGCGGGCGGTGCCCCGTCACGCCTTCGTCCCCACGGACCAGCGCCGCCTCGCCTACGAGGACCGACCCCTCCCCATCGGGAACAACCAGACGATCAGCGCCCCACACATGGTCGCGATCATGGCCGACGAACTCGGCGTCGACCCCGGGGACCGCGTCCTCGAGGTCGGGACCGGCTGTGGCTACCACGCCGCCGTCACCGCCGAACTCGTCGGAAGCGAGAACGTCTACTCCGTCGAGGTCGACGAGGACCTGGCGGCTCGCGCCCGGGAGACCCTCGGCGCCACGGGGTACGACGACGTCGCGGTGCGGGTCGGCGACGGCCGCGAGGGCTGGCCCGAGCACGGCCCCTACGACGCCGCGTACCTCACCTGTGCGGCCCCGGAGATCCCGTCGGCCATCCTCGACCAGGTTCGGGACGGGGGCACCGTCCTCGCGCCGGTGGGGCGCCGCCGACAGGAACTGGTGCGCGTGACGGTCGATGGGGACGATCACCGCCGGGAGCAGTTGGGCGGCGTGCGGTTCGTCCGTCTGCGCGGCGGGTGACCGAACGCGAAATTGAAGGGGCGGCCACGCCAACCCCGGGCATGGACTACGCCGTGCTCCGGGACGACATGGTCGACAGCCTGGAGCACGATACGAAGGCGGTGATCGAGACGCCGGCCGTCGCGGCGGCGCTGCGAGCGGTGCCCCGCCACACCTTCATCGACGAGGGGCATCGCGCCTACCTCGACAAGGCCTTCGAACACCGCGGCACCCGGGTGCTGGCGCCCAGCACCGTCGCCCGACTCCTCGAGGCGCTTTCCCCCACCGCCGGGGACGACGTCCTCATCGTCGGCGCCGGCGTCGGGTACACCGCCGCGGTCACCGCCGAGATCGTGGGCGCTCGCCACGTCCACGCCATCGACATCCAACGCGGCCTCGTCCTGGAGGCGCGGTCGAATCTGGCCGAGGCCGGGTACCGGGACGTCCTCGTCGACCGGCAGGACGGGGGCGACGGACTCCCACCGTACGCGCCATACGACCGCATCCTCGTCGAGGCCGCCGCCGTCGAGGCCCCCGCCGCACTGCACGCCCAGCTCGACGCCGACGGACGCCTGGTCTACCCGCGAGGCACCGTCGACCAGACCCTCGTCGCGGTGACGCCCGGCGGCGACCGCCAGTTCGGCCCCACGAGTTTCGACCCGTTGCTCGTCGACGGGGAACAGGCCAGTGCCGTCGAACGGAACCGCACGGTCAGAGAGGACCGGGAGCGCGCCGAACGCGCCGCCCGGTCACGCAGCGGCTGGGAGCAGGACTGGATCGACTGGGACGGTCCGCGCTGACCCGCCACGCACCACCAGAATCGCGGTGTTCTCCCGGTCGTCGGCGTACTGGGAGCCGGCCGGCGGCTTGATCGCGATCTCGAGGGTGCCCTGCCGCTGGTTGGCGGCCAGCGAGGCGTCGATGTCCAGGGTGACCCGACCGTTCTTCCCGGTGGTCCCGGTTTTGACCCCGGGGAGACTGGCCGTCCCACTCCGCAGGACGACGGTCGCCCCGGCGACCGGAGCGCCGTCCTGATCGACGACCGTGATCTGGACCGACTGGGTCCCGGGCGCGATCACGTCCGGGTCCGGTTTGGCGTCCAGTTCCGACACCGCGAGCCCACCAACCCCGGAGATCATGTTCAACATCACGCTGAGGGTGGCGACGCCGACGATGAACGCGATGACCAACCGGATCGGCAACCCCTCGATCGCCCGTTCGTCCGCCAGGAACACAGCCCACGCCATGCTCCGGCGTTGGTCGCCCGTCCCCGGATAAACCCTGAGCCAAGCGTTGACAACGGATGGCGGAGCGACCCGTGGGTGATGTACGTACTCGGTCGCGAGGACGATCCGGGACAGGTCGCCGACCTCGGGGTCCACCGCGCCGCGGACGGCAGCGCCGCCGCGCCCGTCGCCGTCGACCTCGAACACCCACACGCGGCCCTCGTCGTCGGGAAACGCGGATCCGGGAAGTCCCACACGCTCGCGGTGCTGGCCGAGGGCGTCGCCGCGGCCGACGGTGTCAGCGGCGTCGTCGTCGACCCGATGGGTGGATTACGGACGTTGGGTGCGCTGGACGGCGTCACCGTCGAGGCCCCCGTCGTGGCGGCGGGGGCGCTCCCGCCGCGGGCGTGGTGTGGCATCCTCGACCTGGACCCGGCCGGACCCGTGGGGGCGTTGGTGTGGCGGGCGGCCGGGGAGGCCGCCACCCTCGCGGAGATGCAGTCCCTCGTCGAGGACAGCACCGCCGACCCCGCGACGCGGCGGGCCGCCAGCAACCACCTCGCCGCAGCCCGGTCCTGGGACGTGTTCGGCCCGGACGGCCTCACGGCCACGGACCTCGTCACCGGAGCGGTGACGGTCCTGGACTGCTCGGGGGTCCAGACCCAGGCCGCCAATGCGGTGGTGCGGGCGATCGTCGACGACCTCTATCGCACCGCCGTCGCGGACGAGGGTGTCGCGTTGCCCTGGGTGTTCGTCGACGAGGCCCACGCCTTCTTCGACGGGGTGGCCGGCCCCGGGATCGACCGGTTGCTCACCCGCGGCCGCCACCCCGGTGTCAGCGTGGTGTTGGCGACCCAGCGCCCCGCCGCCCTCCCCGGCGTGGCGATCTCCCAGGCCGACCTCCTCGTCGCCCACCGCCTGACATCATCGGCGGACCTCGAGGCCCTCGAGGCCGCCCGCCCCACCTACCTCCGGGAGTCACTGACCAGCCGCCGCCCCGCCGAGACCGGGGAGGCCATCGTCGTCGACGACGCGACCGAGGTCGCCCGCGCGATTCGGGTGCGGGACCGCACCTCCCCGGACGGCGGCGCCAGTCCCTGCGCCTCCAAGCGCGCGGCCACGCCGACGGACTGAACGGCAAAGCCTATACGCGCAATCGCCCTTCCGTTCGGTATGCTCGAGCCACTCGTCGCGGCCCTGGCGTGGCTCGGCCGGTTCTCCGATCCCCTGGCCTGGGTGGTCGTCGCCGCCTTCCTCCTCGGCGGGGTCCTGGAGTGGCGAGACCTGCCCGGGGCCCGCGTCGTCACGGCCGCGGCGTGGGTGCTGTTCGCCGCGTTCTGGGTGACGGTGTTCCACCACTTCGCGTTCGTCCAGAAGAGCTTCGTCGAGGGGATCGGCATCCTCATCGCCATCCCCGGCACCCTGTATGCCGGTCATCTCCTCTGGCGGGGCCGGGACTCGTTGTTCGTGCTCTCCCGGGCGATCGGGATCATGGGCGTGATCTACCTGCCGTTCATCGCCATCGATCCCCTGGGCATCTGGTTGGCCGAGGTCGTCACCCGCCAGACCACCTTCCTCATGGAGCTGTTGGGCCAGACCAACCCCGAGGACTACCGCATCGTCAACGGCGCCCGCTTCGACAACCCCGACGGCCGGAACACGTTCCTGTTCTATCTCCCAGAGGAGAACCACCGCATCTTCTATACGATCCTGATCGCCTGCACCGGCATCGGCAGCATCTCGATCTTCGGGGGCGGCATCCTCGCGGTGAAGGCGCCGCTCCGGCGCAAGGCGAAGGCGTTGGCGGTGGCGGTGCCGGTGATCTACGGGTTGAACCTGGTGCGGAACGTCTTCATCGCGTTGGCGTTCGGCCAGCAGCGGATGGACTACTTTCCGGAGTTGATCATGACGCTGTTCGCCGCCGAGGACCGCTACCACGTCAGCTTCTACATCGCCGACCGTATCATCGCCCAGGTCGGGGCGGTGCTGGTGTTGATCGGGTTGACCTACGTCGTCGCCCGACAGGTGCCGGAGGTCCTCGTCTATCTCGAGGACGTCCTCTACATGCTGACGGGGACCGAATACGACCTCCAGGAGGAACTGGGGTTGGAGCCACCCGAGCCCCGGGACCCCGGCGTCGACGCGCCGAGTGCGGGTGACTGAACCGCATTGGGCACCCGTTTGGAAAGCCTTAAGCCCGCAACCCGGCAACCGAAAGTCGCGTGCCCGGATGGTGTAGTGGCCCATCATACGACCCTGTCACGGTCGTGACGCGGGTTCAAATCCCGCTCCGGGCGCTTCTTCAAATCGAGATCACCGTCGGAGAGAGGTGCGCGGTTCCGCGACCGCTCGACGGCCTCGATAGCACACTTCCCGAGCCCGCACCAAGTCCGCGGGCCGTCTCAACCGAGGAGGCGGAGCCGATGGAGCCAGCCGTCACCGGTGACGGCCCCGGGACAGTCCCTCGCGGCGGACGACGGTGGGCTGTCACCGCCGCTTGAGCACCATCGAGAGCCCGGTGACCACCAGGACCGCGAGGACGTGGGCGACGAGGAGGGTGGCGAGCAGGCGGTGGGACCAGAGGAACGGCACCAACAGGAGCTGGACGCTGGCGAAGGCGACGGTGTACCGGTCGGCGCGGCTGGCGGCTCGACGAGCCTCCGGGTCGCGGGGCGGGCCGTAGACGATCGTCCGCCAGAGGCCGGTGATGCTGGCCCACCACCCGATGCCGATGCGGTAGAGGAGATCCCAGGCGACGACCAGGGCGAAGAACACGACCGGCGCCGGGGCGGGGCCGTCGAGGACCGTCTCGAGGACGGTGGGGTCGGGGCCGCGGGCGTCGACGAGGAGGGAGGTGAGAAAGCCGATGTAGGCGACCAGTCCCATGAGGACGTCGACGCTCCCGTCGAACAGCAGGCGGCGATACCCGGGTGGGAGGGAGTTGGTCTGGAGCTCGCGGCGGAGGCCGAGCATCAGGCCGCTGCCGATGGCGGCGACGGCGATGGCGACGGTGGCGAACGGCATCGCGGCCCAGCGACCGGACCACGCCGCCAACAGCACCGCGACCGTCTCGAAGGCGAGGAACTGACCCAGGAGCGCCCTCGTGGGCCGGGGCGAGACACCGGGGAGCACCCCGAGGAGGCGCTCGTAGGCCCATCCGCCGCCCCCGGATGGTGGTGGGTCCGTGGGCATCAGCGGTGGTCGTCGATGGCGGTCCTGACGGCGTCGTCGAAGGTCGTCAGGTCCAGGGGCAGGATCTCGCGGATGCGGTCGTCGGTGACGACGACCGGGTTTTTCAGCCCGTAGATCAGCGGGTGGGCGACCTGTTTGGGGACGTCGGTGACCAGATCGACCCAGTACACGGAGAGTTCGGGTGACAACACCGGGACGGGGATGATGACGGGGTGTTTGCCGAGGTGGTGGGCGGTGCGGCGCAGCATCGCCTCGTAGGTCAGGACCTCCGGCCCGCCGATCTCGTAGGTCTCGCCGGCCGTCTCGGGGTGGTCGAGGACCCCGACGAGGTAGGCGACGACGTCGTCGATGGCGATCGGTTGACACCGGGTCCGCACCCAGCGCGGCGTGATCATGACCGGGAGGCGGGTGGCGAGCTGTTCGACCATGCGGAAGCTGGCGCTGCTGGCGCCGATGATGATCGCGGCGCGCAACGTCGTCAGCGCGTAGTCGCCGTCGGCCAGGACCGTCTCGACCTCGCGGCGGGAGCGCAGGTGTTCGGAGAGGTCGGCGCCGGTCTCGCCGAGGCCGCCGAGGTAGATGACGCGGTCGACGCCGGCGTCGCTGGCCGCTCGGGCGAAGTTCCGTGCCGCTCGGCGGTCCTGTTCGGCGAACCGGGGGCCGGCCTGGAGGGAGTGGACGAGGTAGTAGGCGGCGTCGATGTCGGCCACCGCCGCCTCGAGGGAGTCCGGGTCGAGGACGTCGGCCTCGACGACCGTGACCCCCGCCGGTGGGTCGTAGGTGCTGGCGTCCCGGGTCATGGCGGTGACGGCGTGGCCCGCCGTCTGCAGCGCCGGGACCAGTGCGCGGCCGACGAAGCCGGTGGCGCCGGTGACGAGAACGTGCATCACTACGTGTTCGGCGGCCGTCACCTTGGCCGCTTCGACGCCGCGGTCAGCCGAGGGGCCAGGCGACCGTGAGGGTGATGTACAGGGTGATGGTGATGATGGCGGCGAACAGCAGGTCGAGGACGACGCCGGCGCGGAGCATGTGGTCGCGGTCGACGGCGCCGGTGCCGTAGACGATGGCGTTGGGCGGGGTGGCGACGGGGATGGCGAACCCGAAGCTGGCGGCGAGGCCGACGACGACGGCGAGGAAGGTGGCGGCGACGGTCTCGCCGACGCCCAATGCCAGGGCGTAGGCGGGGCCGATGGTGACGACGACCGGGACGAAGACGGCGGCGACGGCGGTGTTGGAGGCGAGTTCGCTGAGGAGGATGGTGAACACGGTCAACGCCAGGATCAACGGGATGATCGGCAGTGTCGCGGCGAGGACCTCGACGTGGCCGCCGAGCCAGGTCATGGCGTCGGTGGCGGCCAGGGCGTCGGCGAGGCTGATGCCGCCGCCCAACAGGAGGAGGGTGTCGTAGTCGATGTCGACGAGGTCGTCCCAGTCGGCGGCGTCGGTGGCGACCAGCGTGGGGATGGCGAGCAGGCCGACGACGACGTAGTACAGCACGCCCTGGTAGGGGCCGGGGCCGAACAGCCAGGCGCCGCTCCCGCCGAACAGGGTGGTGTGGACCGTCCGGGGGAGGACGGTGTCGAGGAAGTAGCCGAGGCCGCCAGCGAGCCAGAGGACGGCGGTGGCGGCGACGATGAGGACGGTGCGGCGGCCCCGCGGCCCGAGCGGCGGGAGGTCGGCGAGGGCCTGGCGGGCGTGGTCGCGGGCGGGGGTGACGTCGGTGTCCGCGACCGGGAAGACCACGCGGACCAGGAGGTACCACGCCAGCGGCGTGCCGATGACCGCGACGGGGAGGCCGACGGCCAGCCAGGTGAGAAAGGACACCTGGATGTCCAGCGACTCCCGGAGGGTGGCGGCGACGATGGCGTTCGGCGGGGTGCCGATGAGGGTGGCGACGCCGCCGATGCTGGCGGCGTAGGCGGTGCCCAACAGCATCGTGATCTCGAGGTTGGGCGGGGCCTCGGCGTCCCGCGTGCTGACCTCTCCGGCGAGGCTCATCGCGACCGGGGCCATCATGGCGGCGGTGGCGGTGTTGGAGACGATCGTCGAGAGGGCGGCGGTCGCGACCATCACGGCCAGCACCAGGCCCGCGGGACTGGTCCCCATCCGCACGAGCAGTCGGTAGGCGATGCGGCGGTCGATGTCGTGGACCTGGAGGGCTTCGGCCAGCACGAACCCGGCCAACAACAGGAAGATGACGGGGTCGGCGAACCCCAGGAGCGCGGGGGCGAGGTCCCCGTAGACGCCGAGGACCGTCAGCAGGACGGGGATGGACAGTGCGGTGACGGCCAGGGGGAGCGCACCGGTCACCCAGAGGATCGCCGCGAAGACGCCGGTGGCGACGGCGCGTTGCCCGGCCGGCGTCAGGTCCTGGATGGGGGCGGCGGCCACCGCGGCGGTGGCCAGGACCGCGGTCCCGATGATGGCGAGTTGGCGCCGGCGGTTCATCCGCCGGGCCTCCGGGTGTGCATGCCGGCGGAGGCGGGCGGGACGCCATTAGTTCCTTGGCTCCCGGTCGCGCGTGAGGCGCGGACACGCGGGAAGAAGAAGGCTTAACTACGTCCAATCGTAACGGGTCTGTAGTATCTCGTGACAAGCAGATTCTCCACCAGGCAGGGCCACCCATGGTAGACGTCAGTGACCACGAACTCGTCCCGGAGCACCAAGTCCTCGACGAGGAGGCCGTCGAGGCGGTGCTCGACGAGTACGACATCGAACGCACCGCACTGCCGAAGATCCAGCGTCGCGACCCCGCGTTGCCCGACGATGCGTCGGTCGGGGACGTCATCGAGATCACGCGGGAGTCCCGAACAACCGAGGAAGCGACGGTTTACCGACTGGTCATCGAATAACATGGAACAACAACGCAAGCGGAACCTCTCGCGTGCCTACTTCTCGAAGGAGCGCCTGGCCGAGCACCACTACCGCTCGTTCAACGCGTTCCTCGACCGGGGCATGCAGGAGGTCGTCGACGAGAAGGGTACCATCGAGACGGACATCGGGGACAAAGAAGAGGAAGAACCCGTCTTCGTAGAGTTGGGTGACGTCCGCGTCGTCACCCCGCGGGTGCGGGAGGCCGACGGCAGCGAGGAGCTGCTCTACCCCCAGGAAGCCCGCCTCCGGAACATCACCTACGCCGCGCCGGTGTTCATGGAGATGCAGATCGTCCGTGGCGGCGAGGAGACCGAGCGGGAGGTCCTGGACACCACGGAGACGAAAGTCGGGCGGATGCCGATCATGGTCGGCTCCGAGAAGTGCAACATCGCCGGGTTCAACGAGGCCGACCTCATCGAGATCGGGGAGGACCCCGAGGACCCGGGCGGCTACTTCATCGTCAACGGGTCCGAGCGCGTGTTGATGACCAGCGAGGACCTCGCCCCGAACAAGATCCTCGCCGAGTACGACAGCAAGTACGGCGACGAGATCCAGGTCGCGAAGACGTTCTCCCAGCGCCGGGGGTACCGGGCGCTGGTCCTCGTCGAGCGGGGTCGTGACGGGTTGCTCGAGGTGTCGTTCCCGAGTGTCTCGGGCAGCATCAACTTCACCACGCTGGTCCGGGCGCTGGGCCTGGAGTCCGACGAGGAGATCGTCCACCGCGTCTCCGACGACCCGGAGATCGTGAAGTTCATGCTCGAGAACCTAGAGGAGGCGGAGGTCCAGACCGAGGAGGAGGCCATCGAGACGCTGGGCCAGCGGGTCGCCTCCGGCCAGGGGAAGAACTACCAGCTCAAACGTGCGAACTACGTCATCGACCGGTACCTCCTGCCTCACCTCCACGAGGAGGGCGTCGAGGAAGAGGAGGTCCGGATCAACAAGGCGTTTTACCTCTGCCGGATGGCCGAGGCCTGCTTCGAGCTCGCGTTGGGGCGGCGGGACGCCGACGACAAGGACCACTACGCCAACAAGCGGTTGAAGGTCAGCGGCGACCTGATGAAAGACCTGTTCCGTACCGCGTTGAACAAGCTCGCCCGCGACGTGAAATACCAGCTCGAGCGGGCGAACATGCGCAACCGGAAGCTCACGGTCAACACCGTCGTCCGGTCGGACGTCCTCACCGAGCGCCTCGAGCACCCGATCGCGACCGGGAACTGGGTCGGTGGCCGGTCCGGCGTGTCCCAGCTCGTCGACCGCACCGACCACATGGGGGTGCTCTCGCACCTGCGGCGGTTGCGCAGCCCCCTCTCGCGGTCCCAACCCCACTTCGAGGCGCGGGACCTCCACGCCACCCAGTGGGGGCGGATCTGTCCCTCCGAGACGCCGGAGGGCCCCAACTGTGGGCTGGTGAAGAACTTCGCACAGGCGATGGAGCTCAGCCAGAACGTCGAGGACGAACCCGGCCTGAAGGGCACCCTCGTCCGGGACATGGGCGTCGAGCCGCTCCAGGAGATCACCACCCCGAACGCGGAGTCTGCAGACGACTAACATGAGTCAACAACGAGAGGCCAAGGTGTACGTCAACGGGAGCCTCATCGGCACCCACGACGACCCGTACGAACTGGCAGCACAGGTCCGGTCGGCCCGCCGCGAGGGTCACGTCTCCGAGATGGTCAACGTCTCGGTCAAGGACCGCACCCGGGAGGTCATCATCAACGCCGACAGCGGCCGGGCGCGCCGGCCGTTGCTCGTCGTCGAGGACGGCGAACCGAAGATCCAGGCCGACGGCGCCGAGGACCTGCTCGACGCCGTCGTCGCCGGCGAGGCCGACTTCGAGGCCCTGGTCGACCAGGGGTACGTCGAGTTCATCGACGCCGAGGAGGAAGAGGACGTCCTCGTCGCCGTCGAAGAGGCGGACATCACCCCCGAACACACGCACCTCGAGATCGACCCGCAGCTCATCTTCGGGATCGGCGCCGGGATGATCCCCTACCCCGAGCACAACGCCAGCCCCCGCATCACCATGGGCGCGGGGATGATGAAACAGTCGTTGGGGCTGCCGGCGGCGAACTACCGCATTCGGCCCGACACCCGCCAACACCTCCTGCACTACCCGCAGGCCGCGATGGTCAACACCCAGACCACCGAACAGATCGGGTACGACGACCGCCCCGCCGGCCAGAACTTCGTCGTCGCGGTCATGAGCTACGAGGGGTTCAACATCGAGGACGCCCTCGTCATGAACAAGGGCTCCGTCGAGCGGGCGTTGGCGCGATCGCATTTCTTCCGCACCTACGAGGGCGAGGAGCGCCGGTACCCGGGCGGCCAGGAGGACCGCTTCGAGATCCCGGACACCGACGTCCGGGGCGCCCGCGGCGAGGACGCCTACACCCACCTCGACGAGGACGGGCTCGTCAACCCCGAGACCCAGGTCGACGAGAACAGCGTCCTCCTCGGGAAGACCTCCCCACCCCGGTTCCTCGAGGAACCCGACGACATGGGCGGGTTGAGCCCGCAGAAACGGCGGGAGACCAGCGTGACGATGCGGTCCGGCGAGGACGGCGTCGTCGACACGGTCACCCTCATGGAGGGCGAGGACGGGTCGAAACTCGCGAAGGTGTCGGTCCGTGACGAACGCGTCCCCGAGCTCGGGGACAAGTTCGCGAGCCGCCACGGCCAGAAGGGCGTCGTCGGCCACCTCGCCCCCCACGAGGACATGCCGTTCACCGCCGACGGCGTCGTCCCCGACCTCGTCTTGAACCCGCACGCCCTGCCCTCCCGGATGACCGTCGGCCACGTCCTCGAGATGCTGGGCGGGAAGGTCGGCAGCCTCGAGGGCCGCCGCGTCGACGGCACCGCGTTCACCGGCGAGGACGAGGCCCAGCTCCGGGAGAGCTTAGAGGAGCACGGGTTCGAGTCCTCCGGGAAGGAGACCCTCTACTCGGGGGTGTCCGGTGAGAAGATCGAGGCCGAGATCTTCGTCGGCACCATCTTCTACCACAAGCTCTACCACATGGTGTCGAACAAGATTCACGCCCGCTCGAAGGGCCCGGTCCAGGTCCTCACCCGACAGCCCACCGAGGGCCGCGCCCGCGAGGGCGGGTTGCGGGTCGGGGAGATGGAACGCGACGTCCTCATCGGGCACGGCGCCGCGATGGCGCTCAAAGAACGGTTACTCGACGAGTCCGACCGCGAGTTCGTCCACGTCTGTGGGAACTGTGGCATGACCGCCGTCGAGAACTACGAGCAGCGCCGCGTCTACTGTCCGAACTGCGGCGAGGAGACCGACGTCCACGAGATCGAGATGAGTTACGCGTTCAAACTCCTCTTAGACGAGATGAAAGCCCTCGGGATCGCCCCGCGACTCAGCCTGGAGGACGCAGTCTAACATGGCAACCAACCAGTCACCCAAGGAGATCGGCGAGATCAGCTTCGGGCTGATGGACCCGGAGGAGTACCGCGAGATGTCGGCGACGAAGGTCATCACCGCCGACACCTACGACGACGACGGGTTCCCCATCGACATGGGGTTGATGGATCCGCGACTGGGCGTCATCGACCCGGGCCTGGAGTGTAAGACCTGCGGGAAACGCAGCGGCTCCTGCAACGGACACTTCGGCCACATCGAACTGGCCGCCCCCGTCATCCACGTCGGGTTCTCGAAGCTGATCCGGCGGCTGCTGCGCGGCACCTGTCGGGAGTGTTCGCGGCTGTTGCTCACCGACGAGGAACGCCAGGGGTTCGAGGCGGACCTGTCCCGCACCCACGAACTCGACCAGGACCCCGCCGACGTCACCAAGGCCGCGATCCGGCAGGCCCGCAAGAAGAGTCACTGCCCGCACTGTGGCGAGGTCCAGTACGACATCAACCACGAGAAGCCGACGACCTACTACGAGGTCCAGCAGGTCCTCTCGAGTGAGTACAGCGAGCTCATCGCCGACGCGATGCAGGGCGGCGAGGACACCGAGCCGATGCCCCCCGACGACCTCGCCGAGGAGACCGGTATCCCGCTGGACCGCATCAACGAGATCATGAGCGGCGAGTTCCGCCCCCGCCAGGACGACCGCCGCGCCATCGAGGACGCCCTCGACATCGACCTGACCGTCGAGGACATGAACAAGCTGATGCCGAGCGACATCCGGGACTGGTTCGAGGACATCCCCGACGACGACGTCGCCGTCCTGGGCATCGACCCCGACCACTCTCGACCGGAGTGGATGGTCCTCACCGTGTTGCCGGTGCCGCCCGTGACCGCCCGCCCCTCGATCACGCTGGACAACGGCCAACGCAGCGAGGACGACCTCACCCACAAGCTCGTCGACATCATCCGCATCAACCAGCGGTTCATGGAGAACCGCGAGGCGGGCGCCCCCCAGCTCATCATCGAGGACCTCTGGGAGCTGTTGCAGTACCACGTCACCACGTTCATGGACAACGAGATCAGCGGCACGCCACCGGCCCGGCACCGGTCGGGCCGCCCGCTGAAGACCCTCTCCCAGCGGTTGAAGGGCAAGGAGGGTCGGTTCCGCGGGTCCCTGTCCGGGAAACGCGTGAACTTCTCGGCCCGCACCGTCATCAGTCCGGACCCGACCCTCTCGTTGAACGAGGTCGGGGTCCCCGACCGGGTCGCCACCGAGATGACCCAGACGATGGTCGTCAACGAGGAGAACCTCGAACGCGCTCGCCAGTACGTGCGCAACGGGCCGGAGGTCCACCCCGGCGCCAACTACGTGAAACGCGCCGACGGGAAGCGGGTGCGGGTCACCGCGAAGATCAGCGAGGAACTCGCCGAACGCGTCGAACCCGGGTGGGAGGTCCAGCGCCACCTCGTCGACGGCGACATCGTCCTGTTCAACCGGCAGCCGAGCCTCCACCGGATGAGCATCATGGCCCACGAGGTCGTCGTGATGCCGTACAAGACCTTCCGCCTGAACACGGTGGTGTGTCCGCCGTACAACGCCGACTTCGACGGCGACGAGATGAACATGCACGCCCTCCAGAACGAGGAGGCCCGTGCCGAGGCCCGGGTCCTGATGCGGGTCCAAGAACACATCCTCAGCCCGCGGTTCGGCGAGAACATCATCGGCGCCATCCAGGACCACATCACCGGGATGACGCTGCTCACCCACGAGGACCCCCGGTTCAACGAGACCCAGGCCCTGGACCTGTTGCGCGCCACGCGCATCGACACCCTCCCCGACCCCGACGGCGAGGACGGGGGCGACCCCTACTGGACGGGGCGGACCCTGTTCTCGGAACTGCTGCCCGACGACCTGAACATGGAGTTCACCGGCACCATGGGCGACCCCGTCCGGATCGAAGACGGGACGCTCGTCGCCGGCACCGTCGCCGAGGACGAGGTCGGGGAGTTCGGCGGCGAGATCGTCGACACCATCACCAAGGTCTACGGCAACACGCGGGGCCGCCAGTTCATCAACGAGGTCGCCACCCTCGCGATGCGGGCGATCATGCACTTCGGGTTCTCGATCGGGATCGACGACGAGTCCATTCCCCCGGCGGCCCAGGAGCAGATCGACGAGGCCATCGAGAACGCCCACGACCGCGTCGAGGAACTGATCGCGACCTACGAGGCCGGGGAACTCGAGAGCCTCCCGGGTCGCACCGTCGACGAGACCCTGGAGATGAAGATCATGCAGACCCTGGGCCGCGCCCGGGAGTCGGCCTCGGACATCACGCGGGACCACTTAGACGACGACAATCCGGCGGTCGTGATGGCCGAGAGCGGCGCCCGCGGTGGCATGTTGAACCTCACGCAGATGGCGGGGTGTGTCGGCCAGCAGGCGGTGCGTGGCGAGCGCATCAACCGCGGGTACGAGGACCGCACCCTCTCGCACTTCCAGCGTGGCGACCTCTCCGCGGAGGCCCACGGCTTCGTCGAGAACTCCTATGCGGCGGGGTTGACCCCGCGGGAGTTCTTCTTCCACGCCATGGGCGGTCGCGAGGGACTGGTCGACACTGCGGTCCGGACCTCCAAGTCCGGGTACCTGCAGCGCCGGTTGATCAACGCCCTCTCCGAGCTGGAGACCCAGTACGACGGCACCGTCCAGGACACGAGTGGCACCGTCGTCCAGTTCGAGTTCGGGGAGGACGGCACCAGTCCCGTGAAGGTGTCCAGCGACGACGACAACGACATCGACGTCGAGAGCATCACCGACCGCATCCTCGAGGCCGAGTTCGACTCCGACGAGCAAAGAGCGGAGTTCCTCGGGGAGAAGCCGTTGCCGACGAACCTCAGCGAGCACGTCGACTCCTGGGAGGTGGAGGCCGATGACTGAGGTGACCGAGGACGTCGAGGCCGTCGTCGCGGACAGCGAGCTGCCGCCGCGGCTGCGGACTCAGGTCCTCCAGACCGTCGCCGACCGGGACGCCGTCACGGTCGAGGACGTCGAGGACATCGTCGCCGCCGTCGAGTCCCAGTACCGGGACACGCGCGTCGACCCGTTGGACCCGGTGGGCACGGTCAGCGCCCAGTCGATCGGGGAACCCGGCACCCAGATGTCGATCCCTGGCGAGGAACGGATCCTCGTACGCCGTGCAGGCGAGACCGACGTCGTCTCGATCGGCGAGGTGGTCGACGCGATCATGGCCGACCGGGAGTGCCGGACGATCGACGACCACGAGGTCGCCCTGGCCCCCGACGATCTCGAGGTGCTGAGTCTCGGTGCCGACGAACAGGTCACCTGGAAACCGGTCGAGGAGGTCAGCCGCCACGACGCGCCGACGGAACTCCTGGAGTTCACCCTCGATTCCGGACGCACCATCACCGCGACCAAGGCCCACTCGTTTGTCACCCGCGAAGACAACGCGGTCGTGCCCGTCGCCGGTTCGGACCTCTCCGAGGGGGACTGGCTCCCCACCGTCGGCGCATTCGGCACCGCAGCGGGTGCCGATTCCGTCGATCTCCGTGAGTACCTGCCTGACGATCGGTACTGGTACACCTCGGCCCTGACCGACGGTGGCGTCACCGACCATCCGGGAGGTGCCGACCAAATCGCGAACAAACGCCAGGCACTCGCCGCAGGAGACCTTGAGGAGGCGGCCGTCTACCCCCGACAGGGGACTGTCGGGTTGCCGGAGCGACTGCCGCTCGACCACGAGGTTGGGTTCTTCTTCGGCGCCTGGCTCGCCGAGGGATCGGTGACCGACCACTATGTCTCGATCTCAAACGTCGAGCCCGAGTTCCAGGCCCAGGTCCGGAGCTTCGCAGATCGGTTCGATCTCTCGGTCAACGAGTACACGAACACCAGCGGATTCGCCGAGGGGTACGACATCCGCCTCAACGGCACCGTTCTCGCCAACCTCCTGCGAGCCACCTGTCTCGAGGAAGGCGATAAGATCGTTCCCGGGTTCGCCTACGGTGCCGCCCACGGCTTCGTCGAAGGCCTCCTTGAGGGGTACTTCAGTGGTGACGGGAACGTGGCGCCGAACGCGGTCCGGGCAAGGTCTACGTCCCCACGGTTGATCGAGGGGATCTCGCTTTTGTTGGCCCGCGTCGGCGTCTACGCTACTTGGGGGACCCAAGATGAGTCACGGACGCTCCGCATCCCGAAGAAGTTCGTGCCCCGGTTCGCGGACGCGGTCGGCATGGCAGGCGAACGCGGCGAGGCCCTCGAGACCCTGGCAGCGACGGTCGACGGGTCGGGGCCGGACGCCACCGATCAAATCCCGAACTTCGGCGATGCACTCGAGGCGGCGGCGAGCGCGGCCGGGATTCCCCAGCGCCAGGTGAACAGTGCCTCTGACCGGCAACGCATCGGTCGCCAGCGGCTCGGGCGACTCGTCCAGCGAGTCCGCGAGGACACCGAGGGCGACGTTCCCGGACTCGCCGCTCTCGGTCGGGCCGTCGAGGGCGACGTCGTCTGGGAACGCATCGAATCGATCGATGCCCGAACGCCACCCGATGACAAGGTCTACGACGTCTCCGTCGCTGGGTTGGAGACGTTCACGACGGCCGCCGGCGTCGTCACTCACAACACGATGAACACCTTCCACTACGCCGGCGTCGCCGAGATCGACGTCACCCAGGGCCTCCCGCGGTTGATCGAGCTGGTGGACGCCCGGAAGACCCCGGACACCCCGATGATGACGGTGCACCTCGAGGAGGACTACGCCACCGATCGGGAGCGCGCCCACGAGGTCGTGTGGTCGATCGAGGCGACGAAGATCCTGGCGTTGGGCGACATCTCGACGAACGTCGCGGACATGGTCGTCCAGATCGACCTCAACGAGGACACTCTCCAGGAGCGGTGGCCGACCGTCGACGACACCGACGAGATCGCCGAGCAGATCGCCGAGCAGATCCAGTCCTCGCTGGGCGTCGAGACCCGGCGGGACGGCACCGTCGTCCAGTTCGGGCCCGAGGAACCCAGTTACCGCGATCTCCTCCAGCTCGTCGAGGAGCTCCGGGAGATCGTCTTCAAGGGCATCGAGGAGGTCACGCGCGTGGTGATCCGGAAGGAGTCCGGCACCGACGGCGAGGAGGAGTTCGTCCTCTACACCGAGGGGTCGGCGTTCGGGGACGTCCTCGACATCGAGGGGGTCGACGCCTCGCGGACGACGTGTAACAACATCCACGAGATCCAGAAGACCCTGGGCATCGAGGCGGCCCGCGAGGCGATCATCGACGAGACGATGGACACCCTCGAGGAACAGGGGTTGGGCGACGTCAACGTCCGGCACCTGATGCTGGTCGCGGACATCATGACCAACACCGGGGACATCCAGTCGATCGGGCGCCACGGCATCAGCGGCTCCAAGGAGTCGGTGCTGGCGCGGGCGGCCTTCGAGGTGACGGTGTCGCACCTCATCGACGCCGCGGTGTACGGCGAGGTCGACGACCTCAACGGCGTCACCGAGAACGTCATCGTCGGGAAGCCGATCAAGCTCGGCACGGGTGACGTGAACCTGCGGATGCGGGCGACCGGCGACCGCGAACCGTCGAAAAGCGATTGATGACGGTCACCCTCTCGGACGAGGCCCGGCAGGCGATCGCGGTCTTCGAGGACGTCACCGGGGCGACCGCGACGGACTGTGTCTTCGACGATGAGCGCGTGGTGTTCGTGGTGGCGCCCGACGACATGGGCGCCGCGATCGGCGAGGGTGGCGAGACCGTCGGCCAGGTCGAGGCCGCGCTGGGGCGGCCGGTGCGGCTGGTCGAGGACGCCGAGAGGCCGGCGGCGTTCGTCGCGAACGCGTTGGCGCCGGCGGCGGTGTACAACGTCACCATCAGCGAGAACGACGACCGCGTCGCCTACGCGGAGGTCGACCACGCCGATCGCGGTGTCGCCATCGGGGAGGACGGGCACAACATCGCGATGGCGCGGCGGTTGGCGGCGCGGCACTTCGACATCGACGACGTGCAGCTGGCGTGACGCGGGCGGAAAGCGGGTGCTTAAGTGGTTCCGTTCGATATCACAGACTACGATGGCCAACGGGAAGTACGCCGCGCGGAAGCTGAAGAAGGACCGGCAGCGGTACCGCTGGTCCGACTCGGACTACGCGCGACGCGCCCGCGGCCAGGGGACCGAATCCGGCCCCCTGGAAGGGGCGCCACAGGCTCGGGGTATCGTCCTGGAGAAGGTCGGGATCGAGGCCAAACAGCCCAACTCCGCGATCCGGAAGTGTGTCCGGGTCCAGTTGATCAAGAACGGGAAACAGGTCACGGCGTTCTGTCCGGGTGAGGCCGCGATCTCGTTCATCGACGAGCACGACGAGGTCACCATCGCCGGCATCGGCGGGGCGAAGGGTCGGGCGATGGGGGACCTGCACAGTGTCAACTACAAGGTCGAGAAGGTCAACGGCGTATCGCTGATCGAGTTGGTGCGGGGCAACGCGGAGAAGCCGGTACGATGAGCGAGTCAGACGCGCCGGAACCGGATGCGCCGGCGGGCGGCGCCGAGACCGAGGCGGAGCTGTTCGGCGAGTGGTCCGTCGACGACATCGAGTACCAGGACCCCTCGACCAAGCGATATCTGGAGGTCACCCCGGTCGCCCACACGATGGGGCGCCACGCGAGCAAGCAGTTCCGCAAGTCCGAGATCTCGGTCGTCGAACGGTTGATCAACCGGTTGATGCAGGACGGGTCCAACACCGGGAAGAAACAGCAGGCCACCCGGATCGTGCGGGAGGCGTTCCGTCGGGTGCACGACCGCACCGACGAGAACCCGGTGCAGGTCCTGGTGCGGGCCGTCGAGCACGCGGCGCCGCGCGAGGAGACGGTGCGGCTCAAGTACGGGGGCATCAGCGTGCCGAAAGCCGTCGACGTGGCGCCCCAGCGCCGGGTCGACCAGGCGTTGCTGTTCCTCGCAGAGGGCGCCCGCCGCGCGTCGTTCAAGTCCCCGACGGACGCCGCCGAGGCGTTGGCCAGTCAGCTCGTCGGCGCAGCGGAGGGCGACGTCCAGACCTACGCAGTCAGTCAGAAAGAGGAAAAAGAGCGGGTCGCGGCGGCCGCCCGCTGACCCCGGGCTGTTCTAGTCGGCGGCGTGGTCGTCGGTACTCGCGGTGGTGGCGTACTCGGCGAGCAGCGCCGCGAGGGCGCGGCGGTACGTCGACTCGTCGGGGTCGGCGGTGAGGCCGTGGAACCGGTCGACGAACCAGTCGACGTCGACGCTGGGGGCGTCCTCGGCGGCGGCGTGGGCCAGGTCGTGTAACCGGTGGTCGGTGGGGAGGGCGTCGTGGCGGCGCAACAACGCCACGGCGAAGGCGGCGTTGACGGCGGTCATCTCCGGGTCGCTGGCGGCGGTCAGCCGCTGGCCGGGGGCCCTGGTCGGGGTCGGGCGGTCGGCGACCGCGGCCGCGAGCCGGGACTCCAGGAACGCGGACAGCTTCTCGCTGGGGCCGACCGAGAGGGTGATGTCGTCGGCGTAGATGTCCTTGGCGTGGTTGGCGATCTGGTAGCAGTGCGGGATCGTCCGGCGCTCGACGGACCGCCCGGCCAGCGCGAGGTACAGCGCCTCTTCGGTGGGCTGGGTGTGGCTCGGGTGGGCCTGTTCGTGCCGTCGCATGTGGGCGAACTCGTGGAGGGCGAGTTCGCTGGCCATCGCCGAGGAGGCGGCCTGCTGGCTGATGTTGAGGACGTGGTGGTCCTCGTGGTGGGCGGCCCACGTGCGTTCGTCGGGGTCGGCACAGACGCGGACGGTGACCGGGTGGGTGAGGTCGTGTTCGGTCTCGAAGCGGTCCCGGGCCGAGAGGAAGGGGGCGGCGGGGCCGGGGCCCTGGACGGACAGCTCCATGTACCACCGGAGAGGGGTGGTTCGGCTTTGAGTCTTGTGCCGGGGATTCGACGCCCCGACGGAGAACACTACCCTTTTGAGGGTGCTCCCGATATCGATACCCAATGGGCCGACGCAAGAAGATCGTCGAACAGTGTGAGCGGCTGATGGACCAACCCGAGCAGATCCGGAACATCGCCATCGCCGCCCACGTCGATCACGGCAAGACGACTCTAACTGACAACTTATTGGCAGGTGCGGGGATGATCTCCGAGGAGACGGCCGGCCAGCAACTCGCGATGGACACCGAGGAGGACGAGCAGGAACGCGGCATCACCATCGACGCGGCCAACGTCTCGATGACCCACGTGTACGAGGACACGGACCATCTCATCAACCTCATCGACACGCCGGGCCACGTCGACTTCGGGGGAGACGTCACGCGGGCGATGCGGGCCGTCGACGGCGCGCTGGTCGTCGTCGACGCCGTCGAGGGGGCGATGCCCCAGACCGAGACGGTGTTGCGACAGGCGCTGCGCGAAGGCGTGAAGCCGGCGCTGTTCATCAACAAGGTCGACCGCCTGATCTCCGAGCTCCAGGAGGGGCCCGAGGAGATGCAGGAGCGGCTCCAGCAGGTGATCCGGGACGTCAACGAGCTCATCCGCGGGATCACGGAGGACTGGGACGTCGACTGGACCGTCAGCGTCCAGGACGGCACCGTCGCGTTCGGATCGGCCCTCTACAAGTGGGGCGTGTCGATGCCGTCGATGCAGCGCACCGGCATCGACTTCGGGGACATCATCGAGATGGAGCGCAGCGGCGACCGCGCCGGCCTCCACGACGTGACGCCGCTGTCCAACGTCGTCTTGGACATGGTGTGTGAGCACTTCCCGAACCCCGTCGACGCCCAGCCGCGGCGCATCCCGACGGTGTGGCGGGGCGACGCCGACAGCGACCTCGCCCACCAGATGCGGGACGTCGACGAGGACGGGGAGGTGGTGTTGATGGTGACCGACATCAGCATCGACCCCCACGCCGGTGAGGTGGCGACGGGGCGGGTGTTCTCCGGGACGATCGAGAAGGGCCAGGAGCTGTACGTCTCCGGCACCGCGGGCACCAACCGGGTGCAGAGTGTCGGGATCTACATGGGCGGTGAACGCGAGGAGGTCGACCGCGTCCCCGCGGGCAACATCGCCGCCGTCACCGGGTTGCGGGACGCGATCGCGGGGTCGACGGTGTCCAGCGTGGAGATGACCCCCTTCGAGTCGATCGAGCACATCAGCGAACCGGTGATCACGAAGAGCATCGAGGCCGAGAACATGGACGACCTGCCGAAACTGATCGAGGTCCTCCAGCAGGTGTCCAAGGAGGACCCGACGATCCAGGTCGAGATCAACGAGGACACCGGCGAGCACCTGATCCGCGGCCAGGGCGAACTCCACCTCGAGGTCACGACCCAGCGCATCGAGCGCAAGCGCGGCATCCCGGTGCGGACGGGTGAGCCGATCGTCGTCTACCGGGAGGCGCCCCAGACCGGTTCCCAGGAGGTCGAGGGCCGCTCTCCGAACCGGCACAACCGGTTCTACGTCTCCGTGGAGCCGCTGCCCCAGGCGGTCATCGACGCGATCAAGCTCGGGGACCTGTCCATGGACATGCCGGAGGTCGACCGGCGGGAGGTCCTCCAGGAGGCCGGCATCGACAAGGACACGAGCCAGAACGTCGAGACGATCATCGGCCCGAACGTCTTCATCGACGACACGAAGGGGATCCAGCACCTCAACGAGACGATGGAGCTGGTCGTCGAGGGCCTCCAGGAGGCGATCCACGAGGGGCCGCTGGCCGGCGAACCCGTCGAGGGGGCGCTGGTGCGGTTACACGACGCGCGCCTCCACGAGGACGCCATCCACCGTGGCCCGGCCCAGGTGATCCCGGCGGTGCGACAGGCCGTCCACCGGGCGATGATCGACGCCGAGATCCGGTTGCTGGAGCCGATCCAGGACGTCCGCATCGACGTCCCGAGCGAGCACATGGGCGCGGCCTCCGGGGAGATCCAGGGGCGGCGTGGCCGGGTCGACGACATGTTCCAGGAGGGCGACCTGATGGTCGTCGAGGGGATCGCGCCGGTCGAGGAGATGATCGGGTTCTCCTCGGACATCCGGTCGGCCACCGAGGGGCGCGCATCCTGGAACACCGAGAACGCGGGGTTCCGGGTGATGGCGGACAACCTCCAGGGCGAGAAGATCACCGAGATCCGGGAGCGCAAGGGCATGAAGACCGAACTGCCCGAGAGCATCGATTACTTCTAGGCGACGTCCACGAGACTTATGGCGTCCGCCCGGCACCCCGGGTGGTATGGCATCGGACACCGGTGACCGACCGGCACCCGCGTCGAGGGACGGACATGGGTGAGGTGGGCGCCGACGGCGGCGAGCCGCGGGCCTACACCGTGCGGTTGGAGCTCGACGACCGCCCCGGGGAGTTGCTGCGGGCGCTGACGCCGATCGCCGACCACGGCGGGAACCTCCTGGGCATCGTCCACGAGCGGGGCTCGGTGACTCCACGGGGCCGCGTCCCGGTCGAGGTCGACGTCGCGTGTCAGCCCGAGCAGTTCGACCGCATCGTCGCGGCGTTACGCGATGCGGGGGTGACGGTCACCCGGGCGGGCGAGGACCGGTACGGGGAGTCGGTGGTCGTGTTGCTGATCGGGGATCTGGTCGAGACCGATCTCTCGGATACGTTGACCAGGGTCCAGGCCGTCGACGGCGTGGACGTCACCGGGATGACCCTGGAGGCGCCGGAGGGAACCGAGGCCCAGTCGAGTGCCCGGCTGCAGCTGGCGGCCCGGACCGGGGCCGTGGCGGCGGCGCTGTCGGCGGTGCGGTCGGTCGCCGACGAGAAGGACCTCCAGGTGGTGGAGCCGGTGACCGGGGGCGAGCAATGAGACTGGCGGTGATCGGCGCCGGGGCGGTCGGGTGGGCCGTGGCCGACCAGGCGGCCGACCGGGAACACGCGGTGGTCGCGCTCGCGGACTCGCGAGGCGCCGTCGTCGACGCGGCGGGGGTCGACCTCGACGCGGTCGCCCAGCGGCGGGCCGCCGGTGATCCGGTCGGGGACCGGTCGCCCGGCGCCGCCCTCGAGGCCGACTACGACGTCCTCGTGGAGGCGACGCCGACCACGCTCGGGGACGCCGAACCCGGGTTCGGCCACGTCGAACGGGCGCTGGACCGAGATCGCCACGTCGTCCTCGCGAACAAGGGGCCGGTGGCCGAGCGGTACGACGACCTGCAGGCCCTGGCCGCGGCCTCGGCGGGGTCGGTGCGGTTCGAGGCGACCGTCGGCGGGGCGATCCCGGCGATCGCGACGATCGAGGGTGTCGGACCACGGCGGGTGCAGACGGTGCGAGGCGTGCTCAACGGGACGGCGAACTTCGTGTTGACGCGGATGGCCGCCGAGGGATTGGCCTTCGACCACGTGCTGGCCGAGGCCCAGGACCTCGGCGTGGCCGAGGCCGACCCCAGCTTCGACGTCGACGGCACCGACGCCGCCCTGAAGTGTGCGATCGTCGCGAACCTCCTGCGGGACGGGGGCGTGACCCTGGCCGACGTGGCCGTCGACGGGATCCGTGACGTCCCGGGACGGGCCCTGGATCTGGCGGCGGAGGCCGGGCGCACCATCCGGCTCGTCGGGGAGGTGACGCCCACGACCGTCAGGGTGGGGCCGCGCCTCGTCCCGTCGGCCGGGGCCCTCGCCGTCGAGGGGACGACCAACGTGGTCCAGCTCGGGACCGACCACGCCGGGACGCTCACGCTGCAGGGGCCGGGCGCCGGTGGGGCGGCCACGGCGACCGCGGTCCTGGCCGACGTCGACCGCCTCCCGCCCCGATCCTGACGCTGCCGGCGACGACCACGGTTACGTGTGTCGGTTTCACGGCGGGCGGTTCCGAAATGGTTTTAAGACAATCCGGCGAATGCATTGCCAGAGCGCACCCGCGCGTGACCGAATCCATGAGCGACAAACCCCACCAGAACCTGGCCATCATCGGCCACGTCGACCACGGGAAGAGCACCCTGGTCGGGCGACTCCTCTTCGAGACAGGGAGTGTGCCCGAGCACGTCATCGAACAGCACCGCGAGGAAGCCGAGGAGAAGGGCAAGGGCGGCTTCGAGTTCGCCTACGTGATGGACAACCTCGCCGAGGAGCGTGAGCGCGGGGTCACCATCGACATCGCCCACCAGGAGTTCGACACCGACGAGTACTTCTTCACGATCGTGGACTGTCCGGGCCACCGTGACTTCGTGAAGAACATGATCACCGGGGCGAGCCAGGCCGACAACGCCGTCCTCGTCGTCGCGGCCGACGACGGCGTCCAGCCCCAGACCCAGGAACACGTCTTCCTCGCACGCACCCTGGGCATCAACGAGCTCGTCGTCGGCGTCAACAAGATGGACCTCGTCGACTACGAGGAGTCCCGGTATCGGGAGGTCGTCGAGGAGGTCGAGCAGCTGCTCAACCAGGTCCAGTTCCAGACCGACGACGCCTCGTTCATCCCGATCTCCGCCTTCGAGGGCGACAACGTCGCCGAGCACAGCGACAACATGCCGTGGTGGGAGGGCGGCACGATGCTGGAGGCCCTGAACAGCCTGCCGGAACCGGAGCCGCCGACGGACGCGCCGCTGCGGCTGCCGATCCAGGACGTCTACACCATCAGCGGCATCGGGACGGTGCCGGTCGGCCGCGTCGAGACCGGGATGATGCACCCCGGCGACAACGTCAGCTTCCAGCCAAGCGACGTGGGTGGCGAGGTCAAGTCCATCGAGATGCACCACGAGGAGGTCGACGAGGCCGGGCCCGGTGACAACGTCGGGTTCAACGTCCGCGGCGTCGGCAAAGACGACATCCGGCGTGGGGACGTCTGTGGCCCCGCCGACGACCCGCCGACGGTCGCCGAGACCTTCGAGGCCCAGATCGTCGTGATGCAACACCCCAGCGTGATCACCGCGGGCTACACCCCGGTGTTCCACGCCCACACCGCCCAGGTCGCCTGCACGGTCGAGTCCATCGACGCGAAGATCGACTCCTCGACCGGCGAGGTCACCGAGGAGAACCCGGACTTCATCCAGTCCGGTGACGCGGCGAAGATCACGGTCCGACCCCAGAAGCCGTTGAGCATCGAGCCGGGTGACAAGATCCCGGAGCTAGGCAGCTTCGCGATCCGGGACATGGGCCAGACGATCGCCGCCGGCCGGGTCCTCTCGGTGAACGAGCGATAAGATGCAACAGGCACGCGTCCGCCTCGCTGCCACGAACCCGGAAGACCTCGACGACATCACCGAGGACGTCCGGGAGATCGCGGACAAGACCGGGGTCAGCCTCAGCGGTCCGGTGCCGCTCCCGACGAAGACCCTGGAGGTCCCGACGCGGAAGTCCCCCGACGGCGAGGGGACCGCGACGTGGGAGCACTGGGAGATGCGGGTGCACAAACGCCTCATCGACATCGACGCCGACGAGCGGGCGCTCCGGCAGCTGATGCGGATCCAGGTGCCAAACGACGTCAGCATCGAGATCGTCCTCGAGGACTGACGGCGCAGGTGCTTCTGCGGTCGCCAACCGAGTCCCGGACCGACGGGTCCAGAGCCGTTAACCGTCCCCACGCCTAGGCGCGGGTGTGCCGGTCACGGTCACCGAACGGGGACGGGCGGCGCTGACGGGGCCGACCGTCCAGACCATCCTCGCGGTGGTGGGGATGTACCTCCTCCAGCTCGGCCTCCGATCGGCCGGCGTGGGGACCGACGCGTTCGTGTTGCGCCTCCCCGTGAGTCAGCGACCGTGGACGCTGGTGACGACGGTGTACGCCCACGCCGGGGTGATCCACCTTGGGACCAACGTCGCCGTCCTCGCGTTGGTCGGGTTGCTCGTCGAGGCCCGGATCACCCGCGCGGGGTTCCACGCCCTGTTCCTGTCGGCCGGGGTCCTGGCCGCGGGCAGCGTCGTCCTCGCCGGCGCCGCGATCGGGGTGCCGGTCGGGGCCATCGGGGCCAGCGGCGCGGTGTTCGCCCTCGTCGGGTACGGGGTCACCGCCCCAGCGGCGCCCGGGCGACGGTCCACCCCAGCGTCCGGGCCGGGCTCCGACCGACCGAGGGCCCACGGGGTGGGGCGGCCACCGTCGCGGGGGCCGCCGCGACTGTCGCTGTTCGGGTTCGGGACAATCCTGGTGTTCGGGCCGCTGGTCGTCGGCGTCGCCCCGCTGGAGGTCCTGGGCCACGCGGTGGGGTTCGCGATCGGGTTGGGGGTCGGGGCCGTGTCCTGGCCCGGGGAAACAGAAGTCTGAAGTGCGGACCCGGACTCTCCCTATCCGCGGGCCGGTAGATCAGTGGCAGATCGCTTCCTTCGCAAGGAAGAGGCCCGGGGTTCAAATCCCCGCCGGTCCACTCCCCGCCGACGCCGACACGACGGACCTCGCCGCGGGCATACACCGTCGCGATAGCCATGCCAGCAGACATCTTCCCCGACCGCATCGGCACCGACCGCCTCGTCTTCGAGCGGATCGGCCCCGACCACACGGACGTCTTCGAACTGTACGAGTTCGTCGATCGCGACGCCTGGCGAGAGGCGACCGAGCACATGCCGTGGTTCCGGTTCGAGCGGATCGACCAGGTGAAACGGTTCGTCGAGGACGCCGGGGCGGCGTGGCGAGACGGGGAGACGGCACGGTACCTGCTGCGGGCGCCGACCGCGGACGGGGCCCTCGTGGGGACGACGGCCCTCGACCCGGAGTGGGCCAAGCGCCGTGCCGGATCGGGGATCGTCCTCTCCACTGAGTACTGGGGCCGTGAGTACGGGCTCGAGCGGGCGTCGGCGTTCATCGAGTTGACCTTCGAGACCTACGACCTCGACGCCTTCTCCACGACGTGTGCGGCCGACAACGAACCATCTCGCCGGATGATCGAGAAGTACGTCGATCGGTACGGCGGTCGTCACGAGGGGTTGTGCCGCCAGCACTCGCCGCGCCCCGACGGGTCGGTGACCGACCAGCACCGGTTCTCGATCACGCGGGCAGAGTACGAGGCCGCCACCGCCGACCGACCGGTGCTGGCCTTCGACGTCGAGTGGTGACGGGGGTTCGGCACTCCGCGACGTTCACCCTCGACACCGCAGCCGCCTTCGACGTGGGCGGGTGGAGTGCCGGCTGGTCCGAGGCGGGCAGGTCGGCCGTCACCTGGGCGGTCACCACCGGTGTCACCGTCGCCGTGGCCGTCGTGGGCACGCCCGCGGGACAGATCGTCGGCGAGCGGACGATCACCGTCTGAGGGGGCCGACACGGAAAGGTGATGGGCCGGATGTCAGCGCGGTGGCCATCATCCTTATGCGCGCGCCCCCGATACGGTCGTGTGCCCCGACTGTACGTTCGACCTGGCATCCCCCCACAGTCGAACTCCCCCATTGTTGGAGGCACAGTCGGGGCACCCTCATTCCCCGCTTAGGTACATAAAAGAAAGTGTTCTTTAAGTGGTGTTCCGTGGGTGGAACCGGGTGGCATCCGGCGGTATCCGGGGCAGGTTTTAAGTGGGGTCGGCGAGACGGTGTCCGTGTCTCGGCGCACCTATTGCAGTCTCCCCCGACCGTTGCCGAGACCTCCCCCACCGGGGGAGTGCGTCCCCCCGTCTCCCCCGGGTTTTCAGGACCCTCGGATAGACAAGTTTACCCGCATCCGTCCCCCAGTACTCTCCGCCCCGGAGTCGCGTCGGGCTTTCTGGCTTCCCCCCACCCACTCCCCCCGACTCGCCTGGGGCAGAGCGCACCCCGCGCTCCTTTTTCGAGACGTGATTACGGCTCGTCGTGGATCCGCCGCCAGACGCGGTCGGCCGTGAGCGGCATGTCGAGGTGGTCGACGCCGAACGGGTCGAGGGCGTCGACGACGGCGTTGACGACCGCCGGCGGTGCCGCGATCGTGCCGGCCTCCCCGATCCCCTTGACACCCAGGGGATTGGTCGGGCTCGGGGTCACCGTCGCCCGCGTCTCGAGGTCCGGGAGGTCCCCCGCCCGCGGGATGGCGTAGTCCTGGAGGCTGCCGGTGGCGAGGTTGCCGCTGTCGTCGTAGACGGCGTGTTCCAACAGGGCCTGGCCCACGCCCTGGGCGACCCCGCCGTGGACCTGCCCGTCGACGAGCAACGGGTTGATCCGTTCCCCACAGTCGTCGACGGCGACGTAGTCCTCGAGGGTGACCGCCCCGGTCGCCGGGTCGACGGTGACGACGGCGGCGTGGGTGCCGAAGGCGTAGGCGCCCGCGTCGGGTTCGTAGAAGGTGGTCGCCTCCAACCCCGGGGAGAGGCCCGGCGGCCGGGAGCGGCCGTAGGCGGTGTCGGCGACCGCGTCGAAGGCCACCGCCTGGGCCGGGGCGCCGGCGACCTGGACCTCGCCATCGGCGAGGGTCAGATCCTCGGGATCGGCCTCGAGCTCGTGGGCGGCGATCGCCCGGGTCTTGGCGGCGACGTCGCGGGCGCTCTCCCGGACGGCGTTGCCCCCGGTGATCGTCGATCGGCTGCCGAAGGTGCCGGTCCCCGTGGGGACCGATTCGGTGTCGCCCTCGACGACGTCGATGGCGGCGGGGTCGATGCCGAGTTCGTCGGCGACGATCTGGGCGTAGGTCGTCTCGTGGCCCTGCCCGTGGGAGTGGGTGCCGGCATAGACGGTGACAGTGCCGTCCGGGTGGACCCGCACGACGCCGCTCTCGTAGCCGCCGCCGGTGGACTCGACGTAGTTCGCGATCCCGATGCCGAGGTACTCCCCGTCGGCCCGACGACGCGCCTGGTCGTCGCGACGGGTCGCGTAGTCGATGGCGTCAAGGGCCGCATCGAGGGCGGGTTCGTAGTCGCCGGAGTCGTAGGTCGCGCCGACGACCGTCTCGTGGGGGAACGCCTCGGGGGCGAGTTGGTTCTGTCGCCGAAGCTCGGCGGGGTCGCGGTCGAGTTCGTCGGCCGCGACGTCGAGGAGGCGTTCGGTGACGTACACCGCCTCGGGCCGGCCGGCACCGCGGTAGGAGTGGACCGGGGCGGTCGTCGTGAAGACCGCGGTGGTGTGACAGTAGATCGCGGGGAGGTCGTACTGGGAGGCCAGCAACCGGCCGTACCAGGTCGCCAGCGCGGGGCCGCCACCCAGGGCGTAGCCACCGACGCCGGCGACCGTCTCGACGCGGAGGCCCCGAAGGGTGCCGTCGGCGTCGACGCCGAGGTCGGCGGTCGTCCGGTGGTCCCGACCGTGGGCGCCGGCGGCCGCGTTCTCGGTGCGGGTGTTGACCCAGGCGACCGGGAGCTCGTGGCGCATCGCGGCCCAGGCGGCCATCGCCTCGCCCGGGTGGTGGTGGCCCTTGTGACCGAAGCCGCCGCCGACGTCCGGGGCGACGACCCGGATGTCGCCCTCCGGCCGTCCCAGGGTGCTGGCGAGGTTGCCGCGGTGGCCATGCGGGGCCTGACTGGTCATCTCGACGGTGAGGTCGTCGTCGCCGGGGTCGTAGGTGGCGACGGCGGCGCGTGGTTCGAGGGGCGTCGGGATCAGGCGGTTGTTCTCGAGGTCGATGGAGACGACGTGGTCGGCGGCCGCCAGCGCCGATTCCGTGGCGGCCTCGTCCCCGAGGTCCCCGGTGACGGCGACGTTGTCCGGCGCCGCCTCGAAGATCGTGGGCGCCCCGTCCTGCATGGCGGTCGGTGGATCGGTGACGGCGGGGCGGGCGTCGTAGCTGACCTCGACGGCGTCGGCCCCGTCCGTTGCGGCGTATCGGTCGGTGGCGACGACGGCGGCGATGGGTTGGCCCTGGTAGCGGACCCGGTCGGTGGCGAGGACCGGGTGGCCGGGCACCTCGGCGTCGAGGATCGAGGTCCGGGCGGCTAGCACCATCGGGGCGTCGCTGTCCTCGAGGTCCGCCCAGGTGTAGACCCCGAGCACCTCGTCCTGGGCCGCGGCGGCGGTCGTGTCGATGTCAGTGATGTCGGCGTGGGCGTACTGGCTCCGGACGAACCGCAGGTGGAGGCTCCGGTCGGGGACGCGGTCGGGGGTGTAGGAACCGTCCCCGGTGAGGAAGGCGTGGTCCTCCCGCCGGGTGCGGCGTCGGCCCACGTAAGTCGTGTCCGTATCGCTCATGCTGTGGGCCTCGGCACGGGAACGGTTAGTGGTTCCCCCGCCGGTCAGCAGGTGTAGGTGGCGCCGTCGGCGCCGAGGTCGTACCCGAGGTCGGCGGCGCGGGCGGCGAGGACGTCGGTGTGTTGGCGGTGGAGGTGTTCGTTGACGTTGACGAGGACGGTCCGATCGGCGTCGGCCGCGGTGAGGGCGTCGGCGAGGACGTCGCCGGGGCCGTGGGGGTCGGCCCGGAAGAGGCCGGCCCCCTCGGCGACCAACAGCGCCGGGTCGGCGTACAGGCCGCCGTCGGGCGTGTCGGGCAGCCAGTCCCGGAGGTCCGGGGCGTACACCAGGGCCTGGTCCCCGTCGGTCACGCGGAATCCCTGGGTGTGGAAGGTCGGGCGCGCGTGGTCGACGGGGAACGGGGTGACCGTGAGGTCGCCGACGGTGACCGGGTCCCCGGGGGTCAATCGGTCGTCGGCCAGGACGGGCGTGAGACCGTCGTTGAGCGCCTCGAGGTGTTGGACGGCGCGGTCGGTCATGTACACCGGGACCGTGGTCCTGGGCGGCGTGTCGCCGGCGTCGTAGACGCCTGCGTCGAGGACGTGGTCGGACAGCGGGAGCTGGGCGTGGAACAGCTCCCAGAGCCCGGCCATGTGGTCGTAGTGGTGGTGGGTGACGAAGACGGCGTCCGGGGCGGTGACGTCGGCCGTCCGCAACTGGGCGGGGAGGTCCGGCCCGGCGTCGAGGACGACGGTCGTCGCGGGCGTCTCGATGAGCACGGCGGGGCGGCGCCGCGGGTCGCTGTCCCGACAGTACTGACAGTCACAGAGCGGGACCGGCATCCCGAGGGCGTCGCCGGACCCGAGCACGGTCACGTCCATACCCGGGGTGGATGGCCCAGTCAGGCAGGTGTTTCGGTCCTGCAGGTGGTGGCTGCGGTTCCGGTTGGCAAGCGTTGATGGGGGCCGGGCACCACCCCGGCGTATGGCGACCGACCAACAGGACGAGGCTCCCTACGACCAGCTGCTCGACCGCGTGTCTCGGATCACCTACATCGGCGACACCGGTGGGATCGCCGGGTGGGATCAGCAGGTGATGATGCCGGCGGGTGGCGCCCCGGCCCGATCGAAGCAACTGTCCGCGATCTCGGGGATCACCCACGAGTTGCTGACCGACGAGGAGGTGGGGGCGTGGCTGGACGCCTGCGAGGCCCAGGACCTCGACCCCGCCGAGGAGGCCGTCGTCCGGGAGGTGCGCCGCCGGTACGACCGGGCGACGAGTGTCCCCCAGGACCTCGTCGAGGAGCTGTCCGAGAAGTCCTCGGACGCCCAGCAGGTCTGGCAGGACGCGAAGGCCGACAGCGACTTCGCGTCGTTCGCGCCGGTCCTCGACGAGCTGAAAGACCTCCGCATCGAGCGGGCGGAGTACATCGGGCCGGACGTCGATCCGTATACGACGATGTACGAGGACAGCATGCCCACACTGCCCCGGGACACCGTCGACCGGATCTTCGCGGAGTTGAAAGACGGGTTGATCCCGTTGATCGACGACATCACCGCCCGCGGCGACGACCTGGCCCGACCGTTCGCGGGCCAGACCTTCGACGAGGACGAGCAGGCGAGCCTGAACGAGGCGGCCGCCGACTTCCTCGGGTACCCCTGGGACCGGGGCCGGCTGGACACCTCACCCCACCCGTTCACGTCCGGGACCCAGTTCGACGCCCGGATCACCACGCGGTACAAGGAAAAGGACCCCCTGGACGGGCTGATGGCGACCATCCACGAGTTCGGGCACGCGACTTACCAGCTCGGGCTGCCCCAGGAGGAGTACGGGACGCCGCTGGGGACGGCCCGTGGGGAGGTCCACGAGTCCCAGAGCCGGTTCTGGGAGAACCACGTCGGCCGGACGAAGGCCTTCTGGGCGGAGTTCCTCCCGACGTTCAAGGAGCATCTCTCGGGGGTCGATGACGTCTCTGTCCAGGAAATCTACGAGGCGGCCAACCGAATCTACCCGGAGAACACCATCCGAGTGGAGGCCGACGAGCTCACCTACCACATGCACATCATCCTGCGGTACGACATCGAGCAGGAGTACGTCCACGGGGAGCTGGCCGTCGAGGACATCCCCGAGCGGTGGAACGAGTTGATGGACGAGTACCTCGATGTCGTCCCCGAGACCGAGGCCCAGGGCCCGTTGCAGGACATCCACTGGACCGGCGGCTTCGGGAACTTCCCGTCCTACACGGTGGGGTCGGTGCTGGCGGCGCAGTTGACGGCGACGATGGCCGAGGACCTCGACGTGGAGGGCTGCATCCGGGACCGGGACTTCGACGTGTTGTGGGACTGGATGACCGAGCACGTCCACCGCCACGGGACGCGGTACGAGGCCGACGAGCTGATCGAGGAGGCGACGGGCGAACCGCTGACGGCCCAGTACTTCCTGGACTACGTCGACGAGAAGTTCACCGACCTCTACGGCCTCTGACGGTCCACCATCGACCCCGTCGCTTTCCGTCGATTGTCTCGGGTACCACAAGCTCTTTAGTGTGGTGTGTCATAGCGTACCATGTATGGCGAGTAGTTCCGATCCCGACGACGCGCTGTTCGACGACTTCCTGGCGCGGCGTGGCCACGACGACGACCGAACATGGGATCGGTCTTACAACAAGCTCCAGTGTCCCGAGTGTGGCGGCCTCCACGAGCAGACCGCGACCGAATGTGGGGTCTGTGGCTGGGCGCCCTGACCCGGGTCAGACGAGGGTGATGACGACGACGCCGAGGACGACGAGGGCCGCCCCCACCACCACGCCGCGGGTCACCCGCTCCAGATCGCTGAGGAACACCCCGGCGAACACCGTGGTGAACAGCGGCGCAGTCGCCGAGATCGGGTCGACGATCACGACCTCGCCCCGTTGGAGGGCGGCGTACAGCGCCAGCAACGCGACCGCGGTGATGGTGCCACTCGCGGCGAAGTACGCGTAGGTGCGTCGCGGCGCCGCGAAGACGTCCCCCCGGGTGGCGACCACGGCGTAGGCCCCCAACACGACAAACGCCGCCGTCTCGTTGAGCGCGACCGCCTCGAGGAGGGTGACGTCCGGGTAGGTCGAGAGGGCGTACCGCCGCAACACGTTCCCCAGGCCGAAGGCGGCCGCCGCCCCGATCGGGAACAGGATCTGGTGGGGGGCCCACCCGCCGATATCTCCGCCCTTCGAGACGGTCAACACGACCAGGCCGACGACGAGGACGACGATCCCGACGCCGGTCTGCCAGGTCACGGTCTCGCCGAGCCAGCCCGCGGCCAGCAGCGTCGCGAACAGCGGGCGGGTGCTGATCCCGGCGCTGTTGACACTGGCGCCGACGCGATCGACGCCGGCGAAGGTCGCCAATCGGCCGAGTGCAGTGCCGAACACCCCCGCCGCACCGAAGACGGCGATCGACCGCCAGCCCAGGGACGCGAACACGGCGGTCCCCTGCCGGACGAACAGGGCCGTCCAGTACAGCAGCGAGTCGACGACGACCACGACGAGGGCGGCCTGCAGCGAGGACCCGCCTCCGGCCATCCCCCGTTTGGAGAGGACGGGACTGAACCCCCAGAGGACGGCGGGGATCAGGGAGAGTGCGACGACGACCGACTCGACCATCGGTCCCTGCTCGGAGGGGGGTACGGTTAAGCGTACAGTTCCGCCGCAGCCAATATTACTAAGACCGTCAACCAACAACCTTCGAACGTTAATGCCAGAGTGTCAGAACTGCGGTTCTTTCGTCACTGAGGCGTACGCGCGGGTATTCACGCCGGACCACGAGGATGCACCGCGTGTTTGTCCGAACTGCGAGGACAAGATCCGAGACGGCGCACAGGTTCGCGAAGCCCGTTCTACCAGACGGTCGTAAGGTCGGCCCCCGTAACGGAAGTCACACTTTTTATACGGGAGGGGCGTCTGTAACGCTCTAATGCCGAATTCGGAGACGACGGTTACCCGCCTGTTCGGCGGCCCGGGCAGCGGGAAGACCACGGCGTTACTCGACCGAGTCGAGACCCTCCTCGAGGAGGAGTCGGTGACGATGGACGACATCCTCGTCGTGTCCTACACCCGGGCGGCCGCCGCCGAAGTCCGGGAACGCCTCGCCGAGCGCCTCGACCGGTCGCCACGGTCGTTGAAAGGCGACGTGTGCACGATGCACGCGAAGGCCTACGAGTTGTTGGACCTCTCCCGGAGCGACGTCGTCGACGACGACGCCAAGGAGGCGTTCTGCGAGGACTACGGTCTCGAGTTCGAGGACGAGTACGCCGCCGCCGGTCGGCGGACCGCCCGGTCGACCGCGCTGGGGAACAAGGTCATCGCGACGAGCCAGTGGCTGCAACGCACCCGCCGGGAGGTCGCCGACTGGTACGACGTCCCCTTCCAGTGGAACGTCGAGGACGTGCGGCTGCCCCCGGACGTGGATCCGAACGCCCAGACCGGGAACAAGTACACACCGACCTGGCCCAGCGACGACGACCGGCTCGACGTCCCGGAGGCGATCCGGGCGTGGCGTGCGTACAAGGGCGAGGAGGGGCTCGTCGGGTTCGCGGACATGCTCGAGCGGGTGGCGGGCCGGTCGCTGGTGCCGCAGGTCGACTACCTCGTCATCGACGAGTTCCAGGACATCACCACACTGCAGTACGAGGTGTACGCGGAGTGGCGACCGCACATGGAGAAGGTGTTGATCGCCGGGGACGACGACCAGGTCGTCTACTCCTGGCAGGGTGCGGACCCGAACCTGTTGCTGGACGAGCCCGTGACCGAGGACGTCGTGTTGCCGAACTCCTACCGGTTGCCCTCGAAGGTGTTGGAGGTCGTCAACCAGGAGATCCGCCACATCGAGAAACGCCAGGACAAGGACCTGGAACCGCGGAAGGAGGGTGGCAGCGTCGAGGCCGTCGAGAGTCCGTCGATGCTGGATCTGGTGCGGAACGTCCGGTATACCATCCAGGACCACGACGGTGACATGATGGTGTTGTTCCGGGCGCGGTACCAGATGTTCCAGTTCATCGACGAGTTCATCGAGGAGGGGATCCCGTTCCGCGTGATGACCGACCAGCGGATGTGGACCGATCGACTGACCCAGTACGTCCGGGCCGTCGAGGCCCTGGAGGCCGGCGACCCGGTCGACGGGTTGCAGGCGCGACGACTGGCGGACATGTTGCAGTCCTCGGCGTTCGGCACCAACGAGCGATCCCAGCTCCGGGACCTGGTCGACGACCGCGAGGAGGAGACCGGCGTCGAGGACATCCGGGAGATCGAGGTCGCTCCCGAGGAGGTCAAGGACGCGATCCCGTTCATCCCCGGGCCGAGTGCGGCGGGGGACATGTTGCGGAAGGTCACCCGGTTCCAGCGGAAGTCAGTCGAGGCCTACTTCGCCGGCGAGTACGCGGGCGCGGACCCGGCCCGAGTGCGGGTGGGGACGATCCACTCCGCGAAGGGGCGGGAGGCCGACCACGTGTTCCTGGCGACGGACCTCACCGAGAAGGTCGTCGAGCAGATGGCCGCCACCTCCGATCACGGGTTCGAGAAGACGGTGAGCCCGGTCCCGGTGCTGACCGACAACGAACGCCGCGTCTTCTATGTCGGGATGTCCCGGGCCCGGGAGCGGTTGGTGCTGCTCCAGGACCTGGTGTCGGGGGCGCCGACCCTGACCATCGACGTCCTCCTGTACAACGAGCCACGGGACGGCACCCTCGCGGAGGCGCTGGGGCCGGACGCCCCGGTCTCGTTGAACTAGGGGCGGCCACCGTCGTCATCGTCCTCGGTGACGACGGCGTCGGTGACGCGTTCGGCCGCGGTCCAGGGGAGGTCACTCGGGGTGAACAACCAGTGCTGTAATGCGACGAGCAGCACCGCGATGGCCAGGAACGCCGCGCCGAGTGGCCGACCGTCGGCCAGGTAGGCGACCCCCAGCATCGCGATGGGGGCCGCCAGCACGACCGCACCGGCCGTCTGGATGGTGTCGATGACGCCCACAGCCACGGGCAGGCCCCACAGCGGGGAAAGTCCGTCGGGTCGATGAGGCAAGGACTTAGGCGCGGCCCGCCAACGCCGCCCCATGTTCACCGGGATCGTCGAGGCGGTGGGTCGGGTCGCCGACGTCGACGTGGACGCCGACGGCCGCCGCCTCCGGATCGAGGCCGACCTCGCGGACCTCTCGACGGGGCAGTCGATCAGCGTCGCCGGCGTCTGCCTGACGGTGGAGGCCGTCGACGACGGGGGCTTCGAGGTGTTCACGGCCGCCGAGACCACGGCCAAGACCACCCTCGACGCCCTCGAGGCGGGTGATCCGGTCAACCTCGAACGGGCGGTGCGGGTCGAGGACCGGTTGGACGGCCACATCGTCCAGGGCCACGTGGACACGACGACGACCGTCGAGGCCGTCGAGCAGGTCGGCGAGGACCGGATCTACACCTTCGCGTTGCCCGGGGCCCACGAGCGATACGTGGTCCCGCGGGGGTCGATCGCCCTTGATGGGGTGAGCCTGACGGTCGCCGGGGTCGACGACGCGGCGGGGACGTTCCGCGTCGCGATCGTCCCCGAGACGATCGACCGCACCACGTTCGACGGTCTGGGGCCCGGCGACCGGGTGAACGTCGAGGTCGACGTCCTCGCGAAGTACGTCGAGCGCCTCGCGCCGGCGTGACACCGGGGTCAGGCGGTGTCCTCGTCGGTCTCGAGGGCTGGGTCGCTGGCCCCGGTCTCGAGGTAGGTATGTCGGTACCGGGCCAGTTTCCGGTACAGGAGGAGGCCGAAGGCGCCGTCGTAGAGGATGACGAACGCGACGAACACCACGCCCTCACCGAGGTTCGCGAACAGGGGGACGGAGGTCACGAGCTGGGGGATGGTGCTGACGAGGGTGTTGTAGGTCGCGTGGATGGCGGCGGCGATGAGCAGGCCCTTGACGGCGATGGGGCCGGCGTGCTCCTCGTTGAACCGGGCGAGGCCGAGGTAGTACCCGGCGAACGCCGAGTAGATGACGTGGCCAGGCCCCGCGAACGACCGGACCGCGGTGACCTGGAGGGTGTCGGTGGTGGCGGCGAGGGCGGCTGACAGGGACGTGGTGGCCCCGGGCGTGGCGAGGACCTCCTGGGTGATGTACAGGGAGTTCTCGATGGTGGCGAACCCCAGGCCGGCCATGGCGCCGTAGATGGCGCCGTCGACGACGGTGGTGAACGCCGGGTGGGGGTAGGCGTACAGGCGGACCGCCAGGAGCTTCACGGTCTCCTCGACCGGGCCGACCACGAGGTAGAAAAACAGGATGGTGCCGACGGCGCCGAACTGGAGGAAGGCGTCGATCACCGCGGAGTTCAGGATGGAGGCGAACCCGGCGAACAGGAACCCCAGGAAGAACGTGCCAACGAGCAGGCCCAGCGGTTCCTCGGCGCCGATGTCGAGGTGGCGGACGTAGACGGCGAGGCCGAGGGCCGGGGCGAGCGAGAGGAGGATGTAGGCGCCGACGGCGGGCTGTTCGGAGACGACGGTGGCGGTCAACCCGACCTGGGCGAGGACGATCAGTGCCGCCATGACGACGACCGACCGGCGGGCGCCGGTCACCACGCCGTCGTACACCGACACCGCCAACGCGTCGAGGCGGGAGCGGACCTCCCAGGTCGCGACGTCGTAGAGGTCCCGATCGGGGGCGGCCGCCTCGATCGGGTCCTGTCGGTCGTCGCCCATGGTCCCGCGTTCGGGGAGTCATCCCCTAACCCTTGTGCCCGGGGCCCGCCCCGAAGGGGTTTAGACGCTGGCGGTGGGTTGGTGTCCAGCATGGTCGAAGACGACGCGGATGCCTACGGGTTCGACACCGACTGTGTCCACGCCGGGCAGGGCGACGACCCGGCCGAGGGGGCGCGGGCGACACCGATCTACCAGACGACGTCGTACGTCTTCGAGGACGCGGACACGACCGCGGCGCGGTACAGCCTCGACGCTCCGGGGAACGTCTACTCGCGGTTCGACAACCCGACGGTCGCGACCCTCGAGCGGCGACTCGCCACGCTGGAGGGTGGGACGGCCGCGGTCGCCACGGCCTCCGGGATGGCCGCCCTCGACGCCGCGACCGCGGTGCTGGCCGCCGCCGGCGACAACATCGTCTCTGCGGCCTCGATCTACGGGGGCACCCACAGTTACTTCTCCACGATGGCGCCCCGCCGCGGGCTCTCGGCCCGGTACGTCGACACCCTCGACCCCGCGGCGTTCGCGGCTGCCATCGACGCGGACACGGCCTACGTCCACGTCGAGACGATCGCGAACCCCTCGCTGGTCGTCCCGGACCTCGCCGCCATCGCGGACGTCGCCCACGACCACGGCGTCCCCCTGCTGGTCGACAACACCTTCGCCACCCCGGCGCTGTGCCGCCCCCTCGAGTGGGGCGCCGATCTGGTCTGGGAGTCGACCACGAAGTGGATCCACGGGGCCGGGACGACGATGGGTGGCGTCCTCGTCGACGGTGGGTCGTTCCCCTGGGGGGAGCACCCCGACCGGTACCCCGAGATCGGCGGGCCGAACCCGGCCTTCGACGGCACGACCTTCGCGGACGCGTTCGGCGATCGCGCCTTCGCGGTCGCGGCCCAACAGCGCGCGGTCCGCAGCCTCGGGGACGGGCAGTCCCCCTTCGACGCGTGGGTGACCCTGCAGGGCGTCGAGACCCTGTCATTGCGGATGGACCGACACAGCCGGAACGCCGCCCACGTCGCGGCGTTCCTCGACGATCACCCGGCGGTGGCCTGGGTGAACTACCCGGGACTGTCCAGCAACGAGAGCCACGAGTCCGCCCGCAGGTATCTCGACGGCGGGTTCGGGGGGATGGTGACCTTCGGGCTGGAAGCGGGGTACGCGGCGGGGAAGGCCCTCTGTGAGGCGACGGACCTCACCCAGTTCCTCGCGAACGTCGGTGACGCGAAGTCGTTGATCATCCATCCCGCGAGTACGACCCACGCCCAGCTCAGCGAGGCCGACCAGCGCGCCAGCGGCGTCACCCCCGATCTCGTCCGGTTGTCCGTCGGGATCGAGGACCCCGCGGACATCGTCGCCGACCTCGACCGGGCGATCGACCGCGTCACAGATGCGTGACGGCACGCTGAAATCCCTGGGTCGGGTAGCGGTGGTATGGACGTGGCGGTGCGGGGCATCTACGCGACGGCGTTGACGGCACGGTTGGCCGACGCCCACGAGGTGGTGACGCCATCGAGGACGATCGGGGAGCGGTTCGATCGTGACTTCACGACGGAAGAGCCCGCGGTGACGGTCGCGACGACGCGGGACCGCCAGGGCGTCCAGGTACTGGGGGATGCCGACGGGGTCGCTGCGGTCGCGGCCAGTCTGGGGGACGTCGCCATCGACGCGTTCCCGATGGCTGGCGGCGTCGCGCCGGGGACGGTCGTCGACGCCGTGGTCGAGTCCACCCGGGGCGGCGGCGCCGTCCTCGACCTGGGCGACGGCACCGGCTACCTCCCCTTCGACGCCGTCGAGGACCACCTCGCGGCCGGAGACGTCGTCCGGGTCATGGTCGAGTCGGCGCGGGCGCCGTGGGTCGACGACACCTCACGGCTCACGACCACGATCGGGGTCCGGGGGACCATCGCCTCCCTCGAGCGGGGCGTCGACGCCCTCGTGGCCGGCACCCCACCCGGTGGCGAGGGCCTCGCCCGCACCACGGAGCTTCTGGACGTCGACCTCCCGTCGGCGTGGGGCGTGCGCTGGGAACGCCCCGCCGTCGACGCCGCCCTGTCGACCCTGGAGTCGGCCCTGGCCACGGTCACCGACCGCGCCCGCACCGTCGAGGCGGCGCTTTCGGCCGCCGAGGCCCCGGACGTCGGTCCGGTGACGGTGGTGGCGCCGACCGCCCTGCGGTGGGTGTGGTTCGGTCGAGAGAGTCGGTTCGCCCTCGACGAGGACCGCCGCGCCGTCGTCACGACGCTCCCGGGCCATCACCGCATCAAAGCCGGGAGCGAGGCGGCGTCCACAGCGGTGGACTTCGCCGAGGCGTTGGACGCCACGGTTCCGGGGTTCCCGTTCGGGGCGGTGACCGAACAGTTCGGCCCCGTCGAGGGCGATGCCGTCCGGATCGCCCACGGGAAACCCGATGGCGCGGCCTACGACCTGGGTCGGGGCACCGTCACCGAGCGACGGCCAGCCGAGGAACGCGTCGAGGTAGAACGGGAGCTCGGCGGTGGCGGCACCTACGACGGCCTCGACGTCGAGAAGGCGGCCGGTGACGTGGCGGTGACCACGTTCCGCGAGGGGCGGTGGTGGTACCCGACCACCTACCGGAGTGCCGACGGGGAGCTGCGGGGCACCTACGTCAACGTCAACACCCCGGTCGAGGTGTTCCCGGACACCGTCCGGTACGTCGACCTGTTCGTCGACGTCCTGAAGTGGCCCGACGGCGATGTCGCCGTGGTTGACACCGACGAACTCGCGGCCGCGGTCGAGGCGGGGACGGTCCCTGAACCGGTGGCCGACCGTGCGCGTGCGGTCGCCGACTCCGTGGCGGCGGCGCTCCGCTCTGAGTGACCGACCGGAAGCCCCTTCTCGCGAGCGGCTGTGGCTGGGGTATGCGTCGTCGTTCGTACCTGCAGGCGGTCGGTGCCGCCGTCTCCGCCGGGGTCGCGGGGTGTGGTGGGGACGACCGGCAGCCGTCGGGCCCGGTGCTGTCGATGGCCTCGAGTGCGGTGCCGGCCGGCGCCACGATCCCCAGCGAGTTCACGTGTGACGGGGCGGACGTCTCCCCGCCGTTGTCGTTCAGCGACGTCCCGGGGTCGGCGGCGTCCCTGGGAGTGGTGATCGACGACCCCGACGCCGGCGATGACCCGTTCACCCACTGGTTGCTGTGGGACCTGCCCCCGGACGTGGGGTCGATCCCGCGGGATGTCGCCCGGGCCGAGACCGTCGACGCGCTCGGCGATGCCGTCCAGGGGACCAACGACTTCGGGACGATCGGCTACCGGGGCCCCTGTCCGCCGGCGGCCGACCCACCACACACCTACCGGTTCCGGGCGTTCGCGTTCGGCGAGCGGTTGGGTCTGGACCCGGGGGCCGACGCGGCCGCCTTCGACGCGGCGATCGAGGGCGTCATCGTCGGGACCGGCGGCTTCCTCTCGACGTACGATCGGTGACCGCGGTCACCAGTCGTCGTTGACCCCGGGAGCACCCTCGCCGCGGCCGCCGCGACCGCCCTCGTTCCGGTCGATCCCCATGTAGGATTCGGCCTGTTCGAGGCCCATCGCGGCGCCGTCGTCGTCGGCGACGCGGACGATGACCTCATCGACCTCCGGGAACTCCTTGGCGAGGTCGAGTTTGATGTTCTGGGCGGTGCGGGAGCTGATGGCACAGCCCTCGCAGGCGCCACCGAGTTCGATGACGACCTCGCCGGTGTCGGGGTCGGCGGTCTGGACGGCGGAGGTGCCGCCGTGCATCCGGATGATGGGCATCTGACCGGCCAACCAGGTCTCGACGCGGTCGGCCAGCGTGCGGTCCTGGTCGTCGTTCATCGGCCGATATTGGTCGCGGACGGGGGAAAGGTTTCGGGTCCCGGCGCCGCCCTCAGTCCCGGGTGAGCCCCCGCCAGGCGGCGTAGGCGAGGGCGGCGCCCACGGTCAGCGCCCCGAACCCGTGTTGGCCGGGGGTGGTGGTCTCGGTGGTGGTCGCGGGCGAGGTGGTGGTGGTGGTCCGCGTGGTGGTCGTGGTCGTCGTCGTGGTGGTCGTCGTCGTGGTGGTCGTCGTCGTGGTGGCGTCTGGGTCGGCGGGGTCGGGGAACAGGTAGAGGGCGGCGCCGGGACCGTCGGCGGCCGGTGGGTCGCGGCGGCTGGTGGCGGCGACCCAGCCGTCGCCGCGGCGAGCCGTCCAGAACGAGGCGGTGTCGGTGGCCCGCCACGCGGCCATCGGCCGGGGGTCGGTGGGGGTGGTGACGTCGTGGACGGTGACGCCCCCACGGTACCACGCGGCGTAGAGGCGGTCAGCGGTGAGGTCGAAGTTGTGGGCGGTGGTCCAGACGCCGCTTGGCGTGGGGTCGGCGGTGGGTGGTGGGGTGATGTGGGCGACCTGGGTCGGGGTCGTGGGGTCGCGGATGTCGTAGAGGTCGATGCCGCCAGGGCCGCCACGGTGGTCGTCGTCCGGGGTGGTCTCCCAGGCCTCCCGCCCCACGGCCAGCAGCGTCCCGGCGGGGTTGCGGGCGGCGTAGTGGGCATTGCCCGGACGTTCGGTGCGGGCGGTCGCGATGGCCTCCCTGTCGGTGACCGCTGCCAGGGAGTCCGGGGTCGCCGCGGCGGTGTGTCCGATGACCGTCGGGACGTGGGGGTTGGTGACATCGAGGAGCCAGGTGCCGGCGTCCCAGTGGGCGAGGGCGGCGATGCCATCCCGGACGGTGACGTCATGGAGGGGCCGCAGTGTGGGATCGACGTCCCGCCAGGCGGGGTCGGCGTCGGGGAGGGCCCACCGCCCGAGTTCGATGCCGGTGGCGGCGTCGACCGTGACGAGGGGGTTGTCGTCGCCGTCGTTGCCGGTGAGGTAGACGGTGCCGTCGGCGATGTCGCAGTTGTGGATCGGGTAGGTGGTCTCGTGGACGGCGACGCGGTCCGGGTGGGTCGGGGTGGTGAGGTCGTAGATGGCGACGGCGGCCAGGGTGTCGGCGGTGTCGCCGTGGGCGGGGCCGGCGACGGCGACCCGGGTGTCGTCGACGGCGACGTCGTAGACGTCCTGGAGCGGACCGGTCGGCCGATCGGCGAGGACGCGACGGTTCTCGGCGACGACGCGGGGGTCGGTCGGGGTGGTGCAGTCGACGACGGCGAACCCGTTGGACACGGCGACGACGGCGGCGGCCGCGTCGTCGGTGAGGACGGCCTCCTTGGCGCCGGGGAGGGACACCCGGCCGGCGGGGGCAAGCGGCGTCGCGGTGGCGGTGGTGGCGGCACCGCCGAGGACGGCGGCGGCGGTCGCGAGGAGCTGGCGGCGGCGCACGCGGAGGGGTCGGTGGTCGACGGCCTTAGGTGGTGTGCTCGGCGGCGGTCTCCCGGGCGAGGGCGATGGCCCCACGCAAGACGGGGTTGTCGAGGGTGGTGAGGGTGACCGTCGGCGCCGTGGCGACGACCCGGTCCGGGAGGGAGTCGCGGGCGGGGTCGATGATCGTCTCGGGGTGGTTGCGGGCGACCGCGCCGCCGACGACGACGGTGGTGGGGTCGTAGGCGTGGGTGATGGCGGCGAGGCCGCGGGTGTTGTACTCGGCGATGCGGGTCCGCAATCGGTCGGCGAGCGGGTCGGTGGCGTCGAGGACGGTCGCGGCGTCCGGGTCGTCCTCGAGGGCGAGTGCCGTGTCGAGGTCGCTGGTAGTCTGGAGGTGTCTGGCGTGGGCGGGGATGTTGGCGCCGCCGCAGTAGGCCTCCCAGTGGCCGGTGGCGCCACAGCCACAGGCGAGGTCCGCGGCGGGGTCGACAGTGAGATGGCCGACCTCGGCGGCGTTGCCCGCCCGGCCGGTGAGGACGTGGCCGTCGACGCAGGCGCCGGCGCCGATCCCGGTCGAGAGCGTGAGGTAGACGGTGTCGGGTGGAGCGCCGGCCGCGCGTTCACCGACGAGGCCGGCGACGGCGTCGTTGCGGTGGATGACCGGGGCGTCGGTGAGGGTGGCCAGGGGTTCGACGACGGGGATCCACTCGACCCCGGGGAGGTTGGGTGGGTCGCGGACGCCGTCTGCGGTCACGGGCCCGATGGTCCCGGCGCCGACCGCCGCGACGTCGGTCGGGTCGATGTCGGCGGCCACACAGGCGGTGCGGACCGCGGTGAGAATGGCCTCGGCGACGCCGTCGCCCTGCGGCGTGGGGGTCGTGTGGGTGGTGAGGATGGTGTCCTCGTCGGCGACGGCGGTGCGCAGGTTGGTGGCGCCGAGGTCGACGCCGACGTACATCTATACGGACCGCCCGGGGCGGCGCACGTACAACACCGGGCACGGGGCGTTCCGCAGGACGTGGTTGGCGGTGCTGCCGAACAGGGCCTTGCCCGCGGGTGATCGGCCGCGTCCGCCGACGGCGACGACGTCGGCATCGACGTCGGTGGCGGCCGCCACCACCGCCGGCCCGGGCTCGCCGACGGCGCCACTGACCGTCGTGGCGACGCCGGCCGCGTCGAGGTGGTCGCGGATGTTGCGGATGGTGGCGTGGCGACCGGCGACGGTGTCGGCGTCGACGTCCTCGCCGGCGTGGTACTCGAGGTTCTCGACGATGTCGTCGAACTCGTCGGGGTCGAAGGTGTGGAGCAGCGTGACGGTGGCCGCGGCCGGCGCGGCGATGTCGGCCACCGCCGCCGCGAGCTGGTCGGCCGACCCCGCGTCGCCCGGGCCGACGGCGAGGAGGACGCGGTCAAGAGCCATGCACCCCGGTGGGTCGGCGACCGGGTTAAGTGCTCGGCCGGGGGTCCGGAACCGAAAGGAGTACCCGGTTCGGGCCCGTGGCTCGCATCGATGAGCAGGGACCACATCGAGGTCCGGGGGGCCGAGGAACACAACCTCAAGGACCTCGACGTCCAGATCCCCCGAGAGTCGCTGACGGTGGTGACGGGACTGTCCGGGTCCGGGAAGTCATCGCTGGCGTTCGAGACGGTGTACGCCGAGGGCCAGCGTCGGTACATCGAGTCGCTATCGGCCTACGCCCGGAACTTCCTCGGGCAGATGGACAAACCCCAGGTCGAGGCCGTCGAGGGGTTGTCCCCGGCGATCTCGATCGATCAGAAGAACGCGGCGAACAATCCCCGGTCGACGGTGGGGACGGTCACGGAACTCCACGACTACCTGCGGCTGTTGTACGCACGGGTGGGGACGCCGCACTGTCCGGAGTGTGGGCGGGAGGTCGGCGAGCAGTCCGCCCAGCAGATGGTGCGTCGGGTCCTGGCGTTGCCCGAGGGGACCAAGGCGAAACTCTGTGCGCCGGTGGTCCGCGACCAGAAAGGCGCCTTCGAGGAGCTGTTCGACGACCTGGTGGCGGCCGGGTACAGTCGGGTGGCGGTCGACGACGCTGAGTACGACCTGACCGTCGATCGGCCGGATCTGGACGAGAACTACGACCACACCGTCGACGTGGTCGTCGACCGGGTCACGATCAGCGACGACGCCCGCTCCCGGATCACGGACTCCGTCGAGACCGCCCTCGAGGAGGCCGACGGCGTCCTGAAGGTGGTGGTGCCGGACCCGCCGGCCGACGCCGAACTCGGTGGGGCGACCGCCCGGTCGACGGGCGACCTCGCCGAGGGTGACGGCGACGATCGGTTGGCCGTGGAGTTCAGCGAGGCCCTGGCCTGCACCCACTGCGGGATCGACATCAGCGAGATCGAGACGCGGTCGTTTTCGTTCAACAGTCCCCACGGCGCCTGTCCCGAGTGCGAGGGGTTGGGGGAGACCAAGGAGGTCAGCGAGGCCCTCGTCGTCGAGGACCCGTCGAAACCGTTGCGCCACGTCTTCGAGCCGTGGTCGTACAACCGGTCGTACTACCGGCGGCGGCTGGACGCCGTGGCCGAACACTTCGACGTCCCATTGGACGTCCCCTTCGAGGACCTGCCCGCGGAGATCCAGGACGCGTTCCTGTACGGGACGACCGAGGACGTCGTCTTCGAGTGGGAGACCAAGAACGGGACCCGGCACAAGGTACAGCCATTCGAGGGGGTGATCCCGAACCTGGAACGACGCCACGTCGAGACCGACTCCCAGGGCACCAGAGAGCACATCGAGGAGTACATGTCGGTGACGACGTGTCCGGCCTGTGAGGGCACACGATTGCGGCCGGAGAGCCGGGCGGTCCTCGTGGATGGCACCGCGATCACCGAGGTGAGTCGGCTGTCGATCGGGGACGCCCTCGCGCACTTCGAGGGGCTGGAGGCCGAGCTCAGCGACCGCGATCGCACCATCGCCGAGGAGATCTTAAAGGAGATCCGGGCGCGGCTCGGTTTCATGGTCGAGGTCGGGTTGGACTACCTCACCCTCGATCGGGAGGCCTCCACGCTGTCCGGCGGGGAGAGTCAGCGTATCCGGTTGGCCACCCAGATCGGGAGTGGACTCGTCGGCGTGTTGTACGTCCTGGACGAGCCGTCGATCGGCTTACACCAGCGGGACAACGACCGGTTGCTCAACACCTTGGCCGAGCTGCGGGACCTCGGGAACACGTTGCTGGTCGTCGAGCACGACGAGGAGACGATGCGGCGGGCCGACAACATCATCGACCTCGGCCCCGGCCCGGGGCGGCGCGGGGGCGAGGTCGTCGTCGACGGCGACGTCGATGCCGTCATGGACTGCGAGGACAGCGTGACCGGGGACTACCTCGCCGGCCGCAAGCAGATCCCGGTGCCCGACCAGCGCCGCGAGTTCACGGAGAGTCTGACGGTGCGGGGCGCCCGCCAGCACAACCTCGCCGACATCGACGTCGACATCCCAATCGGGACGTTCACGGCGATCACCGGGGTGTCCGGCAGCGGCAAGTCGACGCTGATGCACGAGGTCCTGTACAAGGGGTTGGCCCGGGAGATGAACGACAACACCAGCGTCGAACCGGGGGCCCACGACGCCATCGAGGGCGTCGGGCAGATCGAGCACGTGCGGTTGATCGACCAGAGCCCGATCGGGCGGACGCCACGGTCGAACCCCGCGACCTACACCGGGGTGTTCGACCACGTGCGGGAGCGGTTCGCGGAGACGAAACTCGCCAAGCAACGCGGGTACGAGAAGGGGCGGTTCTCGTTCAACGTGAAGGGCGGCCGGTGTGAGAACTGTGGGGGACAGGGCACCCAGAAGATCGAGATGAACTTCCTCTCGGACGTCCACGTCCCGTGTGAGGAGTGTGGCGGCGACCGGTACAACGACGAGACTCTGGAGGTCACCTACCGCGGCGAGACGATCGCCGGCGTCCTCGAGATGACCATCGAGGAGGCCCTGGAGTTCTTCGAGCACGACAGACAGATCGAGCGTCGCCTGCAGCTCCTGGCCGACGTCGGATTGGGGTACATGAAGCTGGGGCAGCCGTCGACGACGCTGTCCGGTGGCGAGGCCCAGCGCGTGAAACTCGCCGAGGAACTCGGGAAAAAGGACTCGGGTGACACCCTGTACCTGCTGGACGAGCCCACGACCGGATTACACCCCGCCGACGAGCGGAAGCTCATCCAGGTGTTACAGCGGTTGACCGATCGCGGGAACAGCGTCGTCGTCATCGAACACGAGCTCGACCTCGTGAAGAACGCCGACCACATCATCGACCTGGGGCCGGAGGGTGGCGAGGCCGGTGGCGAGGTGGTCGCGACCGGGACTCCGGAGGCGGTCGCCCGGACCGACGACTCCTACACGGGGCGGTACCTCCGGGACAAGCTACCCCGCGTCGACCGGGACGGGCCTCGGTCCGACCGGGACCAGCCGGCCCGTGTGGCGACCGACGACTGACCGTCAGTAGATGCCGCCGTCGTCGTCGGTGGTGGTCGTCGTGGTGGTCGTCGAGGTCTCGCGTGTCGGGGTGCCGTCCGGGGCCAGCACCCACCAGACCCCGCCGACGCCCTGGCCGGTGGCGTCGCCTGGCTCGCCGTCCTGTGCGTACCGGTAGAGCGGCCAGCCGTCCGCGGTGATCTGGGTGCTGCCGTCGCCGCGGTCGATGGTGGCAAGCGGTGCGGTGACGGCGTCCCCGGCCACGGGGGTGTCGGCGGTGGTGTGCGGGGGCCAGGCGTCCGCACAGCCATCCGTGCAACTCGAGGTGTCCCCGCCCTGGGTGTCCTGGTCGAACATGTACAGCGTCCGTCCGTCGCCGTCGACGAGGATCTCCCCGTGGTCCTCGTGGGTGCCGACCCTGACGTCGTGGGTCGCCGTGTCGCTCGTGGTCGTGGTGGTCGTCTCCCGTTTGGGGGTGCCGTCCGGAGCCAGCACCCACCAGACCCCGCCCACGCCCTGGCCGGTGGCGTCCCCGGGCTCCTGGTCGGGGCTGTAGTAGTACAGGGGCCATCCCCCGGCCGCGACCTGGGTGGCGCCGCCGGCTCGCTCGAAGGTGGACACCCCGGCGGTGACGGCGTCGCCGGTCTCCGGCGTCGAGTCGACGGTCAGTGGCGGCCAGGCGGCAGCACACTCCCCCGAGCAGGTGCTCGCCTGGGCGCCCGGCTCGTCCTGGTCGAACATGTACAGCGTCCGTCCGTCGCCGTCGACGAGGATCTCCCCGTGGTCCTCGTGGGTGCCCACCTGGATGACGGGGTCACCGTCGGCGGTCGTGGTCGTCGTGGTCGTGGTCGCGTCGCCGCCACCGTCGCCGGCACAGCCCGCCAGAGCGAGGGCGCCGGTCGCGCTGACGGTGGCCAGAAGCTGTCGTCGGGTCGGAGTCATGGTCGGTGGGTGCCCGAGCCGGGGCTTGGCTGTTTTCCGGAAATCCTCCTGAATCGGTCCGGGGTTCCTCCGAGGTCCGTTGTGAATCGGTCCCAGAACGGGGATGCAGCGGGGCCCCGTCGACCGGCGGTGCGGGCGAGGCCTCAGTCCAGGGCGGTGACGAGTACGTCGCCCGTGACGGTCTCGATGGTCAGGGCCGGACCCCCGCCGTTCACTGCCCCGGTGACCAGCGTGTCGGTGCGGGCGTCGGCAGCGAGCGGGAGTGCCCCCACCGTGACCTCGCCGGTCGTGGTGCGGGCGGTGAGGTCGGCGGCGACGGTCGGGGCGACGGCCGCCTCCACGTCACCGGTCTCGGCGGCGATGCGTGCAGCGCCGGTCAGGGCCGGCACGTCGGCCTTGACGGTGCCGGTCGCGGTGCTCGCGTGGGCGACCTGGTCACAGGACCTGACGTGGACGTCGCCGACGTGACTGGTCGCGGTCACCGTCCCGGGCACCCGTTCGACGCTGATGTCGCCGGTATCCGTCCGGACCGTCGGGTCGCCGGTGACGTCCGTGACGGTGATGTCGCCGACGCGGGTCTCGACGCGGGGGACCGCCATCGTCTCGGGGACGGCGAGGGTGATCGCCAGCGACGGGCGACCGCCGAAGAGGGGGTCGGTCCCGGTCCAGGACGTGGTGAGGGCGAGGGTGCCGGCCCGGCGGTCGAGGTCGACCGCGAGGTTCGAGAGATCGACGGTCGGGGCGTCGGCGGTCTTGACGAGGTCGGCGCGGACGGTGTGCCGGTCGGCGCCACGGACCCGGACCGGTCCGACCTCGTTGGCGACCGTGACCGCGGAGATTCCATCCACCGGAATCGTCCGGGTCGACTCGGCGCGGGGACCGCTGCACCCGGCCAGGGCAGCGACCGCGGTGGCGGCGGTCCCGTGGAGGAACTCGCGTCGGGACGGGGACATACCGTCCCTCCACCCCGGCCACAGTTGTCAGTTTTCCGAACTCGGTCCGAACTCCCTCCGGAGTTCCCCGGTGGCGCCGCGCCAACCCTTAACCCGACCCCAGTCCAACCGCCGGCGTATGAACCGTGCCTACGCGGCGATGCGGAGCGGACTGCTCGTCGTCGAGGACCTCCACACCGCGCCGACGGCCGTCGAACGGTTGGCGGACCACGACCTCGAGTGTGTCCACGCCCACCCGAACCGCCCAGAGACGGTGTTCGCCGGCACCTACGAGGCAGGCCTGTACCGCAGCACCGACGCCGGGGACACCTGGGAGCGGATCGGCACCGAGACGATCGCCGAGGACGCGGTGATGGCCGTGACGACCAATCCACGGGACCCTACCGAGGTGTGGGTCGGCACCGAACCGAGTCGGGTGTACCACTCGACCGACGGTGGTGGGTCCTGGACCCATCGCGACGGGCTCGTCGATCTGGACAGCGAGCCCCAGTGGTCGTTCCCGCCGCGACCCCACACCCATCACGTCCGCTGGATCGAGGTCGACCCCCACGACCCCGCCCACCTGTACGTCGGGATCGAGGCGGGGGCGCTCGTCCAGACCCACGACCGTGGCGACACCTGGGAGGACCGGGTGCTGTCGGCGAACCTCGACAACCACACGCTGGCGACCCACCCGGACGCCCCGGATCGGGCGTACTCGGCGGCCGGCGATGGATACGCGGAGACTACCGACGGCGGTGCGACGTGGTCGAGTCACGAGGAGGGGTTGGTCCACGGGTACGTGTGGGGGTTGGCCGTCGACCCGGGGGACCCGGACACGGTGGTGGTGTCGGCGGCGACCGGCGCCCGCAGCGCCCACACCTTCGAGACCGCCGATGCCCACTGCTATCGCCGCACCGCCGAGGGGGCCTGGCGACCGATCGACGACACCGGGTTACCGACCGGGGACGGCGCGTTGCGCAGCGTGTTGACCGCCGGTGACGCGACCGGGGAGGTCTACGCGCTGAACAATCACGGGCTCTACCGGACGACCGACGCCGGCGACCGGTGGACCGCGATCGACGTGGCGTGGCCGGATCGGTTCGAGACCGAGACGAGTCGCGGCCTCGCCGTCGTCTAAATCGACGCCGAGACGCCCCGCCACCGCCGGCGGAGCCCGGCCTCGAGTGCCGCGACGGCCACGAGGACCGAGAGGAGGGGTGCCCACGCGACCGCGTACAGGGTCAGCGGGGTGATGGCGGCGGCGAGTGCGGCCTCCCCGGCGACCATCGCCTGCGTCTCGGCGGCCGCCACCGCGACCGCCGCGAGGACGGTCACGGCGGGGAGGACGGTGCCGTGTCGCTGCCAGGCGTACGCGGCGGTGGCGCCGACGACGAGTTGCCCGGCGAGAAACCACGTGTTCCGGAGGAGGTACCCGGGACCGGTCACGGCGTCGACACCGAAGACACTCGCGCGGACGAGGAGGTAGGTGGCCGCCAAGGCGAGGCCGCCGGCGACCACGGGTCGCGGCATCGACCAGTCCGGGTTGGGGATGCCGGGCCGCGTCACGGCCTCGACGGTCGCGAGGATGGCGAGGACGTGGACGCTGCCGAGCAGGGGGACCAAGAGGTCCGTGGCCCCGTCGGCGGCCCCGATCTCTGCGAGCATCGGCGCCCACGGGGTGAGGACCACGAGGAGCACGGCCAGGAGTGGGACGACGCGTAACCCCACCGCGGCGCCGCCCGCGGCGAGGACGCCGACGGCCCCCAGACACCAGAGCAGCCACGTCGTCGGGCCGAGGAGGGTCGTCGGGATCGGTGGGGGCGACAGGCCGAGGGCGGCGAAGTACGCCAGGGTCACGACCGGTGTGATGGCGGCGCCGAGGACCGTCGCCCGACCCACCTGCATACGTCGGGCTTGGGTGGGCGCTCGGAAATACGCGGTGGAAGGTCACACGTCGGTGTGACCGTCGCTGTGGACCGGTGGCTCTTTCTTCCCCGGGGTCCTGGCCCCGTGTCGAGATGTACGACTTCGCCGTCGTCGGCGTGGGGCCCGCCGGTGCACGGTTCGCTCGCCGCGCGGCCGAGGCCGGGTACGAGGTCGTCGCCTTCGAGCAGGGCGAAGTCGGGGAACCGCTGGCGTGTTCGGGCCACGTCAGCCTCGACGTCTGGGACTACGTCCCCGCCGACGCCCGGTCGTCGCTGCTGCAAAACGAGATCCGGGGTGCGCGGTTCCACGTCGGCGGCCCGGACAGCCGCGGGTACCCGTTCTATCGGGAGGCCCCCATCTCGAACGCCATCGATCGCGTCGGTCTCGACCGGGAGCTGGCCGCGGCCGCCCGGGCGGCCGGGGCCGAGGTGCGTGAACACCACTCGGTGACGTCGGTCAGCGAGCGGGACGACCACGTGGAACTGGTCGTCCGCGGGCCGACCGGGACCGAGTCGATCGCGGCGTCGATGGTGGCGGGGTGTGACGGCCCGGGGTCCCGGGTCCGTGAGGAGGTCGGGTTGCCCCGACCCGGGGAGTTCCTCCACGGCGTCCTCGGGTTCGCGCCGGGCCCGGACGACGAGGACTTCGTGGACGTCCACCTCACGGTCCCCGGGTTCTTCGCGTGGCGAATCCCGCGGGGTGATGCCGGGGTGGAGTACGGGTTGGCGGCCCGGCCCGGGGCGGACGTCGGCGCCCGGTTCGATCGGTTGGTGACCGCCTACGGTGTCGACCTGGACCGACGGTGTTCCGGGGTGATCCCGGTCGGGCCGCCCGAGACCGTCACCGGCGACCGCACATTCCTCATCGGCGACGCGGGCGGCCAGACCAAGCCGTTCACGGGCGGGGGCATCCGGTACGGGATGGCGGCGGCCGACCACGCCGCCGAGGCCATCGACTCCGCCGATCCGGGGACGCTCTCGGACTACGAGGCGGCGTGGCGCGAGGACCTAGCGCGGGACATCGATCTCGGGCGGTGGGTGCGGCGGGCCTACGACCTGCCGGCGCCGCTCCAGCACCTGGGTCTGTGGCTGTTCTCGGGGAAGATCGGGGTGCACATGGACCGGCCGTCGTCGCTGTTCTCCTGGAAGCAGATGCGGGCGATGTTCTCCCGGTGACGGTCAGTCGGTCGGGCAGCGCCGGGAGGGGGCGCTCCCCTCGACGAACGGGAGGGGCTCGACGGTCGCGGGGATGTCCTCGTCGACGGTGACCGTCGTGGCCGAGGTGTCCAGGACGGCCAGGGCGATCGGGGTGTCCGTCGTCGCGGTGGTGGCGGCTCGGGTGACGGTCCCCACGGTCGAGCCGTCGGCGGTGACTGTCGCCGGGGTCTCGGGGACGGCCTCCAGGCGGAGTCCGTGGAGGCGGCCCGGGGGACGGCCGCGGTCCTCGATGCGGGCGATGACCTCCTGGCCGGGGTAACAGCCACGGTCACGGTCGTACGCGTCGGTGACGAGGCCGACGGGGATGCGGTCGGCCAGTTCCGTGTGGTACAGCGGCGTCCCGGCTTCGAGGGTCAGCGTCTCCCAGGTGCGGTACCCGAACGGCGCCGCGTTCAACCCCTTGGTGAGGAGGCTGTCAAGGACCGTGTCGGCGGTGCCTGCCCGGGAGATGACCTCGTACCCCTCCTCGCCGGGGCGGTCGTCGGTGCGGACGACGGTCACGCCGTCACCGTCGATCCGGCCGCGGACGAACCCCAGCGGGGCCGCCGGGGCGGGCGCGGCGTTGAGGACGCTGGCGACCTTCTCGGTGGCGGCCGGGCCGTAAACGCCGAACACGGCGAAGTCGTCGGTGACGTCCTCGATGCTGACGTCCCGCCGCACGCGTCGGTCCCGCCACGTTCCGGCGACGGTGTCGCCGGTGCCTGGCGGCAGGAACACGAGGAGGCGATCGTCGGTAGTGTACGCGTAGAGGTCCGCGACGGTGTGGCCGTCCGGGTCGAGGACGAGGGCGTAGGTGCCGGTGCCGTCCTCGGGGGTGACCGGGGCGGTCACGGCGGCGTCGAGGAACGCGTGGCGGTCCGGGCCGTTGAGGTCGAGGATGTCGTAGGCCATCTCGATGACGCCGACGCCGTTCCGGACCGCTCGGTGGGCGGTGTCGGGCCGCCCGTAGTGGGCGGGGACCTCGCGGTCGCCGCGGCGGCTGAACTCGGCGCCGTGAGCGGCGTGGCGCTCCCGTGTGAGCGGGGTCACAGTCCCAACCGGTCCCGGACCTGGTCGATGATCGTCGGTTCGGGTTCGGGTTCCTCGCCCGTTGGGACGACGCTGTCGTCGACGGTGATGAGGGTGCGGTTGCCCTCCTCGGTGGCGGCGATGAGGTCGTCCCGCTTGAGATTGCCCAGGGCCTCCTCGAGGTCGTCGATGTCGATGTCGGCGTGCGCCCGCAGTTCCAGGACCGTCATCCCCTCCTCGTTCCGGTCGACGAGCGCATCGAGCACCGCGACCTCGGTGTCGGGCCGGTCGCGGAACTCCGCTCGTGCCTTCATACGCCCGTATAGGGGCCGACCCGTTTTATCGGTGTCCCCCTGCCAGGCCGGGACCCCGAGCGGGGACGACCCCTCCGGATCGGGTCGGTGGTGGCGGCGAGCGGTAGCCTTTTGCCGGTCGCCGGGCGAATTCGTTGGCGATGGGAATCAGGTGTTCGTTGCTCGGCCACGACTTCGGCCCCCCGGAGACGGAACGCGACCGCGAGGAACGCGGTGACGAGGTGATCATCACGATACGCGAGCTCCAGGTGTGTACCCGGTGTGGCGCCGAACAGGTGACCAGTGAGAGTACGGAGGTGCGCCCGGTGCGGCCGGCCCCGGACAGCGTCACCGAGGAGGCCGACGAGGAGGAGCCGCCCGTGGAGTCGACGGACACGCCCCACCCGGCAGCGGGCGAGGAACCGCCGGACCCGGATGTCGAGGACGACGCGGTGATCCTCGACGATGAGGGGTCGGCCACCCCGGACCGCGACCGTGGCCAGTGGCCCGACGCCGAGGACACGCGGGTCGCCGAGGAGACCACCGCCGAAGCTGGGGACGACGACGGCGCGGAGGCCGAACAGACGACACTGGACGACGCCGATGAGGCGACGGCGACCGCCGACGAGGGCGCAGCCGAGGAAGAGAGTGAGACCGGGGACTGGCCGGACCCGGGTCCCGGGGACGACGAGGGGTTCGACGCCACCGCGCCCGAGGCGGGCGGGGACGACGAGGAGTACGTGGAGGCGCCCGACGACCCCGCCGACACCGGGTTCGTGACACCGTCCGAGGAGACCGTGAGCGTCGAGGACGCCGATGCGGTGTTCGTCTGTGCCTCCTGTGGGTTTGAGGAACCGGTGGCCGGTTCGTCGCTGCGCGGTGGCGACATCTGCCCGTCCTGTAAGCAGGGGTATCTCACCGAACAGTCGTCCTGACCCGCAAACGTCAAACCATCCCGTCACCCATCCTCGTCCCATGAAGGAGTACAAGATGCGGCGGGGGGAGTACCTCGAGGAGCGAATGCCGGACCTCCGGGCGAAGGTCGAGGAGTACTTCGGCCCGGTGACGGGGACCCAGACCGTCGACGGCCAGGAGCTCTACGTTGTCGAGGACCCGGTGAACCCGGTGTTCGAGCGGGTGCTCGTCGGGGCGGCGTCCTACGAGGGGAAGAAAGACCGGTTGGCGGTCGACTTCGTCGAGCGGCCGGCCGAGGAGGTCATCGCCGCGGGGGAGGCCGATGCCGCGGCGGACGCCGTCGATGCGAAGAACAATTTCCTCAAGGAGGCGACGGGACGGGATGCGAAGTCCCGGCGGGACTCGATGAAACGGTCCGTCGAGGACGAACCGGACCACGACCTCGACTGAGCCGCGGTCAGCGGTTGAGTTTCTCGCGACTGATCTTGACGCCGGCGGGGGTGACGATGAGCTGGTCGTCGCCTTTCTGGACGATGTCCCCGTCGACCTCGCGGGCGACCTGCCGGAGTTCGTCGACGATGTGTTCGACGGTGCGGTCCTCGGTGCGGAGGCGGGTGATGTCGGCGATGACGAGGTCCCCGTCGTAGACGGCGTCCTTGATGGCGATCACATCCTGTTGCCCGTCGATCTCGGCGACGTGGACCTGCAACGCCGCTTCGGGCGCGCCGACGGCGAGGTCCCCGGCGTCGATCTCCTGGTAATCCTCGACGGACCGGGAGCGTCCGCCCAGGATCTTCTCCATGAATCCCATGTCCATGACCGGGGATGGCGGCTGTATAGTTCTTGCGTCAGACACCCGTTCTGGGCTGGGTTCCGGGCGGCCCAGCTATTTGGGTCGGGGGTGTGGAGGAACGGTCGTGACCTTCAGTATCTGTGTCCGGGAGACCGAGACCGACGAGGACGGGGAGCGGCAGTACCGGTTCGGGGTGGCGGTGACGACGCGGTTGCCCGGCGTGGGGACGTTGTGCCCGTTCGTCAACGAGTATGGCGCCGTCGCGACCCAAAGCCGGGTGAACGTCGATCTGGGTCGGGACGGGGTCCGGTACCTCGCGGAAGGGTTGGCCGTCGAGGACGCGTTGGAGGCGCTGTTGCACGCCGACGACAACGCGGTCGAACGCCAGCTACACGGGGTTGACCGTGACGGGTCGTTCGTGTTCTCCGGGGAGGAGTGTCAACCGTGGTTCGGCCACCGGGACGAGGGCGAGTTCACCGTGGCGGGGAACCTGTTGACGGGGGCGGCGGTGATCGATGCGGTCGCGGACAGCTACGCTGACAGCGACCCGGCGGAGCCATTGGCGGTGCGGTTGATCGACGCGTTGGGCGCCGGGCACGCGGAGGGCGGGGACAAGCGGGAGGAACTCCACGTCCAGAGTGCGGCGCTGCAGATCGCCGAGACCGTCGAGCGGGAGGCGCCGACGTTCCACCACGATCTCCGGGTGGACGCGACGGAGTCGCCGGTCGCCGACCTCAGGGAGACCTATCGGATGGCGACCGAGGAGTATCGGCGGGGCGCGGAACGGTACGAGGCCGCCCAGACCGACGAGGAGGATTAGGGATCGCTGGCGTTGAAGCTGCGATCACACCGCAGGCAGTGGAACTCCGCGCCCGGCCCCGCGTGTGGGGTGGCGGTCGTGTGCTCGGAGTCGCAGTGTGGGCAGTTGGGGATGTACGAGCGTGACGCCATGATTGCTTGTTCCAATAGTGTAGTATGTGAAATAAAGGTTGTGGGTTGGGGCCTCACACGGCGAGGGTGTACAGCTCGTCGCCGACGTGGTGCAGCGAGGTCACCACGCGACCCTCCTCGCCCAGCATCTCCGCGCCCGCGACCAGCGCCTCCCCGATGGCCAGGGCCTTCCCGTGACTCTCCTCGCAGACCACGACGAGATCGCCGGCCGCGATGGTCGCGTCGGCCTCGACGATCCCCGGTCGCATCACGTCGGCACCGTCGCTGACGAAGGAGACGGCGCCGGCGTCGACGGTGACCACGTGGTCGGTCGGGGGGTAGGCGTTGGCGCCCCGCACCGTCAGGAACGCCCGACGGTCGGTCTCGCCCTCGTAGTAGCACGCGTGTGGCTCCCCGTCGAGCAACACCAGATCGAACGGGGAGTCCTCCAGTTCGACGAGTTCGTACTGGTCGGCCGCCACCGACACCCCCAGCTCCGTCTCGAGGGTGGTCTGGAGCGATGCCACCGCATCACTCCGCAGGTGGTGCCGCGATGCGACGTCCATACCCGGGATGGGGAGGGCCACCGAGATAAGGGTAGTCCACCGGCGTCTGACGCGGGGCTGCCAAACGGTCAAGTGCCCCCGTCACCTGGCACCGTGCATGGTGCTGAACGGCGGTCGCACCGTCGCCTGCATCGCCTGCGGGACCGACCTCCCGCGGAGCGACGCCAGAGAGTACGACAAGGAGGGCGAACGGTGGGACCGCCGCGGGAAATCCTTCGAGTACCTCTGCAAGCCCTGTTACCAGGGGCTCTCGAAGGCCGACCGCGAGGGCTTGGAGTCGCGGTTGGTCGCGGCCGGCGCCGGGCAACGCTCCCAGCGGGAGTTCCTCGTCCGGTACTTCGACACCGTCGACGAGCGCGGCAGCCGCCAGGAGTGACACCGCGACGACACCCCTAACTCCCCCGGCGTCCATCTCCGGCCCATGAGCGAGGAGCAGGCGGCCGCCGGCACCGCAGAAGGGCAAGGCCCCGTCGAGGTGACGCCGGACGTCGCCGACACGCTGGACGCCAGACGGGACGCCCTCCTCGAGAAGTTCGAGATCAGCGACGAGTTCCCACCGGCGGTCCTATCCGAAGCCGAGGACCGGACCCAGGACGTCACCGCCGAGATCCAGGCCGAACTCGAGGACCGCCGGGACCTCCGGGACCTGACCGCCTGGACGACCGACCCGGTCGACGCCCAGGACTTCGACGACGCCCTCTCCGTCGAGGCGTCCGAGGACGAGTACCACCTCTGGGTGCACATCGCCGACGTCACCCACTACGTCCAACCCGGGACGGCGATGTGGGAGGAGGCGCTGACCCGCGGGAACACCACCTACCTCCCGGGGTACACCGTCCACATGCTGCCACCGGTCCTCGCCGAGACCGTCTGTTCGCTGGTCCCCGCGGAGGACCGACTCGCCCACACCGTCGAGATGCGCATCGACCGGGAGACGCTGTCCTTCGAGGCGGTGGACATCTACAAGAGCGTCGTCGAAAGCGACGAGCGACTCACCTACACCGACTGCGAACGACGGCTCGACGACGAGGACGCCGCCCTCCACGAGGAGTGTACGCTGGCCTACGAGATCGCCGACCGACTCCACGAACAGCGCAAGGAGGACGGGTCCCTGGTCTTGAACCCGCGACGGGACCGGGCCCACACCATCATCGAGGAGGCGATGCTGAAGGCCAACAAGGCGGTGACCCACGAGCTGATGTGGGGGCGAGGCGTCGAGGCGATGTATCGGGTCCACCCACAGCCCACGCCCGACGAGTGGGACGAAGCCCTCCGGGAGATCCAGGAGCTCGACGGGGTGTCGATCCCGGGCGGGGCCTGGGACGACCCACGGAAGGCGGTGAACGCGACCCTGGAGGCCGCCCCGGACCGGCAGCTCGGGAAGATCCAGCGGGCGGTGATGCGGGTGATGCCCCGCGCCCGGTACATGGCCGACCCGTTCGGCGGCCACCACGCGTTGAACTTCGAGATTTACGGGCACTTCACCTCGCCCATCCGCCGGATGTCCGATCTGGTGAACCACTGGATCGTCGACACCAACGAGATCCCGGCCGACCTGGATTCGCTGTGTTCGGCCGCCTCGGAGAAACAGAAGCGGGCCGAGCAATGCGAACGCGAGTACAAGCAGGCCCTCCAGGACCTCGGGATCGACCCGGACGCCGTCACCAGCCGCGGGCTCCGCGTCGTCGAGGCCGAGGATGGGGACGCCGAGGAGTGACGGTCAGAACAGGCCGGTGATGAAGCCCAGGCCCATGAGGATCAACACGGCCGCCGAGAACACCGGGAGGTAGGGGGTGTACTGCTTGACCCGGTCCTCGTAGCTGTGGTAGCCGGCGATCAGCAGCATCGTCAGGCCCACGATGCCGACGATGACGGTGATGGCGTAGGCACTCATCAGCTCCAGACAGTACCTGGACCCGGCACACAGCGCGATGATCTCGAACTCCTCCTCGTGGGCGAACCCGAGCAGGAACGCGAACCATGCGATGCCCCAGATGCCGCGGTCGGTGGCGTCCTCCATGCTCCCGTGGGAGTGTGAGTGCCCGCCGACGAACGGGAGGAGCCCCACGATCTTCGAGCGCAGGCCACCGTCCCCACCGTCGTGGTCGTGGCCATGGTCGGCATGGTCATCGTGGCTGTGGTCCTCGTGACCATGCTCGTGGTCGTGGTCGTGGTCGTGACCATGCTCGTGGTCGTGGCCATGGTCGTGGTCGTGGCCGTCGTCGTGGCCGTGGTCGTCGGCACCGTGGTCGTGGGAGTGGCCGCCGCCGTAGTATTCCCGCACCCCCAAGGCGATCAACAGCAGGCCCGCCACGAGACTGACCGGGCCACCGACCTGGAGATCGGTGATGCCGCCGACGCCGAATCCCTCGATGACGGTGATCGGCTCGTTGATCTGGGTGAGCGAGAAGTAGCTCTTCGCGTAGAAGAACACCGCAACCATCGCGAGACTGCTGATGAGGTGGCCGATCCCCAGGATGAAACTCGCGAGGAAGCCGTGGACCCACTTGTTCGTCTTGTCCAACGCGTAGGACGCAGCCACGGGCCACCCGTGACCGGGTTCGATGCCGTGGACCGCGCCGAGCGCAACCGCCCCGACTAGCAGGCCGTACACGTCCGTCGGTACCATCGTTTCTGAGTCAGGGGAATCGAACCTAAAGGGGTTGTTATGGGCGTTCTTCCGGATTCGTAATAACGACGGTTAAGGCAGTTCGTCGACTAGGACCCTGGCATGCGAACGAGCCTGAACATCCCCCGGGAGGTGTTGGACTCCTTCGACGAGACCTGGCAGGAACAGGGGCTGGAATCCCGGTCCCGCGCCAGTCGGGAGGCCATCCACGAGTACATCGAGCGGCACACGTCCCTCGAAGAGATCGATGGCGATGTCATCGCGACGATCTCGTTCAACTACGAACACACCCTCGTCATCGGCGAACTCCACGACATCCAACACGACTACGGGGAGGTCATCCGGACGACCCACCACATGCATCAGGGCGACTGGTGTCTCGAGACCATCTTCTGCTCTGGGTCGGCCGCACAGATCCGCGAACTCGTCTACGAACTCCGTGATTTCGACGCGGTCGACCGCGTCAACATCACGTTTCAGCAACCCGTGTCGGCCGGTGCCGAGCACGGGCATTGACCCGGTGGACTCAGTCGATTTCGTCGGGATCGTCGAACTCGTAGGGCCAATCACCCACGATCTTCATCCCCTCGACTTTCCCCTCACGGGCGAACGACCGCGCGACCGCGGCCGGGGTCCGGTGGGGGATCTCGACCTGTGAACGGGCAAGATCGGCCACCAACGCGGTGAGGAGGATGGCTTGCTCGCGGAGGTTTCGGCTCTCGAGTTTGTCGAGTGTGTCGGCCTCGGTGTGCCCGTAGCCGCGGCCTTCGGTATCCCGGAACCCCGAGACGAAGTACCCCGGCACCCCCCACCGGACGAGGGGCCACTGGTCGCCCCTGAACCCCTCGCTGGAGAGGATCCGAATCGGGTGGTCGAATCGATCACCAACCCGCTGGAGGGCGGCCTCCAACTCCGCGAAGGTGTGGGTGTATGCCTGGATGGTCCGGCCGCCGACGACCCCGTCGCAGTTGACGATCACCTTGACCTGGTCCTCGTCGGTGACGCTGTCGTGGTACTGCGAGCCACAGAGGCCGACCTCCTCGGCGCCGAACCCGATGAACTCGACCCGGGTCTCGAGATCGTCCTCCCGCATCGAGAGCGCTCTCGCGACCTCCACGAGCATCGCGGTCCCGGCGGCGTTGTCGGCCGCCCCTTCCGAGATGTCGTGGCCGTCGACGTGGCTCGTGACGAGGACGCGGTCGTCGGTCCGTGGCCCGAGCTCGGCGTGGACGTTCTGGCTGGTGCCCTCGTAGATGTCGGCGTCGACGGCGACCGTCACGGTCTCGCCCTCGTATTTCCGGGCGAGACGGGTCCCGGCCTCCTTTCCGACCCCGACCGCGGGGATCTCCCCGATGGGAGCGCCGTCACGGCCGACACTCCCCGTCGGGGCGAGACAGCCCTCGACGTGGTTCCGGAACACGAACCCGGCGGCCCCGTGCTCGACGGCGTGGTAGTACTTCTCGCGTCGGTGGGGAAATCGTCCGTAGTCCGGCGGTGCATTCGAGGCCACCATCACGACCTTGTCGGTGACGTCGGCCGCCGCGAAGTCCTCGGCGACCCCGTAACCGAGATCGACCAGTTCGCCGGTGGCGTCGGCGGCGGGACTCCGCGGGAGGGCGATGCAATCGATGGCCTCCGTCCCGTCACGTGGCCCCAGCGAGCTATCGACCCGTTCCCAGCCCTGGAGGTCGAAGGTGTCCAACCGGGCGTTCCGGGCGCCGACCTCCGCGAGGGCGGCCCGGGTCGCCTCGGCACCCCGTCGTTCCCCGGTGGTGCCCGCCATCCGGTTGCCGATGTCGACGAGGGTCTCGAGGTGGGTCCACCCGACGTCGCTGCGGAAGGTCTCACCGATCCAGTCGGTCATATCCACCGCTCACGGCGGGGGCCCCTGTATGCTGTTATTACGGGGGACCGGGTTTCGTACTAAGAAGCTATTTGGTGGCGTCTTGCGAGCCAGTAGCCGTACGAATGGGTGAGACAGAGGACAGCGACCGGCTCCCGACGGTCGAAACGTTCGCCGATGGCGTCGAGATCGTCGAGGATGTCACCGACCAACCCGGGATCGAGACACTGGAGGGGCGGATCGGGTTGCTGCTCCAGGGCGAGGACGTCCAGAGCCAGTACATCGCGATGTCCCCCGGGATGTTCACACCGGAGCACGCCCACGAGACCGAGTCGATCATCTTCACCCTGGAGGGGTCCTGGGTGCTGTGTGCGGACGGTGACCGACGGGTGATGGAGGCCGGGGATCTGTTCTGGTTCGGGCCGGGCGTCCCGACCGGATACGAGATGCCGCCCCACTTCGACGCCGAGGCGGTGATCCTCATCTTCAAGGGGGAACTGTCGGACGGTTCTCGCGAGGGGTTCATCGAGTACGTGACCGAGGAGATGACCCCCTACCTGGAGGCCGAACGCGAGGACGGCGTCCCGTTCACGTTCGCGGAACTCCCGGCAGATCATCCGGCCGTCGAGTTCGCTGCCGGCCTCGAGTAGCCGTGCCCGGGGACGACGCCTACCAGGCGTTCAGCGACTACACCGAACGACTGCTGAACCTGAGTCACGCGTCCAGAATCCTCGACTGGGACCAGCAGGTGATGATGCCGACCGGGGGGACGCCGGCCCGGTCCCGGCAACTCGCGGCACTGTCGCGGGCCGAACACGACCGCCTCCGCGACGAGGCGTTCGGGGAGATCCTCGAGGCCGTCGCCGACGCGGACTTGACCCCCGTCCAGGCGGCGAACGTCCGGGAGATGCGGCGCCGCCACGAGCGGGCGGTCCGGGTCCCGAGCACCCTCGTCGAGGAGACCAGACAGGCACGGAGCGACGCCTTCGACTCCTGGCGGGCCGCCAAGGAGGCCGACGACTTCCAGACGTTCGCCCCCGTTCTCGAGGATCTCGTCGCGCTTCGCCGGGAGTACGCCGCCGCCATCGATCCCGGCCGCGATCCCTACGCGGTCCTGTACGAGGAGTTCGAACCGTACATTCCCTTCGAGTCCGCCGTCGACATCCTCGAAACGCTGGGCGAGGAACTCCCCCGATTGATCGCGGCCATCCAGCGATGGGACACCGGCCCCAGTCGGCGGTCACTTCACGGTTCGTTCGACAGCGCCGACCAGGCGGCCTTCGTCCGGGAGGTCCTCACCGAACTCGGGTTCGACTGGGATCGCGGCCGCCTCGACACCTCCGAGCACCCCTTCCAGCGGGGCTCCCCGTTCGACGCGCGGCTCACCACCCGGTTCGACGAGACCAACCTCCTCGACGGGCTGACGAGTGCCGTCCACGAGTTCGGCCACGCTCTGTACGTCCAACAGCTGCCCGACGCCCAGTACGGCTTGCCCGTCGGCGAGGCCCGGGACATGATCATCCACGAGTCCCAGTCCCGGTTCTGGGAGAACCACGTCGGTCGCTCCCGGGCGTTCTGGGAACGGATCCTTCCCATCGCGCGGAGGTACTTCCCCACGCTGGAGGGTGTCTCGGTTGCGGATGCCTACCGCAGCGCCAACGCCGTGGCCCCGGAGACCCCGATTCGGACCGAGGCCGATGAGGTGTCCTATCACCTCCACATCGTGGTCCGGTTCGAGATCGAACGCGCACTCGTCCGCGGCGACCTCGATGTCGCGGAGGTCCCCGCCGTCTGGGCCGACAAGATGGACGGGTACCTGGGGGTGACCCCCGACACGCACGCCGAGGGCGTCCTCCAGGATGTCCACTGGAGTAACGCCACGTTCGGGTACTTCCCGACGTACTCACTGGGGAGTGTGGCGGCGGCGCAGTTCCGGGCGGCCTTCGAGGAGGCCGTCGGTCCCTTGGAGGCGGTCATCGCCGAGGAGGGGTTCGAACCGGTGGCGGACTGGCTGGGGGAGACCGTCCACCAGCACGGCAAGCAGCTGCGAACCGACGACCTGGTCCGGGAGGCGACCGGTCGACCGCTCTCCGCCGCGCCGCTGCTGGGATACTTCCACCGGAAGTACGGGGAGCTATACGACCGCCAGCCCTGAGCCGCCGGGTCACAATCTACCAGGCGGTTGCCTCCCCACGAGCCACACCGGGGCTCCCGCATCCGGGCGGTTATCGATCGGGGTCCATCGGCACCGACAGGTTCGAAACCTGTACCTCATCGATCGCCTCCGCGTAGCCGGCGTCGGCGTGGCGGACCACGCCGATGCCGGGGTCGGTGGTGAACACGCGTTCGGCGGTGGCGGCGGCGCGGTCGGTGCCGTCGAGGACGACGTGGTTGTTGGCGTGGATGGCGTTGCCGATGCCGACGCCACCGCCGTCGTGGACGCTGACGATGTCCGCCCCCGCCGCACAGTTCAGCAAGGCGTTGAGGATCGGCCAGTCGGCGACAGCGTCGGTCCCGTCTTGCATGGCCTCGGTCTCGCGGTTCGGACTCGCCACACTCCCCGCGTCGAGATGATCCCGGGTCACCACGATGGGCGCGGTGATCTCGCCGCTGGCGACCAACTCGTTGATGCGGAGCGCGAACCGGGCGCGTTCGGTCAACCCATCCGGGTCGTCCGCCGCTCGATACCCGAGCCAACACACCCGACTGGGCAGACCCTGGAACTGGACCTGGTCCTGGGCCAGCTCGATCCAGCGGTGGAGGCCCTCTTTCTCGGGGAACAGCTCCCGGACCGCATCGTCGGTGCGGTAGATGTCCGCGGGATCCCCGGAGAGGGCCAACCACCTGAACGGGCCGCGGCCGCGACAGAACTGGGGCCGGATATAGGCGGGGACGAACCCCGGGAAGTCGAAGGGGTCATGTGTCTCGCCGGGTCGGGTCGTGACCGCCCCACGGGAGGTCTTGACCTGGCCGCGGATGTTGTTCCCGTACTCGAAGGCGACCGCACCACGGTCGGCCATCTCCAGGATGGCCGCCACGTGACGCTCCATGGTGTCCATGGCTGCCTCGACGTAGGCGTCGGGGTCGGTCTCGCGGAGTCGGTCGGCCTCCGCGACGGTGTAGTCGCTGGGGTAGTAGCCCTCGAGTTCGTCGTGGGCGCTGGTCTGGTCGGTGACGACGTCCGGGACGAACCCCCGGTCCAGCATCCCCTCCAGCATATCGGCCGCGTTCATGTGGACGCCGACGCTGTAGGCGTCGCCGGCGTCGGCGGCGGCATGGGCGCGATCGATGGCCTCGTCCAAATCGTCGGTCTTCGCTTCACAGTACCCGGTGTCGAGGCGGCGGTCGATCCGGGCCTCGTCGACCTCCGCGGCGATGCAGACGCCGTGGTTCATCGTCACAGCCAGGGGTTGGGCGCCG